>Ga0302314_10000005_pt1 | contig 400432 bp, 363 predicted proteins | sample III_Palsa_N2_3_FD_200533 | JGI IMG/M metagenome (GOLD analysis project Ga0302314, IMG submission 200533) | Peat permafrost microbial communities from Stordalen Mire near Abisko, Sweden - III_Palsa_N2_3 | ecosystem: Environmental > Terrestrial > Soil > Palsa > Peat permafrost | place: Sweden... | reverse complement strand
TCTCGGCCAATTCCACGCGATTGTCTAGGCGCAGATCGGCGATCATGCGGAACCGCCCGTCGCCGCCGGCAACGGGCTGCCGGTCATGAAGGTCTTCGGGCAGCAGGCGCGCAAGGCGGCGGCCGAGGGCCACGGAGCCACCATTCCACTCGCGGCTGCCGTCCGGACCATAGGCCGCCTGGGCAGCCAGCATCCGCCGGCAGGAGTCAATCGCATCGGGCCGGCCATCGAACCGCCACAGCCCGGCGAGTGCCGTCATCCCGGCGAGACCTCGATCAAGCCTTCTTTCTGGAGTTCGGCCAGGAATTCGTCGACCTGTGTTCGGCATTCCGCCGGCGCGACGTCGAACTCACGCACCAGCGTGGCACACAGATCATCGATCCGGATCGATCGGTCGATGAGTTGCCAGATGCGGCTGCCAACCGATCCCAGGCCGAAGACCATGCCCTGATCGATGCTCAAGACAATGACTTCCCCATCGATCTCGGCATCGATTGTGCTGGCGATGCGCATGACCGAAAGGGCCGGCGACAGGGTTTCCCCGGGGGTCACAAGAGTCCTGGCAGCTCAGAGGAACCCACAAGACGCAATCTAGGAGTGAATAATGCCATCGGCAACCGTCGTGTTGACGAGCGCTGCGTCCTGAGCGCGCAGCCGCTTCAACTCGGGGCGTCGCCAGATGGCACGATCGGCCGGTTGAAGGGAGGCCGGCTTGCCTTCTGCGGAAACCGAAACTTTTGTCACGGGGTTTCTCCAAATCTCGGATTCAGCGAAGGATTCACTGTAGGATTGAAAGGTCGCACGGGCAAGCTCAACGTCGAGCCGGTCAGCGCAAATCTCAACAATTCCTTTGCACCCTCGAGGCTGTCCAACTGACGACGACTTTGACCGAAGCGGACAAACTTTACCGGATCGCGCGCGCCCTGGCCCGAGACGGCTGCCTGCAGCGGGCGACCATCCTGCTCAGGCGAGCCGTCGAGCTCGATCCAGGGTCGGCGTCCCTGAGGGCCGAGCTGGTCTGGGCCCATCGCCGCAGCTGCGACTGGCGAGAGTTCGCGATGGAGGAAGCGTGGCTGCGGGCGGTGGCGATGGATGACACGCAGCGCCTCAGCCCGTTCCACTTGCTGCTCGCCGACATCGATCCCGCGGTTCTGCAAGCGGTTGCCCGCCGCTGGGGCCGCGGTCGGCGCCCGCCCGCGGCACCTGCTTTCGCGCACGACGGCCGGTCGGCTGGCGCCCGCATCCGCATCGGCTATCTGTCGGCCGACTTCCAGCGCCATGCGACCGCCTGCCTCGTGCGCGAATTGTTCGAGCGCCACGACCGATCCCGGTTCGAGGTGATCGGCTATTCGCTCGGCGCCGACGATGGCGGTGCCGAGCGCTTGGCGCTGGCGGCCTCGCTCGACCGTCTGGTCGATCTGCGCGGGCTCGACGATATTGCGGCAGCGGCACGCATTCACGCAGACGGCATCGATATCCTGGTCGACCTCAAGGGCTATACCAGTGGGGCGCGCACCGCGGTTCTGGCGCAGCGCCCGGCGCCGATCCAGGTCAATTTCCTGGGCTATCCGGGCACGATGGGTGTCGATTTCATCGACTACCTCATCGCCGATCCGATCATTCTGCCGCTGGATCGGCAGGCGTTCTATGACGAGCGTATTGTTCACCTGCCGGACTGCTACCAGCCGAACGATGCCCGCCGTCATGATGCGACGATCTCCCGCGGGCGCGCGGCATTCGGTCTGCCCGAGGCCGGCTTCGTCTTCTGCTGCTTCAATGCCCCCTGGAAGCTGACGCCGGCCCTGTTCGCGCTGTGGATGCGGCTGCTGGCCGCCACGCCGGCGAGCGTGTTGTGGCTGCTGGGTGCCGGCGGTCCCGCCACCGACAATCTGCGCCGGACGGCGATTGATCACGGCGTCGCGCCCGAACGGCTGATCTTCGCCGGAAGCCGCCCGCCGGAGGAGCATCTGGCGCGCCAGCGCGCGGCCGACCTGTTCCTCGATACATTGCCCTACAATGCCCATACCACCGCGGCCGATGCGCTGTGGGAAGGCCTGCCGCTCTTGAGTTGCACGGGCAGCGGCTTCGCCGGCCGGGTCGCGACCAGCATGCTGCACGCGGCCGGCCTGCCCGAACTGGCAGTGGCGACCCTCCAAGACTACGAGGCGACCGCCCTCGCACTGGCCCGGGATCCAGCCCGGCTCGCCGGCATCCGCGACCACCTGCATCAGAAGCAAGGCCCTCTGTTCGACATGGCGCGCTACACCCGCCATCTCGAGGCGGCCTATCGGCGGATGTGGGACGACAGGTACCGATAGTCAGGATAGGACTGCGACGGTCAGCTGATCGCAAAAGGCTGGCAGCCGGTCGAGCCCGTCCGGGGTCGAGACGGCGAAGACGCCCGCACCGGTGGCGAGCGCGCCGATATCGCGGAAAGAGCTCGCCTGACAGCCGTACCAGCCGGCGCATTGCGGCGCCCAGCGCTGCCGCATGACGGTCTCGATCGCCTCGCTGCCGCGCAGCCGGCGGATCTGCCCGGCCGAACCGTGCGCCTCGTCCAGGATCAGCACCGCCGCGATGGGGCGCCCCCCGGGCACCAGGCCCACGGGCAGCGGCAGCCGTCGTTTGCCGTCCGGCATCGGCTCGCCTTCGAGTCCAAACGCGTCGAGCGTGCCCGGATCGGCGCGGAGCCGCGGAAAGACCGGATGAAGCAGCGGCCGGTGGTCACCGATCGCCGGGAGGCACAGATCGTCGGCCAGGGGAACGTGCCCGGCGGCGACCAGGGCGGTCGCCAGGGTCGATTTGCCGGCGCCACTGCGCCCCAGCACCAGAATGGCCTGGCCGGCGACCTCGATCGCGGCACCATGCAGCGGCGTCCGGCCCCGTAGATAGCTGACCACCGCGAAGGCAGGGCCGGGCAGGAACGGCCGGACCAGATCGGGCGGCGCGCCGTCGGCAGCCCAGAGGCTGATGGCCCGGCCGTCCCGTACCAGGATCGCCTGCTGGTCCCAGACCCGGACCAGCCACTCGCGTGCGCCGACGACCCAGCCTTCGTCGCTGAACCGGGGATTGGCGATATCGGGACGATCCGGCGTGATGGCGATCGTGACGTCGGCCGGCCCGCCCGCAGCGGGCAGCGCCGGTAGATCGAAGGGGGCTTCGACCGTCCAGCCGGCAATGGAAAAATATCGGCTCATGGCAGCCGGTGCTCGTCGCGCAGCACCCGCTCGACCGCGTCGGCCGGCCGGAGCGCGAACAGCGGTCTGAGCCCGGAAAACTCGTCGAAACGGAGATCGACATAAGGCTCTATCGGCGGGATGACGCTGGGTCGCTCGAGCGGAAAGCCGCTGATCAAGCATAATCCGCTCGGCGGGCACGCGATCGTGGTCACGATCAGCTCCGGTCGTGCCGCGCGTAGCCATGGCACCAGCTTCCAGACGTCGCCGGTCCAAAACCCGGCGCGGCGCTCGCGACTGGCGGTCGCGGCGTCGAGCGGCAGGCAGTCGTGCAAGGCCACGAGGGTGCGCGGCCCGGCGAACCGCTCGATGGCGAGCAGATCGGCCGCCGCATCCTCGACCCGGTGCGACCCGTCGATGAAGCAGAGGTCGGGCGGCATGCCGTCGAGGTTGCGGCGCAGATCGTCACGGGCCAGGTAAGTCTGCGATGGCTCTCGAACCACCGGTCGCGCGACCGCTGCGGCGGGCGCCGGGTCGATGGCGACGACACGCTCACACTGCGTGGCCAGTGCCAAGCTCGCGCCGGCACCGACACCGATCTCGACATACCTGCGCGGACGCAGCAGCCGATGGATCCGTGCCAGCACCGCCAGGTAATCCTCGCCCGGCCAGGCAAGCCGGCTCAGGCCGAGATGGGCCGCTGGACAGTCCGGCTGAAGATCCAGGGCGGCATGGAAGGCCGCCGCGGCCTTCCCGGGCTCGTCCTGCTGGCGGGCGTGCTCGCCGGCGGTCAGCAACAGCCGCAGCCGCGCCTCGGTCGCGCTCATGCCGGCTTGCGCCAGACCATGCCGGTCCAGTCGATCGGCGTCATCGGCGCGGTGATCCCCTGGTGCGCCCGAAACGCGTCGACCGCCGCGCGGCAACCGCCGACCGCATCATAATCGTCGATGATGACGAAGCCGCCCGGCGCCACGCGCGGATAGAGCGCCGCCAGCCCGCTGATGGTAGAGCCGAACAGGTCGCCGTCGAGACGCAGCACCGCGAGCCGCTCGACCGGCAGGGGCGGCAGCGTGTCGGCGAACCAGCCCTCGACCAGCCTGACCCGATCGTCCCACAGGGCATAGCGCTCGAACGCGTCACGCACGGCGGCGGCCGAGACCGCCAGATGGGGGTTCAGGGCCGGATCGACACCCTGCGCCCTGGCCTCCGCCGGAGGCAGGCCGCAAAAGGAATCGGCCAGCCAGACCACGCGATCGGGGATATGGTGCGCCTTGAGATAGCCGCGCATGAAGATCCCGGCGCCGCCGCGCCAGACCCCGGCCTCCAGCAGGTCGCCGGCAATGCCGTCTTCGATCACGCGATCGAGGCAATCGTGCAATTGATCGAGGCGGTCTCGGCCGATCATGGTGTGGCCATAGCCGGGCGCGCTCCCCGGCGGCGGAAAGCGTCCCGCCAGCCGGCTCTTCATCAGGGCCGCAAACCCGTCGGCATCGGCGAAGCGGATGTCATGCAGGTGCATCGGGTCCGGCTCGGCGCCGGCGGCGATGCAGGATTGCAGATACTTTATCCGCAGTTCGTTCTCGAGGCCCAACTCGTTCAGCAGCGCGCGCTTCAGCAGATCGAGATATAGAGTGGGCAACGCGTTCCCTTTCGGCGGGCGCGGACACGCCCGATGTCGTTCCACGACGCGTCGGAGCCTCGCCGGTTTGCAGCAGGGACGCAAGACGCGATGACGGGAGCTTCCGACCAGGGCGAGCTGAATGACGACGAGCGCGAGGTGATCCGGCGCTTTCATCAGCTCTATTATCGCCGCTGGCAGGCGGCCGAGCGCACCATCGAGGTCGATTGGCTGGGTGTGCGGCTGCGCAAATGCCCGCTCGACCTTTGGATCTATCAGGAACTGATCCATCGCCGCCGGCCCGACCTGATCGTCGAGACCGGGACGTTCAAGGGCGGCAGCGCGCTCTATCTGGCCAGCCTGTGCGAGTTGGTTGGCCACGGCCGCGTTGTCACCATCGACGTCACATCGCTGCCGGCCTCGCAGAGGCCGGTCCATCCGAGGCTCGACTATCTGACCGGCTCATCGGTCGATCCCGTGATCGTGGCATCGATCGCGACGATGGCTGCCGGCGCTGAAGAGGTCATGGTGATCCTCGACAGCGACCATGCGACGCCGCACGTCTATCGCGAACTGACCGCCTACGCACCGCTCGTCCGGCCGGGCGGCTATCTGATCGTCGAAGACACTAACGTCAATGGCCATCCGGTGCTGCCCGAGCATGGTCCCGGCCCGCGCGAGGCCGTCGCCCTGTTCCTCGCCCGCCACGCAGAATTCGCGCCGGACCGCCATTGCGAACGGCTGCTGATGACGCTCAACCCGGGTGGCTTTCTTCGTCGCCGGACGAAGGAGTCAGCGGACGGCTAATGTGTCTGCCGAGCACCGGCCTCCGCGCAAGCACGTCGAGAACGACGCATCTTTATGATGCTCTACGGCATCAGTATACGGTCGGGCCGCCTGCTGCTGAGAGTTTCCGCCTTTGTCCGCCAAACGGTCCTTCCCGGACAGACCAACCGGCGGCCCAAGCTGCTTCCGACAAACGGCCGTTTGCGGACAGGGCCGCCGGGCGCGCTGCCCCGATGAACCCCGCGCGGGCGATCCGGCAAACGGTGTTCGCCTGATAGCCCTGCGCAGAAACCGATGTTTAGGGCAGCTGGCAAATCACAAAGACGGAAGCCGCGATCGCGACGAGATCCTCGATCAAGGCAGCGGGCCGATCATGGCCGAAAGCTGCGGCCAATTTCTTGCGCCCCCAAGCGCCGACCAATGTGCCGACGACAGCACCCACGACACCGAGCACCAGTCCAGCGATCCAGGCACCCGAAGGCGTCCCGATCGCGGCGCCGCTGACGGCTCCCATCACCAGGCGCGCGCCAAACTGAGCCGGCACCTTGCGGCTGGGTGTTGTCGGCAGCTGGTCAGTTACGAGTTCGGCAAGCGCTGCCACGCTGATGATCAACGGTGTCCAGCGGAAGCCGAGGAATGCCAGCCAGCTGCCGGATAGATCGAGCCCGGAGGTGAGGTACGCCGCCCAACTCACGGCTGCTGGCGCCATCACGGCGCGCAGGCCGGCGACCACACCGATCGTGAGCGCTAAAACGTAGATCATGGGAATGCTTTCTTGCTGGAGTGCGGTCGCTTGCGGTGGCGAGGCGGGTGGATGCGAATTGCTGGATGACCCTTCGATAGCCGCAACTGCGGGTGGCCTGGCGGATCCGCATTCCTGGGGCCTTAGACCAAGACGACCCGGCATTCAGAACCGAGCTTGCGGTGGACGAGCGGCTCCTGATCCGTCACACGAGCCACACGGCTTCAACGGTCGATCTTAGAGCCCCAGTTCCGATAGTGACGGATGGTCCGCCGGCCTGGGACTAAAGCGGTCCCAGTGAAACCTGCGATCGGCGACGCTGATCGGCAGGTCGTTTATGGATGCATAGCGCGTGCGCATCAGACCAAACTCGTCGAACTCCCAGTTTTCATTTCCATAGGAGCGAAACCAGTTGTTCGAATCATCGCGCCATTCGTAGGCGAAGCGGACGGCAATTCGATTGTCCTGCCACGCCCAAAGTTCTTTGATCAGACGGTAGTCAAGCTCCTTAGCCCATTTTCTTGACAAGAACGCGACGATTGCGGGCCGTCCCTGCACAAATTCGGCGCGATTTCGCCAGTAACTATCCGGCGTATAGACGCGTGAGACGCGTTCGGGATCGCACGAGTTCCACCCATCTTCGGCGCCTCGGACCTTTCGGGTGGCGGTTTCCCGGTCAAATGGTGGGACCGGTGGTCGAAGTTCAGACATGGACCTCATCCTTCGCGGTAAGCATTCAAGTTCACGGTGCGGTTTGGTAGGTTCCGCCCTTAAGCTGCCAGCTTTGGAGACCCGCGGTCTTTCGGAACCGCACGCGTGGTTATCAATTGAAACGGCCCCTGAAATTTGAAGCGCGGCCTGCCATTTCAGAGATTTCCTGCCTTCCGGAAAGATGCGATGGCCGCATCTGTATCCAATCATCTCGATGACGCGGGTCGGGCGTCGGCAGAACTGGAGCGACGCGGAGCGCGCGGCCTTCCTCGCCGGGTTGGATGTCCTGGGCCGCAGCGTACCGGTCGTACCCGGATCAGGAATTCGCGCCGCCGAAATGAGCGAAGGTTCTATTTCCGGGAATGCCGTTCGGTCCGGTGTCCGAAGAGTTTCCTTTGGTTGGAGGGGAGACCAGGGTTTGAGGCGGAAAGTTTGTCCCGCTTGGCTCAACTTGCGGCCGCAGAGAATCTATGGACAGGAGCCGCGTCCCGTATCGGCGCGCTAACGATTTCTAACAGCTTCTTCCTAGGCAACACGCATTCCGGTGCTGGATCGTGGTCCGCAGGCCGAAAGCTCGAATGGACAATCAGACACGGCCGCTGGCAGAGGAGAGGCATCGTGGAAGCGAACCACTCGGTGACGTTGAAGCCGTCGATACTGCTCGACGATGTTGCTTGCTCCTGGGACTGCGGCGGGCGTCATCCGATTGCGGAGTGCGCCTCGCTCGACACGCCTCCGACCTCCATGGCGACCACGCTCACGCAAGCGAGGCGCCTCCTCAGGCCCCCCCGTCCGGTCATCCCGATGGAGGCGCAATGGCGCTGCCTGACGCGCCGCCAGGATGAAACGGAGGCGATGCGAGTGGCGGCGTCGCGATGGCAGGGATTCGAGGGCGGGACCCGGAAGGTCGAGGCGGGCACCGCCGGCGAAAGCCATCTGGTGAAGATCGTCCTGCGGGCCACGAACCTGTCCTTGCAAATCGATGGCAAGTCCGTCCATGACGGTGTTGCGACCCCTGGGATGGTGCATGTCACCGAGCCCGGCGCGTCGGCCCGAAGCGTCTTCCGCGGGCCATACGACACGCTCCACCTGCACGTATCGAACGCCTTGATCGCCGAGTGTCTATTGGACATGCCGCCCCGCGCCGGGCCTCTGATGACAGTCGGCCGCGGGCTTACTCCCGATCCCACGATGGAGCGCTTGGGGCGCGCGCTCCTGGCGGTCGGTCAGGACGGCGACACGCTCGGGCCGCTCTACACCGAATCGATCGGCGTCGCGATCGTCGCCCGGCTTCTCTCCGGCGGTCGCGGTGACTGCGGCACGACACGCAGCGGCATGGTGATGTGGCGCCTCAAGCGAACGATCGATTACATCGAAGCGGGCATCGGCGACCCCATCAGGCTGGCCGACATGGCCTCCGCTAGCGGGCTGTCGCGCATGCACTTTGCCGCGCAGTTCAAGGCGTCTACCGGATTGCGCCCGCACGAATACCTGCTGCGCCGCCGGATCGAGCGCGCCCAGGAGCTGCTGCTCGTCGACGGGCTTTCGATCATCGACATCGCGCTATCCGTGGGCTTTCAGACCCACTCGCACTTTACCACCACTTTCGTGCGCTTCGTCGGTCAGGCGCCGCATGCGTGGCGCTTGGCGCACGGTGCGCAGCGCGGCGGGCGATAACGACTGCCGGTGCGCGGCAGAGCGGTCACGACGCCCGTGGCGGAAGGAGCAGGCAGGTCGAGACGAATTCCATCGCCTGGGCGACGGTCCAGCGCGCGCCTTCCGCCTTGAGCGCTTCGAGCTCGGCCGGCGGCAGGCCCGCGTCCAGCCGGCGCCCGAGTTCCTCGTAAAGCGGCCGTTCCATCAGGCCGACCGGCGCCCCGAGACGCTCCTGCTCCGCGTCGACGACGCCGAGCAGCCGGGCGGCCTCGATCAGCCGTCCTTCGAACGCGCTCAGCACCGCCCATAGCAACACCTCGTGGCGCTCTGGGTAATTTGTTTTCCGCCCATCAGCGAAGGCCGCGGCGGCAAAGGATCTCGCCTCTTCGACATCGCCGACGTGCAGCAGGAAGTGGGCCTGATTCACCATCAGGTACCGGATGCCTTTCCGGTAGGGCGGTCCTCGCAGGCGCTCGATCGCTTCCCGCCCGATCTCGATCGCCCGCCCGACGTTGCCGACAAAGAATTCATGGCCTGCGAGATTCCCAACGTGGATCGGTTCGTCTCCCCACGCAACGGAAAGGTCGAGCGCCTGACGAAAGTAACGCCCCGCGGCGTCATGCTCGCCCGAAACGTCCGCTATCCAGCCGAGGCTGCCCAGGACCACGAGCTGCCGCTTCCAGGACGTGGTGTTCCCGAGAAGCTCCCAGGCCTCCTCCAACACCGTCAGCGCCTCGGCATGGCGCTGCTGGGCAACGCGGTACTGGCCGATCCCCGCCAGCACGGTACCGAGGCCGACAGGGTCGCCGAGCTGCCGGTAGAGTTCGGCCGCGCGTTGGGCATAGAGCAACCGCGCGGGATCGCGCGTCCGCACGAGCATGCCGGCCGCCTGGCTCAGCACCCGGGCCGCGACCTCGGCGGGGGTGTCCGGGGCGATGAGCGGGATGATACGGTCCAGGTACCGCTTCCCGTCGGCGTTCAGCTCTAACATCGTAAAGAGCCGCGCGCCCGGCCCGGCCAGTTCCAGTGCGAGCCGTCGCCGTCCCGGAACGGCGAGCGCCCAGTCGAGGGCTGCCCGGAGATCGTCCATTTCGACGCGATAGCGCGCGCGCCACGCCTGGGTCGGTACCGTCTCCCAGGCGGCATAGGCCTCTTCAAGCACCGCGAGGACCTGCCGCGCGTGCCACGCCGAGACTTCGTCGCTCTCGCCGCTCGACCGCAGGCGCTCGGCCGCATAGATCCGCAAGGTCTCGAGCAGGCGATAGCGCACCGGCTCGCGGCTCTCGATCGTGACCAGCGACTTGTCGACCAGGCGGCCGAGCGAATCCAGGATTTCCCAGCGATCTTTTCCGCCCTCGACGGCGACCGCGGCATCGAGGGTGAAGCTGGCGGGGAAGACGGCGAGGCGGCGGAACAGCCGCTGGTCGGCCGGGTCGAGCAGGCCGTGGCTCCATTCGACCATCGCCTGAAGCGACCCATGGCGCATCTCGCCGCCGTGCGGCGCGCCCTTCAGCAGCTTGAGCCGCTCGTCGAGTCCAGCCCGCAGGCCGTCGGCGCCGAGCAGATGGAGCCGTGCCGCGGCCATTTCGAGCGCCAGCGGGAGACCGTCGAGGCGCCGGCAGATCTCGGCCACGTCAGCCCTGTTCCGGGCATCGAGCGCGAACAGGCGATCGGCCGTCTGGGCCCGCCTGACGAAGAGATCGACCGCGCCGAAGCCGGCGATCTCGCTGGCACCGGCTGGCGGGGCAGCGAGCGGAGGAAGACGGTAGCGGATCTCGGCCTGCAGCCCGAGAGCCTCCTGGCTGGTCGCCAAGACGGAGAGGGCCGGGGCCTTCTCGATCAGCCCGCGGACCAGTTGGGCCGCAGCGGCGATGAGGTGCTCGCAATTGTCGAAGATCAGCAATGTCGGCCGAGCCGCGATCGCCAGGGCGATCGCCTCGACGCCCTTGTCGGGATTTGGCACGAATACGCCGAGAACGGCGGCCGTCGCGCTGACCAAGGTGTCCGGGTTGATCAATGGCGCCAGATCGATCAGCCAGACTCCGCCAGGGAAACTTCCGAGCACGCGCCAGCCGAGCTCGACGGCCAGCCGCGTCTTGCCGACGCCGCCCGGGCCGACCACGGTGACGAGCCGGCCGTGCTCGAGGGTCTCGCGCAACTCGGCCAACTCGTTGGCGCGTGCGACGATGTTCGTCAGCGGCTGGGGCAGGTTGGTCTCGGCGGAGTCGGGCCGCTGCACCGCTTCCCCAGACCGGACGACCGGCGCCACGAAGCAATAGCCGCGCCCGCTGACGGTGGAGATGTAGCGATTGCCGTCGCCGAGCGCCTTGCGCAGCGCCCGGATCTGGAAGCGCAGATTGACCTCCTCGACGAACCGGCTCTGCCAGGCCCGTTCGAGCAGCGTCTTCTTGCTCACCACGTTCGGCGCCAGTTCGACCAGGATCAGCAGGATCTCGAGCGCCCGGTCGCCGAGATGGACCGGCACCCCCTCCCGCATCAAGAGCCGCCGCGTCGGCAGCAGCCGGAACGGACCGAACTCGACTGCCGCGTCGAGATCTTGTTCCATTCAATCCACTCTCTACTTGCCGCCGACGAATGTACGACGCGCGCTGTGACCGGCGCCGCCGACGACCCACGCCCAATGCGGCACGGCCTGCGGCTGCGGGGCCATAATCAAAGGCTCGATGAGCCAGCGACGGCGCAAGCTTGGAACAGGATTCCGGGTCACGCAATACCCGCGTACCTGCCGGGTGTGACCGACGCAGCGAGGCATCCCCCTCAGCGATGCCTCCGGTCCCTTTCCAGATTCCCTACGAGATCGTGCGAATCGTGAAATTTCGGACGAAGCTCTAAAGCTTCAGCTCCTCAGGACCTGTACTGTGACGCACCGGCGCGAAGCAGGGCGGGCTCCGAATTCGGTCAGATCCCGGCAATCTCGTCCAGGCCAGAGGCATCGACTTGGGACCGAGATCGCCAATGCCACCGAACGGTTCGATCTCGACGGGAGCGGCGCTTGCCCAGAAACTCCAGCGGCAATTCCTACCGAAGAAGGAAGATCGATCATGATGATGAACCGGCGTACCTTCTCTACCGCCATGGCTGCCAGCGCTGCTGCTTCTCTGGTCTCGACCCGAGGCATGGCGGCAACTTCTGCTCCGGCCAAGGCACGCAATGTCGTCCTCGTGCATGGGTTGTTCGCCGACGGATCATGCTGGTCCGAGGTGATCGCACGCTTGCAGGCGGCGGGGCTCAACGCCACGGCCGTGCAAAACCCGCTGACGACATTGCCCGAAGCGGTCGCATCGGCGCAGCGCGTGCTGGATCGGCAGGATGGTCCGACCGTGCTGGTTGGGCATTCCTTCTCCGGCATGATCGTCACCGAGGCCGGCATGCATCCGCACGTGTCGGCTCTCGTCTATGTGGCGGCGCGGGCGCCGGACGCGGACGAGGACTACGCGGCCTTGGCCAAGACTTTTCCGACGCCCCCTGCATCCGCCGGCATCCTCTTCGACGGCGATGAAGGGCGTCTCAGCGAGGCGGCGTTCCTGCGCGATTTCGCGGGCGATCTGCCGGCAGCGAAGGCGAAGGTTCTCTATGCTGTCCAGCAGCCGTTCCAAAAAGCCCTGCTGGCAGGCAGGACGACGCACGCGGCCTGGCGGTCGAAGCCGAGCTTTTATGCCGTTTCGACGGAAGATCGGACGATCAATCCGGACCTCGAACGCTTCATGGCCAAGCGCATGGGCGCCAAGACCATCGAAGTGAAATCGAGCCATCTCTCGCTGATCTCTCATCCGAACGAGATCACCCGGCTCATTCTGGAAGCCGCGGGACAACCTGCATAGTGGCGGCGGAGCATGGTAGATAGAACATCCGGGCCTGTCGGACGTCTTGGCCCCGTGATGCTTATCGCCATGTGCCGCAGCTCTACCGTCGGAACTCAGTCTTGGGCTGCAAATGGAGTAAGAGCACCATGCCAAGTGAAAACAAATGCCCGTTCACGGGCAGGACACCGGCACCCACGAACCGCGAATGGTGGCCGAACCAACTGAGCCTTCAGGTCCTTCACCAGCACTCCAGCCTGTCCGACCCGATGGGTGAGGCGTTCGACTACGCCAAGGAATTCAAGAACCTCGACCTCGATGCGGTGATCAAAGATCTTCATGCGCTGATGACGGATTCGCAGGATTGGTGGCCGGCCGACTTCGGCCACTACGGCGGGCTGTTCATCCGCATGGCGTGGCACGGTGCCGGCACGTACCGCATCGGCGACGGGCGTGGCGGCGCCGGCGCCGGACAGCAGCGCTTTGCGCCGCTCAACAGCTGGCCGGACAACGTCAACCTCGACAAGGCACGCCGGCTCTTGTGGCCGATCAAGCAGAAATACGGTCGGAAGATCTCCTGGGCCGACCTGTTCATCCTCGCCGGCAACGTCGCGCTCGAATCGATGGGTTTCAAGACGTTCGGCTTCGGCGGCGGCCGCGTGGATAGCTGGGAGCCCGACCTGGACATTTATTGGGGCCCCGAAGGCAAGTGGCTGGCGGACGAGCGCTACAGCGGCGACCGCGATCTGCAGAGCCCCCTCGGGGCGGTCCAGATGGGCCTCATCTACGTCAATCCGGAAGGCCCGAACGGCAACCCGGACCCGATTGCCGCGGCCCGCGACATCCGCGAGACCTTCGCTCGCATGGCCATGAACGACGAAGAAACGGTGGCGCTCATCGCCGGCGGCCATACCTTCGGCAAAACCCATGGCGCCGGCGACGCGTCGCTGGTGGGTCCGGAACCGGAAGGCGCCAGCATCGAGCAGCAGGGGTTCGGCTGGAAGAGCAAATTCGGCACGGGCAACGGGGATGACGCGATCACCAGCGGCCTGGAAGTCACCTGGACCTCGACGCCGACGAAGTGGAGCAACGACTTTTTCGAGAATCTGTTCGGCTATGACTGGGAACTGACGAAGAGCCCGGCGGGGGCGCATCAGTGGCGCCCGAAAAATGGCGCCGGCGCCGGAACGATACCGGACGCGCACGACCCGTCGAAGCGTCACGCGCCGTCCATGCTGACGACCGATCTCTCCCTGCGGTTCGACCCCGCCTATGAAAAGATCTCACGGCGCTTCTACGAGCATCCGGATCACTTCGCGGACGCGTTCGCCCGGGCGTGGTTCAAGCTGACCCACCGCGACATGGGCCCGCTCGTGCGGTATCTGGGCCCGCTCGTCCCGAAGGAGGAACTGCCCTGGCAGGACCCGATCCCCGCCCTGGATCATCCACTGATCGAGGAGCAGGACATTGCGGCCTTGAAGGCGAAGATCCTCGCGTCCGGTCTCACCGTTGCCCAACTGGTCTCGACGGCCTGGGCGTCGGCATCGACGTTCCGCGGTACCGACAAGCGCGGTGGTGCCAACGGCGCGCGCATCCGCTTGGCCCCGCAGAAGGACTGGGACGTCAACCAGCCGGCCGCACTCGCGACGGTGCTCGGGACGCTCGACGCGATCCAGCAGGAATTCCATGCGTCGCAGTCCGGCCGCAAGAAGGTCTCGCTGGCCGACCTGATCGTGCTCGGCGGCTGTGCTGCGGTCGAGAAAGCCGCGAAGGATGCCGGGCACGGCGTAACGGTCCCCTTCACGCCGGGGCGCATGGACGCGTCCGCGGAGCAGACCGACGCCCATTCCTTCGCGCCGCTCGAGCCGACCGCCGACGGGTTCCGCAACTATCTCCGCGCCGGGCAGCGCCTGTCCCCTGAGGCGTTGCTGGTGGACCGGGCGAAATTGCTGACGCTGACGGCGCCCGAGATGACGGTTCTCGTCGGTGGTTTGCGCATCCTGGGTGCCAATGCCGGGATGTCAGCGCACGGCGTCTTCACCAAGCGGGCGGGAACGCTCACGAACGACTTCTTCGTCAATCTGCTCGACATGGGTACCGAGTGGCAGCCGTCCGCCGGCGCAGAAGGGGTATACGAGGGGCGTGATCGGAAGACGAACCAGATCCAGTGGACCGCTACCCGTGCCGATCTGATCTTCGGTTCTCATTCGCAGCTGCGCGCGCTTGGGGAAGTCTATGGCTGCGCGGACTCGACGGGGAAGTTTGTGAAAGATTTCGTGGCGGCGTGGGCCAAGGTGATGGAGCTCGATCGCTTCGACCTCGCCTGATCCCGGCGGAAAGACCTTCAAGCGCGACGCGCATGCGCAGCTCCGGGAGATCGATCGCTACATTGCCGCGAAGCGACGATTTAGCGCGATGCATCGCAACGACTCCGGGCATCGGGCGGCGTCAGGGTGGGCCGCATTGCCGATCGGGACGCGTATCGGGCGGCCCAGCCCATCGGTCAGTCCGACCAGTTCGGTTGGCAGCGGCAAGATGCTGCCGCAAATCCGCGCCAAAGCCTGCTCAACCGAGATCATATCGGCTCTCCCGTATGACGATTCCTCGTCTCATCCCAATGCCGCGGCACTCGGCTACAGATGCACTCCCCCCGAGAGGCCTCGCTCAAATGTTCAGATCGAGAGTCCTCTGGCTGGCCGGCTCTGGTCGGTTCGCTGCCGTCCGCCGGATCCTGACCGGGACGGATTTGTAGGAGGGCGTGCCGAATGGGGCCGGAGCAGGAATCCTCTGCGCGGAAGGGGCACGCAGGCGTAGTCGGGCCTGAAGCGATCGATCGGTAGCCGCGATCAATGCGACAGCAACAACGGAATATCGCTCCGGTGCAGCATGTGCTGTGTCACGCCGCCGAAGAGCCGTTCCCGTGTCCGCGAGTGGGTGTAGCCGCCCATCACCAGCAAGTCCGTGCCGAGCCGCTTCGCCTCGTCGAGCAGGGTTTGACCCGGATTCTCGCCGCCGGGCAGAACATCGCCGCGGGCCGAAACGCCGTGCCAGGCGAGATAATCCATGATCGGCTGCAGGTCTGCGATTTGCCAGTCGCCCGCGTGAAGCACGACGACCTCGCGCGCACCGCGGATCAAGGGCAGTGCGGCGGTCAAGGCCTGGAAACCCTCTCGGCTGGCACTCCAGGCGACCGTGATCACACCCTCCAAATTCCGCACGGGACCGTCAGGGCCGGGCACGGCGAGCACGGGCCGGCCGGCGTCGATCAGGGCCGTCTCGAACGCCGCTGGCGGTCCGCCCTGCTCGGGGCTGAACAGCGGGCATACGACCAGATCGGCTGTGAGCGCCCGCGCGCGGAGCGCGTCGATGCCATGGTCGACGACGAATGCCGCCGAGCCGCTATGGACATAGCCGGGGCCCTCCACCAGGGCCAGATGGTGTTGCGCGCGCCATTGCTCGAACACCCGGCGCGGAACGGTCTCGCCGGCGACGTTCGCCTGCTCGAGTTCGGCGCAAAAGGAGTCGGACAGGTAGAAGCCGGTCGCGGGCAGGCCGACCATGGCCTCGTCCGGATCGATTTCGACGTGGAGCGCCGTGATATGGCCGCCCAGGGGTCGCGCCACCTGGACCGCGGCGTCGAGCGCTGATCGGTCGCCGAGTCCGCCGCCGAGCGGCACGAGAATGGTCCGAATACTCATGGCGGTGCTCCCGACAGTCGGCACGAAAGGATGATGGCTCGACGATGACGCGGAAAAAAATCTCGGCCTTGCGCTGGATCAAGGCCGACGACAAAGGTCCCGCTAGGTTTGTCCCAGGATTTCTCCGGTTCAGAAGGTCTCGATCATTCCGCGCGGCATCGGCGCGCTCGGCTACACGATGCAGCGGCCGATCGAGGATCGCTTTCTGATGGGGCGCCAGGAACTGGTCGATCGGATGACGGTTCTGCTCGGCGGCCGTGCCGCGGAAACCCTGATGTTCAGCGATGTGTCGACCGGGGCCGCGGACGATCTGGCCAAAGCCACCGATCTCGCCCGCAGCATGGTTCAGCGCTTCGGCATGGACGAAGCCCTGGGGCCGGTCGCCTATGACACGGACGGCGGCACGCTGCTGGACCAGCCGGGAAATTTCTGGCGTCCGCGTCCCTTTGCCCCCGAGACCGCCCGCGAAATCGACCAGGCGGCCCGTCGCCTGCTGGGCGATGCGCTGGAACGAGCCGTCTCGATCCTGCGCCGGAATCGCGCCCAGCTGGAGGCCGGTGCCGAACAGCTGCTGCTGCACGAGACGCTGGAAGCAGACCAATTGCAGGTGGTCCCGATCGAAAAGGCCGCCTGACGCCATCCATTGACCGAAAATGTCCATCCACAAGATTGCGCCCATGCTGGGCCCACCAACGGAAAGCCCGGCAACCTTTCGGCTGCCGGGCTTGCTGGTGCAAGAAACTTTAGTTGCACATCCGGCCTTTACCGAACTCTCGGCGCGAGAGACCCGGATCCGGCCGTCGGCTAGAATCGGTAGCCGATACCGGCGCCGATGATCGTCGGATCGAGATCGACCTTGGCGCGGACGGCGCCGCCGTTGATCTTCGCGGTCGTGTTGAGAAAGAGCTGCTTTGCATCCAGATTGGCATACCAGCGGCCACTCAGATGATAGTCGACGCCGACCTGCAAAGCGGCGCCGAACCCGTCTTCGTAGGACACTTGCTTGACCACGGTATGCGGCACGGACGTATCGAAAAACCAAGTGTAGTTCACGCCGGCGCCGACATAGGGGTCGATCGCCTCGTGCGGCAGGAAATGCCATTGCGCGGTGACCGTCGGCGGCAGCAGGCGGACGGTGCCGACATCGACGTTGCCGGCCGCGGTCCCGCGCGCCGTGACGCGATGCGTCGTGGTCGCAGCGATCGCCTCGACCGCGATATTGTCCGTGAAGAAATAGCTCCCATCCAATTCCGGCACCGCGGTATCGGAGGCGGCGACATGCCCCCCGATCGCGGAGATCGAGCTGGAGGTGGTTTCGGGCAGCACGCCGATGCCGCGGGCCCGAACCAGGATGCTGCCCGCGGTCAGGCCGGTATCGGCCTCTTGCGCCAGGGCTTGACCGGCGAAGGTCAAAAGAATGGCGGCTCCCGTTGCCAGGGAGATGTGCTTCGACATGTCAATTCCAGTAAAGTTGAGGGAAGTGGGAAGGTCGGCCTCAGTGGGCCATCAGGACCGGCAAGCCCCCGTCGTGCAGGACGTGCCGGGTGATGCCGCCAAATTGCGACGGCAAATGTCGGGAGTGATTTTGCGCGCCCATCACGATCATGGTGGCGCCGCGCTCGCTGGCCGCCCGCAGCAGCGCGTCGCCGACGGCTGCGTCGCTGCGATGCGCCCAGATCTGTTGGCTGTGAATGCCATGGCGGGCGAGCGCTTCGCAGACGCTGGGACCGACGATGGGCGTCCCGTCGGGCGGCGGCGCGGTAAAGATCGTGACGGTGCCCGCCGCCGCCAGCAGCGGCATGGCCCCGGCGAGCGCGCGGGTTGATTCCAGGCCGCCGTTCCACGCGACCAGGATGTGCCGCAGGATGTCCTTCGGAACTTCATGGCGGACGAGCAGAACCGGCCGCCCGGTGGCGAAGGTCGCGACCGTGAACATTTTGTCGGATTCTTGGACGTGCCGCGTCGGATAATGCAGCACGATCAGATCGGCGAGGCGGCCGTGGGCCGGCAGGGCCCGCTCGATCGGGCCGGCGTACTCGATCCATCGGGTCGGCGTCTTCAGGCCGCCCGCGTGTGCCGCTTCACCGATCGGCACCGCGGCCGCACGCCAATCTTCGAAGCGGGCCTCGGACGCGACGGCGGCCAAGCGCCGGGCGGTCGCTTCCGCATCCTCGACACCGATCCGGTCGCGTCGGGTGAGCGCGGGCAGACCGGCAATGGATTCATTCGAGTCGGGCGCAATGAACAAGGCGTCCAGATGCCCGTCGAATCGACGGGCGATCTGCAGCGCGGCGCTGAGCATGGGGCTGGGCTCATCCTGCGGCAGGATGGGGACCAACACGGAACGGATAGACATTGCCTTGCCCTTTCGGATTGCCGATCGACGATCGACACCTCGATAAGAGCACCGGCCCTGAGGAGCCGCCTTGACCCAGGTCAAGCCGCCTCTGGAAAACCGTTCGCGATGCCGCTGGCGACGTCCTCAAGCGGCGGCGTTGCCGGTCGGGAGCGGCGTGATGAAGCGGCGGCGCAGCTCGATATGGGCGGCTCCGGGCGACACCGGCCATGCAGTCGCCGAATGGTCCGGAATGCTGACCCAGACCTCGTCGCAGCCGACCTCGCGCGCCTTGGCTTCGAGCGCCTCGATCAAGGCCAAGCCGACCTCCGAGGAATCCAGGAGATCGACGAACAGGACCGGATCGGCCAACAGCACCGGGCCCGAGATGTCGAACTGGCGCCGAAAGATCGCCAGACCCCGGATATGGCCGCGATGGTCACGCACGGAGAGAATGCCGCGACGCCCCGATGCGGACCGCAGGAACCGACAGGCGAACCGCTTCCATCGACGCAGATCGATCGACGGCATCAGCAATTGAACGAGCGGAAACGCCCGGGCGATCTCATGCGGCCTCAGCGGCGCGACGGCGAAGTGCATCATGCCGCCGACGGTGTCCCGACGGCCGGTTCCCATCCTTGTTCCAGATCAATTCTGGGGGAGCCTCGCCACTATATGATCCAGGTCAAAGCAATCAGCCGAGGCCCCCTGCAATGACGCTCTCCCTTGTTACGGATGTATCTCCGGTTCTGGCGGCGGCCAGCCGGCTGGTGGATCCTTGCGGACAATGCGGCACGCGTCACCTCAGCGTCTGCATGGGTGTCGATGAACAATTCCTGGCGCAGCTCGCCGCCGTCGTCACGACCGTCCATCTGCCGGCGCACGGCATGCTCGCCTCCGAGGGCGACGAGGCCGCCTGCTTTTTCAACATCACGTCAGGCGCCGTCAAACTCTACAAACTGCTGCCGGACGGACGGCAGCAGATCGTGGGATTTCTGTTTGCGGGCGACTTCATCGGCTTGGCGGTACGGGATACCTATGCCTATAGCGTCGAGGCGATCGGCCCAACGACCGCCTGCCGGTTCGAGCGCCGCAAGTTCGAGGGTCTGCTCGAACGGTTTCCCAACATGGCCTTTCGCCTGCGCGAGCGAGCCTCCGACGAGCTGGCGATCGCCCAGGAGCAGATGCTGTCGCTCGGGCGGAAATCCGCCAAGGAACGCATGGCCAGCTTTCTGCTGCAGCTGTCCCGCCGCGCGGAAAGCCTGGGGGCGGTCGGCCAATCCGATCGCCCTGCCCATGACCCGTGCCGACATGGCCGACTATCTGGGCCTGACGATCGAAACCGTCAGCCGGACCATCAGCCGGCTCAAGATCGTCGGCATCATCACGCTCTTGGCCGGCAACGAGATCAGGCTGGATGGCGAGAAGCTCGCCGAGATCGCCGAGGGCTGGGGCGACTGACGGCCGGCCCCGGCCGGGCCTCGACCCGGTTCCGGCCGAGCAGCTTGGCTCGATAGAGGGCTGAATCCGCCGCGGCGATAAAGCTCTCCGTCGCTTCTTCCCAGACGAAGCCCGCGACGCCTAAGCTCACGGTGACATTGATCGGCGCCCCCTGTTCGAGCGGGACCGACAGCTTCTCGACCGCCAACCGCATGCGCTCCGCGCATAGAACCGCCTCTTCGATCGTGGTGGAGGGCAGGATCATGGCGAATTCCTCGCCGCCGAAGCGGACGAGAACGTCTTCGCGGCGCACCAACTTAGCCATGACGCCGCCAAGGGCCCGCAGCACGTCATCGCCAGCGAGATGGCCATGGAGATCGTTGACCCGCTTGAAGCGGTCGATATCCGCCATGATCAGGCACAGTGGCTCGGCATGCCTCAGTGCACGCGCGATCGCGGCTGTCAGCGACTGATCGAAATGGCGACGATTGAACAGGCCGGTCAACGCGTCGACATAGGCGAATTTTTCGAGCGTCTGCAGGTCGTCGCGCAGCCGGTCGGTTTGGCGCCGCACCTCCTTGGTCGATGCCGCTTGGCCGGCGGCCTCGGCTCGAGACTGCATGCTGATCGAGACGCCTAGTCTGATCATGCGGACGACCACCTCGATCGCTTCGGCGGGTTGCGGCACCTTGGCGTCGATGATGGCCGAAATCAGCCGGCTCAATAGATGCTGACTGGCGAGCAGCATATGCTGCTCGCTCACGCCCAGTTCCAGATGGCGCCGTCCGACCAGGACGGCCCGCATCAGGGTTTCGTCCTTCAACTCACCGTCCAGCAAGGCGCGCCAGTGGAGCGCCATTGCAGTGATTGCCCGCTGGCGAACGGCCGGATCTCGCATCAGCAGACGGATCGGTTCCGCCATGAAGAGTGGCTCGTAGAACTTCTCGTCCAATGCGCCAAGCGTCGCGTCGATGATCGGACCAAGCCGCTTCAGGTGACCCAGCGTGGCCGCGTCGATTTGCCAGAGCCGACGGAACTCGGTGAAATCGGTGCCTGGCGCCGGCGGCGAAGCCGGCGCGGGGCAGAGCTCCGTCGCCGGCTCAGAAGGTTCAATCGACATGATCGGGATCAGTGGGCGAACAGGATAGGCACGGCCGCGTGCTTGACCACATGATGGGTGACGCCCCCCATGACCAGTTCGCGCAGGCGGCTATGGGAGAAGCCGCCCATGACGAGGAGCCCGGCACCGCGCCTGGCCACTTCCTCCAGCAGCACGGCACCCGTTCCGCCCACCCGATCGAGCAGGGCGAACCCACGGGCCGCAATGCCGTGCATCGCCAAATAGTCCGCGACGGGTCCCAGAAGCGCCGGGTCGGCCGATGGGCCGACGCTCAGCAGACTGATCTCGCCGCGGCTGCGCGCCAGCAGCGGCAGGGCGGCATTCAGCGCGCGCGTGGCTTCCGGCTTGCCGTTCCAGGCGATGGCGATCGGTGCCGCCCGATCCAACGCGATCGATCCGACCTCGGGAACCGCCAACACCGGCCGTCCCGTGCCGAACAAGGCGACCTCGAAGGCCAGGCTTTTGCCGGTCTCGCCGGGCTTGGGCATGGCTGCGACGATCAGATCGGCAACAGGCCCGTGGTCGCGGATCAATTTCGATGCCGATCCGACTTCGATCCGCAAGAGCGCGCTCGGCCCTGCCCTCAGTTCGACCGCGTCGGGCAATCCCGCGCCCTTCTGCCATGCCTCGAAATGCCGACGAGCCGCATCCCGCTGCTCCGTGATGTGCTGCTCCAGGCTCTTCCACAGTCCCGGCTCCAAATAGATACCGGTTCCGTCGCCGATATAGGCCGCCGGGATATCGCGCGGATCGGGATCGGCATAGAGACCGGTGATCCGGGCTTCGTTCGGCAGGCCAGCGGCAAGGGCGGCGTCGAGAACACGCCGATCGGTGGCTGTGCCGTCGAGGACGGCAAGGATGGTGCGGAATGTCATGACCCGGCTCCAGCTTGATTGGGCTCGGTAGCATCTTTCGCATCGTCTTGCGTGAAGGCCTTGATCTGGGTCAATGCCGGACGGCCGGCCCGGTGGCTTTCTGATCCTGCCGATGACGGCATCCCGGAGGTTCAGGATCATGTTCAAGTACCCCCACGGCACCCAAGACGATTCCCTCTCGCCGCTCGACCCGGTCGCCCTGCTCGACGCCAAACGCCGTCATGCGGTCGTGCTGACCGCCGCGGCCGAATTGGTCGCCAAAACCGCGAGCGAGATCATCGCCAAGCAGGCCGATCTGATGCGGGCGGAGGGCGACGGCATCGCGAAGAGCGCTGCTGCCCTCACGACGGGCACCGATCCGTTGGCCGCGGCCCAGGGCTGTGCGGCCGCGCTGCACAGCGGCGCCGACGCCGCGCTGTCCGACCTGCGCGCGATCCAGGACCTGATGCGCGGCTTCGCCTGGCAATGGTACGGCCTGTGCGTCGATTCGATCAGCGTCGGGCTCGGCAACGGCCGTGCCCCCCGTTAATCCAGGAGGACAGGCAATGACTATCCGCGATCTGCTGGTCACGGTCGACGGTGGTCCGTCGAGCGAAGCCCGCACCGCCCTTGCCGCCTCGTTGGCGGCGCAGTTCGAGGCGCATCTGATCGGACTGCACCCATCCTCGACGGCGCCGGCGAACCTTTATTCGGCGAGCTTCGATTCCGCCCTGTTCGATGCGGCGATGCGGGAGAGCATCTCCCGCCAGCAGCAGCGGTCGGAACACGCGCGGGTCGGCTTCGAGGCCGTTGCCGCCCGTCACGCCCTTTCGTCGGAATGGCGCGTCGCCCGCGGCTTTGCCGGCCCCGATACGGTGCTGAACAGCCGCTATGCCGATCTCGCGGTCGTCGGCCAGCGCTGGACGGATTTCGATGGGCTCAACTATCCGGATCCCGCCGATGTCGTGCTCGATGCCGGTTGCCCGGTGCTGGTCGTCCCCGCCGTGGGTCAGTTCGATCGGATCGAGCGTCACGCGCTGATCGCCTGGAACGCCGGTCGCGAGGCCGCGCGTGCCGCGCGCGACGCGCTGCCGCTGTTGAAACGCGTTCGGTCGGCGACCGTCCTGGTGGTCGATCCGATGGAGGGCCCCTACGGGCACGGCGAGGAGCCGGGCGCCGACATCGCGCGCCATCTGGCCCGTCATGGGATCAAGGTCGAGATCGATCGCTGGTCCGTCCCGGACGCGAACCCGGCCGACGTCATCCTGTCGCGGGCGGCCGACTATGGCAGCGATCTGATCGTCATGGGCGCCTATGGTCATTCCCGCGTCCGGGAGCTGGTGCTGGGCGGCGTCACCCGCTCCATCCTGCAACAGATGACCGTCCCGGTGCTGATGTCCCACTGATCGTTCGACATGCGTCTTAAGGGTTGAATCCAGGAGAGATGATCATGCTTGCGAGAGACGTCATGCACCGAGGGACCATCGTCACGGTCGGGCCAGAGACCCGCGTCGAGGAAGCAGCCCGGCTGATGCTGTCGCTCGGGATCAGCGGACTGCCGGTCGTCGACGCGACCAATGGCGTCGTCGGCATCATCACCGAAGGCGACCTGCTGCGTCGGGCGGAGCTGGGCACCGAGAAGCATCGGCAGTCCTGGATGGCCTTTCTGGCATCACCAGGCCCGCTCGCCGCGGACTATGCGCTGACGCATGGTTCGAAGGTCGGCGAGGTCATGACGGCGGGGGTCTTGACGGCCGAGGCCGATACGCCGCTCGACCAGATCGTCAAAATGATGGAACAGAAGCACATCCGCCGCGTCCCGATCGTCGAGCGCGGCCGTCTTGCCGGCATCGTCAGCAGGGCCGACCTGATGCGCGCCTTGATCGTGCAGAGAGCCCCCCCCGCCGCCGCCGCCGCCCATCCCGATGCCCAGATCGTCGCGGCGGTGACCGCGTTCTTCGACCAGGAAACCTGGAGCCCGCGCGCCACCGTCCGCATCAGCGTCACGGATGGGTTGGTCGATCTGTGGGGCATGATCTTCGACGAGCGGGAGCGAACCGCGCTGTGCGTCGCCGTGGAGAATATCCCGGGGGTCAAGGCCGTACGCGACCACCTGACCTGGATCGAACCGGTCTCCGGCATGGCGCTGGGCGCGAGCACCAGCCTCTGAGGACGGTTTGCTCTGGGCGACCGCGATCGATATGTAGGCAAAGCAGGGCCCTTAGATGACGTTGGAACTCCGAGTGTCGAATGCCGCGAACCACTGGGTCAGGCCAGTCCCCCGGCCAGAGCGGAAAGTCTATCTGGTCGGGGGCGGGATCGCCTCGCTGGCCGCCGCCGCTTTCATGATCCGCGATGGCGATATTCCCGGCCACGACATCACGGTCATCGACGAAGGCAACACGCTCGGCGGGAGTCTGGACGGCGCCGGGACGGCCCAGGAGGGCTATGTCCTGCGCGGCGGTCGGATGTTCGAGAGCAAGTATCTCTGCACGTTCGACCTGTTCGCCTCGATCCCGACGCTCGACGGCAGCCGGACGGTTACCCAGGAAATGATCGATTGGAACGCGATGGCGAAGACCTCGTCGAAATCGCGCCTCTTTCGCGATGGTCACCGCGAGACCGCTCCCGCATTCGGCCTCAGCGAAAAGCACATCCTGACGATCGAGCGACTGGCTGTGGAACCCGAAGGAATGCTCGGCCGATCCAGCATCGCCGAGCAATTCGACCCCACCTTCTTCAAGACCAATTTCTGGTTCATGTGGTGTACGACCTTCGCCTTTCAGCCGTGGCACAGTGCGGTCGAGTTCAAGCGCTACCTGATGCGCTTCGCCCATATGGTCGCCGGGTTCAACCGGTTGGGTGGCATTTTGCGCACGGTCTACAATCAGCATGATTCGATGGTGCTGCCGCTGCGCAAATGGCTCGAGGAACACGGCGTCCAGTTCGAAATGAACACGCGCGTGATCGATCTGGATATCGAGACGTTTGGTGCAGAAACGGCAGTCCGCCGGATCGCGACCGAACGCGATGGTCTCCTCGGCGCGATCGAGGTCGGCAAGCAGGATTATGTTCTGGTGACCCTCGGTTCGATGACCGAAGGCTCGAGCCTGGGCGGCACGGATACGGCGCCGACACTGAAGGATAAGACCGATGGCGGCGCCTGGCGGCTCTGGGAACGAATTGCGGCGGGCCGGCCCGAATTTGGGCGACCGGCCGTGTTTGCGGATCACGTCGACCAGTCAAAATGGGTCTCTTTCACGGCGACGCTTCGCGATCCGACCTTCCTCCATCTGGTCCGGGACTTGACCGGAAACGTGCCCGGCGAAGGCGGCCTGATCACCTTCCCGCAATCGAGCTGGCTGGCCTCGATCGTCATTCCGCACCAGCCCCATTTCACCGGACAGCCCGATGGCGTCAGCGTCTTCTGGGGCTACGGCCTATCGGTCGACAAGCCGGGCGACTTCGTCAAGAAGCTTATGTCTGCCTGCAGCGGCCGTGAGATCCTGACCGAAATCCTCGGCCACCTGGGCATTCAGGCGGAAGCGCCGCAGATCCTGGAAACGTCGATCTGCATCCCTTGCATGATGCCCTTCATCACCAGTCAATTCCTGCGCCGCGAGAAGGGTGACCGACCCCAGGTCCTGCCAACGGGATCGCGGAACCTCGCCTTCATCGGCCAGTTCTGCGAACTGCCGGAAGACGTGGTGTTCACCGTCGAATACTCGATCCGCTCGGCGCAGGCGGCGGCCTATGGGTTGCTGGGGCTCAAGCGCGAGCCACCCCCCGTCTATCGGGGCAAGTTCGACCCGCGTGTCCTGTTCAAGGCCTTCATGGCGCTCCACGACCATTAGCGGCGTCAGACCCGATCGCAGCGGTCTAGCTTCCGGGCTGCACTAGTCCGAACTCAGCATGGGAATCCCGGCATGGAAATGATGGAAGCGACGGACCCGTTCATCCTGTTCGGCCTCTGGTTCGATGCGGCGTCCGCTGCCGAACCGGAAGACCCCAATGCCATGACCCTGGGGACGGCGACCGCCGATGGTCGAGTCTCAATTCGGGTGATGCTGATGAAGGGGTTCGATCGGCGAGGCTTCGTTTTTTATACGAACCTCGTAAGCCGAAAGGCTGGGGAGCTCAACCAAAACCGCAGCGCCGCCCTATGCTTTCACTGGAAATCATTGCAGCGGCAGGTCCGGATCGAGGGTGTAGTCGAGCCCGTCTCGGACGACGAGGCGGACCTCTATTTCTTGAGCCGCCCACGCGAGAGCCAGATCGGCGCCTGGGCTTCGCGCCAGTCAGAGGTTCTGCAAAACCGCGGGCAGCTCGACGCACGGTTCGACGAGTTCGATCGCCGATTTCGCGCGGCGGCAGTTCCACGCCCGGAGCATTGGTCGGGCTTCCGAGTGATCCCGGGCCGCGTCGAGTTTTGGCACGCCCGGCCGTTCCGGCTGCATGACCGGGTGCTGTTCACCCTCGACCGCGGCATTTGGACGAGACAACTCCTCTATCCTTGAGCCAAATCAAGGCACGGTCGGCCCAACGCGCGGAAGCTTCAACCAGTCTTACTGAGGTTGGAGTTCTATCATGGCGTTCCGCACCATCCTGATCGTGCTCACCGGGGCGGAAAGCGATCTTCGCGTTCTCGATGCCGCCTTCGACATCGCGCGCCCGATCGCGGCCCGCATTACCGCGCTCTACGCCGATACGGATCCCGATGAAATTCCCGCGGCATACATGGCCGATGGCATGGGCGTCTACATCACCCCGGAACTCCAGCAGAGCCTGGAAATTCAGTTCGCCGAGCGGCGCCGCCGGCAAGCATTTCGACGATTGGAAGCTTCGGAACCGGATCGACGCGCCCGGCACCGGAGGGTCGGGCCCGACCACCCGCCTGCATATCGAGCTTGGCGCCACGCCCGAGCTGCTTCAGGAGCATGGCCCGCTGGCCGATCTGATCGTCACCGCACTGCCCGAGAACGGCGAGAGCATGGCGCTGGAGGCCGCAATGTTTGAGACGGGGCGGCCCGTGCTGGCCATTCCCGCCGTGGGTCACACCACCATCGCCCAGACCGCCCCGATCGCGGTCGCCTGGAAGCCGGGACCGGAATCGGCCCGGGCGCTGACGGCGGCACTGCCGTTTTTGAGCCGCTGCACGGGCGAGATCAGCGTGCTCGGCGTGGGCGAGCCCGACGAACCGAATAACCTGACGCCGGTCGTCGATTATCTCGCCAGGCACGGGATCAAGGCCTGCGGCCGTACCGTTCCCGATCGGGCCGGCGGCACCGGCGCCATCCTGCTCGAGGAGGCCGGAAGACACGGCGCCGGTCTGCTGGTCATGGGCGCCTATCCGATATCACATGACGCCGCGTGGCGCCCGACGGTAGGGCCTCTTCCGCCGACAGTTCGGTAAAGGCCAAATCCTGTCCCCGCAACCAGATCAAGCCCTCGAAAGATAACTTCTTTCGAGGGCTTTTTGCTGTCTGGCGTCCAAAAAAGTCTAGTGATATTCAATGAAATCAAGAACTTGTGAAAACAGGTTCAAATCCCCTAACCGGCCGGAACCGGGCAAAACCCAACGCCCCATGATCACTTCGGCTCCGCGCCCATCCCCGCCGTCATTGCCCCGCATCATAGGGATGACGCGATCGCGGCCGATCTCGATGCTTTCGGCCCGCAGAAAATCGCGCAACATCCGGCTCCCAGCGAACGGGAATTCCAAACCATCGGATCGCCGTAGGGGCGACCTCGATCACCCGAACCTCGCCGCCTTCCATGGTGGCGACACAGGAGTTCGTGGTCCCGAGATCGATCCCGATGACTTTACCCATGAAATTGGTCCTTGTTGCCGGCCGCGCTCCGCCTGGGGCGGTGCGAGGCGGCCGGGTATGATGGCCTGTGGATCGACCGGCAGGCCGCCGGAGGAGGTTTCTGACCGTCGGTTTAGACGGTCTGATCGAGCCGGGCCGTACCGGCCGCGCCGGGCGACACCCGTGCTTTGGCGACGACGACCATCGCCGGTCGAAGCAGCCGTCCGTTCAAAGTCCAGGTCGGGCTCAAGGCATGCAGAACGGTCCCCGCCGGATGATCCCCATCCTCCTGCTCGGCCATTGCCTGGTGGCGATTGGGATCGAAGACCGAGCCCGTCGGATCTTCCCGTTTGATGCCGTTGCGCTCCAGCAGGCCGACGAACCCGCGCTCGGTTTCCATCAGTCCGCTGCGGAGGCTGGCGATATTCGCAGGCTCCTGTGCCGCAACGGCCGGCAGGCTGTCCAGACCGCGCCGAAGGTTTTCGGCAGCCTCGACCACGTCGGTCGCGAATTTCTGCACGGCGTATTGGCGTGCTTCTTCCACATCGCGCTTGGCACGAAGGCGGACATTGGCGATTTCCGCCTCGGAACGCATCCATCGGTCGCGCATCTGGGCAAGCGCGTCCTCAAGGGTAGCGATGCGCTCGCTCTTAAGGATGGCGTCTTCGGGAGACGGCGGGTTGGCCGCCGATTCCGCCTTGTGATCGGCCCCGCGGATATCGTCCTGGCTGGCGTCGCGCGCCAGACCTGGCGTTTTATATGGGTCCTCCAACATACCTACCCCTGTTTGCAGCAGATCGAGGGGCTCCGGAGTTGCTGTCGCGAAGACCGAGCCATCGATCGCGGCGGCCCTAAAACCTCGAATGCATCGAGTCTATGTCGGCACCGAGCAGCAGGGACAGTCTCGGAAACTACCCACGCCGCGCCAACCGCAATTGCAAGGCGCCGCTCGCGATTCTGCGGCCCCGAGAAGATCGATAGGTATTTCCCGAGCCTGCCGCGGGCGGTCGGCATTCGATATTTTGCTCGGGTCGGCAGCATCGTCCCGACCTTGGAATCGAGCGCCCGACCATCTCTGCCATCGCAGCGCTGACGGCGGGACCAGCGCGCCAGCAACACCCCCTTGTATCCTGTCCTGGAGATTTGTCCGATGTCGCAAGACCGTAAGCTGCAAGAATCAGTGCTCGCCGAATTGAGCTGGGAGCCGAGCCTGACCGCCGCTCACATCGGCGTCACCGCACAGGATGGCGTCGTGACGCTGACCGGACATGTCGCGAACTTCGCTGAAAAGCGGGCGGCTGAGACCGCTGCCGGACGGGTCAAGGGCGTGGCCGCGGTCGCCGAGGAAATCGAGGTCCGGCTTCCGGACGATCGCCGCCGCGGCGATTCCGAGATTGCGGCAGCGGCGCTCGAGCTGCTCGCCTGGGACGTCTCCGTGCCGCGGGACGCCATCAAGGTCAAGGTCGAGAAGGGCTGGATCACGCTGACCGGCCAAGTCGATCGGCATTTCCAACGCGACGCGGCAGAACAGGATGTTCGGCGGCTGTTCGGGGTTTTGGGCGTGTCCAACGAGACCACGATCAAGCCCACGGCGGGCGTGACCAGCATCAGCGAGGACATCAGGCACGCCTTGCACCGCTCCTGGTTCTTCGACCCGAGCACGCTCTCGATCGACGAGGACGGCGGCAAGGTGCGGCTGGCCGGCACCGTCCGCTCACCGTCCGAGCGGGCTCAGGCCGTCGCGGCGGCGTGGGCCGCTGCCGGAACGACCGATGTCGTGAACGATATCATCGTCGTTTGATCATTCAGGCCGCGCCGGCCTTGCTTCCGGACACTCGGGCCGTTCGTGGCCCGAGGCCGGCGGCCGGGAATGCCTTAAAGTGAGGAGGCCGGATCGGAACGGGGCCTGTGCCGAAACGGGCGCTAGCCCATTTGACCAGCCTGGTGATCGGTCTGACCCAATAAGCCGGGGTTCCGCAGCTTCCGCAGCCGAGAACAGGGCGGACGTCGTCCAGGATCGTGTAGGCGAGGTCGAGCAGCAGCTGGAAGGGGCGGACCCCGAAGATGCCGATCGCGAAACACCAGGCGAACCATTTCGTCGCGGGCAGTCTGCGCAGAACCTCGGCTATGGCCTCCCCACCGATCTTCATCGAGCCGTCGGGCATCAGCAGATGGCTCTTGGCGTAGGCGTCCCAGATATCGAGGTCCGGATTAAGCGTGCGCAACTCGGCCGGATCGTTCCCGACCGGCCGCACCAGGATCGTCGTCTCGCCCGATTTGCTTCGGGCCGATTTCTGCACCCACTGGGCGATATGGCCGCAGACGGCGCATCCGCCATCGAACAAGAGGATTGGACTGGTCGGGTTCGGCATTTGTCGGCCTCAGTTCCGGGCTTCGAAGGGATCGGTCACGGCCGCCATGACGCTGGCCAATGTCGGCTGTATCCCTTCCACCCGTCCGACCTCGTTTCCATCCAGAAACATGACGAACGTCGGCGTGCCCTGGATGTCGAAGCTGCCCGAGAGTTCTTCTTCGGAATCGATATTGACCCTGAAGATCTGTTCCTTCGACTCCAGCATCTCTGCGACCTCCTGAAGCATGGGTTCGATCGCTCGGCAGTAGCCGCAGCCATAGGACATGAACTCGACGGCGATCGGTCCGTCACCTTCCAATATGAGCGTCTGGAAGGCGCTGCTGGTGATGGTTTGGATCTTATCGACCAAACCCGAATTGGCTTTGCTCATGCGCGTCTCCTTGGGGCCGAGCGTTCGCTCGGACGAGCGCATCCGGCCGATTCTAGGCAGCGGGTCTGCCATCGCCAGCCTCGGAAATTACCCATCGCCGCGGTTCAATCGGCGACCGCGGCGCTCTGCGGCCATGGCGCCCGTGCCGCCTGAAGCCCGGCCCGGTGCGACCGGATACGCAAGGTCAGGGCGGCAGCAAGCCCGAACAACAGTTTCGACGCCAGCGTGACGGGATAGGGCAGGAGGTGGACAAACCCGGGGCTGAGCGCCGGGAGCACGACGAAGAAGTTGACCATCCAAACGATCTCGAGGCTGCCGGCCATGAAGCCGAGCAGAACGTGATCCCCCGGAGTCCGGCCGGCCAGGATCCGCAATGCGACCGTCAGTCCGATCCCGAGCGCTGCGGCGAGGCCGAGGTGGATGGCGATGCCGGCGATGGCCGACGCCCCTTCAAGCCCGACGGCCGCACCGACCTGACGCGCGACGATCGCCGCGTCGCCGCCGGTCAAAGCCGAATAGGCCCAGACGACCATGATTTCGGCCAAGCCGCCGGCGAGGCCGGCATAAAGCCCGGTGCGGAGGAGATCCGACGCGTTCGTGCGCCGGAAGGACAGGCTGTTCTCGGACATATCGATCTCCAATCATGAGGAATTCGGGCGCCGGGCCCAGACCCGGCGATCGCGTCGCTACACGGCGGGGGCGGGCTCTCGGAACACGTCGACCTCAAGCACGGGACCCCGATATTTCTCGACGTCGCCGACGGCGGTATGGCCGCAATTGCCCTGTGCCAGCTTCGACGTGCCGATCCCGACCGTCAGGTTGTTGACGTCGCCGTAGCGGTCGAGACTGCCGGGCAGGCGCGGATCGACCGGATCGAACCAGCCGCCCTCGTTGATGCGGATCACGCCCGGCCGGATTTCCTCCGTGATCCGGGCGCCGGCGAGGATCTGGCCGCGGTCGTTGAAGACCCGGACGATATCGCCATCGGCAATGCCGCGCGTCTTGGCGTCCTCGGGATTGATCCAGCACGGCTCGCGGCCGGCGATGGCATATGTCGCCCGGAGCGCGGTGCCGCAGAGCTGAGAATGCAGACGGTACTTCGGATGGCTGCTGTCGATATGCAGCGGGTATTTGGTGGTCGGTCCGCCCAGGCGCTCGATCGGCTCCATCCAGGTCGGGTGCGGCGGGCAATCGTCGTAGCCCATCTTGGCGATCGCGCTGGAATAGATCTCGATCCGGCCGGACGGCGTGCCGAGCGGGTTGAGCAAGGGATCGTCGCGGAAATCCTTGTGCTGGATATAGCCCGTGCCGACGTCGGTGACCGGAAAGGCGAGCGCGTCGTCGCTGTTCCAGAAGGCATCGAAGACCGGCATTTCCATGCCTTGGCCCCGGGCCTGGATCATCGCCGCCTCATAGAAGCTGCGGATCCAATCCATCTCGGTCCGGCCCTCGGTGAAGGCGTCGCCCTTGCCCAGTCGGCTCGCGATGGCGGCGAAGATGTCATAGTCGCTGCGCGCCTCGAAGACGGGGTCGATGACCTTCTTCATGGCGATGATGGCGCTCAGCGAATAGTCGCCGATCTGCTCGATATCGTTGCGCTCATAGCTGGTCGTTGCCGGCAGCACGATGTCGGCCCGGCGCGCGGTTGCGGTCCACTGGAAGTCATGGACGATGAAGGTTTCCAGATGGTGCCAGGCCTTCACCATCCGGTTGCGGTCCTGGTGATGGGCGAAGGGATTGCCGCCGACCCAGTAGGCAAGCTTGACGTCGGGATAGTTGGCGCGCGTGCCGTTGAAATCGAACGGCTTGCCGGGGTTCTCCAGCATCTCGACGATGCGGGAGACCGGGATCGAGCTGCTGCCGCTGCTGGACAGCCAATCCGATCCCTGGCTGGTTTTGCTGCCATCCGTGATGCCGGACAGCACGGGGCTGTTGGCCGCTGGGGTGCCGCCATTGGCATAGTGGTAGCTCAGACCATAGCCACCGCCGGGCAGTCCGATCTGCCCCAGCATGGCGGCGAGCGTCACCAGCATCCAATGGGCCTGCTCGCCATGATGCTGGCGCTGGATCGACCAGCCGCTCGCCATCATGGTGCGGTTCTTGGCAAAGCGCCGGGCGAGATCCTTGATCGTTGCCGCCGGGATCCCGCAGATGGCTTCGGCCCATTCGGCCGTCTTGGGCGTGCCGTCGGCTTCGCCGGTGAGATAGGGCAGGAACTTGTCGAACCCGGTCGTGAAACGCGCCAGGAATTTTTCGTCATGGAGCTTTTCGAGGTAGAGGGTATGAGCGATGCCGAGCATCATCGCGACATCGGTCTGTGGCCTGGGCGCCAGCCATTCCGCATTCAGATAGGTGCAGGTCTCGGTGCGCTGCGGGTCGATCGAGATGACCTTCGTGCCCTTCTTCTTCAGGGCTTCGAGGCCGACATAGGCGCCGTGATCGGGCACGATCCAGCCGATCTGACAATTGTTCACCGGGTTGGCGCCCCAGAACACCATCAGCTCGGTGCTCTCGACCACCACGGGCCAGGCGGTGGTCTGGTCGTAGACCTCCAGCGACCCCACGACATAGGGCATGATCACCTGGGAGGCGCCGGTGGAATAGTCCCCGGACGAATTCACGAACCCGCCTTTGAGATTCATCATCCGGCGCAGGAGATTCTGGCAATTGTGCAGTTTGCCCGGGCTCTTCCAACCGTAGGAGCCGGCGAAGGTGGCGCCGGGGCCATAGGTCTGCTCGACGCGGACGAGTTCCTTGGCGACCAGGTCCAGGGCTTGGTCCCAGGTCACGCGGACGAAATCGCCGTCGCCGCGTCCCGCCGGATCGGCGCCAGGCCCCTGCTCCAGGAAGGCGCGCCGTACCATCGGGTATTTGATCCGGGTCGGCGAGTAGACGGAATCGAGAATGCCGTCGAGCGCCGGCGAGGGGCGGGGATCCTTGTCCCACGGCCGGAGGCTCGCGATGCGGCCGTCCGTTACCTTGGCATGGAAGGCGCCCCAATGGGACCCGGTCAGGATCTCGACGCTCGAGGCTGTAGCGGCGCGCGCCCCCGCGGTCAAAAGGGATGCGCTTGAGAGGCCGAGGGCGCCGGCCGCCATGCCGGTCTGGAGCAGCGCGCGCCGTGTCAGGTGAGCCTGATTCATTCGGATCGACATGTCATCACCCCGGTGCTGCGGTTCATGGCCCGATGCGTCCCGGGTCGATGTCGGGGCTCGAACGCTCATCGAGCCTGTCGTCACGCCGCAATTCCATCCGCCATCGCGACAGAAAATCGGTCAGCACCGCCGCGGCACCGGCATAAAAGCCGGTGCGGTCGGCGGCATCGCACTCCCGGGAAAACCCTGGAACCCAGGCAAGGAGATGGTCATCGAGCAAGGCTGTCTGGGCCTCATGGCTCGGACCACGGCGCATCAGGCGTCCAAGCACTGCCAGTTCCATGGACAGGTGGTCGGAGGGTTCCCGGAAGGCGTCATCCGTAGACAGGTTCAACTGCCGCATGAGCCGGTTCATGTCGCTGACCGGCCTTTGGAACAGCCGGCCGGAACCGCCGGTTCGGGTGCTCTCGTAAAGCGATACGGTCTTCGGGCCGGCGACACCGTCGAACAGCTGGGTAAACGCGGCGGCCAAGTCCCGCTGAATTTCCAAGGGGGTGCCGTCCGCCCGCAGGGCCAAGCGCATTCTCCGGGCGCCGGATGCCGCTCCCGGCTGGTCATCGAGGGTATCGAGCAGCATCGATCCGAGGCCATCGCGATAGCTCTCCACCGCGTCGCTCGACAGCGGCGCCATGAACAATCCGCCCAGCCACTCCGCGATCGAGGCATTCCAGGACGGAGCGTTCATGGCTTGCCGCCGGCCGGCAGGGCGCCGACGTCCTTCGAGTGGAATTGGAGATAGGCCAGCAACAGCCGGTATTGGCTGTCGTCGAGGGCCGCGAACCGCTTCATCGCCTTCAGGCTGCCGATCCATTGATTGGCGAGAAAGCTGTTCGTCGGGTGCAGCGCATGGCAGGTGCCGCAGGAACTGCCGTAGAGCGCGCCGCTATAGTCCCAAACCTTGGCGATATCCGGACTGAGCGCATCCTTGTCGACCCAGGCGGTCAGGCTGGTTTGGGACCAGGTCAGTTTGGTGTTCGCATCCACGACGCCGGTTTGGCGCGTCACCTTCGCGGCCGCCGCCGGGCCGAGGGCCGCGACCAGGATCCGTTGCCCCTCCAGGGCGTACACCGCCGCGTCGGACCCCTGCTGCTGCCAGCCGTCGACCTTGACCTGCAGCCAATCGCCCTCGCGGGCCACGACCGTCAGCTTCGCCGCCGGCAGCAGCCGGCCGTCGCCGGGCCCCGAAGCGCTGGCCGCAGGGCGCTCGAGGTAGAGCGGCTTGGTCGCAACGGCATAAAGGACGTTGGCCTCGGTCGCGCCCGCCAGCGCCGCGGTCGGCGATGCCGCGATATTCTTGCTCGCCGGCAGCATCTGTACGATGGCCGTGCGGTTGGGCTCCGGCGCGCCGGCATCGGGCGCGTCGATGGCCGGCAAGCTCTTGATGTATTCGGCAATGCCGGCCCGATCATCCGGCGACAGTTTCCCCAAATTGGTGATGACCGCCGCCATCGAGCCGCCCGACTGCAGGTTGATCGGCGTCAGGCCGGTGCCCAGATAGTCGGTCAGCTCGCGCTGGGACCAGTAGCCGATGCCGGTTTCGTCCGGGGTGATGTTCGGCACATAGCCATGCCCCTCCGGATCGGGGGCGCCCGAGAAGCGCTTTCCAGCGACGATGGCGCCGGCGACGTCGCGCGGCGAGTGGCACTCGGCGCAGTGACCGGGGCCTTCCACGAGATATCGCCCGCGCATCCAGCCGGCGCTTTTCTGCGCCTCCGGCGCGAGCGGCTTGCCGTCGAGAAAGACCAGCCGCCACAGGCCGACGCCGCGGCGCAGGGTAAAGGGGAATTTGAGGTCATGGTCGCGCGCCTTGCCGGCCACCGGCGGCAGCGTCTTGATATAGCCGAGCAGGTCGCGCAGATCGTTGGCGTTCATGCGCTGAAACGACGTATAGGGAAACGCCGGGTATTCGTTTTCGCCCGCGGGGGATACGCCCTCGCGCATCGCCCGGACGAATTGCGGCACCGACCAGTTCCCGATGCCATCGGCTTTATCCGACGATATGTTGGGCATGTAGAAGGTGCCGAAGCCCGAGGTCAGCGCCAAGCCGCCGCCCAGATGGGTTTCGTCGGGCTGACCCGGGGAGGCGTGGCAGGTTCCGCAACTGCCCGCATAGAACAGTGATCGGCCATTGGCAATATCCGGCGCGCCGGCATCGGCGACGTCGCGCGACGCGTGCATGGCCGACCAGGTGAACGGTGCGGTGAGCACGAAGTAGCCGCACAGGCCGAGGATGCAGACCGATCCCGCGGCGGCGAGGAGTCTTTTCACAATCGGCTATCCCTCATGGTGCTTTGCAGGAACGGATCGGCGTATTGGGCATGCGTGAACCCATCGAAATCCTAGGGGCCGACGGTGCGGGTCGGATAGGCTCGGAAACTACCTATCCCCGATGCCGCCGTGCTGGTATGCCCATGCCGTTGCCGGCTTGAGCCCCGAACGCGGATTCTTTGCGGTGCTGGCGATGCGGGGGCGACGGCCAATGACGTCTCTCCCTCGCTCCTCACGCGGCTTTCACGACGGTCGGTACCGGAGACGGCCGTGCGGCCCGCCAAGACGGCCGCTTCAGCACGGTGATCAACAGCGGGAGCCCGGTGAAGAGTATCGTGCCACCGGCCACCAGCGCGATGTAGAGCGCCGGGCTTCCGACCGGAAGCTGCGAGGGTGGGAAGAAGCCGACGACGAAGGCAAAGACGACGCCGACAAAGCCCGTGCCGGCGATGATCCACATGCCAAGGATCCCGCCGGGCACGCGATAGCTCCGCACCAGATCGGGTTGGGTATATCGCAGCCGGATCGCCGCCGCATACATCAGCATGTACATGATCAGGTAGAGCGTGATCGTCATCGCGCTGAGCAGGAAGAACGCGACGCTCACGTCGTTCATGACGAAATAAGTCCCCGCCAGCAGCGTGACGATGACGCCTTGGATGACGAGGATGCTGACTTGAACGCCCTGCTTGTTGGTCTTGGCCAGGAACGGCGGGATTTCGCCCTCCTGCGCAGTCCAGAGCAAGCCGCGGCTGGGGCCGCTGATCCAGGCCATCACGCCGCCGATCCCGCCGAAGGCGAGCAGCAGGCAGACGACCGGCGTCGCCCAGCCGATACCGAAGCGATCGAAGATCTGCTGGAACGCCTTCATCAGGCCTTCCTGCAGATTGATCTGCTCGTTGGGCAGCACGGTCGCAACCGCGAAGGACCCGAGCGTGAACAGCAGAATGATGATGACGGAGGCGATGAGGATCGCCGCGGGGAACTGCTTCTTCGGGTTGGTCATTTCATTCGCGTGAACGGCATGCACCTCGACGCCCGCGAACAGCAGAATGATGCCGGCGAGGAAGGCGATGTCGCCCATATCGGTGATGAACGGGAAATAGCGCGGATGCGCATGGCCGCCGGCCATCGACATCACGGATGCCGGGTCCGTGGCCGCCGGATGCAGCATCGCGATCGGATTGCCCTGGTAGATCCAGATCACGGCAAGAATCATGATCACGACCCCGGGTAGCACCGTGCCGACCAGGAAGGCCCAACTCGTCACCTTCGCGATGGCATCGACGCCCCGTGTCGAGATCCAGGTCGCGGCCCAAAAGGCGGCGATGCAGAAGGCGCCCACGTAGGGTCCGTTATTCGCCAGCGTCGGTCGGCCGATGACATAAGCGATTGCCGCCGCCGAAAAGGCCAGGACGGTCGGATACCAGACCACGTTCTGGATCCATTGGAGCCAGATCGCGACGAAACCCCATCGGGCGCCGAACGCTTCCTTGACCCAGGTATAGACACCTCCGCCCTTCTGGCCGAAGGCACTGCCGAGCTCGGCCGCGACGAGCGCCGCGGGGATCAGGAAGATGAAGGTGGCGAAGGTGACATAAATGAACAGCGTCAGCTGTTCCTTGGCCATCATGGGCAGGCCGCGCAGGCTGACAACCGCAGCGCCGGTCATCATCGCCATGCTGAAGGTGGAAACCACAGCCTTTTTTGTCAGGGCCATCACGGCCTCCTCTATGTTTACGCAGCAGCGGTGCGACGATGGTCGGGCCCGGTTGCGGACCGCAACGGCGGCCCCCGGCGTCAGGCGAGCCGCTTCTCTTTCAGCGGCGCGTCGGCGGCGGGACTGACCGGCTTCAGGGCGGATTGGCGGTGCACGGGCTTGGCGGCGACGCCATCATGCGTGAACGTCGTTCCCTCGGCGGCGGTCTGCGGCGAGCTGGGCCGGTGCTTTTGGAGGAACTCGATGCCGCGCTTCATGTCCTCCAGCAGCATGTCGCCCATATCCCGGCTGAAGCCGTGGCGCACCAGGACGCGCATCACGACGACATCCTCGATGTTCGGCGGCATGGTATAGGCCGCCACCTGCCAGCCGCGGACACGCAGCCGATCCGACAGGTCGAACAGCGAATATCCCGGTTGGGCACCGTCCTTGATCACGAAGGAGATCGCGGGAAGTCCCTTGAGACTGTCGCCGTCGAAGAATAGCTCGAACGGGCCGAGCTTGCCCACGGCACCGCCGATATGCTGCGCCGTGTCGTAGCCGTTCTGCTGGATCCGCTTGTAGCCATCCCGGCCAAGCCGCAGGAACAGATAATATTGCGCGATGATCTGCCCGGCCGGTCGGGAGAAGTTCAGCGCGAACGTCGGCATGTTGCCGCCGAGGTAATTGACGTTGAAGATCAATTCTTCCGGCAGCTCCGCCTTGTCGCGCCAGACCACCCAGCCCACGCCCAGCGGGGCGAGGCCGTATTTATGACCGGACGCATTGATCGATTTCACGCGGGGAATCCGGAAGTCCCATTCGAGCCCTGGTTCGATGAAAGGCGCGATGAAGCCGCCGGACGCGGCATCGACATGAATCGGGATGTCGAGCCCCGTGTCGGCCTGGAGCTTGTCGAGGGCGGCCGCGATTTCGGCGACGGGCTCGTACTGGCAGGTGAAGGTGACGCCGAACGTCGGCATGACGCCGATCGTGTTTTCATCGACCCGCTTCAGCACCTCTTCCGGGGTCATGCCGAGCCGGCCTTTCTCGAGCGGGATCTCGCGCAGCTCCACGTCGAAATAGCGGGCGAACTTGTGCCAGCAGACCTGAACGGGGCCGGTGATGAGGTTGGGCTTGCCCGTCGGCTTCCCGGCCGCTTCCATCCGCTGACGCCACTTCCACTTCAGCGCCAGGCCGCCCAGCATACACGCTTCGCTCGATCCGGTGGTGGAGCAGCCGATCGTGTTGGCGGCGGCCGGCGAGTGCCAAAGATCGGCCAAGATATTGACGCAGCGGTTCTCGATTTCGGCCGTCGCGGGATATTCATCCTTGTCGATCATGTTCTTGTCGATCGACAGATCCATCAGATCATGGACCTCGGTATCGAGCCAGGTCTGGCAGAAGGTCGACAGGTTCTGGCGGGCATTGCCATCCAAAAACAGTTCGTCGCGCACCAGCGCATGGGCGACGTCCGGACGCAGTTCGCCCTGACCCAGCTTGTATTTCGGCACGGAGGCGTCCGCGGCCTGGGTGCCGTAGATATCGGCTTCAAGCGCGCCTCTAATGCTGTGGCGATCATGTATGGCCATCAATCGAACCCTTCCTCGCGCGGTTGCCGATCAGCGCGACTTCGTTCGCTGCGCAGCGTCTGATCTGTCCGCAAAAGCTCTACAGGCCGTCGGAAGAGGTCGGCAGACTCGGAAATTACCTAAAAGCGGATTCAGGGAAACCGACGGGCCGCGTTGCGTCGGGTTGGTTCACGGCCTGGCGGTCGATGCCCGTAACGACCCAGGCTAACGGACGCGCCTTGTCTTGGGGCTCTCGAAGCTTTTTGGACCGAACCGGGCTGGGTAGTTTCCGTGCCTGCTGTGGGCCAGCCCCTGTCGCGTAGCATGTTAATTGGCCGGGGGAAGGCTCGAGACCGCACAAGTCTGCCGGAAATGTCACAGCGGCCCCGTACCGAGGCCGAGCGGGTCCTCTCACCACAGCCCGGGAGAATGAGATGACAGAAGATCGTAAGCTGCAAGAGGCCGTTCTCGCCGAATTGAGCTGGGAGCCGAGCGTGACTGCCGCTCATATCGGAGTTACCGCGAGACATGGCGTCGTGACCCTGGCGGGGCATGTCGAAAGCTTCGCGGAAAAACATGCGGCTGAAACGGCGGCCGGCCGGGTCAAAGGCGTGGTCGCGGTCGCGGAGGAAATCGAGGTCAGACGGCCGTTCGAGAGACAGCGCGGCGACGAGGAAATCGCGGCCGCGGCGACCGAGCGTCTTTCCTGGGACGTCTCGGTTCCGAAAGATTCCGTCAAAGTGAAGGTCGAAATGGGCTGGATTACGCTGAGCGGCCAGGTCGATCGGTATTTCCAACGGGATGCCGCCGAGCAGGATGTGCGTCGGCTGTCAGGCGTTGTCGGCGTATCGAATCAGACCACGATCAAGCCGATGGTCAATATCGCCGACATCAGCGACGATATCGTACACGCCTTGCATCGCTCATGGTTCTTCGATCCGAAGACCGTCTCGGTGACCGCGGAGGGCGGGAAGGTCCGGCTCGCTGGGACCGTCCATTCCTTCTCCGAACGGGCCGCGGCATTCGCCACGGCGTGGGCAGCGGCCGGAACGACCGATGTCATGAACGATATCACTATCGTTTGACGGGGCAACGCGCGCCGATCCGGGGCCGCAGGTCGGCGGACTCCCCCGAAGGGAGAATATTCATGGCCTACACGAGCCTGACGAATCACCTGCAACTCGGGCAATCCAACGCCGGTTTGCTGCGGATCGCCGCTCGCTGCTGTCTCACTGAAGGTCGAGCCTTCGCGCAAAGGATGAGGCCATGCAAGCGATGGTGTTGACGCGGCATGGGGGCGGTCTCGAATGGACCGAACTGCCCGATCGGCATCCTGGACCGGGGCAGATCCGCATAAAGGTGGCCGCCTGCGGTGTCTGCCGCACGGATTTGCATGTCGTCGATGGCGAGTTGCCCCATCCCCAGGTCCCGATCATTCCCGGTCACGAGATCGTCGGACGGATCGGCAGGCTCGGCGCCGGCGTCCAGGGGCTGCGTATCGGCGAGCGCGTCGGCGCGCCATGGCTGGGCCACACCTGCGGCAGCTGTCCCTATTGCGTCGGTGGTCGTGAAAATCTCTGTGACCACCCGTTGTTTACCGGCTACACGCGCGACGGCGGCTTCGCGACCGACGTGATTGTCGATGCGCACTATGCCTTTCCGCTGGGCGAGACTGGCGAAGACCAGGCGCTGGCACCGCTGCTTTGCGCCGGTCTGATCGGCTGGCGGTCGCTCGGTATCGCCGGTGACGGCAAGCGGCTGGGCCTCTATGGCTTCGGCGCCGCCGCCCATATCCTGGCGCAGGTCGCGCGCTGGCAGGGACGGTCGGTCTTCGCCTTCACACGCCCCGGCGATACGGCGACCCAGGCGTTCGCGCGCAGCCTCGGCGCGACCTGGGCCGGCGGATCCGACGAAATGCCGCCGAAGCCGCTCGACGCCGCCATCATTTTCGCGACGGTCGGCGATCTCGTGCCCTTGGCGTTGAAGGCGGTCCGCAAGGGGGGCCGCGTCGTCTGCGCCGGCATCCATATGAGCGACATCCCAAGCTTTCCCTATGCGCTGCTGTGGGAGGAACGGCAGTTGCTGTCCGTCGCCAATCTCACCCGGCAGGACGGGCTGGATTTTCTGAAGCTGGTCCCGGAGATCGGCATCGTCACGAAGACCACCTGCTATCCGCTCCGGCAGGCGAACGAGGCGCTCGCCGATCTTCGCGCAGGCCGGTTCGAGGGGGCAGCCGTTCTCGTGCCCTGAGTTGGGGTTTGGGGGCTTGAGTATATTCCGACACTGCCGCCCGGCGCTGGCGTGCGCCTAGTCTTCGACCCTGCAGAGCGGCCAGCCGCCAAGGGGATATCCCGAGGAGCCGATCTCCATGGGCTATCGCGATTTTACCGCCGGCCCGAAACGCGCGACCCAAAAGCGGGTCGTCCGACGCGGCCTCATCATCAAGGAGCTTCACATGGGACAAGTTGACTCGATCGTCGCCGTCTTCGCCGATCATATCGCCGCGGAAGCGGCGGTAAAGAAGCTGGCTGCGGGCGGTTTCGACATGAAGGATCTGAGCGTCGTCGGTAAGGGTTACCATACCGAGGAGAAGGTCTTGGGCTTCTACAGCAACGGCAATCGGATCACGTTCTGGGGTACCCGCGGCGCCTTCTGGGGCGGGCTTTGGGGCCTGTTCTTCGGCGGTCTGTTCCTGACGGTTCCCATTCTCGGCCATGTCGTCGTGCTGGGCTATCTGGCCGCCACGCTGGTCTCCGGCATCGAAAGCGCTGCCCTGGTCGGCGGCATGAGCGCCATCGGTGCCGCACTCTACGGTTTGGGCGTGCCCAAGGACAGCGTGCTCCAGTACGAGACGGCGGTGAAAGCCGATCGCTTTCTGGTCATGGCGCACGGTTCGACGGCGCAGATCGCAAGCGCCAAGGCGATCCTCGCGAGGTTGGCGCCGTCTCAGCTCGAAATCCATTCCCCAGCGACAGAGGCCTCGTCGCCGATCGGTTCGCCCGAAGGCCTGGCCGAAGCCGGCATCTATCTGGTCCACGAATAGTCCGGCGGATATCCGTCGCCGAGAGGGTCGAGATGAAAATAAAGTCGGACGAATTCCGTGTGAGAGAGGGAGACGCGGTCGACCTTGATAAGCGGACGACAAATATTTCTCCCATCTATTCGTCGGAAGAACACTATAAAAAGCTGCTGGAAGAGCATGTAGAGCAGCTGAGTTCGCTGCAGGAACTGCTCTATGCCTCCAACCGGCACGCGGTGCTGCTGATCTTTCAGGCCATGGACGCGGCGGGCAAGGATGGCGTCATCAAGCATGTGATGTCGGGGATCAATCCGCAGGGCTGCCAGGTGTTCAGCTTCAAACACCCGAGCCCCGCCGAGCTGCAGCATGATTTCCTGTGGCGCACCACCCGCGATCTTCCCGAGCGGGGGCGCATCGGCATCTTCAATCGCTCGTACTATGAGGAAGTGCTGATCGCCCGTGTGCATCCCGAGATCCTTCGCAGCGAAGGGCTGCCCGACGCACCGGCCCGGAAGAGCGCGGTCTGGCGCCGCCGATACCGCTCGATCATCGACCTGGAGCGCCATCTCGATGCCAATGGCACGCGCATCATCAAATTCTTTCTGCACCTGTCGAAGGACGAGCAGCGCAAGCGCTTCCTCGCCCGCATCGACGAGCCCGAAAAGAACTGGAAATTCAGCCTCGCCGACATCGAGGAGCGGAAATTCTGGAAGCAGTACATGAAGGCCTACGAGAAATGCCTCAAGGCGACCAGCACCAGGGACGCGCCCTGGTACGTCGTCCCCGCCGACGACAAGCAGAATGCCCGGCTGATCGTGTCGCGGATCCTGCTCGATGCGCTGGACGGGTTGAAGATGTCCTATCCGGAGACAGATCAGGCCCGCCGAGACGAGCTCCTGTCGATCCGCGCGCAGCTCGCGACGTGACGACGCCGCCTCTGCGCAGATGCTGCGTAGTTTCCGATCCTGCTTGCGCACGGCCGCCGATCGCTCGGCCGGTCATGCGTGGAGCGGTGAAACCATCCGTGTCGAGCGCGCCGGCAGCCCGTGCCGCGGCCGGCCGGCCCGAGACATTCGCCAGTCCGCAGCAGGCGGTCGAGGCGCTGGTGACCGCCGCCGGCAAGGGCGACCCTCAGGACCTGCTCAAGATTTTCGGTCCCGCGGGACGGGATCTCGTCAGCTCGGGCGACCCGATCGCCGACAAGGACGCCGATGCCCGCTTCGTCGCGCATTATGGCAAGCGGCACGAAATCCTGATGGAAGCCGGGGGCAAGGCGACATTGGTCTTGGGCGACGAGGAATGGCCGTTTCCGGTCCCGCTCATCCGGCATGCGGGCGCCTGGCATTTTGATGCCAAGGCCGGCGCGCAGGAAATCTTGAACCGTCGGGTCGGGCGCGACGAACTGAACGCCATCGAGGTGTGCCGCAGCTACGTCGTCGCCCAGCGAAACTATGCGTATGCGAAGGAAGACGCGCGGATCTCGCGGGAATATGCCCGTAAATTCGTCAGCACTTCCGGTCAGCACGACGGCCTCTATTGGCCGGCCCGTCCGGGCGAAGTGGAAAGCCCCATCGGTCCGGAAATGGCAGCGGCGCGTGCGGAAGGGTATGGCGGTACCGACCAGCGGCCGGCGACCCAAAACCAGCCCTACCATGGCTATTTCTACAAGATTCTGGAGCGGCAGGGACCTGCCGCGCCCGGCGGTGCCCGCAACTATCTGGTCGATGGTCACATGACCGACGGTTTCGCCCTCTTGGCATTTCCGGCGAAATACGGGGACTCCGGTATCACGACCTTCATCGTCAATCAGGATGGCTTGGTCTACGAAAAGGATCTCGGTCGCGATACGGCGACCATCGCAACCGCCATCACGGAATTCGATCCCGATCTGACGTGGAACATGCCTTGAAGTCGTCAGCCCCGGGGAGACGACGGATATAGGATATGGGCGGGTGAGCTACCGTGCGATGGCAGGGGGCAAATGGGAACTCTCCGACTTGCCGCTATCCGAAGTTGCAGCCACGACGAGGCGTGCCAGTGCCGGCAGAGACCTCGTTCCTGTTTTCCGCATGACCGAGGCGCGATGGTTCTCAACGGTGCGTTGGCTGAGACCCAGATCGGCGGCGATGTTTTTGTTGGGGTGGCCGGCTAGAACGAGTTCCATGACTTGACGCTGGCGTACGGTCAAGCCGGAGACCTGATCGGCGGCAGCCTCGCGTCTTGCGAACAGGACCCCATTGTCCCGCGCTTCGCTGAGCGCCGTCTCAATACTCGCCAGCAAGTCGCTTCGGCCCACCGGCTTTACCAGAAAGTCCGACGCGCCCGCTTTCATGGCCTGGGTCGCCATCGGGATATCGCCGTTGCCGGTGATCATAACGGTCGCGAGCGCATGGCCTCTCTCGGTCAGCCGATCCAGCAGTTCCAGGCCACTCATGCCGGGTAGGTAGGCGTCGACCAGAAGACACCCCTCCTGCTCTGGACGATAGGCAACTAGGAACGCTTCGCAACTCGCGAAATCCTCGACGGTCATGCCCTCGCTTTCGAGCACGCTTCGGATCGCCGCGCGGATATGGCTATCGTCATCCACGATGAAAATGACGGCACTCTGCGAGGCTTCAACCGTAGCCGAAAGGGTGACGGACGGATGATCGGCAGGGTACATTTCCGGTATGAGCCGCTTGATAGCGAGCCTCAGCTCCTTCAATTTAACCGGCTTGCGCAACTGCTCGCAATGTCGAAGGGCTCCGCCGCTCGATGTGGACGCCAATATGTCGGCGCTGAGGATGATGACGGGCATTTCATGGTGCAGCCGTTCGCGTAGAACGGACCCCAGTTCCAGCCCATTCATCCCGTGCGGTAGCCGATAGTTGGTAATGACGAGGTCGGGTCGAATGGCGCCATGGGTCACCAATGCCAGCGCCGATGCCCCGTCCGTGGCCGTGGTGACTTCGTGTCCCTCGTTTTTCAGAACCTGCTCGAAGATCTCACGTTGTTCCTGGCTGTCATCGACGACCAGAATCGAGCGGGCGTGGCTGACATGATCTCTGGTCTTCGGCCTTTTTTGCTCAAAGTGGCCGATGTCTGCGGAACGTCGGTCCGACAAGGGGAGCTGTATATCGATCGAGAAGATGGAGCCCGTGCCCCGCTTCGAGCGGGCGGAGACCCGATGACCCAGCAAATCTGCCAAGACCTTGAAGATGGACAGGCCATGGCCAGGGCCAAGACTGGGATCGCGCTGGCCAAGGGGTTGTTCGAACAGGGACTGAAGCATCGTGTCCGGCATTCCGACCCCGGTGTCGCCCACTTCGATGCTCAAGACGCCGTCGCGCCGGCGGCACCCCAGCAGCAGTTTGCCGCTCTTGGTGCAGGCAATGGCATTCATTAGGAGAATGCGGATCATTTGCTTGAGCAGGCGGGGATCGCTATCGACTGAAAGATGGCAGGGAACGATGTGCAGGGAGAGGCCCTCGGCATGGGCGCGATACGTGAATTCGTCTTTCAGCCGGCCGAAGAGCCAATCGATCGAGACCTCCGATATGACGGGTCGGACGCTCTCGAGTTCGAACTGATTGACGTCGAGCAGTGTGCTCAGCATGCCTGACATGGTTCCTAAAGCTTGATCCAGCTGTTCGACCAGATCCTTTGGATTCTTCCCCTCGGCCAGCATGCCGTGAAGCATGGCGAGCGTTTGCATCGGTTGGCGCAGGTCGTGGCTTGCGGTCGCAAGCAAGCGGGATTTCGCCGCGGTCGCCTGTTCGGCGAGTTGCTTTGCATCCTCCAACGACTTCACGATATTTCTGCGCTCGGTCAGGTTCCTGAATGTCAGAACGACACCGTCGACGCCGTTCTGTCCAGGGCAAGGCGAGATCCGGCGGATGTATCGAACGCCATCTTTGCCTTCAATCTCTCGCTCCGTCGGGACGAGGGCTCGAAGCACCTCCTCTGCATCGCCGAGCAGTGCATGGTCCGCACCGAGCGAACGGAAATCCGCGAGCGGCCGTCCGATGTCGCTTGGTATCAGGCTGAACAACGACCGGATCGCAGGTGTGAAAAACCGAATATTCAGGTCGTGGTCGAGCAGCAGCGTCGCCACATCCGAACTATAGAGAATATTCCGAAGATCGGCCGACGTGGTGCGCTCAAGCTCCAAAACATCTCGAAGTTCTGCATTGGCAACAGAAAGCCCATCCTCAGGCGATGGCCTTTGTGCGTGTTTGCCCTCGTCCTCGAAGCCGATCAGCAGCAGTCTCTCGGCGTCGCTCAGATCCTGGGCGAGCAGATCGAGTTCGTGTGCGTCGTGTTTCAGAATTTCGAGGTAGCGCGTCAAGTCGCCGGCCGGGAGGGCTGCCGACGCCATGCGGTGCTGGATACGCCGCCGGAGCGTTCCGTGTTTGTAGAGCGTGAAGTCATGGGCGGTTTGCCTGCGCAGAAGATCGATGATCTGAGGCAAATGATCTTCACCATTGTCTTGAACGATCGACCCGGCTGGTGATGGGCGCCCGAAGCGACGACCGAAATCGTTCAGCGCGTCCGGGATCTTGGCCACGGGCAGCACGAGATCGACCGCGCCGGTCATGACGGCACTGTTCGGCATCCCGGCATAGGCTGACTGAGACGGGTCCTGAGCAATGACGAGGCCGCCGCCCTGGCTCACTTCTTTCAGGCCCAGGCTGCCATCGACCCCGTCACCGGATAGCACGACACAAGCAGCACGATTGCCGCAGTCCAGCGCGAGAGAATTCAGAAAAAGATCGAACGGAAGATCCGAACCGCGACCAGCGGGAATGCCGGAAAGGCGCAGGATACCGTTAACAAGCGTCACATAAGTGCCGATGGGAACGACATAGATATGCTCGCGCTTTACGACCATCCCGTCCGCCGCGTCACACAGGGCGAGCGATGGGGCGGAGGTCAGCGCCGGCAACAGGCGGTCACCGCGCGTGTCGAGATGCTGGATGACGATGAAGGCCATGCCGGCCCCGGCGGGCAACGCATCCACGAGCATCCTGCAAGCATCAGCGCCGCCTGCGGCGGCACCGATACCGACAATCGGAAATCTCTCTGGTCCGCTCGGTGGTCCCCGGGTCGATGGCGGGCGGGGTGTCGAACTGGATCGAACTGCTTCGGCTTGGTGCGTGCGGCTTTCAACCATTGTGAACTGGTCCCACTCCAGGCCTCCCGCGGGAAGGCGCGTGTTACACGCTACCGTGACGGTATCGCCGAGTGGTCCGGGCAGAATTGAGCCAGATCAAACTACAGAGGTGGCAGCAGGCGGGTCGCTTTGGGATTAGGCAGGTCCAACCGGCAACTATCGGCACCGCGGATCTGTGGCAGAGGGCGGGAACCGACCTGGATGCTCCGCAACAAAAACCCGCCTCACTCTACAAAGGTTCCTTGGAGGGCAATCGTTCCAACACGCCCCAGGGGTGTCCCTCCTGCTCTCCGATGACGATGTCCAGGGATGCCGTGCTGGGCACAAAGGCTGGTGGTCGGAAGCTCGCGCCCCTGCGGCGAGCTTTTGTCGGCGCGGGACACTTCGGCGCCGACGACGCCTGGATGTCAGCCGACGCTGGCCTCGACCAACAGGTCATTTTCGTCGGCGCAAACACGGGCAGCCTCGGTCAGGACTTTACCGAGATCGCTTTCGCCAAGCGCAAAACCGCCGAATGTGGCCAACGCCGCCTGCTGCCGAAGCAGACGCGCAATCGACGACAGATTCGGAATCTAGCTAAGACCAAAGTCTCCGCCGCTCAGGCAGCAGCCTTGACCGGCAGCTCTCCGGTATTGTGCGCGGCCAAACCGGCCAGAACGAGGGCGGAAGCGGGGTTCATGGTATCGACCATCGCTGTCGGAATCAGGATCGTCGCGCCGCGTTCCTTGGTCGTTTCGTAGATGATGTTCATCGCCCGCAGCTGGAGCGCGATCGGATATTCCGCATAGGCTTTCGCCGCCTCGACGAACCGGCTGGCAACCTCGGCCTCGGCGGAACCGAGAATGATGCGGGCCTGCTTCTCCCGCTCGGCCTGTGCTTGTCGGGACATCGAGTCCTGGAGGGCAACCGGAATGGCGACGTCGCGGACCTCGACCGACATTACCGCGATGCCCCAGGCCGCCGTCTTGGCGGCAATTTCCGCCCGGAGCTGTTCATCCGCCGCCTTGCGATCCGACAGCAACGCCGCCAGCATCGACGAGCCGATCATCTCGCGCAGCGACGTCTGCGCGACCCGGTCGATCGCCTCGCGGTAATTCGTGATCTTCAGCGCCGCCGCTTCGGCATTCTCGACATGCCAGAAAATGATGGCATCGACATTGACCGGCACGGTGTCCTTGGTCAGGGCCTGCTCGGCATTGAATGCGGTGGTCTGGATGCGCTCGTCGATGATGGCGACCACCTGATCGACGATCGGAATGATCAAAAACATCCCCGGGCCGCGGACGCCCTGCAGCTTGCCGGCGCGGAGCACGACGAACTTCTGCCAGGTGTTGGCCATCTTCAGCGATGACCCGACAAGAATTGCGGCAGCGAAGAACGGAAAGGCGTAGAGCGGATGCATATATCCGTTCGCCGAAAAGACGAGCCCACCGGCCGCCAGTCCGATCAGGAAAAGGACCAATACCAGGGCGAAGGTTATCTTGTTCATTGGATTAATTCCTGCTGTGTTCTCGCGCGGATGCGATCGGTGCCAAAGCCGTGGCGATCGTCTGAGACTACTAGCCGAGGCATGTTCCGCGTCAGGCTCGGAAATCACTCAGATGCCCTGCCGGGTGCTTGCCGTCGCGCGATCCGGTCCACGACAGCACCGCAAGGGCTGTCGGCTTGCCGCTTGTCCCGCTCACTCTGAGTAATTTCCGAGCATGGCGGACGATACGAACAGAGGCGTTACTTGGACCGGTACCACCCGTCGAGATCGCTTCAGGAGACAGCCAAATGTCTGCCGACAATCTGCTGCAGCTGGCCGTCCGAGCCGAATTTAGCGGGTCTGCGAACGTGACATCCGCCCATTTGGGCGTCACCGCACGCGATGGTGTCGCCATGCTCACCGGCCAGGTCGATAGCGACTTCGAGAAGAGCGCCGCCGAAGCGGCGGCCAGCCGCGTGGCCGGCGTCAAAGCCATCGCGGAAGAAAACGAGGTCAAGCTGTCGACCGACATGAGGCGCACGAGGGAACCGCAGCCGGCCGCGTCCGCCGCCGCGTTCGGGCCGAGCTTGATGGCGGAGGACCTGCCCGATCTCCTGCCGGCGGTGCTGCGCCGGTTGGTTGGTGCGGTCGCGGCGACAAACGGCCGGAGCGGGGCGAACTGATGGCTGGTGGCGACACCCTCGCTGCGGTGCCGATCTCCAATCAGACACCCTATACCTGTCCGATGCATCCGCAGGTCCGTCGCGACGGACCCGGGAATTGTCCGATCTGCGGCATGACGCTGGAGCCGGTCAAACCGACGGCGGAGGCCGGCCCGAATGAAGAGCTCGCCGACATCAGCCGGCGCTTCTGGATCGGACTGGCCTTGGCCCTGCCGGTTTTTCTCCTGGAAATGGGCGGCCATATTTCCGCTCTCGGCCTCCATCATCTCGTGCCGGAACGCGTGTCGATCTGGGTTCAATTCGCTTTAGCCACGCCGGTCGTGTGGTGGGCGGGCTGGCCGTTCTTCGAACGCGCCTGGGCGTCGGTCGTGCACCATAGTTTGAACATGTTCAGCCTGATCGCGCTCGGGACCGGCGCTGCCTACCTCTACAGCCTCGTGGCGACCCTCGAGCCGCGCCTGTTCCCAATCGGGTTTCGACAGGGGGATGGCACCGTCCCGGTCTATTACGAGGCCGCCGCGGTCATTACCGTGCTGGTCCTGCTGGGCCAGATGCTGGAATTGCGGGCCCGCGAACAGACCGGCGGCGCGATCCGGGCGCTGCTCAAACTGGCGCCCAAGACCGCGCATCGCCTGACGGCATCCGGCGAAGATGAAGAGGTCGGGCTCGAGCGGGTGCAGGTCGGCGATCGTCTTCGGGTCCGGCCAGGCGACGGCGTACCGGTCGATGGCGAAGTGATCGAGGGCCATGGCGCGGTCGATGAATCCATGGTCACCGGCGAGTCCCTGCCGGCCGCCAAGCACCCCGGCGACAAACTCATCGGCGGGACCCTGAACGGCACCGGCGCCCTGATCCTGCGCGCCGAGAAGGTTGGTGCCGACACGATGCTGGCCCGCATCGTGGCGATGGTCGCCCAGGCCCAACGCAGCCGCGCGCCGATCCAGCGCCTGGCGGATACCGTTTCGGGCACTTTCGTTCCGGCCGTGATCGGCATGGCCGTCCTCGCCTTCCTGGCGTGGGCGGTATGGGGTCCGCCGCCGGCACTCTCCTACGCCCTGATTACCGCGGTTTCGGTTCTCATTATCGCCTGCCCCTGCGCCTTGGGCCTGGCGACCCCGATGTCGATCGGCGTCGGGATCGGCAAGGGAGCCGCTGCCGGCATCCTGATCAAGTCGGCCGAAGCCCTGGAGCGGATGGAAAAGGTCGATACCCTGGTCGTCGACAAAACCGGGACCCTCACGGAAGGCAAGCCGACGGTAACGGCCGTCGTGCTGGCACGCGGCTTCTCAGAGGTCGAGATCATGCCGTTGGCAGCCAGTCTCGAACGGTTGAGCGAGCATCCGCTTGCCGCAGCCATCGTCGCCACTGCGGTGGATCGCGGTGCTTCGATCCAGGAGCCGACGGGATTTGCGTCGGTTATCGGCAAGGGCATTACCGGCGAGGTCGGCGGCCGGTCCGTGGCGCTTGGCAACAGGGCGCTGATGGCGGACCTGGGCATCGGGTTCGGCGAATTGGAACAGAAGGCCGACGCGCTGCGCCGCGACGGGGCGACCGCGCTGTTTCTCGCGGTGGATGGCCGATCGGCGGCCGTGATCGCCATTGCCGACCCGATCAAGTCGAGCACGAAGGCGGCGCTCGATCTGTTGCGGAAGGGCGGCATCCGGATCGTGATGCTGACCGGCGACAACAAGACCACCGCACAGGCCGTTGCCCACACGCTCGGCATCACCGAGGTCGAAGCGGATGTGCTGCCGCAGGACAAGGGCGGCGTCGTCAAGCGACTGGCCGCAGAGGGGCGCATCGTCGCCATGGCCGGCGACGGCGTGAATGACGCCGCGGCGCTGGTCGAAGCCGCCGTCGGCATCGCCATGGGCACGGGCACCGAGGTCGCGATGCAGAGCGCCGCCATCACCTTGGTGAAAGGAGACCTCGCCGGGATCGCGGGCGCCATGGTCCTGAGCCGGGCGACCATGCGCAACATCCGGGAAAACCTGGTGTTTGCCTTTGCCTATAATGCGATCGGGATTCCGATCGCGGCGGGCGCGCTCTATCCGGCCTTCGGCATCCTGCTCAGCCCGATCGTGGCCGCGCTCGCGATGTCATTGAGTTCCGTTTCGGTGATCGCAAACGCTCTGCGCTTGCGGGGGCTGAGGCTGTAGCGGTCGGACCGCCGCCGCTGAGTATTTTCCGATCCTGTCGGTATCGGGGCGGTAGCGGCTACGCTCGAACTCACGGCTCATACCGGCAATTGCGGTGTTCGAAATGACCAATGCGGCTTCGGCTCTCGGATCCGAGTACGACGCGTTTCTGTTTGCGCCGATCGGCTGGGACCAGAACGAGATGATGCTGAGCGTCGTTTCGGCGCTGGCGAGGCTGGACATCGATCCCTGGCAAGAGGCGGCAAAGCTGGCGCGACTGCCGCGAGCGGCGGCAGCAAGCCGGTTGGCCGGCCTGCTGGCCGATCTGCCCGATGGGATGCCGGCGCATCTCGATCCCGGCGGCGGTGCCGCACGCCTGGTCGCGCTGCTGCCGGGCGGACATGCTTGCGAAGACCCTGCGTCCAGGACCGTCCAGACCACCATTGCCGTGCCCAACTACCGCGTCGTCGCCTTCATTGTCTTTGCCGTATTCGTGTTCAGTGTCCAATACGTCATGACCAGCCGTCCGCCGCCGACGGCCGAAAAGGCCAGCGGCGCCCGCGCCACTACTCAAGCGGAAACCCCGCCAAGCTCCGCGCCGTGATGCTTTCAGGCATTCCGAGCGCCTAGTCGGGCACGGCATCCGCTCACGGCTTGAGTAGTTTCCGACCCTGCCGTTGCCGATTGGGTCAGGCCTAACTTTCCGTCCATCGAACCGCTGAGCTCAATCCAACCGGCGCCGGTATCGACGCCCGGCGACGGAAGCGACATCGGCGGCATGGCCGTGCGGTGACCAGTGAAAAAGGACGAAATCATGAGCTATCAGAGCGTCAATCCGGCCGACGGCAAGCTGCTGCAGAAGTTCGACGAACTGACAGACGAACAATTGGGCACGAAGCTTACGGCCGCTCAGACCTGCTTCCAGACCTGGCGGCACAAGAGCTACGCCGAGCGCGCCAAGATCGTGGCCAGGGCGTCGGTGCTGCTGCATGAGCGGGCCGAAGAATTCGCGCATACCATGACGCTGGAGATGGGCAAGCGCATCGGCGAGGCACGCGGCGAGGTCGAGTTCAGCGCCAACATCCTGGCCTATTACGCCAAGAACGCCGAGCGCTTCCTGGCGCCGGTGGCGCTCAACCCGACCGTCGGCGAAGCCCATATGGAAAGCAGCCCGATCGGCGTGATCTTCGGCGTCGAGCCCTGGAATTTCCCCTATTACCAGCTGGCACGGGTCGCGGGGCCCCATCTGATGGCCGGCAACGTGCTGCTGGTGAAGCATGCCGGCTGCGTGCCGCAATGCGCGATCGCCTTCGAGAAGCTGTGGATCGACGCCGGCGCGCCGGCCGGCCTCTATACCAATCTGCTGATCTCGCACGCTCAGACCGACCGCGTCATCGACGACCCGCGCATCAAGGGCGTGGCGCTGACGGGCAGCGTGGCGGCCGGCCGCAGCATCGCGGCACGTGCCGGCAAGAACCTGAAGCCATCCTCGATGGAGCTGGGCGGCAGCGACGCCTTCATCGTGCTGGAAGATGCCGACCTCGACCATACCGTAAAATGGGCGGTCTGGGGCCGCATGTACAACACCGGCCAGACCTGCTGTGCGGCCAAGCGCTTCATCGTGGTCGAAGAACTGGCCGACAAGTTTCTGGAGAAGTTCGCGGCGGCGCTGGGCGCGCTCAAGGCCGGCGATCCGCTCGACCCGAAGACCACGCTCGGACCGCTGTCCACCGAATCCGCTTTGATCCAGTTGGTGGGGCAGGTCGATCAGGCGGTCGCCAAGGGCGCGAAGCTGCTGATGGGCGGCAAGCGCATCGATCGTCCGGGCGCGTTCATGGCGCCGACGATCCTGACTGACATCAAGCCCGACAATCCGGCGTTCCGCGACGAGTTCTTCGGCCCCGTCGCGCTGTTCTTCCGGGTGAAGGACGAGGACGCGGCCATCGCACTCGCCAATGATTCCGACTTTGGCCTGGGCGGCTCGGTCTTCACCAAGGACATCGCCCGCGGCAAGCGGGTCGCGAGCCGGGTCGAGACCGGGATGATGTTCATCAACAACATCTCCTGGTCGGACGCCGAACTGCCGTTCGGCGGCATCAAGGATTCCGGCTACGGGCGTGAGTTGGGCGACATGGGCATCCAGCAGTTCGTGAACAAAAAGCTGGTGCGTACCGCGGTGCTCGAAGCGCCGCTGTAGCGCCTGATCGATCGACGCCACGGCTCGGACGCGAACCGAGGCGCCGGGGCAATGCGGTGTTCCGACACCCATCGGAACGCCGCATGGCTCGGACCTCCCTGTCTCATCGAAGAACTGGAATGCCGCATGTACGTCAATATCGCCGTCCTGAAGGAAACCCAGGCGCATGAACGGCGTGTGGCGCTGGTGCCGTCGGTGGTGCCCAAGCTCGTCAAGCTCGGCGCGCGGCTGCACATGCAGGCCGGTGCGGCAGACGCCATTCAGCTGACCGATGCGGCGTTCAAGGACGTCGTCTTCATCCAGGACCGCAAGACCCTGGTCCGCGACGCCGATGTCGTCCTGGCGGTGCAGCCGCCGGCGCTCGACGTGATCGACGCGATGCAGGAGGGTGCCGTCCTGATTTCCTTCATCTACGCCGACAAGCAGCCCGCGCTGGTGCAGCGCCTGCTGGACCGGAAGATCACCTGCTTCGCGATGGAGCGGGTGCCGCGCATCACCCGGGCGCAATCCATGGATGCGCTCTCGAGCCAGTCGGCGCTCGCCGGCTACTACGCGGTGCAGCTGGGCGCGACGCATCTGGCCCGCATCCTGCCCAAGATCACGACGGCGGCAGGCGCGATCGGACCGGCCAAGGTGCTGGTCATGGGGCTGGGCGTTGCCGGCCTGGAGGCGATCGCGACGGCCCATCGCTTGGGTGCGGTCGTCGAGGGCTATGACGTGCGTCCGGAGACCGAAGAGCAGGCGAAGTCGCTGGGCGCGGGCTTCGTCGAGACCGGCGTCGATGCCCGCGGTCCGGGCGGCTATGCCCGCGCGCTCACCGCGGACGAGCAGAGCAAGGTCGCCGAGGTGCTGACCCGGCATATTCAGCAGGCCGATCTCATCATCACCACGGCGGCCATTCCCGGTCATGCCTCGCCGAAGCTGATCAGCGCCGAACAGGTCGCCGGCATGAAGGCCGGGGCGGTGATCGTCGATCTCTCGGCCGAAGGCGGCGGCAATTGCGCCGCTACCCAGCCTGGCCAGACGGTGCGGGTTGGTCGGGTCACCATCGTGGCGCCGCTCAACGTGCCGTCGCTGCTCGGCGAGGACGCGAGCGAACTCTACGCCAAGAACCAATACAACCTGCTCGTCCTGATGCTGAAGGACAATGTCATCACGATCGACTGGGACGACGAGGTGTTGGCGAAAACCGCCCTGACCCACGCCGGCAAGCTGGGCGCACCCGCCGCCAAACCCGTCCCGAAGGTGGCGTAAAATCATGGCATCCGCGATCAGCATCACCGGCTTCGTCGCCCTCTATATCTTCATGCTCGCCGCCTTCACCGGCTGGGTCATCATCGGCCGCGTGCCGGCGATCCTGCATACGCCGCTGATGTCGGGCTCCAACTTCGTCCATGGCATCGTCGTGGTCGGCGGGCTGTTCGCGCTGCTCAATGCCAGCACCGTCGCGGAACAGGCGATCGGATTCGCGGCCGTGCTGCTGGGCGCCGGCAATGCCGCCGGCGGCTATGCCGTGACCGTCCGCATGCTGGCAATGTTCCAGCCCAGCGGGCACAAAGCGCGTCTCGCGAAGCCGCGTCATCCGAAGAAGGGCTGAACGCCATGCTGTCCCAAATCTCAGGGCTGATCATCGCGGCAACCGACCTCGCCGCCGCGTTTCTGTTCATGTATGGGCTGAAGCGCATGTCGTCGCCGGTGACCGCGCCGTCGGGCATCTTCGTCGCCGGCATCGGCATGCTGGTCGCGATTCTCGCCAGCTTTCTCTACATGTTCGACGTCAGTGTCGCGGCCAGGCCGTTTCTGCCGGTCAATATCGGGCTGGCCATCCTGGCGCTGGTGCTCGGCGGCGGGGCCGCCTGGTGGAGCGGCAAGAAGGTCGCGATGACCGCCATGCCGCAGATGGTGGCGCTCTATAACGGCATGGGCGGCGGCGCTGCCGGCGCCATCGCCGCGGTCGAGCTGTTCGGAACCAAGACCCATGGCGCAACCCAGCTTGGCATGACGCTGCTGGGTGCGCTGATCGGCGCCGTGTCGCTGTCGGGCTCGCTGATCGCTTGGGCCAAGCTCGACGGTGTCATCAACCAGCCGCTGCGGTTCACGGGGCAGCAGGCCGTCAATGCGCTGGTCATGCTGGCGACGCTCGCGGTGGGCGGCTACCTGCTGTTCCTGGACGACAGCGGCAACGCGCCGCTCCTGGCCCTGCCGCAGCTGATCGGCCTGTTCTTCGCCCTGGCGCTGATCTTCGGCATCCTGATGACCCTGCCGATCGGCGGGGCCGACATGCCGGTCGTGATCTCGATCTACAACGCCTTCACCGGCCTGGCCGTGGGGTTCGAGGGCTTCGTGCTGCAGAACCCGGCGCTGATGATCGCCGGGATGGTGGTCGGCGCCGCCGGGACGCTCTTGACCCTGCTGATGGCGAAGGCGATGAACCGCTCGGTCAGCAATGTGGTCTTCACCAACTTCGGCGGCGCGCATAAGCACAAGCAGGGGGCGATCAAGGGCAGTCTGAAGCCGACCGCCGCCGGCGATGCCGGCATCTTCATGCGCTACGCCAGCACAGTGATCATCGTGCCGGGCTATGGGCTGGCGGTCGCGCAGGGCCAGCAGAAGCTCTACGAGTTCGTGAAGCTGCTGCAGGCGGCGGGTGTCTCGGTCAAGTTCGCGGTTCATCCCGTGGCCGGCCGCATGCCGGGCCAGATGGACGTGCTGCTGGCCGAGGCCGGCGTGCCCTACGACCTGATCTTTCAGCTCGAAGACATCAACGACGCGTTCGCGACCGCGGACGTGGCGCTCGTCATCGGCGCCAACGACGTGGTCAACCCGGCGGCGCGCACCGACAAATCCTCGCCGATCTTCGGCATGCCCATTCTCAACGCGGACAAGGCCAAGCAGGTCTATGTCGTCAAGCGCGGCGAGGGCAAGGGCTACGCCGGCATCGTGAACGGCCTGTTCTACGGCGACAATTGCAACATGGTCTACGGCGATGCCCAGGCCGTGCTGGTGCAGATGATCGAGGCCGTCAGAGGGCTCGGAACCGCCGCCGCCGCGTGAGGCCGCCACTTCCATCCGAGCGTCACCCCGCACCCCAGGAGCATTGCCATGGCCCATAAGATGCACGCCGCGATCGTCGAGCAGTTCGGCAAGCCGCTCTCGTTCCAGGAGTGGGATATCCCCGTGCCGGGCCCCGGCCAGATCCTGGTCAAGACCGAGGCCTGCGGCGTGTGCCACACCGATCTGCATGCCGCGCGCGGCGATTGGCCGGTGAAGCCGACGCTGCCGTTCATTCCCGGTCACGAGGGCATCGGGCGGGTCGCGGCCGTCGGGGCCGGCGTCACCATCGTCAAGGAAGGCGACCGGGTCGGCGTGCCTTGGCTCTATTCGGCCTGCGGCCATTGCGAATATTGCCTGAGCGCCTGGGAGACCGTGTGCGGCGAGGCACAGTTCGGCGGCTATACCAAGAACGGCGGCTTCGCCGAATATATCCTGGCCGATCCGAACTATGTCGCCCATATCCCTGCCGGCCTCGGCGCCAAGGAGGCGGCGCCGCTGATCTGTGCGGGCATCACCACCTACAAGGGGCTGAAGGAGACCAAGGCCAGGCCCGGCGAATGGGTCGCCATCTCCGGCGCCGGCGGTCTCGGCCATCTGGCGATTCAATATGCCAAGGCGATGGGGCTGAAGGTCTGCGCGATCGATATCGACGACGGCAAGCTCGCCCATGCCACCAAGCTTGGAGCGGATCTGGTGGTCAATGCCAAGACCGGCGATCCGGCCGCCGCCGTCAAGAAAGGCACCGATGGCGGCGCCCATGGCGTGTTGATCACGGCGCCCTCGCTCCAGGCCTTCAAGCAGGGCGTCGGCATGACCCGCAAGCGGGGGACCTGCGTGCTGGTCGGGCTGCCGCCGGGCGAGTTTCCGGTGCCGCTGTTCGACGTGGTGGCGAATTGCATCACCATCGTCGGTTCCTTCGTCGGCACACGACAGGACATGGCCGAGACGCTCGCCTTCGCGGCCGAGGGCAAGGTCAAGGCCGATATCGAGCTGCAGCCGCTGTCGGCGATCAACCGGGTGTTCGAACGCCTGCAGCACGGTGACGTGCCGTCCCGCGTGGTGCTCGATTTCGCGGGGGTTTGAGCGAAGAACGAACAGCCCGAAACCCGCCTGGAGGCGTCGATGTCAGCCCCTTTGTCCCCTGATCTGTTGCAGAAGATGCATGCTTATTGGCGTGCCGCGAACTACCTGTCGGTCGGGCAGATCTACCTGCGGGATAATGCCCTGCTCGAACGGCCGCTCACACTCGAAGATATCAAGCCGCGGCTGCTCGGGCATTGGGGCACGACGCCGGGCTTGAACTTGCTCTATGTCCATCTCAACCGGCTGATCAAAGAGCACGACCTGGACATGATCAACGTCATCGGCCCGGGGCATGGCGGCCCGGGCCTGGTGGCGCAGACCTATCTCGAGGGCTCCTATACCGAGCGCTATCCGGCGATCGAGCGCAGCCGCAACGGGCTGCACCGGCTGTTCCGGCAATTCTCCTGGCCGGGCGGCATCCCCAGTCACGTCTCGCCCGAAACGCCGGGCTCGATCCATGAAGGCGGCGAACTGGGCTATTCGCTGGCCCATGCCTATGGCGCCGCGTTCGACAATCCGGATCTGATCGTCGCCTGCATCATCGGCGATGGCGAGGCGGAAACCGGCCCGCTGGCGGCCAGCTGGCACTCGAACAAATTCCTCAATCCCGCGCGCGATGGCGCCGTTCTGCCGATCCTGCATCTCAACGGCTTCAAGATCGCCAACCCGACGGTGCTGGCTCGGATCAGCCGCGACGAGCTGACGGACCTTCTGCGCGGCTACGGCTATGATCCCCATGTCGTCGAGGGCGACGATCCGACGTTGGTCCATCAAGCCCTTGCCGCAACTCTCGATACGGTTCTGGCCCGGATCCGGGAGATCCAGTCGGCGGCCCGGACCGGCGGCGACACGCAGCGTCCGCGTTGGCCGATGATCGTCTTCCGCACGCCCAAGGGCTGGACCGGTCCGAAATTCGTCGACGGTAAGCCGGTCGAGGGCACCTGGCGCGCGCATCAGGTGCCGATCGCGGATTTCAAGAAGCCCGAACATCTGGCGCAGCTCGAAGACTGGATGCGGAGCTACCGGCCGCAGGAGCTGTTCGACGAGCAGGGCAGGTTCCGCGACGAACTTGCCGCGCTCGCGCCGACCGGGCATCGCCGCATGGGCGCCAATCCCCATGCCAATGGTGGCGAACGGCTCCAGCCGCTGGCCATGCCCCATTTCCGTGGCTATGCGGTCGATGTGCAGAAGCCGGGCTTGATCCGGGCAGAAGCGACGCGCGTGCTCGGCGGCTTTCTGCGCGACGTGATGAAGCTCAATCTCAAACCGGCAAATTTCCGGCTGTTCGGTCCGGACGAGACCGCGTCGAACCGGCTGGAGGCGGTCTATCAAGTCTCCGGCAAGGCCTGGATGGCCGAGTTCGAACCGATCGATGTCGATCTCAGCCCCGACGGCCGCGTGATGGAGGTCCTGAGCGAGCATTTGTGCGAAGGCTGGCTCGAAGGCTATCTGCTGACCGGCCGGCACGGCCTGTTTTCCTGCTACGAGGCCTTCATCCACATCGTCGATTCAATGCTCAATCAGCATGCGAAATGGCTGAAGGTCACGCGAAAGCTCCCCTGGCGCGCGCCGATCGCGTCCTTGAACTACCTGCTGACGTCGCACGTCTGGCGCCAGGATCACAATGGCTTCTCGCATCAGGATCCAGGCTTCATCGACCATGTCGCGAATAAGAAGGCCGAAATTGCGCGCATCTATCTGCCGCCCGATGCGAACTGCCTGCTGTCGGTCGCGGATCATTGCCTGCGCAGCCGCAACTACATCAACCTGATCGTCGCCGGCAAGCAGCCGGAGTGGCAGTGGCTCGACATCGACGCCGCGGTGCGCCATTGCGCTGCCGGGGCCGGCATCTGGTCCTGGGCCGGCACTGAGGACAGAGACGCCGAACCGGATGTGGTCATGGCCTGCGCCGGCGACGTCCCGACGCTGGAGACGCTCGCCGCCGTCACCCTGCTGCGGAGCTACGTGCCGGACATCCGCATCCGGGTCGTCAATGTCGTGGACCTGATGGTCCTGCAGCCGCAAGCCGAACATCCCCATGGCCTGGACGACGGCGATTTCGATGCGCTGTTCACGCCGGACAAGCCGGTCATCTTTGCGTTCCACGGCTACCCGGCGATGATCCACAAGCTGGTCTACCAGCGGCACAATCACGCCAACATCCATGTGCACGGCTTCGAGGAGGAGGGGACGACGACGACGCCGTTCGACATGGTCGTGCTGAATCACCTCGACCGTTACCAGTTGGCGCTCGATGCCATCAGGTGGATCCCGCGGCTGGCACTGCAGGTGGAGGCGGCGACCGAGCGTTATTGGACGACCATGGAGCGGCACAAGCTGCACATCGGCGAGCATGGCGAGGATATGCCGGAGGTCCGCGACTGGTGCTGGAGCGCCCAGGCGGCAAAATGATCGCCGATTTCGTCGCTCTGGTCTCGAAACTGCCCGACCCGTTGGCCTTCGCGGGCGCCTTTCTGGTTGTAGGCTTTCTGGCGGCGCGGCTCGCCGTCCACGACCGTCCGGTCGGCCGGTTCCTCTGCCAGTTCGCCTCGTTCGCGGGCTTCTCCATCATGCTCGGCATCGCCGGAGTCGTGCCGTCGGCGCCGACCCCGCCGATGGATCAGAAGGTCACCTACGTCGTCATCAGCCTGTTCAAGATCGTCTGGTGGGTTGCGGCCTCCTGGCTGTTCGTGGGATTCGTTCGGGCCGTCATCGTCTTCCGGCGACAACCTCGCGAGACGCGCTTCCTGCAGGATATCGTCGCGGGATTCATCTACACCGGCGCCATCGTCGCCATCATCGCTTATGTCTTCGATCTGCCGGTGGGCGGGCTGCTCGCGGCCTCAGGCGTCATTGCCATCGTGCTCGGGCTCGCGCTGCAGAGCACGCTTGGCGACGTGTTTTCCGGTATCGTGCTCAACTTGGCCAAGCCGTATCATCCCGGCGACTGGGTGATCCTGGACGGCGGCCTGCAAGGGCGCGTGGTCGAGACCAACTGGCGGGCGACGCAGATCCTCAACGCCGACAATGATCTGGCCATCGTGCCCAACAGCGTGATCGCCAAGGCCAAGCTCATCAATACGAGCAATCCCTGGAAAGCCCATGGCATCACCCTGCTGATCAGGCTCGAGCCGACCGTCTTGCCGTCGCGCGCCTGCGCCGTGCTGGAAACGGTCCTGCTGAACTGCAACCATATCCTTCGCGTGCCCATGCCGACCGTGACGATCAGAGGGCTCGATGCCGTTGCCCTCGGCTGCGAATTGCAGTTTTTCGTTACGGCGATCGAGCAGAGTTCCGATGCCCAGAACGAGGTCTTCGATCTGGTCTATCGACACTGCGTCTCGGCGGGCATCCGGCTCGCCCCGCCACCGGACAGCGCCTACGTCCTTCCGCCGCGCATCGCCCGTGACCCGACGGGTACGCCGCAACGGCTGCTCGAACATCTCGATATCTTCGCGCCGCTCTCGGCCGAAGAGCGGGTCGCGCTCGCGCCGAAAATGAAGCGGCGAACCTATAAGACCGGAGACATCCTGGTCGAACAGGGCGCCGTCGCCCAAGCCCTGTTCATCCTCAGCGCCGGCGTGCTGGCGACCCTGCATGAGAGTGCCGCCGGGGAGGCGGAGGTGGTCCGCCTCGCCCCCGGAGACTGCTTCGGCGAAGCGAGCGTGCTGACCGGGGCCACGACCATGTTCAAGGTCACGGCGCTGACCAAGGCGATCGTCTATGAAATCGCCAAGGACGATCTTGCCCCCATTCTCAAGGAACGGCCGGCGATCGCGGCCGAACTGGGGCAAATTCTGGCCCGTCGGGAGGCTGCCGGAAAGCAGCGGGACGCGCAGCTGGCCCACCGCGATCGGCACGGGGAGACCCTGGCCGAGCGCCTGGCGGAACGCGTAAAGACCCTGTTCGGCCTCGCGTAGCAACCCGCCGCCACGACCCCCGAAAACGGGGTCTTGCACCGGCCGGTTTTGATGCAAATCAAGGCCAGGCCGGTCGCGGCAAGGGATGCTGGATCCTCCTCAATCCGGCTGGAGCTCTATCATGTCGATCCGCACCATCCTCGCCGTGCTGAGCGGCACGCAGATGGATAAGCGCGTGCTGAATGCGGCGCTGGCTGTCGGGCGATCCAGCGAGGCCCGGATCACCGGGCTCTATGACGAGACGGCTCTCCGCGACTTTCCTGGCGTCTATGCTGCCTATGGCACCGGCGTGTATCTTTCTCAGGAATTGTCAAGGAGCGCAGAAAGGCAAATCTCGGAGAAACGCCTCGCCGCCCGCAAGTATTTCGACGCGTGGCAGGTGCGCAGCGGCTTGCCCGATGCTGCCCCGCATATCGCGGGCCCGACCGCCCTTTTCCGCATCGAGACCGACCGTGCGCCGGTGCTCTTGGGCGAATATGGCCCAATCGCCGACCTGATCGTGGTGGCGCTGCCGAATTGCGGCGAAACCGACAATGGCCTGACGCTGGAGGCCGCACTCTTCCATACGGGCCGACCGGTGTTGGCGTTGCCAGCGACGGGACCAACCACCGTCCCACAGGCAGCGCCCATTGCCGTCGCCTGGAATGGCCGGCCGGAGGCAGCCCGCGCGCTCAGCGCGGCGTTGCCGATCCTGGCTCGCAGCCACGCCGAGGTCATTTTGATGAGTGTCGGCGACAGTGAGAAGCCTCAGATACTCGCGCCCGTCGTCGAGTACCTGGCGCTGCATGGTATCGGGTCCAGACCGCTCTATCTCACCGACCGGCCTGGTGGGACGGGTGCGGTCCTCCTGGAAGAAGCGGCCCGGCTCGGCGCAGGTTTGCTCGTGATGGGAGCTTATTCGCACAACCGCTGGCGGGAAATGATTTTGGGCGGTGTGACCCACCACGTCATCCGGCATGCGGCGCTACCCGTTCTGTTCGCTCATTGATCCGCGACGAGGGCCATCCGGTCGGCGAGTTGACCGACGGTGCCCGCCATCGCCGCGACCAGGGCCGCATCGCCGACACCGTCGCTTATCCCGGTCGCCTGGGTGATGAAGATGCCCGATCCGACGGGCGCTCGCCCCATCGGTCCGTGGGCCTGGCCTCGATCTCGTTCGGTCCGCGGCGCAGCACAATGTCGGTCGTGTCGAGATAGTCAGGCGGCACACCGGGTTGGAGCTGAAGGACCGGCTGCCCAGACGCCGTTGAAACCTCTGCCTTGGTATTGACGGGCGTGCTCAGCACGTAGGTGCGGAGCGGCGGATCTGACGCGCGTCCCGCAAGGAGCAAGCGCGAGCGAGGTCGTCGCGCCATCGACCGTGGCGCGCCAACCCCGGCCCGTGACAGCTGCGGTCACATCGCTCGATGCCTGCGGTCGGGTCAAAAACTACCGAGCAGCGACTTCCATGGGGCGCCTTCGGCGGCTGAGTGAAATCGGCAGATTATCCAATCGGGACCCGCGCCGGGCCATCGTGACGTCGATCGCAATGGGGCCAGGACGAGCGGTTCGGGAGAGCCCGCTCAACGCTTCCGCTACATCCGCAAAGGTTGCGTCGGCCGCCAAGCTCAGGGAAAGCACCGTATCGTCGAAGACAAATCTCAGCCGATTGATGCCGGCAACGTCATAGGCTTGCATGGCTCTCTCCAAAGGCAGTGAGGCGCGCCGTGGGCGGCGATGGCCCGCATGGAGGCTGAATGAACTCAGCCTGTGCCGAGATCAGAGACTAGCGATGAACGTGGATCGCCCGTCAGGTTCGGGAATCCCCTAATCGACCCATCGGAGCCGCTATGCCGTGCCTTCTCGCACCGCACCCAGGCTCGCGGCGACTGGGTAGTTTCTCCGAGCCTGCCGGGACGTTCGTGGGCTGCGTACCATGCTGGTTTGTCGAAGCTAACCGCTGCGGGCACCTCGCCTCCGGCGGGTTTATTTTGTCCGACATTCCGAAGGTTATCCTCATGCAGATCATCTCGATCGTGCAGGCGCCTTATCGCGTGCCCACGCGGCCCAGGCTTCTGCTCGCCAAGGCATCGACCGTCTGGCTGTGGCCGGGCATCCCGCTGACAGGGCGGTACTATGGCACCGTCCGGCCGACGTCGCCCGACGCCATGCGTTTCTGGCTGAGCAAGTTCCTCGGGCCGGAGATCGTCGGTCGGCCGGTGCCGATGCATGTCGCCCAGGCGGCCGAACGCCTGACGTCAGGCGACGAGACGGCTGCACAACGTTGCCTGGACCGGGCGGATGCGGCGACAATGTCGCCGGAGGGCGCCCTGCTGGCGGTGGCCGTCGCGACCCGTCTCGGCGTCGATATCCCCGACATGCCGATCGCCAAGCGCATGCCGCTTTGGGACCGGCGTTTCGTCGCGGACCTGGCGTCGAGCTTCGATCGCTTCGCCGAGACTGCCGACTGGCTCGATAAGGCTGGAGACTGGGATCCCGATAAGCATCCGCGCTGGCCTCGAGGCTCGAGTGAGGGCAGGCCGGGGTGGTTCAGGCCAGGCGACCAGTCGGGGCCTTCCGTACCGACCTCGACCGCCCCCGATCGTCACGGCATAGGCGGCAATGGAAGACATCGTCGGCGGTCCTGTCGGCTTGCTGCTGAATGCCGCACAGATCGCTGTATGGGTCCATGATTACGGCCCCTACATCCAGGCTTATACCGATCCACCGCAATCGCTCGACGATCTCGAAGCGGCAACACAAGGACCGGCGCGACCAGGATATGATGTCCATCACATCGTGGAGCAGGCGTCAGGACGCAGCGGCGAAATCCCGACCGATTTGATCGACTCCGGGGAGAACCTCGTCAGCATCCCCACCTTGCGGCATTGGCAGCTCAATTCCTGGTACCAGAAACCTGACGGAAATTTCCTCGATCCGAATGGCAATCCCGTGACTCCCCGCGATTATCTCAAGGGGCAAGGCTATGACGAACGCCGGCGGGTCGGCCTGATGGGTCTGCGTGCCGTGGGGGTGCTGAAATGAAGCTCGACAATCTGACGATCGATGATCGGCATTCTGCTTGAAGGACCGGATCGCCCATAAGAGAAAATATCGTTCTATAGAAGCGTGAGATGGAACATGCTCCCGCATCACGCTGGCGGCAAGCCGGCGCAACGATCCAATGCAGGCATTTCTTCTATTATATCTCGACGACAAGCGAATGTCGGTCTCGGCCGTTGCGGGTCCCTGCAACCAAAGATTATCCAGCAAAATCAATTAGTTGGCGGGATTTTTCGATTCCAGAGCTCATCGTCGAAGTGATGCTCAATCCCGAGCGGCGGATCTGGATCGATCGGTTGGGCTCCGGCTTGGCCGATACTGGCCGAGACCTGCCATCGACGTACGCATCCGGCTCTCTTCACCCCGTCGTCAAACGGCCGGTTCCGGACAGCCGCTGCGACGGACGACCTCAATCATCATATCGAGGCGCAACAGGAGAACGGCCGGCCTGCAGCTTGGCTTCTGCCCCGGCAAAGCCGGTTAAGATGGTAGTGTCGGTCGAAGCAGGGCTTCGAATCGGGTGCGTTCGTCCGGCCGCTCGATCATCCCCGCGCAGAATGCGATCAGGTCCGGCCGCGCCGTCGCCCGCGACCGCGCCCGGGCGACGAGGCGCGGCGCGATGGGTCCCATGACCTGCATCAAAGCATTCGTCACGGTAGCCAGGAACGCGTCGGTGATCTCTTCCTGGGCCGGCGGTTCGGGGGGCTCGGGCGGGACAATCGGGGCCGGTTCCGTCTCGATCGGCGGCAAGCTGCGGGCGGTCACCTTCTGCAAGGCGTCGCGGACGAGCGATCGCTGCGGGCTCTCCTCCGGCACCAGGTCGCTCACCAACTGATTGAATTCCTCGGTCGACCGTGCGTCGCGCAAGGCTCGGCGCAGGTGGTAGCCGGCCATCGGCCCCATATGGCTGGCCAGTTGGCGCTCGAGCGTCCCCAATGAGCCTGCATCGAGTGATCCAAGGACGCTGCCGTTCAGGGTCTCCGGCCGGGTCCCGGTCAAGGAGCGGGTGCCGCTTGGCAGGATGATGGTCGCCGGCTCGTTGAACCCCTCGGCGATATCGCCGGTAGGCAGCGGCGCCGTCTCGGCCATGCCGCGCAGGGCGGTCGCCATGTCGGACGCCGATTCGAAGCGATCGCCGGGCAATTTTGCGAGCGCGCGATCGACGATTTCAGACAGCTGGCGCGAGACCGCAGGGTTGCGCGTCGATAACGGAACATGCGGCTCGTGGATCAGCTTGTACAACGTCTCGGCATAGCTCGCGCCGTTGAAGGCGCGCTGGCCGCTGGACAGCTCATAGAGCACGCAACCGAGCGAAAACAGATCGCAGCGGTGGTCGAGCGGCAGGCCGCGGCATTGTTCAGGCGCCATGTAGCTGGGCGTGCCGACCATGACCGCGCTTTGGGTCGAATCGAACGCGAAGCGGGAAATGCCGAAATCGGTGACCTTGAGCCGACCGTCGGCGGTGCGCAGGATATTGGCCGGCTTGATGTCGCGATGGATGATGCCGAAGGCATGGGCATAGCCCAGCGCATCGAGCACCTGCAGCGCGATCTGCACGACGATGCCGTCGGCGATGGCATGACTGCGCGGAAACGCCCGTCCCAGGTCCATGCCGTCGACATATTCCATGACCAGGTATGGATTGCCCTCGTGCAGGGCGAAGTCGTAGAGCCCGATGATGTTCGGATGGACGCAGCGCCCGGCCACCCGCGCCTCGTTGCGGAATCGCGCCAGGTAGCGGTCGCGGCTCTCGCCGTCCAACAGATCGGCGCGGATCAGCTTCAGCGCCACCGTCCGCTCGATATGCGGGTCGTGCGCCTTGTACACGACCCCCATGGCCCCTCTGCCGAGCAGGGCTTCGATCCGAAAACGGCCGAGCGTGGTCGGAAGCGTGTCCTCCATAATCCTGTTCTTCACTCCTCCAGCAGGCGCAGGGCCGCCGTCAGGCTGCGGCGCATGCGGTTGAACGAGCGGGACAGCGAGCCGATCTCGTCGGTGCCGGTGGCGTCGAATTCCGGCACGTCCATATTGCCGAGGCTCACCTCGTCGGCCAGAGCCGAGACCCGACGGACCGGCTTGATGATGAACAAATGCAGCATCAGGTTCAGCAGGACCAGCATGACGGCGAAGACCACACTCAGCGAGGCCATGATGACATAGAGACTATGTCGGGCCTGGTCCAGTGCTAGTCGTTCCGGAACCGATACGATTTCCGCACCAACGATGCTGCCAAGCTTCCAGCCGAAGCCGTTGGCCCGGCCATAGACGTCGATCATCGATGGCGGGGCCGCGTCGGGCGTGGAATGGCAGGTCAGGCATTGCTGACTGTCGACCTTGACCGGCCGCGAGATCGACAGGATCTTGCCCGCTTGCGTGGTCCGCTCGGTGATGAGCGAGTCCAAGGTTGGCTGCGCCACCAAGGCCTGGATGACGTCGCTTTCCCAGGCGAGCGGCCGGTCGGACGGGTTGGTCGGGTTTACCGTCGGTTGGCGGAAGGTATAGTCCGGGAAATCCTTGGCCAGGCGGTCGAATGTCTGCTGGGCCGCATAGAACGGGATGGCCTGGGGCAGGAACTGCACGGCCATCGGCTTGGTCAGCAGCGGCGAGACCTGGGCGTCGGTGTAGTGAATGGTCGCATTGACCTGGCCCATCATCAGCCCGGCCTCGGACAGGACGGCCTTGCGGGCGGCGCGCTGGCTGAAGTCGTTCAGGAACAGCGCCGCCAGTACGAGCCCGGCTAGGAAGGCGGTCAGCATGACGATGTTGAATTTGATCCGGAGGCTCATGGCGCCTATCCGTTATTCAGCATGCGGATGATCTCGGTCTGGGTCAGCGTGCCGCTCGGCGGATCGCCAACGGAGATCTGATAGGCCAGGATCGCTTGGACGGTGCGCGAGTCGGCCACGCCGTCGAGCGGGCCATGATAAAAACCGTGCCGGGTCAAGGCCGCCTGGAGGCGGCGGATGCGATCCTCGCCGATCGGCTTCGTCCGGGCCGTCTTGGTATCGGGTGTATTTTTCGCCGCCTGCGGCGCGTCGGGCGGCTGGATCGCGGGCGCGCTGGGCGGTGCGGCTTCGGCTACCTCGTCCTTGTCGATGGGGGCGCCGGGCAGCACGGTGCCCTGCTGGAAGACGGCGGGCGTCGCCGCGACGACGGTCGCGGCCGGCACCGGCGTCGGCTGATACAGCGAAACGGCCGCCGGCGCGCTGGTCGATGGGCCCTGCAGCGCTGCGGCCAGCCGATCCCAACCCTGCTCCAGGGCCGTTTCATTGCTGACGAGACGATCGCCGAGCGTGCCCGTCTGCTTGGCGTCGCCGACGGTCAGGGCCAGATGCAGCCCGTCCGGCAGCGCCTCCTGCAGAGCCGCGGTCACGGGTGCCGCGTCGGCGCCGGGCAGCAGGCTCAGCTCGGCGATCATGGTGCCCTGGGTGCCGGCCATGGCATTGAGCAGCGCCCGCAGGACGATGCCCTGGGTTTCCGGCCGCAAGGGTTCGTGCAGATCGACGTCGGACGGCAGCACGAACAGACGCCGGTCGACGGCGGTGGCCTCGGCGCAGACATAGACCAGCGCTGGTTCGTGGAAGGCCGCGGCGCGGCCGGCGAAATCGCTCAGCGCGTCGCGCAGCGCCACCGCCGATCCGTCGATCGCCTCGTTGACCGTATAGCCCTCGTCCCGCAGGAAGGCGGAGACGGCATGGGCCGTCTTGCTGCAGGCCGGCAGGGCCGGCTGGCCGGCATATTGGCCGTCGCCGACGACCAGGGCGATCCGGCTGGATGCCGCTTGGCTGCCGGTGGCGTCGAGCATCAGGACGGCGGCCGCCAGGGCGCTGCCCAGCCATTGAAACTGTCTGGTCATTCTCGGTCTCTCCTTGTCATGCGCCGCGGTTTGCGCGCGCCGGCGGCCGCCTCGGCCGGCGCCGTGCCGTCGGCCTCGAAGATCGCTTCCGTCCCGTCGCGCCGGCGCGGGCTGGCCGGCAGCCAGCCGTTCCAGCCGAGCCGGCTGCGTGATCCGGTCCCGATCGCGGGCCGAGGCACCGCGTCGGCGGCGAGGATCGGATTGATCGCGAAGCGCGTCTCGCCGCCCAGATAGGCCCGAACCAGGCCGGTCAGCCGGTGGAACAGCGGCCGGTCGGGCATCAGCGCGTCGAATTGCTCGAGGCTCAACGGGCCGATGCGCAGCCGGATGCGCGACTGCAGGTCCCAGCTCCGGCTGCCGATCGCGGCATCGACGCCCAGCCGGTTGAACCGGCCGGCCCGGCCGCCGGCGGGCAGGATCGAGCGCTCGGACGGGCCCAGTTCCAGCCAGGTCCCGTCGAACTCCTCGACTTGGACCGGACGGCCCAGCCAGTCGGAAACGACAGCGCCCAGCCGGTCGGCAGAGCGCGGATAGGCTGCGAACAGGCCGGCATAGAACAGCACGGGTTCAGGGCCGGCCGGCAGGCGTGCCGCCAGATGCGGCGTGGCGTAGCCGGTCAGGGCCAGCGCCATCTGGCGCAGCCCGTCCGTCGCCGGTCCGGCCGCCCGATGCACGCGGTACTTGATGCCCGCCATGGCGAAGTTCGCCAGCGGCCGCTGGGCCAGCAGATCCAGAAAGGCGGCGAGGGCCGGCGAACGCCGGCGCCGCTCGGTATTGACCAGATCGGTGAAGGGGCGCGGCAGGACACCGGACGGGCCGGACAGGCCGAGCAGCCCGGTCGTGAGCCGGAAGCGCGCGCCGACACGTTCGACCGCCGCCACGTCGGACGGCACGAAGCTGAGGCCGGTCGTGGCGTGAAAGCGGATCGCGTCGTCCGGCCGGGCGGCATCGGTTGCCCGCATGGCGACGGCGACGGCCGCATCGAAATCGAACCGGTCAGGCTCGTCCTGCAGCGTCTGGATCAGGCTTCGGCCGATCATAGCAGCACACGCGTACCGCTGCGCGGCGGTGCCCGGAACACGGCGCCCTTGCGGCCCTGCAGCACCGCCGTGGTGCGAACGAAGGAATTGACCGTCGCGTGCAGCGCCAGGAAATGCTCGATGACGGCAGAGAGCAGGAACAAGCCGGCCGGCTCCCAGACCCGGCCGTCGAACTCCAAGGTCACGTCGAGCCCGCGGCAGAAGCTGCCGCGCCGGGCGCCCGGCACCCGCGCCGCTGCCGGCTCGGACCGGACCGAGATCAGGCCGGCGATCGCAGCCCGGCTTTCGGGCGTGTCGCGCAGATCATAGAGACGGATCACCTCGCGCAGGCTGTCGGCCGCGTCGGGGCCGCCGACGATCGACAGATGGCCCAGCGACAGATGCGAGATCAGGCGCCAAGGGCGGCGGTCGCGCAGCGGCGGCCGCAGCGTCGGGGTCGGCGCGGTCAGGCAGGTGACGCCGGTTACGGCGCTGATACCCTGCGACAGGCGCAGGTGCGGCTGGCCGTTGCCCCACGGCAGTTCGCCCGGCAGGTCGCGGTTGGTGCAGAGCGCATCGATCGACAGGACCGTATCGGCCGGTTGATCGACGTCCAACGTCGGGTCGGACGGGGCCAGCAGCAGATCGGTGCCGGTCAGCGGACTCATGCTGTCGCGGCGGACCGTGGTGTAGAAGCCGGCGGACGCCGCGCCGGCGACGTCCGACGGGTGGCGATAGAACGGCCGCCACGGCCGGCTCGTGCCGTCGGGCTTGAGCTCGCGCACCTGTTCCAGGCTCCAAACCTCGAGCGCGCCGGGACGGCGGGCGTCGGCCACGATCGGATATTCGGTCTTCTCGTGGGTCAGTGCGATCGGCTCGCACTGGCGCCGGAACAGATTGACCATCGGCGTGCAGTTGAGCGCCAGCGCGTCGGGCTGCAGGCGGGCCTCCAGCTCGGGCATCGACTGGTCGAAATACAGGAACAGGTCGAGGCGATTGTTCGCCTGGACCAGCGTGCGCGCATCGAGGCCGGTCAGGTCGACGAACAGGAATTTCTCCGGCAGCGCGAAATATTCGGTTAGCAGCCGAAATCCGGAAAACGACCGGGCCGACCAGGGATACAGCGCCTGATCCGGGGCGAAGCCGACCGGTTCGACCGGGCTTTTGCGCAGCACCGTGGGCCGATCGTCGTTGGGCCCGTCGGCCAGCGCCATGCCCAGCACATGGCCGCACAGCAGCTCATACAGCGGCAGGCTCTGTTCGAGCGGGCCGCGCAGGAAGCAGCGCAGGCGATCGATGCCCAGCTCGGCGAAGCTGACTTCCGGATCGGTCGTGGCGAGCGTGATGCGCAGGCTGCTGCGGGCGCCGGTCATGCCGGGACAGGCCGGCGCCGCGAGCGGCAGCCCGGTCAGCTTCACGCTCTCGATCTCGACCGGCCAGAGCGTGGTGTCGTAGCTGGTGCGGAAGCGGCAGGGCTCGCCGCGGATCGGGTCGGTCTCGACGGCGGTGCCGGCCGGCACGTTGATCGGCACCTGCAAGCCCGCCTGGCAGGCGAACTGCACGATGGCGCCCGACGGAACCGGGGCCAGCGCGTGCGGATAGAGCACGCTCAGCAGCGCGTCGCTGATCTCGGGAAATTCATCGTCCAGCCGGCGCTGGGCGCGAGCCGAGAGGAAGGCGACGCCCTCCAGCAGGCGCTCGACCAGCGGATCGTCGATCTTGTCCGGCGTCAGGCGCAGCCGGCCCGCAACCTTTGGGTTGGCATCGGCGAAATCGCCGGCCAGCCGGCGCAGCGCGTCGAGTTCGCGGTTGTAATAGGGCAGGAAGCCGTCGGACATGGTCAGTAGCCGTAGACGGGGTTGAGCACGACATCCGCGGTCGTCGTGTCGACCGTGGTGTCGAACACGATCGGTTCGGGTGCCGGATGGGTCAGCAACAGGGCGTCGATCGACAGGCGCAGGGTCGAGCGCAAGAGGCTGCCGTCGTCGCTCAAGCGGACCTGGACCCGGGTCAGGCGCGGCTCGAACCGCCGGATCGTCTCCTCGATCTCGCTGCGCAATATCTCGCGCTGCTGCCGGTCGTTATAGGCGCCGGCGGTGAAATCCGGCATGCCGTAGCCGAGCGGCGACAGGCGCAATGCCGCCAGATTCTCCGGGACCGACCGCCAGGGGCGCCGGGCGTTCAACAACGCCTCCAGGTCGCGATGCACTGCGCGGCGCAGCTGCTCGACCGTCTCGAGCGGCGAGGCCGGTCGGTCCTGGCTGCGGTCCGGCTCGGCGTCGGTCAGCCGGTCGAGCAGCGGCATCGCGACCGAAATGGACGCGCGTCGGCCGGCGACGGCGCTCATGCGAATTCCATCGTCGTCAGCTGCTGGATGGCGAAGCCCGCGTCGCCGACCAGGAACATGCGTTGGCCGGCGCCCTGGATCGGCGCGGTCTCGGTCCAGTCCGTTCGGCGTCCCAGACGGATGCCGTCGTCGGCCGCGACGACGGCGTCATAGAGTGCCGGTACGTAGACGTCGCCGTCCGGACCGTCGCGCACGACCATGGTGCAACGGCGCCAAAACAGATCGCGCGGCCGTTGCGGCGGATGGAATTCCAGGCTCACGACTCGCTCGGTCGGGATCCAGAAATACTTGCCGGTCGTGGTCAGCACTTCGAAACTGCCGCCCCACAGGTCGTCGGCGTCGCGGTAATCGGTGAATTCCGCGTCCGGCGTGCGACCGGCGACGGCCGGGCGTGCTGTCTCGGCCGCGTCGGCGGCAATGGCGGCGGCCATGACATCGCCGGCCCGAAGCGCCGTCAGGGCTTCGAGCGCATGACGCTGGGTCGGGGTCGGCTCGCCCAGGAACTCCGGCACCCGGCCTTCGCGCAGCACCTGACGGCGGGCGATAGCGGCACGCAGCAGCTGGCGGAACTCGGCGACGACCAGACCGGCGCCGGGATCAATGGCGGCGGTCGCGTCCAGCACCGCGTCGGCTCGTTCCAGATTGCCGGCATAGAGCAGCAGCTCCGCCAGCAGGATGCGCGCGCCGACATCGCCGGGCGCCGTCTTCACGGTCGCGTTGGCGGCGTCGATGGCTTCGGCCAGGCGGCCTTCCTGAAACAATCGTCCGGCGGTCGGGCTCGTCATGAGACTCTCCTGGGATTTGGGCATCGGTCAGGCCTTGGCGCTGGCGGCAGCAAAGCCGGTGATCAGGCGGAAAGTCGCGGCGATATCATCGAGCTGATAATAGGGTTGCAGCTGGATCACGCAGCCGAACGAGCCGGGCTTGTCCGGCAGTTCGTGCACGCTGACCCGGCTCGACACCAGCGGGTGGCGCGCGCGGGAATCCGGGTCGGGGCTTTGGCTGGCGTTGGTGTAACCGGCGAGCCAGGTCTGCAGCCGCCGCTCGATGTCGCCGGCGGTCAGGAACGCGCCGGTCAGTTCGCGCCCGATGATCTTGACGTAATGGGCGAAGCGCGAGACGCACAGCATGGCGTTGATCTGGGCCGACAGGCGCAGGTTGGCGCCGCCGGCGGTCGGCGCGCGGCCGGGCGCTTCGGGCTGGCGCGCCTGCAGGCTATGGACCGAGGCGAAGGCGGTATCGCCGTATGGCAAAGTGTTGAGCGGCATCAGGCCGGCGAACACCAGGTCCTGTTCCTGCCGGTCGGTCAGGGCCAGATCGAGCGATGGCCGGTTCCACACCGTCTCCGGTCCCAGCACGAACGGCTCGTCCGGCAGGTCGGTGACCAACCCGCCGCCGACCCGGTCGGGGCTGACGCCGCGCACGTCGCCGGGCCAGCCGAACAGGGCCTGGGCGCGGCCGACCGCCGCCGCGAAGCCATAGCCGGCGACGCACCAGGTGCGATCGCGCTGCGTCGGCGCGCGCTCCTCATAGCGCAGGCCGGCATGTTCCTGCGCGCCGGCACGCCAGCGCGGGCGGGCCAGCACGCGCGGCATCGTCACGCAGAGAAAGCGGGCATCCTCGCGCGCCGTCAGCGCGCGCCAGCGGGCATGGGCCTCGTCGCGGAAGGCGGCGGCGATGTCGTTCGACAGGGCCAGTTCGGTGAAGTGATCGACGCCGAGCAGCGCTGGCGCCGCGGCCAGCACAATCGGTACGAAGGCCACGGCTGCGATGGAGGCCAACGCCGACAGGACCGAAATATCGTCGACCGGTGCCTGCGCCGCCAAGCCGCGCGGCTGGGGCAGGTGGCGCAGTTCATGATCGACCACGATCAGGCCGAACGGCTCGCCGCCGGCGGTGCCGAATTCGTTTTCATAGACCAGGCGGAACAGCACCGACTGGTCGAACTGGCTGACCCGTGCCAGATCGCGGTCGATCTCGTCCCAACCGACCGACAGCAATCGCGTCTTCAGCCGGGCGGCGGGATCGAAACCCGCGACCAGCCAGGCGAGGCCGCGCCAGGAGCCTTCCAGACGCTGCAGGCGCGGATGATGCAGCACGGCGTCGAGCTGGACTGCGATCAGCGCGTCGATCGCCGCGATGTCCCGGTCGATCAGGCCGCGCAGGCGCGCCGGATCTTCGGCCAGGATCGGGGCCAGCTCGGCGCCGAACCAGGCTGCCAGCGCGCCCTGCTCCCGTCCCAGGAAGGATGCCAGCTCCTCCGCCACGGCGTCCGATCCCGCCCGGGCGAACTGCCCGGACAGGATCCCGTGCCGCAATCCCTGGATCGGGGCGGCGGACATGTCAGGTCCGCTCGGGAATGCGCGCGACCATGCGCATGCTCGTGGTCAGTTCCTCCATCTGCAGCCAGGGCCGCATATAGGCGATGGCGCTATAGGCACCGGGCCGGCCGGGGATCGGCTGGACCTCGACCCGGGCCTCGCGCAGGGGGAACTTGGCCTTGCTCTCGGCGCCGGCCTGCTCGTTGGTGTTGACGTAGGTCTTGATCCAGCGGTTCAGCCACAGCTCGCAATCCTCGGCCTCCATGAAGCTGCCGATCTTGTCGCGTGCCATCACCTTCAGGTAATGGGCGAAGCGGCTGGTCGCCATGATGTAGGGCAGGCGGGCCGAGATTCGGGCATTGGCGCTGGCATCGGCCCGGTCGTATTCCTTGGCCTTCTGCGTCGTCTGCGCCCCGAAGAACACCGCGAAATCCTGGTTCTTGTAGTGGCAGAGCGGCAGGAAGCCGAGGTTGGACAGCTCGTATTCGCGCCGGTCGGTGATGCCGATCTCGGTCGGGCATTTCGCATCGAGATCGCCATCGTCGGACAGGAAGACGTGCTGCGGCAGGTTTTCGACCTTGCCGCCGTTCTCGGCGCCGCGGATCGCGGTGCAGAAGCCGTAGCGCGAGAAGGCGTCGGTCAGCCGGGCGCCCATCACGAAGGCCGCGTTCATCCAGCAATAATGCTCATGCTCCATCGACAGCGGCTTGCCGTTGGCGTCGGCCGGGGATTCCTCGTATTCGAACGCGTCGATCGGCTTGGTCCGGCTACCGTAGGGCAGGCGGGCGACGACGCGCGGCATGACCAGCGACAGGAACCGGCTGTCCTCGCTGTCGCGCAGGCTGCGCCATTTGGCATATTCGATCGTGTCGAAGATCTTGGCGAGGTCGCGCGGCCGGGACAGTTCGGTCCAGCGGTCGAAGCCCATCATCCCGGCGCCGGCGGCGGAGATGAACGGCGCGAAGGCGGCGGCGCTGACGTTCGAGATCAGGCGCAGGGTCTCGATATCGTCCGGATGGTTCGACCATTCGTAATCGCCGATCAGCGCGCCATAGGGCTCGCCGCCGGGCGTGCCGAATTCGTTCTCGTAGATCTTGCGGAACAGCAGGCTCTGGTCGAATTCGACCGCGCGGGTCAGGTCGCGGTTGAGCTCGCGCTTGCTGGCGTTCAGCAGGCGGATCTTGAGGTTGGTGCCGGTCTCGCTGTTCATCACCAGGTAATGCAGGCCGCGCCAGCTGCCTTCGAGCTTCAGGAAGGCCGGATCGTGGATCACCTCGTTGAGCTGGCTCGACAGGGTCTGGTCCAGCAGCTCGATCGCGCGCTCGATGGTGCGCGGCAGGTTGCGGTCGAAGCTGACCGTGCCGCGGTTGACCTGCTCGACCAGAGTCTTGACCAGATCATGGGCGCGGTCCGGCTCGGTCTGCTTGGTCGCGGACATGACCATGTCGAGCAGGCTGGCATGCTCGTCGATCGTGACGGTCGATGGCGTGACGGCTTGGATTTCGGCCATGATTAGTCCTCCTTGCCGAGGCCGAGTTCTTCGGTCAGGCGGCTCACGTGATTGGGGTCTCTGAGGACGGTCTCGAGCAGGTTTTCCAGCTCTTCCGACCGGTCCGCCTTGCTGGCGAGATCGCGCAGGCGATTGCGGGTTTCCAGCAGGGCCTTCAGCGCCGGGATCTGATCCAGGACGCGCGCCGGCTCGAAATCCTCAATGCCGTCGAAGCGCAGGTCGACCGGCAGAGTGCTGCCGTCGCCGCTCAGCTTGTTCTCGACCCGCAGCTTCAGGCCGGGCGCCAGGCGCTTCATCACGTCGTCGAAGCTGTCGCGGTCGATCTGGATGAATTTCCGCTCGGCGAGCGGACGCAGCGGCTGCGTCGGGTCGCCGGAGAAATCGCCCATGACGCCGACGACGAACGGCAGCTCGCGCACGATCTGCGCGCCCTCGGTCTCGACCTCGTAGGTGATGTGGACGCGCGGCCGGCGCACGCGGCTCAGCTTCTCATGGATACTGTTGCTCATTCTGGTCACTCCTGGGGGATGGGGGCCGTCAGTCGGCGATAGGTCTGATGCCAAGGCCGGCGAGCAGGGCCGCGCGCGGGACCGCCTCAGGCATCATTTCCTTCAGCAGATCGGGCAGGCCGAGCCGGGCGCGGCGCACGGCTTCGTCGAGCGTGTAGCCGATCGGCGCGTTCGGTTCGGTCTTGCGGAACAGGGCCGCGATGCGGCTGATCTCCGTCAGCAGCAGCTCGCGGTTGGGCCGGGCATCGGGGTGCGGGGCGGCTGGAGGCAGCTTGGCAGTCACGTCGGACTCCGCTGCGACGATCTCTTGTGCCGGGGGCGCCTCGGCGATGTCGGCATAGCGGGTGGCGACGCGCCGCAGCTTGGTCAGCAGCTCCAGCACCCGGCCGGTCGATGGCGCATCCCGGCCGGCAACCCGGTCTAAAACCACGGAAAGCGCCTGCCAGGCCTCGATCGCGCGGGTGGCGTCCGTGGCCAGGATCGTCAGCTTCGAGCGCCCGGCGCCGCGCGCTTCCGCCTCCAACTCCGCGAAGGGAATGGCACCGCCGGCCAGCCGCTGGTTCTTGCGCGCGGCATCGCCCAGGGTCGAGACGTCCTCGGATTGCTCGAACTGCCAGAAAGTGATCGGCGAGCCGTCGTTGCGCTCGAACAGGACCAGCTTGCGCAGCGGCTGCAGCAGGGCTCCGTTGCCGCCTTCGCCATCCAGCCCCGCGATCGCGGCCAGCCGGCCGTCGATGCCATCCTCGTCCGGCTGCGGCAGCAGGTTGCGGTCCCAGAAGCGCTCGATCAACCCGGCCATCAGCTGGGCGCCGACGACGAGGCCGGGGAGGCCGTCGCTCCGCACCAGGCTCTCGGTCAGCCAAGCGGCGATCTCGACGTCTTTCGTCTCCTGGGTCAGCGCTGTGATCGCCAGCTCGCGCATCGTCGCCCAGTGACGCAGACCGGTGTCGGTCGCGGCCGGATCGGTATCGGCCACTCTTTCCTGGGCCCGCGCTTCCGATCGGGCGTCGCGCAGTCGGAAATAGATCGACTGCGGCGACGTGTCCAAGCGAAGGTCGCGGCCAACCGGCGCGACTTCGTTTATATAACGCAAGAAATCTTCGACATCAGGAAGTGTGTCTATGACAACCATGGTAATCCAGTAATAAAAATAAGTATACGAAATCGCCAATGTGGCGATGAGTATTCATTTAACGCTGAAATCGCTACAGGATAATTTCAAGGTTACCTGATTTCATTACGACCGTAACCCACCTCGTGTAGACGACACCGAATCCCGTCGATACCTTTTGGCATCATCGAAATTCGCCTTGGGCAGACCTGGGCCGGAGGAGAGCGAATGCCGAGCGTGGATCTGAAACTTCTCGTCGAGCGGCTCGACGAGACTTGCCGCAAGGCGCTGGAGGCGTCGGCCGGCCTGACGCTGTCGCGCACCCATTACAACGTGGAACTGGAGCACTGGCTGCTGCTGCTGCTCGACCAGCCGCAGGCGGATGTCGCGCTGCTGCTGAAGCGTTTCGACGTCGACACCGGGCGTCTGCAGGCCGAACTGAATCAGGCCGCCGATCGCATGACGACCGGCAACGGCCGGGCGCCCGGCCTGGCGCCGGAACTGGTCGACGTGGTCAAGGAGGCCTGGCTGTTCGCCTCGATCGAATGCCAGGCGCCCCAGGTTCGCTCCGGCCATCTGCTCTGGGCCATGCTGGCGGATCCGACCGTGGGTGAGCGGTTGCGCGGCGTGGCGCCGCAATTGCGCCGGATCGTGCCGGACACGGTGCGCGGCGACTTCGCATTGCTGGTGGCGGGCAGCGGCGAACAACCGGCCGACGGCACTGCCGAACGGTCGTCGCGGCCGGCGGGACCAGGGGCCGGCGGTGCGCTAGACCGCTATACGATCGACCTGACGGCCGAGGCGCGGGCCGGCAAGATCGACCCGATCCTGGGCCGCGACGACGAGATCCGTCAGGTCGTCGATATCCTGATCCGCCGACGCCAGAACAATCCGATCCTGATCGGCGAGGCCGGCGTCGGCAAGACGGCGGTGGTCGAGGGGCTGGCGCTCCGCATCGCGTCGGGCGACGTGCCGCCGCCGCTGGCCCAGGTGTCGCTGCGCACGCTCGACCTGGGCCTGCTGCAGGCCGGCGCCGGGATCAAGGGCGAGTTCGAGAACCGGCTGCGCGCGGTCATCGACGAGAGCCAGGCCGGGCCGCACCCGGTCATCCTGTTCGTCGATGAGGCGCATATGCTGATCGGTGCCGGCAATGGTGCCGGCCAGGGCGATGCCGCCAATCTGCTGAAGCCGGCGCTCGCGCGCGGCGCGTTGCGGATGATCGCGGCCACGACCTGGGCCGAATATAAGAAATATTTCGAGAAGGACGCGGCCCTGACCCGCCGCTTCCAGGTCGTGAAGGTGGAGGAACCGTCCGAACCGGTCGCCGCCGACATGATCCGCGGGTTGCTGCCGACCCTGGAGGCCCATCACGGCGTGCGCATCCTGGACGAGGCGGTCGAGGCGAGCGTGCGGCTGTCGTCCCGCTATATCGCCGGCCGGCAATTGCCCGACAAGGCGGTCAGTCTGATCGATACCGCCTGCGCCCGGGTCGCCATGAGCCAGGCGACCACGCCCGCGGCGATCGAGGGGCGCCGACGCCGGATCGGCCTGATCCAGGTCGCGATCCGGCTGCTCGACCGGGAGGCGCTCTCCGGTGCCGACCACGCGGTGCGGCTCGCGACCCTGGGCATGGAGCGCGGGCAGCTCGAGGCGGAGCTCGCAGCGCTGCAGGTTCGCTGGGCCGATGAAACCCGCCTGGTCGCGAGCGTGCGGGCCCTGCGCGACCGGGTCGAGGCGGCCGAGGATCCGGCACCGCTGCAGGCCGAGCTGGCCCAGGCGAGCGCGGACCTGAAGGAAATCCAGGGAACGCGCCCACTGATCTTTCCGGTGGTCGATGCCCAGGCCGTGGCCGAGATCGTCGAGAGCTGGACCGGCATTCCGGCCGGACGCATCCAGGCCGACGAGATCCGCATGGTGCTGACGCTGCAGGACACGCTCGCCCAGCGCATCATCGGGCAGGATCACGCCCTGGTAGCGGTGGCCCAGGCGATCCGCACGTCCCGCGCCGGCCTGACCGACCCGCGCAAGCCGATCGGCGTGTTCCTGATGGTCGGTACCTCGGGCGTCGGCAAGACCGAGACCGCGCTGGCGCTGGCCGAACTGCTATATGGCGGCGAGGCGAACGTCACCACCATCAACATGAGCGAGTTCAAGGAAGAGCACAAAGTCAGTCTGCTGATGGGCAGCCCGCCCGGCTATGTCGGCTATGGCGAAGGCGGTGTGCTGACCGAGGCCGTGCGCCGCCGGCCCTATTCGGTGATCCTGCTCGACGAGATCGAGAAGGCGCACCCGGGCGTGCAGGACGTGTTCTTTCAGGTGTTCGACAAGGGCACGATGAAGGACGGCGAAGGGCGGGACATCGATTTCCGCAACACCGTCATCATCATGACCTCCAACGCCGGCACCGACCTGATCGCCTCGCTCTACGCCGATCGCGAGACCGCGCCGCCACCGGACGCGCTCGCCGAAGCGCTGCGGCCGGAACTGGCCAAGGTCTTCAAGCCGGCCTTCCTCGGGCGCGCGACCGTCGTGCCGTACCTGCCGCTTGCACCGGACACGCTACGCCGGATCGCAGGCCTGCAGATCGAGCGCATCGCCCGCCGGGTGCAACAGAATTTCGGAGCGGCTGTCGAATACGGTCCCGAGGTGATCGACCTCGTCAGCGCGCAGGCGACCGACAGCAGCGCCGGTGCCCGGGGGATCGAGGCCATGCTGACGCGCACGCTCCTTCCCGACCTCTCGGCGCAAGTCCTGTCCCGCATGGCCCAGGGGGCCACGGTGCGGCGCGTCGTCATCGAAGCCGGCGGCGAAAACGGCCTCCAGTGCAGCCTTCACTAAAACGAACGGAGAGTAGTAATGGCGATCTATATGAATTTCGACGGGATCACGGGCGACGTCACCGAGACGAAGCATTCGACCTGGATCGAACTCGGCTCGTGCCAATGGGGGATTGGTCGCGGCATCTCCAGTTCGGTCGGCTCGTCGGCCGAACGTGAATCGACGGCCCCGTCGATCAGCGAGATCACCGTCACCAAGGAGAACGACGTTGCCAGCGGCAAGCTGATGCAGGAGGCACTGTCGGGCCATGGCAAGACCGTCAAGATCGACTTCACGCGCACCTATAAGGACTCGCAGGAGATCTATCTGACGATCGAGCTGACCAACACGATCATCAGCGGCTATTCCCACTCTTCGAGCGGGGAGCGCCCGATCGAGACGATCTCGCTCAATTTCACCAAGATCCAATATACCACGAACCAGATGAAGCCGGACGGCACCCAGGGCGATCCGGACCATGTGATCTACGACCTGTCGACCGCGCAGACGTCGTAAGCGCGACAGCGGGACAAAGGCGCTGGAAAAGGACGGAGGTTCGCGAAGGACGAGGGATACCGATGCGCCGGTATCGCTCAAATATCCGGAAGGGCCGCGCCCTTTCCGGCGCCTGCGGCTTCATGGTTTTCGAACCGGGGCGCGCGGTATGAGGCCGCAGAGGCTCCGCCCGGATCGGTCCGATCCGGGCGGGCGTGCTTTTGGGGCGTCGCGCGGGTCCTCAAGGGACGGCGATAACGGCCGCTACATTGGCCCGGTCGGCATGGGGGATGTCCACAAGGAAGGAAGACCGTTCAACGACGGTCTTCGCATTTTTCAAAACAATTGATCCGTCATGGACCTGAGGTCGAAACTTAACCTGCGGGATCGGGCTTTCCTCCGCGGCAGAACGCGCAGTAGATGTCCGTGTAAGCGTAACCTGCGGCATCCAGTTCATCCAGTACTTCGGAAATCCCGATGCCCATCAAACCTTTTGTTCCATTGTATCGTGCCCTGATTGTGACAATATCGTAATCTACTTCATTTGCGGTGAAAGCGACGGTGTGATAGTTCTCAGTACCGTCGTTGCGTATTTGCCAAGACTTGAGGTTTCCGGGGTAATCGGAATTAGTATATTTAGTGAGCATATATTCTGGGCAGACGGCCGGCTTCAAGGTTTCGGTTGCCGGCCTGCCTGAAAAAGCGCTCAGACCGACGTCATTTACAGCATGGCCGTGGGGCGTGTAAAAATGTAGATCGGGATCCATGCCGGAGCGCCGACGCTTCATCGGTTTCATGCGGTTGATCAGCGTGGTGTTTCCATGCGCGGAGATGAGGCAGTCAGTCGATGGTGGCTTTCCTGCCTGTCTCCAAACATAGAGGTTCTCGCCAACTTCGATCCGTTCGTGAGCCATGATTTCGCCTCGGAAATTGAAACAAGCCTATGCTTTCATTCGCCAATGACCCGATGGTTTCACCGAGGTATTTCCTGGCTGCAATCGTAACCGTTAATTCGATTGATCATGGAACGCTCAAAGACGCGGGATCGGATGGCTCTAGGGGGCGGCGACGACGGCCGTGACGTTGTCCCGCGCGGCATGGGCCAGCGCTTCGTGTATCAGGCGATCCGCCATGTCGCCGCTCGCCGTCGCCATTATGCCCGCAATATCCTCGAGCTTGAGCGCCTTGTAGAGGCCGTCGCTGCACAGCAGGAACCGGTCGTCGGGCAGGACCTCGCCGACCGCTTTCGCGATGCGCAATTCCTGCGGGCCGGCACCGATCGCACGGGTGATGACATGCTGGCGCGGATCGTGTTCGGCCTCGTCCGGGGTGATGGCGCCGGCGCTCACCAGGTCCTGGACCACGCTATGGTCCGTGGTCAGCGGGCAGAGTTGGCCGTGCCGCAGCAGGTAGGCGCGGGAGTCGCCGGCCCATAGGCAGGCGAAATGATCCTCGTGCAGCATCAGGACGACGATCGTCGTCGCCGGTGCGATCGTGGCGCCGGGCGCGGCCGCCGTACGCAGCAGCGTGCGATGGGTGTCCTGCAGGCCGGTCCGCACCGCGGTCATGCGCCCGGCCGGCGTCAGGTCGTCCGGAATCAGCGCCAGCATTTCCATCACCTGGCCGGACGCGATCTCGCCGCCGGCATGGCCGCCGACGCCGTCGGCGACCGCGAACAGGCCGATCTCGGGCCGGCACAGGCAGGCATCCTGATTTTGCAGGCGCAGGGTTCCGGGATGGCTCGCCGACCAGGAGCGGATGTCCAGGCTCATCGGTCGAGCATTCGTTCAAGCGCCGCCGCATCGGGCAGGCCGTCGAACGCCAGCGCGCTGCCGGCCGCGCTCCACCATCGGGTGACGGCAGCCGTCCCGGTCGGAACGGCCGGCGGCGGCGGCGTCAGGTCCCGTAGCCGGGCAAGCAACAAATCGGGTGCGTACTCCTGGCCGATGGCATCCCGGCCGGCCTGCTCGGCCGCATCGAGGAAGGGCATGCCGTCGACTGCCCCCTCGGCCGCGATCGTCAGTGGGAAATGGCGTCCGGCGCGATCGATGCTCGGCATGAACAGGCCGACGGCCGGTGTCGTGCCGGTCAGCGCGAAACGCCAGGCGGGGGCGGCATGCCAGATCCGATCCCAATCCGCCCCCATCGATTGCCGGCAGGCCGGCAGGACCAGTTGCAGCCACCTGTCCCACCGGTCCGTAAAGCGCCGGGACAGCCCGGCGCGCACGAAATCCCCGCGCGCGGGCAGTTTTCCGAAGAATCCCACCGCGACGGTCGCGATCATCGTATGTCCGGGCACCGGAAGCCCTCCAGCAGGTTGCGACCGATCGGGTTGCGCGACGACCCGGCCTCGAGCGAAAAGCTCGCCAGCTGCTCGCCGGCATGGAAGTCCAGCCGGAAAGCCTCGGGCGTGCCGCCGGGCGTCACCTGGGCGCGACCCAGCAGGCGGAACAGGGCCCAACTGCCGTTCGCGGCGGCCACCGGCGGAGCGGCTTCCGGTTCGAAGGCGATCGCTGCCTGGGTCATGCCGTCGGTTCCGGGCCAGGTCAGTGCCGCGGCGGCAGCCTGGTGTCCCGTATCGACGATCGTCGCGGTGCCGAGCGTCACCATGGCTTTGGTGGTGCCCGGCCCAAGCGACAGCGGTGCCAGCATGAAGCGTAGCTGAGGCGTGGCGCCCCCGTTCGGAAAGAACGCATCGCGGATCGAGGCGGCACGCTGGAACCGGCCGATCGACGCGGCATCGACCGGCGGCGCCACGCCGCCCAGCGGGCGCAGGCGCCAGACGCTGCCGCTGGTATCGACATAGGGCTTGAGCTGCGTCTGGAAGAACGTGTCGAGCAACCCGCCCGGCGCGAACAGGCGCGCGAAATCGTCGAATGGCGCGTCGTCGTTCGAGGTCGGGTCGAACGGATAGCGCCCGGTAACGACCGACTTGCAGAATTCGCCCGGTCCCGCACTCGCGGTGAAGGCGGCGGCCGCTGCCGCCTGCGCGGTGCCGGTCAGGGCGACATGGCCGCCATCGACAATCTGCTGCAGCCAGCGCGAGACCGGCTTCGGCTGGCGCTGAGCCTCGGCTCGAAGCAGTTGCAGCGAATTGGCGCCGCTCTGCACCGAGGCCGGTGCCGTGCCGGACTGGGCGAGATCGGTCTGGAAGCCGTTGATCAGGCGCAGCACGCCGCCGAGCGGCGCCGAGGCCTGGCCATCGCCGACCAGTGTCGTCAGGCTGGCGTAATGCTGTTCGATCGCGGCGCTGGCCGGCTGTGCGGCATGGATGTCGGCCGCGGCCGCCTGGGCGATCAAGCCGATCGAGGCCGGCTTGCCGTCGCTGGGGGCGGGGGCTGCCAGCGTCAGTTCATGGGCGATGCCGACCAGCAGATCCCGCATCGGCGATTGCGGTGACGACAGCACGTAGAGCCGCTGGACGGTCTGATCATGATTTCCCAGCGGGGCCAGTGCGATGTCGTCGAGCAGGCCATCCCATTGCTGTTCGAACTCGGCGACATAGAGCGTTACCACGGTATGCTCCAGCGCATCGACCGCCGGCCCTTCAGAGGGAATCTCCTCCTTGTGGCCCAGCACCCAGCTCTCGTCGGCCACGCTGCGCGCGCTCTGGGCCAAGTGACCCAGCAAGCTCTTGCGGAAGCCGTCGGGCGTGTAGAAGCCGGCGATGCCCTCGGTCAGCGGTTTGCCCGACGGCCGGGCAAACAGCGGCAGGCCGGCGGCGCCCAAGGCCTGCGCGGGAGTCCAGTCCGCTACGACATCGCCCGACGCGTCGGACTTGATCCGGCTATAGACCCGGTCCGCCAGGGGAACGCGACTGAAGGCGACGCGGGCGGCGCTGACCATCTCGTCGTCGAGCGCGATCGCCGGCAGCGGCAGGGCGAGCAGCGCATCGAGATGGTGACCGAGCCGCTCGCGTAGGGACTGGTTCAAGGCCCCGGTAAAGCGGGCATTCCAGTCGGCCGTCTCCCAACTGCGTACCACTGCCCGGTCGAGCGGGCCCGCGCCGCCGAGCATCAGATAGACTCGGGTGGCCTGATATAGGAAATCCGGATCGCCGAAGCGCGCATGCATCTGGCCCTCGATCCGGACCAGTAGGCGCGGCAGCAGGATGTGCTGCAGGGCGCCGCGGTAGATCTGCCGGGCGCTCTGCGCCAGCTTCGCGCGCTGGGACAATCCTGGGATATCGGTCAGCCACAATCCTTCACCGTGGGGCAGCGCCGCCGCCGCGTCCAGCAGCGCGACGATCCGTGTCAGGTCGTCGTCGGTGACGGGGTCCAAGGGTTTGGCCATCAGCTGCGTACGATAGGCGGCCAGCGCGAAGTCGGTCTGGGCGAGGGCAGTCCGGTTTTCGACCTCGATCCGCCACAGCAACAGGCCAGCCACGAGCAGTGCCACGCCGACGGCGGCAAAGCCGCCGACCCGCAGCCAGGACGAGCGCTGCCGCCAGACCGACCGGGTGCTGACCAGCAACGCCTCGCCCAGCAGCACTTCGCCGATCACGCGCTTCAGGAAATAGCTGCGGCCGGCGACCGGCTGCAGGCTGGGCGTGCGCTTCTGATCGACGCCGAAGGCGCGGGCCAGCATGCCGGTCAGCTGGTCGATCGGCGTGCCCTCCTGCGTGGCGGAACTCATGTAGACGCCGCGCAGGAACGGTGCCGGATCCAGCTTGGTGCCGCCGAACGCCTTCGTCAGGAAATCGGTCAGCGGCGTGGCCAGTGAGCCGACCTGCATCGGGAATCCGGCGAGCCGCGCGCGGCGGTCGGGCGCCCGCTCGGCCTGCAGCCGCTCGATCAGCCGCTGGTCGAGCCGGTCGAGCAGCAGGCGGAATTCGGCTTCGAACGAGCCGACGCCCTGGGCGAGCGGGAAGGTCGTGCCCCAGACCTGGGCGCGGGCCTCGGCATCCAGGTCGCCGAAATATTCGTTGAATCCGGCCAGCCGGTCGGCCTTGCTGAACATGACATAGACCGGCACCCGTGTGCGCAGCCGGTCCGAAATCTCGGTGACCCGACGGCGGACCGCGCGGGCATGAGCGGCGCGCTCCGCGGGTGCGGCCGCGGCGATATCGACCAGGGAGACGATCACGAGCACGCCGTTGACCGGCTGGCGCGGCCGGGTCGTCCGCAGCATGTCGAGAAATCCCTCCCAGCCGGCCCGGTCGACCGCGGCGTCGGAATCCTGGGTTGTGTAGCGTCCGGCCGTGTCGATCAGCACCGCCTCGTCGGCGAACCACCAGTCGCACAGCCGCGTGCCGCCGACGCCGCCGATCGCGGCCTCGCCGCCCTCCTCGTCGGCGGCGGGGAAATGCAGACCGGCATTCATCAGCGCGGTCGTCTTGCCCGAGCCGGGCGGCCCGATCAGGATGAACCAGGGCTGTTCATAGAGATAGCCGCGCCGGCGGTTGCCGCGCAGCCGCTTGAGGGCCGCCTGCATGCGGGCGCGCAATTGGGCGACGTCCTCGGCGGCGTCGGCCTTCGTGTCCCGGTTGCCTGGCGCGCCATCGGTCACGCCCGCCGCCAGGGCCCGCTCGCGCCGGCGACGATGCCAGCTGATCGCGCCATTGACGCCGGCCCAGACGACGACCAGCGCCAGGATGAGCAGAACCCGCACCAGCGGCCGGTCGAAGCCGGGCACCAGCGGCCCCAGATACCAGACCAGCATGCAGGCGATCGCCATGCCGGCGAAACTGGTCATCCAGCGACCCAGCAGATAGACGAGAAGATTGGAGACCTGTTGCATCATTCGTTACCGCTTCTGCGCAAGACCAGCTCGATACGGCGGTTCTGCTCCCGTCCGGCGGGCGCGTCGTTGGAGGCGATGGGATCGGCGTCGGCGCGGCCCTCCACCGTCAGGCGTGCGGGATCGATCGCGGCGCCGATGATTCCAGCGGCGGCCTTGGCGCGGGCGCCCGACAATTGGAAATTGGATGGGAAGGCGACGGTATGGATCGGCTGGTTGTCGGTATAGCCGATCACGGATACCGGGCCCGGCTCGGTCTGCAGCGCCTCGCCGATCCGCTTCAGCAGCGGCAGGAACGCGGGTTCGATCTGGGCGCTGCCCGACCGGAACAGGCCGGCGGATTGGATCCGGACGATCGGCACCGCCTCAGTTCCGGCGATGCTGACCCGGCCGCTGGCGACTTCGGGTGCGAGAAATCCCGCCAGCTTGCCACGTTCCGGTGCCGGTTGCGGCGGGGCCGGCTGCGGCGGGGCCACGCGGGTGATGGCGGGCATATGGCCCGGCGGCAGGGCCAGCCCCGCCTCGAACAGCCGATCCGACCGGTCGTTCAGGCTGAACAGCAGCAGGCCATAGATCAGCCCCAACAGGCCCAGCGCGCCGACGGCCGCGACCCAGACCGGCAGGGCGGCACCTAACGGCCGGTAGGGGGCGGAGACGCCGCGCCAATGGGGCGACAGCTCGCGCTCGGCCAGTTGCCGCTGGCGCATGATCAGGACGTAGGTTTCCTCGCGTACCCGGTCGAGTTCGGCCGGCCCGCGCGGCGACAGGCGGTAGCGGCCCTGCATGCCGAGCGACATGCAGACGTACATCAGCTCGATCACCGGCAGGAACTTGCCCTGCTGGCGGCAGAGCTGATCCAGAATGTCGAAGAACCGCTCGCCGCTGCGGACCTCACCGTGAAAGGCGGCGACCAGAGAGGTGTCGGCCCAGGCGCCCTGACTGCCCCACGGCGTGTTGCGGACCACGTCGTCCAGGCTGGCGCAGAGCGCGTAATGGCTGGCCCGGATCAGCTCGACCGGTTGGTTCTGGTCGCGCAGGCTCTGTTCGAACCGGCGGATCTCATCGACGGTCCGCGCGCGCAACGCGTCCGGGTCCGGCACCGATAGGATGTTGCGCAGGCGCGCCAGCAACGACAGCAACGGCGCGGCCGCCGCCATCAGCGGCGACAGGCCGGCCTGCCGGATATCCGCGAATCCGGCGGTGCCGGTCGAAACGGGGCCATCCGCGCGGCCCGCCAACGGGGCCGCGGCCGGCTGTTGCGGCAGGCTCAGGATGACCGTGCCATCCTCGTCGCCGGGTTCCAGGAACGGATTGTCGCTCATCTCGGCCTCCTTCAGCCTCGGATCGCCCAGAGATCGAGCACCAGGTTCGGAAAATCGCGCGAGACATGGATGGCAAAGCCGCCGGACGTCTGCATCTGCGGCCAATGCGGACTGTTGCGATCGAGCTCGAAATAGAGCGCGCCGGCGACGAAGGGCATCTGACGGGGAGCGACCGGCAAGGCGTTGACCTCGATGCCCGGCAGCGCCACGTTGACCAGCTCGCGGATATGCTCGACCGCGCCGATCTTGACCGTGCTGGGGAAGCTGCGCCGCAGCGTGTCGGCCGGTACGTCGGCCTCGACCACCAGGACGAAGCTCGACCCGGTCATCAGCGACCGGTCCTGGATCACGCCGACCCGGACGCCATGTCGGCGCTCCTGCAGCGGTATGCGGATGGCGGTCTGCTCCAGCACGGCCGACAGCGAGCGGCGGATATCCGTCATGACCGGCGTCAGGCTGCGCTGCAGGTCGTCGTGCCGATAGGCGGGGTAGCTGCTGGGCCGGCGGTTCGCGTCGGTGAAGGTCGCGAACTCGCCCGCCATCTGCACCAGACTGCGATAGAGCTGCTCCGGATGGATATTGCCGGACACGGCCAGATGGGCCAGCAGGGTCTGCCAGCCGTTGATCGCCTGCAGCAGCAGGAAATCGGCGACCTCGGTATTGCTCTTGCTGCCGGCGGCGCCCAGGCGGGCGGCCAGCGCCTCGCCGCGCTGGTTGAGCAAGCCGGCCAGCTCGACCGGCAGCGCCGCCAACTGGGGGATGGTGGCGCAGGCGAGCGCCGGCGGAATCCAGCGCTCGTCCAGCACGACCCGGCGGTCGGGCGTCACCTCGACGATGCGGGCGAGCGGCAGGCAGACATAGCCGTCGCGGTCGTCGGTCTCCAGCAGGTAGCGCAGCCGCAATTGGCCGACCAGCAGATCCGCCGGCTGCGGCGCGCCGGAATGGGTGTCGTAGGCCTCGAAATCCTGCAGCGAATAGCTGCTCTCGTCCTTGTCGTCGGCGATCTCGACCGCACCCGGCCGGCGCAGGCGGGCTGCCAGATACAGCAGCACGTTGCGCGCGGCGGGCGGCACCTCGAGCGGCGGCGGCAGTTCGGTCTCGTCGGGGGCGGCGAAGGGCGTACCATCCTCGAACAGGCCGGCGGCGGCCGACAAGGCGACGCGGCCGGTTGCCAGCATGTCCTGGGACAGGGCGAACCGGGTCAGGCCCCAGGGATGCGGGCAGAGCGCGCCGAAGCTGCTGCGGACCTGGGTCTCGACCCAGCGGTCCTGCTGCTGAAAATGCTGGGCCTGCAGAAACATGCCTTCCTGCCAGGCGACGCGGTTGTTCCAGGTCACATCGATCTCCTCGGGGACGGCTATTCGGCGGACTCGGCACCGATCTCGCTCATGGCGCGCTCGTAAGCGCGCATAAAGGATGTGCCGAACAGATTGTCGAAATCGTCGGTCAGGGCCTGCGCCGTGGCGCGGTGCAGCGACCGGTAGGCCTCCCACTGTCGTGCCGCGCGCCGGCCGGGCAGGAAGCCGAACGGGCCCGTCGCACCGCGATCGGCGATCCGCTCGGGCGCCAATCCCGCGATCAGATCGCGCACCGCCTGCTGCATGGCGGTCGCCATGGCCAGCTCGTGCAGCCGGATGTCGCGCATCGCCTCGCGGACCGCGCGTTCCGGGCTCATGTCGATGCGGCGGCCGACGCCCATCAGGGCGGTCATGGCATCCTGGTCGTCGGCCGAGAATTTCAGCGGGTTGTTGCCGATCGCCTGGATCATGGTCTGGTCGATGCGGAACTCGCCCTTGATCGCGGCGCGCGCGATCATGACCCGGCGCAGACCGCCGACGAATGCGCGAAAGGCGGCGCCCAGGCTGCCCAGAACGGCGAGCGGGTCCTTGGGCATATCGGCCGCGGCGATGCCGGCGCCCGCGGCAAACGCGGCGAAGGCCAGAGTTCCGGACGGGTCCCGATCGGGGGCGGGCGGTGCCGGCGGCGGGACCCGCTCCAGCGTCGGCAGGGGTTCTGGCATCGGTGCCGCGACGGCCGGTGCTGCTGGGGCCGGCGTCGCGGCGGGCAGGTCCAGATCCCAATCTTCCGGCAGCAGATCGAAGCTCGGCTTCGGCGGCCGGAAATTGGCCGAGACCGCCGGCACGTGATCTGGCGTCGTCCGGCCGAACGCGATCGGTGCCTCCGATGCCGGCAGCGCGATACCCAGGAAGTCGGCTTCGATCGGCGGGAACGGATCGCCGGTCAGGCGCTCCTCCGACGAGGGCGTCGCAGGCCGCACCGCGGGCATGGATCTGAGCGCGGGCTGCGCGATCGTCGCTTCGATCTCGTAGGAGCCGAGCAGCAGCCGATCGCCGTCGCGCAGCGGGCGCGGCGCGTCGAACGCCAGCCGACCCGTGTCTTGATTGAGGAAGGTGCCGTTGGCGCTTGTATCCGTTACCTGCCAGGCGCCGTGCTCGAAGCTGACGACGCAATGCCGCTTGGACAGCACGCGGTCCGGATCGGGCAAAACCCAGTCCGACGAGGGGCTGCGGCCGATGGCGACCGTGCCGCCGGACAGCCGGCGCGTTTCGGGCGCCACGCCGTCGGGGCAGCGCACCATGCTGAGGGTCAGAGTCATGTCGGGCCTCCCATGATTATCCGGCCGCCGGCGTCAGGCGGCCGGCGCCGCCCGCGGCGATGTCGCGCCCGCTGGCGATGAAGCTCGCCAGACGTGCCGCCTCACGCTCGCGATGATCCCGGGCGATGGACCGGCTGATCGCCGTCGCTACGCCTCGCCCGGCGCGCAAATCATCGGGTCGGGTCTGCCGGGCCCAATAGGCACCCAATGCCGGCCATGCACCCGGCAGGTCATGGCCGGCGGCCGTGGCGGCCCATGCTGCCTCGCGTCGGGTTTGATCGTCCGGTTGGCGTACCCATGCCTCGGCGGCGCCAAGGGCGCCGCGTTCGGTCTCCGCCAAGGTGTCGGGCGCCGCGTGGCCGACGCACATGCAGCCCCACCAGACGGACTCGCGCGGCGGCAGGGCATAGGCCAGCAGCCGCGCGGCCTCGATCAGCAGGCGGTGCTCCACCAGCCGATCCAGCAGCCGGTCGAGGCCGTCGGCTTCGTTCAGCAGGGTGGCATGGTCCGGCGGCAGCTGCAGACGGGGGCGCAGCAGGGCGGGAGCGAGTGAGCGGAGCTTGGTCAGGCCGGCCATGGTCAAACCGGCACGTCCGGCGGCGGAATCGCGATGAACTCGGCGGTCTCGATATCGACCGAGACGGCAGCGATGATGTTGACCTCCGCGGACTCGAGCGTATAGGCCGCCGAGGTGATGTTGACCTCGGTCGCCTCGGTCGTAACCGGCCCGGGCGAGGTGATCGCGATGCCTTCGGGCGTCAGCGTGATCGCCGTGCCCGCGACGCGCAGGGTCAGGCTGAGCGCGGCCGAGATTTCGACCTTGCCGGCTTCGGCAGTGACGATGATGTCGCCGGTCTCGCTGGTCAGACTGTGGTCGTGACCGACGGTGACCGTTTCGTCCCGACCGACCTTTACGGTGCGGTCATGGCTGACGGCGAGACTCTGATCGTGCTCGACCTCGGTCGTATAATCCTTCTGCGCATGCAGGAAGATCAGCTCGTCGCCCTTGCGATCATCGAACGACAGCTCGGAGAATTCCTGGGTCGTGCCGCGCAGGGTCGATCGGCTGCGAAAACCCTGGCGGGTCTGTTGCTCGGGGATGGCGAAGACCGGCTGCATCTCCTGGTGATAGAAGCCGCCGACCACGACCGGGGCGTCGGGATCGCCGTTCATGAACGACACGGCGACTTCGGTGCCGACACGCGGCAGGTGCTGCCAGCCCCAGGTGTTGCCGGACCAGGGCTGGATCACCCGCGCCCAGATCGCCATGCCGGCCACGGTGTCCTTGCGATGATCGAACAGCAGCCGCACCTTGATCCGGCCGATCGGATCGGCATGGATTTCCTCGCCCGCATTGCCCAGCACGATCGCGGAAAAGATACCGGCCATGGCCGGGCGGGCAAGGGTCTGGGCGTCGCGCCAGGGCGTGCTCTGCAGCAGGCAAGTGAAGCTGTTCTCGTAGTGTGGCTCGCCACCGCCGGTGATCCAGGTGTCGTCGGTGGCACTGTGCTGGACGCTGTGCAGGGCGTGATCGATGCCCTCGGCTTCGGTGAACGGGTCCTTCGCCAGGGTGAAGCGGCGGCCAGGGCCGAATTCCGGATCGAAGCCATGGCCCGATCGCAGCACCGCCCGGGCCTCCGACGCCTCGATGCGGAAGCGTGCGCGGTCGGCGGCGACCGGGTTGTCCATGGTCATGGCCGGCCAGACGAAGACGTCTCGATCGCTGGCGCCGGCGGTCGGCTGGGTCGTGGTCTGCTGTCCCTCGACCGGGGTCGACGGCTTGGTCGGATCGTAATCCTGCAGGCGGATCGCGCCGTACGCCGTCTCCAGCGCCTCGCTCCAGTGATCGAACACGTCGATATTGTTGCCCTGGTGGATCACCCAATGATCGGGGTGCTCGGTCGGGCGGAAGGCCTGGTTGCGGTCGGTGACGACCAGTGTATGGGCGGCTTTGCTATGTTCGAAGAAATAGAAGTAGCCCGCCTCCTGCATCAACCTTTGCACGAAAGCGAGATCGCTCTCGTTATATTGGGTGGTGTAGTCGCGCGCCGGCTGGCTGCCGAAGACGCGGAATTCGATCGGGGCGACGCCGTGCTCGGCGAACAGCTGCTGCAGGATCTCGACCACGGTCTTCTGCTGGAAGATCCGGCAGTCCGCCGCCTGACCCAGGAACCACAGCCGGGGCACGATATCGAGGTGATAGGTCCAGCGATCCCGCCGCGCGAGTCCGACCGCTTCCATACGGCGGACGATGCCGTGGAAGAAACGGTCGGCATGGGGTGCCTTGCGCAAAGTCAGGCAGACCGGCTGGTAGACCAGCTGAGTCGGCTGGATCGCTTGCTCGGTCGAGACGGCGGTGATGCGGAACGCGAACGGCTGGCTCAGTTCCTCATGCGCACTGAGCGCCACGGCATGAAGCGTGCCCTGCTGGATCGGCAGCGTGTCGTCGCCCAGCGGCGAGCTCAGCAACAGCAGCGGCTGCGCCCGGCCAGCCGTCATTTTGCCGCCGAGTCGATGACGCAATTATAGGTCTGGACGTTGCGGATGTCGGTCAGCATGCCGGAGGTGCCAGTGGTGCGCCAGGCATAGGTCGTGTCGGCATAGACCGGGGCGCCGGACCCGGCGAGGGCCGCCAGGGCGCGCCAGCCGCTCTGGCCGTTCACGCGCAGCAGCAGGCCGGTACGTTGGTCGTCTGGACGGACGGTGACATGCTGCTCGGCGCCGGACGCGGCCGGGGCATCGTTCAGGCGGCAGACATAGGCGCGGGCTTCGATCGGAACGGGCGGCGGCGCCGGGGCAATCGGCTGGGCGCAGCCGGCGAGGAGCAGGGTGGCGCAAGTGGCGAGGACCATAGAGAGGCGCCGAGGCATAAGGGGACTCCGGACTGACGGACGCGGGGAGCGTGACAGAGCTTCAGCGCCCGGCCTGGCGCTGAAGCTCGGGGACAGAACGCAGGAAGGAATAGGTCGCCTGATAGGGCACGGCCGCGACCGCGCCTTGACGGTCGGCGTCGCAACCGCCGGCCGGTGCGACACCGCCGACCGTGTCGGTGCGCAGCACGTAGGTCACGCCGTCCAGGGTGCCCTGGCCGTCATGGGTGTCGGTCTGCAGCACGAGCCAGGGAATTGCGTCGGCGCGCGGTGCCGGGATGGTCGTGACCGCCCGCCCGACGATGCGGCTGCCGTCGGCCGCGGTCCAACTGGGGCCGGCGCCATGATGGGCGCGCATGGTGCCGTCGGCATCGGTCAGCGTCGCGTCGGGCTGGCGCAGGATCCAGGCGACGCCGTCGCTCGATTTGCGGCAGTCGTAGATCTGCGTGCCCTCGGCGTGCCAGCGGAGGACCCCAGCAGGCTCGCCAGCCAAGGCTTCCGGTCCGGTGCAAAGGAGAGAAAGCGCCAACAGAATATTTCGAAGAACCATGATCTGCCTCGTGGGTTTGAAGCGGCCGCGGCGAAAACCGCATTGCTTCATGCCAATTCGATGAGGCGAGATTGGTCGGGTGGCGTTACGGGACGATGGCGTTCGGGCGTCTTCGCGTTACCGCTGTAGCATGGCCGGACACAGAGGCAACGGACGTCAATCCGCTGGATCGGCCGGGACGGAATCCAGGCAGCGGGCCAGGGCGGCGGCGATCTCGGCAGGATCCAGCGGCCGGCTCACGACCTCGCGCACGCCGCAGGCGGTCAGGGCGGGAATGTCCATTTCGTCGGCGGCGGTCGTGGCCAGCAGGATGGGCCGTTCGGGCATGTGGCCGTGCAGGGCGGCCGCGACATCGATCACGGCCGCGATCTGGCCGATGATCAACGCGTCGAACCGGTCCGGCGTGTTCTGGCAGGCGGCTAGGGCGTCGGTCAGCCGGGTAAAGCCGACCGGTTCATATCCCATAGCGGCCAGGATGTCCTCGTCGCGCTGCAAGCGATCGCGGTCTTCGTCGAGCAGCAGCACAGTCTCCATCCGGTCGGATGTGCGAACCGGCGCGGGCGGCTCGACCCGGCACAGCGCCGCCGACAGCGTCGGCAACCAGATCTCGAAGCGGCTGCCGCCGCCGGGCGTGCTGCGCACCTTGATGGCACCCCCGTGCTCGATCACGATTTCCTTCACCGTCGCCAGGCCCAGGCCGTTGCCGGTCTCCCGCGTCGTGTAGAACGGCTCGAAGATACGCTTGACGGTCTTGGCCGACATGCCGCGCCCTGCGTCGCTGATCGAGATGCTGACATGGTGCCCGGCTGAAAGCTCGCCGCGGTCGAGGGCGAGCGGGCCTGACAGCTCCTCGATCGTCGTCGCGATCTCGATCCGTCCGCCCAGGGGCATGGCCTGGGCCGCGTTGTTGCAGAGATTGAGGATCACCTGCTGCAATTGGGCGAACTCGCCCGAGACCATTGCCGGCGCGGGCACGTCGAGCACAACCAGCTCGATCTGTTGCGGCAGTGACGCGCGCAGCAACGATGCGGCTTCGGCGATCAGCGCGTCGATCTCGATCGTCGTGCGTTGATTGTGCCGCGGGCGGCCAAAATCCAGGATCTGATCGACCAGCTCGCGGGCGCGGTCGCCGGCGCTCCTGATTTCCAATAGATTATGGGCGACCCGGGTACCGGCGGTCACGCCGGCCTCGGCCATTTCGGCGTAACCCAGGATCGCGCCGATCAGATTGTTGAAATTATGGGCGATGCCGCTGGCGAGGGCGCCAACCGTCTCCATGCGCCGAGCTTGCTGCAGGCGAACCGCCAAGCGCGCCTTGTCCTGCTCCAGCGCCTGCTTCGCCTCGGCATTCGCCAGCAGATCGAGGGCCCCGCGCGCGAAATGCAAGTCGGCGTGATCGGTCAGGCGGCCAGGATGCAGGGCATCGAACCCCAGTATCCGACGGATGCCGCTGCTGTCCGTGCTGATCATCGACAGCCAGCCCAGCAGACCGGCGGACGCGAGCAGATCCCGGACGGGTCCGGGCGGCAGCCGGCCGGGGCGCGGCACATGGATGAAGCCGGGCGCACCGGTCGCCGATAGCGTCGCTATCGCGTCGAGCCAATCGGCCGGAAATGTGGCTCCTTCGCGGCACCAGACATGGCGCCGCATGGATTTGCCGATCTGCAGGAAATAGACCCGGTCGGCGCCGAACAGGCCGGCGAACTCGCCGAGCGCCTGCTCGATCTCCCTGTCGATCCCCTGCGGTGACGCATTGAGGAAGCGCATCGAGATGCTGGCGGTCCGATGGTCGAATGCCGATCGCTCGCGCAGCGCCCGGGCCCGAGCCCGGAGATTGCGGGCCAGATAGATCAGGCAAGCGAACAGGATGACCGACGTCGCGTAGAGGAGCAGCCGCAAACGCTCCGCCCAAAGCAGCGAGACCGTCTGGCGGGCCTGGGCGATCGTTCGCAGCCGGTCGAGTTCGACTTTGAGCGGCACGGCATAAAGCGCTTTCAGCACGCCGTCGGTCCGCGGCAGCAGGCTATGCAGCATGCCGCCGTGTGCCAACAATCCGGTGCGGGAATCTGCCTGGCCAGGCAGCGCCGGCAGAGCCGCCAATTTGGTTAAGCGGTCGGCCACCATCTCGGCCGCCGCCGGGGACGTGTCGAGCGTCAATTGCAACATGGCGGAATCGAGGGCCATGACGCCGGCCACGGTCGCCGGGTCGTCCGACGCGCCGAGCCGGTTGCTGAACAGCTGGAAATAGGCGAGGGAGTTCTGCAGCAGCGCATTGTTGCTCTTGAACTGCTCGATCAGCATTGCCTGCTGGTCGACCAGAGCCGCCACGCGGTCTTCCGCCGTCGCCTGATCCGCCGGGGCCTCGTCTTTGAGCCGGCCGACCAGCGCGCTCAGCGCATCTTCCTCACGGGCCAGGGGATCGTAGTTGCGCAGCAAGCCGACGCGGGCCGAAAGCGCGTCGCGCGTAAGAGCGTTCTCCGCCATCGAGAACCGATCGAGCGTCGCCAGTGTCCGCCCGAGTACGACCTCGTCGGTGTCGATCGTGCGCAGCGGCAGCCAGGCCAGGATCAACAGCAGGAAGGTTGCCGCCGTCGCGGCTTGCAAAGCCCTCACGGTGCAGTTGCCGGGGCGGCGACCGGCGCGCCGCGATAGCTGCCGGTCAGGCTCTGCAGGAACGCCACGACGTCCTGGATCTGGTCGTCGGACAGGGTCTGATTCAGCTGGGCGAACCCCATCTTGCGGACCGCGTCGCCGAGTGTCGGCGCACTGCCGTCATGGAAATAGGGTGGAGAGGTCGCCACGTTGCGCAGACTCGGAACCCGCAGAATCTCGGGCTTGGGCGAGGCCAGCGGATGGAAGATGCCATGCCGCTCGAACAGGTTGCCGCCGACATTGACGCCCTGGTGGCATGAAATGCAGCCGAGCGACTTGAACAGGGCGTAGCCGCTCTGTTCCTGAGGCGAGAGCGCGTTGGCATCCCCCTCCAGCCACCGGTCGAAGCGGCTTGCCGGTGTCACCAGGGAGCGCTCGTAGACGGCGATCGCATCGAGCAGGCTGGCCTTGTCGGGGCCGCGGCCATAGGCCTCTTCGAACTGGTGCGTCAGGCCCGGATCGGCTTTGAGCCTGCCGATGACCTCCTCGATCGTGGTCGCCATGAAATCCGGATCAATGAGCGAGCCCTCGGCCTGTGCTTCGAGCGTACGAAATTGCCCGGCCCAGCCGAGCCTGAAGCTCAGGGCCGCATTGAACAGGGTGTTGGTATTGAGCGACAGCGGCGTACCGTCCGAGGACCTGTCATGCTGTTTGTTATCGGCACCGTTGGTCCGGACGTCATGACAGGACGCGCAAGCACGCGAGCCGTCATGGGACAGACGGGGATCGTCGAACAGCCGTTCGCCCAGCGCCAGTTTCAGCGGGTCCGCCGGGGCCGGCGGCGGGATCGGTGTGATCGGCTCGCTGGGTACGGCGTCGTCCGACCCGGGCGTCCGTGCCGGCACCGGCCCGGTCAGCAGCAACAGCATCAGGCTCAACCCCAGCCCGGCCAGGATTCGCCGGCGCGGCCGGAAGGTTTTAAAATGCATGAGGCCTCACTGAGTTCGGACATCGCGAACCGGAAGACCGTGCCGAGATCGAGATTACCATTTTATCACAGAGAGCGGCGATGGCGTTACCGTCGTAGCAATCGCGCCGGATCGATCACTAGAGGATTTCGACCGGCAGGGCGAAGACATAGCCGATGCCGCGTTCGGTCTGGATCATGCGAGGCTCGCTCGGATCGATCTCCAGCTTGCGCCGCAGGCGCAGGATCTGGACGTCGATGCTGCGGTCGAAAACATCCTCATGCACGCGCGTCGCCTGCAGCAGATGCTCGCGCGACAGCGGGCGCTGCGGCGCGTCCAGGAACGCGATCAGCAAGGCGTATTCGCCCTTGGTCAAGGGAACGGGGGAGCCATCGGGCGCCGTCAGGCGGCGCTGACGCCGATCCAGCTGCCAGCCGGCGAAGCGGCAACGCCCGCGGTCAGCCACGCGCGGAGCCGCCGCAGCTCCGACCTCGTGCCGCCGCAGGACCGCCCGCACCCGCGCCAACAACTCGCGCAGACCAAATGGCTTGATAATATAGTCATCGGCGCCAAGTTCGAGCCCGACGACGCGATCGACCTCGTCACGCCGGGAGCCGGTGGTGATGATCACCGGCACATCGGACTTCGCGCGGATTTCACGCAGGAGATCGAGACCGTCGTCGTTGCCGAGTCTGAGATCGAGAATGACCAAACTCGGCTCATAGCCGGCGAGTTGCCGCACCATTTCCTGCCGTCCTGCAGCGGGAACGGCGCATATATTCTGTTCTTCCAGATAGCTCACGACCATCTGCCGCATCGCAGGATCGTCATCGACGACGAGGATGCGGACAATCTGGCTGGATTCTGAACTGAAGCCGTTCTCATCCAGCAGCATGCTCTTTGCCCCCAGGCTTGACGATATGGTTAACGATCGAGGGCTGGCGACGTTCATTTATCAACCTGACTCTCCATAGGATATCGCCTTGCCGCCATAGCGGTCGAGCGTGATCTTTTTTTGACACAGGCCGCTGCAGTGACCGGATGGATCGAGGCATGGGCTCGCCCTGTCTCGTGCAGAAGGTGCCCTTGGGCCAGGCGTCCGAAGCGATGTTCGGATGGTCAGGTCAGGCATGATTACGCGCATTTGATAACCGGCGGATATGACCGGCTTCACAGCACCTCTCGCAGACTGCTCGTCAAGGAGCAAGCCGTTTCCGACGAAGACTGGTTCCGCTTCTTCGAGACCGATGTCCTGAGCGGCGTCAGCGAGATCGCGGCGATGATCGCCTATGTCTGCAGCGTGCCAGCGTCGGCAACCACAGGAGCGGTGCTCCGGTTTGACGGCGGCGTGGTGCGGGCGATCGCACGAGGTGCGGTTCGATCCCCTTCGTGTCGAACATCGTGACGAACGGACTGGCGCCGTCATACCCCAGATCGATCGCCACGGTATGCACCGCCTCGCCCCCTGCGAGACGTTCCAGCGCGAGCATGATGTGAAATTGCTGGCGCCAGCGGCCGAAGCTCATGCCCGTTTGCTGCAAGATCAGGCGATAGAGGGTGCGCTCGCTCGTCGCGACCCGCCGCGCCCATTCCCCAATCGTGGCCCGGCCGGACAGATCGGCGGCGAGGGCGTCGGCAATCTTCCGTAGGCGCGGATCGATGACTAATTCATCTTAAAAAATTAGAGTAATTCTGTAATAAATAAAACTATATTCGATAAATTAACTAAAACCACGAGAATAAATTGATTCCTCACAATGTTTAGAGAGCCAGAAAACGGAGAGACCATATCTCGATCCCCCCTCCCGGGCACCATCCCGGGTTTCCGAGTTGTTCCGGTATCATGCATGGGCACTTGCGACGACCGGCATCCTGAATGCGGGAGGGGCCGGTCGTCGTCAGGCTCAGAAGCTCGTCGTGATGGTGACGAATGCGCTCCGCCCCGGCTGCGTCCAATAGAGCGGCGTGCCGTTCTGGACCGTGAAGCCGGCGAGGTTGATGACCTTCGTGACGTCGGTGATGTTGTTCACCTGAAGCTTGATCTTCGTGCCGCTGAGCCGGTCGCTCAGATACCCAAGGTCGTACCCCAGCGACAGGTCGATCGTGTAGAAGGGATCGAGCCCCTGCTGTGCATCGGCGCTGCCGTAGCGGGTACCGACCCACTTGCCGAGCAGCGAGCCGTAGAACCCATTGGCATCGTAGATTGCGCCGAGGACGGCCGTCTCGGCGGGGGCGTTCGCGATCGAGAGATGCGTCGTCTGGCTGGTGGCACTGTTCAGGCTGCCGTTGGCGTAGAGGCTGACGCCATAGCCGATCGTCCGTGTCACCTCGGCCTCGGCGCCTTTGTAGGTGACGCCGCCCTGGTTGAAGAACACGTTCTGGCCGCCGACGGTCCGGCTGCCGATCAGGTTCGAGAAATCGATGTAGTAGAGGTCGCCCGACAGTGCCCAGTTCTTGGTCTTCAGCACGCTGCCGACCTGATAATTCGTGCTGGTCTCCGGGCTGAGCTTGGTCGAGGCGGGCGAGCCGGTATTGAAGAAATTTTCGTTCGGCGCGAGCGCGCCTTGGGCCACCTGAACATAGCCCGACCATTCCGGCGTGAAGAGATAGTTCACCGAGAGCGAGGGCAGCAGCGCATCGAAGCTGTTGTCGAAGCGCTGCGGCAGGCCGGTCTTCACATTGACGTCGGCGTTGACGCTCCGATCGAAATACGAGTACCGCAGGCCGGGCGACAGCGTCAGCCCGTCGATCGGGTGCCAATCGAACTGCCCATAGGGCTGGATCGTGGTCAATGTCTGGTGCAACTCGCGGTCGACGCCGTTGGCGACACCGGTGTCGGGGTCGAGATTGGGTGCCTGCGCTTGCGTGAAATCGACTTCGGACAGGGCGCGCGTGTTGATCTGGTGATCGTACCAGATGCCGGCTTTCAACTCGCCGAACGAGAGTTCCTTGGTCAGGCGCGTGATGGTGCCGAGGGAGCGGTAATCGTTCTGCAGCAACTGGCCGGGCACGTCGTTCGCGCCGAGCGAGGTGCCGTTGGGGAACTCGCCGTTCGGATCCTCGCCGTTCAGGCCGACATGATAGTAGGCGTAGCTATAGGCCTTGCTGTCGATCGACCAACCGTCGCCGAGACGCGACTGCACGTCGACATATTCGAAGTCGGTGTGGATGCGATCGAGGTTGTCGCCGGTGAAGTTCTGGCTGTTCGGGTTCGTGGACAGGCCGAAATTCGGCCCGAACTGACGGATTTGCGCGAGCGTGCTGCCGAGCGAGATGTGCTGGGTCAGGCTGTTGTAGAGGCCTGCCACGGTCACCGTGGTGCTGGGGCCGACCGGCTGCACGATCTTCAGGAAGACGTTCTGGCGATCCAGGCCTTCGTTCGTCAGGTAGCCGTCGCTCGACAGGCCCTCGGCGTCGAGGAAGACACGCGTGCCGTTGTATTTGTCGAGCGTGCCGCTGTTGAGCTCACCACCATAGACCTGGGTGTTGAAGCTGCCGTAGCTGAAGTAGGGCCTGATCGACATTTCGTCGTCCGGTGCCTTGGACAGGATCGACACGGTGCCGCCGAACGTCGCGTTGCCGATCGTGGCGGCGGTGCCGGGGCCGCGGTCGACGTCGATCTGCCCGAAGACGTTCGAGCCGAAGAACGAGGTCGAGTGATGGGTAAAATCGTTCGAGTCGCCGATCGGAATACCGTCGAAGGTGACGTTGAATTGCCCATCCTGGAAACCGCGGATGCTGATGTTCTGGCTTTCCGCCAGGCCCGGGCCGTTGGGGGCGGTGTCGAAAACGCTGGGGGCGAATTTGATCGCCTCGTCATAGTTGGCCGACAGGGGCACGTTTTTCTCGATGAAATCCTGGCTGATCACCGAGGTGGGCTGAATCGAGTCGAGCGGTGCCGAGGTCGGCGCCACGTCCGCGGCCGTTCCCGTGTTGCGCACGCCTTGCACGACGATCGTCTCGGTCGGCACCGTCTGGGCCTGTGCCGCGTCAACGGAAACCAGCGCGATGGCAGCCGTCGTCGTGAGCATCGCCCAGCGATGCTTTGGGTAATTGGCCGACAAGATGAACCCCCAGGTAGTGTGCAGGGCGACGGCGAAGCGGAGCCCCTGCTCACCGTCGGCCTGCTGAATTGAATGGCAAAGAGATCGCCGGTCGGCGCCTCGCAACAAATGTTAGGGGGCGGGTATGGCCGATAAATGAAGTCACCGTGATGATCGGGTTTCAAAAATTACCAAATCCCAATAATTGGGTAGGTCAGTTGAGGTCCGAGCAATCAAGTGGTCGCGCGAATTTCGCAGATATCTTCAGCTTAGCGCGGCCTATGCTGTCGATTTTGTGGTGTAGGGGATGGGGCGGCCTATTGACGCACGGCGCGACCCGTCCTGACCGGTATGCTCCCGAGTCGGGATTGATTCTTGCCAATCTTGGGCAATCCGGCTTGTTCGAAACGCCGTTCAGTCGCCTGATCGTCGCGGGCGCGAAACGGTGCGGGCAGCCTTCATTGATCCCTCAGGACGTTATCATGAGCTGCCGCTATTCTTTCCGCTGTGGACGATCGAGCGCGGGTACGACGGTCTGGAGAGCACGGTGAAGATTCTGGTTATCGAAGACGACCGGGAGACCGCCGACTATGTCACGCAAGGCTTGAGCGAGGCCGGCCATGATCTGACCGTCGCCTCGGACGGGCGCGACGGCCTGTTCGGGGCGGCCAGCGATGGTTGGGACCTGCTTATCGTCGATCGCATGCTGCCGGGTATGGACGGGCTCGCGATCGTGAAGACGCTCCGCGCCGGTGGGGTTGAAACACCGGTGCTGTTCCTGACGACCCTCGGCGGTATCGACGACCGGGTGAGCGGCCTCAACGCCGGCGGCGACGACTACCTCGTCAAACCCTTCGCTTATGCCGAATTGGTGGCACGGGTCGCCGCCCTCGGTCGACGCCCGCGCTCGCAGGCGACGGCGACCGTGTTCCGCGTCGCCGATCTGGAGATCGACCTTCTGTCCCGCGTCGTCTGTCGCAACGGTCACGAACTGCTGGTTCAGCCGCGCGAATTCCGACTGCTCGAATATCTGATGCGCCATGCCGGCCAGGTCGTGACCCGGACGATGCTGCTGGAGAATGTCTGGGATTTTCACTTCGATCCCCGCACGAACATCGTCGAGACCCACATCAGCCGACTGCGCGGCAAGGTCGATAAGGGCTATCGCGACGAATTGATCCATACGGTCCGCGGCGTGGGATATTGCATCCGTGCGCCTGCCTAGACTGTTCCGCACCACCAGCTTCCGGCTGACCTTGATCTATGCCGCGGCTTTCACCGTTTCGGTCACGGTCCTGTTCGCGATCATCTATTGGTCGACGGCAGGCTTCATGTCGCGGCAGATGGATGAGTCGGCCGACATAGAACTTGCTTCCTTGCTCGAGAGCCAACCGAAGGCCGGTCTCAACCATCTCAGGCATGAGGTCGAGGAAAGGCTCGAAACGGCCCCGCCGGGTGCGTTCTATCTGCTTCAGGACCGGAACGGCACGGTGTTGGCCGGCAACATTCCCGCCCGCAACCCCACGTCCGACGTGGTCGAGGTCATTGCGCCCGCTTTGTTCGAGAGCGGCAATGAGCCCCATGGTTATCGCGGGCATGGGGTGGTGACCGTCGACCATGCCTTCCTGTTCGTGGCCAACGACGATTTCCAGCTGGAAGAGATGCAGGAGCTGGTCGCCCGTGCCTTCGCGCTGGGGATTGGCCTGACCCTGGTGCTGGCGCTGGGCGGGGGGGCCATCATCAGCGCCAGTCTATTGCGGCGCGTCGAAGCCGTCAGCCAGACCAGCCGCGAGATCATGGACGGCAATCTGGCACGCCGCATGCCGGTCAACGGCAGCGACGACGAGTTCGATCATCTGGCGATCAGCCTGAATACCATGCTCGATCGCACCGAAGCGTTGATGGAGAGCATCCGACAGGTCTCGAACGACATTGCCCATGATCTGCGGACCCCGCTGACCCGCCTGCGCCAGCGGCTCGAACGCGCCCGGCGGCGCGCGACCACGGTCGAGGGGTTTCAGCAAACGCTGGACGCCTCGGTTGAGCATGTCGATCAGATCCTCGACACGTTCAGCGCCCTATTGCGTATCGCACAGATCGAGGGCGGCTCCCGCCGGCGCACTTTCACTGCAGTCGACATATCCGACATGATGCGGTCGCTGGCGGAGATCTATCAGCCGGTCGCCGAAGAGAAGTCGCAGCTGCTCCGATGCGATCTGCCTGACGGGCTGACCATGGCCGGCGACCGGGAGCTGCTGGTTCAGATGCTGGTGAACCTGATCGAGAATGCGATCCGGCATTCGCCGCCGGGCGCCACCATCGTGCTGGAAGCCGGGCGAGACGGCACCCGACTGTCGATGACCGTGCGCGACAATGGCCCAGGCGTACCCGCGGTCTTCCATAACCGCATCTTTCAGCGTTTCTTTCGCCTGGAGGAAAGCCGGACCACCCCGGGCAACGGGCTGGGTCTGAGCCTGGTTACGGCAGTGGCGGCGCTGCATGGGCTGGAGATCACGCTGGGCGACAATGAGCCGGGCCTGATCGTATCGCTGACGACGGCTTAGAACCGGCGTTGCGGCGTGGACGCCGATACATCCGGTCGGTCAGGCCTGCCGCAGGCGTCACGCTTCGGCGGCGGTGCCGGACGTGTCGATCAGCAGTTTTGCACAGGCGAGAGCTTGGCTGAAGCTGCGGACGCCCTCGGCCGAAACGTCAACGGGTGTCCGTCTTGCTCGCCGACAAGGGCGGACAGGAACCAATGGTCGGCCCCCCGCGTCAGCTCGATTATGTACCCGCGATAGAAGTCCTTGACCCTGGCCACCATCATGCCCTCGCTCGGCCGGTCGGCCCAATCAACGCGGGCATCACCGGCATTTGGTAGCCTTCCGGCCGGGGCTGGCTAAGGCTGCCGACCGTCCACGACCAGTACACGAAAGGTGCCGGCGATCGGCTTGCGCTCCCCTGGCGAGGCGTCGGCGGTCGGCAGATAGAGCCGGCCGGTCTCCGGATCGAGCGCGCCGGTGCGGGCGCCGACCGCGGTCGGAATGCGCCGGGTGATCGCCAGCTTGCCGTTCATGTAGCTGATGGCGACCAGCACGCCGTCCCGGCCGCATGGCACGAAGAAGGTCTGGCGAGCCTCGTCGAAAATCGCCGCGTCTGGGCCGCGACCGATCTCGAACGTCCCCAGCACGGCGCCGCCCTCGGCGTTGACGGCAACGGCCATCTGGTTCTGGCAGACGGCCAGCAGGACATGCTTGTCCAGATCGAGGCCGAGCCCGGACGGCTTCGAGCAGCCCGGCAGCGCAAAGCGGGCGGTGACCTTGCGCGCCATCGTGTCGATCACTGCGATCTCGCCCTTGTCTTCGATATTCACGAACACGTGGCCCACCCCGTCGGCCACCGCGAATTCCAGCGCGCCGCCGATGCCAATGCGTCCGACCGGGCTGCCCGTCTTCGGGTCGATCAGCGTGACGTCGCCGTCGCTGCCATCCATGACGAACACCAGTCCGGTCTTGGGATCGAATGCCGCCGCATCCGGCTTCTTGCCGGTCGGAATCTCCGGCGCGATCGGCCTGCCCCTCCTGTCGGACAGGGTGGCGGTGTTGGTGCCGCCGTTCGTGCTCAGCAGCCGGCCGCCCGGCAGCACGACCACGCCGTGGACGGTACTGCCGGGGATGAGCATCGGCGTCACTTCGCCGGTGCCGAGGTCGATCACCATCACCCCGTCGCCGCGCGCGACATACAGGCGGTGGCTGGCGGGATCGACCGTCGCATAGTCGAAGCGGCCGTCCTGGCCGTGAATTTCTCCGGTGACGGTCAGTTCATTGACCGGCGCCGGCGTCGCGGCCGGCGCGGCCGCGCTAAGACCCAAGGCGGCAATCGACGTCAGCGTGATCTGGCGCAAACCCATGTGCGACTCCAAACGGATAGGCTTTCCGATAAAGCCAAATACATGGAAGTTCAGATCTGCCGCTCTGAAACACTACTGTTTTATATTGGCAATTCTCGACGGGAGATCGTTTGCATGGTGGGGCAATTTAGCCTCGAAATATCGCCGATCCGAGCGAAGATTTGTTGATTTATGGTAATGTCCGGAGGGTCGTTGGCTCAACGTTGGTCCAGTGCGATAACGACGATCAACAGATTGCCTGGTGGATGATCCGCGGACCCGTCAGTCACGCTGCCAAAGGCCGTGCTTCGTCGCTGCGGTCGATCTGGCGCGCGCCAAAGGAACGAGATCAGGACCAGCGCCAAGCCGGTGAGGGGCATGCTGAGAGCGGCGACCTTCGTTCCAGATGCCTTCTGATCTTCTGGCCCGGTATCGGCGCGGCTAAGGCCCGTGCGGTTTGAACATGGGGCCGATCTGTCAGACCGCCAGCGAGTAGCCCAGATCGCGTAACGGCAGGCGGCGCACCCGCTCTCCGGTGGCGGCGAAGATGGCGTTGCCCAGCGCGGGCGCCAGCGCCGGGAAAGCGGGTTCACCCATGCCCGTCGGCGGATTGTCCGACTGGATGAAATAGGCATCGATCGTCATGGGTGCGAAGGGCATGCGCAGAATCGGATAGTCATTGTAATTCTGCTCCCGGATCACGCCATTTTCGATGGTGATCTTGAGGCCCATGGCGGTGGAGAGCGCGTCGGTGGACGCGCCCTGCGCCTGGGCGTCGGAACCCTCCATGTCGATGATCGGGCCGACATCGAGCACCACCACGATCCGATGGATCTTGATCCGCTTGTTGGCATCCACGCTGAGCTCGACCGTCTGCGCGACATGGCCGGCGTGGGAATAGCACCAGGCCAGGCCCAGACCGCTGCCATCCGGCAGTTTTCGGCCCCAACCCGCCTTCTCGGCGCACAGCCTGATCACGTCGGTGGCCCGCTTGGGGCTGAAATTGACGCTCGGGTCCTTGGCGACCAGCTCCGGTACGTCGCGGTTCACGGCCGCGATGAGGAACTCGACATGGTCGCGGCCCGAAGCGAGCGACAGTTCATGCATGAAGCTTTGGGCCGCGAAGACCTGGGCGTTGTCGCCCGGCGCGCGCCACGAACCGGTGGGAATCTTCAGCGGGAACATGGTCTTGGCGCGGCGCAGGTTAGGCGCTTTGATGGAGTATCTCAGATTTTCGGTGAGGTTGGCGCCCGTTGATTCCTTTTTGCCGTCGGCGGTGAAGGTGATGAAATGTTCCCGCCAGGCGTCGAGCCTGCCATCTTTGTCGATCGCGCCCTTGAACTGATGGTAGCCGGCGGGGCGATAGAAATCGTGGGCGAAATCGTCTTCCCGGGTCCATTGCAGCTTGACCGGCGCGTTGACCTTCCGGGCGATGGCCGCGGCCTCGCAGGTATAGTCGTTGACCAACCGCCGTCCGAAACCGCCGCCGACGCGGGTCTGGTGCATCACGATCTGTTCCTGGGGTATCCCGGCCGCCTTCGCGACCAGCGGCAGGCCGCGATCAGGCTGCTGGGTCGGCACCCACATTTCCATCACCCCATCATGCCAGTGCGCCGTGGTGTTCATGGGTTCCAGCGGCACATGGGCGGCGAAGGGATATTCGTAGTAGGCCTCGACGATCTTGGCGGCATTGGCGAAGGACTTGTCCACGTCGCCCACATCGTCGTCCGGCTTGTTCGGGAAGTCGGTCGCGCGCTTCTTGGCCTCGGCCGCGATTTGTGACGAGGAATCCGTCGACGCCGCGCTGAGATCCCAATCCACCTTGAGCTTGTCTTTGGCCTGGAACGCGCTCCAAGTGTCCTTGGCAATGATGGCCACGCCCGGCATCACTTCGACCGGCGCGCCCGTGCCGTCCAGGGCAAAGGCGTCGATCACGCCGCGCTGGGCCTTGATCTCGTCCAGATTGAAGGACCTGACCTTGCCACCCACCGCAGGGCATTTCGTGTAGCTGGCATAGACCATCCCGGGAACCTGGACATCGATGCCGAACAGGGGCTGGCCGGTGACGACCTTGGGATCGTCGACGCCGCGATAGCGCTTACCGATCAGGCGGTATTCGGCGCGGGTCTTCAGCTTCAAATTCTTGACGTCGGGCACCGGCATTTTCGCCGCCGCGGCGGCAAGCGACCCGTAGGTTGCGGACCTGCCGCTGGCGGCATGGGTCAAGACCGAATCCTTGGCGGTAATCTGCGCCGCATCCACCGCCCACTGCCTGGCGGCGGCGGCGATCAGCATCGCTTTGGCGCCGGCGCCGGCCTGACGCAGCTGGGTCCAGGCGCGCGGGATGGAGGTCGACCCCCCCGAGCCCTGGTAGCCATAGACCGCGGTATTGATCTCGGCCTGCTCCATCACGACGTGGTTCCAGTCGGCGTCGAGTTCGTCGGCAATGATCACGCCGAAGGAGGTCTTGATGCCCTGGCCGATCTCCGGGCATTTGGAATAGATGGTGATCGTGTTGTCCGGCGCGATGCGGATGAAGGCGTTCATCGCCTGGTCTGTGGCGTCGGATGTCTCGGCCGCGAACGCCGCGCCGCCGAGGTGGAAGCCCAGGACCAGCCCCGCGGTGCCCGCCCCGGCCAGTTTGAAGAAGGTGCGCCGCCCCATGGCCAACGAAGCATTGGCCGTCGGCAGGGCGCGGACCTCACGCATCAGCGCTGAGAGATAAGCATCGGACCGGGCAAAGTCGGACTGGATGTCAGCCATGGGGTGCCTCCTGGGATTTGGGCTGCTGGGTCGCCTGCTTGCGCAGATCGCCCACATCCCTGCCGGTTAAGTTCGCGCCTTTGGCCCCGAAACGGCCGGTGACATAATTGGCCACGGCCGCGATGTCATCGTCGGAATAGCCCTCGCCGAAGGCCGGCATGAAGACCTTGCCGTCCGCGGTCTTGCGGGTGACGCCATGGATGACCGTTTGCGCCACATTGGTGGCACTGGGATCGTTCACCGCGCGCACGCCGGTCAGGGTGGCATAGCCGGTGACCGGGCTCACGCCGGTCCAGCCATGGCAGCTTGCGCAGGCGCCGGCGAAGATCTTTTCGCCGCGCGGATCGGAGTCCGTCCCCAACCCCTCCTTATGCGATGCCGGCGCGGGCGTGGTGACGGTGCGCGGCAGGTCGCTCGCCTGGGCGGGGATGCTGCGCAGATAGGTCACCAGGGCATGGGTGTCGTCCGGCACCAGATAGCTGAGGCTGTTGTCGGTGGCTTCGCCCATCGGGCCCGCAGCCCCGCCGTGTCCGTCGGCATGGCCGGTGGAAAGATAGAGATAGAGGTCCTCGTCGTTCCAATCGCCGAGGCCGGAGGCCTTGTCGCCGGTGATGTTGTAGGCGCGCCAACCCGCGGTGAGGGCGCCCGCGAATTTGCGGTGATTGTCCAGCCCATAGGCAAGGTTGCGCGGTGTATGGCACTCGCCGCAATGACCCATCGCCTCGGCAAGATAGGCGCCTCGATTCCATTGCCGGCTCTGGCCGGCGTCAGGACGGAAGCGTTCATCGAGATTGAACATCACGTTCCAGAGCGCCAGCAGGCCGCGCTGGTTGTAAGGCCAGGAAAGCTGGTCTTGCTTAGCCGGGGCAGGGACCGGCGCCAGCGTGAAGAGATAGGCCTTGATGGCCAGCGCGTCGGCGTCGGTCATGTAGGCGTAGGATGTGTAGGGCATGGCGGGATAAAGTTTCTCGCCATCGGCGCGAATGCCCTTGTGCACGGCAGCCAGGAATTGGGCGTCGGTGTAATTGCCGATGCCTGTTTGCTTGTCCGGCGTGATGTTGGTGGAATAGAGGGTGCCGAACGGCATGTTGAAGGCGAAGCCGCCTGCGAAGGGCGCGCCGCCCGGGGCGGTGTGGCAGGCTTGGCAATCCGCGGCATGGACGAGATATTCGCCACGCTTCACGAGATCGGTGCTGGCGAGCTGGGCGGGAACGCCGGTGATATCGCCGCCCTTGTAATCTTCCAGCGCCACGGTCGAGCCGCCGGCGAAGGACATTGGATCACGGCCAAGAAACAGCCAGCCCGCGAAACCAAGCGCGATGACAACAATGACTGCGACGACAAGGCCGATGATCATTTTCATGATCAGGCCGATTTGGCGGCGGCGTTCTTGATCGCCCGGCGGATGCGGATATAGGTCCCGCAGCGGCAGAGATTGCCCGCCATGGCCGCGTCAATGTCCGAATCGTCAGGGTTGGGGTTGCTGTCGAGCAACGCCGTGGCCGACATGATCTGACCGGCTTGGCAATAGCCGCATTGCGGTACCGCGGCCTCCATCCAGGCCTGCTGGACCTTGGCGCCGTGGGGCGTGTTGCCAACCCCTTCGATGGTGACGACGGCTCGGGTGCCGACATCGCCAACGACCAGTTGGCAAGACCGCACCGGCTTGCCGTCCACATGCACGGTGCAGACGCCGCATTGGGCGATACCACAGCCATATTTGGTGCCGACCAGATTGAGATGGTCTCGCAGCACCCACAGAAGCGGCATGTCCTCCGGCGCATCGACCTCGCGCGATTGTCCGTTGATTGTCAGAGTGAGCATATCTCTTTCCCTGCCTTACAGTGAAATCGACGTACCAACAGAACGTCTCGCCAGACTACACGGATTGGGGGTCCCGCCGATAACCTCCGTTGGTACCCATTTGTCGCACCGCCGCTGCCGAGGGGCCCGAACAATCGGGGAAACTGAAAGGATCATCCGAAGAAGCCATCAACCTCGGCGGCGTATATGCGGCCGATGTGTAAGCTCGTCATACGCTGGAGCATTCGATGTCCGCTCCGGGGCACGTTACGACGATGCCCACGGCAACCTGAAGGTCCGCCCTTGAAGATTGGCAGCCTAAAGCCGCCGGTCTCCGCCCGCGTCGCCTCGGCCTGCAGGCTCACTTGAGATCGTCATGTGAGGCGATAGGCCCGCCGGGCATTGTCCGCGAAGACCGCCCGGTGGTCGTCCGGCGCGACGGCCGCGGCGGCCATCGCGTGCCAATCGGCATAGGCCGCGGCCCGCTCCAACACAGGCCAGTCGCTGCCCCAGATCACCCGGTCCGGTCCGAAGCTGGCGAGCAGATGGGCCAGGTAGCGCGGCGTCCGGTCCGGGCTGCTGCCGGCCTCGGTCAACAAGCCGGAGATTTTGCAAAAGGCGCTGGTCTCTTCCGCCACGCGGCTGATTTCGGCGGCCCAGGGCTCGAAGTGGTCACCGGCAATATCAGGTTTGGCGCCATGGTCGATCACGATGGTCAGATCCGGGTGGCGCCGGGCCAGGGTTCTGACGCGGGGCAGATGGACCGGTGTTATCAGCGCGTCGAAGGTGAGCCCGCACGCCGCCATCGCCGCCAGACCCGGCGTGACCGCCGGCTGCAGGATCCAGTCGGGATCGGCAATATCCTGCAGCATCGGTCGCAGCCCCTTCAGCCGCGGTTCCCGCGCGTATCGCTCGACCCGGTCCACGCCATCGCTTCGGGCGAGATCGACCCAGCCGACGGCGCCCAAGACGGTGCCCGTGGCAGCAGCCGCCGCATCGAGCAGGAACCGGGTTTCCGCCTCCGTCGGGGCCGCCTGCACCAGGATGCCGCCGGTTATGCCGCACGGTCCGGCTTGCCGCTGCCAATCGGCGATCTCGATGTCGCGATGGATGGCGCCCAGCGCCGGAGTCAGCCAGCCATAATCGCCGCGCGCCAGGCGCCAGATATGGAAATGGGCGTCGATCATGCCGGCGCCCCGGGCACCGGCGCCGATGCCGGCAGGAGCCCTGCCGTTCGCAACCGTTGCCAGAAATCGGCGCCGATCGGATGGCGCAGATGGGTGCGCGTGTCGTCCCACTGCGCGATCGTCTGGGCGCCGGCCAGCACGAGATCGACGGACGGATGGGCCAAGGGAAACTGCAGGGCTGCCGCCCGCAGCGGCACGCCCTCCTCGGTGCAGATCGTCTCGATCGCCGCGACCCGGTCGATCCAGCGCCGATCCGCCTTGGCATAATCGAAGCGCGCTGCCGCCTCGACGCCGCGCACGCCGGTCGCGAGGATGCCGGAATTGAAGATGCCGCCGAGCGCGATGCGCGTGCCGCAGCGGGCGGCGAGCGGCAGCAACTCGGCCAACGCCGTGTGATCGATCAGGCTGTAGCGGCCCGCCAGCAGCAGGCAATCGATACGGCTGGCGGCGAGCAGGTCGAGGCAGATCGCGACGTCGTTCACGCCCAGGCCGATATGGCGAATGAGGCCGGTCGCCTGCAAATCCCGCAGCGCCGGCAGAGTCTCCCGGACGATCTGGTCGCGGATCCGGCCGTGGTCGACGCCATGGGTCGTGGCATCGCAATCATGGATGAAGGCGATGTCGAGACGGGCCAGGCCCAGGCGCTGCAGACTGTCCTCCACGCTGCGGCGCACGCCGGCCGCCGAATAGTCCCAGCGCTGCCGGAACGGCAGGACGCCGATATAGGAATTCTGGTCCGCCGGCGCCGTCGCGTCCGGTTCCAGCAGGCGGCCGACCTTGCTGGACAGGACCCATTCGTCCCGGGGCATCCGGCGGAGCGCCGTGCCGAACCGGTGCTCGCTCAAGCCATTGCCATAGTGCGGCGCGGTATCGAACGTGCGGCAGCCATCGTGCCAGGCATGGGCGAGCAGGGCGCCGGCCTCCGCCTCCGCGACCGGCTGGAACAGGTTGCCGAGCGGCGCCCCGCCGAGACCGAGGCGCATCCCGTCCTGCATCGCGGCGAAGATCATGACGACGGCGCTCCCCGGAGGCCAGGTTCCGACGGGCCATCGGTAGCATTCCGACCGCGCCTTGCCAATAGCGAATCTCCCAACTAACATGTTAGTGCGTAATGTCGTGTGCATTTGATCGATGGAGACCCGAACCGTGATCCACCAACCCGCGCGTTTCGGCCTTTCGGCGGCCTTGACGACCCCGTTTCGTCCCGGCGGTGCCATCGATCCGTCCCGCCTCGTCGCCCAGGCGCGCTGGTGCCTGGCCGAAGGCTGTTCGAGCGTGACCCTGTTCGGCACGACCGGCGAAGGCGCGTCGATCGGCGAAGCGGACCGGGTGGTCCTGCTCGAGGCCCTTGCGGAGGGGGACATCGCGGGTGGACGGATCGTCGGTGCCATCGCCGCCGCCGCCGTCAGCGATGCCGTGGCGCAGGCACGCCTCATGCTCGCGGCCGGCTGCAAGGCGCTGCTGCTGCCGCCGCCGTTCTATTTCAAAGGCGTGTCCGACGATGGACTGTTCGGCTGGTATGCCGCCGTGTTCGAGCAATTGGGCGCGGGCGCGCGCGACGTGCTGCTCTACAATATTCCCTCGGTCACGGCCGTGCCGCTCTCGATCGACCTGATCGGGCGCTTGCGCGACGCTTTCCCGGGCATCGTCACCGGCGTCAAGGATTCCTCCGGCGACTGGCCCTATACCCAGCGGCTGCTGGCGGCCCATGGCGATCTCGCCATTCTGATCGGCGACGAACGCTATCTGGCCGAAGGCGTGCGCCGGGGTGGGCAAGGTGCCATCTCCGGGCTCGCCAACATCTGCCCGCGCCTGTTGCTGTCGCTCGCCGTCGAGGGGCGCGACGACCCGCGCATCGCCGATCTGGTCACCGAGGTGCTGAAATATCCGGTGACGCCGGCGGTGAAGGCCCTGGTCGCCCATCGGACCGGCGAGGCCGCGTGGCTGTGGGTGCGTCCGCCGCTGATGCCGCTCGGCGCCGAGGATGCGGTGCGGCTGGCCCAGCGCTACGATACCCTCTTCGCCGCCGAAACGGTCTGATCGGGATATGGCCATGACCAGCGAACCGGAGCCGCTCAAGCTTCGCGAACGAGCCTATGAGAGCTTCACGCGCCACCTGCTGGCGCGCGACGTGCGCCCCGGCCAGTTCATCTCCCAGCGCGAGCTGGTCGAACTCACCGGCCTGCCGCTCGGCGCCATCCGCGAACTGGTGCCGCGCATCGAGGCCGAAGGCCTGATCCGGACCGTGCCGCAGCGCGGCATGCAGATCGCCCATATCGACCTCAATCTGATCCGCGACGCCTTCCAGTTCCGCCTGTTCATCGAGAAGGAGGCGGTCATGCTGTTCGTCGAGACGGCGACGGATGACGTGATCGCGGCGCAGCGCGCGGCGCACGAAAGCGTGCTGGCCCGGGCGCTGGCCGGCTGCACGCCCGAACTCGAGGCCGAAGCCCAGGCGACCGACTGGCGGCTGCACAACACGATCGTCGATGCGCTGGGCAATGGCATCGTCACCAACGCCTACCGGGTGAACGCCATCAAGATGCGGCTCATCCGCCAGGAACGGATTCGCATCGATGGTCTGGTCGTGCCGGTGATGCGCGAGCATCTGCGCATCATCGAGGCGATCGAGACGCGCGATCCGCAGCGCGCGGCCGAGACGCTGGTCGAGCATATCAACAACGCCCGCAACCGGGCGCTCGATCTTTAGTCGACGCTTCGTCCGGCGCGCGAAATAATCCGGTCGCATATACGACAGCAAACAACCGCGGCGACCCTAGAGGCGACCGACGGGCAGGGGGAGGAGCGGAGATCATGACGGCATCGTTCATTGGGCAACCGACGCGGCGGCGCTTCCTGGCCGGCAGCGCGGCGCTCGGCGGCCTGGGGCTCGCCGGCGTGCGCCCGGCCTTCGCCGAGGTCAATTGGCGCAAGTTCGCCGGCACCAAGATCGAGGTCAATCTGATCAAGAGCCCGCGCGGCGACACGCTGCAGCAGTACGAGAAGGAATTCGAGGCGCTGACCGGCATCAAGGTCTCGTCCGAGCAGGTGCCCGAACAGCAGCAGCGCCAGAAGACGGTGATCGAGCTGACCTCGGGGCGGCCGAGTTTCGACGTGGTCCATCTGAGCTATCACGTCCAGAAGCGCCAATTCGAAAAGGGCAGATGGCTGGCCGATCTGTCGGGCTATTTGAAGGATCCGGCTCTGACCGATCCGTCGCTGGTCGAGAGCGATTTCGCCGAGGCCGGCCTGACCTTCGCCAAGGACCCGGAGGGGGTGATCCGCTCGATGCCGCTCTCGGTCGATTATTGGATCATCTATTGGAACCGGGAGCTGTTCGCCAGGAAAGGTCTGGCCTATCCGGAAACCTACGACCTGCTGGTCGCGGCGGCCGAAGCGCTGACCGATCCCAAGACCAACACCTACGGTTTCGTCGCGCGCGGCCAGAAGAATGCCAATGTGCCGGTCTGGAGCAGCCTGCTGCTGGGCTACAACAGCGCGACCGTGGGACCGGACGGCAAGCTCCTGACCGATAGCCCGGAGGCGATCGAGGCCGCGGCCCTCTATCAGCGCCTGATGTCGAAATCGGCGCCGCCCGGTGTCGCCGGCTTCAACTGGGCGGAATGCCAGTCGGCCTTTCTGCAGGGACGGGTCGCCATGTGGTTCGACGGCGTCGGCTTCGCGCCGCCGCTGGAAGACCCGGACAAGTCGCGGGTCGTGGGCAAGGTCGGCTATGGCGTCATGCCAGCCGGTCCCAAGGTCCGGGCGGCGGCCACGACCGGCGACGGCATCGGCGTCACTGCCGGCAGTCCGAACAAGGAAGCCGCATATCTCTATTGCCAATGGGCGGTGTCGAAACCGATGGGCGCGCGCCTGCTGCAGGCCGGGGCCGGCGTGCCGTTCCGCAATTCCGTGCTGAACGATCCCGAGGTGCGCAAGGGCGTCAAGATGCCCGCGGCCTGGGTCGACGCGGTGGCGGCATCGGCGCCGATCAGCCGCCTGGCCTTGCCGGTCATCGTGCCGGTGACGGAGTTTCGCGACGTCATGGGCGTGGCGCTGACCAATCTCCTGTCCGGTGGCGAGCCGGCGGCCGAACTGCATCGGGCGACCGACGAATTCCGGCCGGTCCTGGCGCGCAGCGAGGCGTCGTGAGCGACTATGGCTCGACAGTGACCGGCGCGCCCGCCGCCCTGCCGGCGGCGCTGGCGCAGGCCTATCGTCGGCGCGGCTACTGGATCTTCATCCTGCCGGCGGTCGTGACCGTCGGCGCGGTCATCCTGTTCCCCTGGGTCTTCACGCTCTGGATGAGCCTGAACGAATGGAAGCTCGGCGAGAGCCGGCATTTCATCGGTCTCGCCAACTATCTGCGCCTCGCCGGCGATGGGCGGTTCAGGGACGCGCTCTGGCACACGCTCGTCTATACGGCGCTCTCGGTCCTGGCCCCGCTCGTGTTCGGCACGGTGGCGGCGCTCATCTTCAACGAGCGGCTGCCGCTGCGCGGATTGCTGCGGGGCATCTTCGTCATGCCGATGATGGCGACGCCGGTCGCGATCGCGCTGGTCTGGACCATGATGTTCAACCCGCAGCTGGGCGTGCTCAATTATCTCCTGTCGCTGGTCGGCATCGGGCCGCAGGAATGGGTGTTCCATCCGGCCAGCGTCATCCCGTCGCTGGTCATGGTCGAAACCTGGCAATGGACGCCGCTCGTCATGCTGATCGTGCTGGGCGGGCTCGCGACCCTGCCGGCGGAGCCGTACGAGAGCGCCGAGATCGACGGTGCCACCGGCTGGCAGAAATTCCGCTACATCACCCTGCCGATGGTCGCGCCCTTTCTGCTGCTCGCCGGCATGATCCGCACGGTCGATGCCCTGAAGAGCTTCGACATCATCTATGCCATCACCCAGGGCGGCCCCGGTACCGCGTCGGAGACGATCAATCTCTATCTCTACAGCGTCGCCTTCGCCTATTACGACGTCGGCTACGGCTCGGCCATCGCGGTCGTGTTCTTCGTGCTGATCGTGGCGCTGTCGCTCGTGCTGCTGCATCTGCGCCAGCGCAGCAAATGGCACGAGATCGGAGACGCCGGATGACCGTGCGCGTCTTCCTGCGCCGGACCGGCCTGCTGTTCGCCGTGCTGGTGGCGATCGCGCCGGCGCTGATGTTCTTCGTCTGGATGCTGTCGCTCTCGCTCAAATACGAGATCGACAATGGCGCCTATCCGCCGATCCTGATCCCCGACCGCTTCGCCTGGAAGAATTACGCCGAGATCCTGGGCAGCAACAACTTCCTGGGCTTTTTCGAGAACAGCGTGCTGGTGACCGGCGGGGCGACGCTGGCGGCTCTGCTGGTCGGCGTGCCGGCCGGCTATGGCATCGCGCGCATGAAGGCGCATAGCGCCGCCGTCGTCGTGATGATCGCGCGCATGACGCCGGGCCTGTCGTTCCTCATCCCGCTGTTCCTGCTGTTCCAGTGGCTGGGCCTGATGGGCACGCTCTGGCCGCAGATCCTGATCCATTTGGTCGTGACCGTGCCGATCGTGATCTGGATCATGATCGGCTATTTCGAGACCACGCCGAAGGAGCTGGAAGAGGCGGCGATCATCGACGGTGCCACGCGTTGGCAGGTGTTCCGGCTGGTGGCCTTGCCGATCGCCAAGCCGGGCATCGTCGTCGCCTTCATCCTGGCGCTGATCTTCTCCTGGAACAATTTCGTGTTCGGCATCGTGCTGGCGACGCGCGAGACGCGGACATTGCCGGTTGCGGTCTATAACATGCTGTCGTTCGAGCAGGTCAGCTGGGGACCGCTCGCCGCCGCCGCTCTGGTCGTGACCCTGCCGGTCCTGATCCTGACGGTGGTGGCCCAGCGCCAGATCGTTGCCGGCCTGACCGCCGGCGCGGTCAAGGGCGGCTGAACCCAAACCGGACCCGGCAACGGAGGCCGCCATGACCGTCACCAAGATCGCACTCAATCCAGGTTTTTTCGGCGAAAGCGAGCGGGAGTTCGCACGGCTCGACGGGCTCGCGGCACACCTGTTCCGCTACGAAACCGGTGTCGAGGCCATCCAGCTCTCGAACCGGCGTGGCCATATCATCCTATTGCCCTATCTGGGCCAGATGATCTGGGACGCGATGTTCGACGGCGTCCGGCTCGGCATGCGCAGCATGTTCGCGGCGCCGCGGCGGACCGAGACGATCATCGGCACCTATGGCTGTCTCGCCTACCACAGCGGATTGCTGCGCAACGGCTGTCCGTCGCCCGAGGACGATCATCCGCTTCATGGCGAGATGCCCTGCGCGCCGATGGACCGGGCCGGCCTCGAGACGGGCGAAGATGCGGATGGGCCCTTCATCCGCCTCACGGGCGAGCGGGAATATGTCATGGGCTTCGGCGACCATTACCAGGCACGGCCCACGGTCACGCTCCGGGCCGAGCAGACTCTGTTCGACGTGACCATGGCGGTCCGGAATCTGGGCGGCCGGCCGATGGACCTCATGTACATGTGCCACGCCAATTTCGCCTTCGCCGAGGGCGCGCGCTTCGTCCAGCCGGCGCCGTTCACGCCCGAGCGGACGGTGGCGCGCACGGCCATTCCGGTCCATGTCCCGGCGACGCCCGACTATCGGGCGCTGATCGCGGAACTGGCGCGCAATCCCGCCGCCCTGGAACGGCTCGACCAGCCGGAGCGCTACGATCCGGAGCAGGTTTTCTACATCCGCGCGCCCGGCGTCGACCGGGACGGGCTCACCCATTTCATGCTGCTCCGGCGCGAGGGCGACGGTTTCGCCATCGCCTATGATCCCACCAGCTTGCCCACGACCGTGCGCTGGGTCCTCAACAATCCCGGCCAGTCGGTCGCGGCCTTCGCCATGCCGGCGACCTGCGAGCCTGAGGGCTATCTGGCCGAGAAGGCCAAGGGCAACGTGCGCACGCTCGACCCCGGCGCCGAGGCCCGCTTCGCGGTCAGGCTCGGTTATCTCGACACGTCGGCCGCGGCGCGGCAGGCTGCATTCATTTCCAGCCTCTAGCGGAGGGACGCGATGCCCCGGATCGCCGTCGTCGGCAGCAACATGATCGACCTCGTCACCTATGTGGACCGGATGCCCCAGGACGGCGAGACGGTCGAGGCGCCGCGCTTCGAGATGGGTTTCGGCGGCAAGGGTGCCAACCAGGCGGTCGCCGCCGCCAAGCTGGGTGCCGACGTCATGATGGTGACCAAGGTCGGCGACGATCTCTTCGCCCAGAATCAGCGGGAGAATTTCGAACGCCATGGCATCGGCACAAGGCATGTCGGCAGCGTGCCCGGCCTGTCGAGCGGCGTGGCGCCGATCTTCGTGCTGCCCTCGGGCGAGAACAGCATCCTCATCATCAAGGGCGCGAACGGGGCGCTGGCACCGGCCGACATCGATCGGGCGGCCGAGGATCTGGCCCAGGCCGATCTCATTCTGATGCAGCTCGAGGTGCCGCTCGAAACCGTCTACCACACGATTGCGCTCGGCGTCCGCCTGGGCAAGGAGACCCTGCTCAATCCGGCGCCGGCCGCGGCCGGCCTCGATATCGGGCGTCTCAGAAACCTGAGCTTCCTCGTGCCGAACGAGACCGAGCTGGCGCTGCTCACCGGCCTGCCGGTCGATGACCGCATCGAGATCGAGCGGGCGGCACAGCGCCTGATCGCCCAGGGTATCCGTACGGTGATCGTGACCATGGGCGGTCGGGGCGCGCTTCTGGTGACGGTGGAGGGGAGCGAGATGATCGCCCCCGTGCCGGTGACGCCGGTCGATACGACCGGTGCCGGCGATGCCTTCATCGGCAGCTTTGCCCGATTCTACGCGGAAGACCGGGATCTCCGGGCCGCCCTCGCCCGGGCGGCCCGCTATGCCGCTCACTCGATCACCGGCCGCGGCACCCAGAAATCCTATGCGACCCTGGCCGAATTCGAGAATTTCGAAGCCGGTCTCTGATCGGCCGGGAGGGATCCGGCGACCGAAGCCGCGATCGGGGCCGCCGGATTGCGACCACGGCCATATTGCCGGGGCGAACGGCCCATGACCCGCTTGAAGGCCGTGCTGAAGGCGCTGTCGGATTCGTAGCCGAGCGACAGGGCGATGACGGAAACGGAATCGCCTGAATTCACCAGCCGGTCCCCGGCCAGCAGCATGCGCCAGCGCGTCAGATATTCCATGGGGGACACCCCGACCGTCTCTTTGAATTTCAGGGCGAAGCTCGATCGCGACATGCCGGCGCACGCCGCCAACGCCTGCAATGTCCAGGGATGCGCCGGATCGTCGTGCATGGCGGTGATCGCCGCGCTCATCTGTTTATCGGCCAGTGCGAACAGCCACCCGACGCCGCCTTCCATCCCTTCCGCGAGATGCAGGCGCAGGGCCTGAACCAGCATCAGGTGGGCGAGGTGTTGGGCGATCAGAAAGCCGCCCGGCTGCCGCTCGCGCAGCTCGTGCCGCATCCGCTCCAGCGACCAGCGCAGCGCCGCCTTATCCGATTCCGTTCGGATATGCACGATCGGCGGCAGCATCCCCAACAGGATATCGGCATGCTGGCCGGTGAGGGCGAAATGCCCGCCGACACTGAAGCAATCCCCGCCACCATTGTACAAGGCGACGCCACCATTCACCGGTGCCGGAAAAATCGTGAGAGCATCGACAGGCGCCAAAGCCAGATCGCTTGCAAGGCGGAAAGGCCACCCCCGCGGCAGCAGGAAGCAGTCGCCCGCCTTCAGATGCACCGCGTCGGGCACACCCTCGACCGACAGCCAGCACTGGCCGGAAACCACGGCGTAGCATTTGATGCCTTCATGCTGGCGGAACTGGATCGACCAGCTTCCACCCGCATCGAAGCCCCCGCAGATATAGCTGCGCAGTTTCAGCAGCGACAGCACGTCTGAGAGCGGGTCCATGAGCCATTCCGGACGATTGCGAAGATAATACGGATTTCGCAGCATAGATCGTATTTCCGCGATCCCCTACCCTGATTGTCTCGGGGCTGCGAATGCAGCCGTCGACTGCAGCAAAGGATCAGTCGCGATGCGTGTTTTCGTCACCGGTGCTACCGGTTTTATCGGTTCCGCCATTGTCCAGGAACTCATCGACGCAGGCCACCAGGTGCTCGGTCTTGCCCGTTCGGATGCGGGCGCCGAGTCTCTCGTCGCTGCCGGCGCCGAGGTGCATCGAGGCGACCTCGAAGACCTGGAAAGCCTGCGCAAGGGAGCGGCCCTGTCGGATGGCGTGGTCCATACCGCCTTCATCCACGACTTCTCGAAGTTCGCCGCCAATTGCGAGATCGATCGACGCGCCATCGAGGCGCTCGGCGGCGCGCTCACTGGCTCCGACCGCCCCCTGATCGTCACCTCCGGGACCGCGCTGCTGACGCCCGGTCGCCTCGCGACCGAAGACACCGTCCCCCCGTCTGATTCCGTGATTCCCCGCGTTTCGGAACAGACGGCGCTGGCGCTGGCGTCGGGCGGCGCGCGCGTGTCGGTCGTGCGCCTGCCGCCGTCGGTCCATGGCGACGGCGATCACGGCTTCGTTCCGATCCTGATCGGCCTCGCCCGTGAGAAGGGCGCTTCGGCCTATGTCGGCGACGGGCTCAACCGCTGGCCCGCGGTGCATCGGCTCGATGCGGCTCAGCTCTACCGGCTCGTGCTCGAGCAGGGCACCGCCGGCGCCCGCTATCACGCGATCGCCGACGAGGGCGTGCCGTTCCGCGACATCGCCGGCGTGATCGGCCGTCACCTGGACGTGCCGGTCGTCAGCAAGACTCCCGAGGAAGCGGCCGACCATTTTGGCTGGTTCGCGCATTTCGCGGCGATCGACTGTCCGGCCTCGAGTGCGCGAACGCGGGAATTGCTGGGATGGCAGCCGAAGCAGCCCGGGCTGATTCCGGACCTCGACCATGCGCGCTATTTCAAAGCCTGAACGCCTGAATATGCCTCTGCGGCATAGCTTGCCATTGTCCGATTGATTTGGACATATCCCGCGCCCACCCGTTCTAATCACCCGCAATAACGAGACGCCGGCTTTGTGCCGGCGTCCGGCGGGAGGCGGCGGGCATGGCCCTGGTTCGACAGCTTTATATTCAGGTTTTGATCGCGATCGTCCTGGCCGTCCTGCTCGGCGTCGCGGCGCCGGCGACGGCGATCGAGATGAAGCCGTTGGGCGATGCCTTCATCGCCCTGCTGCGCATGATGCTGGGGCCGATCATCTTCTGCTCGGTCGTGCTGGGACTGGCCCATGTCGGCGACATGCGGCGCCTGGGCCGGCTCGCCATCAAATCTTTGGTCTATTTCGAGGTGATGACCACTATCGGCATGGCGGTGGGCCTGATCGCGGTCAATCTGCTGCAGCCGGGCGCCGGGCTGCACGCGACCAATCTGGCGGTCGATGCCAACGTCACCCGGATCTCGGACGCGGCCAGCCATTTCACCGCCGTGGGCTTCTTTCTCAGCATGATCCCGCTCACGCTGTTCGATGCCTTCGCCAAGGGCGAGATCCTGCAGGTGCTGCTGGTTTCGGTCCTGGTCGGCGCGGCGCTCAGCATCGGCGTGAAGCGCGAATCGATCATCCTGCGCGGCGTGGAAGAGGCGCAGACCCTCCTGTTCCGCATCCTGGGCTTCATCATGCGCCTGGCGCCGATCGGCGCGTTCGGGGCGATGGCGGCGGCGGTCGGCGCGTTCGGCAGCGCCACGCTGCTCTATCTGGTCCAGGTCGTCGTGCTCTATTGGGCGGCGTCGCTGGTCTTCGTCTTCGTCGTGCTGGGGCTGGTCTGCCTGTTCGTCGGCCGCTCGATCCTGCAGATGCTGCGGCTGATCCGCGAGGAACTGCTGCTGGTGCTGGGCACCGCGTCGGGCGAGGTCGCCTTGCCGCGCCTGATGCTGAAGCTGGAACAGGCCGGGTGCGAGGGCGCCATCGTCGGCTTCGTGCTGCCGGCCGGCTACAGCTTCAACCTCGACGGCACCGGCATCTATATGGCGATCGCCGTGGGCTTCATCGCCCAGGCGACCGACACGCCCTTCTCGATCGGCCAGCAATTGGGCGTGCTCGCCATCATGGCGCTCACCTCCAAGGGCGGGACGACGGTGGCCGGCGGTGCCTTCATCAAGCTGGCGGCGACGCTGCAGACCGTGCGGGCCTTGCCGCTCAACGGGCTGGGCCTGCTGTTCGGCGTCGACCGGCTGATGGCGACTTGCACGGCGCTGACCAATGTCGTCGGCAACACGGTCGCGACCTTCGTGGTGGCGAAATGGGAAGGGGCGTTCGATCCCGTCCAGTTCGATGCCTATCTGGCCCAGCAGGCGGCGGGCACCATCGCCGCCTCCGGTGCCGAGCTCGGCAAGGTGGTCGAGGGCGCGCGGTGAGGTCGCTAGGTTCTCACCCGCGGCTCGACCAGGCGGGCGCCGCGCCACACGTCGCGGGCGACCAGGTCGGCGATGACGTCGCCCAGCAGCCGGGTCAGCTCGGTCGCGAGCCAGGTCGGTTTCGCCTCGCTCGGCACCCCCAGCGCCACGGTCGAGATCAGCGGCGGCCGCTCGATATGGCGGGCATGCAACTCGCCGCGCTCGACCTCGCCGGCGACGGCCGCCCAGGTCAGGATGGTCGAGCCGAAGCCGCGCTTCACCAGCGTCTTGGTCAAGGGCACGCTGTCGACCTCGAGCGCCAGCGTGAGCCGGGTGCCATGCCGGCTCGCCGCCGCCTCGACCAGGCGCCGGTTGCTATGGGGCAGGCTCGGCAGGATCAGCGGGATCTCGGCGATCTCGCGAAACTGGATCGGGCGGGCGGCCAGGACCGGATCGCCGCCCGGCGGGCCGGCCACGACCATATGTTCATGCAGGATCGGCACGATCTCGATGCCGTCGAGCGGCGGCGGATTATGCAGCACGGCAATATCGAGCCGCCGGTCGAGCAGCCATTCCTCGAGCGAGGAGGAAATCCCTTCGCGGATATGCAGCGATGCTTGCGGCCAGCGTGCCCTGAAGGTGCCGACGATTTCGGGCGCGATCAGCAGGCCGGCGGCGGGTGGCAGACCCAGCACGATATGGCCGGCGAAGCCCTGTTCCGGATCGCGCACCTGGGCCGGGATCTGCTGGAACTGGCGCAGCACCGCATCGGCCCGCTCCAGCAGCGTCGTGCCCGCGCGCGTCAGCCGGACGCCCCGGCCATGGCGCAGCAGCAGTTCGACGCCCAACTCATCCTCCAGCTTGCGCAACTGACGGCTGAGCGCCGGCTGGGCAATATTCAGTTCGACCGCGGCCCGGCTGAAACTGCCGGCGCGGGCGACATGGATGAAATAGCGCAGTTCCCGGATGTCGATGGCGCTCTCCCGCCGCTCTGCCTGAGGCTGGCCAAACCATGGCGATCAAACCAGCGGGAGGCAATGGTGCCGTGACCTGGATCGATCTCGGCGATATCGGCCTGCAGTGCGATCTGTCCGGCGCGGGCCCCAGCCTGGTGCTGCTGCATGAATTGGGCGGCAGCCTGGACAGCTTCGACGCCGTGGCGCCGGTCCTGGCGCGCGATTTCCGGGTGCTGCGCTTCGACCAGCGCGGTGCCGGCCGGTCGGAAAAGCCGCGGGCGGCGTTTTCGAACGACGATCTGGTGCAGGATCTCGCCCGGCTGGTCGAGGCGATCGGGCTGCCGCCGCCCTATCGCCTGGTCGGCATCGCGGCCGGGGCGGCCGTCGCGGTCGGATTCGCACTGGCATTTCCCGACCAGGTCGCGGGCCTGGGCCTCTGCGCGCCCGCCTTGACCGTGGCGCCCGATCGGCGGGCCTATCTGACCGGCCGTTCGGACCAGGCGGTCGACCAGGGCATGCGCGCCATCGTCGATGCGACGCTGGATCGATCCTATCCGGCGCATCTGCGTACGGCGGACGGCCCCTACGCCGCCTATCGGGCGCGCTTCCTGGCGAACGATCCGGTCGGCTATGCCCGTGCCAATCGCGCGCTGGCCGACGCGGTCGTCGAGGCGGAGTTGGGCCGGCTCGCCATGCCCAGCCTGGTGCTGGCCGGCCGGCACGACCTGCTGCGCCCGCCCGACATGGTCCGCGCGATCGCGGCGCGCCTGCCCGACGCCCAATTCGCCGTCGTCGAGAGCGGGCATCTGATGGCGGTCCAGGCGCCGGCCGAATTGGCGGCCCGGCTCACCGATTTCTTCCATTCCCTGCCCAACCCGCGAGCCTCGTAATGTCCAGCAACAAGGGGCTTCTGCTCGTCACCATGGAGCCGCCGGCCGGCCTCGAGGACGAGTTCAACGACTGGTACGACACCGAGCATTTCCCGCAGCGCCGGGCGCTGCCAGGCTTCGAAAGCGCCACGCGCTGGGTCTGCCTCGCCGGCTGGCCGCGCTGGCTCGCGCTCTACGACATGGCTTCGGTCGATGCCGTGGAGACGCCGGACTATCTGGCCGTCTCGGCGGCGAATTCGACGCCGTGGAGCCGGCGGATGCTGCCGCGCACGGTCGGCCGCAGCCGGGTCGTGGCGGAGCAGGTCGTGCCGGGCCAAGCGGCCGCGCTCGATCCGGCCAAGGTCAGCCGGCTACTGCTCGCGGGGTTTGCCGACGTGCCCTCGGGCCAGATCGCCGACTTGACCACGGATTTGGCCCGGAAGGCGGAACAGACCGAAGGACTAGCGCAATGTCGCCTGTTTCGCGGGGTTGGCGCCGCCACGGTCTGGATGCTGGCCGAGTTCGATCGGCCGGTGACGGCGGAGCCGCTCAGCCAGCAGTTCGGCCATGCCGCCGGCATCGGCGCGCGCCAGCTCAATCTCTATGCGCCCTATCACCGGGGCTGAGGCCGCGATGGAAACTTTCGTCCCTCTGGGAGATCTCCGCTTCCGCTGCCGGCTCGACGGCCCCCAGGGCGCGCCCTGGCTCGTGTTCAGCAATTCGCTGATGACCGATCTCACCCTGTGGGACGATCAGGTCGCCGGGTTCGGCGACCGGTTTCGCATCCTGCGCTACGACCAGCGCGGCCATGGCGGCACGAGCGTGCCGGCGCGGCCGGCGGATTTCGATCAATTGAGCCAGGATCTCGTCGGGCTGTTCGACCGGTTCGCCATCGCCAAGGCCGTGGTCGCTGGCGTGTCGATGGGGGCGGTGACGGCGCTGCGGTTCGGCGCGCTGCATCCCGAGAGGGTCCTGGCGCTCGTGCTGAGCGATTGCAATGCCGCGACGCCGTCCGGGGGCGCGGCCGGGTGGGATCAGCGGATCGCGATCGCGGCCGCGGGCGACATGGCGGCCTTGGTCGAACCGACCGTCGGCCGCTGGTTCACACCGGCGAGCCTGGACGCCGGCGGGCCCGCACCGGAACGGGTCCGCGCGATGATCCGGCACACGCCGTTCGATGGCTTCGTGCGCGCGGTGGCGGCGCTGCAGAATTTCGATTTCCGTGCCGATCTGGCCCGGATCGCCTGTCCGACCCTGCTGATCGCCGGCGCCATGGACGGTACCCTGCCGGCCGGCATGCGCCGGATGGCGGACGAGATCGCCGGGGCGGAATTCGCCCTGATCGAGGCCGCCGGCCATCTGCCCAATATCGAGCGGCCCGCCGCATTCAACCGCCTACTCGCCGATTTTCTCAAAACCGTGCCGAAGGAGCCGTCATGCGCGTCCGAGACCTGAAACCCGAGGACATGAGCGACGCCCAGCGCCGGGTCGCCGAGGAAGCCGCCGCCGGCAAGCGCGGGCGCGTGCCGGCGCCGCTGCGCGCCTGGCTGCATAGTCCGGAGTTTGGCGCGCGGGCCCAGCGGCTGGGCGAATTCCTGCGCTACGACACGTCGCTCGGGCCCTATCTGTCCGAACTGGCCATCCTGGTGACGGCCCGGCACTGGACCGCGCAGTACGAATGGTATGCCCATAAGCGCGAGGGTCTGAAGGCCGGCATCGATCCGGCGGTGATCGCCGATATCGCCGCGCGCAGACGGCCCCGGCTCGACGATCCGAAGGCCGTCGCCGTCTACGACTATGCCAAAACGCTGCACGAGACGCGGACGATTCCGGCCGCCCTGCATGGGCAGGCGCTCGCTGCTTTGGGCGAGCAGGGACTGGTCGAGCTGGTCGGCCTGCTGGGCTATTACACGCTCGTCGCCATGACCTTGAACGGCTTCGACATCGGCCTGCCCGCGGGCGAGGCGATCGAGCTGGAGCCCTGAGATGGCTGGACGTCTGGAAGGCAGGATCGCCATCATCACCGGTGCCGGCTGCGTCGGGCCGGGCTGGGGCAACGGCCGCGCCGCCGCCGTGCTGTTCGCCGCCGCCGGCGCCCGGATCTTCGCGGTCGATCGGCAGGCCGAGCCGATGGCCGAGACGGTCGAGCGGGTGCGGCAGGCCGGCGGCGAGATCGCGACCCATCTCGCCGACGTGACCGATGCCGCCGCGGTCGAGGCGATGGTCGCCGCCTGCGTCGCGCGGTTCGGCCGGGTCGACATCCTGGTCAACAATGTCGGCGGCTCCGCGGCGGGTGGGCCGGTCGAACTGACCGAGGCCGCGTTCGACGGGCAGATCGACTATAATCTCAAGAGCGTGTTCCTGACCTGCAAGCAGGTGCTGCCGGTGATGGCGGCCCAGGGCGGCGGCGCCATCGTCAATACCGCCTCGACCTCGGGCCTCCGCTGGACCGGGGCGGCACAGGTCGGCTACGCCGCGGCCAAGGCGGCGGTCATCCAGTTCTCCCGCGTCGTCGCGGTCCAATACGCGCCGCAGGGCATCCGGGTGAACACAGTCGTGCCGGGCCAGATGCACACGCCGATGGTCGAGGCCCGCCTGGCCGGACAGCGCGCCGGCGGCGATGTCGCGGCGCTGCTGCAGACCCGACTCCAGCGGATTCCGCTGGGCTTCATGGGCGATGGCCGGGATACCGCCAACGCGGCACTGTTCCTCGCGTCCGACGAGGCCCGGTTCATCACCGGGACCGAGATCGTCGTCGATGGCGGCATGACCGCCCGATGCGATTGAGCGTCATGGCCCCGACCCCCGACGGCCCGCCGCCGCTGGCCAATCCGACCAAGCCGGTTCTGGTACTCCCCCAGGCGGCCTGCGACAGCCATTGCCATATCTACGGTCCGTTCGACCGGTTTCCTTTGCCGCCGGACCGCAGCTTCACGCCGAACGAGGCGCCGGAGACGGTGCTGCGCCGGCTGCACGACCATCTGGGCATCGGCCGCGCCGTCATCGTCCAGAGCACCGGGCATGGCTTCGATCACCGGCCGCTGCTGGCGGCGCTCGATGCCGGCCAGGGCCGCTATCGCGGTGTCGCGCTGGTCAGGCCATCGACGACGCGCGCGGAGCTCGACATTTTCCATGCCGCCGGCATCCGCGGCGCGCGCTTCAACTTCCTGGCCCATCTGGGCGGCGGGCCGTCGCTCGACGCGATGCGGGCCGTGCTGGCGCTGGTGCGGCCGTTCGGCTGGCATATCGCGATCCATGTCACCGGGCCCGATCTGCTGCGCTACGCCGATTTCATCGGCGGGATCGAGGCGCCGGTGGTGATCGATCATATGGCGCGGCCCGATATCGCCGAGGGCCCGCAGGGACCGACCGGCACGCTGCTGCGCCGGCTGCTCGATACCGGCCGCGTCTGGGTCAAGCTCAGCGGCGCCGACCGGCTGTCGAAGACAGGCGCGCCCTATGGCGACGCGGTGCCGTTCGCCCAAGCGCTCGCAATCCACGCGCCCGAGCGCATGCTGTGGGGCAGCGACTGGCCCCATGTCAATCTCCACGGACCGATGCCGGACGATGGCGCACTGGTCGATCTGATGGCCGCGATCATGCCGACCGAAACGCTGCGCGCCAAGCTGCTCGTCGAAAATCCGCAGGCGTTCTTCGACTTTCCCGGCGCTTGAAAGGGGCTCAGAAGCGCGTCGCGAAACTGACCAGGTTGAAGGCCACGACGAACCAGGCGATGCCGCAGGCCGCTGCGGCCAGAGTGCTGTCGCCGATTCTGGCGAACAGACCGCGCGCCGGCGCACGCCAGGACGAGACGGCCGCCACGACCGCGACGGCCGTTCCGGCAAGACCGACCAGGCCCAGCCCATACAGGCATAGCAGCACCGGCACGAGCGCGTCAGACAGGGCGGCAATATTGCTCTGCGCGGTCATTACGATACCGAACCAACCGGCAAGATCGGCGAGCCAGAGGACGGCGGCCACGCGCGCGAATCTTCTCAGCGGTCGCATCCCGCGGGGCAGGTTCAACGACGCGCCATGACGCAGGCGGATCAGCCAGCCGACGAACCAGATCAGCACCGTCAGCACGAGCACGCCGATCGCGGCGCCCAGTGCCGGCAGAACCCAGGCCCGCTCGCCGATCGGGGCGGCCTGCAGCACGTAGGTCGGATCGCCGCTCCAGGCGGCATGGTCGATCCGGCCGTCGGCGCCGCGGACGAAGCTGAGCAGGGCAGGGCCGCCCTCCTGTCCGTAACGGAGCGGGCCGATTTCCCGCCAGCGATAGGGCTGTCCGTCTACGCCGGTCAAGGTGGAGACCTGGAGGGTCCCGTCGGGCGCGGCGGTGATCTGGGAGGCGCCCAGCAGGCCAAAGACCCGGAAGATGCTCGTTTCCTGCCGATCGCTCGAGATATAGGACCCGCTCACGGTCTGCGCGTCCGCCACGGCGGTCGCCACCGCGGCGGGCGTCGCGGCCGGCGCCGGGAAATAGCGATCGACGAATTCCTCGAACAGCGCCTGGCGCAGCTTATAGACGGCGGCATCCTTGCCCTGGCTGTTGAACGAGACATACAGCCCGATCTTGCCGGCCGGGATCAGATGCAGGTCGCTGTGGAAGAATTGGGTGTCGCCGCCATGGCCGATGATCCGCTGGCCGTTGCGGGATTCCTCGTAGAAGCCTAGGGCGAAGCCGTTTAGTTCAGGGGCCTCGCTGCGCTGATGGGCGTGCATCAGTTGGGCGGTCTCCGGCTTGAGGACGCCCCCGGGGGCGTCCTCAAGCTGGGCGATCATGAACCGGCCCATGTCCAGTGCGGTCGTGGCCAGCGCGCCGGCCGGGGCGAGGCCGATCAATTCGTATCGTTCCGGGTCGTCGGACGCGGCTCTGTAGCCGCTGGACATCTGGTCCTGGAGCGAGGGGGGCAAGGGCTGCACGAAGCTCGAATGCATCATGCCCAGCGGCGCAAAGATATGGCGCGCGATATAATCCGCAAACGGCTCGCCCGAGATCCGTTCGACGATATAGCCGGCCAGGGCGGCGCCGAAATTGGAGTAGGCGACGACTTTGCCCGGCGGGAAGATCCGGGCCGGGATATTGCTCTTCAGCACGTCGCCCAGCGGACGCAGGCGGGCCGGGTCGTAGTCGATCAGGTTCTCCGCCGATATTTCAAACCCCGCCGTATGGGTCATGAGTTCGCGCAAGGTGATCGGCTGGTCGAAGGCGTTCGGGATCTTGAAATCGAGATAGTCGTCGACGTCGCGGTCGAGATCGAGCTTGCCCTGCTCGACCAACTGCATCACCGCGGTCCAGGTGAAGGTCTTGGAGACCGAGCCCGCGCGGAACAGCGTCTCCTCCGGCGACACCGGCCGCTGGGTCTTGACGTCAGCCACGCCATAGCCCTTGGCGAACAGCACGCTGCCGTCGCGCACGACCACCACCTCGCCGCCGGCAATATCGCCTTCCGCCAAGCCATAGGGCAGCAGCCCGTCGAAGAACCGCCCCAGATCCTCGGCCGACAGCGTAGCAGGGGTTGCCGCCGGCTCGGCCGCCATCGCGGGCATCGGCGCCGAAAACGCGATCGCCAGGACGGGGCCGAGCCGGCGCAACCAGGTCAATCCGCTCACAAATTTCTCCGCGCAAAACATTAAGGACGGGACGGATTAGAAATTCTTGACCAGCGACAGGCCGAAGGTTCGCGGCTGGATGATGCTCGCCTGGATCGGCGAGGTCGGGGTCGGCGCCAGACTATCCCCGATGGTCGAGATGCCGCGCTCGTCGAACAGGTTCTTGATGAAGAACGTGATCGACAGGCTGTCGTCCCGTATGCCCGTGCGCAGATCGAACACGTGATAGGCGGGAACGGTCACGCGCCCGGCCTGCAGGCTGAAGTCCGACATGCGGGAGCCGACATAGCGGAACGTGCCGCCGGCGACCGCATCGAAATCGCCGAACGCCGGCATCGAGTAATCGGCCGTGGCCGAACTGCCCCAGCGCGGCACGGTCGGCAGCCGATCGCCGGTGACGCCGCCGACGCCGGGCGCGTCCTTGGTCAGATAGGCATTCGTATAGGAGCCGTTGAAGCCTAGGGTCAGCGCGGAAATCGGCCGATAGGCGGTGTGCAGTTCCAGGCCTTCGCTGAGCGCGGCGCCGCCATTGCCGCCGAACGAGATGCCGTTGACGCTGCTGGTCAACTGCACGTCGCTCCAATCGATATAGAAGGACGAGACATCGACGACCAGGCTGTGATCGAGCCATTCGGTCTTGGCGCCGACCTCATAGCTCAGCACCGTGTCGGACTGCTGCTCGGCGGGCACGATCCCGGCGCCGCCGGGCGGGATGTCGTTCGGCCCGCCAGGCCGGTAGCCGGACGCGATCCGGGCATAGACCATCGCATCCGGCGTGACGTGCCAGCGCGGCGAGACCGAGAAGGTCGTATCCGATTCGGCCGAGGTCGCCGGCGGGGTGCTGGCATTGCCCCCGACCAGCGGTCCTTCGGCACCCAGGGTGAAATCCTGGCTGTTGCGGCCCCAGCGGACGCCGCCCGCGATGTCGAAATCGGAGGTGATGTAATAATCCAGATTGCCGAAGACGGCATATTCGAAATAGCTGGCCGGCAATTGCGCGAAGGCGAGCGGGCCCAACAAGGTATGCTGCGGCACCAGGTAGCCGTAGATGTTCTGGTCCTGCGACGTCCTTTGGCCGTCGAGAAACGTGCCGACCTGCCACTCGAGCTCATGGTTGGAGGGCGAGGCCAGGCGCATTTCCTCGGTCCATCGATCGACCGAGGTCGGCACCACCTCATCGACGCCGAAATTGTTCTGTGGAGCGTTGGAGGCTGGGCCGAGCTGACCCGCGAACTGGCTGTAGAACTCGCTCAGGTCGCTCGTCGCGTCGGCCTTGAACGTGCTGTAGGCGCTCGACGACATCAGATTGGCAAAGCCCAGATCCCATTTGACCACGGCATTGTACAGATTGTAGTGCTCTTCGAACCCTTCCGAAAATAAGCGCTTTTGCGTGAGGTCGCCGTAGATCGGCTTCAAAGTCAGCGGATTGACGTCCTCCTCCGAAGACCCATACGACTGAATGTCTTGGATGAAGGCGTTGAACTGGACCGAGAAACTCTGGGTCGGCTTGAACAGAACCTCCACGCGGCCGCCGGAAAAATCGTTGCGGTTGACGTTCTTGCCGCCGACGCCGATATCGTCGATGAAGCCGCCGTCCTCGCGCCGATAGAGCACGGTGCGGACCGCCAGCTTGTCGTCGACGATCGGCACATTGAGCATCGCCTTGGCGCCATAGCCGTAGCCGCCGCTGTCACCGACCAAGCCCTGGTCGAGTTCGACCTTGCCCTCGACGTCGGTCAGGTTCGGGCCGTTGGTGACGTATTTGACGATGCCGCCCAGGGAATTGGCGCCGTAGAGCGTGCCTTGCGGGCCTTCGAGCACCTCGATCCGGGCGAGATCGAACGTGTCGAAATCGGGGGTCAGCGCGCTGCCGCTCGCGTTCGTGTTGGACGACCCGAACGGGACGTCGTCGACATAGGTTGCCACGGTGGCGTTCGGCTGGGTCGCGCCTGACGTGAGGCCGCGCAGGGTGATCTGCGTCTCGCCCGGCCGCTCGGTCGTATAGGACAGGCTCGGGATCGTCGTGGCGTAGTCCTCGAACCGGACGGCGTTGGTCTGTTCCAGCTGGTAGCCGGTCAGCGCCGTGATCGACATCGGGACGTTCTGAAGCGATTCATCCCGCTTGCTGGCGGTGACGGTGATCGTCTCCACCTGGGTATCGTCCGCGATCGCCGCCAGGGGCAGCAGGAGAGCGACGGAAGCCACGCTCGATGTCAGCGCCACGCGTACTTGTCCAAGCAGCATTCGAAACCCCCATGTTCGACCGATGACCGGCGCCCGGACGTCCTGTCGGGTTGCCCCGTTCTTTACGACGATCTGGCGCAGTTATTTTCTCAAAATCAGAAACTATTTTCTAATAAGCATATTTTGTTGCAGATGTAAAATGTAATGGCCTGACCGGCAAAATCGGCATGTGAATGGTTCCGCCGAGGCCTGGGCGCCTCGGCGGAACCGTCGGCGCGATCAGTAATCTAGGCCGAGCGTGAGCAGGTGCTGGCTGAAGGCGAACCAGACGGTCGCCAGACAGGCGAGCGCCACGACCAGGCTCGCGAGCTTCGCCCACCACGGCCGCGCGCGCTCCTTGAACGTCTGGAAAGCCGCGTACAGCGGGACGACCGTCCCGATGACGCCGACGATGCCGATGGCCTGGAGCAGCCTGAGCAGCGGATCGAGGGGCGAGTCGAAAGCGGTGAGATCGTTCAGGCCATAGGCAATGATCCCGCACCAGCCGGCGAGAAAGCACAGATCGACCAGGGCCACGCCGCGGCCGAGGCGGTAGAGCGTCGCCGCCCTGCCCTGAAGGGCGAAGCGGCGGTCGTAGCGCCAGCGCAGGATTGCCGCCGCAGGCCAAGCCAGAACGATCAGCAGCAGCACGCCCAGCGTGGCGAACAGCAGCGGCCGATTCCAGCCTGCGGCCGCCAGGGTATGCACCGGGCTGAACACGAAGACCGGCGGGATGTCGTCGGTCGCGAACTTCTCGATCTGGCCGTCCTGGACGATCGCGACCAGGCGGCTGGCGCTGTGGATGTCCTGCCACTGGAATGGCGCCACTTCGCGCCAGCGCTTGGGTTCGCCCGCATCGTCCTCGAAGGCGGAGACCGTGACCGTGCCGTCGTCGTTGGCGGTCACGGTGGTCGGGCCGCCGATCACCGAGGCGAGCCGGATGAAATTGCTGTCCGACTTCCGACTGCTCTCGTACGTCCCGGCCAGCCGTTCCGCATCCTGGGCCGCCGACGGCAGGGTCGGTGCCGGCGCCGCCGCCGCCACGGGGTAGTAGCGGTCCATGAAATCGTGGAACAGGGCCCGGCGGATGGTATGGGCGGCGCCGTCCTTGCCGGCGCTGTTCATCGAGATGAAGATGCCGACATCGGCATCCAGGATCAGATGCAGGTCGCTGTGGAACGCGTCGGTATCGCCGGCATGGCCGATGATCACATGGCCATTGCGGTCTTCGTGATAGAAGCCCAGCGCCATGCCCGGCAGCGGCGCCACCGGCGTATAGGTCGTCCGATGCATCAGTTCGGCCGTATCCCGCTGCAGGATGCGGGCATCGCCATAGGCGCCGTCGTTGAGCTGCGCCATCATGAAATACGCCATCTCCTCGCCGGTCGAGGACAGGCTGCCGGCGGGCGCGGGGCTGATCAGCTCGAACGGCACGACCGGGCCGGACGCGACCAGATAGCCCTTCGACATCTGCGGGGTCAGCGCTTCGGGCAGCGGCTGCTTGAACGTCGAGAGCGTCATGCCGAGCGGCCGCATCACGTGCTGCGCCACGTATTCGTCGAACGGCTGGCCGGAGGCGCGCTGCACGATATAGCCGGCCAGGGCGGCGCCATAGTTGGAATAGGCCGAGACCTGGCCGGGCGGATAGATCCGCGTCGGGACCCAGGCCTTGACCAGGCCTTCCAGCGTCAGCAGCCGCTTCGGATCGTCGGCGATGAGATGTTTGATGGTCTCCTCGAAGCCGGCCGTGTGGGTCATCAGGTGGCGCAGCGTGATCGGCGCCGGCCAGGTGCTGGGAATCTTGAAGTCGAGGTAGCTGTTGACGTCCTGGTCGAGATTGAGCTTGCCCTGCTCGACCAGCTGCATGACCGCGGTCCAGGTGAACAGCTTCGAGGTCGAGCCGGGACGGAACAGCGTCGTCTTCGGATCGACCGGCGCCTGCGTCGCCACATCGGCGACGCCATAGCCCTTTTCCAACAGGATCTGGCCGTCTTTCACGACGACGACGACTGCGCCGGCGACATCGCCATGCTGGAGCGCATAGGGCATGAACCCATCGAGATAGGCGGTCGCATCTGCGGCGGTCAGCGCGGGCGCCGGCGCCACCGGGGTTTGCGCTGCCGCCGATCCGGCGCCCGCCCCCAGGACCAGACATGCGAGAACCAGTCTTGCCGTCGTGGAAATTACAGACGATGCCATGCTTACCTCGATGTTCGACCCCTGCGCCAAGTATCAGAAACTTTCCAAATCTGTAAAGAAATTTCTAAGATGGAAAATTTCTGATGTGCTAAATCTCTTGCTTGTCCGCAAAAGCGGCGTTACGGGTGAAGCCATGGTCAGCACGAAAGCGAAGCAACCCGAAGTCCAGCGGGCCTCGACGGCAAAGCCGGGCGCGGCGCTCCAGGTCATCCGGGCCCAGAAGGGTCTGACTCTGTCGGATCTCAGCCTGCGGACGGGGCTGCCGGTTTCGACGCTTTCCAAGATCGAAAACGACAAGATGTCGCTCACCTACGACAAGCTGGCGCGGATCAGCACCGCGCTGGAGATCGACATCGCGCAGCTGTTTTCGCCCCAGGCCGCAGGCGGGGCATCCGGCTCGATCTTTAGCGGCCGGCGCAGCATCACCCGGGCCGGCGAGGGCGAGTCGATCGAGACCGACAGCTATAGCTACCTCTATCCCGCCGCCGATCTGCTGAAGAAGCGCTTCGTGCCGATCGTGGGCGAGCTCTATGCCCGCTCGATCGCCGAGTTCGGCGACATGATCAGCCATCCGGGCGAGGAATATACCCTCGTGCTGGAGGGGGCCGTGGAATTCCACACGGAGCTCTATGCACCCGTCCTGCTGAACAAGGGCGACTCGATCTATTTCGACAGCGGCATGGGGCATGCCTATATTGCGGCTGCCGCCGAACCCTGCCGCATCATGGTCGTCTGCTCGGGGCCGGAATCGCAGGTGATCGAGGCGGCGCTGCGGACGAACCGGGCGCCGCTCCAGGCCGATCCGAAACCCGCCCCGGCAAAACCTAAGCCCCGAGCGGGTCGGCGACGCGCGGAAAAAACCTGAGGTCGCGCCGCTTGCGGTAGTCGATCCCGACGAAATCCATCTGGATCGCGCCCGGCGTTGCCAGCGGGATGATCCGGCTGGCGATCGGCGAGAAATGCGCCTGAAAATGCCAGCTCGACTTGACCGCGATCAGGCGTTTTGAGTCGAGATCGATGCCGAGGCCGGTGAACGCATCCGGGGCGAAGGTCTGGGTCCGGATCGAATTGACCACGACATCGATGCCGGCCGCCTCGATCCAGACAGACAGACCCATCGGCACCCGCGAACTGCCGAATCCGGCCTGGGTGTGATGGTCCCGGATGGCGCGCACGGTGACCGCCAGATCGAGCGGTTCGCCTGAGGCGGCGCCGCATTTGCCGCCGAGGCGCAGCCGGAATTGCGCGCCGATCCCGGCCTCCGCGCAGGCCTGAACGGCAAGGGGATCCCAGATCGATCCGAGGGCGGCGTCGCGCAGGCCCCGCCGCAGCATGGCCTTGAGCAGCTGTACATTGTCGCCGGGCGCGCCGCCGCCGGCATTGTCGGCCGTATCGGCGACGACCACCCGGCCGGGTGTCCGGCCGGCCTCGTCCAGCCCCGTCTCGATATCGGGAAAGCGCGGCAGCAGGGCGTCGCGTTCGGCATAGAGCGCGAGGCCGATCTCGCGGGCGGCTTCGGCCGCCAGATCATGATCCCCGTCGGTGATCACCAGGGTCTTGGTGCCGGCGTCCGGCGTGTCGCCCCAAGGAAAGCCATGCACGATGCTGGCGGACAGCACCGAGGGCCGTTGCTCGACGTCGCGCAGGCGCTGCACCAGCGTCGCCATCGGGCCGGCCGTGGTCGGATAGAATCCGATCATGCGGCAGTCGAACGCCGCCATGACCGGCCGTAGCCGCCCCTGTGCTTGGCCCAGACAAATGCCATAGAGCTCCGTCGCCCGCTCCAGATAGTCGGTATGCGGATATTCCTTCATCAGCACGATGGCGTCGGCCTTGGCCAGCATCAGCGGCGTCAGGTGGCAGTGCGGGTCGAGTTCGACGCCGATCGAGGTGCCGGGACCGACCGCCGCCCGGACCTGGGCGATGATGTCGCCTTCGCAATCGTCGTAGCCGAAGGCGACCATGGCGCCGTGCAGGAACAGTAGGACGATGTCGAACGGGCCTTGGTGGCGCAGGTCCGCGACGAGTTCGTCGCGAAACCCCTCATAGACGGCGCGCAAGGTCGGCCCCGATGGCTGCGCGATGGCGAACAGGCCCTCGACCAGGACATGGCCGTCGGCGGTTGCCAAATCGCGCCAGTGCCGCACGAGCAGATCGGTCTCGCTGCCCGGCTCCTTGGTCGCCGAATCGCCGCGAAACAGCCCGCCCTCCTCGAAGCCCCTGAGACCGGTCGGCCAGGGCGCGAAGGTATTGGTCTCGGTCGCTATGCCGCCGACGAAAATACGCACATCACACCTCGGATAATATTTTTCTGATTGTGAAAATATTTTCTGATGTCTAAAGATGGATCAAGAAGCGTTTGAACGCCAGTTCGAAATCGAGGTCCACGGTGAAAGACATGAGTGCGGGTTCGCCTGCAGCTTCGCTTGCGGAGATCCCCTATCCGCCGGCCCGGCAGGCGTGGACCGTCATCGCGATCTTCGCCGTGGCGGCCGTGCTGCAATATACCGATCGCCAGATCCTGAGCCTGCTGGTCGATCCGATTCGCGCCGACCTGGGCATTTCCGATACGCAGATCAGCCTGCTGCAGGGGGCCGCTTTCGCCGTGCTCTATTCGTTCGTCGGCCTGCCGCTCGGGCGCACGGCCGACATTCTGCCGCGGCGTTCGACCATCATCGCCGGCATCACGCTCTGGAGTCTGGCGACCGCCGCCTGTGGGCTGGCGACCGGGTTCGGTCAGCTGTTGGTCTGCCGCGTCTGCGTCGGCATCGGCGAAGCGGCGCTGGCGCCGGCCGCGGTCTCCATGATCGCGGACTATTTCCCGGCGAAGCGACGCGGCACGGCCATCGGCGTCTTCATCATGGGCCAGACCATCGGCGGCGGCGCCGCGATCGCGATCGGCGGCTATTTCCTGGATCTGGCGGTGCGCGGCGCGTTCGGCTGGCTGCCCTTCATCGGCGCGGCGGCGCCCTGGCGCATCGTGCTCGTCCTGGTCGGCCTGCCCGGCCTGGCGGTGGCGGCGCTGCTGCTGGCCGTCCCCGAGCCGCCCCGGCGACGGGGCATGGGCGCCGCACCCGGGCATGTCGTGCCCTTGATCGAGGTGTTCCGGGGCTTCCGGGCGCGGGCCGCGGCCCTGGTGCCGCTTTATATCGCGACCGCGCTGTTCTCGCTCGGAGACTACGGGCTGCTCGCCTGGAGCCCGGCGTTCCTGTCGCGGGATTTCGCCTTTTCGCCGGTCGATATCGGTCTGGCGCTGGGCGGCATCGCGATCGCCACCGGCGTCGTGGGTTCGGTGCTCGGCGGCTATGTCGCCGACCGGCGCGCGATGCGGTCCGGCTCGGTCGGGCGGCTGCAGGTCGTGCTCGTCACCGCGCTGTTCGGCGTGCTGGGCGCCTGTGTCGGCTTCGCGCCGACCGCGCCGCTGGTCCTCGTGGCGCTGGCGGTGTGGATGCTGTCCTCGGCGATCAGCGGGACCGTGGCGATCACGGCGTTGCTGGAACTCGTGCCGAACGAGATGCGGGGCGTCGGCACCTCCCTGGTTTCCTTCTGCAATACGATCATCGGCCTTGGCCTCGGTCCCACGCTCGTCGCGCTCGCGACCGACCGGGTCTTCGCGGACGCGGCATCGGTCGGGCTGGCCATGAGTCTGGTCGTGCTGCCCGCGTCGATCCTCGCCATCATCCTGTTCTATCGTGCCCTGCGGGTCGTCTCCGTCGGCGCGCGCGTTTCGGTGGAGATCTAGCCATGGCCGACACTGCCTTCGACGTCATCATCGTCGGTGCCGGCATCGCCGGCGTCGCCGCAGCCGCCGAACTGTCGACGACCCATCGGGTCGTCGTGCTCGAGCGCGAAAGCCACCCGGGCTACCATTCGACCGGCCGGTCGGCGGCGGTCTTCTCCGAAACCTACGGCAACGCGGTCATCCGCGCGCTGTCCCGCTGCAGCCGTCGCTTCCTGACCGAGCCGCCGGAGGATTTCACCGCGACGCCGCTGACGAAGCGGCGCGAATTCCTGTACATCGCCCGGGAGGACCAACTGGCTTCGCTCAAGGCGTTTGCCGGTGCGGAAGATGTCTCCGCGGCGACCCAGCTGCTCTCGCCGGCACAGGCCCGTCTGTTCTGTCCGATCCTGCGCGACGGCTATGTCGCGGCGGCGGTGCTCGAACAGGATGGCGCCGACATCGACGTTCATGGCCTGCATCAGGGCTATTTGCGGCGGCTGCGCGACAATGGCGGCGTGGTGCTGACCGACGCCGAGGTTCACGAGATCCGACGGGATGCCGGGATCTGGAGCGTGCGGTCGGCGGCCGGCCCGATCTCCGCCCCGATCCTGGCCAATGCGGCGGGCGCCTGGGCCGACCGTCTCGCGGCCCTTGCGGCGGTGCCGCCGATCGGGCTGGTGCCCTGTCGGCGCACGGCACTGCTCGTCGCCGATCCCGCCCTGACATCGATCGACCATTGGCCGGCGGTGATCGATGTCGACGAGCACTTTTATTTCAAGCCGGATGCGGGCCTGCTGCTGCTGTCGCCGGCCGACGAGACGCCGACGGATCCCTGCGATGCCCAGCCGGAAGAAATCGACGTCGCGGTCGCGATCGATCGGGTCCAGCAGGCGACGACGCTCGATATCCGCAGCGTCCGGCGCAAGTGGGCCGGCCTCCGCAGCTTCGTCGCCGACCGGTCGCCGGTCATCGGCTATGACGATCACGTCCCGGGCTTCTTCTGGATCGCCGGGCAGGGCGGCTACGGCATCCAGACCTCGCCGGCTGCCGCACGTTTGGCCGCAAGCCTGATCCGCGGCGATCGGGTGCCCCAGGAGCTTGAGGAACTGGGCGTGTCCGAAGCTTCCGTGAGTCCGAAACGCCTCAAAACCCGGGAAACGGTGCACATCGACGCCGAGGACTGACGACCGCATCGACCGATGATGCACTCTCGTCCGTATCACTCTGCGGGAGTTGCGGACAGGCAGGCTCCCGACCTTTGGGGGAGCCGCGGGTGCGCGAAGCTGTCGATCACGGTCTGGCGTGGAACGACCGGGCGATTATCCTTGCCGGACAGCGGCGGTACGACGAAGCCCTGCAGGCCTTTCTCGAAGCGCTGGCATGCCGTCCCGCGGATCCGGAGATCCACGCGAACCTCGGGCACCTGCTGCTCACCACCGGCTGCGTGACGGCGGCGCTTCAGATTTACGAAGCCGCGCTCGAGCGCGCGCCGGGGTCGGCACGGGCCCATTTCAATTATGCCGCGGCCTTGCGCGCCGCCCATCGAGACGAAGCGGCGATCGTGCATTATCGGGCGGCGATCGCGCTCCGGCCGGACTATCTCGACGCACGGAACAATCTCGCCAATGCCTTGGCGTCGCTCGGGCGGCTCGACGAAGCGGCGGCGCTGCTGCGCAGCGCGATCGCGCTGGCGCCGGGACAACCGCGTCTCTACGGCAACCTGGTTCATCTGGTGCACATGACCGCCGACGATCCCGCCGTCGCGGCCCTGGAAGCGCTGGCGCCGGAGGCGCTCGACGAGGCGGACCGGCTGCAGCTGCATTTCGCCCTGGGCAAGGCCTATGCCGATCTGGGGCGCCCGGCGGAGGCGCTCGATCAGCTCCAGCGCGGCAATGCGCTCCGCCGCCAGCGGAGCGGCTATGACGAGACCGCCACCCTGGCTTTGTTCGACCGGATCGAGGCTGTCTTCACGCCGGAGCTGGTCCGGGCGGGCCGCGATGCCGGCCTGGCGTCACCCTTGCCGATCTTCGTCGTCGGCATGCCCCGATCCGGCACCAGTCTGATCGAACAGATCCTGGCCAGCCACCCGGACGTGGTGGGCGCCGGCGAGCTGCGGGCCATCGCGGACGCCGTGGCCGGCCTGGCCTATCCCGAAAGCCTGCCCACCCTCGTCGAGACGGATGGCTTGCGCGGGTTCGCCCGGGACTATCTGGCCCGGCTCAGCGGCTTGGCGCCGTCCGGGCAGAGGGTCGTCGACAAGATGCCGGGAAATTTCCTGAATCTCGGGCTGATCCATCTCGCCCTGCCCGGGGCGCGCATCCTGCACATCCGCCGCGATCCGATCGATACCTGCCTGTCCTGCTTCATGACCCTGTTTGCGCACGGGCATGAGTACAGCTACGACTTGGCCGAGCTCGGGCGCTATTGGCGGGCCTATGACCGGCTGATGGCCCATTGGCACCGGGTGCTGCCGCCGGGCACGATCCTCGACGTCGATTACGCCGCGGTCGTCGGCGATTTCGATGGGGAAATCCGCCGCGTTCTCGCGTTCTGCGGGCTTGCGTGGGATGACGCCTGCCGCGACTTCCACCGGACGGCGCGTCCGGTTCACACCGCAAGTGCGGCCCAGGTGCGCCGGCCGCTCTATCGCAAGCCCCAGGGGCTGTGGCAGGCCTATCGCGGGCTGCTGGGATTCGATGCCGAATAGGCGCACGCGCACCGCCTGATTTCGCCGGCCCATCCGTTTTCCCATCATGGGGTGGAACGGCGGGGGCAGCGGCATGACGGCTTACGACATCGGGTCAGCGCGCCGCTGCGGCGTCCGGCACCGGCGGGTAGCGATAGACCAGATGCGGAAACACCTGCTCGGCATGCAGCCCGTCGCCGCGCACGACCAGGCGCTCGACCGCCTCGAACGCGCCCAGGCAGGAGGCGACGAGCGGATCGTCGAACACGACATAGCCGCCCTCGACCATCGCCGGCTTCAGCGCCGCATAGGCGGTCTCGATCCCCTCATAGACGTCGCAATCGATATGGGCGAGCCGGATCGGGCCATAGGCATCCAGCACCGGGCCGGCGGTCTGGTCGAACCGGCCTTTGACGAGATGCAAATTGTCGAGACCCAGCACGGCGACGGCGCGCGACAATTCCTCGAAATCCATCGGGAAATCGCCGGCCCGATGGACGTCCTTGGTCGCGTCGGTGTCCGGCATGCCCTCATACGTATCGAAGGCGAAGACCTGCAGGCCGGGATGCAGGCGTTTGGCGACCAGCGCCATGAAGATGGCCGAGCCGCCCCGATAGGAGCCGAACTCGGCGATATGGCCGGTTTGGAGGGCACCCAGATGGAATTTCATCAGCAGATAGAGGTTGCGCAGCCGGTCGTCCGTCACCAGCGAACGCTGCCGTGCGGCGCGGTAGGCTTCGACGAATACCGGATCCCGATTGCAGAGTTCGGCGATATTGCCGAATTGCAGGCCGCAGGCGCGCCGATAGCCCTCCTTGGGGTTTCGGCCCAGCACGGGTGCCGCGTCCATGGCGTCGATGCGGTCCTGATGCTGTTCGATCGAAATCTGCCACATGTCCGAAATCTCCGATGTTCTAGTATTCACAATATTCAGTAAAATTATAAGTTAATCTGCAATAATAACAATTATTGAATAATAATTACAGTAATACCAGATGGAGAATTTTCATGAGTGTTGCGGTATGTCTTGATATGAAAGATCTTGTTGATCTCTATGGTTGCCGATATTTCGTCGAGACGGGCGGCGGGGACGGTGCCGGGGTCGATCAGGCGCAGGGCGCCGGCTTCGCGCAGCTCTATTCGATCGAGCGCGACCATGCGCGGGCGATCACCACCGCGTTCCGCCACGCGCCCAACCGCGCCATCACCATCATCCATGGCCGGCCGGAGCGCGGCTTGAAGGAAGCGTTGGGCGAGCTTCCCGCCGGGGACGCGGTGCTGTTTCATTTGAATGCACCGCTGCGCGAGGACGAGTTGCGCGCGGCCGAGACGCTTCGTCAATTGCCGCTCGAACGCCAATTGCGCTTGATCGCCGAGGCGCGCGACCCGGCCCGCGACGTGTTCGTCATCGACGCGCTGCGCCGCTATGAGGATGGCGCGTTTGAGGCCGGCCCCTGCCGGGCCGAAGACCGGCCGAGCACCGAACTGCGCGATCTGGGTTTCGTCGATAGGCTGCTCGGCCGGACCCACCGCCTGGAACGGCTGTACCGGGGCGCCGGTGCGCTGCACGCCTATCCGTTGGGCCGCCGGCTCTAACGACACAGGCTCTCAAGCCTTACGGGCGATTATCAGGATTTCGGCCAGATCGGCATTGTCCTGCGCCGGATCGGGGCAGGCGGCGAGCGCGCGGTAGCGCCGGCGGAAGGTGCGCCACGCAAGATCCTTGCGGCTCGCCGGATCCTCGGTCTCGTGCCAGGCGGCATCCAGACGGCGGGTCTCGGCCGAGCGCTCGATATCGGCCACCGTGTTGGCGTCCCAGCGGTCGTGGAACGACAGGCCCAGCAGTTCGAAACCGGACCGCGCCACCAGTTGGGCGAGCCCTTGGGGCGTGAAATGGAAGATGTGGGTGATCGGGGCCTGGAACCAGGGCCAGTCGGTCCCGATCCGCCGATAGCCCGCGCCCTGCGCATTGGGCACGGCCAGGACCATCGTGCCGCCGGGCTTCAACAACCCGTGCATCTGCGTCAGCGTCGTCTCGGGCGCGGGCACATGTTCCAGCACATGCAGAGCGAAGACCGTGTCCCAGCCCGTCTCGCCCGCAGCCTCCAGTCCCTGATAGGGATCGACCGTCATGCTGTCATAGCCCAGCTTCCGGGCGGCCTGCGACAGATAGCCGAGCCCGCCGCCGAAATCGAGGATGCGTTGGCCCAGCCAGGGTTTCAGCTCCAGCAGGCGCCGCTTCGCATCGACGTATTTCGCCGGCAGATGGTCGCGATACCAGGCGTAATTGAAACTTTCGCGGTAATGCCGGGACAGCACCTCGGCGCTCGGGATCGGCCAGGAGGCGGCGCAACCGCAGACCGGACAGCCGACCAGCGAATAGGTGATGCCTTTCTCACGCCAGGGACCGGCGCGCAGCGGACGAAGCGGTGCCGACAGGCAGGCCGGGCAAGCAGTCATGGGGCGGATCTTCTCGATACGGGACAGGTCTGGCGGGCACGTCAACGGGGGTTGAACGGCACAGGCGCGGTTGTCAGGCGCTGTTTCCGCGCCCAGTCGGCGCGCGCCATCCGTAACAACAGGGACAAGACGGAGCTGCCCCATGTCGCCACGCCTCCTGGCCTTCTTCGATACGCGTTATCAATCGGCGCCCGACATCGCCGCCGTGACCGGCGGATGCGATCCCTGGGACGCGCTGCGCGCGGCGCGGCCGGCCAGCCGCACCCATGCGCCGCTCAACCTGCCCGGCACTCTCGGCACCTACGATCTGGCGGCACGGGACCAGGCCGCTCTGGTCGTGGCCTTCGCCGCGTCGGCGGGACTGAGCGGCTTCGTCGTCGATTGCCATCCGACCGCCACGGGCTATACGACCGGTGCGGCGGCGCTGATGCCGGCGCTCGGCGACCGCTTCGGCCTCGCCTTCCAATGGCCGGTCGGGCGCGACCCGTTCTGGCAGGCGCCGGCCGATGCCGACAGCCGGATGGCCCGCGCCCGCGCGCTGATCGCGGCGCTCGGTCGGGACGCGCATGTGCGGGTCGGCGGCCGGACGATCCTCACCGTCGATCACCCGGATCTGCTGATCGATACCGCGCGCAGCCTGGATCTGCTGCGCCGGGCGGCGGCCGAGGCCGGTCTTGCCGGCCTTTATCTCGTCGCGAGCCGAGCCGAGCAGGGCGATGCGTTGTCGCTCGGCTACGACGCGCTGGTCGATCCGTCGCCCGGCGACTGGGCGTCCTGCGCGCAGCTCAACATCTCTTCCGGCAGCTACGATCTGCTGGAGATGCTTGCGGGCCTGCGCGATTCCTCGGAGCTGACCGACCGGTATTTCATGTATAATCTGTTCGTCATCAGCCGCATGATCGATCGCCGGAAGCGCGGCAAGGTGTTCCCGCGGGTCTTCCCGTTCTTCCAGGACTGGGCGACCCATCCGGACGGCGGCGCCACGCTGCTGTTCAGCCGCGGTCTGGTCGGCAGCAGCCAAGTCAACTGGCCGTCCTTCGGCCGCTTCATCGAGAATGGGATGGTCTATGCGGCCGAGACTTTCGAGCCCGACGAGAGCCTCTGCTTCCTGCATTCCTGGAATCATTGGCTGGATGGCAGCCAGGTCGAACCGAGCCTGTTCGACGGCGATCTGGTCTATAACGCGCTGAAGGACGCCATCGCCAAGGCGCGCTTCGTCATCGCGACCGGCGGCGGCCTGCGGCCGGAGATCGATCCGGCGCTGCGGGAGACGATCGAGACCGTCTGCGCTGCCAGCGCCAGGCTCTATGCCGCCTGATACGCGTCGCGCGCCATGGCCAGGATCGCCGCGACGATCGTCGGCGGCTCGGCGTGATTGTCGCAGATCGGCCCGGTGCGCGCCGGGCAGACATCTTCGCCGCCGCAGGGCGCGCAGGGCAATAGATTGACCAGGCTGCGATAGGACGGCCCGCCGGCCGCGTCGGAATTGCATGGCTTGGTGTTGCTGAACAGCCCGATCGTCGGCCAGCCCATGACATGGCGGGCGAAGTGATGCGGGAAGGAATCCACGCCGGCGAAGATGTGATGCGCGCGGATCGCGGCGGCGAGACTGGGCGCGTCCTCGCAGACGATCGAGCGGGCGCCGGTCCGCTCCATGGCCGGATGGTCGAGCACCGTCACTTCGCAGCCGAGCGCCTGCAGCGCTTGGCACAGGATCAGCGCCTGCTGCACCGGGTAATCCTTCAGCGTCCAGCCGGCGCCGCTCAGATGCAGCAGGATCCGCAGCGGGCTGGTCGGTACCGCCGAGCGCGCTTCCGGCGCGGCGCGGATCGTCTGGACCGTGCGGGCAGCCGATGCCATCGAATCCCCGAGGCTGAACCGCGCCTGGTCGATCAGATGGAACGGCGTCGCGGAGTAATGGCGCAGGAACCGGGTGAAGATGACGACGGTCTCGTCGGTGACATCCGGACCGAGACGCTCCAAGGCGCGGTAGAAATACAGCGTCTCGTTGGCGTTGTGGGTGCGGTTGTCGCGCGACAGCCAGGGCATCGGCAGCTTGACGATGTCGAGCGCGGAGCCCGCGGCCTGGGCGATGTCGAGATAGGACGAGCAGACGATATGGCGCCGATAGAGCGGCGTCTGGACATCGCGCGAGGCGACGCTCCAGAACAGCACGTCGCCCGCGTGATAGGGATGGAAATTGGCGACCGGCGCGTCGCGCCAGCGCGGATTGTTCTGGATCAGCCGGATCGTGTTGGCGCATTGCAGCTTCAGCGCTTCGTTGCGTTGATAGACCGGCAGGATCCAGGAGCGGCCGCCGATGACGAACTGCTTGCCCGCGTTGGGCGGCGGCAGGTCGGTCCGGCGCAGGCTCACCTCCGCACCGGCGAGCAGCGAGAGCAGGAGCTTGTCCGCGAGCACCGATACCGTCGAAAGGGCGAGCAGAAAGCGCTCCGTCGCCTCCAGCAGCCGCCGCGGCAGGACATAGAATAGCGGAAACTCGCCCGCGGCGTCGGTCCCGATGGCGAGCCCGCCCAGACCGCGGCTCCAGTCCTTCAGCCGGGCGGCGTTCAACGGCAGCAGCGGATTGCCGATCACGACATGATCGGCGGTCGGATCGGCTTTCAACACGCGCCGGCCGAGCTCGATCACGTAGCGGCCGGGCGGCGATGTGGCGGAATCGAAGATTTCGCTGTCGGCGAAACCGCCGCTGCCGAAGCTGAAATCGAAACCCGTCGCCCCGCGCGCGCCGATGCCCAAAGCTGCCAGCATGATCCCCCCTCGAACGCGGTCGCTCCCGCCGCGCCCTCCTGGGGCGGACCTGATTGCAACGGCGGAACCGGCTGAAACAGGCGGTATTTTTGAACCGCGCTGCAGGAAAGCCGCAGCCGATCGCAAAATCAGAGCCTGAATTTCCCGGCTGTCCCGTGGAAAGAGGCATGGCGCCGTCGCCATCCCCTGCCCGAGGAGCCGCCGCCCATGACCAGGTTCGCCCAGAGCGTGCTCGCCCAGCTGCAGGACGGGCTCGGCCGGCATCGGACCGGCAATCTGCGCGAAGCCGAGGCGCTTTATCGCGCCGTCATCGCCGCGCAGCCGGACCATCCCGACGGGTTGCATCTGCTGGGCGTGCTGTTCTATCAGACCGGCCGGCCGGATGAGGCGATCCGGCTGATCGAACAGGCGGTCGGCCGCAAGCCCGATTTCCCCGAGGCCTACAACAATCTCGGCAACGTGCAGCAGAGCGTCGGCCAGCTCGGCGCGGCCGAGACGAGCTTCCGCACCGCGCTGGCGCTGAAGCCGGACTATCCGACCGCGCACAATAATCTAGGCAACGTGCTGGGCATGCAGGGCCGGCTGCCCGAGGCGGAGCCGTGCTTCCGCGAGGCGATCCGGCTGACGCCCGACTATGCCGAGGCGCATAACAATCTGGCCGGCGCGCTGGTCAATCTCGGGCGCTCCGCCGAGGCCGAGCCGGCCGCGGCGACGGCGCTGCGTCTCAGGCCTGACTATGCCGAGGCCTATAACAATCTCGGCAATGCCCAGCAATCCCTGGGCGCTCTGTCGGCCGCCGAGGACAGTTTTCAGGCCGCGCTTCGCCTGAAGCCGGATTTCGCCAAGGCGCATAATAATCTCGGCAATGTCCAGCGCCTCGGCGGTCGGCTCGACGCGGCGGAAAGCCGCTTCCGCACTGCCATTCGCCTGAAGCCGGACTATCCCGAAGCGCTCAACAATCTCGGTAATCTGCTGATGCTGCGCGGCCGCCCGGTCGAGGCCGAGGACAGCTTCCGCAGCGCGATCGCGCTGAGGCCGGGCTTTCCCGATGCCCATAACAATCTCGGCAACCTGCTCTATGGCCAGGGCCGGCTCGACGAGGCGCTGGCCAGCTATACTGTCGTGCTGACGCTGCGGCCGACCTGCGCCGACACCTACAACAACATCAGCAACGTGCAGGCGGGCTTCGGCCGGCCGGCCGAAGCGATCGCCAGTCTGCGCAGGGCGCTGGAAGTCCGGCCCGATCATGCCGATGCCCATAGCAATCTCGGCAATCTGCTGGGCCGGGAGGGCGATACGGCAGCGGCCGAGGACCATTTCCGCGCGGCGCTGCGGCTCAAGCCGGATTTCCCCGAGGCCCATAACAATCTGGGCAATCTGCTGAAGAGCGCGGGGCGGCTGGCGGATGCCGAGACGCAGTTCCGCGCGGCGCTTCGGCTGCGCCCGGCCTATGCCGTTGCCCATAGCAACCTCGGCCTGGTGCTGAACGGGCTCGGCCGGCTGCCGGAAGCCGAGGCCAGCCTGCGCCAGGCCCTGGCGCTGCAGCCGGATTTCCCCGAGGCCTACAACAATCTGGGCACGGTGCTGCAGGGGCTCGATCGCCGGACCGAAGCGGCCGGCTGCTTCAGGGCGGCGCTGCAACTGCGGCCGAATTATGCCGGGGCCCACAGCAATCTCGGCAATGTGCTGGACGCGCAGGGCCGCCTGGAGGAGGCCGATGCGAGCTTCCGTGCCGCCTTGCGGCTGGATCCCGGCATGGCCGAGGTCCATAGCAACCACGGCAACGTGCTGCGCGGCCTCGGCCGTTTCGCCGAGGCCGAGGCGAGCTACCGCACGGCGCTCGCGCTGAAGCCGGCCTATCCGGGCGCGCTCAGCAATCTGGGCGTCGTGCTGCAGGATCTGGGCGCGCTGGACGAGGCCCAGCGCTGCTACGACGAAGCGCTCCGCCTGAAGCCCGATTATCCCGAAGCGCTCAATAATCTGGGCAATCTGTTGAAGGTCCTGGGCCGGATCGCGGAGGCCGAGGCCAGCTTCGAGGCGGCGCTGCGCCTGAAACCGGATTATGTCGCCGCCCGCAACAACCTCGCCATGCTGCTGCTGCTCGACGGTCAATACGCGGCCGGCTGGCGCGGCTATCAATGGCGCCTGCCGCTGCAGGCGAGCGAGGCGAACTACCGCCAGCCGATCTGGCAGGGCGAACCGGTCGGCACGCGGACCCTGCTGCTGCATGCCGAGCAGGGGCTGGGCGATACGCTGCAGTTCATCCGCTACGCCCCACTGGTTGCCGCGCGCGGTATCCGCACCGTCATCGAGGTGCCGCAGCCGCTGGTCCGGCTGGTCCGGGCCATGGCGATCCCGAATGCCCGCGTGGTCGAGGCCGGCGCGGCGCTGCCGCCGACCGACCTGCGCTGCCCGCTGCTCAATCTGCCCGTGGTGTTCGACACCAGGCTCGAGACGATCCCGGCCGCGATCCCCTATTTGACGCCCGATCCCGCCACCGTCGCGCGCTGGCGGGTCCGGCTGGCGGGGGAAACCCGGCTCCGGGTCGGCCTGGTCTGGGCCGGCAGCCGGCGGACCGATGTTGCCGCCGCGCTGATCGACGGCCGGCGTAGCCTGCGGCTCGACCAGATGAGCCCGCTCGCGGCCTGCGCCGGCGTCCGCTTCTACAGCCTGCAGAAGGGCGAACCGGCCGGGCAGCTCGCGGCCTCCCCCGGCCTGGACCTGGTCGATGTGATGGACGAAATGACGGATTTCGCCGACACCGCGGCGCTGATCGCCAATCTGGACTTGGTCATTTCGGTCGATACCTCGGTCGCCCATCTGGCTGGTGCGCTCGGCACGCCGGTCTGGCTGCTCAACCGCTACGACACCTGCTGGCGCTGGCTGCTGGATCGGGACGACAGTCCCTGGTACCCCAGCCTGCGCCAGTTCCGACAGCCGGCACCCGGCGACTGGGCGGCGGTCATGGCGGAGGTCCGCCGGGCGCTCGACGCGCGGGTCGCGGCCCTGAGCCTGCCCTTGGCGGCCAACGGCTAGCGCGAAGCCTCATCGACCAGCGCGGTGAGGGCGGTGGCGACACGGGCGACCACGCCGGCCCAATCGCCGGAGCGCGTCTGCCGGAACTGGCGCAGGCTGGGGTACCACGGGCTGTCGTCCCGCTCGGCCAGCCAGCGCCAGCAGGTGTCGAACCGGTTGAGCAGCCAGACCCGCTTGCCGAGCGCGCCGGCCAGATGGGCGACCGAGGTATCGACCGAAATGACCAAGTCCAGATTGGCGATCAGCGCCGCGGTGTCGGCGAAATCCGTCATCTCGTCCATCAGATCGACCAGATCCAGGCCGGGGGAGGCCGCCAGCTGCCCGGCCGGCTCGCCCTTCTGCAGGCTGTAGAACCTAACGCCGGCGCAGGCGGCCAGCGGCGCCAGCTGCGCCAGGGTCATGCTGCGCCGACGATCGATCATCATGGCCGAGGTCTGCGGCCGCCGGCGGCCGGCCCAGACCAGGCCGACCTTGAGTTCCGGCCCTGGGCCGAGGCGCTCGGCCCACAAGGCCACCGCCGCCGGATCGGGCGCGACATAGGGCACGATGCCGGGAATCGTTTCGAGCACCGTGCCGAAGATCCGCGGCAGGCTGAGCAGCGGACAGTGCAGATCGAACGGTGGCAGGCTTGTTCCGGTCGCGACGACCGTGGCGCCGGGGATCGCCATGGCCTGGACCAGGCGCAGCAGGGGCTGCGGCGCTTCGATGAGGGTGCGGATGCCGCGGGCGGCGACCAGCGGGGCATATCGGATGAATTGCAGCGTGTCGCCCAGCCCCTGCTCGGCGTGGATCAGCAGCACCCGGTCGCCCGGCGCCTCGCCGTTCCACAGCGGCTGCGGAAAGCCGCGCCGGCCGCCGGCCAGCGCGTCGGAATGCCAGCGGTATTCATACTCGCGCCAGCCCTCCGCGAACCGCCCGGCCGCCAGCAGCGTGATCGACAGGTTGTGCCGGATCTTGCCGTCGTCCGGCTTCCGGGCGAGCGCCACGCGAAACGCCGCCTCCGCCTCGCGGTAGCGTCCTTGGCGCTGCAGCGAGATGGCGAGATTGTTATGGGCCTCCAGATAGTCCGGTTTGAGCGCCAGGGCCTGCCGGTAATAGGCCTCGGCATCGCGGAAATCCCCGGAATCCTGCAGCACGGTGCCCAGATTATTATGCACCTCGGCCGAATCCGGCTTCAGCGCCAGGGCGACCTGATAGCGCTCGGCCGCCAATTCGACCAGGCCCAGCGTCTGCAGCACATTGCCCAGATTGTTATGGGCCTGGAAGAAATCCGGCCGCAGTTCGAGCGCGCGGGCGAAGCAGTCGAGCGTCTCGCGCAGCTTGTCCTGCTTCTTATAGATCGTCGCCAGATTGTAGTGCGCCTCCGCGAAGGCCGGATCGCAGTCGATCGCCGCGGCGAAGGCGCTTGCCGCCTCGTCGAGCCGCTCCAGCCGGTCGAAGGCGATGCCCAGATCGTTGTGCGCCTTGGCGAAACGCGGCCGGGCCCGGAGCGCGCGCAGCAGCAGATCGAGCGCCACGTCATGGCGGCCGATCTGCACCGCCATGGTGCCCATCAGGTGCAGCCCCTCGGGGTTGGTCGGATCCTCGATCAGGACCGCCTTGTAGGCGGCGGCGGCTTCCTTCAGCCGGCCGGCCCGATGATGGGCGAACCCGGCCTGGAGCCGATCGGCGGCGAGCGCGCTCATCGAGACATTCCGGCTGAGAGTGCTTCCAGCGCCCGGCCGACCCGGGCCACGACACCGGCCCAATCGCCCGGCTGTGTCTGTCGGAACAGGCGCAGGGTCGGATACCACGGGCTGTCGTCGCGCCTGGCCAGCCAGCGCCAGCAGCTGTCGAACCGGTTCAGCAGCCAGACCGGCCGGCCGAGCGCGCCGGCCAGGTGGGCGACCGCGGTATCGACCGCAATGACCAGATCCAGATTGGCGACGAGCGCCGCCGTGTCGGCGAAATCGGTCATTTCCGCCATGACGTCGACCAGGCCGAGGCGGGAGGCGGCGGGATCGCCCTGCTGCTGCAGGCTGTAGAATCGCACGCCCGGGCAGGCCGTGAGCGGCGCCAGCAGATCGGCGGCGATGGAGCGGCGCCGGTCGATGGCGGCAAGATCCGGCCTGTCGGCCCGCGGATTGCCCGACCAGACCAGCCCGACCTTGAGGGGGGCACCATCGGCGGCGAGACGCCGCCGCCAGAGCTCCTGGGCGGTGGGATCGGCGGCGAGATAGGGCCCGTTCGACGGGATCGAGCGGAGCCGCGTGCCGCAGGCGAGCGGCAGGCTGAGCAGCGGACAATGATGGTCGAACGGCGGCAGGGCATCGCCTTGGGCGACGACGTCGATCCGGGGCTCCAGGCTGCGCATCAGCCGCACCAGCGCTGGCGGCACCTCCAGCACGATCCGATGGCCGCGGCCTGCCAGCAGCGGCGCGTAGCGGCAGAATTGCAGGGTATCGCCGAAGCCCTGTTCGGCATGGAGCAGCAAGGTGCCATCGGTCGATGGCTCGCCGCGCCAGGACGGCGCGCCAAACCGGCGCGCCGGATCTGCCGCGTGGGGAATGCGCCAGCGCCATTCATATTCGCGCCAGCCCGTCTCGAACCGGCCGGCGGCGAGCAGCGCCATGCCCAGATTGTGATGCGCGGCCGGAAACTCCGGCTCGATCGCCAAGGCCTGTTCGAACGATGCCGCGGCTTCGTCCAACCGCCCCAGATCTTGCAGCAGATTGCCGCGATTGTTGAGCGGGCCCGCCGCGTTCGGCGTCAGGGCAACCGCCCGGTCGTAATGGACCAGGGCGTCGGCGAACCGGCCGTCCAACCGCAGGGTGATGGCGAGATTGTTATGGGCATCGGCATAGGCGGGCTTGAGCGCCAGCGCGCGCTCGAACAGGGCCCTGGCCTCGGCCAGCTTGCCCTCGGCCCGGCAGACATTGCCGAGATTGTTGAGCGCGCTCGTATGGGTCGGTCGCAGCGCCAGGGCGCGTTCGTAGCAGGCGCGCGCTTCGACCAACCGGCCGGCCTGCTGCAGCGCATTGCCCAGATTGTTATGGGCTTCCGGCGCATCCGGGCGGAGGGCGATGGCGCGGCGGAACGCCGCCATCGCCGCGGGCAGATCGCCCTCGGCCCGGCGCAGATTGCCCAGATTGTACTGCGCCTCATGATAATCCGGCTTCAGGGCGAGCGCGCGTTCGAACGCCGCCGCCGCGTCGCCGAGCCGCCCCAATTGCTGAAGCGCGATGCCGAGATGGTTGTGCGCTTCGGGGAACTCGTCGTCCGGCGCGCGCGCGAGGATCGTGCGATAGAGCGTGGCCGCGACGGCGATGCGGCCGGCCCGGTGGTGCGCGAGCGCGGTTTCGAACGTGTCGGCGATCGGGGGCATGGCGGGACATCTCGCTTTCGGGCCGCAGGGTCTGATCGACCGGCGTGTGATCCAAAGCTGATACGGGTCGGCCCCCCCAATCAGGCGGACGGGCGGGTGCGCGGCGCCGTTCCGACGGGCATGCCAGAGGATTGGCGGTGCGGGGCGTGCGGAAAATTTGCTCGCTGATGTCAAAACATTCCCACCGCGCCCGGCAATTTCTGCCGGTTCGGCTCTGGGATACCGGGGCCATCCTCAGAAGGATGGGCTTTGTGACCACCGGAAGGAGATAATTCTTATTCGTTTCTTCTTTGGCGGGAGGTTTGCGAACCTGCCCGGTTCCGGTCGATGGCCGGATTCTGCCAGGCAAGTCGCGGCAATGGATCCCGCGCGCTGGTCCCGTAATCGTCCATCGAGCCGGCTGCCGCGATCAGGGCATCGTCCTTTCAGGATTTTCCAGGAGATGACTGCAATTTATCCTCTGTAAATTCTTGTCAAATTAAAAATGAAAATATAGATCAATATCTATTTCAAAAATAATTACATCTTTATCAGATTAGAATCCATTTATCTGACGAAGTAATTCGCGCTAGGCAAAATTTTCCCTGTGATTTGACTGAGTAGGAAATTATTGCCTAGTGATGATTATTTTGTAACGCACGATTTTTCTGCGACAGTTCCTGCAACTCATTTCGTATAACTGAATAGCATCTGGTTCTCGGTGAGACGGATCGAGCACCATATCGTCGAGCAAAAGCGGGGACGCCGCACCTGCAGCGGAACGGGCATCATGACCTTGACCAACTCCAGCCTCCAATCGCCAGACACGAGCGCGCCGCCGAGCGAAGACGACGTCTTGCTCGAACGGATGCGCAACGACGACCAGGATGCCTACCGGCTCCTGGTCGAGCGCCATATCGATCGCGCCTACGGGTTGGCTCTGCGCGTGCTGAAGAATACGGCCGACGCCGAGGACGTGACCCAGGATTGCCTGATCAAGGCCTGGCAGCATCGCAAGACTTGGCAGGCCGGTCGCGCCAAGTTCGAAACCTGGCTGTATCGGGTGATCGTCAACCGGTGCATCGACCTGCAACGCCGGCCAAAGAGCGAGTGGCTCGAGGATGTGCCGGAGCCGTCCGACGATGCGCCGGACACGGTCGAGACGATCCAGCGGCGGCAAGTGAGCGGTCGCCTGGAAGACGCCATGAGCCTGTTGCCGACCCAGCAGCGCACCGCCCTGGTGCTGTCCTATTACGAGGGCCTGAGCAATATCGAAATCGCCGAGATTCTCGGGACCACGATCAGCGCCACCGAATCGCTGCTGAAGCGGGGCCGACAGGGTCTGCGCAAGCTGCTGAAGCGATCGGAAGGGGAGGTTCGCCACTTTCTGGCGGACCAGTGACGCGCCGGCCGAGCCACGCCGAAAATTAACGCGCCTGGATTTTTGGGATGCGCCGTTCAAAGCCATGAACGGACTGCAAGCGGGTAGCCGTTCCGTCCTCGGAGCGAGGGCGCCCTGCAAGTCCCAAGGAGGTGCACCGTGCCCGTCATTTCAACCAATACCGCCGCCGATACGGCGCTCTACTACCTCAACCTGAACTCCGCCAACGAGTCGAGCGACCTCGCGAAGCTGGCGAGCGGTTCCAACATCGTCAAGGCATCCGACGACGCCGCCGGTCTTGCCATCGGCACCCAGCTCGAGTCCGACGTGACGGTCCTCGGCCAGGCCTCGACCAATGCCTCCCAGGCCAGCTCCATCCTGCAGGTCGCCGACGGCGGCCTGTCGACGATCAGCGACATTCTGCAACGGATGAAATCGCTCGCGACCGAGGCCGCGTCCGGCAACGTCACCGATACCCAGCGTTCGAGCGATATCGATACGGAATATCAGCAGTTGCTGACCGAAATCGACTCGACCGCGTCCAGCACCCGCTATGCCGGCAGTTCCCTGCTCGATTCGAGCAGCTCTTTCGCCAGCGGCGTGAACTTCCTGGTCGGTACCCAGTCGTCCGACATGATCACGGTCACCATGACGCCGGTAAGCACCAGCGGTCTCGGCCTCACCAGCAGCTCCCTCACCACCTCAGGCGCCGCCCTGACGCTGATCGGCACGCTGACCTCGGCGATCAATACCATCACCGAGGATCGCGCCAATGTCGGCGCGTCGGAATCGCGCTTCAACTTCGCGTCCTCGAACATCTCGACCAGCACGACGAACGTCAGTGCCGCCGAATCCACCATCATGGATGCCGACGTCGCCGCCGAGAAGTCGGATCTCTCCTCGGCCGACGTCCTGTCCCAGGCCGCGGTGGCCGCCTTGTCCCAAGCCGTGAAGATGCCGCAGGAGCTGTTGTCGCTGCTGCAGTCTTAACAGGCCGGTTGTCCGATCCCATGGCGTGAGGCCGAACAACACTCGCCTCGTCTTTCGTGGCGTTTGCCGACCCGGTCGCGGGACGACCGGGTCGGCCGGTTTTAGGACCCGATCATGTCTGCAGTCTCGTCAACAAGCAGTGCAACCAGCGCGACCTACACGACGACGACGAGCAGTTCGTCGGTCGATCGTTCCGGCCTGACCGAAGACGACGTGCTCAGCTCGCGCGTCGATCCGATTCTGGATCAGATCGACGTGTACACCGCCGAGACCGCGGTCAACGAGACGAAGATCAGCGCCTATCAGGAAATGCAAAGCCTGCTGCAGAGCTTGGAAAGCGCCGTCGATACCCTGTCGAACCCGACGGACGGCACGACCAACGTGTTCGATGCGCTGCTGGCCAGCCTCAGTTCGAACAATTCGACCAGCGCCTCCAACATCCTGTCGGCGACGATCGCATCCGGCACCACGGCCGGCACTCATACCATTTCCGTGTCCCAGCTCGCCGCGGCCGAACAGCTGGCCAGCGGCAGCCAGACCAGCGAAAGCGCGGCGCTCGATCTCAGCGGCAGCTTTACGATCGGCGAAAGCGGCAGCAGCGCCGCCACGATCACCATGACCTCGACCATGTCGCTCAGCGACCTGGTCACGGCGATCAACAATCAAAGTGCGACGACCGGCGTCTCGGCCTCGATCGTCACCGTGTCCAGTTCGGCCAGCGACCCGGAATATCGTCTGCTGCTGAGCGGCGCCGACACCGACGCCTCGATCGACATGGCGCAGACCAGCGGCACGGTCTTGAGCAGCCTCGGGGTGACCGGCGCGGACGGATCGACCGCCGCCGACGTGCTGCAGGCGGCGCAGCCTGCGATCCTGACGGTCGATGGGATCAGTGGGATCGAGCGGTCGACCAACGATATCAGCGACATTCTGACCGGCGTGACGCTCAATCTCACGCAAGCCAGCGCATCGACGACCATCACCATGGCGATCACCAACGACACCGCGTCGGTCGAAACGGCGATCGACAGCCTCGTTACCGCCTATAACAGCTGGCGCAGCTTCGTCAACACGAACCAGGCGACCGACAGCACGACCGGCGCTGCGGCCTCGACCGCCGTCCTGTTCGGCGATTCGACGCTGCGCGATGCCAGTCTCAGCATCGATGACGCCCTCAACAGTTTCGTCGGCGCGAACTCGCTGTCTTCGATCGGCCTCTCGCTCGACAGTTCCAACCAGCTGACGGTCGATACCGCGACGCTGGAGAGCGCGCTGTCCGACGATTTCTCCAGCGTGGCCGAGCTGTTCCAGTATCAGGCGAAGACCAGCAGCGGCGACCTGACCCTCATCGACCATTCGGACGCGACTTACAACGGCAGCTTCACCCTCGATCTGACCACCGATTCGAGTGGCAATCTGACCGGGGTCAGCGGTACGGATTCAAGCGGCAACGCGGTCGATTTCACCACTTCCGGCAACACGATCACCGGGGCCAGCGGTACCCCCTACGCCGGCCTGACCTTCTATTTCACCGGCTCCCAGTCCGAGAGCGTTTCGGTCACCGCATCGCAAGGCATTGCCGACCAGCTCTATCAAACGACGGATGCGCTCGACAACACGAGTACCGGCACGGCCCAGACCATGATCTCATCGCTGGAGACCGAAGACACCATGAATGCGGAGCGTTCTTCGGAATTGCAAACGGAGGCGAATACTTATGCCGAAGCTCTTTTGGTGGAATATGGAAATCTCGAAGCCAGTATCTCCGCGGCAAACCAGACCCAGAGCATTCTTCAGGAAATGATGTCGTCTTCTGGCAGTTCGAGCTGACGCTCGAGCGCGATTATTCCAATAGAGACCTCTCTCGCAAACCATGGAGCAAGTCGATCATGAATCGTCCGAAGCAGGTGGCCGCCGCTTACCAGACCGCCATTCTGACCACGCCGCCCCTGGAGCGGGTCGTCCTGCTGTATGACGGCGTGTTGATCCGCGTCGCCTCGGCCGCGGCTGCGGCCCGGCGCAAGGATTACGAAATGCAATTCAACGAAGTCATGCGGGCGGCGAAGATCGTCAACGGCCTGAACCGGTACCTCGATATGGAAGCCGGAGGCAAGGTGGCGCGCTCGCTGCGCGACATGTATCAGGCCGTGGCCAAGGCGCTCCTGAGTTCCGTCGGCCGCTCCACCGGGGCGGAAGCGCTCGACAAGGTCGGCGCCGCCGTTCGCGTGACGCGGAACGCCTGGGCCGAAATCGCCGGACTGCCGACCAGCACGCCGGCCGACAGTTCGACGAAGCGACGCGTTTCCTGACGCAGGACGGTGTGATCCGCAAGCCGGGCGATCGGCGCTTTGTGGGACCACCGACCGGCCGTGATCCCAGTCGCGAATGATTGAACGGGCAAAAATTGCCTTTCTGTTTCATTCTGCTACATGTTGTTTGCTTCCTTAAAGGAGAAAGCGGACCGTGGCGACCGAACAGCGCATGACACTGCCTCAATTCCAAGATCTCGTCGACCGGCTCGGCGCCGAACCGGACCAATGGCCTGCCCCCGACCGCGCCGATGCTGAAGCATTGCTCGCCCGATCGGCGCCGGCCCAGAAAATCCTGGAGGACGCGCGCGCGCTCAAGGCGGCGCTGAGCGGTCCGGCCACGCCGGCGCCCGCGGGACTGGCGCAGCGCATCGTCGATGCCGCGCTCACCGACGTTTCGGTGCCGAAGACGGGCCGCCGGCGCTGATCAGGGCACTCCGTCGACATTCCGATTTTTCTCCGCCTGAGATCGGCGGTCAGAGCGTTTAAAGAGATCGGGCGAATATCGTCGGGTCGGCTCGAACAAAAAACCGCGACATTACAGTATAAACCCCGACCGGATCTGACCAGCTCATCCGTAAAAGTCTTCGAACAGGGGCGAAGCGATCGAAATCGCGGCTCCTTGGCAGACTTTAGACCCGAGGGCGCGCAAACGCTCCCGGGTTAGCGGGAGTGATACAGAGATGTCGATCGCAGGGACGACCGCGACCAACACGGCGAGCACCGCCTCCTCGTCCAGCAGCAGTGCCGCGACCACCGCGTACAATACGTTCCTGACGCTGCTGACGACCCAGCTGGAAAATCAGGATCCGCTCAACGCGACCGATCCCAATCAGTTCACCAGCGAACTGATCGCGGTCACGTCGCTGCAAGGACAGGACGTCACCAACGAAGATCTGTCGACCATCGTCTCGAACATGAGTTCGATCACCATGGCGAACGGCGTCGGCTATATCGGCAAGACCATCGAAGCGACGACCAGCACGGCGCCGCTGCAGAGCGGCACGGCGAGCTGGTCCTACGATCTGGCGAGCACGGCCTCGTCCGTGACGCTGACCGTCGCCGATGCCAATGGCAACACGGTCTATACGACCACGGGCGATACCGCGAGTGGCGATCATTCCTTCGCTTGGGACGGGACCGAGACCGATGGCTCGACGGCCTCGAGCGGCGCCTTCACCTTGACCGTGACGGCGACCGACAGCGCCGGCGCCACGGTCGGCAGCACGATCAGCGCGTCCGGCACCGTGACCGGCGTCGACAGCTCGGACGGAACCACCGAACTCGACATGGGCGGGGTCCAGGTCCCGATCGACGACGTCACCAGCGTCGTCGCCTAACCGCCTCTCTCCCCTTCAAGTAACTGGCAGGTGTGACATGGGCCTTCTTGGCGCAATGAACTCCGCTGTGTCCGCGCTGAACGCGCAAAGCACGCAATTATCGTTAATTTCCAATAATTTGGCTAACAGTTCCACCGTCGGCTACAAGACCGTGTCGGGAAGCTTCGCCGATATACTGAGCGGCCTCTCGACCACCAGTACCTATGACGGCGGCGGCGTCACGGCGACCTCGAACCAGGGGGTGACGAGCCAGGGCACCATCGCCACGGGAACGTCGAGCACCGATCTTGCGATCGACGGCAACGGCATGTTCGTGGTCAAGGATGCCGGCGGCTCGACCTATTTCACCCGCGACGGCGAATTTTCCCCGGATGCCAGCGGCAATCTGGTGCTCGACAACACCTATACGCTGCAGGGCTGGGCGCTCGACACCGACGGCAATATCGAATCGACGGATACGACCAGCGTGAGCGGACTGACCGCGGTCAACGTCGATCGCTATGCCACCGCGGCCGAGGCGTCGTCGAACGTGACGCTCCAGGCCAATCTGCCGGCGGATGCGAGCGCAGGCTCGACCTTCACCTCATCGGTCTCGGTCTATGATTCGCTGGGCACGTCCCAGACGGTCCCGACGACCTGGACCAAGTCGTCGACGTCGAACGAATGGACTTTGACGCTCGGCAATCCGACGAACGCGAGCGGCACCCAGTCCGGCACGATCGGCGGCACGACGAGCTACACCGTCGATTTCAGCTCGAACGGCGCGCTGTCGAGCATCACCGATTCAAGCGGAAATGCCGTCACCAGCCCGACCATCACGGTGTCCAACTGGGATGACGGCGCATCGACATCGAGCGGCGTCACGTTGGACCTGGGCACCGCGGGCAGCACGACCGGTCTGACCCAATATTCGTCGGGCAGCACGTCGCCCGGGATCGATGTCGAGAGCGACACCCAGGACGGCTTCGCCTTCGGCAAGCTCGACAGCGTCGCGGTCGGGACCGACGGGATCGTGACCGCGACCTACAGCAGCGGCCAGGAACTCGCGATCTATAAGGTGCCGGTCGCGACTTTCGCCGACGAAGACGGGTTGGCCGCGCAATCCGGCAATGTCTATACCGCGACCCAGACGTCGGGGAACTACAGCCTGGCGGCGGCGGGCACCAGCGGCGCCGGCACGATCGACGGCGATTCGCTCGAAGATTCGACGGTCGATACCTCGACCCAATTCAGCCTGATGATCACGGCGCAGCAGGCCTATTCGGCGGCCTCCCAAGTCATCAGCACCGCAAACTCCATGTACACCACGCTTTTAGACGCCGTTCGTTCGTAACGGACGGGAGGTCATCATGAAATACCAAGACAAGCAGATCTTGAATCTGGTGCAGATCCGGGCGCGCCGCAAACTTCTGTCGATTCAGAATGCGCTCGTCCCGGACAAGCAGGAAGACCTGTCGGCCGAGCAGCTGGCCCGCTCGATCGGGGATCAGATCCAGGTGCTGCCGGCTGCGGCCCAGAGCCGCTTGTGGCTGAAGACGGCCGTGGCCGTCGCCGAACTCGAAGAACTCAAAGGCACGCTCGGCGAGCATCGCGATGCGATTGCCGAGGAACTGCAGAAGCTGCGTGGCCATCAGGCGGCCGCCGGCGCGTATCGCCGCCTGCAGAATGGCCCCAAGCGGGGCCGGTGATCAATCGGGAGGAGCGCATCATGCAGCGAGCCCAAAAGCTGTCGAACGAAACCCCTGCCTCAACCAATGTCGAAGACGATGTCGAGAGTCTGCTCGATCTCATGGCGGACCTGCGCGGCATCATCGTGGCGGAGAATGACTTTCTCCGGCGCGGCATGCCGGCGGCGCTGTCCAAGCTGAACGACGTCAAGGAAGTGCTGTCGGATCGCTATGCGGCGCTCAGCCAGTCGGTGCTGGCCGCCCATGCCGACGAGATCATCGGCAATACGGACCTGTGCCAGCAATTGCTGGGCGCCGGCCAGGAGCTTCGCCAGCTGACGGCGGAGAACATGCAGCGCCTGACCGCCGCGATGGCGGCGACCCGGGCCCGCGTCGATGCCGTCATGGCGGCGGTGCGCGTGCATGACCAGGCGCAACAGACCTACGGCCGTCAGGGGCAGTCCAATTCGTCGGCCCGGTCGGTGACGCGCACGCTCCAGGTCTATCGGGGTCGCCCGACGGGCGGCGTCCAGGTCTAGCGCGCCCGGGCCCGTGCGATGTCCCTCTCGGTCGCCCTCAATTCAGCGCTCAGCTCGCTGCTCACCATCGAGCAGCAGATGGCGGTCGCGTCCAACAATATCGCGAACGCCTCGACCTCCGGCTATACCGAGGAAAGCGTCTCGACCGAGGCGACGACCTCGGCCGGGGTCGGTACCGGCGTCACGGCCACGGCGATCACCAACACGGTCAATCAATACCTGCTGCGCGACATCCTGGGCGCGAACACGGCGTCTTCGGCCGCCGCCACCGCGAACGACTATTACAGCCAGCTCGAAACCGCGCTCGGCGGCCTGTCGGGCGGCACGACGGCCGCGACGGAGAGCAGCACCGACAGCGATCTGGCGACCCTGCTCGATTCGCTCGAAACCGGCCTGTCGTCGCTGGCCGGGACGCCCGACAGCACCAGCCTCCAGAGCACGGTCGTCGGCGAGTTGGACGATGTCGCCTCGTCCCTGCGCTCGACCTCGTCCAGCATCCAGTCCCAGCGCAGCGACGCGGACAGCCAGATCGCCTCGACGGTCACCGACGTCAACACGGACCTGAACAAGATCCAGTCGCTCAACACGGCGATCCAGGAGGCGAAATCGGCCGGCGAATCCACGGCCAATCTCGAGGACGAGCGCAACACGGCGCTGCAGGGCCTGTCCGGCGACATCGACATCACGTCCTTCACCGACGGCAACGGCAATGTTCAGGTCTATACCGGGTCCGGCACGGCGCTGCTCGACGGCACCAATACGGTCCACAGCCTGTCCCACAGTGCCGCTTCGTCGATGTCGTCCGGCACGACCTATCCGTCCGGCGGCATCACCGGGATCTATGTCGACGGCACCGACATCACGACCACGATCAAGTCCGGCACCCTGAAATCGCTGATCGACCAGCGCGATACCGTGCTGCCTGCCGTGCAGTCGGAATTGGACGGTCTCGCCGGCACGCTCGCCACCACCATGAACGCGATCACCAACCAGGGGACGGCGAATCCACCACCCAACAGCCTGACCGGGACGACCGACGTCGCTTCGGGCGATGCGGTGACCGTGGCTTCGGGGACGACGATCCGGGTGGTGCTGACCGACGCCAGCGGCAATACGACCGCGACGAAGGACATCGACATCAGCGGCGCCACGACGGTCGCCCAGATCGCCGCCGATCTGCAAAGCCAGGCCGGCGTCAGCGCCACCGTCGTCAACGGCAAGCTGGTCCTGTCGAACAGCACCAGCAGCACCGGCGGCATCGCGATCAGCACGCTCAGCGGCTCCGTCGGCGGGACCGATCTCTCGTCCTATTTCGGCCTCAACGACGTGCTCACCGGCGGATCCTCGGCCTCGACCATCGCGGTCAATCCGGCGCTGCTCGCGACCCCGTCCGATCTGCCGACCGGGTCGCTCGAAAGCACGCAGACCGTGGGCCAGGCGGCCGCCGGCGCGTCCGACGCCACCATCGCCACCGATCTGGAAACGGCCCTGACCGCGTCCCAGAACTTCAGCGCGGCGGGCGACCTCGGTGCCGGCAGCTCGACCCTGGCCGGCTATGCCGCCTCGATCATCACCGATGTCGCGTCGAAATCGGCGACGGCGAGCGCCAATGCCACCGCCACCTCGACCACGCTCTCGACCCTGCAGAGCGATTTCAGCTCGGAATCCGGCGTCAATACCGACGACGAAACCGCGAAGCTGCAGACCTACGAGACCGCCTATGCCGCCGCGGCCGAGATCGTCAGCGCCGTAAAGACGATGTTCGACGCCCTGATGACCGCGGTCCAGAGCACCTGACGGAGCCAGGAAGATGGTAGCCAGCATCTCGACTTACGGCCTTTACAGCATCCTCGCGCTCGATTCGAGCGAGGCGCAGAACGCGCTTACCACCGCGACCGAGCAGGAGGCGACCGGCCTGGTCAGCGAGACCTATTCGGGCCTGGGCGGCGTCGCGACCAGCCAGCTGCTCAATCTGCAATCCTCGGTGACAGAGGCCGACAATTATTCGTCGAACGCATCTACGGCCGGCACCCGGACCCAGGCGATGTACACGGCGGTCGGCAGCATGATCTCCGCGCTGACCTCGCTGAAGACGACGATCAGCGCCGCCTTGTCCGCGACCGACAATTCGACGCTCAGCACCAGCGCCGAGGCGATCCTGACCGATCTCGCCGGCGACATGAACACCCAGGTCGGGTCGGACTATGTCTTCTCCGGTGCCAAGACCGGTACGGCGGCGGTCGATCTCACGAACTATCCCTCGTCCGTACCGGTCAGCTCGACCACGACCGATACGAGCTACTACCAGGGCGACGACACCGTCGCCTCGACCATGGTCAGCGGCAATCAGTCGATCGCCTATGGCGTGACGGCGGACAATTCCTCGTTCGAGCAGGCGCTGCGGGCGGCCGCGATGGCGACCGAATCGGTCAGCGGCGGCTCGACCGACACCACCACGCTGCAAGCGGCCTTTGCGCTGGCGAGTACGGCGTTGGACGGCCTGTCGAACGTCCAGGAAGAGATCTCCGACACCTCCTCGCGTCTGACCGCCGTCCAGACCAGCCAGACGACGTTCGTCACCCAGATGAACAGCATGATCAGCAATATCGAGAACGTCGATACGGCGGCAGCCTCGGCCAATGTGTCGGCCTATCAGACCCAGCTCGAGGCGTCCTATTCGGCGCTGGCGATCGTGCTCAAGGTCAGCCTGACCAACTATCTCTGATCGAGCGCGATCGGTGCGACCGGTTTCATGCCTCCGGCCCGTTCCATCTGAAGACCTACGGAGGACCGCCATCATGACACCGGACGCCCTGGCGCGTGCACGCGCGCTGATCGACCGAGGCGGCCTGGATGCCTTCTCGTTCGATCTCTTCGATACCTTTCTGCTGCGGCGCTGCACGGCGTCCGACGGCGTGTTCGAACTCGCCTACGCGCTGGCGCCGATCCCGGCGGGGCGCCACCTGCAGACCGAGAGCTTCGTCCAGCATCGCCAGATCGCCGAGCAAAAGGCGCGTCAGCTCAAATTCGCCCAGACCGGACGGGCCGAGGTCACGATCGACGACATCTATGCGCAGTTCCCAACCACGCTGTTCGGGCTCGGGCCGGCCGGCCGCGCCGATCTGGCCGCGGCGGAATTCCGGGCCGAACAGCAGCTCTGCCTGCTCAATCGCGATGTCTTCGAGCTCTATGGCCGTGCCCGCGCCGCCGGCCTGCGGACCGGATTTCTCTCGGACACCTATTGGTCGCGCGCCCAGCTCAGGTCTCTGGTGCTGGGCTTGGCGCCCTATCTCGAAACCGATTTCCTGTATGCCTCGTGCGACGGCGGGATGGGCAAGGCCCATGGCCTGTTCGGGTTGTTTCTCGCAGAGGGCGGCTTCGTGTCCGAACGGGTCTGCCATATCGGCGACAATCCGGTGGCCGACGGGACGGCGCCCCGGGCGCTCGGCATTGCGACGGTCGCCTATCCCCAGGCGCCGCCGAAGTTCCAGGCGATCGCCGAGCGCGAGCGCAGCCTGCTGCAGATGATCCAAAGTCAACGCGGCGGCGTCAGCCTGCGGCTGGACGGCGGTCTGGCGGTGCTGCGCCGCCTGGCCGCCGCTCGGTTGCCCGCGACCGCCCCGCTGCACCAGCTGATCGGGACCATCGTGCTCGGGCCGATCCTGGTGGGATTCCAGCGCTTCGTCGCGGCCAGCGTCGCCGAGATCGCTTCGCCCGGCCGCACCGTCAAGGTGATGTTCCTGGCGCGCGACGGCTTTCTGCCGTTCGAACTCTGGCAACGCGCCAATGGCGGCGAGGCCAGCTATGTCGAGCTCAACCGGCGCGTGGCGCTGGTCGGCGGCACCGACCGGGTCGAACCGCTGCAGGACCTGTTCCGCTGCATGCGCGCCGTCAGCGCCACGGCGGTCGACGGCTTTCTCAAGGCCGGGATCGGCGAGGTCGAGCAGTTCTTTCGCGAGCAGCCGGACGCCTGGACGACGGGCGCCAGTTTCGCCCAGGCACTGCCCGGGCTGATCGGGCCGGAGACGATGCAGGAATTGTCGCGCGCGACCCGCGACCAGCTGCTGACCTATCTGCGCGCCACGGTCGCAGGCTTCGACGACGCGACCGATCTGGTCATCGTCGATCTCGGTTACAGCGGCACGATCCAGCGCGCGTTCCGCGCCCTGCTCGACCGGGCCGGCCTCGCCCAGCGCCTGCATGGCGTCTATCTGTCGACCGTGGACGATAATTTCGCAGTCCTGCCCGAGGGCGACAGTGCCGTGGGCTTCATCGACGACACGGTGCTGACGCCGCTGGCCAAGCGCGTCCTCTTGCGCAATATCGCGCTGCTCGAACAATTCTGCTGCGCGCCGGTCGGCTCCGTCCTGTCCTACGACGGTGCCGCGGTCGTGCGCGAGGACGAGGTGCGCGCGCCGGCGCAGATCGCGCTCTGCGCCGAGGTTCAGCAGGCCTGCCTCGATTTCGCCCGCCTGGAGGCCGAGAACCGGGGCGGGTTCGACATCGATCCGTTCCAGGATCTGGAGCTCAACCGCGTTTGGGCGGCCGCCATTCTCGGCCGCTTCGTGCTGCTGCCGCGCCAGGACGAGCAGGAGCTGTTCGGGGTGCTGAAACAGGACGTCAATCTCGGCTCGCGCACCCTGGTCGACATGATTGATCTGCCGCGCATGGAATCCCTGCTGGATGCCTTGCCGCTGCCGATCGCCGGCATCACCAGCGAACCGCCGATGTGGCTGGCCGGCAGCATGGCCGCGGCGGCGCCGCTTGCCGGATTCGCCTATACGCTGGGCGGCTTCGGTCTGGTCGCCGACGATCTGCTGGCCGATGCCGGCATCGGGCATGTCGATGTCGTCGTCATCAAGGACGGCGCGGGCGAAACGATCCCGGTCGCCTGCATGATGACCGCGTTCGGCGAGGTTCGCCTGCGCATTCCGGTCCTGCGCCGCCATACCGGCTCGGTCATCGCCATTCCGCTCGATAAATTCATGAATTCGGGCGCGATCCGCGCGCTGACCCTGCAGCAGGGCAACACCAGCCTCACGACCATGCTGAGCCGGGTGATCGACGCCCTGCCGATCAGCCATGTCCGCGCGCTTCGGGCGCATCACGAAGGCGGGCGCTTCCGCCGGACCGGAGCGGACGGCCATCTGCTGCTGGACGTGCCGGCGTCAGAGCAGCCCTTGTCGCTGCTGACCCTCCTGGTCGCCCCGTTGCAAGCCGCCTGAGACCAGCGCCGCGGCGACCCGGTCGATCAGCCCGGCCCAACCGCCCTGGACGTCGGCGCGGAACAGCCGGGCGGTCGGATACCATGGCGTCGTCTCGCCGGTCGGGCCCCAGCGATAGTCCGCCTGGCCGGCAGCCAGCAGGACCCAGAGCGGCGCGCCCAAGCCGCCAGCGAGATGGGCGACCGAGGTATCCACGCTGATGACCAGGTCCAAGGCGGCGATGGCCGCCGCCGTCGCCGCGAAATCCCGCAGGCCCGCACCCAGGTCGTGGATCGGCAGATCGGATGGGGCCAGCTCGGCCGCGGCGGGTCCCTTCTGCAGGCTGTGGAGCCGCACCCCGGGCAGGGCGGTCAACGGCCGGAACAGCTCGAGCGGGCAGGAGCGCCGGTCGAGCGCGCGCCTTGTATAGAGCGAACCGTCGCCGGGCTTGGCGGCCCAGACGATGCCGATCCGCCGACCGGGCGTGTCCGGCAACGGTGTCTGCGAGGCGGCAGGCGCGCGCAGGTAGGGCACCGGGGCGGTTAGCCGCTCGCGCGAACAGCCCAGTGCATGCGGCAGGCTCATCATCGGCACGGTCAGATCGGCCGGTAGGCGCCGCGTCCCGAACGTGGTGCAGGCGGACACGCCCGGGATCATGGCAAACAGCCGCTCCAGGCCGGGCTGGCATTCGACGATGACCGGGCCGCCGCGCCGCGCCGCCTCCGGCAGGAACCGGGCGTACTGGATCATATCGCCATGGCCCTGTTCGTCCGTCACCAGCAGGCGCCGGCCGTCGAGCGGCTCGCCGTTCCAGCGCGGCAGAGTGGTCCTGGCCGTCCCCCGGCGCGCCAGGCGATGCTCCAGCTCGGCAAAGCCCTCGGCCCAATCCTGCCGGGCCAGCAACGCCATTGCCAGATTGAGATGCGGCTGCGGTGCCCGGGGGGCGAGCGCCACGGCCCGGCGGTAGTGCCCGATCGCGCGGTCGATCGCGCCTTCGCCCTGCTGGACGACGCCCAGATTGAGCGCGGTCGTCGCCTGGCCGGGCGTCAGGGTCTCGGCCCGTTCCAGATGATGCAGCGCTGCTGCCGCCTGCAGGTCGGCGGCATATTCGATCGCCAGCTGCTGATGCAGATCGGCCCGGTCGGGCCAGGCGGCCAGGGCCGCGCGCAGACAGCTCTGCGCCTCGGCATGGCGATTCCGATCGGACAGCAGCGTGGCCAGCCGCAGACTGAAGTCCGGATCGCCGTGTCGGGCGAGGAGCCCGGCTCGCAACAGGTCGATCGCCGCCTCGGGTCGCGCCGCGCGGCGCAGCGCGGTGGCGCAATCGAGCCGCAGCATCCGGTCGTCCGGCCGGGCGGACAGGGCGGCCAGCAGCTCGTCCGCCCCCAGGGCCCAGTCGCCCAGCGCGCAGCGGGTACAGCCCGATAGATACAGCCGCGCCGGGTCGTCCCGCTGCGGCGCGGTCAAGCCATCGCACAGCGCGAGGCACCCGGCGAAGTCTCTCGCCCGGAAACGCGCCCGCGCTTGCTTCAGAGGGTTTTCGATGTCGGAGGGAATCAGGCCATGCGCTCCGCTTGGATCGGCCCGATCGTGTCCGGGCTCCAGCTTTGAACGGATGGGTTCGGCGATCCGGGCGTGCCGATCATTTTCCGCCTGATCGCGATCCGCCGTCCGTACCAATGAAGCCCGGTGATCCTTGCCGGTGCCACGGGAGAACAGCGATGCCGTTTCCGACTCAACTGCCCCCCGCTGGGATGAAGCTGGAAGATCTTCTCGTCTATGGGGCGTCGGAGATGCCGGATGAAGAACGCGCCCGCTATGTCCGCGTGCTGGAAGACGAGATCGGACGCTCCGGCCTGGACCCGATGGTCCGCGCGGTGGAGCGGCTGAAGCGTCCCGACGGCGAATCGAGCTTCATGCCGCTGTCTTGAGCTTGGGACCGGTCGGCGCCGCGCGGCGACCGGCCGGAGACCAGGCGGCCGCGGTCGCCGCGACCGTGACCAGAGAGATGACCGCGGCAAAAATCTGGAACCAGGCCGGCATCATCGGATCGCCGGTCGCGGCCATCGCCCAGGTGACCGTCAGCGGCGCCAACCCGCCGAACAGCGTGACGGCGAGATTGTAGGATAACGCGACCCCCGTGGTCCGCGCGCCGGTCGGGAACAGCGCCGCCAGCATGCCGGGATGCGGACCCGACATCAGGCCCAGGAACAGCGTCGCCGCCAGCTGCGAGACGAACAACCGCTCGACGCTCGGGGCGGCGACGACGAAGGCATAGATCGGATAGGCGCAGAAGGCGAAGGCCGTCACCACGATGAAGAACTGCCGATAGGCGCCGATCCGGTCGGCCAGCAGCCCCGCCAGCGGATAGACCGGGATCGCCACCAGCCCGCACAGCGACGATCCGGCCAGTGCCGCCGAGAGCGGCAGGTGCAGCTGCTGGGTGACGTAGGTCGGCGTGTAGCTGTGCCACAGATAGTTCAAGGCCGTGCCGACCGCGATGATGCCGAAGGCACAGACGATCGCCCGCCATTGGCCAGCCAGGGCCGGCACGAATGCCTCGGTGGCGAGCGTGGCGCCGCTCGCGCGCAGGGCCAGGAACTCCGGGCTTTCGGCGCAGCGGCGGCGGATATAGAATCCGACCGGCCCGATCAGCGCGCCGGCCAGGAACGGGATGCGCCAGCCCCAATCTTCCAGCGCGGCCGGCGTCAGGATCTGGGTCAGCAGCAGGCTGAACCCGGAGGCGACCAGCAGCGCGAAGCCCTGCGACGCCATTTGAAAGCTGCCGTAGAACATCCGGCGCCCCGGCGGTGCCAGTTCGACCAGCATGGCGGCGGCACTGGCGAATTCGCCGCCGACCGACAGGCCCTGGATCACCCGCGCCGCTACGATCAGCAACGGCGCGGCGAGGCCGATCGTGGCAAAGCTCGGCGTCAGCCCGACGATCAGCGTGCCGGCCGCCATCATCAGGATCAGCAGCGCCAGCGCCTTCTGCCGACCGGCGCGGTCGGCATAGATGCCCAGCACGATGCCGCCCAGCGGCCGCACCACGAACCCGACCGCGAAGGTGCCGAAGGTCAGCAGCAGCGAGGCCGTCGGCGTGCTGGCCGGGAAGAAATGGTTCGCGATGGTGCGCGCGAAAAAGGCGTAGATCAGGAAATCGAACCATTCGAGCCCGTTGCCGATCACCGATGCGATCACCGCGCGGCGAATTTCGGCCGGCGACAGCGGGATCTCCGACATGGGCGTCTCTCCTCAGCTTTTGTCGAACAGGGCGGCCAGACCGGCGGCGGCGCTGAACATGGCATCGCCATCATGGCCCACGTCCGGCACGACCGCCGCGGTATGGGTAAGATCGGGGTGCCGGGCCTTCAGATAGGCGAAATAGGCCTGGCCCCGGGCAAGCCGGTGCGGTCCCTGCGCCGCCGCGGCGCAGCTCCGGTCCAGCGCCGGCTGGTCGAGGTCGGTGTCGCAACCGCCCCACAGATAGGCGACCTGGCGCGCGACATAGGCCGCTTCGAGCGCTGCAGGCGCCGCCGCACCGGCATAGGGCGGCAACCCGTTCATGCCGTATTTCCAACGATCGAACCCAGGACAGCGCGACCGGGAAAACGGGGCGAAGCCGCCGCCGGGCATGGGCCGGTCGGGGCTGAAATAGACATAGGACGACGGGTTGGCGACGACATAGCGCACGGCAATGCCGCCGGCCTGCATCCGGTCGTCGCCGCGTCCGAGCACGGCATAGCGCTGCGCCACCTGGCCGCCGCCGGAATGGCCCGCCACGATCACGGTTTTCAGAGCCGGAAACCGCCCACGGTCCATGAGCCGCGCCAGGATCGCGTCGAGCGCGTCGAACGAGCTGATCGGCGCCGGCGCCTCGGCCGGCTCGCCGCCCATCCAGCTCTCCAGCGTCCAGCACAAGGTCTCGGGCGGCAGGCGATGGTGCCGGACGTCGAGGCTCGCCAGGAACTGCGGGACGATCAGCAGGCTGCCGTTCGCAGCCTTACCGGCGGCCCGGGCAGCGTTCTCTGCGGCGCTCCGGTAGGTGTCGGCATCGCGCCGCCGGCCGTGCAGCACGATGACGGCCCGGGTGACGCCAGGCTGCGGCTGGTCCCAGTCCTGCGACAGATAGAGCGGCAGCGCGCCCGGCCCGACGGCCACGCGCGCATCCGCCACGACCCGAACCGGGGTTTCGCTCGGCGCAAGACCCTCATCGGCGGCGACCAGCATTGACGTCCCCTATTGCCGCCCGGCCCAAGGCGGCGATTGACGACACGCCGCCCAGTGCTGCTGCCAGCACAGCAGCCCTGGCTGGCCCTCGACCGGCTTGCCGGCGACCAGGGTTTCCTGCGCGACGAGGGCCAGGGCAGCGGCGATCTCCGGCGAAATGCTGAGCGCATGGGATGCCGTGCTTCGGTAATCCCGGGCGAACGGGCTATATTCCGTGCTGATCCACAGCGGATTGATTCCGGTGATCTGGCCGAACAGCATCAAGGCGTTCAGATAGTCGCCATAGACGCTCGGATGATAGCCGATCGGCACGGTGCAGCAGGCGAGCAGGGGATCCTTGTCCCACAGATCGACCTGGCCCCGGGGCTCCTGGGTCAGGAACGGATTGCGCTGGGCGACGCCCAGGTTGATGGCGGAGACCCAGGCGTCGCCGTCGAACGCGACGCCGACCGCACTCCCCGCCGGGTTGGCCGTCGTGTAGCCGGTCGCCGCCGCCTGGTAGGCGGCGTGCAGATCGGCCGCCATCGCCGCCATCGGATCGGCATCGCCCAGATAGGGCGCATAGGCCGGATTGCCGCTCTGCTGCGCCACGGTGCTGGTGCCGAAGATCGGCGCGGCCGGGTTGGTGCTGGCATAGCCGTAGGAGGCGAGCGGCGGGGTCTGCGCCAGGGTGATGGCGGCGTAGGGGACGCCCGCCGCCTGGTCGGCCGCGTCGATGCCGCCGATCAGCGCCGTCACGCCGGCCTGGAAGCTGGTCGGACTGCCGCGCGTGGGCACGCTTTGTCCGTTGACCGTGATGCTGGTCGGCAGCGGCTCGAACGTCTGGTCCTGCAGAATGACATGGGCGAATTTCGCGGATTCGATCAGTGGCAGATCGCCCGCCTCGCTCCCGGTATTCTTCGAATACCCCCGCAGGGTGGCGCTGCTGACCGCGATGAGCGAGACGTCATAGTCGAGCCCGGCCTCCCGGGTCAGCTGCAGGAAGATCCCGGCGACGCCGCCGAACGGCCCGACTTCGGTATAGTCGCTGGCGGCGTTGGCCTGCAGATAGGCCAGCTGGCCCAGCAGCGTCCCGCCCGGCGTGTCGGCGCTGGTCGGCACGACGGCGGTGACGCCTTCGGCACCGGTGCAGGGCAGCGACGGGCACAGCAGATCATGGACCAGGCCGTCGGCGGCATTGCCCGGTCCGGCATTATAGTTCAGGGCGGGGGTATAGCGCCCGTGGGTGTAGCTGTTGCCGACGAACAGGATCTTGGTGGGGTCCGCCGCGGCGGGGCTGGCGCAGAAGCCCATTGTCCAGGCGACGGCCAGCGCCACGGCTGCGATGCCAACTCTCCGTGTCATTCGATCCTCCCTCGTTTGCTTGGCCTTTTGGCTTGGCGGCCAGTGAAGGCGAGGGCATGCCTCTCGTCAAATATCTTGGAAGGGCCATCAGCATACTTTAAAGATATGCATATGGAACTTCGCCACCTTCGATATTTCAGGGCCGTCGCCGAGGAGCGGCACATTACGCGTGCTGCGGCCCGTCTCGGCATGCAGCAGCCGCCCTTGAGCGCGCAGATCAAACAGCTTGAGACCGAGCTCGGCGCCAGCCTGTTCATCCGGACGCCCCGCGGCGTCGTCCTGACTCCGGCGGGCCAGGTCTTTCTGGAGGACGCCACGGCGATCCTGGCTGCGGTCGACCGCGCGGCGGCGCGGACGGCCCAGATCGCCCACGGGCAGCTGGGACGCTTGGCGATCGGATTCACCACCTCCGCCCTCCTGCATCCGTTCGTCCGCCGCATCATGCGGGTGTTTCGCGAGACCTATCCGGCGGTCGAGCTCGACCTGGACGAAGGCAATGCGGCCAAGCTGACGCGGTCGGTCGCCCGTGGCACCATGGCGGCAGGATTCCTGCGCATCCCGGTCGAGCGTCCGCCCGGCGTGGCGTTCGTGGAATTGCTGCAGGAGGAACTGCTGGTCGTGCTGCCGGTCGGCCACCGTCTGTCCGGCCGATCAAACGCGCTGGACCTGGGCGAACTGGCCCGGGAACGCTTCATCCTGGTGCGCCAGCACGGGGCTCCCGGCATTTACGAGAATGTGGTCGCCGCCTGCCGGGCCGCGGGCTTCGAGCCGTCGATCGCGGCCGAGGTGCCGCATATGCTGACCAACGTCAATCTCGTCGCGGTCGGGGCCGGCATCTCGGTCGTTCCGGCCTCGATGAGCCAGATCGGTCTGCCGGACGTGCGCTATTGCCGGCTGCGCGCCTCACCACTGCTCACGGCACCGCTGACCATGGCCGCCTTGAGCGACAACGGCGACCCGATCCTCGCCAACCTGCTGACCATCGCCCGGCAATTGGCCGAGAGCGAAGCGGATTTACCTATCCCGCTCGGCCGCTGATCTGGCTGCCGGCATTCCGCGGCAGACGGAAATATCCCACCAGCGAGATCAGGATCATGCCGCCGGCGAGCGCGAAGGCGACCCGGAAATCGGCAAGGACGAAGCTTGCGGGCGCGCTGCCCTGGAGAGCGGCGGCGATCCTCAGGGACAAGGCACCGAAGGCGATGCCCATGCCGATCGTCATCTGCTGCGCCACGCTCCACAGCGTGCTGGCCGCGCCCTTCTGCCCGGGCGAGACATCGGCATAGGCCAGCGTCGCCAGCGTGGTGAACTGCAGCGAGCGCGCCAGGCCATAGGCGAACAGCACGGCGATCAGGACGGCGAGCGGGGTCGTGGGCGCCAGCCAGCCGCAGGCGAGCGTGCAGGCCCCAGCGATCGCGCCATTGACGGCCGCGATCGTGCGGAAGCCGAATCGGCGCAGGATCCGCGTGGTGAAGAACTTCATGCTCAGATTGCCGAGCGCGCTCGCCAGCAGCAGCAGGCCCGAGCGAAACGGCGACAGGCCGAAGCCGAGCTGGAACAGCAGCGGCGTCAGATAGGGCACCGCCTCGATGCCGATCCGCGTCGCGGAGCCCCACAACACGGTCACGCTGAAAGTCGGCACGCCGAGCGTCGTCAGATCGAGCAGCGGGTGCAGCGCGCGATGCGCATGCCGGACGGCGACGATGCCGATAACCAGACCCGCCAGCATGAATCCGACGGCCTGGATCAGGTCCGCATCCTGGTGGCTGGCCAGTTCGGTGCCGTATAGCAGGCAAATCAGCGCCGCGCCGCTCAGCAGGAATCCCGTGCGATCCAGCGGACGCTTCGCACTCTCGCGCTGGTTCGGCACGAACCGGACGATGGCGGCGAGCGCCAGCAGCCCGAACGGCACGTTCAGAAAGAAGATCCAGTGCCAGGACGCATAGGTCGTGATGAAGCCGCCGAGCGTCGGGCCGATCACCGGGGCCAGGATGCCGGGCCAGGTGATGGTCGAGATCGCCTGCATCATACGGCTGCTGTCGGTATTGCGGATGACGATCATCCGCCCGACCGGCACCATCATGGCGCCGCCGATGCCCTGCAGGACCCGCGCGGCGGTGAACGACACCAGGCCGACCGAAAAGCCGCAGGCGACCGACGCCAGGACGAAGATGACGACCGCCAGGGCGAAGACGCTGCGTGAGCCGAACCGGTCCGCGATCCAGCCGCTGACCGGAATGAACACGGCCAGCGTCAGCATATAGGCGGTCATGCCCAGGCTGACCTCGTTCGGGCCGACGGAGAAGGACCGCGCCATCTGCGGCAGGGCCGTCGCGATGATCGTGGTGTCGAGATATTCCATGAAGAAGGTCGCGGCGACGATGAACGGCAGCACGGCGCTGTTCGGCCTGGGGGTGGAATCCGGCGCCGGCATGTGCGTATCCCTGAAGTGTTCCGACGGGGATCGGGTCGATCAGTCCTGCCCCGCAATGCGTCGCAAGGCTAGCGGCGCGGGCGCTCGATGAAAATGCCGGATCGGCGCAGGGGGATGCTCGAAAAACGTATGGGTGCGCTTGCCAAGGTCGCGGGCGGCACTCAGGGCATGAGCGCCGCCCGCGACCGGCTAGCGCAGTAGGTTGGAGGTCGCGAGGTCGATCACCTCGTCGCCGCGGCCGTTCAGCACCGCCTTGGCCATCCACAGGCTGAAGCCGCCGACCTGTTCCATCGTCGTCTTGGGCGGCATGACCAGTTCGTGATGGTTGGTCACCACATCGACCAGGACCGGCCCGTCATGGGCGAAGGCGGTCCGGAGCGCGCCTTCGACCTCGTCCGGATGCTCGACCCGGATGCCCCGCACGCCCATCGCTTTCGCCATCTCGGCGAAGTTGGGGTTCTGCAGATCGGTGCCGGTCTCCAGGAAGCCTGACGCCTTCATCTCCAGATCGACGAAGCCCAGCACGCCATTGTTGAAGATGATGACCTTCACCGGCAGCTTCTGCTGGGTGAGCGTGATGAAATCGCCCATCATCATGGCGAAGCCGCCGTCGCCGGACAGCGAGACGATCTGGCGGTCAGGATAGGCCGATTGCGCACCGATCGCCTGCAGCATGGCGTTCGCCATCGAGCCATGGACGAAGGAGCCGAGCAGGCGCCGCTTGCCGTTCATCTGCAGATAGCGGGCGGCCCAGACCGTGGGCGTGCCGACGTCGCAGGTGAAGACCGCATCCTCTGCCGCGATCTCGCTGACCAGCCGGGTCAGATATTGCGGATGGATCGGGGCGGTGCCGCGCCCCGGCTTGGCGAGATCGTCCAGCCCCTTGCGGGCGGTCTGGTAATGGGCGAGCGACCGGTCGAGATGGCCGCGATCGGTCTTGGGCGTCAGGCGTGGCAGCAATGCTGCCACGGTCGGCTTGACGTCGCCCGTCAGGCCCAGGGTCAACGGCGTGCGCCGGCCGAGCCGGCTCGGGTCGATGTCGATCTGCGCGACCTTTGCGCCTTCGGGATAGAACTGCCGATAGGGGAAATCGGTGCCGAGCATCAGCAGCGCGTCGCAATCCTTCATGGCGTGATAGCCCGACGAAAAGCCGATCAGGCCGGTCATGCCGACGTCATAGGGATTGTCCCACTCGACATGCTCCTTGCCGCGCAGCGCGTGGACCATCGGCGCCTGCAGGGCCTCGGCCAGTGCCACGACCTCGTCATGGGCGCCGGCGCAGCCGGCACCGGCCAGAATCGTGACCTTGCCGGCGCCATTCAGCAGATCGGCGAGTTTGGCCAGATCGTCGTCCTCGGGGCGCAGCAGCGGCGGGGTCGGCAGCAGCCAGCGGCTGGGCGACGGCGCCGGGATCTGCTGCATCGCCACGTCGCCCGGGATGACCAGCACGGCCACGCCGCGCTTACCGACCGCTTGGCGTATCGCGATGTCGAGTACGCGCGGCATGACGCCCGGCGTCGAGACCAGCTCGGTATAGTGGCTGCATTCGGTGAACAGCTTTTCCGGATGGGTCTCCTGGAAATAGCCGACGCCGATCTCGCTGCTGGGAATATGCGCCGCGATCGCCAGCACCGGGACGCCGGTGCGATGGCAATCATACAGGCCATTGATCAGATGCAGATTGCCCGGCCCGCAGCTGCCGGCGCAGACCGCCAGCTTGCCGGTCAATTGCGCCTCGGCACCGGCGGCAAAGGCGGCGGCCTCTTCATGGCGCATATGGACCCATTCGATCGTGCCCTTGCGCCTGAGCGCGTCGCTGAGGCCGTTCAGCGAATCCCCGGTCACCCCATAGATCCGCCGAACGCCGGCGGCATGGAGCGTATCGACGATCAGTTCGGCGATGGTCTGTTTGGCCATGATGGTGATTTCCCCTGCTATCGACGCCCGTGCTCGCCGGCTTCCTGTCGTTCAGGAGCGGGATCAGGGCGGCTTCGGTTGCAATGCCAAGGAGCGTGCTGAGCGGGATCGTGGCCGTGGCACCGGTTTCCCTCAGATGCGGAGGGGACAGCCTATCGAAGCCCGAGGCTCATCGATTGTCCGATCACACCATGTTTTGGACAAGAGCAGGATATTTTCTGACGGGGCCGCCCGCCTCGGCCCAATCGGGAAAATCGGAAAAATCGACGGAGCGATCACCGGGTGAAGCGAAAGTCATCCAACTACGATCCATTTTTAACTAAATCTGAGGAAGGGCCTGCGTCCAATAGATGATCTGTGAAAAACCATGGACGCTATTGGTTTTTCGCAATCGAAAAAGCTGCGTAAGAACTTTCGAGGAATGGAAATGAGTATTTCTGGCGATAGACGCATCGGACGATTCGTCGATGCTCGAGTCTCTCTTGGAATTATTCTCTGCGCAATCCTTGGGTTCGCCGGAATTTCAGAGGCCGGGGCGGCACCGAAGTTGGTCTCGCTGGTCTATAACTCAAACGCCAACAGCCCCCAGCAGATCGGCGCCGATGCGTTTCGCAGTGCGCTGCTGGCGCAGATGGCGGGGCGCGTCGCGGTCGACGAGCGCGGCAGCGGTGTTCTGGGCAGCGAGAACGCCATTCTGGCCGGCCTCCAGGGCGGCGCCGTCAACATGACGGTCATTTCGGCCTCGGTCGTCGCCTCGGTCGTGCCCGATCTGGGTGTCTTCGATATTCCGTTCCTGTTTCGCGACTCGGCCCATGCGAAGGCCGTTGCCGAAGGCCCTGTCGGTGCCGCGATCGCGACCAAGTTTCCGGACAAGGGCCTGATCCTGCTGGCGATCGGCAAACAGGGCTTCCGCAATATCACGAATTCGAAACGACCGATCCGCGCCCCCGCCGATCTGGCCGGCCTCAAGATCCGATTGATCCCGAACGAGGTCTATCAGATGACCTTCAAGGCGCTCGGCGCCGAGGTCGTGCCGATGGAATTCCCCCTGGTCTATTCGGCCTTGAAGGATGGTCGGATCGACGGTCAGGAAAATCCGATCTCGACGATCGCGGGCAGCCGCTTCCAGGATGTGCAGAAATATCTGAGCCTGACCGGCCATTTCTTCGCCTCGATCGTGTTCGTCGCGAACCGCGACTTTTTCCAAGGCCTGGATCCGGCCGACCAGGCGGCGGTGATCGCCGCCGCCAAGGTCGGGGCCGAGGCCACGTGGCAGGCGGGGGGCGAAGCGGACGCGAAGCAGCTCGACGAGCTGCGCAAGGGCGGCATGGAGATCATCGAAACCGTCGATCGCCAGCCGTTCATCGACGCGGTCAAGCCACTGGAGCCGGAATTCGAGAAGCGGTTCGGCAAAGAGACGCTGGCTGCCATCCGGTCGACGCACTGAGCCGCGAAGGGACACAATCATGGACGCGATCCTCAATTTCTCCCGTATCGGCATCCGCCCGCGCGTTTTGGGCGGCTTCGGTCTCATCCTGGGCTTTCTGCTCATCCTGGCCGTGTTCGTGGTCGGCCAAGTCGGCCAGATCGGCGGCACGATCGGCGAACTCGTCACCAGTGCCGACGGCGACGCCGGCATGGCCCGGGTCCATACGTCGCTGTTGGCGGCGAACAATGCCGTCGAGAAATTCATCCGCACGCGCAATCTGGGCGACCGGGATGCCGCGACCAAGGCGATCGAGGGCTTCGGACAGACCTTCGATCAGATCGATCAGCGCTTCGGCAGCCTGGCCGCGATCGCGGCGGGGCGCGACGTGCTGAAAGCCGCCCTGGTCACTTACGGCGCTTCGTTTACTGCCGTGTCCGGTTCGATCGATCGCCTGCGCGGGGCAACCACGAAGACGGAGGCGCTTGGCGCGGCTGCGGCGCTCGATACCAGCGGCATCGCGGTGATCGCGGCGAACCAGACCGGGGCGAACGCTGCGGTCAATCCGTACCGGTTGCCGGGCAGCATCGATATGCTGCGCGCGTCGATCACGCGCTATACGGCAACCCAGGCGCAGGGCGATGCCGACGACACCAAACTGGCGTTCCGCTATGCGGTTCAGGCGATCGGCGATTCCGAAGCCGAACTCGGCAGTGCCGGCGATCCGCAGATGAAAGCGCTGATCTCGGCGCTCAAAAAGACCGTGTCGGACGACGTGGCGGCGGTCGATGATGTGATCAAGGCGACCGGTGAATTGCGCAAAAGCCAGGCCGATCTCGCGGCGTCGAGTGCCGCGATCGGTGATCAGACCGACAAGATCAACCTGGCCCTGAGCACGCTACGATCCGACCAGAGCGACAAGACCGGGGCGGCCGTCCAGCGGACCCGCACGCTGGTGATCGTCGTTGCCGTCGTCGCGCTGGTGCTGGGCGCGCTGCTCGCCTGGATCATCGGGACCAGCGTCGCCGGTCCGATCGTCAAGATGACCGCGCGCATGCAGTCCTTGGCGGCAGGCCAGCTCGAAGCGCCGATTCCGGGCGGCGACCGGCGCGACGAAATCGGCCTCATGGCGCGGGCGGTCGAGGTGTTCCGCAACAACGCCGCGACGGTTCGGACCCTGGAGCTGGAAAGCGCCGCACAGCGCGAGCAGGCAGAGCATGCGCGCATCCAGATGATGGCCGATCTCGCCGACCGGTTCGATCGGGGCATGGCGGGCGTGATCAGCGGCGTCGCCGGGCGGGCGGCACAGATGGGCAAGAGTGCCGAAGTGCTGGCCCGGGTGGCCGAACGCGGGCGTGGGCTGGCCGAAAGCGTCGCGGCGCGGTCGGAACAGGCCTCGACGAACGTTCAAACCGTCGCGGCCGCGACCCAGGAGCTGTCCGCCTCGATCTCGGAGATCTCACAGCAGGTTTCCCGTTCGGTCTCGGTCTCCACCAAGGCCAGGGACGAGGCGCTCAGGACGTCGGAATTGATGAACGGTCTGTCGCAGGCCGCGGCGAAGATCGGTACCGTCGTCCAGCTGATCCAGGCGATCGCGAGCCAGACCAATCTCCTGGCCCTGAACGCGACGATCGAGGCGGCCCGGGCTGGCGACGCCGGCAAGGGCTTTGCCGTCGTCGCCAACGAGGTGAAGAGCCTGGCGACGCAGACCGCGCAGGCGACCGAGGAAATCGCCGGCCAGATCAATGCGATCCAAAGCTCCACCGGTCAATCGGCGGCGGCCATCACCCAGATCGGCCAGACGATCGGCGAGATGACCGAGATTGCGACCGCCATCGCGTCCGCCGTCGAGGAGCAAGGGGCGGCGACCAGTGAAATCGCCCGCAATATCGAGGAGGCGGCCAGCGGCACGACCGCGGTCATGCACGAGATCTCGGAGGTGCGGGCTGTCGCGGGCGAGACCGACGCCGGGGCCGAAGCCGGCCTCGCCGCAGCGGCGGCGCTGGAGCAGCAGGCGGCCGCCCTCAAGGCAACCGTCGAGGAGTTTCTGGTGACGGTGCGTTCGGCGGCTTAGCGGATTTCGTTCACGTAGCGATGCTCTGTCGTGACGGCCCGATGCACCGCCAGGAGGGTCGGCTCGCCCGACTGGTCGTAGGCGATTTCGTCGATCTTGAGCACGGCCGCGGGGGCCGATAGGCCCAGCAGGGTCAGATCCTCGCCGTCGGCCAGTTCGGCGGAAACTTGCTCGCGGACGGCGGAAATGCGGATGCCGTAGCGCTCCAGCAGAAACAGATAGAGCAATTCCGGCACCGCGTCCGGCTGTTCGGGAAAGTCCGGGATCCGCGCGGCCGGCAGGGTGAAGCGGTCGTGCATCACCACCCGGCCGTCGATTTCGCGCGTCCGGTGCAGGCGTAGGACCGCTGCCGCCGGCTCCAGCGCCAGGGCGGCGCTCTCCTGGTCGCTCGCCGGTCCGATCGCGACCGACAGCACGCGTGCCGTCGACCGCACCAGGGCACCGTCCAGGCCGTGCAGGCGGAAATACTGGAAAAAATAGCGCAGGCTGTGATGTGGCGTCCGCCCGGTCACGATCGTGCCGGTCTTGCGCCGGCGCGTCAGCAGCCCCTCGGCGGTCAGGTCCGTCAGCGCGCGCCGGACCGTGCCGACCGCGACCCCGAACAGCTGCGCCAAGGCCACTTCGCCCGGCAGCACGGTGCCGGGCGCCCATTTGCCCAGCAGGATGGCCTCCGAGATCTGCCGCTTCACGCCCTCGTAGAGCGGCGCTGCCGCCTGCGCGCTCAGGCGGCGGATCGGCGAGCGAACCGGCTTGGCTTTGCCCGGGCCTGGCGTTTTATCGTTGACAAGGGCCATGCGCTGTCTTTCTCATTTCTATATAGATTATATAAATCGTCTGGTTTGGAAAGAGGCATCGCGTGGCAGGGACGGCAACCGATCGCATCGAGCAGGCCCTGGATCTCGTCGGCGCGGACGCGGCCGCGATCGAGCATGATCTGGCGCGGCTGATCGCGGTCGACACCTCGTTTCCGCCGGGCGACGGCTATGGCGCCCAGGCCGATCTGGCCGAGGCCCTGGTGGCGCCGCTGGGATTTTCCTGCCGGCGCGTCTCGGTGCCGCCGGCGCTCTGGTCGGTGCCGGCGGGTGGTGTCTCGGGCGAGCGGATCAATTTGATCGCCGACCGCGGCGATTTGATCGCCGACCGCGGCAGCGGCCTGCCGACGTGCAGCCTGTATTTCCATGTCGATACCGTGCCGGCCGGCGCGGGCTGGACCGTGCCGCCCTTCGCGCTGACCCGGGCCGACGGCCGGCTGTATGGCCGGGGCACGGCCGACATGAAGGGCACGATCGCGGCGACGCTGGCGGCCTTGCGGGCGCTGGCGCGAACCGGCTCGCCGCTGCGCTTCGCGCCGCGGCTGTTGTTCTGCACCGACGAGGAGGGCGGCCTCTATCCCGGCATCCGCTATCTGGCGGAGCAGGGCTTGATCGAGGGCCATCTGCTGAGCTTCAACGGCGGCGCGGCACCGCGGATCTGGGCCGGCTGTTTCGGCAGCATCGATCTGCTGATCCGCATCCGCGGCCGCGGCGCCCATTCCGGCGATCCGGTCGGGGGCATCAACGCGGTCGAGGAGGCGATCCCGCTGCTGAACGCGCTGATGGCGCTCAAGACGCGGGTGGAAGCGCGGACTTCGGCCATGCCGCCGCCGCCGCATTGGGCGGGCAAGCCGCTGCATGCCCGCCTGACCATCGCCGCGCTCCACGGCGGCCAGAAGGGCTCGTCGCTGCCGGCCGCGTTCGAGATCCTGGTCAACCGCCGCTATGCGCCGGAAGAGGATTTCACCCAGGTTCGGGACGAGATGGAGACGACGATCCGGGACGCCATGGCGGTGTCGCGCGCGCTGGGCGTCGAAACCCATATGGTCGGCCATCTGGCGCCGGTGTCCGATCCGACCGGACCGCATTGGCCGCGCTGGCAGGCGGCGCTCGCCCGGGGCTTCGGCTTCGCGCCCGGGGATTTCCGGGCCTGGGGCTCGTCGACCAGTTCCGACATGGGCTTCGTCCAGCAGGCGGGCATCCAGGAGATCCTGCTGGGCGGCCTGACCCGTCCGGACAACAATACCCATGCGCCGGACGAATTCACCACCCTGGAGGATCTGATCGCCCTCGCGCGCTCGATCCTCCTCTATCTCAGCCGCGATTTCGCAGAGACGCGGTCCTGACCACCGAAACAAAGCGATAGGGGCCAGAGGCATGTTCAAGTTCGCAGAGATCGATCGGCGGCGTTTCATCGCGGGGACGGCCGCCCTCGGCGCCCTCAGCCTGCCGATGGGCCGTGCGCTGGCCGCCGTGCCGAAGCGCGGCGGCACCTTGCGCGTCAGCGTCGATCAGGCGGTCACCAAGCTCAATCCGCTGCAGACCCGGGTCAATTGCGAGTATCTGGTGGCCGAGCTGCTCTACAGCGGCCTGACCCGCCTGGGCCCCAATATGGCGCCGGAACCGGATCTGGCCCATGCCTGGTCCTATTCGCCCGATCTGACCGAATGGACGTTCCAACTGCGCGACGGGCTCGTGTTCCATGACGGCAGCCCGTGTACCGCCGACGACGTGGTTGCGAGCTTCGAGGCGATCCTCGATCCGAAGACCGCCTCGCCGGCGCTGCAGAATGTCGGCCCGATCGCCCAGGTGACGGCGAAGGACAAGACGACGGTCTTTTTCAAGCTGTCGGCACCCTTCGCCGACCTGCCGGTCACGCTCGCCTATACCAATGCCAAGATCATTCCGGCCGCGATCGCCAAGTCCGGGCTGGCCCGCCTGGATCAGCAGGCGATCGGCACCGGCCCGTTCAAGCTGGTCTCGTTCGAGCCCGAACGGCTCGTCGCCGTCGTGCGCAACGAGGCCTATTACGACAAGGATCGGCCCTATCTCGACCGGGTCGAAGTGCTGGTCTATCCGGACAGCACGGCCGAGGGCTCGGCGTTGATCTCGGGCGATACGGATCTGATGGTCAGCGTGCAGCCGACCGAATATGCCCGGCTCAAGGGCGCCGACGGCGTCAGGGCGCTGCGCGTCCCGTCCGGCCAGTTCTGCAACATCATCCTCGGCTGCGATCAGAAGCCGTTCGACGATGTGCGGGTCCGCAAGGCGCTGGCGCTCAGCATCGACCGGCCGACCCTGGTCGATTTCGTCGTCGAGGGCTATGGCACGCCCGGCAATGATTCGCCGCTCAGCAGCGCCTATCGCTTCTACGCCGATCAGCCGCTGGCCCAGCCCGACATCGCCCAGGCGAAGAAGCTGCTTGCCGAGGCCGGGTATCCGAACGGTCTCACCGCGACCCTGATCGCGTCCGACAAGCCTTCGGTCCGGACCCAGCTGGCGGTCGCCGTGCGTGAGATGGCGAAGCCGGCGGGATTCAATATCGATGTGCAGACCATGCCGCACAGCACCTACCTGGATCAGGTCTGGAAAAAGGGCGCGTTCTACGTCGGATTCTACAACATGCAGGCGACGGCCGACGCGATCTTCTCGCTGCTCTATACGTCCAATGCGGCCTGGAACGAGACCCATTGGAACAATGCGGCGTTCGATAAGCTGGTCGGCGAGGCCCGCACCACGGTCGATGAGGCCAAGCGCCGCGCGCTCTATGCCGACGCGCAGAAGCTGATGCATGACGAGGTGCCGTCGATCATCCCGGTCTTCTTCGACCTGCTGGGCGCCCAGCGCGACCATGTCCAGCGCTACCAGCTGCATCCGCGCGGCGCCGTGTTCCGGCTCGACTTCGTCTCGCTGGGCGAAGGGGCCCCCAAGCGTGGCTGAGGCCCGGTTCCCGCCATGCCGCTGAGCTATCTGCTGAAGCGCTGCGGCCTGACCGTCTATACGCTGATCGTCGTGTCGCTGATCGTGTTCGCCGTGACCCAGGTGCTGCCGGGCGATGCCGCGACCATGCTGCTGGGCGAGAACGCGACCCCGGCGGCGCTCGCCGCGATCCGGGATCGGCTCGGCCTCGATGCGCCGGTCTGGCTGCAGTATGGCCATTGGCTGGGCGGCGTGCTCCATGGCGATTTCGGCACGTCGCTCAGGACCGGACAGCCGGTCGGACCGGTCATGGTCGAGGCGCTCGGCCGGTCGCTGCTGCTGGCGGTGCTGGCGATCGGCTTCATGCTCGTGCTGGCGTTGCCGCTCGGGATTCTGGCCGCGGTCCGGCGCGGCCGGGCGGCCGATCTGCTGGTGAGCCTCGTCTCCTATGTCGGTGTCTCGCTGCCGGAATTCGTCACCGCGACCCTCTTCGGATTGCTGTTCTCTGACTGGCTGCAATGGCTGCCGGCGACCGGCTATGTGCCGATGACCGAGAATCCCGGCCGGAGCCTGGCGCATCTGGTGCTGCCGGTGCTGACCGTGTCGGTCATCCTGATCGCCCATGTCTCGCGCATGGTGCGCTCGGAACTGGTCGACGTGCTTCACACCGACTATATCCGCGCCGCCCGCCTCAAGGGCCTGTCGGCGCGCGCGGTGCTGCTGAAGCACGGGCTGCGCAACGCCTTGCTGCCGACCATCACCATCGTGGCGCTCGATGTGGGCTATCTGCTGGGCGGCGTGATCGTGGTCGAAGAGATCTTCGCCCTGCCGGGCATCGGCCGGCAGCTGATCGTCGCGATCGAGGCGCGCGATCTGCCGGCGATCCAGGCCGGCGCGCTGATCATGGCCGCGACCTATTCCGTGGTGAATTTCCTGGCCGATGTCGCCTATGCCTGGCTCGACCGGAGGATCCAGTATGACTGAGCTCGTCCGCCGGCTGCTGCGCACGCCGCAGGGGGCGCTGGGCACGGCCATCGTCGCGCTGGTCTTGCTGCTGATCCTGATCGGCCCGCTGGCCGCCCCCCACGATCCAGACGCGATGGCGCCGCTGACCCGTTACAAGGGACCCAGTCTCAGCTATTGGCTCGGCACCGACCAATATGGCCGGGACATCTTGAGCCGGTTGCTCCACGGCGCCCGGGCGACGGTGGTCATGGCCTTCCTGGCGACGGCGCTGGGCTCGGTCGTCGGCGCGGTGATCGGCACGCTGTCGGCCTTTCTGGGCGGCTGGGCGGACGAGGCGATCATGCGGACGGTCGATGCGGTCATGTCGATCCCCAGCCTGCTGTTCGCGCTGCTGATCGCCAACCTGCTGGGCAAGAGCAGCCTCGATGCGGTGCTGGCGATCGGCATCGCCTTTGCGCCCGGCATGGCGCGCATCACGCGTAGCGTGGCGCTGACCGTGCGCCAGCAGGATTATGTCCATGCGGCGATCGCGCGCGGCGAGGGCGGCGGCTATATCGTGCTGCGCGAGATGCTGCCGAACGTGGTGGCGCCGATCATCGTCGAGGCGACCCTGCGCGTCGCCTTCGCGGTCATGCTGTTCGCGACCCTGAGTTTCCTGGGCCTCGGCGCGCAGCCGCCGGCGTCGGAATGGGGCCTGATGGTCGCGGAAGCGCGTCATTTCATGCATCTCAGCCCCTGGATGATCCTGTGGCCCAGCCTGGCGATCGCGCTGGTCGCCATCGGCTTCAACCTGCTGGGCGACGGGCTGCGCGATGCCCTCAACCCGCGCACCTGAGGGCCCGCCCGTGCCGCCCGTCCTCGAGATTTCCAACTACACGCTCGACTACACGACACCCCGGGGCGTCGCCCGCGCGCTGGATGCAATCGACCTGGCGATCGGCCGCGGCGAGGCCTTGGGCCTGGTCGGCGAGTCCGGCTCGGGCAAGACGTCGCTCGCCTGGGCGATCCTGCGCTGCCTGCCGGGCAACGCGCGCGAGCCGGGCGGCAGCATCAAGCTCGCCGGCGAGGATCTCATGACCAAGACCCCGGTCGAGATCGCCGCCATCCGGGGCCGCCGGATCGGCATGGTGTTCCAGGATCCCGGCACCTCGCTCAATCCGACGCTGCCCTTGGGCGAGCAACTGGCCGAGGTGCTGGTGCGCCATCGCCGGCTGACCCGGCGCCAGGCCTGGGCCGAAGGCGAGGCCATGCTGGCCCGGGTCGGCCTCAAACAACCGGCCCAGATGATGCGCCGCTATCCGCACGAGGCGTCGGGCGGCGAGAAGCAGCGCGTCGTGATCGCGACGGCGTTCGCCTGCAACCCCGACTGCATCCTGTTCGACGAGCCGACCACGGCGCTCGACGTCATCACCGCGCGGCAGATCCTCGACCTGTTCGCCGAACTGCAGGCCGAAACCTCGGTCGCCTCACTCTATATCTCCCATGATCTGGCGCTGGTCTCCCAGGTCGCCCAGCGGGTCGCGGTCATCCATCGCGGTCGGATCGTCGAGCAGGGCACGGCGGCCGAAATCTTCACGAACCCGCAGGACGATTACACAAAGCGCCTGATCGCCGCCGTGCCCCGTCCGGGCCGCCGGCTATCGGGAGCCGCACCCGTCCCGTCCGGTACGCCGCTGGTCGAGGCCAAGGCGGTCGGCGTGCAATATGGCCGGACCTCGCGGCTCGCGACCCTGTTCGGCCACGGCCGGGCGCCGGTGGTCGGCAACCGTGCCGTCAGCCTGTCGGTCCATCCCGGCGAGATCCTGGGCGTCGTCGGCGAATCCGGCTCGGGCAAATCGACCCTGGCCAAAGCCTTGACCGGACTCAATTCCTTCACCGGCGAGATCCGGTTCGACGGACGCCGGATCGGCGGTGCCGACGACATGGACAAGGCCTATCGCCGCAACGTCCAGATCATTTTCCAGCATCCCGACGCCTCGCTCAATCCGCGCCAGCGCATCGGCGAGATCCTGTCCCGGCCGCTTGCGCTCTATGGTGGGCAGGACGGGCCGCGCGAGGCGGCCGTCGCCCGCCTGCTGGAGCAGGTGCGCCTGCCGGCCGACTATGCCCGCCGCTTTCCGCATGAGCTGTCCGGCGGCGAGAAGCAGCGGGTCGCGATCGCCCGCGCCTTCGCCTCCAACCCCCGGCTGGTCATCTGCGACGAGATCACCTCGGCGCTCGACGTCTCGGTCCAGGCCTCGGTGATTGAGCTGCTGCTCGACCTGCAGCGGCGCCACGGCACGGCCTATCTGTTCATCACCCACGACATCAACCTGGTGCGCCAGATCGCGCACCGGATCGCGGTGATGTACCGCGGCGATCTGGTCGAGCTGCTCGACATCGAACAGCTCGAAGCCGGGCCGCGCCACGCCTATACGCGCTCGCTGATCGCAGCGGTGCCCACGCCGGTCGGAACGGCCGGCCTGACAATATTTCCGGTCGGAACGGCCGGCCTTATCCCTGGGAGGATCTGACAAGTGACGATGGATCGCGATGCGCTTTTGGCGCGGCTCGACGAAAAGGCCAGTCTCGATTTCCTGGCCGAGATGGCGCGCCACAAGAGCTATTCGGAGACCGAGGGCGAGCGCGTGCTGGCGCGCTTCATGGTCGAGCGCATGCGCGGCCTGGGGCTCGACGCGGAGACGCAGCCGGTCCCGGGCGAGCGGGTCAATGCCATCGGCCGCTGGCGCGGCACCGGCGGCGGCCATAGCCTGCTGTTCAACGGGCATCTCGATACCAACCCGGTGACCGAAGGCTGGACCGTCGATCCCTGGGGCGGGCTGGTCGATGACCGGTTCATCTATGGCATCGGCGTCTCGAACATGAAGGCGGGCGATGCGGCCTATTTCTGCGCGGTCAAGACGTTGATCGACGCCGGGGTCAAGCTCAAGGGCGACGTGGTGCTGACCTATGTCGTGGGCGAGCTGCAGGGCGGGGTCGGCACGCTCGCCGCGATCCGCCAGGGGGTGCGCGCCGACTATTTCATCAACAGCGAGCCGACCGACCTGCAGGCGCTGACCATGCATGCGGCCGCCTTCACCTTCATCATCGAGCTGACCGGCGTCACCCGCCATTTGTCCAAGCGCGAGGCGGCGGTCGATGCCATCCTGGCCGCCTGCGATCTGATCCCGCGGCTGAACGCCATGACATTCAGCGGCGCGCGCAGCGACGAGCATCGCTCGATCAACCGGGTCCATGTCGGCGTGATGCACGGTGCGCTGGGCCGCGAGTTGCATGAATGGCGGCCACCGCAGGTCGCCGATTTCGTGCGGCTCAAGGGTTCCGGCCGCTACGCGCCGGGCCAGACCGAGGGCCAGGCGCTGGCCGATCTGCGCACGGCGCTCGACGCGCTCGAGGCCCGCTTTCCCGGTCTCAAGGCGACGGTGCGCTCGGAACAGCTCGAAGGCCGCCCGGTGATGCCGGCGTTCGAGGTCGCGAAGGACGCGCGTATCGTGCGCACGGTCAATGCCGCCTATCAGAAAGTCCGCGGCCAACCGCAGCCGACCGGCGCCATCGCACCGCCCTGCTTCTACGGCACCGATGCCGGCCATCTCCATCACGAGCTGGGCATGGAGGGCATCGTGTGCGGGCCGGGCGGACGCTACAACACCATGCCGGACGAGCGGGTCGAGATCCCGGACTTCCTCGACATGATCCGCATCTACATGCTGGCGATCCTGGATATCTGCGAGCTGGCCTGACGCCAGGGGCCGCGGTCAGCCCGCGGGCGACTGGTCCAGCACGCCTTCCTTGACCAGGACCTCGTGCGCGGCCTTGAACGCGTCGAGTCCGGCCGGAATGCCGCAATAGGCCGTGGCATGCAGCAGGGCGGCCTTGATTTCCTCGACCGTGACGCCGTTGGTCAGCGCGCCTTTGACATGCAGCTTGATCTCGGGCGCCCGGTTGAGCGCGGTCAGCATGGCAAGGTTCATCAGGCTGCGGGTCCGGCGGTCGAGCGTTTCGTCGCCCCAGGCCCAGCCCCACGCCCAGCTGGTGGTCGCCCGCTGGAACGCCATCATGAAATCATCGGCCTTGGCCATCGAGGCATCGACATATTCGGCGCCCAGCACCTCGCGCCGGATCGGCAGGCCTTTGTCGAACAGGGCTTTGTCTTCGGACATGGCGGTTCTCCTGGTTGGGGCTAGAGACGAATGATCCGCGCGGTCCCGCCGGGTTCGGCGGCGGGGGCGCCCAGCGCCGACGATAGGCCGGCCGCCGCCTTGATCAGATGGCCCGCGATGTCGCGCACCGGGGCGGCGCCGAACCGGCCGATCGGCCCGCTCACCGTCAAGGCGCCGGCCAGCACCGGCCCGGCGGAAAACACCGCGGCCGACACCGACGCGGTCTGGGCATCATAGACCCCGGAACTGGCATAGACCGGCACGCGCCCGTCGCCGCCGGGCACCGGCCATGCGGCGGTTCGCAGCAGATGACCGATCGAGGTGTCGTCGAGCGGGATCAGCACGGCCGGCCGGGGGGCGTCGCGTACCGCTTGCGGCGATTCGACCCGGAACAGCAGCAGGCGGTTGCCGCCCTCGCGGATGTGGAATCCGGCACTCTCGCGCGTCGCCGCCGCCAATTGGTCGAGCACCGGCAGCACATGCTGGTCCAGGCGGAAATTATTGCGATAGGTCGCCCCCAGCTGCATCAGCTTGGCGCCCAGCTGATAGCGCCCGTCGCTGAGGCGCACGACATAGCCGGAGCGTTCGAGCGAGACCAGCAGGCGCAGCACGGTCGGCTTGGCCAGCCTGGTCGCCTTGGCGATCTCGGCCAGCCCGCGCGAACCGTCGCCGATGAAGGCGTCGAGCACCGCCAGCGCGCGCTCGGCTGCGTTGACGCCCTGGGCCTGACGGATCGGCTGAACCGGCATCTGTAAACCTGACAAGAACGCTTCCCCACCTGATGACCAGGCTACCCATACAAGCGCGCGCCGCGCCCGGCAACAAGCAGCGGCCGGGTGCCGCATGGCCTTGACGCCATCATAGCGCCGTTACACTATGTGGAATAGCGTTCCATTTTTTGAGGATTCGGTCATGACCTTGGGCTGCAGGATTGCCAAGCGCATGCGCACGGTTCCGGCCGAGATGATCGAGCAGTTCCGCGGCCTGCCGGTCGCCAATGTCAGCGATGTCATGTCCCGCCTGAGCGGCGGCGGCCCGAACCTCCGCCCGATGCATGGCGGCGGCGTGCTGGCCGGGCCGGCGCTGACGGTCCGGACGCGGCCGGGCGACAATCTGATGATCCATAAGGCGATCGACCTGGCCCTGCCGGGCGATATCATCGTCGTCGATGCCGGCGGCGATCTGACCAATGCGATGATCGGCGAGCTGATGCTGGCGCATGCGACCCAGCGCGGCGTCGGCGGCTTCGTCATCCACGGGGCGATCCGGGATATCGCGATCATCCGGGCCCAGCACGTGCCGGTCTATGCGGCGGGCATCACCCATCGCGGTCCCTATAAGGACGGCCCGGGCGAGATCAATTATCCGATCGCGATCGAGGGCATGGTGATCACGCCGGGCGATCTGATGCTGGGCGACGACGACGGCGTGCTGTGCGTGCCGTTCGAGCAGACCCAGACGGTGCTGGCCGCCGCGCGCGCCAAGCAGGCGGCGGAAGAGAAGCAGATGGCGGCGACGCTGACCGGCACGAGCGACCGCAGCTATATCGACAAGACCCTGGCCAAGCTCGGCTGCGAGATGCCATGACCGGCAAGACCATCAGCGAAAAGATCCTGTCGCGGAAGTCGCGCACCGACGCGCGCGCCGGCGACCTCGTCGTCTGCGACGTCGATTGCGCGCTCGGCACCGACGGATCGACGCCGATGGCCTTGGATTATTTCGAGCAGATGGGCGGCCGCGCCGTGCGCCATCCCGACCGGATCGTGTTCGCGCTCGACCATTACGTGCCGCCGTCCAGTCCCAAGACGCAGCAGCTGCATCACCTGATGCAGGCCTTTGCCGCGACCCACGCGATCACGCTGCATGAAGCGGGCGAGGGCATCGGGCATCAGCTGATCGTCGAGACCGGCCGCGCGTTGCCGGGCAGCCTTGTCGTCGGCGCCGACAGCCATGCGGTGACCTACGGCGCGCTCAACAGCTTCGCCACCGGCATAGGCTCGTCCGACCTGGCCGCGATCATGCTGACCGGCCAGATCTGGCTGCGCGTGCCGCAGTCGATCCGGGTGACCCTGACCGGGCATCTGTCGGCCGGCGTCTATCCCAAGGATATCGCCCTGGCGCTGGCCGGCCGGCTGCGCGCCGACGGCGCAGCCTATCAGGCGCTCGAATTCGCCGGCGACGGCGCGGCGTCGCTCGATCTGGAGGATCGGCTGGTGCTGAGCAATCTCGCGGTCGAGATGGGCGCCAAGAACGGCATCTTCCCGGCCGATGCCAAGACCGCGGCCTATCTGGCCGGGCGGACCGACCGGAAATTCCAGCCGATCGCGGCCGATGCCGACGCGGTCTATGTCCAGGAGGTCACGCTCGATCTCGCCAGCCTGGTGCCGCAGGTGGCCTTGCCGCATCTGGTCGATCAGGTCGCCGCCCTCGACAGCATCGTCGCCACGCCGGTGCAGATGGTCTTCCTCGGCACCTGCACCGGCGGCCGGCTGCGCGACTTTCACCAGGCGCGCGACGTGCTGGTGGCCGGCGGCGGCGTCGCGCCCGGCGTGCAGCTGGTCGTGACGCCGGCCTCGCGCGAGGTGCTGGACGCGATGCGGGCCGACGGCACCTACGATGATTTCATCCGGCTCGGCGCCCGCTTCGTGCCGCCCGGCTGCGGCGCGTGCTGCGGCACCTGCGGCGTGATCCCGGGCGATGGCGTTAATGTCGTCTCGACCGCCAACCGCAATTTCAAGGGCCGCATGGGCAATGGCGCCGCCTCGATCTATCTGGCCTCGCCGGCGAGCTGCGCCGCCGCCGCGGTCAGCGGCAGGATCGGCAAGCCGTCATGACCGCGCTGCGGCTGGTCGGGCAGGCGCGTCTGTTCGGCGACGACGTCAATACCGACTACATCATCAGCTCGACCCGCAAGCGCGAGAGCCTCGATCCCCAGGTGCTGCGGCACTATCTGTTCGAGGGCATCGATCCCGAATTCGCCGCCTCGATCGCGCCCGGCGATATCCTGGTCGCCGGCAAGAATTTCGGCTGCGGCTCGGCCATGGAGGTCGCGGTGACCGCGATCCTCGGTGCCGGCATCCAGGCCGTGCTCGCGCGCAGCTTCTCGCGCACCTACTACCGCAACGCCATCAACAACGGCCTGCTGCCGCTGATCTGCGACACGGCCCGCATCCGCCCCGGCGACAGCCTATCGATCGGCGGCGGTGCCGACATGGTCGTCCAAAACCGGACGACGGGAGAGATCCTGATGCCCGAAGCCCTGCCGCCGATCATGCTCGAAATCCTCGCCTCGGGCGGACTCGTCCCCTACATGCGCCAGCACGGGAGCTTCGTCGTCTGATGCCGACATATCGTTTGCGTTTGCCCGGCCCGACCGAGGTGCCGGAGCGCGTCCGCCAGGCCATGGCACGCCCGGTGGTCAACCATCGCGGCCCGGAATTCCGCGCCGAACTGGCCCGGGCCGAGACGCTGATCCAGCCGGTGCTGGGCACGGCCAACCGCGTGCTGTTCTTCGCCTGCTCCGGCACGGGCATGATGGAAGCGGCGCTGACCAATATCGTGGCACCGGGCGAACGGCTGCTGATCGTCGAGCAGGGCCAGTTCGGCGAGCGCTTCGCCGCGATCGGCCGCATGCTGGGTGCCGAGATCGACCTGCTGGAAGTGCCCTGGGGCGAGACGGTCGATCCGGCCGCCGTCGCCGAACGGGTCCGCGATCAGGTCTATCGAGCCGTGGTCGTCATCCATAACGAGAGCTCGACCAGCGTGGTCAGCGATCTGCAGGGCATCGGCGCCGTGCTGCGCGACAATCCGGCTTTGCTGGTGGTCGATTCGGTCAGCGGCCTGGGCGGCGTCGACATGCGGCAGGACGAATGGGGCGTCGATATCGTCGTCTCCGCCTCGCAGAAGGCGCTGATGTGCCCGCCGGGCCTGGGGCTCGCCAGCCTCAGCGCCAAGGCCTGGGCCGTGGTCAAGCGCGAGGATCGGCGGCCCAGCTTCTACTGGAGCTTTACCAGGGCTTTGGCCTCGATGGAAAAGTCCGAGACGGCCTTCACCGCGCCGGTCAGCCTGGTCGCCGGCCTGTGCGAGGCGCTGGAGATGATCCATGCCGAGGGGCTGCCGGCCGTGCTGGCGCGCCATCGCCGGCTGTCGTCGGCGCTGCGCGCCGGGGGCCAGGCGCTGGGGCTGGCCGAGTTCGGCCGGGCGCCGGTGCTGTCCAGCACGGTGGTCGCGTTCAAGGTGCCCGACGGGCTCGACGGCGGCGCGATCGTGCGGGCGATGTATCAGGACCAGGGCACCGTCATCGCCGGGTCGCGCAACCGGCTGTCGGGCCGGGTCATCCGCATCGGCACGATGGGTGCATTGGACACCGGGACGATTCTGACGGACCTCGCCCATCTGGAAGCGGTGCTGACCGCGATGGGCTGTCCGATCGTGCCCGGCGCGGGGCTGGCGGCGGCGAGCGCGTTTCTCGCCACGCGGGGCTGAACGGGACGGAACGGACGCACGGACACATTCGGGATAGGGGGACAGGCGGAATGGACATGTCTTATCGATTTCTGGGGCTGGGGGCCGCCGCGTTCGGCGTGATGGGCGTTCTGGCCGGACCGGCCGCGGCCCAGCAGCATCTGGTGCTGTATTCCGCCAACGACGATACCGTGAACAACATGGTCTCGACCGGCTTCACGGCCGCGACCGGGATCAAGGTCGACATCATCTCGACCGGGTCGGGCGTGCTGCTCCGGCGCCTCGCCTCCGAGCGGGACAATCCGCAAGGCGACGTCGTCTGGGGCACCAGCGCCTCGCTGCTGAAGCAGAACAGTTCGTATTTCCAGCCCTATGCGGCCAAGGAAAAGGAGGCGGTTCCGGCGGCCTACCGCGATCCCGACGATCTCTGGCTCGGCACCAACCTGCAGGTCCTGACCATCAGCCAGAATACGAATTCGATTCCGGCGGCCGACGGGCCGCACGCCTGGGCCGATCTGCTCGATCCGAAATGGAAGGGCAAGATCGCCTTCACCGATCCGGGCAATTCCGGCTCCGCCTACGTCACCGCGACGTTCCTGGAGGCCTTGTGGGGCAGCGACGACGGGGCCTGGACCAAGCTCGGCCAGTTGCTCGGCAATACCAAGGTGCTGACCCGCTCGACGCTGGTGTTCGACGGCAACGGCACCGGCGAATACCCGCTGGGCATCTCGCTCGAATATGCCGGCAATCTCTGGGCGCATAACGGCGCGCCGGTCAAGGTGATCTATCCGACCGACGGTACCGCGGTGGTGGCGGAGGCGATCGCCATCATCAAGGGCGCCCCGGATCTGGACGCGGCGAAATCCTTCGTCGATTTCATCAACGGCAAGCCGATGCAGGAGCAGATGCTGAAGGCGACGTTCCGCCGGCCGGCCCGGCAGGACATCGATTTCTCCTCGGTCTCCATGCCGCCGCTGTCGGCGATCAAGATCGTGCCCTATGACGACGTGAAATGGGACGGGGTGCGGCGCCAGACGCTCGAGCGCTTGAAGACGCTGATCCAGGACACGCGGTGATCGTCTGACGAGGGTCGATTCATGACCGCCATCCGCCTCGACGCGCTGACCCGGACGTTCGCTACCGTCCGGGCGGTCGATGCCATCTCGCTGACCATCGCCGATGGCGAGTTCTTCACGCTGCTGGGCCCGTCCGGCTGCGGCAAGACCACGCTGCTGCGCATGATCGCCGGCTTCTGCGATGTGGAGCAGGGCAGCATCTGGTTCGATGACAAGCGCATCGACCAGCTGCCGGCGCACCAGCGCAACATCGGCATGGTGTTCCAGAACTACGCGATCTTTCCGAACCTGACGGTGGCCGAGAACGTCGCCTACGGCCTGAAGGCCCGCAAGATCGAGCGGCGCGACGTCGATCGGCGCGTGGCCGAGGCGCTGGAGATGGTCGAGCTGCCGAACCATGGCGCGCGCTGGCCGCACGAGATGTCGGGCGGGCAGCTGCAGCGCGTCGCCATCGCGCGCAGCCTGGTGATCAAGCCGGCCGTGCTGCTGTTCGACGAACCGTTGTCGAACCTGGATGCCCAGCTGCGCACCCATATGCGGGTCGAGATCCGCCAGCTGCAGAAATCGCTCGGCCTGACCGCCGTCTATGTGACCCACGACCAGGAAGAGGCGCTGGCGATCTCCGACCGGATTGCCGTGCTGCGCGGCGGCCGGATCGAGCAGGTCGGCACGCCGGAAGCGATCTATCGCACGCCGGAGACGGCGTTCGTCGGCTCGTTCATGGGCGCCACCAACATGCTGTCCGGCGTGATCGGGGCCAGCGACAGCAGCACCACGACGGTGGTGGTCGGCGGGACGGAGATCCGGGTGCCGGGGCGGATCGGCGTGCCCGGCGATCGGGTGCTGCTGTCGATCCGGCCGGAAACCCTGCGTCTGGTCGAGGACGCCGCGGCGGGTCCCCGGCTGACCGCGCGCCTGATCCTGCGCGAATTCCTCGGGCCGATTCTGCGCCTGCACGCGACGTTGCCGGACGGCACGGCCATCCGCATCGCGGCCTTGGGCGGCCAAGTCGTGGGCGCGGAGCCCGGCGGCGCGCTGCAGCTCGGCTACGACCCGGCCCAGATCCTGGTCTATCCGGCCCCATGACCGGCTTCGGCGGCATTTCGGCGTTCCGCACCAGCGTCACGCTGTTCGCGCTGGCGTTCCTGGCGCTTTTCCTGCTCTACCCGCTGTGGATCGTGCTCGAGGCCAGCCTGGTCGACCCCACCACGGGCGGTTTCACCTGGGAGCCCTACCGGCATACTCTGGCCAGCCGCTATTATCGGGGCAGTCTCGACAACAGCCTGATCGCCGGCGCGCTGTCGATGGTCTGCGCTTCCGCGATCGGGGTGCCGCTGGCCTTCTGCCTCGCCCGGATCGACATTCCGGGCAAGTCGCTGCTGATGACGCTCGCGTCGCTGCCGCTGGTGCTGCCGTCCTTCGTCAGCGCCTATGCGCTGGTGCTGCTGTTCGGCCATGCCGGCGTGATCACGCTGGCGCTACACCGGATCGGCATTCCGGTCGGCGACATCTATGGCATGGCCGGCATCGTCATCGTCTTTACCCTGACGCTCTATCCCTATGTGCTGATGCCGACCGTGGCGGGATTCAAGGCGATCGACATCTCGGTCGAGGAGGCGGCGCGCAATCTGGGGGCGTCGCGCGGGCGCGTGTTCCGCACCGTGCTGCTGCCGATCGTGGCGCCGTCGGTGCTGGCCGGGGCGCTGCTGGTGTTCATCGAGACGCTGGAGAATTTCGGCGTGCCCTCGGTGCTGGCTGAGGACCGGCCGTTCCTGTCGCTCGACATCTTCAAGCTGTTCGCTGGCGAATCGGATTCCAACCCGGCCGCGGCCGGCGCGCTCAGCACGTTGCTGGTCGCCATCACCATCGCCGTCTTGCTGCTGCAGCGCCGCTACCTGGCCAAGCGGCGCTTCGCCACCGGCGCCCGGCGGACGCCGCCGGTGATTGCGCTGGCCCGGCCCTGGCGGCGGCTGGCCACGGCCTATGCCTGGGGCGTGGTGCTGCTGTCGCTGCTGCCGTTCGGCGCGGTCCTGGTCATCTCGTTCCTGCAATTCAGCGGGCCGGTGCTGAGCTGGCACCTGAGCCTCGGCAACTACGCCACCCTGCTGCACGGCTCCTATCAGCCGCTCTACAGCACCGGCATCCTGGCGACGGCGGCGGCTCTGGCCGCCACCCTGCTGGGCGCCCCGATCGGCTATGTGCTGGTCCGCCACCGCAGCAAACTCTCGACCCTGCTCGACATGGTCGCGATCGTGCCATTCGCCGTGTCGGGTACCGTGCTCGGCATCGGCATGATCATCGCGTTCAACAGCGGCCCGCTGGTGCTGACCGGCGGCTGGCTGATCCTGGTGCTGGCCTATGTCGTGCGCAAGCTGCCGTTCAGCATCCGCTCGGCGAGCGCCATCGTGCATCAGATCGATCCGAGCCTGGAGGAAGCCTCGATCAATCTCGGCGTTTCCCCGTTCAAGACGTTCGTCACCCTGACCGTGCCGATGATGGCCGGCGGCATGATCGGCGGCATGGTGCTGGTCTGGGTCACGGTCGCGGCCGAGCTCAGCTCGACCATCGTGCTCTACAGCAGCCGCTGGGCGACGATGACCGTGCTGATGTTCCAGGCGCTGGAGGGCACCGCGCCCGGACAGTCGGCGGCGGCCGCCGCGATTCTGATCCTGTTCACCGCCATCCCGCTGCTGCTGGTCTACCGCTTCCTGCGCCGGCAGGACGGGTCTTTGCTATGAGGCTGTCATGACCGAGATCAATTTCCGCAGCGACAATGTCGCGACGGTCAGTCCGGAGATCCTGCGGGCGCTGGACCGGGTCAACCAGGGCCCGGCCGCGTCCTACGGCGACGATGCCCACAGCACCGAATTGAACCGGTCGTTTTCCGCGCTGTTCGAAAAGGACGTCACCGTGTTTCCGGTCGCGACCGGCACGGCGGCCAATGCGCTGGGGCTGGCTGCCTGCGCCCGGCCCTACGGCGCGATCTATTGCCATGAACATGCCCATATCCACACGTCCGAGGGGGCGGCGACCGAGGCCTTCACCGGTGGGGCGAAGCTGCTGCCGCTGCCGGGCGACGGCTTTCGCCTGAGCGCCGAAAGCCTCGCCGACGCGGTTCGCCGCGCCGACTGGGGCGTGCGCAACCGGGCCCAGCCGGACGCGGTCTCGATCACCCAGGCGACCGAGCACGGCACGATCTATCGCCTGGACGAACTGGCGGCATTGGGCGAGATCGCCCACGGCGCCGGGCTGAAATTCCATATGGACGGCGCGCGCTTCGCCAATGCGCTGGCGACGCTGGGCTGCACGCCGGCGGAGATGAGTTGGCGGCGCGGCGTCGATATCCTGTCGTTCGGCGCCACCAAGAACGGCGCCATGAGCACCGAGGCGATCGTGGTGTTCGACCCGTCCCTGGTCGAGCCGCTGTCCTACCGGCTGCGCCGCGCGGGCCAGACCTGGTCCAAGATGCGCTTCGCGGCGGCCCAGCTGCTGGCCTATGTCGAGGATGGGCTCTATCTGCGGTCGGCCGACCGGGCGAACGCGCTCGCCGCCCGCATCGGACAGGCCATGGCGGCGGTGCCGGGCGTGGCGCTGCTGGCGCCGGTCGAGGCCAACTTGGTGTTTCTCTCCCTGCCGCCGGCGATGATCGACGGCCTGCTCGCCGCCGGCGTTCGCGTCGCGCGCCGCAGTCCGGACGTCATCCGCCTGGTCACCCGCTTCGACGGGCGCGACGAAGACATCGATCGCCTGATCGACATCGCGCGCGGCCTGGCGCTTTAGCGCGCCGTCAAATGGCGTCCGAGACCGATCGCGGCGGGGCCGCCGCCTTCGCCTCGGTGCGTTGCCACAGGATCAGGCCGGGAACGCCCAGGGCCACTTCGCGCAGGCGCTTCAGCAGCGACAGCGCGATCGCGACCTCGGGCGACAGGCCCAGGACCTGGCAGACGACGATATAGCCGCCCTCCTGCACGCCCAGCGCGCCGGGAACGGCAAATCCCACGGACTTCAGCGCTTGGCCCAGGCTCTCGATGATCAGTCCGGGGCCGATGCCGATATCGTGCCCGAGGAAATGCAGGGCGATGCAGGCCTCGATCCCGCCCAGCAGCCAGCAGGCCAGGTGCCAGAACCCCGCCAGCGCCACCCGGCGCGGCGACCGGTAGCAGCCGATCAGCGCCTGATGCAGCCCCTCGACATTGGCGGTCCCCGCCCAGCCCATCGACCGGCCGAGCCGCATCAACCCCTTTTCGATGGCCGCGGCCAGGCCCAGCCATTGGGCCGCCAGCAGGCCCGCGACCGCCAGGGCACCGATCAGCAACCCGCTGACGACATAGCCCGCGATGCCGCTGTCACCAACGGTCCAGAGCAGCAGGACCAGCCCCAGCAGGGTGAAGACGATCTGGGTCACGACCTCCATGGTCAGGTCGGCGACCGTCCCGGCGATGGCGGGCGCCAGCTTCATGCCGCGCCGCTGCAGCAGGCGCGCGGCGACGAATTGTCCGCCGATCTGCGCCACCGGCAGCAGGTTGTTGACCGCCTCGCGGATCAGGCGCAGCCCGAAATAGACGCCGAGGCCGGGGCGCGGCTCGGTCGGTCCGGCAATGGTGCGCCAGCCCAGCGCCGAAAACAGGATCTGGACCGAATGGAACGCGATCAGCGCCAGCATGCCGGCCCAGCCGGCATGGCGGAGCAGCTCGAAGATCCGCTCGATCCCATAGCTTTCCAGCAGCCAGGCCGCCAGGCCGAGCCCGAAAATACCGCCGATGATGGCACTGAACTTCATGAAGGCGTCTCTTCCGGGGGTGGGGAAACCTAGAGCTTCGGCTTCGCCACTTCGCGTGTCGGGGGTGGGCCCATCAGCGCCGGTCCGAAGAACAGTGCCGTCCCGAGCGTATAGGCGAGCGAGATCAGCAGCAGCTTCCCCATGCTGGCGGTGCCCGGATGGCTGGAAATCCAGAGCGCGCCAAAGGCGACGCCGGTGGTGAGCCCGCTGAACAGCACCGCGCGCATCAGGCTCGAGGTCAGGAAATGCGCCTGTCCCGAGCGCCAGGCGACGACCAGGTAGATATGGAATGCGACACCGATCCCGAACAAGAGAGGGAGCGCGATGATGTTGGCGAAATTGATCGGCTGGCCGATGAGCACGCAGGTGCCGAGCGTCAGCAGGCCGGTCAGCATCACTGGCAGAACGGTATAGACCACATCGACGAACCGGCGCAGCGCCGCGAACAGCAGCGTCGTGATCGCGATCAACGACCAGAGGCCGGCCTCGCGGAAGGCATCGACGATGGTCCGGCCGGCCTCGACGATCGAGATCGGGCCGCCGCTGGCATTGGGCGCGACGGCGCTGACCGCCTCGGCAAAGCGCTTGATGCCGGCGTCATCCAGGATGCCGCCCTTGGGAAAGACTTCGATGCGGACCTGGCCGTCCGTCGCTGTCCATTGCCGGACCAGCGCGGGCGGCAGCGTGGCGCGCGTGACGGGCTGGGCTTCGAGCAGCGCCCGGATCTGGCCGAGCAGGGTCTGCAGCGGCTCGACCACAGCGGTCTGGGCGGCGGCCCGGCGTGCCGGATCGCCATTTGCCAGTCGCTCCAGCGCGTCCGCCAGCCGTGTGGCGTCCTGGCCCGCGTCGGTCTTGTCCGCGGCGGCGGCTTCGCGCAGCGCGGCGGCGGTCTGGCGCAGGCTGGCGACATTCGCCGCATCGTCGGGCGGCGGCTGGGCGTCGAACGGTGTGATCGTCGCGGCCAGGAACAGATTGGCGTCGGCGATGGCATCCAGCTTCGGTCCCTGGTCGGCCGGGATGAAGCTCGACAGCGTCACCGCCTGGGCCACCTCGGGCAGCTTGTCCAGGCGCGCGGTCAAGGCGTCGGCGTCGGCGATCGACGGTGCCGGGATGTCGATGGTGCTGGGCGAGCGGTTCGGATCCTTCATCAGGTCGAGCAGCGTCGCCATCGATTCGGACTTCGGGTCCTTCAAATCCAACGGATTGGAATCGAAGTGCAGGAAAGGCAGCAGCCCGATACACACCAGCGCGATCAGGCCGTTCAGCAGCAGCACCAGCTTCCGGCGGCGATGCATGACGTCGTCCAGCGGCGCCAGCGCCGCGAAACCGCCGCGTGCGCCCAGCACCGGCGGCTGCAGCACGTGCAGCAGGGCCGGCAGCAGGGTGACGTTGAGCAGAAAGGCCACCACCATGCCGAGACCGGCGATCATGCCCAATTCGGAAATGCCGACGTAGCTGGTCGGCAGGAAGGCGAAGAAGCCGGCCGCGATCGCCGCCGCCGCCAGCGCCAGCGAGCCGCCGACCTCGTGTCCCGCGGCGACCAGCGCCTGGTCCCGGCTGGGCAGGCGACGGCTGTCCGACCGGTATTTGACCGCGAACTGGATGCCGAAATCAACGCCCAGGCCGACGAACATCGGAATGAACGCGACCGAGATCAGGTTGAACCGGCCGACCGTCGCCAGGCCCAGGCCGGCGGTAATGACCAGGCCGACCAGCGTCGTGCCCAGGATCGCCAGGGTGACGCGAGCGGACCGCACCGCCAGCCACAACATGAGCAGGACCGCCGAGATCATGACCGAGGCCATCAGCACGGCCCGGTTGGCCAGGCTGGCGAACTCGTCGTCCGACAAGGGCACTGCGCCGGTCAGGCGCACGGTGACGCCGTGCGCCGGATCCAGGCCGGCGTCGCGGGCGGTCTGGCGGATGGCGTCGCTCGCCATCAGGCCGGGCTCCAGGGCGGCAAAATTGAGCACCGGGCGAATCAGCACGAACCGGCGCGTCGATGCCGCATCCCCGCTATCGGCCAGCAGGGTCTGCCAGGAGAAAAAAGCCGGCTGGCCATCGGCGGCGGTTTGCATGGCGCTGCCCAGCGCCTTCATCAGCTTGTCGACGTCCGCCAGCTTCGCCGCGCCGGACTGCACCCCGCTCAACGGCACCAGCAGGCTCGTCATCACGCCGCGCAGGCTCGGGTCGGCGGCCAGCGGTCCGAGGAAGGGCTGCGCGGCGATCAGTTGATCGGTCGTGGCCGTGACTTGCTTCTGCGACAGGAACAGCAGCCCCTCGCGCTCCCAGAACGGGCCGCCCTCCGGCAGATCGACGCCCAGAATCTCGGCCTTGCGCAGGGCAAGCTTCTCCGCCAGGAGTGTTGCGGCGCGGTCGGCCAGTTCCGGGGTGCGGCCGTCGATCACGGCGACGATGCCGTGCGCCTGTTCGGGAAAGGTCTTGTCGAATTCGATCGAGTTCCGGCGCCAGGCCAGATCCGCCGAGATCAGCTGGGACGTGTCGGTGGTCATCTTGAAATGACCGCCGGCATAGACCCCGGCGGCGATCGCCAGCAGCAGACCCGCGGCGATCACCAGCCAGGCGGACCGGATGCTGATCGATACGAGTCGCGCCACGACGGACAGTTTTTCGGACACCGGTTACCTACGAGCGGGACGCTTCCGGCGCGTCGCGCACAGAGGTGCGCGCCGGCCGGGAAGACGGTGAGGGTGAGACGTTCCGGCGACAGTTACAGTGTGGCCCGGCCGATTGGAAGGAATATGAGCTGCAGCCGGATCTGGCGGCCGTCGCTGTCGGGACGCGCATTTACACCCGAAACACGTAGGATTTTGCGGCATCCCGCTCGATGTCGGGCGGAAACGACGCGTGTTTATCCGCATAATATTGGGCCCGGTGATCGCCCAGGCTGGCGAGATTGTAGGTCAGGTACAAAATCCGCCGCGGCGCATCGGTGAAATTCGGCTTGGAGGCATGGGGGGCGAAGCTGTCGAAGAAGATCACATCGCCGGGCGCGGTCGGCACCGCATGCAGGGTCAGGCCGGTCTCGTCCAGCGGCTTCCATTCCTCGCCGATCAGCCCTTCCTTGTGGCGGCCGGGCGCCATTTCCAGGCAGCCGTTTTCCAGCGTGGCCGGGTCGAGCGTCACCATGGCGGTGACGAAGATCGGGGCATAGGTGGTCCAGCCGGCCTGTTGGTCCTGATGCGCCTTGAAGCCGGGGCCGCCGGGCTTCTTGAAGTTGATCTTGTCCTTGAACAGCACGACCGGGCCGCCCGCCATCCGCCCGATCCAATGGGCGAGCGCGCCCTCGCGGATCAGCCGTTCGAAGCCCTCATGGAACGGACAGAAATTCTCGATCCGCTGGATCACGCGCCGCCCGGGTTCGGTCAGGCTGTCCTCGTGATAGACCCAATGGCGGCCGGCCACCTCGGGCGCGGTCTCCAGTTCGTTGGTCCAGCGCAGCAGGTCGTCGACCTCGCCGGCCCCGAAGAAATTGCGCACGACCAGATAGCCGTCGCGGTCCATCTGGGCGCATTCGGCGTCGGTCGGATTCCGGTCGAGGCCGGACAGGGCGGGCGCGCTCATGCGTCGATCTTCGGCAGCAGGGCCATCGCCTTCGCGATGTCCTCGGGGAAGTCGATCTCGGTCCACGCCATGCCGCTGATATCCTCGAAGCCGAAGCGCTCGGCCGTGCTTGCCATGATCATGTCGCGGATCGGCTCCTCATATTCCATCGAGCGGCGGTCGGCGACATAGGCTTCGGCGCGCTCCGCCAGCTCGTGGGCGACGTCGGGGGAAAAACGAAAGAATCCGACCGACTCGCCGTGCCACTCGTGCGGTTCGGTCGGCCGCTTATGGAAATCGACGATGCGGCCATCGCGCATGCAAAGCTTGACCGGCTCGTCGCCCGGCTCCAGCTCGCGGTCGAGCAGCAGGCAGCCCGGCCGGCGGCTCGCGACCAGCCGCTCCATCAGACGCCGGTCGTACAGCACGTCGGCGTCCATCAGGATGACGGGGCGGCCGCTCTGCAGCACGGCGCGCCCGGCCCACATCGACACGACGCTGCCTTCGCGGAAATCCGGATTGACGACCGTGGCAAGGGCAGATCCATCCGCCAGCGCATCGAGAGCCTCGCGCATCAGTTCGGCCTCGTAGCCGATCACCACGGTAATCTCGTCGATGCCGACGCCACGCAGAATTTCGATATGGCGGGCCATCAGGCTTTTGCCGCCGAAATCCAGCAGAGCCTTCGGCGTTCCGGCGTATTCGCCCGTGTCCCCGCCCAGCCGCCGGCCTACGCCCGCGGCTAGAATCAGGGCGCAGGGAGTGGCGATATTGGACGAACTGGACGGCATGCAGCGGATCTCCGTAAGGGGTGTGGGCGATAGCATCGCACAGGCGGCCCGGGCCGGCGATGGCGCTTTTTTGTTCAGGCGTGCCCGACGATCAAAACGCAATGGCCCAAACCGCCACAGCTTGCGTCGGGGCGGCGGCAAACCTATTGGTATCATCGGATGGCAATTAGGGTAGGCGTCGCAATTGGTGACCTGGCATTTGAACGACGGTCCACAGAGGGCCGAGGGCGCATTTAGTCCGGAACAGCTTTGTCGGGAGACGACATCTTGATCGGCCAGTCGTGGACCCACAAGCTGGCACGCCCCCTGGTGCGGCCGCTGGTCGGCACCGGAATTACGCCCAACCATATCACGACGGCCCGGCTGGTGACCGGCCTGATGGCCGCCGGCGCCTTGTTGCCGGGTGACGCGAGCTGGACCTGGTGGGCGGGCTGGCTGTGGCTGCTGTCGGCCTTTCTCGACCGTGCGGACGGCGAGCTGGCACGCGTCGGGAACATGGCGTCGCTCGAAGGGCAGGCCTGGGACTATAAGGTCGATCTGATCGTCAATCCGGTCTTCTTCGTGGCGATCGGCGTCGGCCTCCGGGCGTCCGTGCTGGGCGGCTACGCCATCCCGCTCGGCATCATCGCGGGCGGCTCGGTCTTTCTGGGCGCCTATTGGTCCAAGGCGCTCGAGCTTCGGCAGGGGCCGGCGGTCAAGGCCTACAGCGGGGCGTTCGGCTTCGATCTCGACGACCTGCTGTACCTGTTCGCGCCGCTGGCCTGGCTCGGCTGGCTGATGCCGATCCTGGTCGGTGCCGCCATCGGCGGTTCGCTGATGGCGCTGCTGACCGCCTGGCGGCTGCGCCGTCTGATCAAAAAACAGCACGCCTAAGCGGCAGACGCCCTGCGTCTGGAACGACGCAGCTGGCGAACCTCGACGGCTTGCCAAACCAGCAGGATGGGAATACCGATCGCGACATCCCGCGCGCGCCGCAGCAGCGACACGCCGAGCGAAATTTCCGGCGGGATGCCGAACAGCGCGCCGATGCCGGCGTAGCCCGCTTCCTGGACTCCGGCATAGCCCGGGACGATGAAGGCCGGGATCAGCAGCACATGCAGCAGCGCCTCGATGGCGAGCCCACCCATGAGATCGATGTCCGAGCCCAGCAGGCGAAACGCCAACCAGTTGCCGATGCCCTTGCACAGCCAGCCGACCAGATGGGCCGCGGTGCCCGATGCCATGCGTCCGGACTGGGCATATGCCGCCGCCAGCTCATGGTCGGAGATCGGGTCCGGTTCGCCGGGCGCGGCAAACCAATCGCTGACGATCCTGCGGCCGAAGCGGACGAGCAGGGGGACCGCGCCCTTCTGTGCCCGGATCGTCACGGCGCCGACGATCAGCGCCAGGGCGAGGCCGAGCATGATCGGCGTGTTCAACGACGCGTCGGCGGCGCGGGTCAGCAGAACCAGCAGCGCCGCCATGGCGAAGACGAGTTCGGCCAGGAACTCGGCGGTCAGGTCGGCGACCATCGACAGGGTCGCAGTGGACGACGCGATGCCCTGCAGCGTGACGGCGCGGAGGCCCAGCACGAAGCCGCCGACGACGGAGAAGGGCAGGCAGCTGGCGGCGGCGTCCCGCACCATCCGGCCCCCGGCGAATACGCCGAGTCGCCAGGCGCCGCCGACCGGGGCCACGATCCGCCAGCCGATGCCGAGCACGACCATCGTCACCACCTGCCACGCGCAGAACAGGGCGAAACCGGCCGCGCCGACGGCGCGCATCGCGCTCCAGATCGGGCCGAAACCATACCAGCCGACCAGCAGCGTGCCCAGAATCAGGCCGGCGACGGCCGCAACGATTGAAAGTTTTTTCAAATTTATTTGATCTCAAAACGGCTGAAGTGAGAATGTCTCGGTGTCTGGAGCGTTTATGCCTTCCTTCCGCTCCCCTTGCGACCGATATGAGAAGAATGCTTGGATTGAATCATCATCGGTTGCAAACAGGAGAATCTGAATGACGGTGCTGGCCGGTGTCGTCGCCTTGTTTGCGATCCTCGGAATGGTGCAATGTATTGCTGGATGGTTTGCCGTTCTGCGGTTTACGGCGCCGCCGTCTTCAAGGCCGTCGGCCTATCCTCCGATCACGATACTGAAGCCACTCTACGGCGCGGAGCCGCTGCTGGAAGAGGCACTGGCCTCCTGCTTCAACCAGGCCTATCCCGATTTTCAGATCGTGTTCGGTCTGCATCATTCGAGCGATCCGGCACTGGCGGTCGTCGAACGGCTCAGGCTCAAATTTCCCGACACCGACATCGCGATCGTCATCGATCCGACGCTGCACGGCCCGAACCGGAAGGTCAGCAACCTCATCAACATGCTGGCGGCCGCCCGGCATGAGCTGCTGGTGATCTCGGATAGCGACCTGCACGTCCAGCCCGATTATCTGGAGCGGCTCGTCGCCGCCTTGGAGGTGCCGGACACCGGTCTCGTCACCTCGGCCTATGTCGGACTGCCGCCGGACGCGCTCGGCTGGAAGGTCCGGCTCGGCGCCACGCAGATCAGCCATAATTTCCTGCCGGGCGTTCTGTTGTCCCGGGCCCTCGGGCGCCAGGATTGTCTCGGCAGCACGGCCATGATCTATCGCGACACGCTGGAGCGTTCCGGCGGTCTGCATGGGCTGGCGCATCTGCTGGCCGAGGATAACGTGCTGGGCCAACAGGTCGTCGAGCTTGGGCTGTCCGTCGCTCTGGCCGATACGATCGTGGCCGCGACCGTGCCCGAGGCCACGCTGCGGGCGGTGTGGAACCACGAGCTTCGGTGGGCGCGCACGATCCGAGCGTCGGCGCCGATCGGTCTGGCGGCGTCGTCCCTGCAATACCCGATCTTCTGGGCGGTGGCCGCCTGGGTTTTGTCGGGCGGAGAGGCCTGGTCCCTCGGCCTGCTCGCCGCCAGCTGGCTGGTTCGGGCCGCGGCCGTGTTCGGGATCGACGGCGCCCTGCGGCGCAAGACCGGCGTCCACACGCGGCTGTCGACCGTCTTCCTGCTGCCGCTGCGCGACCTGCTGTCGATCCTGGAGATCGGGGCCAGCTACTGCGTCGACGACGTGGTCTGGCGCGGCCATAAAATCGATGCGACGGGTATCGCCGGGCTGCCGTTGACCCCGCAGACGATCAGTCCGGGCGCCTCCGCCTCAGGTTCCTGAGGCGGAAGGGCGCCCGTTGGCGGCCAGCAGCGCGCGCAGCTCGCGAATCGGCGGGAAAACTTCCTGATTCCAGTCGGCGCCCTGGCTGTCGTGGGCCGCCTGCTCCATTTCGACGATCTTACGGTCCTCGGCGAAGATCCGATTGGTGAACCAGACCAGGGCCGGCCAGGCCAGGTCGAGCAATCCGGGTATCTTTGGACGGCGGACGGACAGCAGCCCGAAGGTGCGGTTGGTCCGCTGCTCCGCATCGAGCGGGGTATAGCCGATCCAGAGATGCATCACCGGCTCGTCGCCCGAGGTCCAGATCCGCAGGTTCTGATGGGGATAGTCGGTGCGGATGGTCATCAGGTCGCGATGGACCGGGGCGGCCGAACCGGTCCGCCGGCTGCCCAGGATCACGGCCTCACCCAGCGGCTGCTTGCCGCCGGTCCGGGCGAAGCTGTAGTCGATTTCCAGCCAATCGGCACCGGCACGGCGTCCGAGATAGCGGGGCGCGATCTGGCCCATCTGGCGGCGGTGCAGGAACTGATGGTTCATGTCCATCAGGTTTTCATGCATGAACGTGTAATGGCAGCGCACTTCCTGGCCAAACCGGCGGGTCTTGAATTGCCGATCGGCCGCAGCGCCGAGCGGGCTGGGTTCCGTCAGCTTCTGCGGATCGCCGGGCCAGACCAGGATCAGCCCGTCCTGTTCGCGGCAGGGATAGGCGCGCACGCCGTTCGGCAGTTTGCCTTTGCCGATGTAGGGCACGTCGATGCAGGCGCCGGCGGCGTCGTAGGTCCAGCCGTGGTAGCAGCAGCGGATGGCGCAGCCGGTCACGACCCCTTCGGACAGCGGCACCTGCCGGTGGGCGCAGCGATCCTCCAGCGCGAACACCGGCCCGCTTTTCGGACGGACCAGCACGATCGGCTGGCCGGCAAAGCGCGCGGCATGGGGTTTGTCGAGCTTGACGTCGCGCGACCAGGCAACCGGATACCAATGGTCGGGATGGGCGTCCACCCGGCGGAGATCGCGGTTGGACGGATCGCGCACGACGGCATCCGATAGGTCGAGCATTGGCGCTCCCGTGGTAAGACCGAACAATCCAGATTGGCGGCAGTCTTTCGTAAACCCCTCAATCCTACTGCCGTTCCGGTAGGATGCGGACGCTTTTCGCGCCGGGCGTCGGGACGCACCGGTGCGCGAGGACAGATGTCTGCCTTTTTCGACGGTATCGGGCCTTCGACCCGTGTGTCGGAAAAATGCCCTGTGGCGCAACGATCAGCCATTCGCTACGAACATGTCCACGGTCGGCCCGAAGCGCTAAACGATAGATTTGGCAGGACCGGCCGCGGTGACGAAATACCTTGTCGGTACGCCGGCCCTTGTGCCGACGGGCACAAGAACGACATACCGAGAGACCGCGACGACGTTGTCGAGTGGCGAAACCACGGCGGACATGCGATTGTTCGTTGGCATGACGTGCGATGGGCAGGTTTTTGAAAAGCGGACCTTTCGGTAAATAAACTAGGAAATTTCTTTTTTGACCGACCTTATTCAGAGAAATACCTTCGCGGCATTGGGACTTCGTCAAGTGCCTCAGTCGGCAACCGCCCCTGCGCAGACAGTTTGCTGCCGCCAGCCGGTCTGCAGAGGGCTCGGGTTGTGATGTCTCCTAGCAAAAGCGACGAACAGGTTCAGATGTCGCCGGTCGCCGTGGTTGGCGCAGCCTGTCGTCTGCCCGGTGCGGCCAATGAGTCGGAATTCTGGCAATTGCTGGAAGAGGGTCGTTGTTCGGTCGGCGCCTTGCCCGAGGGCCGCTGGCGGCCGGAGCGCTACCTGCATCCGCGCATGTCCGAGCCCGGCTTCAGCTATTCATTCTCCGGCGGCTATATCGACGATCCCCTAGGCTTCGATCCGATCGTGTTCGGCATTTCGCCGCGCGAGGCCGCCGAAATGGACCCGCAGCAGCGGCTGCTGCTGGAAGTCGTCTGGGGCGCGCTCGAGAACAGCGGCATTCCGCCCAGTGCGCTGGCGGGGGCGAATGTCGGCGTCTATGTCGGCGCCTCGAGCCTCGATTACGGCAACCTGCATACGACCGATCCGGCAGCGATCGAAAGCCACTTCATGACGGGGAACACCCTGTCGATCCTGTCCAACCGAATTTCCTACATCTACGATCTGCGCGGCCCCAGCTTCACGATCGATACCGCCTGCTCCTCGTCGCTGGTCGCCTTCGCCGAGGCCCAGGCGGCGATTTCGAGCGGCCGGATCGACATGGCGATCGTGGCCGGCGTCAATCTGCTGATGTCGCCGACCTCGTTCATCGGCTTCTCGCGCGCCTCGATGCTGTCGCCGACCGGCCTGTGCCGGCCGTTCTCGGCCCAGGCCGACGGCTATGTCCGCGCCGAGGGCGCGGTCGCGATGGTGCTGGCGAAGCTGGAGACAGCCGTCGCGCGCCATTATCCGGTGCGGGCCGTGGCGCTGGCCTCCGGCATCAATTCCGACGGCAAGACCAACGGCATCTCGCTCCCCTCGGCCGAGGGACAGCGCGAGTTGCTGGAGCGGCTCTATGGCCATGGGGCGATCGATACGCGCCGCCTGGCCTTCGTCGAGGCCCATGGCACCGGCACCCGCGTCGGCGATCCGGCCGAGGCGAGCGCGATCGGCGAGGCGCTCGGCCGCGGCCGCGACACGCCGCTGCCGATCGGTTCGGTCAAGTCCAATATCGGCCATCTGGAGCCGGCATCGGGCCTCGCGGGCCTCCTGAAGGCGATCCTGGCGCTGGAGCACCGCAAGCTGCCGGCCTCGCTGCATCTGGACGCGATCAATCCGTCGATCGATTTCGCCGCGCTCAATCTGGCTGTCGCGACCGAAGCGGTGAGCCTGCCCCAGACCGGTACCTGGCTGGCGGGCGTCTCGTCCTTCGGCTTCGGCGGCACCAATGCCCATGTCGTCATCCGGCAGCCCGAGGCGGCGGAGACTTCCTTCGCCAATGGTGCCGCCGGCCGGCCGGCCGAACTGCTGGTCCTGTCCGCCCACTCGCGCCAGGCGCTGAGCGACACGGCGGCGATCTATGCCACCGTCATCGACGCCGGTGGCGATACGGCCGATCTGGCCGCCGCGGTCGCCTGGCAGCGCGATCTGGCCGGCCATCGTCTGGCCCTGCCCGTGACCGCTCCAGCGGAGATGGCGGCATCACTGCGCAATTTTGCGGAAACCGGTACGCTCGCCAGCGGCGTCGTCGGCCTGGCGCCGTCCGGCACGCCGAAGATCTGCTTCGTGTTCTCCGGCAACGGCTGCCAATGGGCCGGGATGGGCCGCGTCGCCTTCGCCAATAGCGAGGCGTTCCGCCGACATTTCCGCTCGATCGACGCGATCTTCGCGCGCCTGGCCGATTGGTCGCTGGTCGAAGCGCTCCATGACGAGACTCTGGCCGACCGGCTGAAAAAGACCCGGATCGCGCAGCCCCTGTTGTTCGCCGTGCAGTCGGCCCTGACCGCCAGCCTCGCCGAATGGGGGCTGAAGCCCGACATGGCGCTGGGCCACAGCGTCGGTGAAGTCGCCGCGGCCTACGCGTCGGGCGCACTCGGCCTGGCCGAGGCGGTGCATGTCATTTTCCATCGCAGCGAGCATCAGGAGAGCGTGCACGGCCATGGCGGCATGGCCGTGGCGAACCTGCCCCGGGACGAAGCCCAGGCGCTGATCGACGCGAGCGGTCTCTACGGTCTGGAAATCGCCGCCATCAACAGCCCGACCTCGGTGACCCTGTCGGGCCCGGAGGAGACGATCCGCGCGTTCCAGCGCATCGCCCGCAAGAACCGCATTGCGGTTCGGGTGCTCGATCTGGCCTATCCGTTCCATTCGGCCCTGCTGGAGCCGCTGCGCCTGCCGCTGCTGGACTCGCTGGGCGAGTTCGATGCCGGGGCGGGCGATATCCCGTTCATCTCGACCGTCACGGGCGATGTGATGGCCGGGCACGCGCTCGACCGGGAATATTGGTGGCGCAACGTGCGCGAGCCGGTTCGCTTCCATGATGCGATCGAGGCGGCCGGGCGCCAGGGGGCGACGCTGTTCATCGAGATCGGGCCGCGGCCGATCCTGACCGCCAATATGGCCGACACGCTGCGCGAAGCCGGGCTCGATGGCTCGGTCATCCCGAGCCTGGTCGAAAAAGAGAACAGCGGCGATCCGCTGGCGACGATCGCCGCGCGGGCGCTGGTGCTGGGCGCTGGACTCGATCTGGAACGGCTGTTCGGGTCGCGCCCGAACGGCACCCTGAAATTGCCGGCCTATGCCTGGCAGCGCAAAATCTTCCAGCAGCCCCAGACGACCGAGGCGCTCGACCTCTACGGTGCCGCACCCCGTCATCCGCTGATCGGCGCGCGGCTGATGGCGGGCACGCCGGAATGGCGCAACCTGATCGACGCGACCGCGGTGCCATATCTGGCGGACCATCGGATCGACGACGAGATCGTCGTTCCGGGCTCGGCCTTCGCCGAGATGGCGCTGGCCGTCGCGCGCGAGACCTTCCCGGACGGGCCGATCGGCCTGGAGGATTTCGACCTGCTGCAATGGCTGCCCCTGCAGCCGGATGCCATGCGCGAACTGTCGGTCCGGCTGCATGGCGACAGCCATGTCGTCGAGATCTGGAGCCGCGCGCGTCTGGGCGCCGACGAATGGACGCTGCATGCGCGCGGACGCATCACCCAGATCGCCTCGCCGACGCCGGCGACCGTGCCGAAGCCGGTTTTGCCGCACCATATGACCGCCGACCAGGTCTATGACGCGGCGCTCGCCACCGGCGTCCATTACGGGCCGGCGTTTCGCCGCGTGCTCCGCGCCGAGCGGAGCGAGACCATCGTCGAGGTCGAGCTGTCGCCGTTCGAAGAGGACGCGGGCTCGGCCAGCCTCAAGCAGATCCTGCATCCGATCTCGCTCGATTCCGCGTTCCACGCGATGTTCGAGAACATCAAGAAGCGCGTGGACGAGCGCTATGCCTACCTGCCGGTCCGGTTCGCCTTGCTGCGGGTCGATCAAGATCACGCCATTCCGGCGCGGGCCCATATCGTGGTCGATCGGGAGACCGATCAGTCGCTGTCGATCTCGGTCGCCTTGTACGACGCGGCCGGCGGGTTCATCGCCGGGCTGACTGGCGGCCTGTTCCGGGCGGTCGTGCTCGATCGCCATATCCAGGCCAACGCGTTCTTCCAGCAGCGGCGGATCCGGCTGGTCCGACGGGCCGGCGAAGACGATCCGCGGGTCGTCGCGGCCGCGGCACTTCAGGCCGCGACCCTGGAAGCCCAGCCGGAATCGTGGCTGTTCCTCGGTGCCTTCGCCCGTTCGCTCGCGCATCAATGCCTGGCGGCGATGTTCGGACAGGCGCCGGTCCTGGTCGGATCCGACGCGACCGACGCGATCGTCGATCCGGCATCTCTGCCGCTGGTCTTCGCGCTGTTCGAACATCTGCGCGGCGCCGGCCTGGCGGCCGAAACGCCGGAAGGCTGGGTGCTGGCGCCGGAGAGCGATCTGCCGGAGCCGGCCGAGATTCTGCAGACCTTCGCCGCCGATCATTCCGATGCCACGCCGGAGATCGTTCTGGCCGCCCAGGCGCTGGCCGGGCTCGAGCCGGCGCTGCGGACCGGGCAGCCGATTCAGCTCCGCGCGGCGATCCAGGAACAGTTCGAAAAAAGCTCGATCCTGTTCGCGCCGGTGCTGGCCGCCGCCTTCGCCGTTTGCGACGCGCTGCAGGCCCGGCTCGGTGCCGAACCGCTGCGCGTGCTGGTCGCCGAACCGTTCTGCCTGGGCGTGCTGCAAAGCCTGGCCCCCCTGGTGCGCGAAGCGCGGGTGGCGATCACCGTGATCGGCGTCGATGCCAAGCGGCTGCATCACACCGCCGCACGCTACGGCGCGACCGAAGGCGTCGTTTTCCTCGACGTCGATGGCGATGCCGATACGGCGGCCGAGGCGGCGTTCGATCTGGCGCTGGGCTTCGCCTACGGACCGCTGTTCGACGGCGATGCCGCGCTGGGCCGCGCGCTGGCGCGGCGCCTGGCGCCGGAAGGACTGCTGCTCGTGCTGCAGCCGCCCGACAATGCGGTGTTCGACCTGCTGCTCGGCACCGGCGACGGCTGGTTCTCGAACTCGATCAACCCGCGCTTCCCGGTCGGCCGGGTCTCGGCCGGGCAGGATTCGAGCCGCCTGCTGACGGCCTCGGGCTTCGGCGCGATCGAAACCGGCCTGCTGGGCGATGGCGTCGGCAGCGTGCTCGTCGCCCGGCCGGACGCGCGGGACGCGGCCCGGTCTGGGACCGCGTCGCCGCTGGTCCTGATCGAAGATGGTTCGGCCCTGCTGTCGTACCTAGCCCAGGTCTCGCGGGCCGAGGGCCGTTCCGTGCGGACGCTCGCCCTGGCGACGCCGGCCGATTTCGCACCGGCCTGGACGGACATCGTATCGTCGCACCCGTCCGGCGAACCCGTCGACCTGATCTTCCCGGGTTTCGGTGCCGACGATGGCGGGCTCGACCGCTCGATCGCGCATCTGGCGGCGATGCTGAACGCGCTGCAGACGGCAAAGTGCCGACTCTGGGTCCTGGTGCGCGGGCTGGATTCCGCCTCGGCGGACGCGATCGATCCGATCGCCGAAGCCGTCTGGTGCTTCGTCCGGGTCGCGATGAACGAATATCCGTCGATCGACCTCAAGCTGGTCGATGTCGCCCCGGATCTGGACGCGGCGACGGCGGCGCAGCAGCTTGCCGGCCTGATCGGGGCGCCGGGCGCCGACGCGGAACTGCTGATCGACGGCACTGGCATCCGGGCGATCCGGACCGTGTCCGGCCTGCAGGCCTCGGCGGCGGGCGAGGCGGTGCCGTCGGCGCGGTTGAGCCTGCGCTCGCGCGGGCTGCAAGCCAAGTTCGACTGGATCGAAACCGCGCGGCGCGCGCCGGGCCCGGGTGAAGTGGAGATCGAGATTGCGGCGGCGGGGCTCAATTTCCGCGACGTCATGCTGGCGACCGGCCTGCTCGACGACGACGTGCTGGACGATGGTCTCGCCGGCGCGGTGTTCGGCTTCGAATGTGCCGGCCGCGTCGTGCGCGTCGGTTCGGACGTCACCCACCTCGCGGCCGGCGATGCGGTGATGGGCTTCGGGCGCGAGAGCTTCGCGACCCACAGCACGGCGGATGCGCGGGTCTTCACCGCCGTGCCGGACGGCCTGTCGGTCGAGGCGGCGGCGACCATCCCGGTCGCGTTCCTGACCGCCTGGTATTCGCTGGTGCATCAGGCGCAGATCCAGCCGGGCGAATGGGTGCTGATCCATGGTGCCGCCGGCGGCGTCGGGCTGGCGGCGATCCAGATCGCCAAGCTGCGCGGCGCGCGGGTCGCGGCCACGGTCAGCTCGCCCGACAAGCGGGCCCTGGTCGAAATGTTCGGGGCGGAGAAAGTCTATAATTCCCGCAGCACCGCCTTCCTCGATGCGATCAAGGCCGATATCGGCGGCGTCGATATCGTGCTGAATTCGCTCGCCGGCGAGGGCATGCAGGCCAGCATCAAGTGCTTGAAGCCGTTCGGCCGCTTCGTCGAGATGGGCAAGCGGGACTACGTGCTCAACACCGCGATGGGTCTGCGGCCGTTCCGCCGCAACCTGACCTATTTCGGCGTCGATCTCGACCAGTTGCTCGCGGCCAACCTGCCGCTGGCCAACCGGTTGATGGGCGATCTGGTGCGCCATTTCGAAAGCGGGGAATTCCTGCCGCTGCCGCACCGGGCGTTCGACTGGTACGACGTGGGCAAGGCGTTCCAGCTGATGCAGGCGGCCGGCCACGTCGGCAAGCTGATCGTGCGGCCGGCGGCGCGTCCGATCGCGACCAGCACGGTGCCCCTGCCGTTCAAGCCCGGTCCGGGCGTGCATCTGGTCGTCGGCGGCGCCGGCGGCTTCGGCTTCGAGACCGCGGCCTGGCTCGCCGAACGCGGCGCCGAGACCATCGTCGTCGCCTCGCGGCGCGGCAAGATCGAACCGCATCTGCTGGCGCGCGCGGCGGCGATCCGAACCAGCGGGACGGTGCTGATCGTCGAGCCGCTCGACGTGACGGATGCGGACGCGGTCGACGGGCTGATCGCCAAGCTGACCCGGGTTCACGGCCGTCTGGCCGGCGTGATCCATACCGCGGTGGTACTGGACGACGGCATGATCGCCGGCCTGGAACCGGCACGGACCCGCGCGGTGCTGGCGCCCAAGGTTGATGGTGCCGCCCATCTCGATCGCGCGACCCGTGGCGCGGCACTGGACTATTTCGTGGCCTTCTCGTCGGCGACCACCCTGGTCGGCAATCCGGGGCAGGGCGCTTACGTGGCCGCGAACGGTTATTTGCAGGGCCTGATGCGTCGGCGCCGGGCCGAAGGGTTGCCGGGACTCGCAGTCGGCTGGGGCGCCATCGCCGATGTCGGCCTGCTGGCGCGCGATCTGGACGTCGCGGCCAAGCTGGAGCGGATCAGCGGCATCGTCGCGATGCAGTCGAGGGAGGCCCTGTCCTATCTCGACATCATGCTGTCGCGCGGCGCCGATTGCCCACCCACAGTCTATTGCGCCCAGTTCCGGCCGGGTTCGGCGCTGCAGGGGCTGAAGCTGCTGCGCACGCCGGCCCTGTCTCAGCTGTTCACGGCTGCCGAGGGCGGCGAGATGGAAGCCGATATCGATCTGGCGACCCAGATCGCCGGCAAGACCGAAGGCGAGGCGCGCACGATCGTCGCCCGGCTGGTGGCATCCGAAGTGGCCCGCATCTTCCGGCTGTCGGCCGAAGAGATCGAGGTTGGCCGTCCGCTTGATGAATTGGGCATGGATTCCATGATGAGCCTGGATCTGCGCATGGGCATCGAGAAGCGGTTCGGCGTCGAATTGCCGATCGTGGCGCTGAGCGCAGGCGTCAGCGTCAACGACCTGGCCTCCCGCCTGATCGCCGGGCTGCGCTCCGACGGCGGCACCGCGGCGGCCGGCGATGCCGAGAAGCAGCTGCTGCAACAACATGGCGGCGATGCCGATGTCGGCGAGTTGATCGCTTTCACCGACGCCATCAAGGCGCGCAATGCCGAGGTAACCCTGCTGTGAGCGACGATTCCACCCGCGGCCGCCTGACCCGCGGCGTCAAGGCGGCCTTGCTCGACACGATGCGCCGGGCCCCCGTCGGCGAAAAGCCGGCGGCGGCACCGTCCAGCCGGGCCGCTCGGCGCGACATGTCGTTCGCCAGCCTGCCGGCCTATCAGCAGCTCAGCAGCCAACGCGGCATGGCCGACGCGCTGGGCCTGAATTTTCCGTTCTATCGCACGCATGATGCGCGGGCCGGGGCGCGTAGCGTCATCAACGGCAGCGAGGTCGTCAATTTCGCCTCGTACGATTATCTGGGTCTCAACGGCCATCCGGAAATCACCCGGGCGGTCGCGGCCGCCACCGAGCAATGGGGCACCAGCGTCTCCGCCAGCCGGATCACGGCCGGCGAACGCGGCTTCCACCACGACCTGGAACGCGCGATCGCCGAGATCTACGAGGCGGAGGCGTCGCTGGTCTTCGTCAGCGGCCACGCGACGGCGGTCTCGACCATCGCCGCCTTGCTCGGACCCAAGGATCTGATCCTGCACGACGCGCTGATCCATAATTGCGTCGTCGTCGGCGCGCAGCTGTGCGGCGCCACCCGGCGCTCGTTCCCGCACAACGACATGGATGCGCTCGCCGATATTCTGGCCTCGACGCGCGACCGGTTCGAGCGCGTGCTGATCGTGTCCGAAGGCCTCTATTCCATGGACGGCGACGGCCCCGATCTGGCCCGGCTGGCCGATATCAAGGAACAGTTCGACTGCTGGCTGATGGTCGACGATGCCCATGCCCTGGGCATCCTGGGCAAGACCGGCAAGGGCATCTTCGAAATGGCCGACGTCGATCCCAAGCGGATCGACATCTGGCTGGGCACCCTGTCCAAGACCCTGGTCAGCTGCGGCGGCTATGTCGCCGGCAACCGCGTCCTGGTCGAATATCTGAAGCTGACCGCGCCGGGCATGGTCTATAGCGTCGGCATCCCCGCGCCGGCCGCGGTGGCGTCGCTGACGGCCATCCAACTGATGCAGCGCGAGCCGGAGCGGGTCGCCCGTCTGCAGGCCAACGGCCAGCGCTTCCTGCGCAAGGCGCGCGAGGCCAAGCTCGATGTCGGCACCAGCTGGGGCTATGCGGTGGTCCCGATCATTCTGGGCGATTCGCTGCGCACCATCATGCTGGCCGACCGGCTGCTGAAGCGCGGCTATAACGCCTTCCCAATCGTGCCGCCCGGCGTGCCGGAGCAGTCGGCGCGCCTCCGGTTCTTCATCTCGTCGGAACATACCGCCGAAGATATCGACGGCGCCGTGGCCGCGACCCGCGAAGAGCTGACCAAGCTCGAGCAGGCCGGCACCTCGCTCGGCACCATGGCGAAGCTGATGATGGCGAAAATCAAATCCTAACCGATCCATCCGGTTGGTCAGGAGACGTTCCATGTTCGAAAACATCGTCATTACCGGCGCGTCCAGCGGCATCGGCGCGGCCCTGGCCAAGTTCTACGCCCGCCCCGGGGTGACGCTCGGCCTGATCGGCCGGGATGCGGTCCGGCTGGGCGCCATCGCAGCCGAGGTCCGGGCGGCCGGCGCCACGGCGGTCGAAGCCCTGATCGATCTGCGCGACCGCACGGCCCTCGCCGGCTTCCTGACCGCGTTCGACACCAGCCATCCGATCGATCTGCTGATCGCCAATGCCGGCGTGCTCGACGGTCGACGGGCCGATGGCGTGGTCGAGGATGCCGAGGTTGCCCGGCGCGTGATCGAGATCAATCTGCTGGGCGCGGTCGATACGCTCCATGCCGTGCTGCCGGGCATGCGGCAGCGGCGGCGCGGCCATATCGTGCTGGTCAGTTCGCTGGCCGCCCTGTCGCCCCTGCCGGACGCGCCGGCCTATAGCGCCAGCAAGGCCGGGCTCTTGTCCTATGGCCGGGCGATGCGGGCCGCGGTGGCGCAGGAGAATGTCCGCATCTCGGTCGTCTGCCCCGGCTATGTCGCCTCGGCGATGACCGAGACCCATATCGGCAATCACCCGCACAAGATCAGCGCCGAGGCCGCCGCCCGCCTGATCGACGCCGGTGTCCGGCGCAACAAGCCGGTGATCGGCTTTCCGCTGCAGCTGTATTTCATGTCGCTGATTTCGCCGTTCTTTCCCGAATTCATCGTCCGGATGGCAACCAAGGACATCCGCTTCCATGTGGCGCCGCGAGCGGACTGAGCCCGTGCCGGATGGAACCGAGGTCGCCTCGGCACAGGTCGCGCGCCTGCTGATTCCGTTCAGTTTCGCGGCATTCCTGGGTTTTCTCGCCATCGGCATCCCCTTGCCGGTGTTGCCGGACTATGTGAACCGGCAACTGGGCTACGGTCCGATCCTGGTCGGCGGCATCGTCGGGCTGCAATCGATGGCGACCTTGCTGACCCGGCAGATCGCCGGGCGGCTGTGTGACACGCGCGGTCCGAAGCGCACGACCTTGCTCGGTCTGGGCAGCGCGTCCCTGGCCGGGCTGTTGTACCTGATGTCCGGAGCGCTGGCCGGCCAAGCGGCGGTGGCCCTGACCGTTCTGGTCGCCGGGCGGCTGCTGATGGGGCTGGGCGAAAGCCTGTTCATCACCGCCCTCGTCGCCTGGAGCATCGCCCGGGTCGGGCACGCCCATGCCGGGCGCGCCATGGCCTGGTCGGGCATCGCCATGTATGGGGCGTTGGCGATCGGTGCGCCGCTCGGCACGCTGGTGCAGGCCTGGAGCGGGTTCGCGGCGGTCGCCCTGTGCGCGATCCTGCTGCCCGGTGCCGGTGCGATCCTGGTCCTGCGCTGGTCGGACATCCGCATCGCCGCCGGTCCACGAGCCTCGTTCGTGAAGATCCTGGGCCTCATCTGGGCACCGGGTCTGGCCATGGCGCTCGCCTCCTCGGGTGTCGGCACCATCGCGGCCTTTCTGACGCTGCGCTATCACGCCCAGAATTGGGCCGGCACCGGCTTCGCGCTGACCGGCTTCGGCGCCGCCTATATCCTGGTGCGCCTGCTGTTCGGCGGGCTGCCCGACCGGATCGGCGGCTATCGCGTCGCCGTGATCTCGCTGCTGATCGAGGCGGCGGGACAATTGGTCATCTGGCACGCGGGGTCCTCGGTCGCGGCCTTCTGCGGCGCGACGCTGACCGGGCTCGGCTATTCGCTGGTGTTTCCCTCGCTCGGCATCGAGGCGATCCGGCGCGTGGGTGTGGCCAATCGCGGGCTGGTGCTGGGCGCCTATCTGGCCTGTTTCGATCTGGGCCTGGCCATTGCCGGGCCGGTCGCCGGCGTGGTGGCGGGCGCGTTCGATCTGCCCGCCACCTTCATCGCGGCCTCGGTCGCGGCGATGCTGGCCGTCGTCCTGACCCTGACGTCCTATGCCCAGAGCCGGCCCGACCGCCGGCGGCCGGACCGATCGCCGAGTTGAGCCGGCACCCCGAGGTCGAACTGTGGATGCCCAGCGTCTGCTTACGCGTCGGCGTAGCGCATGCGTTCGAGATCGCTGATCAATCCAGGCCCGGTCGGATGCCATCCGAGCCGTTCGCGCGTTTGGGCACTCGAAGCCGGCATGTCGAGGCCCACGAACATCGCGAGCCATCCGAAATGGCCCGACGCCTCCGCCGCAGACAGGGCGACCACCGGCAGCTTCAAGCCCTGGCCGATGACATTTGCGATGTCTCGGGCTGACACGCCCTCTTCAGCGACCGCGTGATACCGGGCGCCCGGCTCCTGCTTCTCCAACGCCAGCCGGTAGAGACGGGCGACGTCCAGCACGTGGGCCGCCGGCCAGCGGTTGAGTCCGTCACCCACATAGGCGGAGACACCCTTCTCGCGAGCCAGAGCGACCAGGGGGGTGATGAGGCCCTGCTTGACGGTGTCGTGGACCTGGGGCAGGCGGACCACCGACAGGTTGACACCGGCCGCCGACACCGAGGCGCCGGCCAATTCCGACGCTCTACGGGGATTCGGATGGCTCGGGTTGAAGATGTCTTCGGTCGCGGGTTGCCCGGGCGCCGCATTCCCCATTCCCGTGCCGGAGGTGATGACCAGCGGACGGTCTGATCCGGTGAGCGCGCCGCCGAGCGCCTCGATGGCGCGCCTGTCCTTCTCGCAATTCGCCACGAAGTTCGAGAAGTCGTGATCGAAGGCGCAGTGGATCACGCCGTCTGCCTGGATCGCCCCGCTGCGGAGACTCTCCAGGTCTTCGAGAGTGCCTCGATGCGCTTCGGCGCCGGCGGCGGCGAGAGACTGGGCGCCCGCCTCCGAGCGCGTCAATCCGAGCACCCGATGGCCCGCGTTGATGAGTTCCGGAACAATGGCCGAGCCGATGAAGCCGGTCGCCCCGGTGACGAATACGCGCATGGGAAAGTCTCCGCTGTTGTCCGGAGACTGATATCGCCTTACCCTGCTTACGGGTAAAGTAGTGATATTATCCTAGTATAATGACCAACAGGATCAGCATGCCAGTCGAGACCGACCATCGGCTGGGGACCTATCTCAAGGATCGCCGCACCCGTCTCGATCCGGCCGCCTTGGGTTTCTCGGCGGCGCGCAGACGGACGTCGGGGCTGCGCCGGGAGGAGGTCGCCCAGCGTGCCAACATCAGCCCGACCTGGTATACTTGGCTGGAGCAAGGGCGGGGCGGCGCACCGTCGGCGGAGGTGTTGAACCGGATCGCCGGCGCGCTGATGCTGACCGACATCGAGCGCGAACATCTCTTCCTGATCGGGCTCGGCCGGCCGCCCGAGGTCCGCTACAAGGGCTCCGCAGGGGTTACCCCCCGTCTGCAGCGCGTGCTCGACGCGCTCGAGGTCAGTCCCGCCCTGGTCAAGACCGCCACTTGGGATATCGTCGCGTGGAATCGCGCCGCCGCCGTGGTGCTGACGGACTATGGCGCGCTGCCTGCGGACCAGCGCAACATCCTGCGCCTCATGTTCGGCAACCCCCATATCCGCGCCGCGCAACATGATTGGGACGGCATTGCGCGGTTCGTGGTCGGCGCGTTCAGGGCCGATGCGGCGCGCGCCGGCGCCACTTCCGAAGTCAGCCAACTGGTGGACGAGCTTTGCCGGCTCAGCCCCGAGTTCGACGCGCTCTGGCGGGACAATGACGTTCGCGCGCACGGCGAGGGGGTCAAGCGGCTCCAGCATCCGATCCTGGGCCCGATCGAGTTGGAATATTCCGCGTTCGCGGTCGATGGTCGTCCCGACCTCAGCATGATCGTCTATAATCCGGTCACGCGTTCGGTTGCCGGCCGGATTCGATCCCTCATCGCCGCGCAGCCGGCAGCAGGCTGAAAGAGCGTCCTGGTCAGGCCGCCGGAGCCGCCTGGTCGACGGGCCCGTCATCGCTCGCCCAGGGCGCCTTGGACAGCCGCGCCACCAGAAATTCGATCAAGGCGGTGACCCGCGGCGGCCGCAGCCCGCCGGGCGGGGTGACGATATTGAGGGCGATCGGCGGCAGCGACCAATCCGCCATCACCGCTTCGAGCCGCCCGGCGGCCAGATCCCGCCAGGTGATGAAGTCGGGCTGGATCGCCAGGCCGAGGCCGGCCAGCACGGTCGCGGTCAGCGCGTCGGCATTGTTCGCCCGGAGCGGCCCGGTCGGCACCACGACGGCCTCCTCGCCGGAATCATGAAGAAAATGCCAGCGGTTCCGGGTCGGCAGATAGGCGTAGCCCAGGCAGACATGATGCTCCAGCTCGCTCGGGTGGCTGGGGCGGCCGCGCTGGTCGAGATAGCGCTTGGCGCCGACCAATCGCCGTTGGACGTGGCACAGCCGGCGCGCCTTCAGCGTCGAGTCCGGCAATGCTGCGATCCGCAAGGCCAGATCGAAGCCACCATCGATCAGATCGACCCGGTCGTCGCTCAGATGCAGGTCGACCGACACGTCCGGATAGGCCTCGAAGAAGGCCGGCAGGGTCGGCGCGACATGGGCGATACCGAACGACATCGGGGCGGCGAACCGCACCAGGCCGCGCGGGGTCGCCGATTGGGCGATCGCGTCCCGCTCGGCACTGATGCCGGCGCTCAGGATCCGCTCGGCACTGACGACGGCTCCACGACCGGCCTCGGTCAGCGACAGCCGCCGGGTCGTGCGGTGGAACAGCGGCGTGCCGATCCGCTGTTCCAACCGGGTCACCGCCTTCGACACCGTCGCCTTGGAGAATCCGAGTTCGGCCGCGGCCCGGCCGAATGACTGCCGCTCGGCGACCTTCGCGAAAACGGCCCAGGCTTCGAAATCCGGCAGGTTCGACACGATCATTTCCAGAAACAAATAATTTCTATTGTTTCTATTTTTACAGATGGACTCAAGTCCTATTTTTGTCTGGTGCGATCATCCATCGGGCGAGAGAAGCCCCCAGGCGGAGTTCCATCATGACCAGCAGCGGCCTCCATCACGTCACCGCGATCAGCGGTCCGGCCCGGCGCAATTTCGAGTTCTACACGCGGGTTCTGGGCCTGCGGCTCGTCAAGAAGACGGTCAATTTCGACGATCCGGGCACCTATCATCTCTATTACGGCGACGAGGCCGGCCAGCCCGGCACGGTGCTGACCTTCTTCCCGTGGGACGGCGTTGCGCCGGGCCGCGTCGGGGTCGGCGAGACCCAGCAGACTGGTCTGCGCGTGCCCCGCGCCTCGATCGGCTATTGGACCCAGCGCCTGGTCGCGGCCAACGTCGTCCATGAGACGCCGCGCCAGCATTTCGGCGATACCGTCCTGGCCTTCAAGGATCCGGATGGCCTGTCGCTGGCCCTGGTCGGCATCGACGGCATCGAAGCCGAGGCGGGCTGGTCGGCCGGCGAGATCCCGGCCCGGCATGCGATCCGCGGCTTTCACGGCGTGACCTTGCTGCTGAAGGAATCCGGTCCGACCGCGGCGATCCTGCAGGACGTGTTCGGCTTCAGCGAAGCCGGGCGCGAGGGCAGCGTGCTCCGGCTCGCCGCGTCGGGCGACGCGCCCTATGGCCGCTACATCGAGCTCAGGGCCGTCGGCAATTTCATGCGCGGCCATCAGGGCGGCGGCAGCGTGCATCACATCGCCTTCCGGGCCACGGACGATGCGGCCCAGACGGAAATGGTCCGCCAGCTGCGGGAAAACCACGGCGTGGCGACGACGGAACAGAAGGACCGCAACTACTTCCGCTCGGTCTATTTCCGCGAGCCGGGCGGCGTGCTGTTCGAAATCGCGACCGACGATCCGGGCTTCGCCTATGACGAACCGGTCGGCACGCTCGGCACGGCATTGAAGCTGCCGCCATTCCTCGAACGCGATCGGTCCGAGATCGAAGCTGTCCTGCCTAAGCTCGCTTAGCACAGAGGAGAAACGCCATGTCGTCGTTTGCACTCTCGTTCCAGCATCGCTTCCAGCCGGCCGCCCGGCCGGGTCTGCGCCCGCTCCTGCTGCTGCATGGCACGGGCGGCGACGAAGCCGATCTGCTGCCGCTGGGCGGGCTCGTCTCGCCTGGGGCTGCCTTGCTATCGCCGCGCGGGCAGGTACTGGAGGGCGGCATGCCGCGCTTCTTCCGGCGCCTGGCCGAAGGGGTGTTCGACGAGGCGGACGTGCGCCGCCGGGCCGGCGATCTCGCCGGCTTCGTCGCGGCGGCCCGGGACGCCTACGGCATCGAGGCGCCGATCGCGGTCGGTTTTTCGAACGGCGCCAATATCGCCGCCGCCGTGCTGATGCTGCACCCGGACATGCTGGCCGGTGCCGCCTTGCTGCGGGCCATGGTGCCGCTCGGCACGCCGCCCGCCTTCAAGCTCGACGCGACGCCAGTGCTGCTTCTGTCGGGTGCGATGGATCCGATCGTGCCCGCCCAGAATGCCGCACGTCTCGCGGCGATCCTGAGCGACGCCGGCGCCGACCTGCGGCACGAGACGCTGCGGACCGGCCATGGCCTGAGCCAGGACGATGTCGTGCGAACCGCCGCTTGGCTGCGCAACCAGCCGCACCCGGTCGGCTGACGCCGTCACGCTCGCCCTCCCAAATCGTTCGACCGAGGAGATGCCGCATGTCTACAGCAGCAAGGGTCAATTGGGACGATACCGGTCTGGTCTCGGCGCTACAGCCGGCACGGCTTCCCGTGACGCCGGTCTATCGCGGGGCCCATGTCGAAGCCCGTCGCTTCCGGCTCTGGACCGACGTGGCGGCGCTGCATCTCGATATCCGGTCGGACGCCGCGTTCGAGGCTGAGATCCGACCGGCATTCCCATCGCTCGTCTTCATGATGGATGGGTTGGGCGGCCAAGTCGCCGTCACTCCCGACCGGGCGGCGGCCGTTGCCTCATCGCATCACAGGCCCGGACCGCTCAGCATGGTGCCGGCCGGCACGGCGGTGTTCGTGCAGGGCCGGGTCCGGCAATTCCGGCAATTGATGCTGCAGTTCGACGGGCCGGACCGGGCGCGGGACGATGGCATCGATTTGACCGCCGTCTTCCAGCCGCGTTTCATGGTTGCCGATGCCGGCCTGTCCCGGCTCTGCCTGCTGCTGGCCGATGAATGCGTCAGCCCCAGGCCGATGGGGCGGCTCTATGGCGACAGCCTGATCGTTTCCCTGCTGCTCGCCCTGTCGCGGGGCAAAGGCGACATCCCGCGCGCCGCAGGCGGGTTGGCCCCTTGGCAGATGCTGCGTCTGGAAAGCTACGTCGAAGCCCATCTCGGCGAGGATCTATCGCTGGCCAGCCTGGCCGGCGAAGTCGGCATCTCCCGCTCCCACTTCAGCCGGGGTTTCAAGCAGACCGTCGGGCAGTCGCCGTTCGAGTGGTTGCGGGTGAAGCGCATCGAACGGGCGAAGCAGCTGTTGCTCGACGGCGCCTTGTCGGTCGCGGAAGTCGCCATCGTGACCGGCTTCGCCGATCAAGCCCATTTGACGCGGGCGTTCGGCCGGATCGTCGGCTTGCCGCCGGGCGCGTGGCAGCGGCTGCGCCGGTACAATTCGAGGCAGGTGTAAATATTATCAGGCACTAATATCCAAACCGAAATGCCGATCGACAAGCCGGCGACGTCCTGCCCCGACATACTGCCGTCTCTTGATCGATGCCGGTCACATGAGGAGCAGAGCCATGCCAATCACCGCGAGCCCCACGCCCGGTCGGGGTCTTCTCTCGCCCAAGGACCATACGCTGATCCTGATCGACTTTCAGTCGCAGATGACGTTCGCGACCCGTTCGATCGACGCGATCACGCTACGCAACAACGCGGCGCTGGTGGCTAACGCCGCGGCGGGCTTCGGCGTCACCACGATCCTGACCTCGGTCGCGCGCGACAGCTTCTCCGGCCCGTTTTTCGACGAGATCAAGGATGCCTTCCCAGGGGCCGAGATCACCGATCGCACCTCGATGAACACCTGGGAAGACGCGGGCGTCATCAAGCGCGTCAATGCGATCGGCAAGGATCGCCTGGTCATGGCCGGGCTCTGGACCAGCGTGTGCCTGGTCGGTCCGACGCTGTCGGCCCTGGATCAAGGCTACGAGGTCTATGTCATCGCAGATGCCTGCGGCGACGTCTCGACCGAGGCGCATGATCGGGCGATGGACCGGATGGTTCAGGCCGGGGTTCGACCGATGACCTCGCTGCAATATATGCTTGAACTGCAGCGCGACTGGGCACGGACCGAAACCTACGAGATGACGACCGGCTTTGCCCAGAAATGGGGCGGCTCCTATGGTCTGGGCATCACCTACGCCAAGACCATGTTCCACGCCCACGAAGGCTGACCGGACGCGCCGGGCCGGCGCCACGGCTTCGTTCGGCTCACGGAGGACATGTCGATGAAACCCTATCTCCTGTCTCTCGGCGTGGGCCTGCTGGTCGGGGTGATCTATGGCCTGCTCGGCGTGCGGTCGCCGGCGCCGCCGGTGGTTGCCCTGATCGGGCTGCTCGGCATTCTGATCGGCGAGCAGGTCCCGCCGCTGGTCAAGGGGCTCTGGCTCCAAGCGCCGGCGGCGCAGTCCTGGCTGGACCAGGTCAAGCCGCACATGTTCGGGCACCTGCCCAAGGGCCAGGCGCCGTCGCCGCCGACCGAAGGTTGAGCCCTACCCAGAGGAGACTTGCCATGCCCGACGCCCAGGCGCCCGACCTCATCCTCCATCGCGGTCTGTTCACGACGCTCGACCGGTCGAACCCGACGGCGAGCGCCGTCGCCATCGGCGATGGCAAGTTCACCGCCGTCGGCCGGGATGAAGAGATCATGCCGCTGGCAGGTCCCTCGACCCGCATCGTTGATCTCGAGGGCAAGCGCGTGCTGCCCGGCCTGATCGACAATCACCTGCACATCATCCGCGGCGGCCTCAACTTCAACATGGAGCTGCGCTGGGACGGCGTGCGCAGCCTCGCCACCGCCATGGACATGCTGAAGCGCCAGGTCGCGATCACGCCGCCGCCGCAATGGGTCCGCGTCGTCGGCGGCTTCACCGAGCATCAGTTCGCCGAGAAGCGCCTGCCGACGATCGAGGAGCTGAACGCGGTCGCGCCCGACACGCCGGTGTTCCTGCTGCATCTCTACGATCGCGCCCTGCTGAACGGTGCCGCGCTCCGCGCCGTCGGCTATGACAGGAACACGCCGGCGCCGCCGGGCGGCGAGATCACGCGCGATGCCAACGGCAATCCGACCGGCCTGTTGCTGGCCAAGCCCAACGCCGGCATTCTCTATGCGACGCTGGCCAAGGGGCCGAAGCTGCCGTTCGACTATCAGGTCAATTCGACCCGGCATTTCATGCGCGAGCTCAACCGGCTGGGCGTCACCGGTGCCATCGACGCCGGCGGCGGCTTCCAGAACTATCCCGACGATTACGCCGTGATCCAGAAGCTGTCGGACGAGGGGCAGCTGACCATCCGGCTCGCCTATAACCTGTTCACCCAGAAGCCCAAAGGCGAGAAGGATGATTTCCTGAACTGGACCAGGACGTCCCAGTACAAGCAGGGCACCGATTATTTCCGCCATAACGGCGCCGGCGAGATGCTGGTGTTCTCCGCCGCCGATTTCGAGGATTTCCGCCAGCCACGCCCCGACATGGCGCCGGAGATGGAGGGCGAGCTGGACGGCGTCGTGCGCACCTTGGTCGAGAACCGCTGGCCCTGGCGGATGCACGCGACCTATGACGAGACGATCAGCCGCGCGCTCGATGTGTTCGAGCGGGTCAACCAGGACATGCCGCTGGAAGGCCTCAACTGGTTCTTCGATCATGCCGAGACGATTTCCGACCAGTCGATCGACCGCATCGCGGTGCTCGGCGGCGGCATCGCCGTGCAGCACCGCATGGCTTATCAGGGTGAATATTTCGTCGAGCGCTACGGTCCGGGCGCGGCCGAGGCGACGCCGCCGGTCGCCCGGATGTTGGAAAAGGGCGTCAAGGTTTCGGCCGGCACGGATGCGACCCGGGTCGCATCCTACAATCCTTGGGTCTCGCTCGCCTGGCTGGTCACCGGCCGTACGGTCGGTGGGCTGCGCCTCACGCCGCAGCGCAATTGCCTCGACCGGGAGACCGCACTCCGGATGTGGACCGAGAACGTCACCTGGTTCTCCAACGAGGAAGGCAAGAAGGGCCGGATCGAGGTCGGGCAGTTCGCCGACCTGGTCGTGCCCGACCGGGATTTCTTCGCCTGCGCCGAGGGTGACATCGCGGACACCAGCGCGCTTATGACCCTGGTCGGCGGCAAGATCGTCTGGGCTGCCGGCGCGTTCGCGCCGCTCGATGAAAACCCGGTCCCGCCGGCCATGCCCGACTGGTCGCCGGTGCGTGCCTTCGGCGGCTATGCCGCCTGGGGCGAGCGGCCGGAGGCCGATCTCCAACAGAAGGCGGCCCACGCCTGCGGCTGCGCCAACAATTGCACTGTCCATGGCCATGATCACGCGACGGCCTGGTCCAGCAAGCTGCCGATCTCGGACCTCAAAGGCTTCTGGGGTGCGCTCGGCTGCGCCTGCTGGGCCGTCTAGTCCCCTTGAAGGAGTTCCCGATGCGTTCGATCAAGTCCCTTGTCCTGGCCGCCCTCCTCGCCGGCGCGACGATCTCGGGCGGCGCGCGAGCCGCCACGCCCGCCGTCGCGGTCGCGCCGCAGTACGACACGACCCATGTCTATGTCGACCCGGGGGATTTCGACCGGTTCGTGAGCAGCCTGGTCGCGACCTTCGGCGGGACCACGACCAAAGAGGGCGTGTTCACCGTCACGCCGACGCCCAGCCTGACCATGTCGCAATTGGTGCTGACCCCTGCCGGATCGGTCTCGGTGTTCGGCTTCAAGACGCCGATCCCGGCGCCGTTCGGGGCAGAGCGGACCGGCTATCTGGTCACCGACATGGACGCGGCGGTCAAGGCCGCACGGGCGACCGGCGCCGATGTCATCGTGGCGGCCTTCCCCGACCCGATCGGCCGCGACGCCGTCATCCAATGGCCCGGCGGCATCAATACCCAGATCTATTGGCACACGACGCCGCCCAACTACCCGGCGCTGCAGACGATTCCGGAAAACCGGGTCTATGTCTCGCCCGACCGGGCCGCGGCCTTCATCAAGAGTTTCCTGGCTTTCTCCCACGGCAAGATCGTGAGCGATCAGCCCCAGGCACCGGGCATCGGCATCGGGCGGCCGAGCGACACCTATCGGCATGTCGCAATCAGCTCGACCTTCGGCAAGCTCGCCTTGTTCGTGACCGACGGGCATCTGCCCTATCCCTATGGCCGTGAGATGACCGGCTACGAAGTCCCCGACCTCGCCGCCACGCTCGACAAGGCCAAGGCCGCCGGGGCTGAGATCCTGGTGCCGCCCACGGCGGTCGACGGGATGAGCGAAGCCATGGTGAAGTTCCCCGGCGGCTATATCGCCGAGATCCACGGGCCCTGAGCCCGGATGACGCTTCTTGTCAAAATCGTCTGACGCTCTGGGGCGGATCGCGCTCGTCTTCTGCGCCGCGACCGGCATCGCGCGTGCCGATCCCGATCCGGTCCGTCCCGCGATCGCGTTCAACCGCTGGGAGGAGGATTGGTCGGTTCTGGCCGATCCGCGCCTGCGCACCGAACCGCTCGACGATTTGAAATACATTCCGCTCGGCACCGACCCGATGTCCTATCTGTCGCTGGGTCTCAACCTGCGCGAACGGTACGAACAGAACGATGCCGCCGGCTTCGGTACCCGCAATGCGCCGGCGGCCAATTATGTGATCAGCCGGCTGGAGACCCATGCCGATCTGCACCTGGGTCCGGTCCAGCTGTTCGCCCAGCTCGACAGCGCCTTCGCGCCCGGCAAGGAACGGCTGACGCCGGTCGATGAGAACCGGCTCGATCTCGAGCAGGCGTTCGCCGCCTATGTCACGCCCGTGGCGGACGGGGTAATGAAGCTGCGTCTCGGCCGGCAGGAGATGGGCTTCGATCTGCAGCGCTTCGTCGCGGTGCGCGACGGTCCCAATGTCCGGCAGGCGTTCGATGCCGCCTGGGCCGACTATGAAAGCGGGCTGTGGCGCTTCATCGGCTTTTACAGCCAGCCGGTCCAGGACCGGAATCTGCGGGCGTTCGACGATTACAGCAACGGCCACCTGACTTATGGCGGCGTCCGGCTCGAACGCGGCGACGTGGGCCCGGGTCAAGTGTCGGCCTATTATTCGCAATACCGCCAGGACGGTGCGAAATTTCTGACGGTCCAGGGCAACGAGCGGCGCGATATCTTCGACCTCCGCTATGCCGGCGGGTTGGCGGGCTGGGACTGGGATCTGGAGGCGATGGGCCAGCTTGGCCAGATCGCCAACCAGTCGATCCAGGCCTGGGCCTTCGGCACTCTGGCGGGCTACAGCTGGTCGGCGGTGGTTTGGGCACCACGGCTGGGTCTGCAATTCGACGGGGCTTCGGGCGACGGACATCCGCACGACGGTCGGCTCGAAACTTTCAATCCGTTGTTTCCGAACGGCTATTACGTGACGCTGTCGGGCTACACCGGCTATGTCAATTTCATCCATCTGAAGCCGTCGGTGACGCTGCATCCGACGTCGAGTGTGAGTTTGCTCGCCGCCGTCGGCCTGCAGTGGCGCCAGACGACGGCCGATGCGGTCTATACCCAGCCGAACGTGCCGGTGGCGGGCACGGCCGGCAGGGGCGGCAGCTATACCGGGACCTATGGCCAGCTGCGCCTGGACTGGCGCGCCACGTCGCATGTGTCGACGGCGGTCGAAGCCGTGCATTTCGCCGTCGCGAACGCGATCCGTCAGGTCGGCGGGCATGATTCGGATTATCTCGGCGTCGAGCTCAAATATGGCTGGTGAAGCGTTATATGATGTCCTGCGGCGGGCGGCGCCGCTCTCTCAGGTGGAGGCGCCATGATGACCAAGCGTTTCGATGCGATCGTGATCGGTGCCGGCCAGGCGGGTCCGTCGCTGGCGGGCCGGCTGACGGCGGCGGGCATGACCGTGGCCCTGGTCGAACGCCATCAGTTCGGCGGCACCTGCGTCAATACCGGGTGCATGCCGACCAAGGCGCTGGTCGCCAGTGCCGAGGTCGCGCACAAGGCGCGGCGCGCGGCCGAGTTCGGCGTGACGATCGCCGGCGGCGTGTCGGTCGATATGGCGGCGGTCAAGGCGCGCAAGGACGTCGTCGCGGTCACGGCGCGGAACAATGTCGAAAAATGGCTGCGCGGCATGGAGCGCTGCACGGTCTACCAGGGCCACGCGCGCTTCGTGGCGCCCGACGAACTGCAGGTCGGCGACGAGCGGATCGCGGCCTCGCGGATCTTCATCAATGTCGGCGGCCGCGCGCTGGTGCCGGACATGCCCGGGATCGACCGGGTGCCATACCTGACCAACACCTCGATCCTCGAACTGGACGTGCTGCCCCGGCATCTGGTCATCGTCGGCGGCAGCTATATCGGCCTCGAATTCGCGCAGATGTACCGGCGGTTCGGCAGCGAAGTGACCGTGATCGAGAAAGGCCCGCGGCTGATCCGGCGCGAGGACGCGGATGTGTCGGCCGCGATCGGCACCATTCTCCAGACCGAGGGTATCGCCATCCGCACCGACGCCGACTGCATCCGGTTCGAACCGCGTGGCCAGGAGATCGCGGTCGGGGTGAAGTGCGGCGCGGGGCCGGACGAGATCGTCGGCTCCCATGTGCTGCTGGCGGTCGGGCGCCGGCCGAACACCGACGATCTGGCGCTCGACCAGGCCGGCGTCGCGCGGGATGCCCACGGCTATATCACGGTCGATGACGAGCTGCGCACCAGCGTCCCCGGGATCTGGGCGCTGGGCGATTGCAACGGCAAGGGCGCCTTCACCCATACCGCCTATAATGATTTCGAGATCGTCGCGGCCAATCTGCTCGACGGCGGCGCCCGCCGGGTCAGCGATCGCATCCCGTGCTACGGGCTGTTCATCGATCCGCCGCTCGGCCGGGTCGGCCTGACCGAAACCGAGGCGCGCGCGACCGGCCGCAAGCTTCTGGTCGGCAGCCGGCCGATGACGCGGGTCGGCCGCGCGGTCGAAAAGGGCGAGACCCAGGGCTTCATGAAAGTGGTGGTCGATGCCGAGAGCCAGGCGATCCTGGGCGCCGCGATCCTGGGCGTCGGTGGCGACGAGGCGGTCCATGGCCTGTTGGACATCATGTCGGCGAAGGCGCCCTACACCGTGCTGCAGCACACCGTGCATATCCACCCGACGGTCTCGGAACTGATCCCGACCATGCTGGGCGAGTTGAAGGCGGCTACCCCATCACCGTGATCGGGTCCGCATCGAGCGGAAATTCGAGACAATTGTTGCCCGCGCCGCCGCGGTCGACCACGACATAGTCCGCCAGCGTCAGCCCGGCGAGCGGCAGGTGCCAGGTGCCGGGATGGTAGTTCACGCCCTGCAGCCCGTCGCTCAGGAAGGCTTCCAGCCGATCCAGATCCGGCGCCGGTCCCGGCCGGGCGACCACGACCAGGAAACCGGCCCGCTGCCGGGGCACGAAGGCTTGGCTGCCGAGCGGGTGGCATTCCAGCAGCGGCAGCCGATAGGGCAGGGTGATCGCGACCCGGTTGCGGAACAGGCTCAGCAACGCGCGACCCTGGCCGAGCTCGACCCGGGCCAGGTCGTCGAAGCGGTGGGTCGTGCCGCCGTTGATCGCGATCGGATCGCCCGCCGTGTCGATCACGTCGCCGAAATGCAGGAACCCGTCCCGGGTCAGGGGACGGGCGCGCAGCACGCGGTCGGTCGTCAGAGCGCCAGTTCCGCCGCGGCCTCGTCCAGCGACAGGGCGAGGGCGCCGAGTATCATGTCGATCTCGGCGGCACTGACGATCAGCGGCGGGCAGAAGGCCAGCGCGTCGCCCATGTTACGCGAAATCACGCCGTTCTTCTGCATGAGGCCGTTCACCAGGGTGCCGAGCTTGCCGACCGGGTCAAGGCCCTTGCGCGCCGCCTTGTCGACGACCAGCTCGATCGCCGCGATCAGGCCGACGCCGCGGACCTCGCCGACCAGCCTATGGCCGGCCAGCGCCTTGAGGCCCGATTGCAACCGCTGGCCCATCTCGGCGGCATGGGCGACCAGGCCGCGCTCCTCGATGATCTTGATCGTCTCCAGCGCCACGGCGGCGGCGACCGGGTGGCCGCCGGCCGTGAAGCCATGGCCGAGCGTGCCGATCCGGCTGCTTTCGTCGGCGATCGGCCCGAACACCTTCTCGTTGATCAGCAGCGCCGAGATCGGCAGGTAGGACGACGAGAGCTGCTTCGACAGCACCATCATGTCCGGCTTCATGCCGTAGGTCTCGCTGCCGAACATCTTGCCGGTCCGGCCGAAGCCGCAGATGACCTCGTCGGCAACCAGCAGGATGTCGTGCTTCTGCAGCACCGCCTGGATCTTCTGCCAATAGGTCCTGGGCGGCACCACGACGCCGCCGGCGCCCATCACCGGCTCGCCGAAGAAGGCGGCGATCGTGTCCGGCCCTTCGCGCTGGATCAGCGCTTCCAGATCCTCGGCCAGGCGGGTCGCGAAATCCTCCTCGCTCTCGCCCGGCTTCGCTTCCTTGTAGTGATGCGGCGAACTGGTGTGCAGCACGTTCGCGATCGGCAGGTCGAACGAGCGATGGTTGTTCGGCAGGCCGGTCAGGCTGGCCGACGCGATGGTGACGCCATGATAGCCGCGCATCCGGCTGATGATCTTCTTGCGCTGCGGCTGGCCCAGGGAATTCGACCGATACCAGATCAGCTTCATCGCCGTGTCGTTGGCTTCGGAGCCGGAGTTGGTGAAGAACACCTTCGACATCGGCACCGGCGCCATCGTCACCAGCTTTTCGGCCAGGTCGATGACCGGCCCATGCGATTTATGGGTGAAGGAATGGTAGAACGGCAGCGTGCTCATCTGCTTGGTCGCCGCCGCGACCAGGCGCGGCTCGCTGAAGCCCAGCGCCACGCTCCACAGCCCGGCCATCGCCTCGATATAGCGATTGCCGTGGATATCCTCGACATAGACGCCGTCGCCCTTGGCGATCACGACCGGGCCGGTCTTGTCGTGCTTGCGGGCGTCGGTATAGCCATGCAGGTGATAGGCGATGTCGCGGGCTTCGGGCGAATTGGGCTGGTCGGTCATGGGCTTAACTCCTGGTTTGGCGGCGCGGGCTCAATAGCCGCGCTGCCGGTCGATCGCGCCGACGAGCGGCGTGCCGGCATCGAGCCGGGCGAGATTTTCAAGCAATTGGCTGACGACGACGGTCGGCCCGGTCCGGGTGGCAATGTGCGGCGTCACGATGATGCGCGGGTCGCGCCAGAACGGATGATCCACCGGCAGCGGCTCCTGGGTAAAGGCATCCAGCGTGGCGGCACCCAGTTGGCCGTGATCCAGTGCCGCGAGCAAGTCCTGATCGACCAGGTGGGCCCCGCGGCCGACGTTGATCAGATGCGCGCCGGCCGGCAGGCGGGCGAACAGGTCGGCGGACAGAAAGCCCTCGGTCTCGGCCGTCAACGGCAGCAGGCAGACAAGACTATCGCTGCGCGCCAGGAACTCGCCGAGTTGATCTGTCCCGTGATAGGCGCTCACGCCGTCCGGCAGCCCCTGCTTCGGGCTGCGGCTCCAGCCGGCGACGTCATAGCCGAGCATGGCCAGCGCCTTGGCCGTCGCCAGGCCCAGCACGCCCATCCCGGCGATGCCGATGCGGTGCAGCCGGGTCGGCACGATCGGGCTTTCCTGCCAGACGCCGGCGGCCGACCGCGCCAGATACTGATCGAAGTTGCGATGCCGATGGGCCACGGCCCAGACGACATAGGCGACCATGCCGCTCGCCATGTTCGGATCGATGATCCGGCAGATCGGCACGTGGGCCGGCACGGTCGGGTCGGCGGTGATATGGTCGACGCCGGCCGCGATCGACTGGACCAGGCGCAGGCGCGGCAGGCTACCGCACAGGCCGGCGGGCGGGTGCCAGCACAGCACGATGTCGGCATGGTCCGGCGCGCCCGCCGCGGCATGCAGGTGAATGTCGAGTTCCGGCGCCAGCTGGGCGAAGCTCGGCAGCAGGTAGGCCATGTCGATCTGGGTGCTGGCCAGCACGATGGTTCGGCTCATGACAGGGCGCGCTCCAGCCGCGGCACGGCGGCGATCAATTCCTGGGTATAGGCATGGCGCGGGTCGCGCAAGACCTGGGCCGCCTCGCCATATTCGACCAGTTCGCCGGCGCGCATGACCGCGACCCGATCGCACATCTGCGCCGCCACGCGCAGGTCATGGGTGATGAACAGCAGTGCCAGATCGAACTTCCGGCGCACCTGGTCGAACAGGTCGAGCACCTGGGCCTGGACCGAGACGTCGAGCGCCGAGACCGGCTCGTCTGCGACCAGCAATTCCGGCTCCATGGCCAGCGCCCGGGCGATGCCGATGCGCTGGCGCTGGCCGCCGGAGAATTCATGGGGATAGCGGTCGAGCGCCTCGGCACCGAGCCCGACCAGCGACAGCAGCTCGATCGCCCGGTCGCGTGCCTTGGCCTTCGAAATGCCCTGCATCCGCATGCCGGTCGTGATGGCGGATCCGACCCGGTGGCGCGGGTTGAGCGAGGCGTAGGGGTCCTGGAACACCATCTGGATCCGGCCGCGATAGGGCTTCAATCCCTTCGGGCCCAGCCGCGAGATGTCGGTGCCCTCGAACAGGATGCGGCCCGAACTGATCGGGGTCAGGCCGGTGACGCAGCGGCCGATGGTCGATTTGCCCGAGCCGCTCTCGCCGACGATGCCGAGCGTCTCGCCCTTGCGCAGCGTCAGCGACATGCCCTTCAGCGCCGCGACCTCGCGCCCGCCGGGCAGGCGATAATTCTTGGTGATCTGATCGAGTTCGAGCAACGCCGCAGGCGCCATGGCGGGGGCGCGGTCGCTGGTCTGGCCGTGCGGGATCGCGGCGATCAGCTTCTGGGTATAGACATGCGCCGGCCGGTCCAGCACGTCGCGCACGGCCCCGCTCTCGACCATCACGCCCTGGCTCATGACCGCGACCCGGTCGGCGATCTCCGCGACCACGCCGAAATCATGGGTGATGAACAGCAGCGCCATACCGCGCCGTTTTTGCAGGTCGCGGATCAGCGTCAGGATCTGCGCCTGGGTCGTGACGTCGAGCGCGGTGGTCGGCTCGTCGGCGATCAGCAGGGCGGGTTCGAGTGCGAGGGCGGCGGCGATCATCACCCGCTGGCGCTGACCGCCGGACAAGCGGAACGGATAGCTGTCGATCAAGCGGGTTGGATCGGGCAGGCCGACGTCGGCGAGGGCCGCCAGCACGCGCTCCCGGCATTCCTTGCGGCCGATGCGCAGGTGGCTGCGGTAGACCTCGGCGATCTGGTCGCCGATGCGCATGATCGGATTGAGCGCCGTCATCGGCTCCTGAAAGATCATGCCGATGCGCCGGCCGCGCAGGGTCTGCATCTGCACTTCGCTGAGGTCGAGCAGCTCCTGCCCGTCGAACCGGATGCGGCCGGCTGTGGCGCGGACATGGGGACCGGGCAACAGGCCCATGACCGCGTTGGCGATCATCGATTTGCCCGACCCGCTTTCGCCGACGATGCACAGCGCCTCGCCGGCAGCGAGCGACAGGCTGACACCGGAGACCGCGAGCGGCCGGTCGCCGCCGGGCGGCAGCGAGATGTCGAGCCCGTCGATCTGCAGCACGGGATCAGAGGCCGGCATTGCCACGGCCTCCGCCCAGCCGCGTGTTCAACCCGTCGCTCAGCCCCTCGCCGACCAGATTGAGCGCCAGCACGGTCAGGAGGATGGCCAGGCCCGGGAACACGCTCATCCACCAGGCCTGGCGCAGGACCGTGCGGGCGGCGCCGATCATGAAGCCCCAGCTCATCAGGTCCGGATCGCCCAGGCCCATGAAGCTGAGGCTCGATTCCAGCAGGATCGCGGTCGCGACCATCAATGACGCCATGACCACGATCGAGGAGGCGGCGTTGGGCAGCAGTTCCACGAAGATGATGCGCAGGTCGGACTGGCCGTCGAGCCGGGCGGCCTCGACGAAATCGCGCTGACGCAGGGTCAGGAACTCGCCGCGCACCAGCCTCGCGACCGGCGGCCAGGACACGATGGCAATGGCGGCGACGATCGAGCCGACCGAGGGCTGGAAGATCGCGACCAGCACGATGGCGAGCGCGAAGCTGGGCACGGTCTGGAACAGCTCGGTGAAGCGCATCAGCGTGGCGTCGATCCAGCCGCCGTAATAGCCGGACACGGCGCCGAGCGTGACACCGAGCAGCAGGGCGGCCAGGGTCGAGACGAAGCCGATCATCAGCGAGACCCGCGCGCCAAAGACCAGGCCGGTGCCGATGTCGCGGCCGAGCGTGTCGGTGCCGAACATCGTATGGGCGAGCTCGAACGGCGGCAGGAACGGCCGCTGCACCATGGCCCAGGGATCGCCGCTGTCGATCAGCGGCGCGAACAGGGCCAGGCACAGCACCAGGATCAGGATCGCCAGCCCGACCAACGCGCCCTTGTTGCGGCGGAAGCGGCGCCAGAAATCGCCCATCAGCGGAGCTCGATCCGGGGGTCGACGATCGTGTAGAGGAGGTCGGTCAGGAAATTGAACAGCACGACCATGGCGGCGGTGAACAGGAACACGCCCAGCAGCAGGTTATAGTCGCGCTGCAGCAGCGCCTCGAACATCAGCCGGCCGATGCCGGGCCAGGCGAATACCGTCTCGGTCAGGATCGCGCCGCCGACCATCTGGCCGGCCTGGATGCCGGCCAGCGTGATGATCGGCAGCAGCGCGTTGCGCAGGATATGCACGCGCCAGATCCGCCCGCGCGGCACGCCCTTGGCGCGCGCGGTCTTGACGAAATCCAGGCGCGAGACCTCCAGCATCGAGGTCCGGGTCATGCGGGCATAGATCGCCATATAGAATAACGCCAGTGTGACCGCCGGCAGCACCAGATGCTGGGCAACGTCGAGCGCATGGCCCAGGGGAGAAAAGTCCTGCCCGACCGTCGCCATGCCGAAGCCCGGCAGCCAGTCGAGCTTGATCGAGAACACCAGCACGGCCATCAGCGCCACCCAGAACAGCGGTGTGGCGTAGAAGACGAGCGCGACCGTGGTGACCAGGCTGTCGCCCCAGGTGCCAACCCGGCTGCTCGACCAGGCGCCGAGCGTGATGCCGAACAGCAGCGAGAGGACGAAGGCGGCGCCGGTCAGCAGCAGGGTCGCCGGCACCCGCTCGCCGATCAGTTCGGCGACCGGACGCTGCTGGCGATAGGATTGCCCCAGATCGAGCATCGCGACATGGCCCAGATAAAGTCCGAGCTGCTCGATCATCGGCCTGTCCAGCCCGAACTGCTGGCGCAGCTGGGCCACGAACTTGGCGTCGCCGGCGCCGGCCTCGCCGGCCATGACCTGGGCCGGATCGCCCGGGGCGGCGCGGATCAGAAAGAAATTGACCACGACGATCAGCAGCAGGGCGACCAGGCCCTGCGCCAAGCGCCGGGCGGCAAACCGCGCCCGGTTCACGAAGCGGCGGTCCGGCTCATGCCTTGATCACCTTGGCCCGCGCGAAGCCGTCGTTGAGGCCGATCGCCGAGTTGATCAGGTTCTGGATATTCGTCCGGTAGATCGTCGGGAATTCCAGCTCGATCAGCCAAGCGACCGGCACCTCATCGACCAGGATCTTCTGCGCCTCGGCATAGATCGCGCGCCGCCGCGTGGGGTTCGGTTCCTTGGCGCCGCGCTCGAACAGATCGTCGATCTTGGGGTTGCTGTAGCCGGAGACGTTGTTCCAGGGCGAACCCTTCTGGATGTTCGCCGTGGTGTAGTTGCGCTGCACGCCCAGCGCCGGATCGCCGTACTGGTACAGATAGGTGAAGGCCAGGTCGTAGTCCCAGTTGTTCAGCTTCTCGTTCCAGCCGGCAACATCGGTCGCCTGCAGCTCGACCTTGATGCCGACCTCGGCCAGGTTCTGGCGCGCCATCTCGGCGAAGCGCTGCCAGGTCTCGCCATAGGGCAGCGGCAGCAGGCGCAGAATCTCGCCCTTGTAGCCGGCCGCCGCCAGCAGTTCCTTGGCCTTGGCCTTGTCGTGCGGATAGGGGGTGACTTCGTCGGTATGGAACCGGGTCGTGGTCGAGAACGGGCCGGTCGCGACCTTGCCGAAGCCGTACCAGGCGACGTTCTTCATCGCCTCGCGGTCGAGCGCGTACATGATCGCCTGGCGGACGCGCACATCGGCCAGCGGGCCGGTGCGGTTGTTGAGCCACAGCCAGCAATGCGGCCCGAAGAATTCCCAGCCCTTGGTGGTGACGTCGGTCTTGGGCAGCGCCTTCAGGCGCTGAATGTCGAAATATTCGACCGTGCCGCCCGGCATGACGTCCATTTTGCCGGACTCGTAGGCGGCCGCGCGCGAGGCCGCGTCGGGGATGACGTGGAAATAGATTCCGTCGATCCCGGGCAATCCCGCCTCGTGATAGGCCTCGTTCTTGACCAGCTGGATATAGGAGCCCTTGATCCACTCCTTGAATTTGAACGGGCCGGTGCCGACCGGCGTGTTGTTGGCCGGGTTGGTGCGATAATCGGTGCCGTCGTAGATGTGCTTGGGCACCATCGGCATGGTGCCGACCTCGAACAAGCCGATGAACGGCCCGAACGGGTATTTCAGCGTGAACACGACGGTGTTCGCGTCGGGTGCCGTGATGCTATCGACCGCGACCAGGGACGAGCGCAGGCGCGCATGGACCTCGCGCAGCATCTTGTCGACGCTGAAGACGACATCGTCGGCGCTGAACGGCTTGCCGTCGTGCCAGGTGACGCCGGGCTTCAGCTGGAACGTATAGGTCAGCGCATCCTCGCTGATCGTCCAGGACGTCGCCAGACCCGGCATCGGATTGAGCTCGGCATCGTAGCGCAGCAGCCCCTCGTAGATATTGCCGGCGACCAGCTGGGTCGGGCCGTTCTGGATGATCGCCACCATCAGGCCCGGCGGCTCGGGATTGATCGCGACATTCAGCACGCCGTTGGTAATGCTTTGGGCAAACGCGGTCCAGGGCTGGCCGGCCGCGATCAAACCGGTCGTGGCCGAGGCGATCTTGATGAAGTCACGACGTTGCATGGTACCCCCTGTTGGGATGGGCCGGTCTTCGTATTTGTTTTTTTAGTCGCGGTAGGAGCCCGGAATCGGCGGCTCCAGGTAGCGCAGCAAGGCCGACCATTCGCGTTGGATCTGGCCGCTGCGGCGGTTGCTGTCGCCCCTCTCGTATTGGCGCGCAGTCAGTTGGGCTACCTCCGGTGCCACCGGGTTCACGGTCTGTCCGGTCGATTGAATCGTGACTTGAACGCGGCAGGCGCGTTCCAGATTATGCATCAGAATGAAGGCCTCGGCGACCGAGCCGCCGGCGGTCAACAGGCCGTGGTTGCGCAGGATCATCGCCTTGGCTTGGCCGAGGTCGGTGACCAGCCGCGACCGCTCGTCCAGGTCCAGCGCGATGCCTTCGTAGTCGTGATAGGCGATGCGGTCGTGGAACTGCAGACTCCACTGGTTGCAGGGCTGCAGCCCGTTCTTCAGCGACGACACCGCGACGCCGGCATAGGTGTGGGTGTGCAGCACGCAGGCGGCATCGTGCCGCGCGCTGTGGATCGCGCTGTGGATGGTGAAGCCGGCCGGGTTGATCTCATGATCCGTGTCGTCGAGGATCTTGCCGTCCAGGTCGATCTTGACCAGGGACGAGGCGGTGATCTCGCGAAACAGCACGCCGTAGGGATTGATCAGAAAATGACCATCGCCGTCCGGCACGCGGGCGGAAATATGGGTGTAGATGACGTCGTCCATGCCGAAATGGGCGACTAACCGATAGCAGGCGGCCAGGTCTTGGCGGACATTCCACTCGGCATCGGACATGCGGGACGGTTTCGGCATGGCGGCACTCCCCGGATCGCTTCATTCGCGCTCATACGACCATGCGCCGCACCCGGCGTCAACTGTCGACAGTTGACAGTCGACAGCCTATGCTCACTCGAAACGATCCCTGATGATGGCCAGCAATGCACGAGGAATGCCAGCAACCATGACCCTGTCCGCGAGGCCGTTCGTTCCCGTCGAGGTGCCGGATCTGGTCGATGTGATCGAGGCCGAGCTGACCCGGGCGATCGTCGAAGGCCGGCTGGGTCCGGGCAGCCGCGTGGTCGAGGCGGAGACGGCGCGCCAGATGGGCGTCAGCCGGGCCCCGGTGCGCGAGGCGGCCCGGCGCATGGAGCGCCAGGGGCTGCTGGTCGCGAAGCCGCGTCACGGGTTCTTCGTGCGCGAGATCACGGTCAAGGAGATCGATGATCTCTACAGCGTCCGCCTGGCGCTGGAGGAATGCGCCGTCGCCGGCGCCTGCGCGCGGATCGATCCCGCCGGCATCGCCCGGCTGCAGGCCCAGATCGACCTGATGTGCGCCCAGACGCTCGGCCTGACGGCGCCGCAGCGCATCCAGCTCGACCTGCAATTCCACCTGATGCTGTGCGAGCTGTCGGGCAACGAACGCCTGCTGCGCCTGTTCGCGACGATCGAGACCGAGGTGCGCATGATCATCGCGCTGCTCGACAACCATTATCAGGACCCGATGTTCGTCGCCAAGGCGCACCAGCCGATCCTGGACGCCATCGTCGCCCAGGATGTCGACGCGGCGCGGGCGCAAATGCGTGAGCATCTGACCTCCGCCTGGCAGCATGTCCGCGACCTGTTCACCAGCCAGCATCCCAGCCGGGAGAATGAGCCGTCATGAAGATCGCCTATAGCGACCGCCACCAGCTGCACGACCCGCAATTCTTCTTGGTGCGCGGCCAGCCGCAGCGCAGCGCCGAGCAGCCGGAACGCGCCACTCGATTGCTGGCGGCGCTCGACCGGCGGCGCGGCGACATTCACGCGCCGACCGATTTCGGTCCCGGCCCGCGCGCGGCGATCCATACGCCGGCCTATCTGGATTTCCTCGAGACCGCGCATGGGGCCTGGCAAGCGCTCGGAAATTCGTCGGCCGAGGTGCTGCCGAACATGCACCCGCTGCCGGGCCAGCCGATCACATATCCCGAGGGCATCGTCGGTCGCGCCGGCTATCACATGGCCGACACCGCCTGTCCGATCGGCGCCGGCACCTGGGATGCCGCGACCCAGGCGGCCCATACGGCGGTCCAGGCGGTGCAATGGGTGATGGACGGCGAGCGCGCTGCCTATGCGCTGTGCCGCCCGCCGGGTCATCATGCCTATGCCGACCGCGCCGGCGGATTTTGTTTCCTGAACAACTCGGCGATCGCGGCCGAATTCCTGCGCCAGCGCCATGACCGGGTGGCGATCCTGGATGTCGACGTGCATCATGGCAACGGCACCCAGGGCATCTTCTACCATCGCCGCGACGTGTTGACCGTCTCGCTCCATGCCGACCCGCGCGCGTTCTATCCATTTTACGTTGGCTATGGCCACGAGCGCGGCGAGGGCGATGGGCTGGGCTATAATCTGAACGTGCCCCTGCCCTACGGCACCGGCGACGCGGATTATCTGACCGCCTTGCGCGCGAGCTTGCGCCAGTTGACCGCCTTCGCGCCGGGCGCGCTGGTCGTGGCGCTCGGCCTTGACGCGTTCGAGGGCGATCCGCTGAAGGGTCTCGCCATCACCACGCCCGGTTTCGCCCAGATCGGCGCCGAGATCGCGCGGTTGGCCCTGCCGACCGTGTTCGTGCAGGAGGGCGGCTATCTGTCGGCGGAGCTGGGCCAGAATCTGATCAGCGCGCTCGACGGGTTCGAAGGGGCGGTCTGATGCCGGATCAAGCCACGACCGATCGGATCCTCGCCGCCGTCGATGCCGCGTTCGACGCGCAGATCGCTTTCACCCAGGATCTCGTGCGTTTCCCCTCGCTGCGCGGGGTCGAGCATCCGGCCCAGGATTTCCTGCATGACGCGATGCGCGGACGCGGGCTGGCGATGGACCGCTGGACCATCGACATCGACGCGATCAAGCATCATCCGGGCTTCTCGCCGGTCTGCGTCAGCTACGAGAACGCGGTCAATGTCGTCGGCACGTACCGGCCGGCGACCCAGACCGGGCGCTCCCTGATCCTGAACGGCCATATCGACGTGGTGCCGACCGGGCCGCTGAAGGACTGGACCACGCCGCCGTTCGAGCCGCGCATCGCCGACGGCTGGATGTATGGCCGCGGTGCGGCCGACATGAAGGCGGGCCTGGCCGCGAACCTGTTCGCGTTCGATGCGATCCGGGCTGCGGGCTTCCTGCCGGCGGCGCCGATCTATTTCCAGTCGGTCGTCGAAGAGGAATGCACCGGCAACGGCGCGCTCGCCTGCCTGGCGCGCGGCTACCGGGCCGATGCCGCGATCATTCCCGAACCGGAGGACGACAAGCTGGTCCGCGCCAATACCGGCGTGATCTGGTTCAAGGTGACGGTCGAGGGCCGGCCGACCCATACCCGCGTGATGGGCGAGGGCGCCAACGCGATCGACGCCGCCTACCGGGTGATCGGCGCGCTGCGCGAGCTGGAGACGCGCTGGAACGCGGCGCAGGAGGAGCATCGCCATTTCGAGGATCTGGACCATCCGATCAACCTCAACATTGGCCGGATCGAGGGCGGCGACTGGGCGTCGAGCGTGCCGGCCTGGTGCGGCTTCGAAGCGCGCATCGCGCTCTATCCGGGCATCGCCGCCAAGGATGCGGCCGAGGAGATCCAGGCCTGCATCCGCCGGGCGGCCACGACCGACGCCTTTCTGCGCAACCGGCCGCCGGAGGTGCTGTTCCACGGCTTCTTCGCCGAGGGCTACGTGCTGCCGGAAGGCACCGAGGCCGAGGCGGTGCTGGCGCGGTCCTTCGCCACGATCCATAACCGTTCGCTCGAAAGCTTCGTCACGCCCGGCTATCTCGATGCCCGCGTGTTCATGCTCTATGCCGACACGCCGTGCCTGGTCTATGGCCCGCTGTCGGAGGACATCCATGGCTATGACGAGCGGGTCAATCTCGACTCGGTCCGGCGCGTGACCAAGACCATCGCGCTGTTCATCGCCGATTGGTGCGGGCTTCATCCGGCATAGGGGCAGCCTGCGCGGTGTGGCGGCACTGTTGCCGCCGCACCGTGGGCAGGCTCAGGAAGCTGGTCGGAAGCTCTCCGGCAACCGCAGATCCGTCCGTGTTCCCTGGGCCGCGGCCGAGACGGGCGCCCACTTATCCCAGGTTGCCAGGCGCTCCTCGTAGATCTTGCGCACCATCGGAACGGCTGTCGCGCCCAGCGGGATCCGCATTTCTGCGCCCGCAGGCGCGGCAGCGCCGCCTGCAGCCGTTCTTCAGTTCCGGCCACTAGATCCGATTCGGGATGTCGGCCGTTTCGTGATGGACGCCGACAATGACCAGACTGCGGCCAGTATCGTCATAGGCGATCCAATAGGGGCCTTCCTTGATCCAGCGTAAGCCGAGGGCGGCTAGGCCGGTCCCTGGCCCGTGCTCTATGCGATGCGCTGCCGCGTCTAGAGCGGAGATCAGGTTGCCGGTTGCCTCGATCCGATCCAGGCGCTCGTAGTGTTCCAAGAGCCCGTCGATCTGGGCCTCGGCCTCCGGGCTAAAGAAGATCACGCCTTACGGGCTTGCAGCTTGGCCTTTGCCGCCCGCTTCGCCTCCATACGGGCAAGGCTTTCCCGCAGCCGAGCCATGACGGGCTCCATCGGCACAGTCTGCCCGTCTTCGACCTGCGCTTTGCTGCGCAAGAGCGATTCGAGCATCCGGGGGGGGGACGGTCTTGTCCATGGCCCTAAAATGGCACCGGCTCCTCTCGGTGTCGAGGGGGCCGGGCCCAATATCGACGCGCCGTGCGCCGGCACGCTTGCGCAAAAGTTGTCGCATAATTGGCATTTTATGAAAAATCCAGAGCCGGTATCTATTCGCTCGCCAGCATCTTTTGCCCACCGAGAGTCAGGAACTCAGAGCGGGAGATTCCGCGCTGCTGCGCCGATTTGTCGAACTGAGCGAGGAGATCATGGGGCAGGGTGGCACTGATGCAGACGTGCTTAGCCTTGGGGTCGGGGACAAAGACCATCAAAACGATGGGTCGCGAACTGGCATGATCGGCCACAATTTCGTCTAGAGCCGTCGGGCTAGGAACCGTCTTTCGATCTCGTGCCATATCGAGGATGTGCAAATTCAGGGCCTCGCTTGCCATCATGCGGGCTTCGTCGAGCGTATCGGCCTTGGTCGAGCAGTCTGGGAAGTCTGGATAGGAGACGGCATAACCGCCAGTTTCCGATTTACGCAGCAGGGCGACGTGATCCGGCATGAAGGCGCTCCAAACATATGGACAGGCTTATGGATAGGTTTCTCGTTGACCCGCGCGGACGTCAAATGCATGCTGTTAATAGGTACTGAGAATTGTGCCTAAGCAAAGCGCTCCTATTAGGCAGCGCTTTTTTTGTGCCTTCACACTTGAGGGCTCGCCGCTGGACGGGACTCGCCCACCAGCGGTTTCGCTTGAACGAGCGCCCTTAGCTTGACAAGCTGCCGGCAGGGCCATTTTGCCCTCATCGAAGCGCCTCCCGGAATGCCGGCGGGCGCTTTTTTCATTTCAGCTCCCTTCAGGAGTTCCGCCGAACGATGCTCGACATCCTCGGCGACCTGCTCACGTGTGTGCAGTCTCACCACGACCAGGTCCACGGCCTGGCCACCTTCAGCAAAGATCTCGTCACAATAGCCCGCAACATCCGTTTGCTGGTGAAGCTCGTGCGCGATCCGAAACCGAAGAAGAGACTGCCCCCGCGTCGCAAGTCGCCGCACCCCTAATCCCAACTCGATTTCGAGGATGCTGGGTAGGGGCGCTGGCCGGCGCGCGTATATATATGATAATGTCCTTTATCATATATTTATATATATGGAATGTATTCCAACTGGAAAATCTTCATAAGTATGATATAGTACGCAAATATCTTTCACCGGAGCGCGCACCATGCCAGAGATCGAGCGCCTGACCATCACCCTGCCGTCCGACATGGTCTCAATCGTCAAGGGTGCGGTCGCGGGCGGCGATTACGCTTCGTCGAGTGAAGTCGTGCGTGAGGCGCTGCGCGATTGGAAGATGAAGCGCGCGCTGCAACTGAACGAACTGGCTTCGCTCAAGGCCGACATCGACCATGGGCTTAAAGACATAGCCGAGGGCCGGGTACAGGATTTCGACACCGCTCGCATCATTGAACGAGGGAGGAAGCTATTAGCCGGCCGCTCACCCTCCGTCTGACCGATGCGGCCGAGGCTGATCTTGCTGAAATCTGGGCGACCTTGGCGATCGAGACATCTGAAGCGGTCGCGACCCGGTTTGTGGCGGAAATCGAAACTGCCTTTGAGCCGCTGCGCCATTTTCCGTTTTCCGGTCCGGCGCGTGAGCAGTTCGCCCCTGGCCTCCGCGTGACATTTGGCAGTCCTTATGCCGTTTATTATTTGCCGCAGCCCAACGCACTGGTGATTGTTCGGGTCATTCACGGCGCGCGCGATATCGCGGCGCTAGCAGAGCGCGGGGGGCTCGTATGACCGACCAACTCCCAGCCCTGATCCCCGCTGCCGGCGAGCATGCCGGCGTGCGGTTCCTCGAACTCTTCGCCGCCAACATCCGCAACCCGCACACGCGGCGAGCCTACAGCCGCGCCGTGAGAGAGTTTCTGACCTGGTGCGCCGACGCCGGCGTGCCGTCGATCGCGGCCGTGCAGCCGCTCCACGTCGCCACCTGGATCGAAGCGCGGACGCGCGAACTGTCGGCTCCCACAGTGAAGCAGCAACTCGCGGCCGTGCGGCACCTGTTCGACTGGTTGGTGACGGGCCAGGTCGTGCCGGTCAATCCCGCCAGTTCGGTGCGTGGCCCTTCTCATCTCGTCAAAGTTGGCAAGACGCCGGTGCTCGAGCCGGCCGAGGCGCGCATCCTGCTCGACAGCATCGACGTGACAACACCGGCAGGCCTGCGCGACCGGGCTTTGATCGGGCTCACGGTCTACAGCTTCGCGCGGATCGGTGCCGCGCTCGGGATGAGCGTCGCCGATGTTTACACACAGAACCGCCGGCTTTGGGTGCGGCTGCGCGAGAAGGGCGGAAAGGCGCACGCCATGCCCTGCCATCATAATCTTGAGGACTATCTGACAGCATATCTCGACGGCGCAGCGTTGCGCGACGATCCCGAGGGACCGTTGTTCCGCACGATCGGCCGTGGCACCGGCCGACTAACGCGCACACCGCTTCCCCAGGCCAATGCCTGGGCGATGATCGATCGGCGGCGCACGGCCGCCGGCATCGAGACCAAGGTGGGTAACCATAGTCTCCGAGCGACCGGGATCACGGCCTATCTTAAGAACGGCGGCACGCTGGAAAAAGCGGCGGCGATGGCGAACCATGCCAGTACGCGGACGACACAACTCTACGATCGACGGCACGACGAGATGAGCCTGGATGAGGTCGAACGCATCCATATCTGAACACGCGGAATACCAATTGGGCCGGAACTGACGAACGACCCATCCCCAACGCCGCACTCCTGGCCGCGTAGTTCCGGCTCCGCCCGCTTGTGCTACTGATCTGGGCCGTTCGTTAGTTCCGGCCGACTAGGATAGGGCGATCAGGATATGCGCGACGTCGTCATCGTCGGGGGTGGTCACAACGGCCTGGTCTGCGCGGCCTATCTGGCGCAGGCAGGTCTCACAGTGACGGTGCTGGAGCGCCGCGGCGTCGTCGGCGGTGCCGCCGTGACCGAGGAATTCCATCCGGGCTTCCGCAATTCCGTCGCCGCCTACACGGTGTCGCTGCTCAATCCAAAGATCATCCGCGACCTGGATCTGGCCGGGCATGGCCTGCGCATCGTCGAGCGCGGCCTGTCCAACTTCCTGCCGCTCGAAGACGGGCGCTATCTCAAGCTCGGCAACGGCAAGACCCAGGCCGAAGTGGCGAAATTCTCGCGGCGCGACGCCGATCGGCTGGGCGACTATCACGCGCATCTGGGGGCGGTCGGCGACGTGCTGCGCGATCTGGTGCTGCTGACCCCGCCCAACCTGTCCGCCGGCGGCTGGCTCGCGGCTGTGCCGGAATTGCTCAAGGCCGGCAAGCTCGGCCGTCGTCTGAACCGGCTCGACCTCGAACAGCAGCGCGAGCTCTTGGACCTGTTCGCAAAATCGGCCGGCGACTATCTGGACGGTTGGTTCGAAAGCGATCCGATCAAGGCGGCCTATGGCTTCGACGGCATCGTCGGCAATTTCGCCAGCCCGTATCAGGCGGGCTCGGCCTATGTGCTGCTGCATCACACCTTCGGCGAGGTCAACGGTAAGAAGGGCGTCTGGGGCCATGCGATCGGCGGCATGGGCGCCATCAGCCAGGCGATCGCCCACGCGGCCGAGGCGGCCGGGGTCGAGATCCGGATCGACAGTCCCGTGAAGGAGATCCTGGTCGAGCACGGCCGCGCCATCGGCGCCGTGACCCAGCAGGGTGACATATTCCGGGGCACGGCGATCGTCTCCAACCTCAATCCGAAGCTGCTCTATCGCGACCTGATCGATCCCGCGGCATTGCCGCCGGCGTTCCTGAAGCGGATCGAAAACTGGCGCTGCGGCTCCGGCACGTTCCGCATGAACGTGGCCCTTTCGGAGCTGCCGGATTTCACGGCGCTGCCAGGCCGCGCGCGCGCCGAGCACCATGCGTCGGGCATCATCATGGCGCCCAGCCTCGCCTATATGGAGGACGCCTTCATCGACGCGCGCCGCACCGGCTGGTCGAAGCGGCCGATCGTCGAGCTGCTGATCCCGTCGACGCTCGACGACAGCCTGGCGCCGCCGGGCGCCCATGTCGCGAGCCTGTTCTGCCAGCATGTGGCGCCGGAACTGCCCGACGGTTCGTCCTGGGACGAGCATCGCGACACGGTCGCCGATCTGATGATCGAGACGGTCAACCGCTTCGCGCCCAACTTCAAGGCCTCGGTCATCGCCCGGCAGATCAACAGCCCGCTCGATCTGGAACGCACCTTCGGCCTGATCGGCGGCGACATTTTCCACGGCGCGCTCGATCTCAACCAGATCTTCTCGGCCCGGCCGATGCTGGGCCATGCCGACTATCGCGGCCCCCTGCCGGGGCTCTACATGTGCGGCGCCGGGACCCATCCGGGCGGCGGCGTTACCGGCGCGCCCGGCCATAACGCGGCTCGGGAAATCCTGATCGACTTCGGCCGTCGGCGCCTGCGGCGGAATTCCTGACGGTCAGCCCCGCCACCTCGGTGTTTGCGGTTCGGGCGGTTTCGTGGAATATGGGACGGACGGCGCCCCGGCGCTTCGACAAAGGGGGCGTTATGTTTACGGTTCGCGCGGCCCGCAGCGGCATCGACCTCGAGGTGCCGGCCGACAAGAGCATTGCCCAGGTGCTGATCGATGCCGGCTTGCCGCTCGAGGTGTCTTGCGAGCAGGGTGTCTGCGGTACCTGCCTGACCGATGTGATCGAGGGCACGCCGGACCATCGCGACATGTATCTGAGCGACGACGAGAAGCGGGCCAACAAGCAGATGCTCGTCTGCTGCTCCCGCTCTCAATCCCGGCTGCTTGTCCTCGATATCTGAGGCCACCCGCCGGGCTAGCACCTTGAATTCCGCGGCTGCCAATCGGCCGCAGCGTTCCCGGGCTTCCATGTCTCTATCGTGGCCTTAGATTATGCTGCGGCGCCGAAGGCCAGTCGTCCGGCGGGCGTCCGGGGATGGGGTGTGCGCGATATGGTAAGGGGGCGACCAATGAAGGCGATGCCTGTCATTCCGGCGGCGAAGCGACACGGGTTTGCGCGAAAGGCGCCGCTCGGGCTGCTGGCGCTGCTCGGCGGCTGTACCGGGGTGCTCGATCCGCAAGGCCCGATCGCCTCGGCCGAAAAGACCATCCTGTTCAATTCGCTCGGCATCATGCTGGCGATCGTCATCCCGACCATCCTCGCGACCCTGGGCGTGGCCTGGTGGTTCCGCGCTTCGAACGCGCGCGCCAAATACCTGCCGGACTGGGAATATTCCGGCCGGATCGAGATGGTGGTCTGGGCGATTCCGGCGATGACGGTGCTGTTGCTGGGCGGCATCGGCTGGGTCGGCTCGCATGACCTGGACCCGCCGAAGCCGATCCCGTCCACCACCAATCCGGTCGAGGTCGAGGTGGTCTCGCTCGATTGGAAATGGCTGTTCATCTATCCTGATCTCGGCATCGCCAGCGTCAACCAGCTGATCGTGCCGGCCGGAACGCCGATCAGTTTCGAGCTGACGTCGGACGGCGTCATGAACAGCTTCTTCGTGCCGCAGCTCGGCAGCCAGATCTACACCATGGCCGGCATGACGACCCATCTGCAGCTCCAGGCCGATCAGCCCGGCAGCTACCCGGGCCTGTCGGCGCAGTTCAGCGGCGACGGTTTCTCCGACATGCATTTTACCGTCGACGCGGTGTCGTCGGATAAATTCGCCGAATGGGTCAATGCCACCCGCGGCAAGGGCGCCTCGCTCGATCCGAAAAGCTTCGCCGAGCTGGCCAAGCAGAGCAAAGCCGTCCCGGTCTCGACCTATGGCACCGTTGCCCAGGACCTGTTCCAGGCGATCGTGCATCCGCCGGCCGCTCCGGCGGCGGCCCGGCAATCCAGCATGAAGATGGAGAAGTGAGCATGCTCGGAAAGCTGACCTGGGACGCCATCCCGTTCAACGAACCGATCGATCTGGCGGCGTCGGCCATGATGATCCTCGCCATCGGGGCGATTCTCTCCTGGATCACGGTCAACCGCTATTGGCCCTATCTCTGGCGCGAGTGGCTGACCTCGGTCGATCATAAGCGCATCGGCGTGATGTATTGCATTCTGGCGCTGGTGATGCTGCTGCGCGGCTTTGCCGACGCGCTGCTGATGCGCTCGCAGCAGGCGCTGGCCGCCGGCGGCGCGCCAGGCTATCTGCCGCCCGACCATTACGACCAGATCTTCTCGGCCCACGGCACGATCATGATCTTCTTCATGGCGATGCCCTTCATGATCGGGCTGATGAACTTCGCGCTGCCCTTGCAGTTGGGCGTGCGCGACGTGGCGTTTCCGACCTTGAACTCGGTCAGCCTGTGGCTCACCGCGTCGGGCGTGCTGCTGGTCAATATCTCGCTGGTGGTCGGCGAGTTCGCGCGGACCGGCTGGCTGGCCTATCCGCCCTTGAGCGAGCTGAAATTCTCGCCCGGTGTCGGGGTCGATTATTATCTCTGGTCGCTGCAGATCTCCGGCGTCGGCACCCTGCTGTCCGGCATCAACCTGGTCACGACCATCCTGAAGATGCGGGCGCCGGGCATGAGCTACATGCGCATGCCGGTGTTCTGTTGGACCTCGCTCGCCGCCAACCTGCTGATCGTCGCGGCGTTTCCGATCCTGACCGCGACCTTCGCCATGCTGCTGCTCGACCGCTATCTGGGCTTCCATTTCTTCACGATCGATGGGGGCGGCAACCCCATGATGTATATCAACCTGATCTGGGCCTGGGGCCATCCGGAGGTCTATATCCTGATCCTGCCGGCGTTCGGCGTGTTCTCCGAGGTGATCTCGACCTTCTCGGGCAAGCCTTTGTTCGGCTACCGCTCGATGGTGGCGGCGACCATGGCGATCTGCGTGCTGTCTTTCGTGGTCTGGCTGCATCACTTCTTCACCATGGGCGCAGGCGCCGACGTCAACGGCTTCTTCGGCGTCATGACCATGATCATCGCGGTGCCGACGGGCGTGAAGGTCTATAATTGGCTCTTCACCATGTATGGCGGCCGCGTGCGCTTTACCGCGCCGATCATGTGGTCGCTGGGCTTCATGGTCACCTTCGTGCTGGGCGGCATGACCGGCGTGCTGCTGGCGGTGCCGCCGGCCGATTTCGTGCTGCACAACAGCCTGTTCCTGATCGCGCATTTCCATAACGTCATCATCGGCGGCGTGCTGTTCGGCGCCATGGCGGGCTATACCTACTGGTTCCCCAAGGCGTTCGGCTTCACGCTGCACGAAGGCTGGGGCAAGGCCAGCTTCTGGTGCTGGTTCATCGGGTTCTATCTGGCCTTCATGCCGCTCTATTGGCTGGGCCTGATGGGCATGACCCGCCGCATGCAGCATTACGACAATACGGCCTGGCAGCCGTTCCTGCTGGTGGCCGCCGCCGGTGCCGTCGTCATTCTGTGCGGCATCCTATGCACCATCATCCAGCTGGTCGTGTCGATCCGCGATCGCGACGCCCACCGCGACCGGACCGGCGATCCGTGGAACGGCCGGACGCTGGAATGGTCGACCGCCTCGCCGCCGCCGTCCTGGAACTTCGCCCTGCTGCCGCAGGTCGAGGGCGAGGATGCCTATTGGAACATGAAGCGCGTGGCGCGCGAGGAACGGACCCAGCCTGCCGAAGCCCCGGAATACGAGGCGATCGAGATGCCGGTGAACAGCGCGACCGGTTTCATCACCGCATTCTTTGCCGTCATCACCGGCTTCGCGCTGATCTGGCACATCTGGTGGATGGTCGGATTGGGCCTGTTGGGGGCCTTCGCGACCATGCTGGTGCTGGCCTGGCGCGATCATGACGAGATGGAAATACCGGTCGAGGAGGTCGCCCGGCTGGACCGGGCCCATCTCGCGGAGATCGCCCGATGACCGCCGTCGCCACCCATGCCCATAGCGATCACGGCGTCCCGCCCAGCGCCAGCGCGGACGGTCCCGCGCCGAAACGGATCGTCGTCGCCTACGGCTTCTGGATCTTCCTGCTCAGCGACATCATCATGTTCTCGGCGCTGTTCGCGACCTATGCCGTGCTGGTGACGGCGACGAACGGCGGGCCGACCGGGCGTCAGCTGTTCGACTATCGCAATGTCGCGATCGAGACCGGCTGCCTGCTCGCCTCCAGCTTTACCTGCGGAATGATGTCGCTGGCGATCGATGTCGAAAACCGGCTGTGGACCTATGTCGGGGCGGCGGTGACCTTCGGGCTCGGTGCCATCTTCCTGGCGCTCGAACTGCACGAGTTCGCCGACATGATCGCCCAAGGGGCGACGCCGCAGCGCAGTGCCTTCCTGTCGGCCTTCTTCACCCTGGTCGGCTGCCACGGGCTGCATGTCGGCATCGGGCTCTTGTGGCTGGTCGTGATGATGGCCCAGGTCTGGGCCAAAGGCTTCCGGGCCTCGATCGTCCGGCGCCTGCTGTGCTTCAGCCTGTTCTGGCACGCGCTCGACATCATCTGGGTCGCCGTGTTCACGATCGTCTATCTGATGGGAGGCCGCTGATGGAAGCGAACCTGCACGATCGCGCGCCCGGTGACGAGGTCTCGCCGGGCGACCGGCGCCATCAGACCCTGTCGGGGCTGCAGGCCTATGTCATCGGGCTGGTGCTGGCGGTGATCTTCACCGCGACGTCGTTCTGGGCCGCCAGCACGGGTGCGCTCTGGGCGCCGGGCATCCCGATCGGTCTCGCGGTGCTGGCCGTGGCGCAGATGGGCATCCATCTGGTGTTCTTCCTGCACATCACGACCGGGCCGGACAATACCAACAACGTGCTGGCGCTTGCCTTCGGCGTCTTGATCGTGGCGCTGGTCGTGGCCGGATCGCTCTGGATCATGGCCAATCTCAACGCCAACATGATGCCGTCGCCGGAACTGATGAACATGCAGATCCAGCACTAACCCTCGAGCAGGTCGCGCACCATCGGCGCTACCTTGGTGCCGTAGAGCGCGATGCTGTGCATCAGCTTTTCGTGCGGCAGCGGGCCGGCGCTGTATTTCAGATGGAAGCGTGCCAGGCCCAGCGCCTTGGCGGTGGCCGCGATCTTGCGGGCGACCGTCTCGGGGCTGCCGACATAGAGCGAGCCGCGTCTCGCCTCCTGCTCGAACTCGCCGCGGCCCATCGGCGGCCAGCCGCGCTCGGCGCCGATCCGGTCGCGCATGCGCTTATAGTCGGGCCAGAGTTCCTCGCGCGCCTGTTCGTCCGTGTCGGCGACATAGCCCGGCGAATGCACGCCGATCGGCTGGACCGGACGGCCCAGCTGCGCGAAGGCGCGATGATACAGCTCGACGAAGGGTTTGAATCGGGTCGGATCCCCGCCGATGATCGCCAGCATCAGCGGCAGATCGTAGTGCGCGGCGCGGACGACCGATTCCGGGCTGCCGCCGACGCCGATCCAGGTCTTGAGCCGGCCGGTCTCGATCGGCGGGAACACCGGCTGGTTGGTCAGTGGCGGGCGCAGCTTGCCGCGCCAGGTGACGCGGCTCTGGCTGATCAGAGCCGCGAACAGATCGAGCTTCTCCTCGAACAGCGCCTCGTATTGCGCCAGGTCATAGCCGAACAGGGGAAAGGATTCGGTGAAGGAGCCGCGCCCCAGGATGACCTCGGCCCGGCCGCTCGAGGCGGCATCCAGCGTCGCGAAGCGCTGGAACACCCGGATCGGGTCGTCCGAACTCAGCACGGTCACGGCCGAGCCCAGATGGATCCGCTGGGTCCGCCCGGCGATGGCGGCCAGTACGACCTCCGGCGCCGAGACCGCGAAATCGGCCCGATGATGCTCGCCCAGGCCGATGAAATCGACGCCGACCTGGTCGGCCAGCACCGCCTGGTCGATCACCTGGCGGATGACCTGGGCATGGGGCAGCAATTGGCCGTCGCTGCCGGCGGTGACGTCGCCGAACGTATCGAGTCCGAATTCGAGGGGCTGTGCCATGGGGTCTCCGGTAAAGCGTCCCCCAGAATAGCGCTCCCCGCGCGCCGGGTCGATCCGGCGCGCGGGACTTGACGTCAGGCCGCCGGGTAGTTCGACGGGAACATGGCGCGCTTGGCGTCCTCGTCCATGTCCTGCTTGAAGCTGTAGCCGCCGGCGATGGCGCGGGCACGGGCGACGGCCGGGCGCGCGTCGATCGACTGGAACCAGCGCTGCAGGTTCGGGAAGGCGTCGAGCGGGTTGCCGTCGCCGGGCAGGGCCACCGCGGCGCGGTCGAGCCAGCCCCAGGCGGCCATGTCGACGATGGTATAGTCCGCGCCGACGATGGTGGTCCGGCCGGCCAGATGCTGGTCGAGCACGGCGTAATGCCGCTCGACCTCGCGCCGGTAACGGTTGATGGCATAGGCCAGCGGCTCGGGTGCTGCGCGCTGGAAATGCACCGCCTGGCCGGAATAGGGCCCGATGCCGCTGGCGACGAACATCAGCCAGGACAACAACTCGCCGCGATCGGCCGCGGTGCCGACGAAGCGGCCGGTCTTGTCGCCCAGATAGAGCAGGATCGCGTTGGAATCGAACACGCGGGTCTCGGTGCCGCCGGGCCCGTCGGTATCGACGATCGCCGGCAGCTTGCCGTTCGGATTGATCGCGCGGAAACCGGCGGCGTGCTGCTCGCCCTTGCGGGTATCGACCGGCACGACCTCATAGGCCAGCCCGGCCTCTTCCAGGAACAGGGCGACCTTCAACGGGTTGGGCGTCGGGTGGAAATAAAAACGGATCATGGCGTTGCTCCCTTGGTTGATGTCGCGTCATACCGCAAGGCGGTGAGCGCGGTCGAGACGATCCGCTCCAGCCGGTCCGCCCCCGCCAGTTTTTCTGGAACGCTCGTTCAAGATCGCAACGCTAAGCGCCGGGGGGCTGGGGGTCAATCGTCGGGCGGCCGGGTCACGGAGAGATGATCGAACGCGATTTCCCCGGATCGGCCGGAGCCGCTGTCTTCTGGGTCGAAGGAGGAACCACCGATGCCCAAAATGATCACTTATGCGATGGGCGCGCTCGGCGCCTGCCTGCTGGCCGCCGGCATCGCTCAGGCCGGCACGGTCAACCAGGACCACGGCGTTGCGAGCATGGGCTGCGACCCGGCCGCCTTCTCGATCGTCGAGGGCAAGCTGTATCTGAACTACAGCACCAAGGCGCGCGACAGCTGGCAGAAGGACGAGCCCGGCTATATCCATAAGGCCGATGAGGCTTGGCCGGCGGTGTCGCAGCGGAGCGAGGTCATCCACTGAAGCCGACAGGCGGGTATCCTGGCTGCGCAGGCGGCCCGGCTTGACCTCGTTCGGTCGGCCGGTGTCTCCTGGCCGGCATGAGTTATCTGCGCCATCTCGAAGCGTGCAACCGCTTCGACCCCGAGCGGTTCCTGCCATTGCTGCTGGCCGGTCGCCGTGTCGGTTTCGTGCGCCGGGACAATGCCCGGCGGCTCGAGGCCTTTCCCCACATCTTCCGCCTGTCGACCGACGCGGTGGCGCTCGCCGGCACGATCGAGGGCGCCGACGCCGCGACCCGGGCGCTGGGCGAAGCGACCGACGGGCTGATCCGCGCTGGCGTCGTGAAACCGCGGCGCAATGAGATATTCGCGATCACCGATGGCTGGGGCGGACCGCTGCTGTTCGAACTCGACCGGGGGATGATCGAGTTTTTCGGGGTGCCGGCCTATGCGGTGCATCTCAACGGCTGGCGGCCGGGCACCGACGGGCCGGCGTTCTGGATCGCCAAGCGCGCCATGAACAAGGCAATGGCGCCGGGCAAGCTCGACAATATGGTGGCCGGCGGTCTGGGTGCCGGCTACACCGCCTGGCAGACGGTGCTGAAGGAAGCGGGGGAAGAGGCCGGCTTGACCAAGGCGCTGGCGATCCGCGCCCAGGCCGCAGGCGCCATCCGCTACCGGATAGAGCTGCCCGACGGCATGCGTGATGAAGTGCTGTTCGTCTACGACATCCAGCTGCCGATGGACTTCGTGCCGTGCAACACCGACGGTGAAGTCGAGGATTTCCGTCTGCTGCCGGTGCGCGAGTGCCTGCGGCTGGTGCGGGAAACCGACCAGTTCATGTACGACGTCAACCTGGTGCTGATCGATTTCGGCCTTCGCCACGGCCTGATCGTGCCGGAGGAGCCGGACTATCTGGCGCTGCTCGAAGGTCTGCACGGCAGCCTGGTGCGCGGTGGCCGTTGAACGCGCCGTCAACGCCTACCGGCCGATCCGCTTCAGCAACGGCGCCAGATCGGTCAGGCGGGCGACGGTATGGTCGGCCGTATGGCCCAACGGCTCGGCATAGCCGCGGACCAGCCAGTCTATTCGAGCGGCTCCAGCCGCCAGCGCTGGGTGACACCAGGGCGCGCGGATGGTCATGTCGGGCTTGCCTTTTCCGACGGAGGCGGTCATCCGAGCCGCAAGGCGGTGGGCCGTGCCGCATCACATTCCGGTGGCTGGCCTCGATCGCAGTGCTATAATGCTTCGGCGCCGAAGAGAATTTGTGCGGCGCAACCAACGTGAAGCGAGCGATGAGCCCTCCTCCCGGACCGAAGCCCGCGCCCCTGCCCGAGCTGGATTACCCGCTCACCTTCAGTATCGGCGCGGCCATCCGCACGACCCATCGCCAATTCGCCCAGGACCTGCAGGACCGGCTGGCACCCTACGAGATCCCGGTCGGGATGTGGTATTTCTTCCGCGCGCTGTGGGAGGAGGACGGCCTGACCCAGCGGGAGTTGAGCCAGCGCGTCGGCTCGATGGAGCCGACTACGGTCGAGCAGCTGCGCAATATGGAGCGGCGCGGCTATATCGAGCGCCGGCGCTCCGTCGACGATCGGCGCAAGATGCATGTCCATCTGACGCCCAGCGGCCGCGCGCTGAAGACCCAACTGATGCCCTTCGCGATCGACGTCAACCGAGTGGCGCTCGACGGCTTGAGCGATGGCGAGATCGGCTTCCTGCGCCTGGTGCTGGATCGGATCCGCAGCAATCTCGACGCCCATCTGTCGCGTCCGCGGGCTTGACAAGCAGTCGGCGCGGCAAGATCCTTCGTGTCCGAAGCAATAGGCCGACGCTTTCATGAGAAAAGGTGCGGTTCAGCGGGAGGAGTGAATTCATGGCGCTGGCGCCGATCGACGTGGGAACTCTGATCGAAGGACAAGGGTTCGGCCGGTTCCAGGCCGGCCTGATGTTCTGGATCTGCGCCTTCATGTTCATCGAAGGCTACGACATGCAGGTCGTCGGCTATGCCGCGCCGGCCATCATCAAGGCCTGGCATTCGGACAAGGCGGCGTTCGGCGGCGTGTTCGGCGCCGGGCTGGTGGGATTCATGCTGGGCGCCACCCTGCTGGGCAATCTGGGCGACAAGCTCGGCCGCAAGCGCATGATCGTGTTCGGCTGCCTGCTGTTCGGCCTGTTCACGCTCGCCAGCGCCTATGCGGGTTCGCTCGGCGAGTTGCTGGTGCTGCGCGCCATCGCCGGCCTGGGCCTGGGCGGCTCGATCCCGAACGCGATCGCGCTGATGACCGAATATGCCCCGGCCCGGGTGCGGGCGACGCGGGTCGGCATGATGTTCATCGGCTATACCGTCGGCAGCGCCTTGGGCGGCGTCATCGCGGCGCGGCTGATGCCGGATTATGGCTGGCCCAGCGTGTTCGTCGTCGGCGGCATCCTGCCGCTGGTCGTCGGCCTGCTGTCGATCTTCGTGCTGCCCGAGTCCGTGCGCTTCCTGATGCTGAAGCGCGGCCGGACCGACCGGGTGCTGCCGCTGCTGCGTCGGGTCCGGCCCGATCTCAACCTCGCCGACGATGCGCGGTTCTCGATGCAGGAGGAGGTCCAGGCGGGCCAGCCGGTCAGGCATCTGTTCACGGGGGCCCGCGCCGCCATGACCAGCCTGCTGTGGCTCGCCTATGCCGCCAACATGGTGTCGCTGCATTTCCTGACCAGCTGGCTGCCGACCGTCATCGCCGACAGCGGCGTGCCGCTGACCCATGCCGTGATCGCGACCGCCCTGCTGCAGGCCGGCGGCGGCGTCGGCAGCCTGCTCGTCGGCCGGCTGCTCGACCGCATCGGCACGCTCGGCATCGTCGCCGCCTTCCTGGTCGCGGTGCCCTGCGTCGCGGCGCTGGGCCATGTCGGCACCGACGAGACGCCGCTGATGATCCTGGTCACCATCGCCGGCCTGTGCATCATCGGCGGCCAAGCCGGCATCAACGCGCTGTCCGGCACGCTCTACCCGACCTACATGCGCTCGACCGGTACCGGCTGGGCGTTCGGCATGGGCCGGTTCGGCTCGATCCTCGGCCCCGTCCTCGGCGGGCAACTGATCGCGCTCGGCCTGCCGCTCGGCACGCTGTTCACCGCTGCGGCGGCGCCGATCCTGGTCTCCGCCGGCGCGCTGTTCTTCCTCGGTCGTCTGTCGATCGTGCGCAACCGCGCGCCGGGGGCAGCGGCCGAACTTGTCCCCGCCCCCCAGACAGCGCCGCCGCTCTATCCGGCAACCCCGCAAGGCCAAGCCAAATGAATGAAATTCCCCTGACGCTGGCGATCAGCCGCTACGACCATGTCGAGGATCTGACCGCCGGGCGGATCGTGCCCGAGGGCATCAAGCTGACCTGCCTCAGCCTGCCGGTCGAAGAGATCTTCTTCCGCTTCCTGAAGCATCGCGAATGGGACGTGTCGGAACTGTCCTTTGCGAAATACGCCTCGCTCATTTCCCAGGGCGACAATTCGCTGACCGCGATCCCGGTGTTTCCCTCGCGCATCTTCCGGCATTCCTCGATCTATGTCCGGCGCGACGGCCCGGTCAAGAGTCCGCAGGATCTGGCCGGCAAGCGCATCGGCCTGCCGGAATGGGCGCAGACCGCGGCGGTCTATTCGCGGGGATTCATCGCGCATCAATATGGCATCGATCTCGCCGGCATCGACTGGATCCAGGCGGGGGTCAACGAGCCGGGCCGGGCGGAAAAGGTCAAGCTTGACCTGCCGGCCGGCATCCGCCTGACCCCGGCGCCGACCAAGTCGTTGAGCGGCATGCTGGTCGATGGCGAGGTCGACGCGATCTTGTCGGCCCATGCGCCGGATTGCTTCGAGCAGGGCCATCCCGACATCGTCCGGCTGTTCCCGAACTACATGGCGGTCGAGGCGGATTACTACCGCGAGACCGGCATCTTCCCGATTATGCATGTCATCGCGATCAAGCGGGCGTCGCTCGAGGCCCATCCCTGGATCGCCATGAGCCTGCTGAAGGCATTCGAGCAGGCCAAGCGCCAGAGCGTCGCCCGCGCGCTCGAAGTCACCGCGCCGCGCTTCCCGATCCCCTGGTGCTTCGAATATGCCCGCCAGGCCCAGGAATTGTTCGGCGAGGATCACTGGCCTTATGGCGTCGATGGCAATCGCACGACGCTCGAGGCTTTTTTACGCTACGCTCACGAACAGGGCGTCTGCCACCGTTTGCTGACGCCGGAGGATCTGTTTGCGTCACAGGTCCTGTCGCGCGTCCGGGTCTGAGGAGACCGGAACAATGTCTGCACTTGCTACCGTCATCGATGAATTGGCCGCCGCCAACCGCATCCTGTTCCATCAGGGCGTGGTCGACGGCTTCGGCCATATCAGTGCGCGCCATCCCGAGCGGGCCGACCGCTTCCTGCTCGCCCGCAACATGGCGCCGGGCCAGGTCACGGCCGCGGATATCCAGGAATACGAACTGGACGGCACGCTGGTCGATCCCGACGGCCCGAAGCCCTATCTGGAACGCTTCATCCATGGCGAGCTGTTCCGAGCGCGCGCCGACGTGATGGCGGTCGTCCACAGCCATTCGCCCTCGGTCGTGGTGTTCAGCACGGTGCCGAGCCAGCCGCTGCGCGCGATCTGCCACATGAGCGGCTTCATCGGCGAGCACACGCCGGTGTTCGAGATCCGCGACACGGCCGGCCCCGCGACCGACCTGCTGATCCGCACGCCCGAACTGGGCGTGGCGCTCGCCCATTCGCTCGGCGACCGGCCGGTCGTGCTGATGCGCGGCCATGGCTCGACCGTGGTCGGCGAGTCGATCCGCCAGGTGGTGTTCCGCGCGGTCTATACCGAGGTCAATGCCAAGCTGCAGTCCGATGCGCTGCGGCTGGGATCGCCGGTCTACTTGACGGCAGAGGAGGGGGCGGCCATCACCATCACGAACAACGGTCAGCTCGACCGCGCCTGGAACCTGTGGCGGGAGCTGGCCGAAGCATCCACGGGAAAATAGACCGGCGCAGGCCGGCGAAAGACGGGGAGTGAAATGCGCATGGGCGGAAAGCATCTTGGCTTGCTGACGGCGGCGGTTCTGGCCGGCCTGGCTGGAACCGCGGCGCGGGCGGCCGACGATTACCAGATCGACGTGGTGCTGCCGCTGAGCGGCGGCGCCTCGTTCCTGGGCAAGGCCGAGCAGCAGTCGCTGCAGCTGGTCGAGACATCGACCAATGACACTGGCGGCATCCAGGGCCGTTCGCTCAAGTTCGTGTTCCATGACGACCAGTCGAGCCCGCAGACCGCAGTGCAACTGGCCGCCCAGGTCGTGGCCGGCAAGCCCGCGGTCATGATCGGCTCCTCGATCGTCGCCATGTGCAATGCCATGGCGCCGCTGATGACGGCCGGGCCGGTGCAATATTGCCTGTCGCCGGGCATCCATCCGGTGGCCGGCAGCTATAGCTTCACCTCCAGCGTCTCGACCCATGACCTGGGCAAGGCGCTGGTCCGGTTCTATCGGCTGAAGGGCTGGACCAAAATCGCGATCATCACCAGCACCGACGCCAGCGGCCAGGACGCCGACAAGGGCTTCGACGAGACGCTGGCGCTGCCCGAGAACAAGGACATGCAGGTCGTCGCGCGCCAGCATTTCAACCCGACCGACGTCAGCGTCTCGGCCCAGATCGAGACGATCAAGGCGGCGGGCCCGCAGGCGCTGATCGCCTGGAGCACCGGCGCGCCGATCGCGACCATCTTCAAGAGCATCATCCAGTCGGGCCTGGAGCTGCCGGTCGGCACGACCGACGGCAACATGACCTTCGCCCAGATGAAGCAATATGCCGATTTCCTGCCGAAGCAGCTCTATATCCCCGCGGCCGAATGGGTGACTTACAGCACGGCCTCGGCCAAGGATCCGGGCGTGGCCAAGGCCCAGGCGCGCTTCGCCGAATTGTTCAAGGCGGCCGGCCAGACGCCCGATGTGGCCTCGGCCCTGTCCTGGGATCCGGCGGTGACGCTGATCGAGGCGCTGCGCAAGCTCGGGCCTGACGCCACGGCGACCCAGCTGCGCGACTATCTGGCCAAGCTCAGCGGCTTTGCCGGCATCGACGGCGTCTATGATTTCACCAAGGAAGCCCAGCGCGGCCTCACCGTCGACGATGCGGTCGTGACCTTGTGGAACCCGGACGCCAAGACCTGGGAGCCGAAAAGCCAACCGGCCGGCGCCCCTCTGTAATCGATGGAGCAATTCGCCCAGATCCTCATCGGCGGGTTGCTGCAGGGCAGCGTCTTCGCCGTCGTCGCGCTGGGTCTGTCGCTGGTGTTCCGGGTCACCGGCATCATCAATCTGGCCCAGGGCGGCTTCTGCATCCTGGGCGCGCTGACGCTCTATACGCTGGAAAGCGACTATGGCTGGCCGGTGCCGCTGGCCGTGCTGGCGGCGGTGGCGATCACCACGCTGATCGGATTGGCCCTGGGGGCGGCCAGCTTCGTGCCGTCGCTCCCGCGCCTGCCGAACAGCAGCATGCTGATGCTCACCGCCGGGCTGATGACGGCGATCGAAGGGCTGGCGCTGGTGGTCTGGGGCAGCCAGCCCTATGCGGTGCCGCCGTTCTCGGGCGAGCGGCCGATTCTGCTCTTGGGATTGCGCCTGCCGTCGCAGGGCCTGTGGATCGCCGGCGCCGCGTTGCTGATCATTGGCGCGGTCTGGTATGGGCTGGCGCGGACCGCCGTCGGCAAGGCGCTGCTCGCCTGCGCCGAAAACCCGATGGCGGCGCGCCTGATGGGCGTCGACGTGCGCCGGCTGACGCTGGTCAGCTTCGGCCTGACCGCGCTGATCGGCGCGGTCGGCGGCATTGCGGTCGCGCCGATCATGTCGTTCCAGTTCGACACCGGCCGGTTCTTCACCAATGCCGGCTTCATCGCGGTCGCGATCGGCGGCATGAGTTCCTTGGGCGGTGCTGTCGCCGGCGGGCTGTTCCTGGGCGTGGCCGAGCAATTGGCCGCCGCCTATGTCTCCTCGCTGTTCGCGACCGCGCTGTCGCTCGTCCTGCTGCTGGCGACGCTGGTCTGGCGGCCGAACGGGCTGTTCGCCTCCGGCAAGCAGCGCCGCCAGGACGTGCGCGAGGAATTGCGCGTGCATCGGGCGATCGTGCGCTTCCGCGGCCGGGGCGCGCTCGCCGGCGGCTTGGCGGTGCTGGGCTTGCTGGTGCTGCTGCCGCAGGTGGTCGGCGGCGGCATTCTCAGTTCGCTCGTCATCGCGCTGATCCTGTTCATCAGCGTGCTCGGGCTCGACGTGCTGATGGGCTATACCGGCCAGGTCAATCTGGGCCAGTCCGGCTTCATGGCGATCGGCGGTTATACCGCGGCGATCCTGGCGACGAATTATGGCTTGCCGCCGCTGCTGGGCCTCGTCGCTGGCATCGTGCTCTCGCTCGCCTGCGCGCTGGTGCTGTCGATGGTGACGCTGCGCCTGCGCGGCGCCTATCTGGCGCTGGCGACGCTCAGTTTCGGGCTGCTGGTCGATAGCCTCACGGTCGGGCTGGGCGACCTGACCGGCGGTCCGTCAGGGCTGGTCGGCATCCCCGCCTTTTCGGTCGCGGGCTTCGCGTTCGACACGCCGCAGCGCCTGTATTACCTAGTGCTTGGTCTTGGCACCGTGCTGGTGCTGGGCCTGATGGGCGGCATGCGGTCGGGCTTCGGGCGGGCGCTGCAGGCGATCCGGACCGACCAGATGGCCGCGGCCGCGCTCGGCATCGATGTCGTGCGCACCAAGATGGCGGCGTTCGGTATCTGCGCCGCCCTGGGCTCGATCGCCGGCAGCCTCTATGCGTTCGATTTCCATTTCCTGGCGCCGGAGATGGTCGGCACCGCGCGCTCGTTCGAGCTGATCGCCATGCTGATCGTCGGCGGCGAGGGCACCCTGGTCGGCGGGCTGATCGGCGCGCTGCTGATCACGCTGCTGCCGACGCTGTTCCAGCCGCTCGCCGCCTATAAGATCATGGCCGAGGGGCTGCTGCTGGTGCTGGTGTTCCAGTTCATGCCGGACGGGCTGCTGGGCACGGCGATGCGGTCGCTGTCGCGCCTGCCGCTCGGCGGGCCTCGGCCCCATCCGCTGAAGGCGCCGGCCCGGTGAACGCGCTCGAGCTCAGCCATCTGGTCAAGAGCTTCGGCGGCGTGCGCGCGACCGACGACGTGTCGTTCGCGGTGCCCGAGGGCAGCCTGACCGCGCTGATCGGCCCGAACGGCGCCGGCAAGACCACTTTGTTCAATCTGGTCACCAACCTGTTCCGGCGCGACAGCGGCACGGTCCGCTTCTTCGGCCAGGATCTGGGCCCGAGCAGCCCGTCGGAGATCGCGCGCCTCGGCCTGCTGCGCACGTTCCAGACCGCGCGCGTGTTTCCCGGCATGACCGCGCTGGAAAACGTCATGGCCGGCGCGCATCGCAAGCTCAGCAGCAGTGCCGCGGCGCAGATGCTGTGGCTGCCCGGCGCCCGCGCCGAGGAGCGGCGCCTGATCGACCGGGCCGACGCGCTGCTCGATCTAGTTGGGCTTGGCCCGTTCCGCGACCTGGCCGCGACCAGCCTGCCGATGGGCGCGCAGAAGTTGATCGAGGTCTGCCGCGCGCTGCTCGCCGGCCCGCGCCTGCTGCTGCTCGACGAGCCGGCCGCAGGCTTGAACGATACCGAGACGGCGGAACTGGCGCGCCTGCTGCGCGCGATCCGCGACGGCGGAATCACCATTCTGATCGTCGAGCATAACATGTCGCTGGTCATGGACAGCGCCAGCCAGGTCGTCGTGCTCGACCTGGGCGCCTGCATCGCGGCCGGCACGCCGGCCCAGATCCTGGCCGACCCGCGCGTGATCGAGGCCTATCTGGGCCCCGCGGCGGATGTCGCGTGATGCTGGAATTGCAGAATCTCTCGGCCGGCTACGGCAATGATGCGGTGCTGCACGGCATCGACTTGACCGTGACCCGGGGCCGCATCACCGCGCTGATCGGCGCTAATGGCGCCGGCAAGAGCACGCTGGCCAAGACCATCTCCGGCCTGCTGCCGGCGCGCGCCGGCCGGATCCTGTTCGAAGGCACGGCGATCGAGTCCCTGTCCTCGACCCAGCGGGTGGCGCTCGGCATTGTCCATGTGCCCGAGGGTCGCCAGATCATCGGCAGCTTCACCGTCGCGGACAATCTGCGCCTGGGCGCCTATCTGCAGCGCCGCGCGCTCGGCCCCCGCGGCATCGCGGCGCGGATCGAGGAGGTCTGCGGTTCTTTCCCGGTGCTGCGCGAGCGGCTGGGCGCCATCGCCGGCAACCTGTCCGGCGGCCAGCAGCAGATGCTGGCGATCGCCCGCGCCCTGATGCTGCGCCCGCGCCTGATCGTGCTGGACGAGCCGTCGCTGGGTCTGTCGCCCGCCCTGGTGACCGAGATCTTCGCCCTGATCGGCACCCTGCGCGACCGCGGCCTGGGGGTCCTGCTGTCGGAACAGAACGCGCGCATGAGCTTGGCCGTGGCGGATCATGCCTATGTGCTGGAGACGGGCCGGGTGACGCTGGAAGGACCGGGGCGGGACTTGCTGGCGCGGCCGGAGATCGCGGAGCGCTATCTGGGCGTGGCGCCGCCGGGCGACGGGCGGTCGAATGCCGAGGGGGATCGGGCCATGGCGGCGGGGTTGGCGCGGATCTTGGCGGGGTAGCACGCTGTCGCCGGTTGCTTTAGGCCCGCGGCGAACCCACGTCTTGGCGCTTGGGTGCGAACAGGGTGCGAAGCATGGATATCGATCCCATTCTGCGGTCAGTCGTCGGCGTCCGCTCGTCGATCCCGGACGATGCGTTCACGGCGACGATTCTCGGGACCCGGCGGGACGGCAGCGGCGTGGTCATTCGCGACACCGGCCTGGTGCTGACCATCGGCTATCTGATCACCGAGGCTGAGGAGATCTGGCTGACGCGCCATGACGGCCGTGTCGTGGCCGGCCATGCGCTGGCTTACGACCAGGAAACCGGCTTCGGCCTGGTCCAGGCGCTGGGCGCGCTCGAGCTGCCCGCGCTCGATTTCGGCGACGCGGACGCGGCCCAGATCGGCGATCCGGTCGTGTTCGCCGATGGCGCCGGCCGCTCGGTTCGGGCGAAGATCCTGGCGAAGCAGGAATTCGCCGGCTACTGGGAATATCTGCTGGAGGAGGCGATCTTCATCGCCCCGGCCCACCCGTCCTGGGGCGGTGCCGCGCTGGTCGGCGCCGACGGCAAGCTGCTCGGCATCGGCTCGCTCCGCCTCGAAATGGCCGGCGACGGCAAGAATGCCGAGATCAACATGGTCGTGCCGATCAACCTGCTGCCGCCGATCCTCGACGACCTGCTGACGCGTGGCCGGCCCAACAAACTGCCGCGGCCGTGGCTCGGGGTCTATTCGGCCGAGAGCAACGGCCGGGTCGTGGTCATGAGCGTCACCGAAGGCGGCCCGGCCGAGGAAGCGGGCCTGCGCCGGGGCGACATCATCTCCGATGTCCGTGACGGCGAGGTCGACGGTCTCGCCGATTTCTACCGCCGGCTCTGGAACAGCGGCCCGGCCGGCGTCGAGGTCCCGATGCGCATCCTGCGCAACGACCGCGAAAGCTGGCTGCGCGTGAAATCTGCCGATCGCGGGAGTTATCTGAAGAAGCCGCAGTTGCAGTGAGGTGGGCGGCCTGCCGGTTCGGAGTGGCTTGCACTGGTTAGCGCACCTCCCGCTGCGCCGCCTCGATCTCGTCCTCGGCCAGGTTCGCGACCATCGCCAGCAGCGTGCGCCGGGTCGCCGCGATGTCGGCTTCGCGCAAGCCGCGCACGGCGATCTCGTTCATTTCCAGGGCCATCGGCACCAGCACGTCCTTCAAGGCCTGGCCGGCCGGGGTCAGGTGGATGAAGACCTTGCGGCCGCCCTCGGGCGCCGGCACGCGGCGGATGTAGCCGAGCTTGTCCATGGCGGCCAAGGCCGTGAAGGTCGTGGGCTCCATCACGCCGGCGCGCTCGCTCAGCTCGCGCTGGGTCAGGCCGTCGGTGTCCCACAGGATGCGCAGGAAGCTCCAATGGCCGAACGAGACGGCATGGTCCGACAGGCGCCGCTGCAACCCGCGCTGCAACCCGCGCGTGGCGTCCTTGATCAGATGGGCCAGGCGGTCGTTCGGCACGTCCTTCAGCCAATGGCGCAGCATCGCCTGGGCATGTCCCGCGTCGGCGGGTTTGGCTTTCGGCCGTTTGCGCGCTGTCATGTCAGTCCCCGATCGCGACCTGATGGGAGAGCGCGAGCTCGCGCCCCTCGCGCGCAGATTGCAGGATTGCGAGGCAGACCTCCAGCGTCGCCTGGCCCCAGGCGCCGGAATGATCGGGGGGAATGTTCAGGATTGCGGCGCGGTACAGCTCGTCGATCACCTCCGGGCGCGGCACCGCCGGCGGCGGCAGCGGGTCGAACCGGCTGGTCTGGTCGGCGTAGATCTGCACGCCATCGGCTGTCGGGCGCAGGTCGGCCTGCGCGCAGCTGACGATGATCTGGCCGAAATGATTGTGGTGGCGCACGCCGCCCGTGGGCAGGGCCGCGGCATTGAGGCTCGCCGGCGCGCCATAGGTGCGGGTCTGCTTCAGGGCCGCTTCCTCGTCTGGCGATCGGAGCGGGGCCAGCGCGGCGCGCGCGGTGCCATAGCGCGCCGGATCCCGGTCCTGGCCGAGCTCGCCGACCCAGCCGACCAGCTCGTCCGTGTCGAAATGGCCATAGCCGCTATAGGTCAGGGTCGCGAAGGCGCCGCTCTCGAACGTCAGGAACGCGCCATAGGCGCCCTCGGTCGGCCGGGTCGGGTCCCAGGCGCCGGTCTGGGCGCGCACGCTGCGGACCCGGCCGCCGCCGAGCAGCCGGACGATATCGACCTGGTGAGCCGCCTGGCTGAACACGACACCGCCGCCTTCGGCCGTGACCAGCTCCTCCGGTCGGCGCGGGCGATAGAGGAAATCGGTGAAATTCAGCGCGGTGATCATGCGGACCGGGCCGTGGGCGCCGCTGTCGATCAGCCGGCGCGCCTGGGCGATCGGGCCGTCGTAGCTGTGGCTATGGCCGACCAGCAGATGCACGCCGGCGACGCGGGCCGCCGCGATCATCGCCCGGCAATCGCCGAGCGTCAGCGCCATCGGCTTTTCGACCAGGATATGCTTGCCGGCGCGCGCGACGACCTCGACCTGGGCGACGTGGAACTGGTGCGGCGTCGCGATATAGACCGCATCCACATCCGGATCGGCGGCGAGCGCCTCGGCGGTTTCGTAGGTGCGCGCACCGAACTCCTCGGCGAAGCGCCGCCGCGCCTCCGGCCGCGGATCGGCCGCCGCGACCAGCCGGAGTTTCGGATGATGCGTCAGCGTCGGCAGCATCAGCATGAAGGCGCGGCCGAGGCCGAGCACGCCGAGCCGCAGAATGGGTTCGCGCGTCACAGGTCGAGCACCAGCGTACCGCCCTTGGCGCGCGAGACGCAGACCATGATCGTGCCGGCTCGTTCGTAGGGCGCCAGTACCAGATCGCGATGGTCGGCCGTGCCGGCCAGCAACCCGGTCCTGCAAGTGCCGCAAGTGCCGCTCTCGCACGAACTCGGCACCTTGACGCCCGCGCCGCGCAGCGTATCGAGCAGGCTCCGGTCGGCCGGCACATCGATCGTCCTTCCGCTGCGGGCCAGTTGCACGGTGAAGGGCACGTTGTCGGCGCTCGCCTCGGCCGCGCCGATGCCGAAATCCTCGAAATGCACGGCGCTGGTCGGCCAATGGCCGGTCATGTCGCGCACCGCATCCATCAACCCGCGCGGGCCGCAGCAATAGAGCTGGGCGCCCTTCGGTTGCGCCAGCACGGGCCACAGGTCGTAGCCGGCAGCGGGATTGCCCTGGTCGTGATGGATCATGACTGTGCCCTGCCGCCGGGCCAGCTCGTCGCGGAACGCGGTCATCTCGGCCGAGCGGGTCAGGTAATAGAGCTGGAACGGCGCGCCGCCGGTGGTCTCCAGATGGCGGATCATCGACAGGATCGGCGTGATGCCGATGCCGCCGGCGATGAAGATATGGCGCGCCGGGCTGTGCTTGAGCGCGAAAGCATTGCGCGGCGTCGAGACCGGCAGCAGATCGCCGGCCCGGACCCGGTCGATCAGGCTGGCCGAGCCGCCGCGGCCCTGGTCCTCGCGCTTGACCGCGATCACATAGCGATGCCGGTCGGCCGGGTCGTTCGACAGGGAATAGCAGCGGATCGGACCGCCGGGCGTCTGCACGCGCAGGTGGGCGCCGGGCCTGAAACCCGGCAACGCGCCGCCGTCCGCGCGCGCCAGGTCGTACTGGTGGATATCGGTCGCGATCCGGGCGGTGCTCAAGACCTTGAGCGGCACCATCGCGTCATCGTCGGGCTCGATCATGACTTAGATCTCTAACATGAAACTATGGTCTTAAAAATGCGGAAATGAGCGGATATCCCAGTAATTTCGATCAATTTTCGCAGTGCAGCAAATCAAGATGGATAAATATCTATAGCGCTATCGGCTGGACGATGAAATATTTTATCGATAGACAAATGGACTCTGGATAACTTAGAGAGCTAAGTTGCCGTTCGTCGCGGGAGATGCCCCATGCTATCGACCGAAGAAAACGATCTGCTGTGCCGTGTCGAGGGCAAGGCGCCGATGGGACAGCTGATGCGGCGCCACTGGCTGCCGGCCTGCCTGGTCGAAGAAGTGGCCGAGGCCGACGGCACGCCGCTGAAGGTGCGGCTGCTGGGCGAGGATCTGGTCGCGTTCCGCGACAGTGACGGCCGCGTCGGCATCATGAACGAGCATTGCCCGCACCGCGGCGCCTCGCTCGCCTTCGGCCGGAACGAGGAATGCGGGCTGCGCTGCCTGTATCACGGCTGGAAGATGGACGTGGACGGCAACGTGCTGGAAATGGCGTCGGAGCCGGCGCACTCCGGCCTGGTCGCCAAGGTCAAACACAAGGCCTATCCGGTCGAGGAAGCCGGCGGCTTCGTCTGGGTCTATATGGGGCCGGCGGCCGAAAAGCCCGCGTTCGAGCCGCCGGTGTTCCAGCCGACGCCCGACACCAGGATCTCGATCGCCAAGATCATCATCGACTGCAATTGGGCGCAAATCCTGGAGGGGGCAATCGACTCGGCGCATTCCTCCAGCCTGCACGCGTCCGACATGGTGCCGGCCAAGGTCCGCGGGGCTGAGGCGACCGACAAGAACTGGCTCCGGCCCTCGACCGACAAGGCGCCGCGCCTGGTGCTGCAGAAAACCAGCTTCGGCTTTCGCTATGCCGCGATTCGCCGCCCGATCAGCAATGCCGCGACCCATGACTATGTCCGCACCACGCTTTTCATTGCGCCGATCACCGTGCAGATCCCGCCGAACAATCTCTATAATATCGCGATCCTGCATATGCCGATCGACGATACCCATACGGCATTTCATTTCATCGCCTGGGGCCCCGGCGCCGTGCCGGAGACGGAGGTCTGGCGCCAGTTCCTGCATGCCCAGGTCGGCATCGATCTGGACCCGCGCTTCCGCAAGCGCCGCACGCTGGAGAACAATTACCTGCAGGATCGTCAGGCGATGAAGCTCGGCAACCACACCGGCGTGCCGGGCATCCCGAACCAGGACATCATCATGTGGGAGACGATGGGCCCGATCGCCGACCGGTCCAACGACCGGCTGGGGGCGAGCGATCTCGCCATCGTCGAATTCCGCCGCCAGATGCTGGATGCGGTGCGCCGGTTCCAGGCCGGCGGCCCGGTCCTCGGCCGGACCGAGCCGCATATTCCCCATGTCCATCTCCGCTCGTTCGAGGGCGTCGTGCCCAAGACCGAGGATTGGCGGACGCTCGGCGTCTCGGCCGAAGAACTGGCGATCGCCGCCGTCGAAACCGCCGCCGAATAGGAAATCCATATGGCCAAGCTCGAGCTTTCGATTGCCGTCGGCGACTATGACCGGACCCGCCCGCTGGTCGACGGCAGCGCGCAGATCGACGGCGTCGATCCGGTGTTCATGCTGCTGGAGCCGGAGGAGATCTTCTTCCGCGCGTTCCGCCATGCCGATTTCGACGTGTGCGAATTGTCCTTGAGCAGCTTCACGGTCAAGACCGCGCGCGGCGACAGCCCCTATGTCGGATTGCCGGTGTTTCCGTCGCGGGCGTTCCGCCATACCTCGATCGTGGTCCGGACCGATCGCGGCATCGAGACGCCGGCCGATCTCAAGGGCAAGCGCATCGGCGTCGCCGAATATCAGCTGACCGCGAACGTCTGGGCCCGCGCGTTTCTGGAGGAAGAGCATGGGCTGAAGCCGTCCGACGTCACCTGGGTGCGCGGCGGCTACGAACAGCCGGGCCGGGTCGAAAAGATCGCGGTCACTCTGCCGCCCGACGTGCGGATCGAGAATGCGCCGGAGGGCGCGACCATCTCCGGCATGCTCGCCGCCGGCGAGATCGATGCCGCGATGGGGCCGCGCACGCCGTCCTGCTTCGAGCGCGGCCATCCCCAGGTCAAATGGCTGTACGACGATCCGACCGCCGCCGCCTCGGCCTGGTTCGAGAAGCGCCGGATCTTCCCGATCATGCATCTGCTGGGGCTGCGCCGGACGCTCGCCGAGCAGCATCCCTGGCTGCCGGCCGCCCTGGTCAAGGCGTTCGAGCAGGCCAAGGCCCAGGCGTTGCTGAAGCTGAGCGATACGTCGGCGACCAAGGTCACGCTGCCGTTCGTCGAGGAGCAGCTGCGCGCCGCCAAGCGCCTGATGGGGCCGGATTTCTGGTCCTACGGGCTCGCCGCGAACCGCCATGTGCTCGATAGTTTTCTGCAGCACCACCATGCCCAGGGCCTGTCGAGCCGCCGGCTGACGCCCGAGGAGCTGTTTCATCCCGCAACCCATGAAAGCCATCGGATCTGACTGGCAATCCCAGGCGTCTATCACCATGATATGAAGGTGGCCGGCGCTGATGCCGGCTGCCACAAAGCCTGGGACCATCATGCAGCGTAAGAGTTTCGGCGACATGCCCTGTCCGATCGCCCGCAGCCTGGAACGGGTCGGCGAATGGTGGAGCATCCTGATCCTGCGCGACGCGTTCCACGGCCTGACCCGGTTCGACCAGTTCCAGAAGAGCCTGGACATCGCGCCAAACATGCTGACGCGCCGGCTGAACACGCTGGTCGAGTCCGGGCTGCTGGAGCGCCGGCGCTATAGCGAGCGGCCGCCGCGCGACGACTATGTCCTGACCGAGATGGGCCGCGACTTCCGGCCGGTGCTCTGGACCATCCTCGCCTTCGGCAACAAGCATTTCGCGCCGGAAGGCCCGGCGGTGCAGATCGTCGATAGCCAGACCGGCGCGGTTGCCGATCCGATCCTGGTCGATCGCGCGACCGGCAAGCCGCTGACCGAAGCGACCCATCGCTCCGCCGCCGGGCCCGCCGCCGACGAGCGGGTGCGTCACCGCTACGCGGTGTGGGCGCAGGCCTGAGCAGGAGAAGTTATTTGGCGGGCTCGGCCAGCAACAGGCGCAGCGGGCTGATCGGGCCGAGTGGAATGATCTCAAACTCCATCAGTCCGGCTTGACCCAGGGGAAGCTTGTCCAACAGCGCATGCGCTTCGGCCGGGTCGGTGAGATTCAGCAGGAACACGACCCCGCTCTGATCCTGTTTGACATACCATTGGTCGATTTTCCCGGCGAGATACAGGCGCACGGTCTCCCGGACCTCGGATGGCAGGATCGGGCCGAACAGGCTCGGCGTCGCCTTCGCTGTCCAGCGGCCGAGCGCCAGCAGCTTCGTCGTCGGCACGGCCGCGACGGGTGACGCCGCCGGTTTGGCGCCGGCGTCGGTCTGCGCCCGCGACGCAGTCGGGCTCAGCGTGGCCATGACGGCCACCAGACCGGCGAGAGCGGTCATTTTCATCAGGTTTATCGTCATTTCCCGGATTCCTTCTGTTGGATCTACCAGCCGCCACCCAGCGCCCGGTACGAGCTGACTGCCGCCCGTGCCGTATCCGCCCGGGTCCGGGCCTGGTCGTCCTGGGCCAGCAGCAGCTGGCGGTCGGCGTCGAGCACGTCGGTCAGGCCGATGGCGCCGCCCTGATAGGCCTGCTCGGAACTGTCCCGCGCCTTGGCCAGGGCGGCGATCTCTTGGGACAGTTCCTGGTTCTGCGCTTCGAGCTGGACCAGGCTGGTGAAGGAATTCTCGACATCCTCGGCCGCGTGCAGCACCGATTTCCGGTATTGCGCCAGGGCCTCGGCATGGGCGCCCTGCGACTGGGCGACCTCGGCATCGACTTTGCCGAAATCGAACAGGCGCCAGCGCAGGCCGGCGGTTGCCTGCGGCTGGAACGCACCGCCGGTGAGCAGATGGCCGGCGCTCAGGCTTTCGAAGCCCAGCAGGCCCGACAGCGAGACCTTGGGGTAATAGTCCGAGATCGCTTCGCCGATCCGGGCATTGGACGCGGCCAGCCGGCGCTCGGCGGCGATCACGTCGGGCCGGCGGCGGAGCACGTCGGTCGCGTCCTGGCCCGGTGCCACGCCCGGCACGGCCGGGATCGCTGCTTCGGTCGACAGATCCAGATCGTCCGTGCCGGGCTGGACGCCCATCAGCACGTCGAGCCGGTTCTTCTGGACCTCGAGCGCGGTGCGCAGCGGCGGGATCGTCGCGCGCGCCTGGGACAGCAGCGCCTGAGCCTGCGCGGTCTCGCGGTCGGTCGCGGCACCATGGGCTTGGCGCAGCCGGACCAGATCGAGCAGATGGGCGTCGGTCGCGACCTGGTCTTGGGCCAGCGTCAGGCGGGCCTGGTCGCCGCGGATCTGGAAATAGGCATCGGCCGCCTCGGCCACGACCGAGATGCGGATGCCCAGATTGTCGGCCTCGGCCGCATCGGCCTCGGCGCTGGCCGCCTCGACGCCGCGCTGCAGCCCGCCGAACAGGTCGATCTCCCAGCTGGCGCCGATGCCGAGGTTGTAGTCGCTCTGGTCGCGGCTATAGCCGGGCAGATGGCGCGCGACCGTGCCGAGCGGGCCCTCGGTCGACTGGTGCAGCGGGCTGATGCTGGTCTCCAGGTCGCCGGACGGCAGCAGCCGGGCGCCGGCTGCCTTGGCGTCGGCGCGCGACTGATCGACCCGGGCGAGTGCGGCGGCCAGGTCGAGATTCTGATCGAGCGTGCGCCGCACGACCTGCGTCAGCAGCGGATCGTCGAAGCCGGTCCACCAGCTGTCGAGTTTGGCAGGCGTCGCCGGGCGCGCCTCGACGGCGGCGACGCTGTGGAACGGCTTCAACCCGGCGGTCGGCGCCTGATAGTCGGGGCCGACCAGGCTGCAGGCGGCAACGCTGCAGCCGAGCGTCAGGCCGAGCGTGAGACGGGCGAACATGTCAGAGGACTCCCGGCGTGGCCGCGCGCGGCACGACCAGCTTGGCGACGAGGATCTGGAGAATTTCGTTGCGTTGATTCAGCGTCTCGCTGCGCACGGTGACCATGCCGCGATCGGGGCGGGAGCGGGACGGCTTGATCTCCACGACCTCGCTCTCGACGCGCAGGATATCGCCGGGACGGGTCGGCCTCGGCCAGGTGATCTCGGCCCCGGCGCCAATGATACCGCCGGAAAACGGCAGGCCACTCTCGACGTTCAACCGCATGGTGATCGCCGCCGTGTGCCAGCCGCTCGCGGCCAGGCCGCCGAACAGACTGTCCCGCGCCGCCGCGTCATCCAGGTGGAACGGCTGCGGATCGAACGCGGCGGCAAAGCCCATGATCTGGGCCGCGTCGAGCCGATGCGTGCCGCTGACGAAGCGCTGTCCGACCTGGAGATCGTCCAGCAACAGCCGCCGTCCCGCTGTCCCATCCATAACGCCGTTCCTCCGATTGCACCATGATACTTGCATAACGATAGTCACCGCTATATATGACTTTCATGATGATATCAACAGGGCGGTACCTGTCATGCAGCATAAGAGCTTCGGCGAGATGCAATGCGCCATCGCCCGCAGCCTGGAGCGGGTCGGGGAATGGTGGAGCATCCTCATTCTGCGCGACGCGTTTCTGGGGCTGACACGGTTCGGTCAGTTCCAGGACAGCCTGCAGATCGCGCCGAACATGCTGACGCGGCGGCTGAACGGGCTGGTCGAGGCCGGCCTGCTGGACCGCCGCCAATACAGCGAACGGCCGCCGCGCCATGAGTATGTGCTGACCGACCTGGGTCGGGATTTCCGGCCGGTGCTCTGGTCGCTGCTCGCCTGGGGCAACAAGCATTTCATGCCGGAAGGCCATGCCATCGACATCGTCGATTCCGCGACCGGGGCCATCGCCGATCCCGTGCTGGTCGATCGCACCAGCGGCCGCGCGCTGGCGGCCCCTGATTTTGTCTCGGTCGCTGGGCCGGCCGCCAACGACCGCGTCCGCCGGCGCCAGGCCTTCGCGCGCGCCAATAGAGAGAACGGAGCCAAGTCATGAGCAGCCAGGTGATGGACGGGGGCACCATCGTGCTGCCGTCGAAGACGGCAACCGGATCGCGCAAGCGGCTGCTGCTGGCCGGGGCGGCTTTGATCGTCATCGCCGGCGCCGCCTGGTACGGCCATGACTGGTGGACGGTCGGGCGCTTCATCGAGAGCACCGACGATGCCTATGTCGGCGGCGACGTCACGGTGATCGCGCCCAAGGTCGCGGGTTTCGTGGCGGAGGTCGCGGTGACCGACAACCAGGCGGTCCAGGCCGGCGACTTGCTGGTCCGGCTCGACGATCGCGACTATCGCGCGGCCCTGGCCAAGGCCGAGGCTGCGGTCGCCGGGCAGCAGGCGACGCTGGCCAATTTGGACGCCACGCGGCATCTGCAGCAGGCGCTGATCGCCCAGGCCCAGGCCGGCATTGCCGCCGCGGACGCCGAGACGACCCGCGCCCGGGACGATCAGGTCCGCTTCCGCGATCTGGCCGCCCATGCCGCCGCCTCGGTCCAGACCGCGCAGAAGGCTGATGCCGACTATAAGCAGGCGGTCGCCAACAGTGATCGGGCCCGCGCCGTGGCCGACGCGGCATCGCGCCAGATCGACGTGATCGATACCCAGAAGCGCCAGGCCGACGCGGCGCTGGCCGGGGCCGTTGCCGATCGCGACACGGCCCGGCTCAATCTCGGCTATACCGAATTGCGCGCGCCGATCGACGGTACGGTCGGCAATCGCAGCGCCCGGCTCGGCGCCTTCGCCACAATCGGCGCGCAGCTGATTTCGATCGTGCCGGCACGGGGCCTGTGGGTCGATGCGAACTTCAAGGAAAACCAGCTGGCCCGCCTGACGCCGGGCCTGACCGCGACCATCTCGGCCGACGTGCTGCCGGGCGAGACGTTCCGGGGCCATGTGCTGAGCTTGGCGCCGGCGACCGGCGCGCAGTTCAGCGTGCTGCCGCCGGAGAATGCCACTGGTAACTTCACCAAGATCGTGCAGCGCGTGCCGGTCCGTATCCTGCTCGACGGCGATGCCTCGCGGCTGGGACGCCTGCGGCCGGGCCTCTCGGTCACCGCCGATGTCGACGAGCGCGCCGCCAAGAGCGCGCCGTGAGCGCCGCGACCGCGCCGGCGCCAGCGGAATTATCGGGACCGGCGAAGATCTTCGCCTTCGGCGTCATGTGCGTCGGCATGTTCATCGCCTTGCTCGATATCCAGATCGTGTCGGCAAGCTTGCGCGACATCGGCGGCGGCCTGTCGGCCGGCGCCGACGAGACCGCTTGGGTCCAGACCAGCTATCTGATCGCCGAGATCATCGTGATCCCGATGTCCGGCTGGATGGCGCGGGTGCTGTCGACGCGTTGGCTGTTCTGCGTCTCGGCGGCGGGCTTCACGCTGACCAGTCTGTTCTGCGGCTGGGCCTGGGATATCCAGAGCATGATCGTGTTCCGGGCGCTGCAGGGCTTCCTCGGCGGCTCGATGATCCCGATGGTGTTCACCTCGGCCTTCGCCTTCTTCCGCGGGCCCAAGATCGTGGTCGCGGCCGCGACCGTCGGCGCGCTGTCGTCGCTGGCGCCGACGCTCGGGCCCACGGTCGGCGGCTGGATCACCGACAATTACTCCTGGCACTGGCTGTTCTTCATCAATCTGATCCCCGGCATCTTCGTCGCCGTGGCCGTGCCGCTGCTGGTCAAGATCGACAAGCCGAACCTGAGCCTGCTCAAGGGCGCGGATTATTTCGGCATGGTGCTGATGGCGATCTTCCTCGGCTGCCTGGAATATACCCTGGAGGAAGGGCCGCGCTGGGATTGGTTCGGTGACGAAACGATCCGCGCGACGGCCTGGATTGCCGGCATTACCGGCATCGGCTTCATCTGGCGCAGCCTCACCTATGCCAACCCGGTCGTCGATCTGCGCGCGCTCCAGAGCCGCAATTTCGCGCTCGGCTGCTTCTTCTCGTTCGTCACCGGCATCGGCATCTTCGCGACGATCTATCTGACGCCGGTGTTTCTCGGCCGGGTGCGCGGCTTCAGCGCCCTCGAAATCGGTTTGGCCGTGTTCACCACCGGCATTTTCCAGGTCAGCGCCATCCCGCTCTATACCTATCTGGGCCGGCGGGTCGATCTGCGCTGGCTGATGATGTTCGGGCTCGGCTGCTTCACCCTCAGCATGTGGAATTTCACGCCGATCACCCATGACTGGGGCTGGCGCGAGCTGCTGCTGCCCCAGGCGCTGCGCGGGTTCGCCCAGCAATTCGCCGTGGCGCCGACCGTGACCCTGACTCTGGGCGGCCTGGCGCCGGACAAGCTCAAGCTGGCGTCCGGCCTGTTCAACCTGATGCGCACGCTGGGCGGCGCCATCGGCATCGCCGGCTGCGGCACGATCCTGAACGACCGGCTCAACCTGCATTTCCTCCGGCTGGCCGAGCATCTGAACGCGACCAACCAGGCCATGGTCGGCCTGCTGAGCCGGACGACCGCGGCCAATACGATCGCGGTCGGCGGCAATGAAGTCTTAGGTCACGAGATGGCGCTCAGCTGGCTCTGGTCGCTGACCATGCGCGAGGCGCTGACGCTGACTTTCTCCGACGCCTTCCTGGTGATCATGGGCTGCTTCACGCTTGCCACGCTGATGGTGCCGCTGATGCGCAAGGTTGCGCCGCCGAAAGGCCCGTCGGCCGATGCCCATTGACGGAGCAGAGATCATGACCGACCTCAGCCCCCGCACCCGCCTGCTGCTGCAGGGGCCGATCGCGCGGACCTTGTTGAAACTCGCCTGGCCGAACGTGCTGGTCATGCTGGCCCAGGCCTCGACCGGCTTGATCGAGACCTGGTGGATCTCGCGCCTCGGCACCGACGCGCTCGCCGGCATGGCGCTGGTGTTTCCCGGCGTCATGCTGATGCAGATGATCTCCGGCGGCGCCATGGGCGGCGGCATTTCCTCGGCGATCGCCCGTGCGCTGGGCGGCGGCCGGCGCGGGGAGGCCGATGCGCTGGTGCTGCATGCGCTCGTCATCAACATCGTGCTGGGCGGGATCTTCTCGACCCTGCTGCTGCTGTTCGGACCATGGCTCTACCGGGCGCTCGGCGGCGAGGGCGCCTCGCTCGACGCGGCGCTCCACTATTCGAACGTCGTGTTCGCCGGCTGCATCCTGCTGTGGGTCATGAACGCGCTGGCCAGCGTCATCCGCGGCACCGGCAATATGCTGGTGCCGGCGCTGGTCACCTGCGGCGGCGTCGTTCTGCTGATCCCGCTGTCGCCCTGTCTCATCTTCGGCCTCGGCCCGTTCCCGGCGCTGGGCGTCGCCGGCGGCGGGGCCGCCCTCCTGCTTTACTATGCCGGTGGCACGGCAGTGCTGACCTGGTACGTCGCGTCCGGCCGCAATCTCGCGGGCTTCCGGCTGGTGCGCCTGCGCTGGCCGCTGTTCAAGACGATTTTAAGCGTCGGCGCGGTCGCGGCGATCTCTTCGCTGCAGACCAACCTGACCGTGGCGCTGACCACCGCGCTGGTCGCCCAGGGCGGCGGCCCGGACGCAGTCGCCGGCTATGGTACCGGCGCGCGGCTGGAATATCTGCTGGTACCGCTCGTGTTCGGCTTCGGCGCGCCGCTGGTGGCCCTGGTCGGCACCAACATCGGCGCGGGTCAGACCCAGCGGGCGCTCCGGGTGGCACTCGTCGGCGGTGCCATGGCCTTCGTCGCGACCGAGGCGATCGGCCTCGCGGCGGCGTTCTGGCCCGAAGCCTGGCTCGGCCTGTTCGGCGCGGATCCGGCCATGCTGACGACCGGTGCCGCCTATTTGCGCAGCGTCGGTCCGGCCTACGGCTTCTTCGGCCTGGGGCTCGCGCTCTATTTCGCGTCCCAGGGCGCCGGCAAGCTGGTCTGGCCGTTGGTGGGCGGGCTCCTGCGCATGATCATCGCCATCGCCGGCGGCTGGCTGATGCTACGCCTGACCGGCTCGCTCGGCTGGATGTTCGCGGCACTGGCATTGGGGCTGGTCGTCTATGGCCTGTCCCTGACGGCGGCGGTGTTGTCCGGGAGCTGGTTCAAGCCGGCACGGAAGGCGCGCAGCTAGCTCAAACGGCACGCATCTTCGCCTATGGCGCTGGACGCCATGGAACCGCTATGGCATCATCCGCCATATGAACGCTGAACTCGTCATTGCCGATAAGGTCGTCTTCGACGATGGCGCGATCCAGGAGATGATGGTGTGGCGGGTGCCGGCGCCGGTGTCCCCGAGCGTCCACGGTTTCAAGTACCGGTTGTTCTACGGCTTCGCCGGCCGGCGCTTGGTCGGCTACGACAACGAGCGCGGCAAGGGTGACCATCGCCATATCGAGGGCCGCGAGGAATCGTATCGGTTTCGGGGATGGGAAGCGCTGATCGACGATTTCTTGGCGGATGTGGCGCGGATGAGGAGCAAGCGATGAAGGATATCGACCTGCATGTCGGATATGATCCGGCCGTCTCCAAGGCACGGGTGTCGGACGCGATTCGTCGCGCCGAGGCGGGCCCTGTCGAGCCGGAAAGCCATGTGACGTTCGAAAGCTGGGACGGGCTGTCGCGGGCGCTGAGCGGTAAACGCCTCGAGCTCCTGCGCCATGTCCGCCAGAACGCGGCGGCATCGGTTGCCGAACTCGCGCGCGCGCTCGGCCGAGACTACAAGCGTGTCCATGAAGATGTCGCGATCCTGGCGGTGGCTGGCCTTCTCGATCGGACCGATGACGGTGGCGTCCGCGCCGCCTACGACGAAATCCGGACGGTGATCAGCCTCACGCCTGCGGCGTAACTATGTTCGAGGCGAACGCCATGGCTGCCCTCGCGACGTTCTGTCGGCAAATCCGCACTCGTTCAGCGGCAGGCGAAAAGATCGAATTCGAGCCGGTCGAACCCAGAATCTCGCTCCGAGGCGCCGATGATTGCGAGCCGCTAAAGCTAGCTTTTGGGCCGGGGTTCGCTGCGGTGGATCAGGCCGGCGCAGCGATAGACCATGGCGGCGCGGCTCTCGACCCGCAACTTGGTGAAGATCCGGCGCAGATGGGCCGACACGGTCCATTCGCTGATTTTCAAGAGAAACGCGATGCGCTTGGTCTGTAGCCCCTGGGCGACCAGGACGGCGATCTGCAATTCGCGCTCGGTCAGCAATCGAGCGACGTCCGGTTGCTCCGGATCCTGCACTTCGAAAATAGGATAAGCGGTGCCGTCGACGTAAATCGTTCCGGCACATGCATAGTAATTCGGATTCTGTTCTAGGTCTTTGTCACAATTTACGACGATATATTTTCGATCCACGGCGACAAATCCGCAGATGACGTCGCCAGGAGAAATCCGATCAATTTGTGTTATATGTTTTTCATCGACCATGTTCTCGATCCTTCACAAAACTTCCGTCTTGGAATTCATGAAGGTGCGAAAAAACTGCTCGTCGATTTCATCGAAAAATATTTCCAACCCCCTTCCGAGTCAAGTGAGCGCATTCACAGGTCGTGCGGTTTGTGCGGTACCGGGCGACGGCAGAACCCGCCTCCGGCCGGCTAGGGGCTGGTAGGCGCGCGCGGTATCGAGCGACCGCAGGCGATAGACCGCGGCCAGGTTGGCGGCGGGGCTGCGCACCGGCCGCAGCAGTTCGCGCGGACCGGTCATCAGCGCGGTGATGCCGGGGCCGTGGCCGCTGACCGTGCTGTCGGAATGGACGATCACGCCGATCGTGGTCCGTCCGGCGCGATAGGCCGGACCGAAGCGCGCGTCATGGTCGGTGACGGCGACCAGATCGCCGAACCGCAGCGAGCCCAGCCCGAATTTCGCGCGCACCGCCGGGTCGAACAGCTGGATGTCGAAGTCGCCGCGCCAGACCGTGTTCTTGCCCAGGCCCGAGCCGATGATGCCGGCCGGGACGCAATGGGTGACCGGCACCTCCAGCGCGCCGTTGTGTTCGCGGATGCCCCAGCGCCGCAGCAGCCCGGGCGCGCAGTTGGTCACCGCAATGTCCGGATAGTCGGTCAGGCTCAGGCCCAACCCGTAGGAATAGATCTGGATATGGTCGCCGATGCGCAGCTTGCACAGCACGTCGGTCGCGAAATCGACCATCACGTGATAGACGCCGCCATGCTTGCCGGTGACGAGACCGGTGGCGCCTGCGGCCGGCCCCGAGATCACGCGGGCGTGGTTGCCGACGCAGGCGTAAGTGACGAGCGCCATGTTCGGCCCGTTGCGCGCGCCGATGACCTCGCGGCCATTGTTGTGCAGCGAGACGCCGGGTTCGACATGGTCGGCGGCGAGACCGACGCAGCGGTCGCCGATGCGTTTGTTGATGGCGATGCCGCCGGTCGCCGGCAGCACGCGCAGCTTGCCGTCGTTGCCGATGCGCCAGGGCGAGGGACCGCCGACCGGATGAGCGATCTGGCCGCTGACGGTCTGGATTACCAGATCCGGCTGGTTGGTCCGGAGTTCATTCGAATACCGCATGGGGATTCTCCTCGTCAAAGCGGGTACCAGAAGCCCTGGGCGTCGTCCCACAGGGTGGCCGAGACGGCGAGGGGCAGGTCTTCGAGATCGGGCAGGCCGTCCGGCTCGGCCGGCACGCTGAACGGCACGTAGCGCGGCACCAGCAGTTGCAGCACGGCCAGGTTCAGACCGGCGAAGACGAATTTGGCGAGACCGCAGGCGACGGCCATGCGGCGCAGCTGCTCGCGCTCGCGCGCGGCGATGCCGTCGCCGGCATCGATCGGCGTGCAGCGCACGGCGCATTCATCGAGCATGCGGCACAGCGCCGGCGGGCCGCCGTCGGCCTCCAGATGGGTCAGCACCAGGCCGGTGCCGAGCACGACCGATAGCGCCAGCGCGTCGCGGGTCGCGGGCCACAGCGGCGAATGGCCGCCGGCGCGGGCGTGCTGGCCCCGCGCGTCGAAGGATTGCGCCAGGATCTCGCAATTCTGCAGCAGGCCTGCGGGCGCCGCCTCCGGCAGGCGGGATTCGCGCAGCGCGTCGCCAATCCAGAAGAACGCGCCGCTGGTGAGGTCGCTTTCCGAGCGCAGACGCTCCCACAGCCGAACCGACAGCGCCATGTCGCGGGGGGCGTGACCCAGCGCCTGCGCCGGGTCCCACGCCCGGCGATGGCCCTGAGACAGGGCGACGTTGTCGAGAATGTGCCAGAGTTCCGGCACGATCCACAGATCGGCGACCCGGCCGAGCCGGGCGGCGATGGGCGCCCCGTGCAGCGAGAGCGCCAGACCGGGGTCGAGCACGACGCTCTGTCTGCGATGCGCCAGCCGGATCTCGAGATCGTCGAACATCGCCGTACATCCCCCGCTCCTCCGGCTTCGCTCAGACCGCGACGCGCTCCGTGCCCAGCACGCTTTGCAGCGCCGGAATCACGCCGGGGAAACCCCGGCCTTCCGGCGTCATCCGATAGGCTGCCAGCCAGGCCTCGGCATGGGGGGCGACCGGCCGGATCTCGGACTGGAACAGGATCGGATCGACCGAGGTCTTGAAGTTGTGGTCGGCGATGAACTGCAGGATGCGCCGGCCGCTCTCCGCCATCTTGGCGCGCTGCGACGGTTCGGCAATGCCGCCCAGATAGCGGTTGGACACGATCTCGATCACGTCCCAGCCGTTGTTGGCATCGAACGCCTTCTTGATGTCGGGCGCGTCCAGCAATTGCAGCACCGATTTCAAGTAATGCCCCGTCTCGATCGTCAGCGCGAAGACATTGCCGTAGGTCGAGCGATCCAGCGCATAGCGCAGGTCGAGCGCGATGCGCTGGACCGTGCCGATGCTGCCGAACGGCCGCTGTTCGATCAACTGGCCGCCGCGGATGACCTCGCCGATCATCATGTCTCTAAAATATTGCGACAGGGCGACCATGAATCCCACGAACTGGCGATGGAAGCTGCGATTGACCACGGCGCCGGCCGGCATGTCGCCGCTGCCGTAATTGAAAGCGCGCTTATAGGCGACATGCCGATCCCGGCGCGTATAGCGCAGCGGGGTCCACTTCTCCAGCTGATAGAGCGCGCGGGCGCCGGGGCCGCGCTGGATGCGCATCTTGCCCTGGCGGAACAGCTGCTGCAGCACTTCGACGACCCGGAAGATCTTCATCCGCTCATGCTGATGGATGTAGTAGAGCTCGGCCGCGGCATGGAGCTGGCTCGGCACGACGCTGTCGTCGAAATCCGGCGTGATATGCGGGTACGAGATCTGCTCGAACGGCATGGCGCCGCGACCGCCGAAGCCCAGCAGATCGAGGAACCCGTCGCTGCCCGGGTGAGCGGCGTCGCCGGATCCGGCGCTGACCAGGTCGCTGAACCGCTCCTCGAAGCGCTGTTCATATTGCTGGCGCTCGCCCGGCGGCAGGTTTTCCAGCTGGTCGTGCAGAAAGTCGTTCCACAGGCGCTGCAGGGTTTCCGTGGTTTGTATGGTCATCGCTGCCTCCTAGAGGTCTCGTCCGGGCGGTCGGGGTGCCGAGGCGCCGATCAGCCGTGTTGGGGGGTATTGGCCGCCTGCAGCGCCACGGCGCTGGCCGCGATCACGTGCAGGATCGAAAGCTTTTCCAGCAGCTCGGCGTCGATCGCTTCCTTGCGCTCGTCGGCAAGCTTGAGGGTGAGGCCCTTCAGCTGCGGCTTCAGCCCTTTGAGATGCCGGTTCGCCACGACATGCTCTTCGAACTCGCGCGTCGCAGCCTGGTAAGCCACGAGCGCTTTCTCCCGGCCGGCCCGGTGCTCGGCGATGCCGACATCGGCCAGCCGCAATTCGATCCGGTGCAGCAGGTTCAGCAGCGCCAGCAGCGGTCCGGGGAAGAGCCGGCGGGTTTCGGCCAGGACGACCTGCTGTTCGACCTCGGTGCAGATTCTGCCCGCGACCTGCACGTCGCTGGGCTTGGCAGCGATCGTCTTCAGCTGAGTGGCGATGTCCGCGAGCGGACTGCCGGCGATCGGGGCACTGCTCAAGGCGGCGGCGATGGTCTGTGCGGCGGCGAAGAAGCCGCCCAGCGGACTGTCCGCGGGAAGCGTGCCGCTTTTCACCAGCCCGTTCAGCAGAGCCTGGATACCGGCCGCCCCGGAGACCGCATTGGCGATGTCCTGCTCGCTGTCCGAGAGATCGCTGATCCGCTGCAGCGTCTGATACTGATAGCTGGCGAGATCGCTGATCGCCTCGAAGACCGTGTGGTGCCGCAAGGGCTGGGCGGTGGTAGCGGTGGCAATGGCCATGATCAAATCCTCCCATTATTCCGGAGCGCCGAGCCGATCAGGTCGAGGCTCGTCTCATATTGCGGCGGCAGGCTCATGGTGATGAGGTCGCCTTCGCTATCGAGCAGGTTGGTATCGCCGACGCGATGCAGTTGCAGCAGCACGAGGCGGACCGTGTCCTGGAGGCGCTGGAAGATGCGGTTGTCCGGCTGGAAGTCCGGCGACATGGTGCGGACCAGATTGAGCCAGCGCTCCTCGACACCGAGCTGGATCAGCAGCTCTTGCTCGACCGAGGCGGGCAGCATCTGCCGCAGGACCGTATAATTGATGTCCCAGGGATAGAGGCTGTCGGTCGTCTCTCCGGTCTTGTAGGTCGGCACCGGCACGCTGGCGTGCGGCGGGGTCGTCATCTGGGAGACCGCTTCGCTGTTGAACTTCAAGAGCGCCTTGCGGGCCAAACTCCCGAAGCGGCGGAAGAACTTGGTGAGATTAGGCTCCTCGAAGGCGGTGATCGTCGCGACGGACTTGGTCGTGAGTCCGGCCACGATCCGCGAATGGCGTACGGAGATCTGGCCGATGAAATCATTCATGTAAGTCGTGTAGAGGCCATAATTGTCCGATGAGGCACTCCCGGTCAGATCGATCCGGGGATCGATCTGACCGGCGATCTGGGCGATGAGCAGCAGGTACGCGATCGCGCGCTGTTCCGGGATGCTCTCGCTGTCGACCGAGACGGCATAAAGATCGATGATCCGATCGATCAGATAGACCATCATGTCGAGCATGATCTGAATCGCCGCCCGATTAGGCTCGTAGCCATACAGCAGATAATCGACCTGGGTCGCGATCTGGCCCCGGAGCTGGATCAGCTCCATCAGGGTGGCGTCGAAGCTCTCGTCGCCCAGCGTCTGATTGTAGAGGCCATAGAACAGGATCGGCGGCCGGGCGATCTTGAGGAAGCGGCTACCGCCGGCGGGCGTGAAGGCATCGACGAACAGCAGCAGGGATTCCAGGAAGGCGCTCAGCGGCGGCGACTGGTACTCGATGCCTTTCTTGCGCAGCGTCGAGGCGACGACGACCAGGCGGCGGAACCGCTCCAGATCGATGCCGGCGGTGACGCCCAGCGCGCGCAAGCCGTCGGCGCCGCCCTGGCCGGCGCGCGTGATCAGATCGTCCATGGCGCGGCTGAGTTCGCTTTCGACCAGCAGCGCGCGCAGGTCGCCCTGGCCCTGTTCTTCCAGCGTATTGAACAGGAAGCGATAGGCGTTGACGCCGCGCGGCCAATCGTCGGGCCCATAGGCCTGCTGGGTCGATCCGACCAGATTGCGCAACCCGAACACGGCGGAATCCCGCCGCTGCTGCAGCTCGGTGAACGGCACTTGCAGCAGGTAATAGCCGCTGGAGAAACCGATATTGGCGAGCGCTTCACCGAGCATGACCAGCAGCACGGCCGAAACCTCGTCCAGCGCCTGGGCCAGCTTGCGATAGTTCGGCGTCATCGACGGGGTCAGCGCGCCAACGAAGCGGGCGAGCCGGGCATAGTCGCCCAGCTGCCGGCGAATGGTCAGGGTCTTGTCGCGCTGGCGCGGATCCAGCCCGTTGCGGGCGGCCTGGCCGCCCTCGGCCACGGCGCTGCGGATCGCCTGGGCCCATCCGCCCAATTCCGGGCCATAATCGTCGAGCAGCGCGCTCGAGCCCAGATCTTGCAGCGATTTCTCGACGTCCGAATTGGCCTGGCGGAATTCGACATCCGACGAGGTCGGCATGGACGGTGGCAGGACCTGCATCTGCTGTTGCTGCAGATAGGGTACGCCCTGCGCTTCCTGGGCGATGCCGCGAGCCCGCGGGCTGTCCTTGTAACGGGCGAGCAGGGCGGCCGCGACTTGGCTCGCATCGCGCGGGTCCGAGACCTTGAGCTCGTTCCGCAGCATATTGTCGATGGCCAGGCCGATGCCGTCGCCGGTATTCGGCCCGCCGGGGCGGGAGCCGGAGCCATTCGGACCCGAGCCATTGTGAAAGCCATTGGCACTCGACGGATAAGACATGCTCGCCTCTTCCCATTTGGGTTGCGGTCAGGAGGTCAGGCGGCGAGGGCCGCTTGCGCCTCGGCGATCGTTGGCGCGGGAGCGACGGCCCCGCGCGTCAGATGGTCGACAATTCGTCTGGACAGGGTCCGGGCGCCGATCCGGCCGGTCTCCAGCGCGTAGCTCGACGCGCTGACCAGAAAGCGCGGCGGCAGGTCCTCGATCGGGCGGCCTTCGACCAGATGCTGGCCGGCGTCGAGGATCGCCCGCTGGTCGTCGGCACAGAAATGGATGACATCGACCAGCGCGTGATGCGCCATGTTGCGCCGCGGCTGGAACGCGATCTCGTCGACCAGCTCGGGGATCAGCCGGTCGGATGTCGCGAGCAGGCGGGCCGGCAGCCGATTGAAGCGGTCCGGTCGATAGAGCGTCTTCCAGACCCGGGTCAGCCGGTCGGCATCCTCGGTGAAATCCATCCGGCGCAGCATCTCGGCCTGGATCAGCATGCGCAGATAGCCGGTCGGATGCGCCCCGCCGGGGCGGAAGGTCATGGCCTTGGGCGCAGGGTGGGCCAGAAACCCCGCCATGCCCCAGGCGGCGGCCGGACCGGCCAGCAGCAGGGCCGCCAGATCGGCGAACACCTCCTTGTGCCAGGCGGCATAGATCTTGGTCAGCAGCGGATCGCCGGCCTGGCGGAACACCCGGCGGATCACCGCGGACCTGTTCTCCTGCCAGATGCCCAGATCGGCCTGTAGATTATGGGCGACCTCGTGCAGAAACACCGATTGCCACGGATTGTCCCGGTCGAACGGGATGCGGATCAGCGGGAACGGATTGGCCTCGCCCAACAGCCGGTGGAGCACGATGCCGCGCCGGAGCGTGGCGGGCGAAAACCCATGTTCCATATAGGTGATCGGCTTCAGCACCGGGCCGCGAAACTGGCCGGGCGAGCTGTCGCGCACCGCCCGGTAGCAATCGGCGGCGATGACGTCATGGGCGGCCAGCACCGGGGCATAGCTGGTGCCGCGCTGGCCGAACACCTCGAAGAATAGCCCGAAGGTGCGCCGAGCCCGGTCGATCTCGCGTTCGACCAGCGCGATGTCGATCAGCAGCCGTCGGTAGGACGCCGTGTCGGCCTCGGCCTGCACCCGGACCATCCGCTTGGCGATCTGCTGGTCGATCTCGGCCAGCCGCCGGTTGGCGACCTTGAAATGCGCCGGACTGGGCGCGTAGGGCAGATCCTGCGGGCGGATGCCGACCGAAGCGTAATCCACCTTTGCCAGCCGCCGCGCGCGCGCGGCGAGGGACAGGATCTTCGAGCGGAGAAAGCTTCGAGTCTCCATGATGGGGGCTCCGGCCGGCGTCGCGCCGCAGGGTTGGAACACAAGCGCTGCTAGAGCTGCTTGATGATGAGCTGGATCGGGCCGTTGAAGCGTAGGCGCTGGGTCCGCCCGCAATGGGCGCAGCGTCCGGCACCGGCACCGACCGAACCATAGGAACCGGTTCCGACGCCGCCGCCGGCGCGCAGGCTGGCTCCGGTGCCGCGCCGCCGCCCGCGGGTCGTGTAGCCGGGCTGATAGCCGCCGCCCGTATAGCCACCACCCGCATAGCCGCCGGTGCGATGATGCCGGACGCCGTGATGGCGGTGATGATGACCGGTCCCGGTGCCGACCATCGCCCGGCCGCGCTTCACATAGCTCCGCAGCACGCGGGGATTGCGATGGGCATGGGCCGCGACCTTGCGGATCATGGCCGGCAGTTGGGCCGCCGGCAGGCGGCGGGCGGCCAGATGGCGCTTGGCGGTATGCACGATCGCCGGAATGGCGGCAACCGCGCCGATACCGTGGCGATGGGCGACCTGCCGCACCGCCTTGGTCACGGTCTTGACCGCCAGGCGGCGGGCCTGGAGCGGCAGGGCCTTGATCTGCGGCACGGCCTTGCGCAGTGCCAGGCCGGCGATGACCGGCGCGGCCGCATCGAGACCGTCTTCCTCCTCGGCGAAATCCATCATGCCGTCGAACGCGTCGCCTTCGTCGGCTTCGTCGGCCATCAACCCACCCAGCGTGTTGGCGACGCCGCCGATCGCCTGGGTCATCGGCAGGGGGATGGCGCTGGCGATCGGACCGACGACGCGGGCGACCTGGCCGATGACCGGGGCGACCTTCTTGGCGATGCGGCCGATCTTATTGAACAGTCCGCCCAGGAATTCGTCGGCGTCATCGGCACCGAGCGCGTCGGCGACGGCCATTTCCATGGCGTCGCCATGGTCGGGCGTCTCCTCGTCGAAGCCGTCTTCGTCGAAGCTCTCCTCGTCGAAACCGTCCTCGTCGAAGCCCTCTTCGTCGAAACCGTCTTCATCGAAACCCTCGGCCTCGAAACCATCCTCGTCGAAGCCCTCCTCATCGAAATGGACCTGACCCTCGGGGCCTTCGTCGAACAAATTCTCCATGACATCCCCCTGATATTGGCTGCTCATGACGGGAACTCCTCTCTTGCGTCCGCCGCCTTCAGCGGCGGACGATGATGATCTCGACAGGCCCGTCGATGCGGCATCGCATCGGCTGCTGGCGAAACTTGGCGGCGCCGTAGGCGGCGGTCGCCAGGGGACGGGACAGCGGCTCCCGTCCCGACAGACGCCGGACCAGGTCCGGGTCCAACGCCACGCGCTCCGCGATCCGGCGCAGCACGGGAATGAGTTGGGCGCCGCCGATCCGGTCGCGGTCGGCCCGGTGGATCAGCTGGCGCAAGAGGCCGGGCAGCGCCTGGATGGCGCCGGGGATACCCGACTCGATCAGCGCCTGGGTTGCGAGCGCGGCGGCGGCGGTCAGTCCCTGGACGGTGTCGGTTTCGGCCTGGTCGGTGCCGAGCGCCTGCAGCAGGCTGCGGATGGTGATCGCGGCCAACGTCGGGGTGGCCTCGCGCAGCTCTGCGTCGGGAGCACCTTCGTCGGCCAGCGCTTCGGTCAGCCGGTCGAGCAGCGTCTCGCTGTCGAGTTCCTGGTCGAGCGCGTCCCGGATCTGGTCGGCGACGAGACCCCCGGTCTCCAAGCTGTCGAGCAGCAGGCGGAAGCAGGCATCGTCGCTGTCGGCGGCGATCGCGTCGGTCGCGGCGGACGGTTCGGCAACGGCGGCCTCATCGGCGCTCCGGGCCGAATCAGCTTCGGTCGAGACCGAAGCATTTTCGGCCGGTGCGGTAATCGTCTCGGTGGTGACTTCGGTATCCGGAGCAACGCTCATCAGGAATACTCCCCTCGTCTTCCCGCTCGTCTTATCGAGCGGGTCGATCTGTTCATGGCCGAAGAAAGCCATGGTTCAGGGAGGAGCGAATAGTCGCACGATCTTGGTGGTCGATTGCGGGTAGCTGGTTTGAGCTACCCGGGACGATACAACCGTTACGCGATACTGCGCTCCAGCGGCGACAGCCCGCGCAGGCGGGCGGCATCCTTGCCCGGCGGCGCGCCGAACAGTCGGCTGTATTCCCGGCTGAACTGCGACGGGCTGTCATAGCCGACGTCGTACCCGACGGCGGCGACGTCCTGTGCCTCGACCAGCAGCCGCGCTCGGGCCTCCTGCAGGCGGATCTGCTTTTGATATTGCAGCGGGCTCATGCTGGTGACCGCACGGAAGTGCCGGTGGAACGAGGACACGCTCATCGCCGCCAGCCGGGCCAGATCCTCGATCCCGAACGCCTCCGCATAGTGGCTGCGGATCCATCGAATGGCATGGCCGATCTGGGACAGCCGGCTGTCGGCCAGGCCGATCTGGCGCAGCAGGGCGCCCTGTTCGCCGTTCAGCAGCCGCCACAGGATCTCGCGTTCGATCATCGGGCGCAGCAGGGCGACGTCCTGCGGGCGCTCCAGCAGGCGCACGAGCCGCACCAGCGCATCGAGCAGGTCGGGGGTGGCATCGCTGACGCCCATGCCCAGCGGCCCGGCCGCGGGTTGGTCGCCCGCGGCGGTCTCCAGCAGCAGCGTGGCGATCGCCGCCGGCTTCAGGGTCAGACCGGCGGCCAGGAACGGCTCCGCCGCACTGGCGCGGATGACATGGCCGGTGATCGGCAGGTCGACGGACACCAGCAGGTACTGGCCCACGCCATAAGTGAACACCCGGTCGCCCAGCACCACGCGCTTGGCGCCCTGGGCGATCACGGCAAACGCCGGCTCCGCGACATTCAGGATTGGTTCGGTCGGAATCCCCGACGCCATCAGCCTGACGCCGGCGAGGGACGAGGCGGTCTGGCCGGGCACGGCGTGGCGCGCGATCAGGCTGCGGAGTTCGACGAGCGCTTCCATCGCTCCATCCAATCCCGCGTCGGGATCCGACGCAAGTCCTCTATGTCGAAATCACCTGTGATTGGCAGAATCGTGCAAGAGCTTGCGCGCATCGATCTACCGGCCCGCCTCTGCGGCGTGGTTCCATCAAGCTCAAGCAAGGAGGCCAAGATGCGGAAAACATGGCTTATTACCGGTGCCAGCCAGGGCTTGGGCGCTGAGATCGCCAAAGTCGCCCTGTGGAATGGCGATCGCGTGGTCGCCACCGGGCGGCAACGTTCGGCCGTTATTGACAATCTGGGGCGGGACCACGACCGGCTGCTGTCGGTTGCGTTGGACGTGACCGATGCGGGGCAATGCCGGACCGCGGTCGATGCCGCCGTCTCGCGTTTCGGGGCGATCGACGTGCTGGTCAACAATGCCGGCTACGGTCATCTGGGCTTCTTCGAGGAGACCACGGACGCGGATGTCCAGGCCCAGTTCGCCACCAATCTGTTCGGCGTGTTCAACGTCACCCGTGCGGCGCTGCCGGTCATGCGCGCCGCGCGGCGCGGGCGGATCTTCAACATCTCGTCGCTCGCCGGCATGCTCGGTGCGGAGTTGGCCTCGCTCTATTGCGCCAGCAAATTCGCGCTCGAAGGTTTTTCGGAATCCCTGGCGAAGGAGGTTGCCCCGTTCGGTATCGGCGTGATCCTCGTCGAGCCGGGGCCGTTCCGAACCGATTTTCTAAGCGGCAATTCGCTCCGCTTCGGCGACGAGACTCTGGCCGATTACGACGGTCGGCGGGCGCAGTTGCGCGGCGCGTTCGAACAGCGCAACGGCCGGCAGCCGGGCGATCCAGCCAGGCTGGCGGATGCCATCGCGCACTTGGCGAACGCGCCCAATCCGCCGCTGCGTTTCATCGCGGGTGCGATCGCGGTCGATGCGGCCGAGGCGAAGCTCGCGGGCATGCGCGCCGAACTCGATCAGTGGCGCGCGCTTTCCATCGGCACCGACGGCAACCGAGGATCAGGACCATGTCGCTCGATTCATACGCCACGCTCGGCCGCTCCGGCCTGCGCGTCAGCCCGTTCTGTCTCGGCACCATGACCTTCGGCGAGGATTGGGGCTGGGGCAGCAGCCCGGCGGAGTCCGAGGCGATCCCCGCGACTTATCTCAACCGCGATCGTGCGCCCGGCCTCGCCTTTGCCGGTGCCACCGTCGATGGCCGGCGGACCGCCGTCCTGCCGCTGCTGGCCGGCAGTGCCGCCCGCTATTAGAGGCAGCTGGTGATGCCGCCGTCGACATAGAGGATATGGCCGTTGACGAAATCGGAGGCGGGCGAGGCGAGGAACACGGCGGCGCCGTTCAATTCCTCGACCTTGCCCCAGCGCCGCGCCGGGGTGCGGCCCTTGAGCCAGGTCGAGAAGGTTTCGTCATTCACCAGGGCCTGGGTCAGCTCGGTCTCGAAATAGCCGGGCGCCAAGCCGTTGATCTGCAGGCCGAACGGCGCCCAGTCGGTGCACATGCCCTTGGTCAGCATGACCAGCGCCCCCTTGGATGCGGCATAGGGCGCGATGTTCGGCCGGGCGAGCGCGCTCTGGACCGAGCAGATATTGATGATCTTGCCGCGGCCGCGCCGGATCATGTGCCTGGCCACCGCCTGGCCGACCAGGAACACGCTGTCGAGGTTGGTCCGCATCAGCTCGGACCAGGTCTCCTCGGCGAAATCCTGCAACGGCGCGCGGCGCTGGATGCCGGCATTGTTGATCAGGATATCGATCGGGGCGATCTCGGCCTCGATCCGGTCGATCGCCGCGCGCGTCTCGGCACCGTCGGTGACGTCGAAGCCGGCGAGTTCGATCCGGTGGCCTTCGCCGTCGAGCGTCGCCTTGGCCGCCGCGAGCTTCGCCGCATCGCGCCCGTTCAGCACGACGCTGGCTCCCGCCAGCGCCAGCCCGCGCGCCAGGCTGAAGCCGATGCCCTGGCTCGATCCGGTGATCAGCGCGGTGCGGCCCTCGAGGCTGAACGGATTGGACATTACGGCATCTCCCCTTGGCTTATCTCTGCGTTATGCTACCGGTAACATAGGTTTTGGAGGGAGACGACCATGAAGGCCTGCGTGATCCATGCGCCGCACGATCTCAGGATCGAAGAGGCCGAGGTGCCGGCGCTTGGGCCCCATTCGGTCAAGCTGCGCATCGGCGCCGGCGGCATCTGCGGCTCGGATCTGCATTATTTCCAGCATGGCGGCTTCGGCACCGTCCGCATCAAGCAGCCGATGATCCTGGGCCACGAGGTCGCCGGCACGGTGATCGAGGTCGGCAGCGCCGTGACCGCGATCAAGCTTGGCGACCGCGCCGCGATCAACCCGAACCAGCCGTGCGGCGTCTGCGCGCAATGCCTGGCGGGGCGGGCCAACCTGTGCCTCGACGTGCGCTTCTACGGCAGCGCCATGCGCTTTCCCCATGTCCAGGGCGCCTTCCGCGAGATCCTGGTCGCGGATGAACGGCAGATCTTCACCATTCCCGACCATGTCAGCCTGGGCCAGGCCGCCTTTGCCGAGCCGCTCGCGGTCTGCCTGCATGCGGTGACGCGGGCGTCGTCAGTCGCCGGCAAGCGCGTGCTGGTCACCGGCGTCGGCCCGATCGGTGCGCTGACCATCCTGGCCGCGCGCTGCTTCGGGGCGCGCGAGATCGTCGCGACCGATGTCGCGGCCCTGCCGTTGAAGACGGCCAAGCTGGTCGGTGCCGACCGGGTCATCGATGCCTCCGGCGACGGCCTGGCCGAATACGGCGCCAACAAGGGCTCGTTCGACGTGCTGCTCGAATGTTCCGGCAATGGCCGCGCGCTGGCCGCCGGCCTCGACGTGGTGCGCCCCGGCGGCATGATCGTGCAACTGGGCCTGGGCGGCGACATGAGCCTGGCCATCAACACGATCGTGACCAAGGAGCTGGACCTGCGCGGCAGCTTCCGCTTCCACGAGGAATTCGGCTGGGCGGTCGACTACATCAGCCGCGGGCTGATCGATGTGACCCCGCTGCTGACCGAAACCATCCCGCTGGCCGAGGCGCAGCGCGCGTTCGAGCTGGCGTCGGACAAGAGCCAGGCGATGAAGGTGCAGTTGAGTTTTTAAATGTCAAACGTTCGTTAGGTTGCGGGTCGGGCGCCGTTCCAGCATACTCGGGACCAACAAATAAAAGAGCCCGAGGGAGCGCCGGAATGGTCACGCATTATCGTGCCTGCAATCTGTGCGAAGCGATCTGCGGCCTGGCGATCGAGGTCGAGGATGATCGCATCGTCTCGATCAAGGGCGATGCGGCCGATCCGTTCAGCCGCGGCCATATCTGCCCGAAGGCAGTGGCGCTGCAGGATATCCAGACCGACCCGGACCGGCTGCGCACGCCGATGCGGCGCGACGGGGCGGACTGGCGCGCGATCGGCTGGGACGAGGCGTTCGCCTTTGCCGCGGAAGGCATCGCGGCGGTGATCCGGGCCCATGGCGGCGACGCGGTCGCGACATACCAGGGCAATCCCAACGTGCATAATTGGGGCATGATGACCCATGCCGCGGCCTATCTCGGGCTGATCCGGACCAAGAACCGGTTCTCGGCGACCTCGGTCGATCAATTGCCGTTCCAGCTCGCGGGCTATTGGATGTACGGCCATCAGCTGCTGCTGCCGATCCCCGACATCGACCACACCGACTATTTCCTGATGCTGGGCGCCAACCCGCTGGTGTCGAACGGCAGCCTGATGACCGTGCCGGATGTGACCAAGCGGCTGAGGGCGATCCAGGCGCGCGGTGGCAAGCTGGTCGTGATCGACCCGCGACGGACCGAGACCGCGATGATCGCGAGCGAGCATCATTTCGTCCGGCCGGGCACGGACGCGGCGTTTCTGCTGGGCCTGCTGTCGACCCTCCTCGATGAAGGGTTGGCGCGGCCGGTCGAGCACCTGGATGGGTTCGACGCGGTCGCCGCGCGGATCCTGCCCTTCACCGCCGAGCGCGCGGCCGGGATCACCGGCATTCCGGCTGGCGAGATCCGCCGCATCGCGCGGGACTTCGCGGCGGCGCCGCGCGCGGTCTGCTATGGCCGGATGGGCGTATCGACCCAGGTCCATGGCTCGCTATGCCAATGGCTGATCCAGCTGATCAATATCGCGACCGGCAATCTCGACCGGGTCGGCGGCGCGTTGGTCACCAGGCCGGCGTTCGACATCGTCGGCGCGCCCGGCTCGCGGCCCGGCAGCTATGGCCGCTGGACCAGCCGGGTCGGCGGTCGCGCGGAAGTGCTGGGCGAATTGCCGGTGGCGGCCCTGGCCGAGGAGATGCTGACGCCCGGCGCCGGCCAGATCCGGGCGCTGGTCACGCTTGCCGGCAATCCGGTGCTGTCGACGCCCAATGGCCGGCAGGTCGAGCAGGGGCTGGCCGGGCTCGATTTCATGCTTTCGATCGATCCCTATCTGAACGAGACGACGCGCCATGCCGACCTGATCCTGCCGCCGACCTCGGCGCTGGAGCGCGATCATTACGACATGACCTTCAACCTGTTCGCCGTGCGCAACGTGGCGCGCTGGAACCCGCCGATTCTGCCCAAACCCGCAGGCGCCCTCGACGATTGGGAAATCCTCGAAGGGCTGGGCCAGGCATTGGCGGCGGCCCTGGGTCAGGAACCCAAGCGCCTGCCGAAGCCGGCGCGGATGCTGGACGCGGGCCTGCGTGCCGGTCCCTACGACCTGTCGCTGGACGCGCTGCAGGCGGCGCCGCATGGGCTCGACCTGGGGCCGCTCGAACCCTCGTTCCCGGAGCGGTTGGCGACGCCCAACAAGCGGATCCAATGCGCGCCGGCGCCTTTGATGGCGGCGCTGGATCAGCTGGAAACGTCGCTGTTCGGCGGCACCGCGCCCGAGCTGGTGCTGATCGGCCGGCGCCATATCCGCAGCAACAATTCCTGGATGCATAATTTCGAGCGGCTGGTGAAGGGCAAGCCACGCTGCCAGCTGATGATGCATCCGGACGATTTGGGCCGCTACGGCTTCGCCGAGGGCCAGCGCGTGCGGCTGACCTCGCGCATCGGCAGCCTGGAGGTCGAGGTCGCCGGCACCGACGAGGTCATGCCCGGTGTGGTCAGCCTGCCGCACGGCTGGGGCCACGGTCGCGCCGGCACCTCGATCGCGGTCGCCGAGGCCCATGCCGGGGTTAGCGCCAACGACCTGACCGACGACCGCTTCATCGACGCGGTCTCGGGTAATGCCGCCCTGAACGGCGTCCCGGTCGCGGTCGCGGCGATTTAGGGGCGAAGCGCTACGTAAAAGCCGCCTTCACGCGTTCCGGGGTGAAGGGCGCGCGGCGGAGGCGGATGCCGGTGGCATCGAAAATCGCGTTGCCGATCGCCGCCGCGACCGGGCGCGTCGAGGCTTCGCCGGCCCCTGCCGCCGGCAGCTCGGGGCGGTTGATGGTTACGATGTCGATGCGGTCCGGGGTCTGCGTGATGTCCAGAATCGGATAGCTCGACCAGTCCAGGCTGGTGACCATGTTCCGGTCGTAAGTCACTTCCTCCATCAGCGCCCGGCTGCTGCCTTGGATGATGTTGGCCTCGATGGTGAGCATCAGGTTATGGGGGTTGATGATCAGGCCGCAGTCATGCGCCACGGCCCAGCGCACGGGCCGCACCTCACCAGTCGTCCGGTTCATCTCGATTTCCACCATGGCGGCGCAGAGCGTATCGCGACGCTGGGCGAGCGCCATTCCTCGGCCGCGCACGATTTCGCCCCCACCCGTGGGGGAATGGGGAAAGTCGGGGCGGGCTTGCCAGCCGAATTTTTCCGCCGCTGCCTCGATCACGGCCACGGCGCGGGCGTCGGTCAGATAGCGTAGGCGGAACGCCAGCGGATCGGTCCCGGTGGCCGCCGCCAGTTCGTCGATGAAGCTTTCCGAGGCGAAATTGATCTGCGGACCGACCGGATCGCGGAGATGGGAGGTGCGCAGCGGCGACGCGTTCTTGACCAGCGGTGCCACGGTCTCCCAGGCGCGCTGCTGGTGGTCGAAAATATAGGCTTCGGTGGGCACGCCGAAAGCCTGGTTGGCGTTCTGGCCGCGCCCGAGCAACTGACCGGCGAGCGTATCGCGCGGGTCCGATTCGTTGGGGGTGATGTCGATGCGGGAGATGCCGCGGCTGAGGAAGCGGAATCCGGCCACACGGCCCGTGGCGTCGAGGCCCGCGGTGCAGAGATGGACGGACGGCGGCCCTTTCGGATCCCAGCCGGTGCCCTGGTCCCGCATATACTGCACCCGCACCGGGCGCCCGACGGCGCGCGAAAGGTAGGCCGCATCCATGGCGGCGTCGCCGGCATCGTTGCGGCCATAGGAGCCGGGCCCCCGCGTCCAGATGGCGCGTACCGTCTCCACCGGCAGACCAAGCAGCTTGGCCACGCCCTGCTGTGCGTAATGCGGCTTCTGCGTGCCGGTCCAAAAGCTGACGCCGTCCGGCCGCACGTCCGCCACGGAGCAGGCGCCGCCCATGCTGGCATGGCTCTGGAACGGCCATTCATAGGTGGCGGAAACGGTTTTGGCGGCACCGGACAGGCTGGTAGCGACGTCGCCCTTGACGAACTCGTCCTTGTGCTCCAGCGCCGGGGTGGTGCGCAGATAGTCGTAGAGCTGGGCCTGATCGGGCAGAGGGTCGACCGGCTGGGTCCATGTCACCCGCAGGGCCGCAGCCGCACGGATGGCGTTCCATTCCTTCTCCGCCAGCACGGCGAGCAGGCCGCGTTCATGGACGATCCGCACGCCGGGGATGTCCTTCACCGAGGCCTCGTCGATGGACTGCGGCTCGGCGCCGACCACGGGCGGGCGAATCATGCGGGCGTGGAGCATGCCCGGCAGGCGGATATCGGTGACGTAGGTCTGCCGCGCGAAGGCATTGTTGCGGATGTCCGTGCGCGGCACCGACTGGCCGACGACCTTGTATTCCGACGGCTGCTTCGGCCGGGCCCGGCCACGGGACAGCAGTTCGTTGCCCATCTGGCCGTTCCACTGCAGCGCCGTCTCGAAATAACCGTCGCCGAGCAGGTCCTGGTAGAGGATACGCTTGGCCGGTGCACCGGGCACGAAGACGGCGCCGTTTTCCGTGGCGAGCTGCTCAGGCGGCAATCCCAGCCGGACGGCGGCGCGTTCGACCAGGATGCGGCGCGCCTCGGCCGCCGCATAGCGCAGCGTCACGCCGCCCTTTTCCACGCCGGTGCTGCCGGAGGCGCCGCCCTGATTTACGGTCTGCGCCGTGTCGCCCTGGATCACCCGGACGGCACCGGCCGGCAAGTCGAGCTCCTCCGCAACGATCTGGCCGATGGCGACGTCTACGCCCTGGCCGGGGTCCATCTTGCCGAAGAAGGCGATAACGGTTCCGTCGGATTGCAAGGCAATGAAGCTGTCGAGCTGATCCGGGGCCAGGGCCGGACGGCTGGCCGCGGCGGCGCTTGCCCGCATCAATGGCGCCGTGGAGAAGCTGACCAGCAAGGCACCCCCTGCCTGGAGCAAATGGCGGCGCGAAAAGTCCAGGGCGATCGGGCTCATGACGATCTCCCCCTCACGCTGCGCCGGTCACGCGGGCGACCGCGCGAATGATCGACATATGCGTACCGCAGCGACACTTGAGACCGGTCAGTGCCTCCTTGATCTCCTCTATCGTGGCGCGCGGCTTGTCCCGCACCAGGGCGGCGGCCGTCATGATCCAGCCGTTCATGCAGTAGCCGCATTGGGTGGCCTGCGCGTCGGCGAAGGCGGTTTGCAGCGGGTGCGGGTGGTCCGGCGTGCCGAGCCCGGCCAGAGTGACGACCCGATGGCCGATGACGGTGCTGAGAGAGGTGACGCAGCTGCGCGTGGGTTCGCCGTCGACATGGACGGTGCAGGCGCCGCATTGCGCAAGGCCGCAGCCGAACCGCGGATTGCCAAGCTCGAGCTCGTCGCGCAGGGCATAGAGCAGCGGCATGTCCGGGTCGTCCACCGTCATGCGATGGGACGTGCCGTTGACGTCGAGTTGCACGGTCTGCGCCATGACTTCCTCCTTCGCCGAAGAGTAGAAAGTCTAACGCAGCTCCGCGTTCACCGGGATGAAAAGAGCGTCACGTCGGACCGGGGTCGATTATGCCGCACCCAAACGAAAACCATTTCCGGTTGCGGCCGCGCCGTCTTGCTGAGGCCGATACCCCCCAAGTCCTCACGCAACCTGTTCATGCGGCGTTTCGATGCCCAGGCGCCCCGCCAACCCTTCGGCGTCGTACGGTGCGCGGACCTTGATGTCATTGTCGAAATAGACGTAGATGTCGCGCTGCGCCCGCTTCGGCGCGTCCTGATCGATCACGCGCTCGGTGTCCTCGGGTTCTTGGCCCTGGGACCAGGCCTCGACGCGCGCGGCCCAACCGTCGAGCGCCTGGTCGCCATAGCCGCTGGCGTACAGCTCTTCCGAGCCGTGCAGCCGGCAATAGACGAAGTCGGCCGTGAGGTCCATCAGCCGCGGCCACGCGACCGTGTCGGCGCAGACCAGCGCGATATTGTAGGCGCGCAGCAGCTCGATGAAATCCGGATCGACGAAGCTCTCGTGCCGGATCTCGATCGCGTGGCGCATCGGGCGCTTGGCGTCGGGGGTGAGCGCCACCTCCTTGATCCGATCGTCATGCAGGGCGGCGCGCTTGGCCGCCGCCTCGGTATCGTGCGGCAGCAGCGCCAGGAACGGCTCCATCACTGCGCGCTCGTAGCGGAAGCTCGGCGGGAACTGCCACAGGATCGGTCCCAGCTTGGACCCAAGCTGGAGCAGGCCGGAGGCCAGGAAATTCGCCAGCGGCGCCTCCGGCTCGCGCAGCCGGCGGATATGGGTGATGAAGCGCGGCGCCTTGACCGAGAAGACGAAATCCGCCGGCGTCTCTGCCGCCCAGCGCGCGAAGGTCGGCGGATATTGGGGGCCGTAGAAGGTGCCGTTGATCTCGATCGACCGGAAGCGATGCGCGGCGAAGCGCAGCTCGTCGCGCTGGCGCAGGCCCTTGGGATAGAACACGCCGCGCCAGGGCGCGTAGCGCCACCCCGAAATGCCGATCCTGATATCGCCCCGTGCCGCCGCCATCGTTTGCCTCCGGGTCTTCTGCCTGGAGGAACAACCGCGATCGAGGGTGGTTAGATCCGGCGGCCGCGGCCGGGCAGGGTCTTGGCGCCGGGGCCGATCAGGAACCACAGCACGAAGCCCACGATCGGCAGCACCAGCACGATCAGGACCCAGATCAGCTTGGTGACGGGTTCGGCGCTGCTCTGCAGCGTGCCGACGATCGCCCAGATGACCAGCAGCAGGGTGATGATGCCGATGAGGTCGTTGCCGAAGGTGAACATGCCGGTCTCTTTCTGCCAAGGATCTATGGCTGGAGAACGGCGGTTCGGCGATTTGGTTGCGGTAGCGGGAGCAGCCGCGAGGCCGCTCCCGCCCGAGTGCTAGACGGCCTGCTCCATCTTGGAATTGGCCTTGGTATCCGGGATGAAGATGTAGAACAGCAGCGAGATGAAGATGCAGCCGGTCGCATACCAGTAGAAGCCGGCTTCATAGCCGGATTCCTTGAACTGGAGGGCGACCGCATCGACCGAGCCGCCGAAGATGGCGGCGGTCAGCGCATAGGGAATGCCGACGCCCATGGCGCGCACGGCGGTCGGAAACATTTCCGCCTTTACCGTCGCCGTCAGCGCGGTATAGCCGCTGACGATCATCCAGGCGATGCAGATCAGCAGGAAGGCGAAAAGCGGGCTCTTCGTCGTCTGCAGCGTGGTCAGCAGCGGGTAGGTCCCGAGCGTGCCCGCGACACCGAACGCGATCAGCATCGGTTTGCGGCCGATCCTGTCCGACAGCGCGCCATAGAGCGGCTGCAGGATGATTGCGAACAGCAGCGAGCCCGCCGTCACGCTCGTGGTCTGATCGTCGGTCAGGCCGACCGACAGCTTCAGGAATTTCTGCATGTAGGTCGTGTAGGTATAGAAGGCCGAGGTGCCGCCGACCGTGATGCCGACCACCAGCACCATGGTCTTCCAGTTCCGGCCGAGCAGCACCCACAGGCTGTCCTTCTTGACGATCTTGTCGGCTTGGCGGAACAGCTCGGTCTCATGCATGTCGCGGCGCATGTAATAGGCATAGATCGAGATCGCGGCGCCGATGGCGAACGGAATGCGCCAGCCCCAATCCTTCAGCTGCTCCGGCGTCAAGAAAATCTTCTGCAGCACCAGCAGCACCACGAGGGCCATCAATTGGCCGCCGATCAGCGTCATGTACCAGACGCCGGAATAGAAGCCGCGTCGGTTGGGGTGCGAGACCTCGCTGAGATAGGTGGCACTGGTGCCATATTCGCCGCCCTGGCTCAGGCCCTGCAGGATGCGCGCGATCGCGAGTACGACCGGCGCGCCGACGCCGATGGTGGCATAGGTCGGCGTCACCGCGATCAAGAGCGAGCCGAAGCACATCAGCAGAACCGACAGGGTCAGCGAGGTGCGGCGGCCGTACTTGTCGGCGAAATAGCCGAAGATCACGCTGCCGATCGGGCGGACCAGGAACGCCACGGCGAACAGCGACGCCGCGGCCAGCTGCTGGGCCGCCGGATCGCTTTTCGGAAAGAAAGACCCGGCGAAATACAGCGCGAAGGCCGAATAGGCATAGACGTCGTACCATTCGATCAGATTGCCGATCGAGCCGACCAGGATCGCCTTGACGCGTTTGCGGGTATCCGCCGCGTCGTAACCGTCGCTGGTGACGGCAAAGTTCTCTTTGACGCTCATGTCGTCTCCCGTCTCTTCCCAGAATTTCTTTTATTCGCCGGCCGGAGTTTTTCAGTCCCCGCGTGGTATGCCAAGCGGAAATGTCTAAAGTTTCAGCAACGGGCGCGACATCCCGACCCAATCGGCGCGTTTGCAATAAAATCCCGTGACAAGCCGGCGGCGCCTATCGTTATAGTCGGCAAAAGCCTTGGGCTAAAAAAGAACAAACCAAACTGGTTACAGGGGGGAAGCAATGCAAAAAGTTCGCGCCGAGTCCAAACGCCTCACTCTATCGCTGCTGGCCGCCGGCTCCGTGCTGGTGCTGCCCCTGGCCGCCGAGGCCGCGGACCCGATCAAGATCGGCGTGATCGCCGAGGCCGCCTCGATCGCTGGCGCCGCGATTCCGAACGCGGCCCAGATGGCGGCCGATGAAATCAATGCGAAGGGCGGCGTCGATGGTCGCAAGATCGAGATCGTCACCTACGACGACCACAGTTCCTCGACCGACGCGGTCCGCGCTTTTCAGCGCGCGGCGTCGGACGACAAGGTGAATGCGGTCATCGCCAGCTACATCAGCGAGGTCGTCCTGGCGCTGGAGCCCTGGGCCGCCCGCCTGCATATGCCGATGGTGACGCCGGGCGCGGCCTCCAACGAGATCAGCCAGGTGATCAAGAAGGATTACGCGCATAATAAGTACACTTTCCACGGCTACCTGACCTCGGCGTTCCTGGCGGTGTCGGTCTGCGACGCGGCCAAGGATCTGCTGGTCACGAACCTGCACATGAAGACGGCGGTCGTCATGAGCGAGGACGCCGCCTGGACCACGCCGCTCGATGCGGGCTATCTGGAATGCCTGCCCAAGATCGGCCTCAAGGTGCTGGACCATATCCGCTTCTCGCCGGATACGACCGACTTCACCCCGATCTTCAACAAGATCGAGGGCGAGAAGCCGGACGTCATCATCACCGGCATCAGCCATGTCGGCGTGCAGCCGACCGTGCAATGGCAGAGCCAGCAGGTGCCGATTCCCATGTTCGGCATCGCCTCGCAGGCGACGTCGAGCACGTTCTGGAAGGACACCAACGGCGCGGCCGACGGCGTGCTGTTCCAGACCGTGGCGGCCCCTGGCGTGGCGGTGACGCCGACGGCGGTGCCCTTTACCGAGAATTATACCAAGCGCTACGGCATCACGCCGGCCTATGACGGCAACACGGCCTATGACGAGGTCTATTACATCGCCGACGCGATCAAGCGCGCCGGCTCGACCGATCCGGACAAGATGGTCGAGGCGCTGGAGAAGACCGACTGGGTCGGCACGATCGGCCGGGTGCAGTTCTACGGCAAGGACGATGCCTTCCCGCATGCCATGAAGCAGGGCAAGGATTTCGTTTCGGGCCTGCTGGTGCAATGGCAGGACGGCAAGCAGGTGACGGTCTGGCCGACCAATGTCGCCAATGGCAAGCTGAAGTTCCCCAGCTTCGTGAAGCTGCAGGAAGCTTCGAACTAGCGCAATCGCCCGGTGGCGGCGACCGGACGGTCCGGGGCGCCGCCACCCGCCGCTTCTTCATTCCCATCAAGATCGGCCAGCCTGACTGGTCCGTTCGGAATCACCAGCGGGGCCCATGCTCGGACTTCAAATCCTCATCGACGGCTTCGCCATCAGCTCGCTCTATGCGCTGGGCGCGACCGGTTTCACCCTGATGTTCGGCGTCTCGGGCGTCCTCAACCTGTCCCATGGCTCGATCATGGTCGCGGCGGCGGTCGCCGCCTGGGTCATCGCGGGCTATCTGGGCGGCAATCCCTATCTGGGCGCGCTCGGCGGCGTCGGTTTCGGCCTGATTGTGGCCTACGCGACCTATTTCACCGTGGTCCGGCCGATCCAGCGCTCCAAGGCGATCCCCAAGGAAGAGACCGAGATCTTCGTGCTCACCGGCACCCTGCTGTGGGGCATCATGATCCAGGAGGCGATCGCCTATTTCTATACGAGCAATCCCAAGACGGTGCGGCCGCTGATCCCCGGCGTGTTCAATTTTTTCGGCGTGCGCACGCCGATGAACGAGGTCGCGACCGCGTTCATCTGCTGGGCCGTCATCGGGCTCTTGTGGCTGCTGGTCAACCGGACCCGCGCGGGCAAGGTGCTGCTCGCCGCCTCGATCAACCCGCGCGGCGTGACCCTGCTCGGGTTCGAACTGTCCAGCGTCTATATCCTGGTCTGGACGATCTACGGCATCCTGGCCGGCATTGCCGGCGTGCTGTTGGCCATGTTCCTGGGCGTCAGCTCCGACGGGGTCGGCGCGCTGACCGCCAGCGCCTTCTCGATCGTCGTGCTCGGCGGGTTGGGCAGCGTGTCGGGCTCGCTCATCGCCGCCTATGTCGTGGGCTATATGGAGACGCTGACCGCCTATCTGATCTCGCCGGCCTATCGAAGCATTCCCGTCCTGCTGCTGCTCGTGCTGGTGGTCTATATCCGCCCGCAGGGCCTGCTCGGCCGGCGTTAGGGAGGACCGTCGCATGATCGCCCGCCTGTTCTCCTCCCGCCTGACCTGGATCGCCCTTGTGGTTCTGGTCGTCGGCGCCACCCTGCCGCTTTATGTCACCGGCTATATCCTGGGCATCCTGACGCTGGCCTATTACTTCGGCGTGTTCGCCATGGCCTGGGACCTGCTGTTCGGCTTCGCCGGCGAGGTCAATTTCGGCCCGACCTTTCTGATCGGCCTGGGCGCCTATACCGCCGGCATCATCAATGCCAACTGGGGCTGGCCGATGGCGGCCTGCGTGCTGGCTGGCGCTTTGATGGCGGTGGTGGGCGGCGTGCTGCTGGCCTTGCCGGCGCTCAAGCTCAAGGGCCCCTATTTCGGCTTGATCACCCTGGTGGCCGTGCTGCTGCTGCAGAATTTCATCGTGATCTTCGCCAGCATCACCGGCGGCGAGATCGGACTGACCGTGCCCGACGTGCTGTTCATCGATGAGTCGGCCAATTACGAATTCGCACTGGGCTTCATGGCGCTGAGCGGCGCCATTCTGTTCGGCCTGTCGCGTTCCCCGATCGGTCTCATCCTGCAGGCGAGCGGCCAGGACGCGGTCTCGACCGCGGCGCTGGGCTTCAACGTCTCCAAGCACAAGCTCGCGGCGTTCTGCGTCAGCGCCTTCTTCTCCGGCACCGCCGGCGCGCTGATGATCTTCTATCTGGGCACCGCCTCGGTCGGCACCGTGGTCGATATCGCGGTCGGCGTGCAGGTCATCATCGCGGCCGTGCTGGGCGGCCGGCGCACCATCCTGGGGGCGGCGGTCGGCGCGATCTTCCTGATCCTGGCCGGCGAGGCGCTGCGTCCGCTGGGCGAGCTCAGCACCTTCGTGGTCTCGGCCGTAGCCTTGGCCGTGATCCTGTTCTTCCCGAACGGTTTCATCGGCAGCCTGCTGCGCATGGGAGAGCGGTCATGAGCGCGCCCTTGCTCGAAGTCTCCGGCCTGACCAAGCGCTTCGGCGGCCTGGTCGCGGTCAAAGGCATCGGTTTCGAGATCAGGCCGGGCGAGATCCTCGGCCTGATCGGCCCGAACGGGTCGGGCAAATCGACCGTGATGAAGCTGATCATGGGCATCGAGCGGCCGAATGCCGGTGTGGTCAAGGTCGAGGGCGTCGATGTCGCCGGCTGGCCGTCGCACCGGATCGCGCGCCATGGTGTCGGCATCGTGTTCCAGCATTCCCGGCCGCTGCATCGCCAGACCGTGCTGGAGAACATCAAGCTGGCCCTGCTGCCCGACAGCCTGATCCGGCTGTTCGCCGATCCCGAGGTCGAGGGCACGGCCATCGCCATCGCCGAGCGGGTGGGCCTCGGCGCCGTGCTGCACCGCCGCCCCGGGACCCTGCCGTTCGCCGATCTCCGGCGGATGGAACTGGCCAAGGCGATGGCGCGCAATCCCAAGATCGTGCTGGTCGACGAGCCGTTCGCGGGCCTCACCTCCGGCGAGGTCGAGGATTTCTCCGACCTGATCCGCGGTTTCCGCGCGGAAGGCCGTGCGGTCTTGCTGGTCGACCATAACGTGAAAAGCGTCTCGGCCCTGGTCGATCGGGTCAAGGCCATGTATCTGGGCGAACATATCGCCGAGGGTTCGGCCGAAGAGGTCATGCGCAACGAGACGGTGCGGCGGGTCTATCTGGGCGGCGCCATCACCACGGCGGCCCGGCGCGAAACCGATTTCAAGGATCGCGAACCGTTGCTGCAGGTCCAGGACGTCGGCGTGCTTTACGGCAAGGCCCAGGCGCTGGAGAAGGTCTCGATCCATGTCCACGAGGGCGAGTTCGTCTCGGTCGTGGGCCTGAACGGCGCCGGCAAGACCACTTTGTTCAACGCCATCTCCGGCCTGGTGCCCTATTCCGGCACGATCCAGTGGGGCGGCACGACGCTCGCCGGCCGCACCCCGGCCGCGATCGCGCGCGACGGCATCGTGCAATGCCCGGAAACGCGCGAGCTGTTCGGCGACATGAGCGTGCGCGAGAACCTGGATCTGGGCGGCCAGCACCTGTCCAAGACCGAGCGGCTGGAGCGGACCGACTGGCTGTTCGAGCTGTTCCCGATCATCAAGGCGCGCCAGCCGCAGGCGGCCAAGACGCTGAGCGGCGGCGAGCAGCAGATGCTGGCGATCGCGCGCGCGCTGATGATGAAGCCGCGCCTGCTGATCCTGGACGAGCCGACGCTGGGCCTGGCGCCGGTCATCCTGGAACAGCTGTCGAAGGCGCTGGAAAAGCTGCGCCAGACGACGCCGATCACCGTGCTGCTGGGCGAACAGAACGTCACCTTCGCCCTGCCCCATGCCGACCGGGTCTATGTGCTGGAACATGCCCGCATCATCTGGGAAGGCGACCCCGGCCGCTTCGCCAAGGAAGCGGGGGCGGGGTTGCTGTAAAAAAACCCTCCCCGCAAATGGCGGGGGAGGGTGATTATTGGCGGAACTGCCCCACCAGCCGGCGGGCGACCGTCGCGGGATCGTCGCCGCCGGGGCGATACCAGGCGAGCGTCCAGTTGAGCGCGCCCAGCAGCGCCAGGCGCAGGAACTGCCGATCCTGGTGCGGACCCAGCGGCAGATCGGCGACCAGATCGCGGAAGGTCGCCTCGTAGCGGTCGCGCTGGCGCACCAGTTCGGTTCGGACCGACGGGGCGGCGGCGATCGAAAATCCGCCGATGACGGCGGCGGCATAGCCGCGCTTGTCGAGTAGGGTGCCGAGATGGGCGGCCGCGGCGGCCTCGAGGCGATCCCATGGATCGGTCACGGGCGCGATCGCGGCCAGCACCGCATCCAGCATCTGCTCCATGCCGATGGTATAGACCGCGACCAGCAGATCCTCTTTCGAGGGAAAATGATAATAGAGCGAGCCCGGCAGCATGCCGACCGCCGTGGCGATGTCGCGCATCGAGGTGCTGTCGTAACCGCGCGCGCCGAATAGGCGCGCGGCCTCGTCGAGCAGCAGGGTCCGGCGATTGTCCGGCCGGGCAAGCCCGTCCTGTTGCGGCATGGTTGCGCTCTTGGGTCGTCTCGACATGGCAGGGGATGCAATCCGGGGGGCTGGAAGGCGATGCGATGGCGCCCATGTTAAAGGAATCGAAGGGTTTCCGCACGATTTTGGTGCGGGCGATAGTCTTGGCACGAGACTTGAAACGCTGAACCCATGATCGAGAATGTTTCGAAGGGTTTCCGGAAATGCCACGCAACAGCGTTGAGAATCGCAAAATGACGAGGTCGCAGGGTGCGGCGTCGGTCGCTTTTGCGCTTTTTGCTTTGCTTTCCGCATCGTCGGCGGCCCGGGCCCAGGAGATCAGTTCGCTGTCGGCGCTGCTCGGCACCAACAGCGGCGGCTATAATGCCTATGTGCTGGGTGACATCGGCTCGTCGAGCAGCGCCTATACCTCGGACAGCCAGGGCGCCATCGCGGCCGGCGGCAATGTCTATCTGAACAGCTTCAGCGCGGACACCAACGGGACCAACGCCGGCACGGCGATCGTCACCGGCGGCAATCTCACGCTCTCGAACGGTTCGATCAACGGCAGCGCCGACGTCGGCGGTAGCGCGACCCTGTCCGCTTCCTCGGTCAGCGGCTCGGTCCAGGCCCAGGGGACCGTGTCGACCAGCAACATGAGCACGCCGACGACGGTCACCGGTTCGTCGGCGGCGACCCCGATCAATTTCACCGCACTCGCCACCGACACGAAGAACGAGGCGATCAGCCTTGCCTCGCTCGCCCAGCAGGCCCAGACCGCCGGGACTGCCGGCGCGGTCAGCGGCACCAATAATCTGACGCTGACCGGCACCGCATCCGGCGTCAACTACTTCAATCTGACCGCGACCCAGCTCTCGGCGCTGTCGAGCGGCAGCCTGACGATCGACAATACGGTCGCGGGCGCCACCGACATCATCAGCGTCACCGGGTCAAGCGTGACCGCCGGCGCGCCGGGCAATTTCGGCTTCAGCTATCAGGGCACCGCCAGCGCCAGCTCGACGCTGTTCGACTTCTCGCAGGCGACCAGCCTGACCATCGCCAACGCCTTCGACGCTTCGATCCTGGCGCCGACCGCGACGGTGAATTTCACCAACGGCAACCTGACCGGCGTTCTGGTCGCGGGCAATCTGGCCAGCACGCCCAACCAGGACGGCGAATTTCACTCCGCCGCCTTCACCGGAAGCCTGCCGAGCGCGTCGCCGGCACCGGGCCCGCAGTTCGGCGCCAGCCCGCTCGTGGGGCTTCTCCTGCTCGCGGCATTGGCGCTTGGCCTGCGCCGTCGCCGTCCGGTCCCGCTCGCGGCCTAACTACCGACCCGCTTCACGATATCGATCGCGCGCCGCAGCAGGGTTTCCGACGCCTCGGGCGTCCGGAACGCCGCATGGGCGGTCAGGGTCACGTTCGCCACGCGGGTCAGCGGGTGATCGGCCGCAAGTGGCTCGTTCGCGAACACGTCCAGCCCTGCGTGGCGCAGATGGCCGCTCTCCAGCGCCGCGATCAGCGCCGCCTCATCGACCAGCGCGCCGCGCGCGGTATTGACCAGGATGACCCCTGGCTTCAGCCGGGCCAGTTCGGCCGCACCCAGCAGCCCCCGCGTCTCGTCGGTCAAGGCCAGATGCAGCGACAGAATATCGGCCGACGCCAACACCTCGTCCCGGCCGACCAGCGGAACCGGCGCGTCGGGCACGGGCGAACGGTTCCAGGCGACGACCTTCATGCCGAGTCCGAGCGCCATGCGCGCCACTTCCAGCCCGATGCCGCCCAGTCCGAGCAGCCCCAGCACCTTGCCCTGCAGTTGCATGCCGCCCAGCGGCGCCCAAGTACCGCGGCGTAGCGCGCCGTCCATGGTCGCGACCGATCGGGCGGCGGCGAAGATCAGCGCCATCGTGTGTTCCGCCACGGCGCGATCGCCATAGCCCTTGATGGTATGGACCGTGACGCCCAGTTGCTTCAGCTCGGCGACGTTCATGTAGCTGGCGGCGCCCACGCCCAGGAACACGATGTGGCGCAGGTCCGGGCATTGGGCGATCACGTCGGTCGGCAGGTGCGAGTGATCGTCGATCAGCACCTGATAGCCCAAGACCAGGGGCGGGATGGCACCCGGCGCCTGGGCCAGATTGACCGTGACAGCCGGATCGTCGGGCCGGTGCACGCGGCGGAACACCGGCTCCATCTGCGGATTGCAATCGATGAATATCGTCTTCATGGCGCGGCTCCGGCCGGGGATCGATCGGTCGTAAATGATGAAAGCAGCTGGGTTGCGGCAGCAATATTACAAAACGGCATTGCAGACATTCCGTTTGTTTCGAATGAAAACCGAACGCCGAGGTTGACAGAGAAACCGGGTTCATGGAAATGCTTGTCGCATGATTTCCAGGATCGCCCTGCTTCGACTTTAAGACCCGACCTCTCGCGAGGGGTCGGGCCGTTGGTATGTCGTCTTGCTGGTGTCCAGAGTTCCGGAAATTCTCATGTTTACCAATGTGATTGTCGATCGTCAGCGATCTCGCTTCCGTGCGAGCGATGACATCTGGATCCTTCTCGAGCTCACCCTGCGACTTCGCGGCGGCCGCCGGGCTTGAGGATTGCCCGCCGGCCGTAGCCTCGCCTCGTTCGCCTCTCCATTTTCCGACGAATTGCCGAAATCGAGCTGATCCCATGTTGACCAATCCCGCTGCCAAATACCGCGCGTTTCCGCCCGTTCAATTGCCCGACCGGACCTGGCCGTCCAAGACCATCACCCAGCCGCCGATCTGGCTGTCGACCGACCTGCGCGACGGCAACCAGGCACTGATCGAGCCGATGGATGGCGAGCGCAAGCGCCGCTTCTTCGAGCTGCTGGTCAAATCCGGCTTCAAGGAAATCGAAGTGGGCTTTCCCTCGGCGTCGCAGACCGAATTCGATTTCGTGCGTGGGCTGATCGAGGGCGACCGCATCCCCAAGGACGTCTGGATCCAGGTGCTGACCCAGGCCCGGCCGGAGCTGATCGAGCGGACCTTCGAGGCGCTCAGGGGCGTGCCGCGCGCGATCGTGCATTTCTATGGCGCCACCGCACCAAACTTCCGGCGCATCGTGTTCGGCCAGGACAAGCCCGGCACGGTGGCGCTCGCCGTCGCCGCGGCCAAGCAGATCAAGGAACTGGCGGCGAGCCGGCTCGAGACCGAGTGGCGCTTCGAATATTCGCCCGAAGTGTTCAGCGGCACCGAGCTGGATTTCGCGGTCGAGATCTGCGACGCCGTGCTCGACGTCTATCAGCCGACCCCGGCCAACAAGGTCATTCTCAACCTGCCGGCGACAGTCGAGATGTCGACGCCCAACATCTATGCCGACCAGATCGAATGGTTCGGCCGCCATGTCAGCCGGCGCGACAGCGTGCTGATCAGCGTGCATCCGCATAACGACCGCGGCACCGGCGTCGCCGCGGCCGAGCTCGCCGTCATGGCCGGCGCCGACCGGGTCGAGGGCTGCCTGTTCGGCAATGGCGAGCGGACCGGCAATGTCGATATCGTGACGCTGGCGCTCAATATGTACACCCAGGGCGTAGCGCCGGCGCTCGACTTCTCCGACATGCAGTCGGTGGTCAAGACCGTCGAATACTGCAACCAGCTGCCGGTGCATCCGCGCCACCCCTATGCCGGCGACCTGGTGTTCACCGCCTTCTCCGGCTCGCACCAGGATGCGATCAAGAAGGGTTTCGCCGATCTCGAAGGCCGCAACGACCAGCATTGGGAATTGCCCTACCTGCCGATCGATCCGGCCGATATCGGCTGCTCCTACGAGGCGGTCATCCGGGTCAACAGCCAGTCGGGCAAGGGCGGCGTCGCCTGGCTGCTGGAGCAGGATCGGGGATTGAAGCTGCCGCGCCGGCTGCAGATGGCGTTCAGCAAGGTGGTGCAGGAAATCTCCGACCGGACCGGCAAGGAACAGACCGCGACCGACATCTGGGACGCGTTCCGCCGGACTTACCACATCGACGGCCAGCCGCGCATCCAGCTGATCGACCATCAGGAAACGGGCACGGCCAAGAACCGCACGATCATCGCCCGCATCCGGCTCGACGGGCGCGAGCAGACCGTGTCGGGCCAGGGCAACGGCCCGATCTCGGCCTTCATCGACGCGATCCGCCAGGCCTGCGGCGTGCAACTCGATCTGGTCGATTATCAGGAGCATACGCTGCGGGCCGGCGCCGATGCGCAGGCCGCGTCCTACATCGAGTTCAAGGGCGCCGATGGCGCGACGATCTTCGGCGTCGGTCTCGACGAGGATATCGCGACCAGCTCGCTGAAGGCGGTCGCAAGCGCCGCCAACACGGCGCTCGGCGGGAAGTAGCTCGCCAATAGCTTCGTCATCCCCGGGCTTGACCCGGGGATCCACGCAGTGCCGCCATAAATAATAGGCGCCACTACGGCGCCCGGCGGAGAGGCGTGGATGCCCGGGTCAAGCCCGGGCATGACGGACTGGAGATGTGGGGCCCTTAATTCTCAGCAGGTTTTGTCTTTGACGCAAGCTTGCGCAATCAGCAGCTTCGACCAATAGCCGCCGATATAGTCGTCGCCGAACTGAACGACCCGATTGCCGCGCCGGCCTTCGATTTGGATGTCGATGCCACCGTGCAGATGGTCGCGCAGGTAGCCGGCCGGCAGATCGACCGCGACCTCTTCCGTCGCATAGGTTTCCTTCGTCTGGCGCTTGCGGTCCACCATCTCCAGCCTCAGCGGCTTGGCCAAGGCGTCGTGGGCGGCGACGAATTGGATGGGCGAGTCCGGGCCGCTTTCGACATAGTCGATCCAGCTCTCGACGATCTCGCCGTTACCGTCGATCGTCGTGACGATCTGGCGGTGATCGAGCTGGCCAGGCATCGAACTGCCGAACTCTACGCCGCGGACATAGGTCAGGCCCTTGTATTTGTCATGCTCGATCTGGGTGCCATTGGCCACGTCCTGGGCGCTGTAGATCCGGTGGGTTCCACAACCTGACACCCAGATCGCGATCGAGCATAAGGCGAGGCGCTGAAAGTTCTTGGCCATGAAAGGGTTCGTCCGGAAAATGACGCGAATGAGCCGACGGTTCCATCACCTCCGATTGAACAAGAGGTGCCGCCCGCCGGTCAACCCTCAATCACCGCCCGACATCAGATCCGCCAGGGTCAAGGCCACGACCTTGGTCGCCTTCAGCAAATCCTCCAGCACCAGATTCTCGTCGGCGCGATGGCCGTTCGCTTCCAGCAGCGTGCGGGGGCCCGCGCCATACAGCACCGACGGGATGCCGGCGCCGCTATAGAGCCGGGCGTCGGTATAGATCGGCACGCCGTCGGCCGGGATCGCCTCGCCCAGGATGATCTGGGCGTTGCGCTGCAGGGCCGCCACCAGCTTCTCCTGGCCGGGCAGCGGCTGCAGCGGGCGGGCGAGCAGGATCCGGCGGATCTTGGCGGTGATGCCCGGCAGCTTTGCCGCCGCGGCCTCGATCTGGGCGATCAACTCGCGCTCGACCGTCTCCGGCTGCTCTTCCGGGATCATGCGCCGGTCGACCCGGAAGGTGACCAGGTCGGGCACGACATTGGTATTGATGCCGCCTTCGATCAAGCCGACGACCAACGTCGGATGGGTGATGCCGGGCACCTGGGACCGCGTCGCCTTGTAGCCCTCGCGCAGCGCATAAAGGCTGGTCAGCAGGCTGGTCGCCGCCTCCAGCGCATCGACGCCGGTATCGGGCCGGGCGGCATGGGCCGATTTGCCTTCGATCCGCACCTCCAGGTGCAGGCAGCCGTTGTGCGCGATCACGACGTTATAGGCGAAGCCGGCACTGATGACGAAATCGGGTTTGCTGAGGCCGGTCTCGATCAGCCGGCCGGGCCCGATCATGCCGCCGACCTCCTCGTCGTAGGTGAAATGCAGCTCGACCGTGCCCTGGAGCGGCGCACCGCTGGCGATCAGCGCCTTCAGCGCGAAGGCATAAGTCGCGAAATCCGACTTCGACACGGCGACGCCGCGGCCATACATGCGGCCGTCACGAATTTCGGCCCCATAGGGATCGCTCGACCAGCCTTCGCCGGGGGCGACCACATCGCCATGGGCGTTGAGCGCGATGACCGGCCCGGGCCCGAAACGGTGGCGCACGATCAGGTTGGTGGCGCTCTTCATGCCATTGGCGGCGACCAGATCGGCCGGCACCGGATCGCGCTCGACCGCGAAGCCCAGCGCTTCGAGCAACTCGCCCGCGCGAACCCCGTGGGGTGCGCAATCGCCCGGCGGATTGTCCGACGGCACCTTGACCAGTTCGGCCAGGAAGCGGATCGCCGCCTCGTGGTGCTGATCGACATGGGCTGCGAGCGTCAGGGCGAGATCGGACGTCACGAAAGGCTCCTCGGAATGAAATTGCGGATGAAACGGGCGAGCACGCGGGCGCCGGTCTCGGCATCCTCGGCGGTAATCGCCTCGGCCGGATTATGGCTGATGCCATCCCGGCAGCGGACGAAGATCATGGCGATATCGGCGATGGCGCCCACCGCCATGCCGTCGTGACCGGCACCGCTCGGCAGGCTGCGCAGCGCATGCCCCTCGCCCTCGATCGCGTCGCGGATCTGATCGGCGAGCCAGGGCGCGCAGGGCACGGACGGCGCGTCATGGGTCTTGGCGGCGGTGATCGTCACGCCCCGTCGGCCAGCGATCGCCTCGAAGCCCGCGAGCAGGTCGGCCAGCGCCACCGCGCGCCGCTCGTTGGCCGGTGCCCGCAGGTCGACCGTGAAGCGGGCTTGTCCCGGCACGACATTGACCGCACCCGGCCGGGCCTCGATCCGGCCGACCGTGCCGACCAGTTCCGGTTCGGCCGAGGCGCGCCGTTCGATCAGCAGCATGCATTCTGCCGCGGCCGCCAACGCGTCGCGCCGGTTCGCCATCGGTACGGTGCCGGCGTGACCGGCCATGCCCTGGATCTCGACCGCGAGCCGGGTCGCGCCGCTGATCGCGGTGACGCAACCGACCGCCAGGCCTTCGGCCTCCAGCACCGGGCCCTGCTCGATATGCAGCTCGACATAGCCCAGCAAATCCTCGCGCCGGCGTGCGGCAGTCGCGATCTGCGCCGGATCGAGCCCGAACCGGACCAGCGCCTCGGCCATGGTCATGCCGTCGGGATCAGTCCGCTCTAGTACGCTGGGGTCGAACGTGCCGGCCAGCGCCCGGCTGCCGAGCAGGGTCGCACCGAAGCGCGTGCCCTCCTCGTCGGCGAATCCGACGATCTCGATGGCGAAGGGCAGACGGGTGCCGGCGGCGGCCAACTGGGCGACGCAGGCGATCGCGCTCACCACGCCCAGCATGCCGTCGTAGCGGCCGGCATCGACCACCGTGTCCAGATGCGAGCCCAGCAGCAGCGCGGGCAAGCCCGGGGCGTCGCCCTCGTAGCGGCCGATCACGTTGCCGATCGCGTCCGAGCGCACCGCCATGCCGGCCGCGCGCATCCAATCACCGACCAGGGCGTTGGCACGCGCGTGTTCCGGGGTCAGGAACCGGCGGACCAGCGCGTCCGGCCGCTCGCTGAGGGTCGCCAGTTGATCGAGCCGGGCCATCAGGCCGGCACCGTCGAGCGCATGTGTCATAGCTCGTCCAGATCCTCGTGCAGCGCTTCGATATCGGCCAGGCGTCGGCGCCCGGCCGCGCCCGTGCGGTCGAGCAGTCCGGCGCTCAGCAGATGCAGCAATGCCATCGGCGCCACGTGATTGTCGAGGGGCGACAGGCTGAGCGTTTCGCAGGCGAAGCGCCAGGTGGCGCCCACGGCCTCGTCCGGCGAATGGGCGTCGCCGATCCATAGGATCCGGGCACCGGCGGCGGCTGCGGCCGCCACGATGCGCTGCAGCACCGGCACGCGCCGGCGGATCGCCAGCACGACCAGAACATCGCCGGCGCCGAGGCTGGTCAGCGATTCGCCCAAAGTCTCGCCGGCGCCCGGCAGCAGATGGACCCGGTCGCGGACCTGGATGAATTGCCAGCGGGCATAGCCGGCCAGATATTGGTTGTTGCGGTAGCCCACCAGCCAGACCGACCGGGCCCGGGCGAGCGCCTCGATCGCCGCATCGAGCATCGTCGGGTCCAGCGCGGGCAGCAGCTTCTCGATATTGCCGATGCAACGCCCCAGATGGGCCGACCAGACCGGAATGTCGCCATCGGCGTCCGGCGGTTTGCGCAGGCGATACAGCGGCGAGCCGCCGTCGCCGGCGTTGCGCGAGGAAATCCGTGCCGCCTCGAAGCTGGCGAAGCCCAGGCGTCGGACCAGCCGCGTCACCGTCACCTTCGGCACGCCGGCGAGGCCGGCCAGTTCGGTGGCGCTATAGCTTGCGAGCTCGCCCGGGAAGTCCAGGATGGCGTCGGCCAGCCGCCGTTCGGCCCGGCTCAGCGTGCCGTAGCGCTGGCGGATCTCGCCGGTCAGCGTCTTCGAGGCGGGGGCGATGGCGGGTGTCGGGAGCATTTGCCTATTCGCTGGGCGGTGATTCAAGCGGAATTGCCTGAAACTTAGGTTTCACATTTGATCGTAGCTGAAACTCTCGTAGCAAAACAGCGGCCAACCGGTCCGAGGCCCGGTTGGCATGTCGCTTGAAACGGTACAGGGCGTTGCCGGTTTTGTGAGGAGCCCTTTTCGTGATGCTGTCCCTTCGCCGTTGCGCGGTCCTGGCCGCCGCTGCCCTCTCCGTTGCCTTGGTCCTCGCCCCCTCGGCCCGGGCCGAGGGCAACTCGCTCGACGACATCATCAAGGCCGGCGTACTCAAGGTCGCCGTGCCGCAGGACTTCCCGCCGTTCGGTTCGGTCGGCGCCGATCTGAAGCCCGAAGGCTATGACGTCGATGTGGCGGTGATGCTGGCCAAGGACCTGGGCGTGAAGATTGAGCTGGTGCCGGTGACCAGCGCGAACCGGGTGCCCTATCTGCAGACCAAAAAGGTCGATCTGGTCATCTCCAGCCTGGGCGTGACGCCGGACCGGGCGAAGACCATGGCCTTTTCCGAGCCCTATGCGCCGTATTTCTCCGGTGTGTTCGGCCACGGCGACGTCAAGGTCGCGACGCCGGCGGACCTGTCGGGCAAGAGCATCGGCGTCGCCCGCGGCACGCTCGACGATCTGTCGCTGACCAAGCTCGCGCCGGCCGATGCCGTCATCAAGCGCTTCGACGATCAGGCCGCTGCCGCTCAGGCGGTGATCTCCGGTCAGGTCCAGCTGATCGCGTCGGGCAATGTCGCGATCGCGGCCTTGAACAAGGATAATCCGGGCCAGCCGCTCGACCAGAAATTCATCATGAAGCAGTCGCCCTGCTCGGTCGGCTTGCGCCGGGGCGAGCCGGATCTGCTGCAATGGGTCAATGCCGCGATCTATGCCCATAAGCTCGACGGCTCGCTCGACGACATGTCCGTGAAGTGGTTCGGCGCCAAGCTGCCGGCATTCCCCGTGCTCTGATTCGGAGGCTGGGAGGGCGCGCCCATGACTTACATTTTCCAGTTCGGCGACGTGTTCAAATATACCGACACGCTGCTGATGGGCGCGCTCACGACCCTGGTTTTGACCCTCGCCACGACCATCATCGGCGTCGCGATCGGCATTCTGGGCGCGGCCGGCCGGACATCCGGATCGCGGCTCTGGGGGCGCTGCGCGCTCGGCTATGTCGAGTTCATCCGCAACACGCCCTTCATCATCCAGCTGTTCTTCGTCTATTTCGGCCTGCCCAGCTTCGGCCTGAAACTGTCGGCCGAGACGGCGGCGGTCATCGCGCTGTCCTTGAGCCTGGGTGCCTATGCGACCGAGATCATCCGCGCCGGCATCGAAGGCGTGGCCAAGGGCCAGCGCGAGGCCGGTGCGGCCCTGGGCCTCACCGGCCCGCAGATCTTCTTTCTGATCATCCTCAAGCCGGCGATCGCCAAGGTCTATCCGGCGCTGACCAGCCAGATCGTGCTGGTCATGCTGGGCTCGGCCGCCGTGTCGCAGATCGCGGCCGAGGACCTGACCTTCGCCGCGCAATATATCCAGGCGCAGAATTTCCGCAGCTTCGAGGTCTATCTGGTCACGACCTTCGCCTATCTCGCGCTGGCCGTGCTGTTGCGCCACACCTGCCGGCTGATCGGCCGGCGCGTGTTCCGCGTCGCCTGAAGGCGGAGGGCGCGATGCATCATTTCACCTTTCTCGAGATCGTCTGGGCGCTGATCGGTGCCGCGAAATGGACGGTGCTGCTGTCGCTGATCGCCTTCGCCGGCGGCACCATCGTCGGTCTGCTGATCCTGGTGCTGCGCGTCTCGGGCCAGCGGCCGCTGGTCGTCGCGACCAAGCTCTATATCGAGTTCTTCCAGGGGACACCGCTGCTGATGCAGCTGTTCCTCAGCTTCTTCGGCCTGGCCCTGTTCGGCATCGACGTCTCGCCGCTGACGGCGGCGGCGGTTGGCCTCACCCTGTTCGCCAGCGCCTATCTGGCCGAGATTTGGCGCGGGGCGGTCGAGGCGATCCCGCACGGGCAATGGGAGGCCGCGCGCAGCCTGGCATTGGGCTTCGGCCAGCAATTGCGCCTGGTCATCCTGCCCCAAGCGCTGCGGCTCGCGATTCCGCCGACCGTCGGCTTTTCGGTCCAGATCGTGAAGGGCACGGCGCTCGCCTCGATCATCGGTTTTCTGGAGGTGACCAAGGCCGGCTCGGTCATCACCAACGTGACGTTCCAGCCGTTCACGGTCTATGGTCTGGTCGCCGTGATCTATTTCGCGCTGTGCTTTCCGCTGTCGGCGGCGAGCAAGTGGCTGGAAAAGCGCCTGGCGATCGGCCGCACCCCCTAGCAGTATCCGGTCCGACCTGCCACTTATCCGCACGGAAAATCAGCGGAGCCGACGCAGGTGTCATTCTTTCCGATCAGAACCGGGCTTGCTTTGGCAGCTCTGCTTTCGATTCCGGCCCAGGCCGCTGACGCGGTCGACCCGCATCTGCTGGACCTTTTGAAGAGCGAAGCCCACAAGGCCGCGGTCATGAAGGTCGCGACCGACCAGGCCGGCGAGTTGCCCGGCGCCTGCGCCACGGCGCGGTACCAGCCGGTCGGCGAGATCGAATTCTTTCTGCCGCCCCAGACCGACGGCGCCGGCCGGGTCGTCCATGGCCTGTGGCGCGAGCAGGTGGCCTCGGCCGGCTGCGGCACGATCGTGCTGCTGAACGTGTTCTCGCTGGCGGGGCCCAGCGGCGTGCCCGAGCTGCTGGGGGGGCTGCCCGGCACGACCCGGGCCGATCCGGTGCTGCAGAAGTCCGGCCTGCCGGTCGCCGTGCGCGGCCTGCCGGCGGCGGCGGCCGGATGCCACGACATCCGGGTCGTCGATACCGCCCTGTCGAAGGACGCGCCCAAGGACCGCATGGCCTCCTGGCACGAGGACTGGACCGTGCTGGCCTGCGATCAGGCCTATCAGATTCCGCTGCGCTTCACGCCGACCGCCGATGGTGCGACCATCGGGATCGACGCCCCGCCTCCTCAATAAGGCTTCAAACCATGCCCGCCATTGCGATGGACCACTTCACCATCCTGACCGAGGATGTCGCGGCCACGGTCGCGTTCTATAGCGACGTGCTGGGCCTGTCCTCCGGCCGCCGGCCGCCGTTCAATTTTCCGGGCGCCTGGCTCTATGGCGGCGGCCGGCCGATCCTGCATGTCGTCGGCGGTCGCCCGCTGCCGGAAGACCCGCAGGGCGTGCTCGACCATATGGCGTTCAGCGCCACGGGGTTGCGCGACACCATCGGCCGGCTCGACAAGCGCAAGGTGGCGTACGATCTGCAGCACCTGCCCGGCAGCAGCTTGTGGCAGCTGTTCTTCTTCGACCCGAGCGGCGCCCGGGTCGAACTGGATTTCCGCGGTGAGGAAAAGGCGCCCGAAGGCTGGCGCGACGGCGACTGACCGCTGCCGATCAGAGCGCCATTTCCCAATTCTCGCCGACCAGATCCTGGCCGAAGCTATGGTGCGGTTCGCTCGAGATCAGACGAAAGCCGGCCCGGTCGTAGATCCCGCGGGCGGCGGTCAGAATGTCATTCGTCCAAAGCGTGATCTTCGTGTAGCCGCAGTCGCGCGCGAACCGGATGCATTCGTCGGTCAGCCGGCGCCCCAACCCAAGTCCGCGTGCCGATGGTTCGACCAGCAGCAGCCGTAGCTTCGCGATCTGGTCGGACTGGCGAACCAGAAACACCGACCCGATCCTTTCGCCACCTCGCTCGGCGATCCAGGCCCGCTCGCGCGCCGGGTCGAACTCGCGGATGAATTTGGCGCCGATCTCGGCGACCAAAGCCTCGAAACTCTGGTCCAGGCCGAATTCCCGGGCATAGAGCGCGCCATGGCGTTCCACGACCCAGCCGATATCGCCCGGCGCGTGGGCGCGAAGGCGGTAGGGTGCAGCATCCGCCGGAGGATTCAGGATTGCTTCGATCTCCGCCATGGCGCTCGACAGGCGTGCCTGCGACTGGGTACCGAGCGTTGCCAGCATCGCTGCCACTTCGGCGCTCGACCGTTCGTCGAGCGGGGCAAAGGCGATGCGGCCGGCTTCGGTCAAGGCCAGATGGCTTTGTCGGCCATCCTGGACCGAGCGGCGCTTCTCGACCAGCCCGCGGGTCTCGAAACCCCGCAGCATGCGGCTGAGGTAGCCCGCATCCAGCCCCAGATCGCGGCCCAGGTCGGTCGCGGTGGTGTCGTCGCGATGGGCCAGTTCATAGAGTACCCGGGCCTCGGTGGCCGAAAAAGGGCCGTCGAGCACACCTTCCTGCAACACGCCGATCCGGCGCGTATAGAAACGGTTGAAGCGGCGAATGGCGCCGATCCGCGCCTGCAGATCCTGCTCTGTCATGTCCCGCGCTCCGATAGATTGGGCGGCAGGATCGCGGAGATGATTGACGGAGTCAACTATCTCCGCGCCGGATCAGATCTCCAGGCGGAATCCCACCTCGATCACCTGCTTCTGCGGCAGGTGGAAATAGTCGGCGGCGCGCATCGACATGCGGTGCATGAAGTTGAACGCTTCCCACACCGGCCCGCTCAGGGCCGAATCCTTGGTCCGGCGCACCAGGCTTTCATGGCCGACGTAATAGTGCAGCGTGTCCCGGCAGAAATCCAAGCCCAGCTTATGGCAGGCGCGCAGCGCCGCCGGAATGTCGGCGCGCTGCATGAAGCCGATGCGCACGATGACCCGATAGAAGCCATGGCCCAGTTCCTGGATCTCCAGCCGTTCCGACACGGGCACGCGCGGCCGGCGGGTCGGCAGCACGGTCAGCAGGACGACGTTTTCGTGCAGCACGCGGTTATGCTCGATGTGATGCAGGATCATCGGCGAGGCCCGCTCCGACATGCGCGTCACGAAGATGCCGCAGCCGGGCAGGCGGGCGACCAGCATGTTGTCGACCTGCTCCATGAAGTCGGCGAACGGCATGGAATCTTCGCTCAGGCGCTTTTGCACCTCGATGTTGCCCAGGCGCCAGGACAGCATGATGAAGCAGACGAAGCCGCCGATCGCCAGCGGCAGCCAGCCGCCCTCGGTCAGCTTGGTCGCATTGGCGGCGAAGAAGGTCGCGTCGATCGCGGCGAACACCAGGATCAGCGGCCAGGCGATGGGGCGCGGCCAATGCCATTTGTCGCGCATGACCCGATACAGCAGGATCGTGGTGATCAGCATGGTGCCCGAGACCGCGATGCCATAGGCCGCTGCCAGCGCGTCCGAGCTTTTGAACATGACGACCACGATCAGCGTCGCGATCATCAGCAGCCAATTGACCAGCGCGATATAGATCTGGCCATAGGCATGGACGGAGGTCGGCACGACCGGCATACGCGGCGACAACCGCATCTGGATCGCCTGGCGGGTCAGCGAAAACACACCCGAGATCAGCGCCTGGCTGGCGATCACCGTCGCCATCGCGGCGAGCGCGATCATCGGCGCCAGCGTCCAGCCCGGGACCATCTTGTAGAACGGATTGTCGACCGCGTCCGGGTGCCGGAGCATCAGCGCGCCCTGGCCGAAATAGCACAGCATCAGCGACGGCATGACCAGCCCGTACCAGGCGCGGCGGATCGCGGTGGCGCCGACATGGCCCATGTCGGCATAGAGCGCCTCGCCCCCCGTCAGGGCCAGAAACACAGCGCCGAACACGGCGAAGGAGACGGTCGGATCGTCGGCCAGGAAACGATAGGCCTCGCGCGGATCGAGCGCGCGCAGGATTTCCGGCGTTTTGACGATGCTGATGATGCCGAACACCGAAATCGCGAAGAACCACGCGCACATGATCGGCCCGAACAGCCGGCCGATTTCCGCCGTACCCCGGCGCTGGATCAGGAACAGGCCGATCAGGATCACCAGGGTCAGCGGGATGACCCAGGGCTCGAGCGCGGGGGCCACGACCTTCAAGCCTTCGAGCGCCGACAAGACCGAGATCGCGGGCGTGATGACGCCATCGCCGTAAAGCAGCGACGCGCCGGCGACGCCCAGCAGGACCAGGATCGGCAGCCGGCGCTTGACGTCGCCCTTGGCGATGACCAGGGACAACAGCGCCAGAATGCCGCCTTCGCCCTCATTGTCGGCGCGCAACACAATGGCGACATATTTGAAGGCGACGATCAGGCTCAGGGCCCAGAAGATCAGGCTGACGATGCCCAGTACGTCTTCCGGTGTCGGAGACGCATGACCGGCTGCCTTCAAAGCATACTGCAGGGCGTAGAGCGGCGAAGTGCCGATATCGCCGAACACGATGCCGAGGGCGGTCAGCGCCGCCAGCCACCAGGGACCATGCTGGCTATGGCCGTGGCCGTCGTCCAGGGCATGAAGCTCGTGTGCGGCCGCCGTACGACGGGCGAGAATATCGGTGCTCATTTAAATTCGCGATCCTCGGGACGCGCGGAAAGATGCTCGGCCGCGGCAACTTAGCGCCAGCGTGCGCTGCATCATAGCCCGTTTGTACGTCCGTTTCATTGCCTCGGCCAGGCGGCCCGGGTTCTTTTCTTGCGTCTCGCCACGCTAGCGCGTTGCTTTCGCTCGATTGTCCCGGCTTTTCGGTCAGCGGCGCCGGGCCAGCATCAGCCCGTCGCCGATCGACAGCAGGCTCATGTCAACCCGCTCGTCCGCGTGAATCTTGGCATTGAGCGCGCGCAGCGCCAGGGTGTCCGGTTGCATGTCGGTCATGTCCGCGACGGCGCCGCTCCACAGCATGTTGTCGAGCGCGATGACGCCGCCCGGCCGCACCAGCGTCAGGCAGGCCTCGTAATAGCCGTCATAATTCGTCTTGTCGGCGTCGATGAAGGCCAGATCGAAGCTGTCGGGCGCGAAGCCCGTGAGCGTGTCCAGCGCCGGCCCCAGATGCAGCTGGATCTTGCCGGCGACGCCGGCCTCGTTCCAGTAGCGCCGGCCGATGTCGGTCCAGTCCTGGCTGACGTCGCACGCGTCGAGCCGCCCGTCGGCCGGCAAGGCCCGCGCCATGGCCAGGGCCGAATAGCCGGTGAAGGTGCCGATCTCCAGCACGCGCCTGGCGTTTAGCATATTGACCAGAAAGCCCAGGAACTGGCCCTGATCCGGGCCGATCTGCATGCCGGCATGGGGCAGGACGCGGGTTTCGGCGCGGAGGCGCGCCTGCAAGGCGGTCTCCCGCGTGCCGACCGCGACGACATAATCGTCGGCCGCTTCGCCCCAGAACGTGATCCGCTTCGCCATCCGACACCCCTTTGGTCAAGGGCACGAGCTTAGTCGATCAGCACGCCATTCTCGAAGAACGGAAATGGGCCGGGCCAATCGCCGATCATGATGGTATGGCTGATCAGGCCGGCCGCCGGCTCATACCAATGCAGCTGATAGCCCGGCGGCTCCAGGCTGAAGGCCGAGGGTGCGTCCGGGCGCAGGTCCAACGCCACCGAATGCGCGGTCGATGGCGCGGTCGAGGCGAGCGTGCCGGCGAAGCGGGTTTGAATCGCCCGGTGCAGATGGCCGGACAGCACGCGCTCGACTTGGCGGTGACGGCCGATCACGGCGGCGAGACCGGCGGCATCCTCCAGTCCGATCTTGTCCATATGGCCGATGCCGGTGGTGAAGGGCGGGTGATGCACGGCGACGACGGTCGGCCGGCCCGGCTGTTCGGCCAGTCGCCGGTCGAGCCAGTCGAGCTGAGCCGCACCCAGCCGGCCGCCGCCCTGTTCATCGACCAAGCTGTCGAGCGCCAGGATGCGCAGCGGAAATTCCTCGATCGCGTACTGGATGTGCCCGTCCGTGCCCAGATAGCGATGGTCGGGGAAGCCCGCGCGCAAGGCGCCGCGCGCGTCGTGGTTGCCTGGCATCAGGAACAAAGGCAGCCGGACCCGCGACAGGATCTCGCGCAGCAGGCCGTATTCCTCGGGCCGGCCGGCATCGACCAGATCGCCGGTCACCAGCACCAGATCGGGCGCCGGCGACACCGCCAGCAGCGCCTCGACCGCCGTCTCCAGGCATTGGGCGGTATCGACCTTGCGATAGGCCAGCCGGCCGCGCGGCTTGATATGCAGGTCGGTGATCTGGGCGAGCAGCAAGGGATTACCTCCGGGCGAGCACGATGAGGGCGGCCGGATCGAGCGCCAAGGCGACGATTGAACCGGGTGCCGGCGCTTCGCGCGCGCCGACGTCGATGGTCAGCAAATGGTTGCCGGCGACGGTGACGGCGAGACGGGTCCGGTCGCCGAGGAACTGCGCCGCCTGGACGGTTGCGGCTAGGCAGCCGGGTCCGGCCGGGTCGAGGGTCAGCGTCGCCGCATCCGGCCGGACCACGACATCGACTGCGCCATCGGCCCCGGCCCAGGGCAGGGTGGCGCCGGCGACGCTCAGCATGCCGTCTTTGATATGGCCCGGCAGCGGGCTGGTCGTGCCGATGAATTCGGCAACGAAACGATCCGCCGGCGCAAACCAGATGTCGCGCGGGCTGCCGATCTGCGCGATGCGGCCCTTGCTCATGACGACGATGCGGTCGCCGAGCGCCATCGCCTCGGCCTGGTCGTGGGTGACATAGACCGTGGTGATGCCCAGGCCGCGCAGCAGGCTGTCGATCTCGACCCGCAGCTGCTCGCGCAGCTTGGCGTCGAGTGCCGTCAGGGGTTCGTCGAGCAGCAACACGTCGGGCTTGACCGCGATCGCGCGGGCGAGCGCTACGCGCTGCCGCTGGCCGCCGGACAATTGGCCGATGGCGCGGTCCTTCAACTCGGCGATCCGCATCATGTCGAGCATCTCGCGGACCCGCCGGCGCCGTTCGACGGGGACGATGCCGCGGATCTTCAGGCCGTAGCCGATATTGTCGGCCACGCTCATGTTGGGGAACAGCGCATAGGACTGGAACACCATGCCGACATTGCGCCGCTCGATCGGCAGGTCGGTCACGTCGCGCGTGCCAAAGCGGACGCGGCCGCCGGCGTCGGGCACTTCCAGCCCGGCGATCAGGCGCAGTGTCGTGGTCTTGCCGCAGCCGGACGGGCCCAGCAGCACGACGGTCTCGCCGGCCTCGATCGTCAGGTCGAGCGGCTCCAGCACCTGGGTCGCGCCATAATGCTTGGCGCAGGCGTCGAGGCGGATCGGCACGGTCATGAAGCATCCTTGGGCAGGGGCTTGGTCGGGCGGGGGCGGCCCATCCTCTGCAGCGCCACCAACAGCGGCACGATCAGCACGAAGAACACCAGCGTATAGGCGCTGCCGATCTCCAGCCGCAGCGAGGCATAGGCATCGGCCAGCCCGACCGGCAGGGTCTTGGTCAGCGGCGTGTGCAGCAGCCAGGTCAGATTGAACTCGCCGATCGACAGCGTCACCACGGTCAGCGCGCCGGCCAGGATGCCCGACCGGCAATTGGGCAGCACGACGTCGAAGAAGCGTCGGAAGAACCCGGCCCCCAGGCTGGCCGCACCCTCTTCCAGGGTTGCCAGATCGCTCGACGCCATCACAGCCAGCACGGCGCGGACCATGAAAGGCAGGGTGAACAGCACATGGCCGGCCAGGATGAACCAACTGCTCTGGCGAAAGCCGCCCCAGCCGTTGTAGGCGATGACCATGGCCAGCGCCAAGGCCAGGCCCGGCACGGCGATCGGCAGCACCAGCGCCTCCTCGGCCAGGCGCGCGAGCGGGCCGGGCGCGCGGGCCAATCCATAGGCGGCCGGCACGCCGACCAGCAGGGTCGCGATCAGGCAGCCCAGTGCGATCTCGATCGACAGCAGAATCGCCGGCCAATAGAGCACCAGCACCTGGCCGACCCAGTCGAGCGTCAGGCCGCTCTTGACCACGCCTTGAAAGATGTTGCGGGTGACGCCGGCCAGCATGGATTGCAGGATCGGGACGCCGAGAAAGGCCGAGACCGCCAGGGTCAGGGTCAGCTGCAGCCAAAATCCGAGCGAGCGTTTGCGCATCGCCATCATCCCGCCGCCGCCACGCCGGCACCGGCGGCCTGACGGGCGAGCGCCAAAGCGGCCCAGGTCACGGCGCCCAGCAGCAGGCTGAGACCGGCGGCGGCGGCCAGGTTCACGCCCAGGGTAAATTCCGTATAGATCACCATCGGCAGCACGTCGATCCGGGTCGCCAGCGTGAAGGCGGTGCCGAACGCGCCCATCGAAGTCGCGAAGCTGATCGCGCCGGCCGCGATCAACGCCGGCTTCAGGCCGGGCAGAATCACGTCGAGAAACACGCGCCAGGGCGAGGCGCCCAGGCTGCGCGCGGCCTCCTCCAATTGCGGATCCAGCTTCTCGGCCGACGCCATCACGGTCAGCACGACGCGCGGGATCGAGAAATAGACATAGCCCAGGAACAACCCGCTCATGGAATAGGCGAACACGATCCGGTCGCCGCCGAGGAATTGCGAGACCTGGCCGATCAGGCCTTGCCGCCCGGCGAGCAGGATGACCATGAAGCCCACGACCACACCCGGGAACGCCAGCGGCAGGGTCAGGACCGACACCAGGATCGCTCGGCCCGGAAAGCTGTTGCGCGCCAGGAACAGGCCGGGAATGCCGCCCAGCACCAGGGTCACGAGCGTGACCGCGACCGACAGGATCAGGGTTTCCGCCAGGCTGGCCAAATGGCGCTTGTCGGCCAAGGCCAGACCATAGCCGGCCCAGCCGTCCGGCCCCGCGCCGCCGGCGACGACCAGGCGGACCAGCGGCAAGACGAAGAAGGCCAGGAACACGAGCGCCGCGGGCAGGATCATCAATCCCGCGATCATCCGGCCGCGCGGCATGCCCATGCTAGCGCGCTTTCCGTTCGGATGACTTCATCCGAACGATAAGAATTCGCGCCAACCCAATAACGACTAATCGTGGTTCGATTGCGGGCAATCGGACCACGATTAGTGAACCTCGGCCTGGTAGCGCTCGGTGAAGGTCTTCTGCGCCGTCGCCAGCGCCGCCAGGTCGAGCGGCTTGGCGCGGGCATAGTCGCTGGCCGGCAGGAACTTGGCGGCCAGCTCCGGCGTCAGCGCCGAGGCGCGCACCGGGCGCAGATAGGCTTGGGCCCAGAGCTGCTGGCCTTGCTCCGACAGCACGAAATCCAGCACCTTCTTGGCGTTCGCCTCGTGCGGGTCGTGGGCGACCAGGGCCATGACATAGGGAAAGGTCACGGTACCTTCGGTCGGGATGACGAACACGACCGGCGCCTTGTCCTTGTACATGGCGCGATAGGCGTCGAAATCATAATCGAGCAGGATCGGAATTTCGCCGGACAGCACGCGGGCATAGGCGGTCTGCTTCGGCACGATCGGCTCGTTCTTCGCCAGTTCCTTGAAATAGGCGATGGCGGGCTCGTAGTTCTGGTAGCTGCCGCCCAGCGCCTCGTTGACCGCGGTGGCGCCGACGAAGCCCACGGCAGCGCTGGTCGGGTCCAGATATCCGACCATGCCCTTGTACTCGGGCTTCAGCAGATCCTTCCACGACTGCGGCACCGGCTTGCCGCCGAGCGCGTCCTTGTTGACCATGAAGCCCAAGGTGCCGCTATGGATGGTGAACCAATAGCCGTCGGCATCCTTGAGGTCGGCTGGCAGCTCGTCGAAGCCCTTCGGCTTATACGGCTGGGTCAGGCCCTGCTCCTTGGCCTGGATGCCGACCTGGCCGCCCAGATACAGCACGTCGGCGACCGGATTGCCTTTCTCGGCAATGACGGCGGCGATCGACTGGCCGCTGTTCTTGTTGTCGAACGGCACGGTGATGCCGGTCGCCTCCTTGATCGCCTTGATCTGCGCCGCCCAATCGGCCCATTCCGGCGGGCAATTGTAGCAGATCGCGGTTTCCTCGGCCCGGGCGGCGCCCGGGGCCTGGGTCAGCAGCGCGCCGGCAAGCAGCAGGGCGCCTAGGATTTGCTTCAGCATGCTCGTCATTCCCCCTTGATCGTCCCGGGCAGCGAGCCGCCGGGGCGCAGTTCGTATGGCAACAGAATCCGTTCGGCCGCGGCGCCGTCGATGCGCGCCAGCAGATGCAGAAAGGCGCGGCGGCCCATCTCGTGGCTCGGCTGCGCGATCGTGGCCAGGCTGGGCGCGGTCAGCCGCCCGACCGCGATGCCGTCGAATCCCACGATGGCGACGTCGTCGGGCACGCGAAGGCCCGCGTCGCGCAGCAGCGCCATGACGCGCAGCGCCAGCAGATCGGTCGAGCAGAACAGGCCGGTCGGCCGGTCCGGGCCGGTCAGCAGCGCCTGCGTCGCCGCGTCGATCTCGGGTGTGTCGAACCCCAGCTCGATCAAGGCCACCTGGGCCAGACCGGCTTCGGCCAGCGCCTCGCCGAAGCCGCGATAGCGCTGCTTGGAGCGGTCGGACGCGGCGAAGCGGCCGGCAACCATGGCGAGGCGGGTCCGGCCGGTCGCGATCAGCGCGCGCGTGGCATCGCGTCCGGCCGCGATATTGTCGATGGTCGCGGTCGCCCGATCGGTCCGGTCCGGCTGGTTATAGACCAGGACATAGGGCACGCCCTCGCGGTCCAGCCCGTCGAGCGTGGCGCTCCGGTCGGCATCGGCCACGGTCAGCACCAGCCCGCCGACCCGGTGGGACAGCAGAGTCTCGATCGCCTCGCTCTCGCGCTGGGATTCGTAGGCGCTCGACGCGATCAGCACCGACCAGCCGGCCTCGCGCGCCGCATCCTGGATGCCGGCGACGCTCTCGGCGAACACGGGATTGGCCAGGCTCGGCACCAGCACGCCGACGGTGCGGCTCGTGCCGGCACGCAATTCCCGGCCGGTGCGGTTGGCGCGGAAACCCAGCGCCAGGACGGCGGCGTGAACCTTCTTCGCCGTTTCCGCCGCGATCGGCGCGCGGCCGTTCAGCGCCCGCGACACGGTCGCGATCGACACCCCGGCCTCGGCCGCGACATCGCGAATGGTTGGTCTGGAAGATGCTGCCCGGTTCCGCATGGGAGGGCACTCTACGGCTGATCGATGACGCTGAGATGACGAGGGGGAAACGTTTACATGACCCGGTGTACCGAAAGGTGCGGCGCGGCGGCAAGCGGCGGTGCAATTAATCAGTTTTTCAAATTATAATAATATGAATAATAAATTTTTTAAATGTAATGAGCGGAGCCATCTTTGCTCCAAGCGATGGGCCAAAGGGGCCCGCCGCGGTCCTGAAGGGATGGATCATGCCGCTCGTCCGCCTGTCGTTTCTCACCGGTAAATCCGCGGCCTGGCGCCGGGCCGTGTCCGACGCCGTCCAGCAGGCGATGGTCGAGACCATCGACGTGCCGCCGGCCGATCGCTTCCAGGTCCTGAGCGAGCATGCGCCGGGCTTCCTCATGATCGACCCGAGCTATCTCGACGTCGCCCGCTCCGACGATCCGCTGATCGTCCAGATCACGCTCCGGGGCGGCCGCAGCGATGCCCAGAAGCGCGCGCTCTATCGCCGCATCACGGCGCTCCTGGCTGAAAATCCCGGCGTCCGGCCGCAGGATGTCATGATCGCGCTCACTGAGAACGGCCTGATCGATTGGTCGTTCGGCGACGGTATCGCGCAGTATGTTCCGGCCTGAACCCATCGAGAGGGACGACTCATGATCCTGTTCATCACCGGCGCCACCGCCGGCTTCGGCGCCGCCATCGCCCGCCGCTTTGCCCAGGACGGCGCCAAGATCATTGCGACCGGGCGCCGGACCGAGCGGTTGCAGGCGCTGGCCGATGAGCTGGGGCCCAATGTCCTGCCGGTGGCGCTCGACGTGCGCGACCGGGCGGCGGTCGAGCGGGCCGTGACCGGTCTGCCCGACGGCTTCCGCGACATCGACCTGCTGGTCAATAATGCCGGCCTCGCCCTGGGTCTGGATCCGGCGCAGAAGGCGTCGCTCGGGGATTGGCAGACCATGGTCGATACCAATATCGCCGGCTTGCTGAACGTCACCCATGCGATCCTGCCGGGGATGGTGGCGCGCGACCGCGGCCATGTCGTCAATCTGGGCTCGACCGCCGCGACCTATCCCTACCCCGGCGGCAATGTCTATGGCGCGACGAAGGCGTTCGTCCATCAATTCAGCCTCAATCTGCGCGCCGATCTGCTGGGCACCCGGGTCCGGGTCAGCTGCATCGAGCCGGGCCTGGTCGGCGGCACGGAGTTTTCCGCCATCCGCCTGGGCGACGAGGCCAAGGCGGCCGCGGTCTATGCCGGCGCCGACGCGCTCACGCCGGAAGATATCGCCGACACGGTGCATTGGGTTGCGAGCCGCCCGGCGCGGGTCAACGTCAATGTGCTGGAGCTCATGCCGGTCTGTCAGGCCTCCGGCCCGCTCGCGATCAAGCGGCAGGGTTAATTTTACATTGCCGAGACTTGCTCTCGGTCGCGATGTCTGATTTCAATCGCGATTGGCGCGCACTTTGATCTTTTGGGCGCGTTCGAGGACAAGCCCATGTCGGATACGATGTTTCCCCAGGAAATCGACAGCGAAGCGATCTTCGGCGTCTGGCGCATCGACGCCGAGACGCAGGGATTGCTCGAGGCGGCGCGCGGGGCGATCGCCACGGCGCTGGATGGGTTCGAGGCGAGGGTCACGGGCCTGGAAGAGGGCGAGGCGACCATCGCCGCCCTGCTGGCCGATCCGGCCGAGCGCGCCCGCGTGCTCGATGCGCTCCGCCAGCATTGGCGCGATCTGTTCGGCCAGGGGCCGTCCGAGGCGGCGCTCGCCCGCGCGGCCCTGATCGGCCGGCACCATTTCGAGGTCGCGGTGCAGCCGCGGCACTACCTCGCGCTCTGTCAATTGCTGTCCAAGATCGTCACCGACGCGCTGATCGAAGATCCGAACATCGATACGCCCCAGGCGGTCGATGCGGTCGGCCGGGTCGTGATGATGGATGCCGAGGTGGTGCTGGGCTCCTATTACGGCAGCCTGGCCGACCTGGTCAGCTACGAAGCGCAATCCGAGACGCGCAGCCTCAAGGACCGGGTCAGCCTGCTCGAGGACATGGCGTTCATCGATGCGCTGACCGGCCTGTTCAACCGGCGCTATTTCGATCGCTCGATCGCGGTCGAGATCTCGCGCGCCACCCGCGAACATACCCCGCTCAGCCTGCTGGTCTGCGACATCGACCGTTTCAAGGCGGTCAATGACGGTCACGGCCATCTGGCCGGCGATCGGGTGCTGAAGCATCTGGCCGGGGTGCTGGCCGACATGGGGCGCAAGACCGATATCATCACCCGGTTCGGCGGCGAGGAATTCTGCTTCGTGCTGCCCAACACCAAGCCCGAATGGGCGCACTTGGTGGCGGAGCGGGTGCGCGCCAAGGTCGAGGCGACGCCGATCGCGATCGAGCAGGGCGAACTCGCCATCACGATCAGCATCGGCATCGGCACCTACCGCGCCGGCGACACCGCCGCGCAATTGCTGCATCGGGCTGACGAGGCGCTGTATCGGGCCAAGCGGCTCGGCCGCAACTGTGTTTCCGACTGAAACGGCCGGCCGGAAGGTGGCCGGCAACGAGAGGGAGGTCGCCTTGATTCGTTCGGTCCTGCGGCTCGGTGTCGGGCTGTCGCTGATGCTTTTCCTGGCCGACCAATCCGACGCAGCCGATTACCCGGCACCGAGACAAGGCGATTGGATCGCTCGGGACTTCAAGTTCCATACCGGCGAAACCACGGCGGCGCTGAAGCTGCACTACACCACGATCGGCGATCCCGCGGGCAAGCCCGTGCTGATCCTGCACGGCACCGCCGGTTCGGGCAGCGGCATGCTGAGCCCCGGTTTCGCCGGCGAGTTGTTCGGCCCCGGCCAGCCGCTCGATGCGACCCGATATTTCATCATCCTGCCGGATGCGATCGGCGCCGGGCAATCGGCCAAGCCGTCCGATGGGCTGCGCGCCAAATTTCCCCGCTATGACTATGACGACATGGTGCTGGCGCAATACCGGCTGGTGACCGAGGGGCTGGGCATCCATCATCTGCGCCTGGTGCTGGGCAATTCCATGGGCGGCATGGAGACCTGGGTCTGGGGCATCGCCTATCCGGACTTCATGGATGCGCTGGTGCCGATGGCCTCGCAGCCGTCCGAGATGGCCAGCCGCAACTGGATGATGCGGCGGCTGCTGATCGAGACGATCCGGCAGGATCCGGCCTATGACGGCGGCAACTACACAAGTCAGCCGCCATCGCTGCGGATCGCGAACGTCATGTTCGGCGTTGCGACCAACGGCGGCACGCTGGCCTATCAGGCGATGGCGCCGACCCGTGTGGCGGCCGACAGACTGGTCGACGGCTGGCTGGCGGCGCCGGCCCCGGCCGACGCCAACGACTTCCTGTACCAGTGGGATGCCGCGCGGGACTACAACCCGACGCCCGGGCTGGAGCGCATCCGCGCGCCGGTGCTGGCGATCAATTCGGCGGATGACGAGCGCAATCCGGCGGAGACCGGCGTCACGGTGGAAGCGCTGCGCCATGTGAAAAATGGTCATCTGCTGCTGATTCCGGCCAGCGCCGAGACCCATGGCCACAGCACGACCGGCGCGGCGGCATTCTGGAAGCGGCAGCTACAGGATTTCCTGAACGGACTTTCCTAAAACAAAACAGGGGGGAACAATGCGAGGCATAACGTCCGTGGCATTGATCATGACGGCCGTGCTGTCCTCGGCCGTCGCCTGGGCGGCGCCCGAAGCGGGGCTGGAGAGCTATAAGATCGGCGATCTGCCGCTCGAAAGCGGCGAGACGATCCATGATTTCAGTATCGTCTATGCGACCGAGGGCACGCTCAACCCGACCAAGTCGAATGTCGTGCTGATGGTGACGGCGATCGGCGGCAATCATCACCGGATCGATTTCATGATCGGGCCGGGCAAGGGGCTGGACACCGATCATCTGTTCGTCATCAAGACCAACGCGATCGGCAATGGTATCACGACCTCGCCCAGCAACAGCGCCACCCAACACGGTACTGCCTTCCCGCATTTTTCCATCCGCGACATGGTGCAGAGTCAGTATCTGCTGCTGCAGCATCTGGGCATCACCCATTTGGTCGCCGTTGCCGGTGCCTCCATGGGCGGGATGCAGACGCTGCAATGGGGCGTCAGCCATCCGGCCATGATGGACGGCCTGATCGCGCTGACGCCGATGGCGCGGACCTCGGCCTGGTCGATCGCGATCAATCAGGCGACGCGGCACGCGCTCATGCTGGATCCCGCCTTCAAAGGTGGCAATTACACCGAGCAGCCGGTTGCCGGCTGGCGGATGCGCGCCGACGTGCTGCAGGTGCTGGGCACCCGCACGCCGGAGGCCATGCGCCAACAATTCGCGGCGCCGATGGATGTGCTGCCCTGGATCGACGCGCAGGAGACTGCCGTTGCGGGCTCCGGTGCCGACGCCAACGACTGGATCGCCCAGACCTGGGCCTATGACCGGCACAATGTCGGCGACACCCTGGTCGACGGCAAGGCGGCCTTCGGCGGCGATCCGATCAAGGCGCTGCACAGCATCAAGGCCAAAACCCTGGTCATGTCGGGCGAGCTCGACCTCTATAACCCGGTCGAGGAAGGCATCGCGGCGGCGCAGGCGATTCCGGACGGGCGTCATCTGACCATTCCGTCCGTGCAGGGCCATGTCGCGGCGGCGGCCGGGTTCAAGCCGGCCGACGTGGAATTCATCAACGTCTCGGTGCGGGATTTCCTCGCTCAGGTCACCAAGGGCTGGAAGACGGTGCAGTAAGCCGAGAGGAGCGACAGGCTGTCTTTCACCTCAGGGCTGCGCTAAGCTCGGTCTATTCTCAACTTCGGGTCGAGACAAGGCATGAGCGATCGGCGACGATCCGGTGCGGGTGCTACGCGGGTGGAACGGCTCCTGACCGGCCCGATCGTCCCGACCCTGCTTGCGCTCGCGGCGCCGATGGTCCTGGTGCTGACGGTCCAGGCCGGGATCAATCTGGTCGAAACCCATTTCATCGGCGGGCTCGGGGTCGAGCCGCTGGCCGGCGCCGCCATGGTGTTTCCGATCATCATGCTGATGCAGATGGTGGCGTCGGGCGGCCTCGGCGGCGGCATCGCTTCCGCGATCGCCCGCGCGGTCGGTGCCGGCGAGCGCGACCGCGCGGCGGCGCTGGTCGGCCATGGCCTGATCCTGGCGACGGTCTGCGGATCGGTCAGCACCGTGCTGGGCCTCGCCCTGGGCCCGGCGATCTATCGGGCCTTCGGCGGTTCGGGCGCGGCGCTGCAGGCGGCGCTCGACTATTCCGACACGGTTTTTGCCGGCATGGTGCTGCTGTGGTGGTCGAACGCGCTGGCGTCTTCCCTGCGCGGTAGCGGCGAGATGCTGGCGACCGCGGCGATCATCCTGGTCTCGGCTGGTACGGCCGTGGTGCTGTCGCCCTGCCTGATTCTGGGCTGGGGGCCGTTTCCCCAACTGGGCGTGATCGGCGCCGGCCTGGCGATCCTGTCCTATTATGCGCTCTGTATCCTGGGCTTCCTCGGCTACCTGATCTTCGCTGCGGCCGGTACCGGCTGGCGCCGGCTGCTCGGATTCGACCGGCGCCTGTTCGCCGATATCCTGTCCGTCGGCGGCCTGTCGACGGTCATGGCGCTGCAATCGGCCCTGGCGGTGATCGTCGTCACCGGTCTGGCCGGCGGCTACGGCACCCTGGTGCTGGCCGGCTACGGCATCGGCTCGCGGCTCGATGCCCTGCTCGTGCCGCCGATCTTCGGCCTGGGCGCCGCGACGGTGACCATGGTCGGGATCAATGTCGGCGCCGGACAGACGCGGCGGGCAGAGCGGATCGCCTGGCTCGGCGCGCTGATCGCCGCCGTCGTGCTGGAGGCGGTGGGATTGCTCGCCGCCGAATTTCCCCGCGCCTGGCTCGGCCTGTTCAGCGACGATGCGGAGGTGCTGAAGGCCGGCGCGCGCTACCTGCATGCGGTGGCGCCGTTCTATGGCTTTCTGGGTGTCGGCACGATCCTGCATTTCGCGGCGATCGGGGCCGGCCGGCCCCGGGGGCCGATGGTCGGCATCACCGCCCGGTTTCTGCTGGCGGCCGGCGGCGGCGCGATGGTCGCGGGCGTGCTGCATGGCACGCCGCATCAATTGTTCGCCATGGTCGCCGACGGTCTCGTCGCTTTCGCCGTCATCAATGCGCTCTTCGTGCTGCGCGGCTCGCTCCGCCGGCGTCCCCCGATCAGGGCGGCGGCAGACCCCCGGCCAGAAAGCCTCCGTCGACCACCAGCGTATGGCCAGTGACGTAGCCGCTTTCGTCGCCGGCCAGATACAGCGCGGCCGCGGCCACATCCTCGGGAGTGCCATAGCGGCCCATCGGAACGTGCCCGGTCCAGGCCCGTCGCTCGGCCGGTGTGTGCACAGCCGCGGCCAGCGGCGTGTCGATCGGGCCGGGGGCGAGCGCATTGACCCGGATGCCCGCGCCGGTCAGTTCGACCGCCATGACCTCGGTCAGCGTGACGATGCCGCCCTTGGAGGCGCCATAGGCGGCCCGCCCGGCATTGCCGCGCATCCCTGAGACCGAGGCGATATTGACGATGGCGCCGCCCCGGCCGGCCGCGATCATCGCCCGCGCCGCCGCCTGGCCCATCAGGAACGTGCCGCGCAGGTTGACCGCCAGGATCCGGTCCAGCACGGCGGCCGGCGTTTCCAGGAACGGCATGCTCCGGGCGATGCCGGCCGAATTCACCAGGATGTCGAGCCGGCCATGCTCGGCCACGACCGCCTCGACCAGACGGCTGATCGAGGCTTCGTCGCCGATATCGGTCTGGTGGAACCGGCCGGGCAGGTCGTCGGCCGGCGGCGTCAGATCCGCGATCGCGATCCGGGCGCCTTCGTTGGCGAACCGGCGCGCGATGGCGGCGCCGATGCCGCTGGCGCCGCCGGTGATGATCGCCACCTTGCCGTCGAGCCGCATTGCCATCCTCCCCTCGGATCGGGTTTGTTGACGGCATTGAACGGCGGATCGTGCCGGCAAGCAAGGGGAGGGGCCACGCCATGCCCAAAGTGATGAATCTCGGCCGGTTGCTGAAACAGGCGGCTGCGCGCTGGCCGGACAAGGCCGGGCTGGTCCAGGGCGACCGGGTCTGGCGCTGGGCCGAACTCGACCGGCGGACCGACGCGGTCGTAGCGGGCTTGCGCCGGCGCGGCATCGGGCCGGGCGACCGGGTCATGATCCATGCCCGCAACGGCAATGCGATGTTCGAAAGCCAATGGGCCGCGTTCAAGCTTGGCGCGGTCTGGGTTCCGACCAATTTCCGCCTGACTCCGCCGGAAGTGGCCTATCTGGCCGAGGCGAGCGGGACCAAGGCGATGATCTACGATCGCGGGTTCGAGGCCCATGCCGATGCGGCGCGGGCGGTGCAGCCGGCCCTGGGACTGCTGGTCGCGATCGGCACGCCGCGCGACGGCGAACTGGCCTACGAGGCGCTCGCGACCGCGCCGTTCGACGCCGCCGAGGCCGAGGCGGCCGAGGTCGAGTATGACGATACGCTGTGGTTCTTCTACACCTCGGGCACGACCGGCCGGCCCAAGGCGGCGATGCTGACCCATGGCCAGATGGCCTTCGTCGTGACCAACCATCTGGCCGACCTGATGCCGGGCCTGGACGAGCACGGCGCCTCGCTGGTGATCGCGCCCTTGAGCCATGGCGCCGGCATCCACGCCCTGGCCCAGGTCGCACGCGGCGCGCCGAGTATTCTCCTATCGACCGACCGGTTCGACGGGGCCGAGGCCTGGCGGCTGGTCGAACGGCACCGGGTCAGCAACATGTTCACCGTGCCCAGCATCCTGACCATGCTGGTCGATCATCCCGACGTCGACCAGGTCGATCATTCCTCGCTGCGCCATGTCATCTACGCCGGCGCGCCGATGTACCGGACGGATCAGAAGCGCGCGTTGGAAAAGCTCGGCCCCGTCATCGTGCAATATTATGGCCTGGGCGAAGTGACCGGGAACATCACCGTGCTGGCGCCGGCGCTGCATTCGCTCGACGACGCGACCAGCCCGGCGCCGATCGGCAGCTGCGGCGTGGCGCGGACCGGCATGGAGATCGGCATCCTCGACGCGGAGGGCCGCCGCCTGCCACCCGATACCGGCGGCGAGATCTGCGTGCGTGGGCCGGCCGTGTTCAAGGGCTATTTCAACAATCCGGCGGCCAACGAAAAGGCGTTCGCCCAGGGCTGGTTCCATACCGGCGACCTGGGCGAGCTCGACAGCCGGGGGTTTCTGACCATCACCGGCCGGGCGTCGGACATGTATATCTCCGGCGGTTCGAACATCTATCCGCGCGAGATCGAGGAGCTGCTGCTGACCCACCCGGCCGTGGCCGAGGCGGCGGTGGTCGGCGTGCCCCATGCCAAATGGGGCGAGGCCGGCATCGCAGTGCTGGTGCTGCATCCGGGCGGCCAGGCGGACGAGCCGGAGATCCTGGCGTTCCTCGACGGCCGGCTGGCGCGCTACAAGCGTCCGGCCCGGGTGGTGTTCTGGCCGGACTTGCCGAAATCCGGCTATGGCAAGGTGCCGAAGGCGCTGGTGCGCCAGCAGCTGACCCAGCGCGGCGAGGACGGGCTGGCTTAAGCGCAGACCTGCCTGAGGCAGCCGCGCAGCCAACGGTGCGCCGGGTCGGCGTCGGCGCGCGGATGCCACATCTGGGCAATGACCAGCGGCGGCGTCGGCACCGGCAGCTCGAACCGGACCAGGCCGTCCAGCCGCGCCGCGGTCGCATGGGCGGTCACATTGGCGATGAAGTCGGTGCTGCGCGCGATGGCCAGCGCGGCCGGGAAAGTGCCGACGATCGCCACGACCCGCCGGGTCAGGCCGAGCGCCGCCAGTGCCTGGTCGATCGGTCCGGTCGCGAGGCCCCGACGCGAGACGCTGAGATGGTCGCAGGCGGCGTAGGCTTCGGGCGTGATCCCAGTCTGCAGCAGCGGATGACCGGTCCGGACGACACCGACGAACCGGTCGCGCAACAGGGTCTGGCGCAGCAGCTCCGGTCCGGTCTCTCCTTCGGTCCCGATGTCCAGATCGATCCGCGCGTCGCGCAGCGCGGTCACGTCCTTGTCCGCCTTGGGCGCGAAGCGCAGGCGGACGCCGGGCGCCGCACCGATGATCAGCGTGATCAGGCGGGCGCCTAACGCCTCGACGAAACCGTCGTTCGCCCGGATCGTGAAGGTCCGTTCCAGCTGGGCCAGATCCAGCTGCCGGTCGCGGCTGAACAGCGCGTCGGCATCCTCGAGTACCTGCCGGACCCGCTCCCGGAGCGCCATGGCACGCGGCGTCGGCACCAGGCTGCGACCGGCGCGGACCAGGATCGGGTCGCCGACCGCCGCGCGCAGCCGCGCCAGCGTTCGGCTCATCGCCGAGGGGCTGAGATGCAGCCGCTTGGCGGCGCCGACCACGCTGCCCTCGGCCAGCAACACGTCGAGCGCCGTCAGCAGGTTGAGATCGCTGGAGGGCATGGGCTTTTCCAATAGAGGCGTCAGACGCACTTATTCATTCCAATCGTTGCGCTTTCCGACAGGGCTTGGCAAGGCGAGGGTGTCGGCAGTTCCCTTCGATCGGAAAATGCCATGTCGCTCGCCGCCGCTCCCACCCTCCGCGCCCTGCCGGCCCAGGGTCCGCTCCTTGCCTGTCTGGCGCTCACCACCCTGTTTGCCCAATTGGGCGCCACCATTGCCAATGTCGGTCTGCCGACCCTGATGACGGCGTTCGGCGTCGGGTTGGGCGCGGTGCAATGGGTGGTGCTGAGCTATTTGCTGGCGGTCACCGCGCTGGTCGTCAGCGTCGGCCGGCTGGGCGACCTGATCGGCAAGAAGCGGCTGTTCCTGGTCGGGATCGCCGGCTTCACGCTCGCCTCGGCCGCCTGCGCCGCGGCGCCGGGTTTGGGCGTGCTGATCGCGGCCCGCGCGGTCCAGGGCGCCGGGGGAGCCGTGCTGATGGCGTTCAGTTTCGCCTTCGTCGGCGAGGCGGTGCCCCAGGCGCGGGCCGGCCATGCCATGGGGCTGCTCGGCACGGTCTCGTCGCTCGGCACGATGCTGGCGCCGTCGCTCGGCGGCCTGCTGATCACCGCCCTCGGCTGGCGCTGGATCTTTCTGATCAACCTGCCGCTGGGCTTGGTCGCGCTCTGGCTGGCCCATCGCCATCTGCCGGACGACCGGCCGCGGGGCGCGGCGCGCACCCGTTTCGACGGCGCCGGGACAGCGGCCCTGGTACTCCTGCTGCTGGGATATACCCTGGCGATGACCGAGGCCCAGCGCGCCGGTTTCGGCGATCCGCTGGTGATCGCGCTGCTGGCCGGGGCCGCGGTCGCCCTGGCGGCGTTCCTGGCGATCGAAGCGCGGGTCGCAAGCCCGCTCGTGCGCCTCAGTCTGTTCCGCGATCCGTTGCTGAGCGCCAGCCTGGCGGCGGGCTTGCTGGTCGCGACCATCATGATGTCGACGATGATCGTGGGTCCGTTTTTCCTGACGCGGGCGGTCGGGCTGTCGACCGGGTCGGTCGGCCTGATCCTGTCGATCGGACCCTTGATCGCGGCGCTGGCCGGGCTGCCGTCCGGCTGGATCGTCGATCGGATCGGCGCGCGCCGGACCATGGTCGGCGGGCTGGTCTGCCTGACGCTGGGTCTCGGCGCCATGTCGCGCGTGACGATCGCCGACGGCGTGATCGGCTATGTCCTCGCCATCACGGCGATCAGCGTCGGCTATGCGTTCTTTCAGACGCCGAACAACACGGCGGTGATGGCCCGGGCGCCGGCCGATCGGCGCGGGCTGGTCTCCAGCCTGCTGACCCTGTCGCGCAATCTGGGCTTCATCACCGGCGCCTCGGTCATGGGGGTGATCTTCGCCCTGGCCGCGGGACCGTTGGCCGGGGCGACGCCGATGGCCGTTGCCGAGGGGCTGCACGTCAGCTTCGAGGTCGCCACGGGCCTGGCGCTGACAGCCCTGCTGCTGGCGGTCACGGCGATGAAATGAAAAAGGAGGGCCCGGTGTCCGACGCCGGGCCCTCCAACCATCCCGGGCCTGCCGTCTGCCAGGGCGGCCGATGGGATGATGCCGATGTCCTAGAAGTGCAGGATCGCGTCCGCGGCGACGAGCACGGTGTAGTTCTTGTTGCCGGGGATGCCGGCGTTCGCATTGCCGTTGAACGCCTTGGCGTCGATCGACCGGTCCCAATCGATCTCCGGGCGGAATTCGATCTGCGGCGACAGCCAATGCTGCAATCCCAGGCCGAAGTTCACATAGCGCGCCTTGGTGCCGGTCCGCTGACCTTCCGCGTCGTCGTAATATTCCGGACGGAACGAGATATTGTCCAAGGGCGAGGCCTGATAGTTCAGGTAGGCGACGGCGCCATAGGCCTCGGCACGGCAGGTCAGTTCCCGCGGGTTGTGGCAGTTGGCCAGATCCGGCGCGTTGAACGGCGTGTATTGCGGCGAGAACGGCGTGCCGCCGCCGGCGATGGCGGCCTGGACCGTCGCATTGTTCAGGTTCGGCACGCCGGTCTGATGGATGTCGTAGGTCTCGAACGACAGATGCCATTTGTTGTTGAACTTATGGTAGTAGGTCATGCCGTACCATTGCAGATTATTATAGCCCCACGAACCGTTGTTGATGCCGTCCATGCAGGGATAGACCGTGTCGCCGCCGTCGTTCCAGGTATAGCGGACGCAGGCGGTGATCGACGGCTTGGCACCGGGGTCCTTGAGGAAGGTCTTGCCCGGAAACAGCGGATTCGGGTCCGGGTTGTTGACGGTCTGGCCGGCATGCCACAGCGTCGATTCCGTGCCGATGTTCACGCCCAGCTGCACCATCAGGTTCGGGGTCACGGCCAGTGTCGCCTGCAACCCTTCATTGGTGTAGTTGTCGAACGTGTACATCATCGAATGGGTGTACATGTAATTGTTCGGCGCCAGCTGCGCCTCGATGTCCGGGATCGAGATATAGCGCCCCAGGCGCAGCATCAGCCCTTGGGCGACCTGCGGGACATAAAGCTCGCCATAGACCATCGGGAAGTCGTAGCCGTTGACGCTGTTGTTCTTCAGCAGCTGGTAGCTGGCGAGGCCGTACGAGGTTGTGTAGCGATAGTTCTCGCCATAGATCGTCGACAGCCGCATGCCCCAGTCGACATGGTCGGTCTGCACCGTGTCGGGCAGGCGCTCGAGATAGACCACCAGCTGGTCCAGCTGAACCGTATTCGGGGTATAGGCATAGGCGATCGGCGCGTTGCCGCCCGGCCGGGTCGTGTTGCTGCTGACGTTGCCGCCGACATTGCCCCAGCCATAGATCTGGAAATTATTGTCCGCCATCCACTTGCCGAACGAGGTGTTCGAGATCGCCGCCATGAACGGGCTGTCGACCGAGGCAGGCCGGGTCACGCCGATCGAGGTCGTGCCGCCGTACGGCCATTCGGTGAACGGCATCGGCGGGGTCGCTTCCGGCGTGGCCGGCCAGCCGTCGCGTCGCGCGGCCGGCGCGCTCGGATCGCTCGGTGCCGCGGTCTGCCCCATCTCCAGCTTGTAATAATTCACGAAGCGCGAGGCGACATCGTCCCCCAGATAGGCATCGAGGCAGCCATAGTCCTTATAAGGATCGACGGCGCCGGTGCAGCTCGTATCGGCATAAGCCGTCTTCGGCAGAGCAGTGAAAAGAAACGCGGGCACCAGCGCCAATGCGAACGGCATCGCGTGGGCCCGAAACGGTCCGGTCATGGAATTTACTCGCACCACTTGCTTGTTGGAGCCGGTAGTCATCATGCCGGTGCGTAAAAAATCCATATAGACTTGGGGCTGTTCCTATGAGCGGCGCGATCATTATTACGCTTATGCGGCCAAATCGTTATTCCGTCTGAGCGACGTCCAGCACCGCCATTCGTCCGCCGCCTGCAGCACTTGGGCGTGCCGGACGCCGTGGGGCGGCGTGCGGTCGAAACGCTGCTCGATCCGGTCGGCCAAGCGGCCGGCGGCGAGCGTGGCGATCTGGGGATTGCAGTCGGGCGCATAGGCCGCCAGCAGCAGCCAGCCGATCGACATGTCGATGTTCTCGGTCGGGTCCGCTTCATATTCCAAGGCCAGCACCTGGCCGGTCAGATAGTCGCGCTCCGCCGCCAGCAGACCCAGCCGCCAGGGATCGCCCGGGACGATCTCCGGTGTCCGGGCGGTCAAGGCCGCATAGAGGGCGCATAACGGTGCCACCGCGACCGGCTGCGGGCCGATGGCAAGATGAAACGCGTGCTCGAAATGCGACATGTCCAGTCTCCGAGATTGAAACTCGCCGGGCTCATGGCAAGCAGAGCCGGGAAGAGCAGCCGATCAGGACCACAGGAGCGTCGCAAAAATCCATGTGCGTCTCGACAGTACCGCGTGAAAGTCGACCAAAAAACGAAGACGTACTTTGCTATATTTCGCGTGAATTTGACGAAATCGGCAAAAGAGCCCTCTCGATTTTTTATGGTCCTTGGATTTAGAACGTCGTCGGCTCAGCAGCTTGGCTGGGCGATCGTGGAAAGTTGAATGATGCGCAGCGTGATTTTTGGAGCTTTGGGGTTGCTGGCGCTGCAGGCGCCGGCTATGGCCGCGACGTCGGCGGCGTGCGATGCCGTCGGGCGGGATTGGCAGGCGGCGGCGTTCTCCACGCCGGCGAAGCCGGCCCAGGCCCGCGTGTCCGGCAATGCCGGATACGAGACGAGCGGCCCGCAGTTTCAGCAGCTGATGCGGGCCATCCGCCAGGCCTGCGCCAGCGACGATCAGGCGGCGGCACTCCAGCAGGCGGCGGTGGCCGAGGGGCTGCTCCATCGCGGCAAGGCCGGTCTCTGACCGAACCGGAACGGCTTCGGCATGACGCGACGGCGGCCTTCGGGCCGCCGTTCGTTTTTATGGGTTTTTGATTCCGCGCGCCCGAAGCTCGTCTCGATATTTCATGGGGACCGCCCCTAGTTGTGAGCCTGGCGAATCATGGCTGCCACAACGGTGGTCTCGCTCTGCAGGCGGAGTCCTTAAACCGACATGTTCGATGCGATCTGGCTGGTCCTGACCCTGGGCCTTTTCGGCGTTGGCCTCGCCTATCTCGCGGCCTGCGACCGCGTGTAGGGGGCATTTCCAATGCTGTTCGATTACATCCTCGGTGGCGTCGTCTCGGTCGGCCTTCTCGGCTACCTGGTCTACGCGCTGATCCATCCCGAGCGCTTCTAGCGCGCTTTCCATTCGGATGATCCATCCGAATGACGAGAATTCGCGCCAGATCAATAAACGTCTGCCGTGATTCGATGACGCGTCATCGAATCACGGTTCGAGGGAAGCCGGCATGACCTTCAACGGAATTTTCCAGATCGCGATCTTTTGTGTCGTGATCATCGCGCTGACCCGGCCGCTGGGCGGCTACATGACGCGCGTGTTCAAGGGCGAGAAGACTCTGTTCTCGCCGATCTTCCGCCCGATCGAAGGGCTGCTCTACAAGGTTGCCGGCGTCGATCCCGATGCCGAGCAGGATTGGCTGGTCTATGGCGCCGCCATGCTGCTGTTCAGCCTGGCCGGCGCGCTGTCGCTCTATGGGCTGATGCGGTTCCAGGACGTACTGCCGCTCAATCCGCAGGGCCAGGCGGCGCTGACGCCGGATCTGGCGCTCAATACCGCGATCAGCTTTGTTACCAACACGAACTGGCAGAGCTATTCCGGCGAGAGCACCATGAGCTATCTGACCCAGATGCTGGGTCTGACGGTGCATAACTTCCTGTCGGCCGCGACCGGCATCGCGCTGGCCATGGCGCTGATCCGCGGTTTCGCGCGGCGCTCGTCCAAGACGATCGGCAATTTCTGGGTCGATATGACCCGCTGCACTTTCTATATCCTGCTGCCGATCTCGTTCGTCTATGCGCTGGTGCTGTGCTGGCAGGGCGTGCCGCAGACGCTCGGCGCCTATGTCGATGCGACCACGCTCGAGGGCGTGAAGCAGACCATCGCGATCGGCCCGGTCGCGTCGCAGGAAGCGATCAAGATGCTCGGCACCAATGGTGGCGGCTTCTTCAATGCGAATTCGGCGCATCCGTTCGAAAACCCGACGGCGCTGACCAACTTCCTGCAGATCGTCTCGATCTTCTCGCTCGGCGCCGCCTTGACCAACGTGTTCGGCCGCATGGTCGGGGCGGAGAAGCAGGGCTGGGCGATCTTCGGCGTCATGGGCATCCTGTTCCTGGCCGGCGTTGCCGTGATCTATCCGATCGAGGCCGGCGGCAATCCGAACATCGCCGCGCTCGGCGTCGACCAGCATGCCAGCCTGCTGCAGGCCGGCGGCAATATGGAAGGCAAGGAAGTCCGCTTCGGCATCGCCAATTCGGCCTTGTTCGCGACGGTCACGACCGACGCGTCCTGCGGCGCCGTCAATTCCATGCACGACAGCTTCATGCCCTTGGCCGGCATGATCCCGATGATCAACATCCAGCTGGGCGAGATCATCTTCGGCGGCGTCGGCTCCGGTCTTTACGGCATGCTGATGTTCGCCATCGTCGCGGTCTTCGTCGCCGGATTGATGGTCGGGCGCACGCCGGAATATCTGGGCAAAAAGCTCGAGGCGCGCGAGGTCAAGATGGCGATGCTCGCCATTCTGATCCTGCCGCTGTCGATCCTGGGCTTCACGGCGGTCGCTGCCGTGCTGCCCGACACGGCGCTGGTCGGGCTCAACAACGCCGGCCCGCACGGCTTTTCCGAGGTGCTCTACGCCTATACCTCGGCGACCGGCAACAACGGCAGCGCGTTTGCGGGCCTCAGCGCCAACACGATCTTCTGGAACGTGACCCTGGCGGTTGCGATGTTCGTCGGCCGCTTCCTGTTCATCGTGCCGATGCTGGCGGTGGCGGGTTCGCTCGGGGCCAAGAAGATCGTGCCGCCGTCGGTCGGCACCTTCCCGACCGACGGCCCACTGTTCGTCGGATTGCTGATCGGCGTCATCCTGATCGTCGGCGGTCTCACCTTCTTCCCGGCGCTGGCGCTCGGTCCCGTGGTCGAGCATCTGGCCCTTTCGGCCGGCAGCCTGTTTTAGCCCGGAGCACACAGATCATGTCCCAACTCGCTCTCGGCCCCAGCGATACCGCGCGCTCCAAGCGCCCGATCTCGCTGTTCGATACCGCCATCCTCGCGCCCGCGATCGGGGATTCCTTCAGGAAGCTCAACCCGCGCACCCTGTTCCGCAATCCCGTGATGTTCGTGGTCGAGGTGGTGGCGGCGCTCACCACCATCATCCTCGCCCGCGACCTGATCATGGGCACCGGCCATATCCTGTTCGAGAGCCAGATCGCGCTCTGGCTCTGGTTCACCGTGCTGTTCGCCAATTTCGCCGAAGCGGTGGCCGAAGGCCGTGGCAAGGCGCAGGCGGACGCGCTCAGGAAGACCCGGACCGAGACCATGGCGAAGAAGCTCGCCGCGGTCGATGCCCGGGACTTCACCGAGGTCCCGGGCATCGCGCTCAAGGTCGGCGATATCGTGCTGTGCGATGCCGGCGACCTGATCCCGTCCGACGGCGAAGTGATCGAAGGCGTGGCCTCGGTCGATGAAAGCGCCATCACCGGCGAATCGGCCCCGGTCATCCGGGAATCCGGCGGCGACCGTTCGGCCGTGACCGGCGGCACGCGGGTCCTGTCGGACCATATCAAGGTCCGCATCACGGCCGCCCAGGGTTCGACCTTCCTCGACCGCATGATCGCGCTGGTCGAAGGCGCCCAGCGGCAGAAGACGCCGAACGAGATCGCGCTCAACATCCTGCTGATCGGCATGACGATCATCTTCGTGCTGGCCACGGTCACGATCCCGAGCTTCGCCATCTATAGCGGCGGCGCGGTTCCGGTCGTCATTCTGGTGGCGCTGTTCGTGACGCTGATCCCGACCACGATCGGCGCGCTCCTGTCGGCGATCGGCATCGCCGGCATGGACCGGCTGGTCAAGTTCAACGTGCTGGCCATGTCCGGCCGGGCAGTCGAGGCGGCCGGCGACGTCGACACGCTGCTGCTCGACAAGACCGGCACGATCACGCTCGGCAACCGCGTCGCGACCGAACTGGTGGCAATGCCCGGCGTGACGCCGCAGGACCTGGCCGATGCGGCGCAGCTGTCGTCGCTGTCGGACGAAACGCCGGAAGGCCGCTCGGTCGTGGTGCTGGCCAAGGAGAAATACGGCATCCGGGCGCGCGAGATGGGCCCGCTCAATGCCGTCTTCATTCCCTTCTCGGCCCAGACCCGCATGAGCGGCGTCGATGTCGGCGGCAGCGCCATCCGCAAGGGTGCGGTCGACGCGATCATCGCCTATGTCCGCGACGTCAACAGCAACCCGAACCTGGCCTTCCCGAAGGAGCTGACCGACGCGACCGAGCGGATCGCCAAGGCCGGCGGCACACCGCTGGCGGTGGCCAAGGACGGCCGCGTGCTGGGCGTCATCTATCTGAAGGACGTGGTCAAGGGCGGCATCAAGGAACGTTTCGCCGAGCTGCGGCAGATGGGCATCCGCACGGTCATGATCACCGGCGACAACCCGCTGACCGCCGCCGCCATCGCCGCCGAGTCGGGGGTCGACGATTTCCTGGCTCAGGCGACGCCGGAGGCGAAGCTGAAGCTGATCCGCGACGAGCAAGCCAAGGGCAAGCTGGTCGCCATGTGCGGTGATGGCACCAACGATGCCCCGGCACTGGCCCAGGCCGACGTCGGCGTGGCGATGCAGACCGGCACGGTCGCGGCGCGCGAGGCCGGCAACATGGTCGATCTCGACAGCGATCCGACCAAGCTGATCGAGATCGTCGGCATCGGCAAACAGCTGCTGATGACGCGCGGCGCGCTCACGACCTTCTCGATCGCGAACGATGTCGCGAAATATTTCGCGATCATTCCGGCCATGTTCATCGCGTTCTATCCGCAGCTCCAGGCGCTGAACGTCATGCGGCTGGCGACACCGGAAAGCGCCATCCTGTCGGCGATCATCTTCAACGCGCTCATCATCATCGCGCTGATCCCGCTGTCACTGAAGGGCGTGCAATACCGGCCGCAATCGGCCTCGCGCCTGCTCGCCCGCAACGTGCTGATCTACGGTATCGGCGGCGTGATCGTGCCGTTCGTCGGCATCAAGATCATCGACGTGCTCGTCTCGTCGCTCGGTCTTATCTAGTGGTCCGATCCTAACGCTTGATTCGCAAGCGTTAGGTGAATCGGACCACCAGACCAATACGTTTGTGGGAAAATCAGACGGACTGATCCGTCTGATTTTATCCACGAGGGATCCCAGATCATGTTGAAGGAAATCCGCCCGGCCCTGGTCATGCTCCTGCTGTTGAGCGTGATCACCGGCCTCGTCTATCCCTACGCCGTGACCGGTGTCGCCAAGGTCCTGTTCCCGCATCAGGCCACGGGCAGCCTGATCGAGCGGGACGGCAAGGTCATCGGATCCAGCCTGATCGGCCAGAATTTCACCGGCGATCAGTATTTCCATGGCCGTCCGTCGGCCACGACCGACACCGACCCGAACGATCCGACCAAGCAGGTGCCCGTGCCTTACAAGGCCGACGCCTCGACCGGCTCGAACTACGGCCCGACCTCGCAGGCCCTGATAGACCGGGTCAAGGGTGACGTCGCGACCCTGAAGGGTGGCAGCGATGCGCCCGTGCCGGTCGATCTGGTGACCGCGTCCGCTTCCGGCCTCGATCCGGACGTGACGCCGGCCGGCGCGCTGTTCCAGGCCGAACGCGTCGCCAAGGCGCGCAATCTGCCGGTCGAGCGGGTGAAGGATCTGATCGCGGCCCATGTCGAGGGTCGGACCGGCGGCGTGCTGGGCGAGCCGCGCGTCAATGTGCTGGCGCTCAATCTGGCGCTCGACGACCTGAAATAGGCGCTGACGCGCTTCTCGCGGGATCGTGATTCGTCTTCGGGAGTTGCAGGCCTAATTCTACCGTTCATGATCTGACCCTGCGGCGCGTCCGGCTTTCGGACGCGCCGTCCTTCTTGGATGCAGCATGACGGCGACGGCGATCCCTACGACCAAGCCCGCGAAGATGCGCGATCCGCGGCTCGATTTCTTCCGCGGCATCGCGATGTTCGTGATTCTGGTCAGCCATACGCGCATGGATTGGCTGTCGGACTGGATTCCGGCCCGCTTCGGTCTGTCCGATGCCGCAGCCATGTTCGTGTTCGTGTCGGGCTATGCCGGCGGCATGGCGTTCGGCGGGGTCTACAAGCGCGCCGGCTGGCTGCTCGGCACCGCGCGCATCGGCCTCCGGATCTGGCAGCTCTATATCGCCCAGCTGGCGATCGTGCTGGCCGTCGCCGCCGTCGCGGTCGCGGCCAACCATGTCATTCCCGGTCCGGACGATTACCGCTCGATCCTGCAGCTCGACCATCTGTTCAAGGACCCGTCGGAGGCACTGCTCGGCATCGCGACGCTGACCTACGTGCCGCATTATCTCGATATTCTCCCGGTCTATATGGTCGTGCTGGCGCTGGTGCCGATCGCGATCCTGCTGGCCCGCTTCATTCATCCGCTGGCGGTGCTCGGTGCGTCGATCGCGCTCTGGGCGCTCGCCAACCGGTTTGGCTGGAATCTGCCGGGCGACGCCAGCGAACCGCGCGGCTGGTTTTTCGACCCGTTCTGCTGGCAGATCCTGTTCTTCACCGGCTTCTCGCTGTCGATGAAATGGCTGAAGCCGCCGCCGGCCGACGCGCGGATCTTCTGGGCCGCCGTCGGCTATATCCTGTTCGGCGTCGCCGTGACGGTGCCGGCGATCTATCAGACCGTGCCCGGTCTGGATGGGCTGCAGGCCTGGATCGTCGATCATGCCGACAAGACCTTCCTGGACCCGCTGCAGATCCTGCATTTCTTCGCGACGGCCTATGTCGCGGTCTATGTGCTGATCGACCGGCTGCATCTGATCCAGCACGATTACGTCCGGCCGATGGTGAAATGCGGCCAGCAGGCGCTGTCCCTGTTCCTGGCCGGGATCGTGCTGGCCGACCTGGGCGGCATGGCGTTCGACCGGCTGGGCGATGGGCTGGGCGCCCAGATCCTGGTGAACGGCATCTGCTTCGCGGTGCTGTTCGCCATGGCTTACGGCGTTGCCTGGATCAAGGCCGCGCCGTGGAACCGGCCGAAGCTGGTGCCGGCGACCGCCAAGACCGCCGAACCCGCGGCCAATGCCCGCACGACAATCCTGCCTTCGATTTCGGTCCGCTGACCGCTACAGTCTCTAGCGTCGGATGGGAGCGGGCGGCATGCAGACGGCTGAGATCATGGTTGCGGGGGTCGAACTCTATGGCGTCGTCGGTCTGGCCGTCGCGCTGGGATTCGTGACCGTCGGTGTTCTGCGCGCCATGCCCCACGCCGGTCCGGTGACCTGGGGCGCCCGCGTGCTGCTGCTGCCGGGCGCGGCCGTGCTGTGGCCCTGGGTGCTGCGGCGCTGGCTCGCCGGCAGGACCGATCGATGAGGCGGCCGCATCGCCGATGGCACCGACGCCTCTGGATGGTCCTGCCCGGCCTGATCGGGCTCGGCTTCGTGGCGGCGCTGGTCCTGCGCCCGGCGGCACCGACCGGCAACGGTCCTCTGGTGAGCGGGAGCGTTCGGTGAGCGCGGGGTTCCGGGCGGTGCAGTGGAACGCCCACAAGCGGTTCTACGACGCGGTCGTCGGGATCGGCATCCTCGTCTACCTGGCCGGCTTTTCGCTGCTGGGGCCCCATCTGCTGCCGTCCGATCATCCGGTCACGCCCGAGATCATCCGCACGCGCGCGCTCGGCAGCTGCGGTCTGCTGATGCTGACCTTGATCCTGGCGATCGGGCCGCTCGCCCGGCTCGACCGGCGCTTCCTGCCGCTGCTCTACAACCGCCGGCATTTCGGCGTGCTGACCTGTCTGGTCGGCCTCGCCCATGCCTGGTCGGCGATCGATTGGTATCATGGCCAGGGCCGGCTGCCGCCGCTGGTCTCGCTGCTGTTCAGCAACGCGAATTACGGCAGTTTCCTGGGCTTTCCGTTTGAAATACTGGGCCTCGCGGCCCTCGTCATCCTGATCGTCATGGCGGTCACCAGCCATGATTTCTGGCTGGCTTTTCTGACCCCGCCGGTCTGGAAGGCGATCCATATGGCGGTCTATGCCGCGTTCGGCCTGCTGGTGCTGCATGTGGCCCTGGGCGCGATGCAGGCCGAACGCTCGCCGATCGTGCCGATCCTGCTGGGCGGTGCGGTGCTGCTGCTGGGCACCTTGCACATCCTGGCCGCGCGGCGCGAACGGACGGTGGACGACACCGCCGCGGCCGCCGACGCGACCGGCTGGCTGCTGGTCGGCACGGTCGACGATCTGCTGGCGGCGCTGCCCGACGGCCAGGCGAGGATCGTGGTGCCGCCCGGGGGCGAGCGCATCGCCGTGTTCCGTAACGGCGGGACCTTGTCGGCGATCATCAATGTCTGCGCCCATCAGAACGGCCCGCTCGGCGAAGGCCGGATCATCGACGGCTGCGTCACCTGTCCCTGGCACGGCTTCCAGTTCCGGCCCGAGGACGGCTGCGCGCCGGCGCCCTTCACCGACAAGATCGCGACCTACCGCCTGAAGTGCCAGGCCGGGGCCGTGCTGGTCGATCCGCGGCCGCTGCCGCCCGGCACGCGCGTCGAACCGCTCGAACTCGGAGCCTCCCATGGCTGACCCAGCGCCGCCGTTCTATGTCGGCTATCTGAAACTGCCGCGCGGCCTCAAGGGCTTTCTGGCGGCCGTGCTGGCGATCCTGCTCGTCGTCGACGGCGGCCTCGCCGTCCTGGCCTTCGCCGGACAGCCGCCGCACGCGACCGGCGATTGGGGGACCGAGGGCGAGGTCAGCTATATGGGCCAGTTCCAGGCCAAGCCCTATCCGCTGGTCCGGCTGTTCCGGACCGGCAAACAGCCCGCGCGCGCGGTGCTGCTGGTCGGCAAGGGCAAGGACGGCCCGCCGCTCGGCATGGACGATCTCGACGGCGCCATGGTTGAGGCGCGCGGCTATCCGGTCCTGCGCGGCGATCTGGCCGTGCTGCAGATCGACAATCCCCCGGTGCGCCAGGACGCCTCGCGCCTGGACCCGCTGCCGGCAGGACCGGCCGAGCCGGCGACGCTCACGGGCGAGATCGTCGATTCCAAATGCTATGCCGGCGCGATGAATCCGGGCGAGGGCAAGGCGCATGAAAGTTGCGGCTCCTTCTGCCTCTATGGCGGCATTCCGGCCTTGTTCGTGACCAACGGCGCGGATGGCGCCGTGCGCTGGTATCTGATGGCGGCGCCGGACGGCGGTCCGGTCGGCGATGCGGCGCGCGCGCTGGTCGGCCGGTCAGTGACGTTGGCAGGCACGATCCGGCGCGGCGACGGGTTGGCGACCTTCAGCGTGGCACCCGACCAGCTGGCGGCCAACTGATGCGCCGGCTGCTCATCCTGCTGGCGTGCCTGATCGCGGCGCCGGCCCTGGCCTCGCCGTCGCAGGTTCTGCGAAACGAGGCGGCGCCGAGTGCGGCATTGGGCCATCCGCTGAAGTTCGTGCTCTACCTGCCGCCCGACTATGATCTGGGGCACGTACCGCTGCCGGTGGTCTATCTGCTGCACGGCGCCCTGGGGGGTGCGGTCGACTGGGTCGATCAGGGTAATCTGCAGCAGATCGTCGACCAGCTGATCGCGGACCATCGCCTGCCGCCGGTGATCATCGCCATGCCCGACGGCGGACCGAATTCCTGGTACATGGATTCGGCCGTGGGTTCGGGCAATATCGCGACCGCGGTCGAGCAGGACCTGCCGGCCTACGTCGAGCGCAGGTGGCGGGCGCGCACCGACCGGCACGGCCGGGTCATCGCCGGCTATTCGATGGGCGGCTATGGCGCGCTGCGTTTCGCGCTGATGGCGCCGGACCGTTATGCCGCCGCGGCCGCGATGAGCGGCGCCTTCTGGACCGATGTGACAGCCGATACGAAATTCGACGAGGGCATACAGCGCATCTTTCAAGGGGCGTTCGGCCGGCCGTTCGACGCGCGCCGCTTCGTCGCCGCCAATCCGATGACGCTGGCGGCGGCGCTGCGTCCCGGCGGCCCGGTTCCCGCGATCTATTTGACCTGTGGCCGGCAGGACCGCTATCACCTGGACCAGGAACAGGCGATCATGGTCCGTCGTCTGGTCGCCATGCATATCCCGGTCGAGACGGCGCTGACGCCGGGCGACCATGATTGGGACACCTGGTCTGCGGCTCTGCCCGCCGTGCTGGAATTCCTCGCCCGGTCTTTTGCTGTCGCGCCGAAAAGCTAGGACGGCTATGACGGGCGGGTGAGTGCTCCATCCGACATAAGTTCGCCGATCGGCGTGTTCGATTCCGGTGTCGGCGGCCTGACCGTGCTGGGCGCGCTGCGCCGCCGCCTGCCGCAGGAGGCGATGATCTATCTGGGCGACACCGCCCGCGTGCCCTATGGCCCGAAAAGCCCCGAGACCGTGGCCGCCTATACCGGCGAGGCGGCGGCCCATCTCGTGGCCCAGGGCATCAAGCTGCTGGTCGTCGCCTGCAATACGGCGACGGTCCATGCGCTGGCCGGTCTCGAGCGCCGCTATCCCGATCTGCCGATCCTGGGCGTGGTCGAACCGGGTGCCGCCGCGGCGGCTGCCGGGTCGAAGAGCGGCCGGATCGCCGTCATCGCGACCGAAGGCACGGTCCAGTCCGGCGCCTATGACGCGGCGATCAGGCGGTTGCGGCCGGACGCGACCGTGGTGTCGCGCGCCTGCGGCATGCTCGTGGCACTGGCGGAGGAGGGCTGGGCCGAGGATGTGGTGGCCGAGGCGGTGCTGCGCCGCTATCTGGGCCCGATGTTCGAGCAGGATCCGCATGCCGCGCCGGATTGCCTGGTGCTGGGCTGCACCCATTTCCCGCTGTTCAGGCCGGCGATCCGGACGCTGTTCGGCCCCTGGGTGACCCTGGTCGATAGTTCGGCGACCGTGGCGGCCGCCGTCGCGGCGCTATTGGCTGCGCGCGGCCTCGCCCGGACCGACGATGCCTCTGCGCCCAAGCCCCGTTATCTGGTGACCGACAGTCCCGATCGCTTCGCGCGGATCGCCTCGCGCTTTCTGGGCGAACGGATCGAGCCCGACGAGATCGAACGGATCGCGCTGCCCGGGCCGCGGCTTTCGACCGCCCGGCGGCGTGTTGCCGAGTGAGATGCCAGACGGGAAGGGTTGCCCCTTCCCTTACTTCAGCAGGTTCAGGATCGACGCGTTCTGCTGACCGGAGACGGACAGGGACTGGATGCCGATCTGCTGGCGCAGTTCCAGTGCCTGCGAGTCCGCCGCTTCGGTATTGAGATCGGCCAGCGTCAGCTTGTCGCCACCCTGCGACAGGGTGGTGGTATAGTTGGCGGTGAAGCTCGACCGGGCCTGCAGGATCGAGACGTTGATGCCGAGCTGGGCGCTGATCGCTTCGTTCTGGGCAATGGCGGCGTCGATCCGGTTGTCGGAAGCGCTGAAGATCGCCTCGGCCTCGGAGACGGTGATGGTGCCGCCGCCGACGTTCGCCGCACTCGTGAGGTCGAGCTGGGAGAAGCCCTTGATTGCGATCGCGCCCGGGGTACCGGCAGAGAATACCACATTGGAAAAGTTGATCGAGCCATTGGCGTTGAAGACGTTTTGGGCGCCGGTGAAGAGCGACTGCGTGTTGCCGGTGCCGGTCGCACACAGGTTGAAGCCGGTGATCTTCAAAGTCGCGGCCGTCCGCTCGGAGAACTGCGTCGTCAGCGCCGATGACGAGGAGGTCAGGATGTTGAGGCCCTGATAGGTCGCGTCCTTGACCAACTGGGCCAACTGCAGTCCGATACTCTTGAATTCGGTCGTCGCGGCGGTGCGCTGCGACAGAACGGCGCCTTTGGCGCCTTCGAGCGTGCTCTTGAGCTCCTTCAGCAGGCCGTCGACGGCCGAGGTCGCCGTGAGGGCGGCGGTCACGGCCGACACGCTCTGATCGATGTTGGCCTTGACGGTGTTTAGCGCCGACGACCGGTCATAGAGCGATGTCGAGCGGAAATAGGCGACGGCATCGTCGGTGACGCTGTTGACCTTCTTGCCGGTGTTCAGGGCCTCCTGGGTCGTATTGAACAGGTTCGACGCTTGCTGCAACTGGAGCAGAGTGTCCTGCTGGACGGCGGTCAGGGTAATGTTGGACATGGCACACTTCCTTTAAGGACAGGGTCCGCCGTGCTTTGCTGACGGGTTCGAACCTGGGTTGACACCACGCTCGGGCCGTACCGTTGACGTTTCCGTCCGGGCTTTTCCCGGCTGGAACGGCAGCGGAACGAGCCGAGCCTTTCATCAGTCCAATCGGCAAGGGGTGTGCCAGCGCCCCGGCAAGGGCGCCAATTCCCATATAACTGTCTGCAAAATATAGAGTATTTCTGTATTCGTCCCGCCGCGGCGGACCATTTGGCGCGGCGGACGACGGATCGGATTTTCCGGTCTCGGCAAAAATTTCCGAGCGCGGAAAGGCCATTTCCGGCAGTTTCTGCTGGGCAGCTTGATAGAACCGAAGTCGCCAGGCACAAAAAAACGGGCGGCATTTCTGCCGCCCGCCTTGGTCATCCGGAGATGTGTCGCGCGTTACTTCGTCTTGCCGCCGCCGATGTCCTCGTCCCACTTATGGAACGCGGCAACCATGGTGTTGGCGTCGAGCGGCGTTTCGATCTTGTTGTTCTTGATCAGGGCGTCATATTCCGGCCGGCCATATTCGGCGATCGCATCCTGGCTGTCCTTGGGGGCCATGCTGAGCGGCACGTCCTTGACGGCGGGACCCGGATAGAAATAACCGTCGTCATAGGCGTAGGCCTGGGCGTGCGGGGTCATCATATAGGCCATCACGTCGAGCGCCACGGCCAGATGGTCCGGCGAGATGCCCTTCGGAACGGCCATGTATTGCGCGTCGCTGACCCAGTGAAAGCCCTTGAGGGTGCCGACCTTGGCGCTCTTGGGCACGGTGCCCAGCACGCGCGGATTGATGTCCCAGCCGGTGGTCGACACGATCATGTCGAGCGAGCCTTCGCCCAGCTGCTTCATCGTCGTACCGGTGCCGGACGGGTAATATTCGATATATTGGCCCAGATCCTTCAGATACGCCCAGGTCTTGTCCCAACCATGGATCGGGTCCTTCGGGTCCTTGTCGCCCAGGATGTAGGGCAGGCCCATCAGGAAGGTCCGGCCGGGACCGGAATTGGCCGGGCGCGCGTACATGAAGCGGTTGGGATGGGCCTTGGCCCAGGCCAGCAGGCCTTCGGCCGACGTCGGCACGTCCTTGACCCGCTCCGGCGCATATTCGATCAGCGGACCGGACGGATAATAGACGACCGTGACGCCGTAGCCTTGGCCGAGCTTCTGCATGTCGAGCGCGGCCGGCAGGTAGTTCGCATCGAGGTCCGGCAGCTTGCTGGTGTAATCCGGGTCCATTTTCAGCCAGAGATTCTGGTCGATGCCGGCGGCCAGGCCGTCGAGGCCGGTCAGCACGATATCGATGTCCAGGTGGCTCGCGTCCTGCTGGGCCTTGATCTTGCCGGCCAGTTCAGGCGCCGGCGCCTTGGTGTAGTTGAACTTGGCGACGCGGTCGGGATGGGCCTTGCGGTAATCCTCGAAACCCTTCTGGGTCAAGGCAAGCGCGCCGCCGACGTCGATGATGTTGATCGTCTGCGCCGATGACGGCAGCGGCGGAGCATCCGCCGCGCGTGCATGCGAGACGCTCGCGACCAGCATCGCGCCCAGTGCGACACCGGCAAGCGCCCGGCGTGTCAGTTTCAGTCCTTGGCCAGCCATCAAAATCCCTCCCCAACGGTTCTTGGTACGACAAATCCAGCCGCGGCTCTAAGGCCGCGTGCGTTCGAATGGGACGGTTCCATCTTTCCGCCGTCTGGTCAATTGGTAATGCGGTCTGGCCAATTTTCGATGCGGCAAGATGTACGATGTTTTTGCTTGATCTCCGCCCGGCATCGCGAGACCGTAAAGTCAGACAAAAGAACAAAAGTTCTGTCATCCAGGGGGAAACATCAATGTCTAGAAGGCATACCACGGCGGGCGCGGTCATCGCGCTGGCGCTGGGCTTCGGCGGCGCCACGGCCGCATCGGCCGGCGAGATCAAGATTGGCATGGTCACGCCGATCACTGGCCCGGCCGCGGAATCCGGCAAATACGCGCAGATCGGCGCCAAGATGGCGATCGACGAGATCAACGCGGCCGGCGGCGTGAATGGCGATATGCTCACCCTCGTCGTCGAGGACGACCAGACCAGCAACCCCGGCATCATCGCCGCCTTCTCGCGGCTGGCGACCCAGACCGATATCCCGGTGTTCCTGGGCTCGGTCCGCTCGACCCAGGTCGATGCCATGTCGCCGGATATCGTCAAGCTGGGCAAGCCGGTGTTCATCGGCGGTACGGCGCCGCAATTGACCCATCAGGGCAATCAATGGCTGTTCCGCTGCCGGCCGAACGACAGCTATTCCGCCCGGGTCATCGCCGATTTCGGCGTCGATACCCTGGGCCTGAAGAAATGGGCCATCGTGCATTCGACCGATGCGTTCGGCAGCGGCGGCATGAACGCCCTGACTGCGGCGCTCAAGAAGCGCGGGCTGGATCCCGCTTTGATCCAGGGCTACCCGAACCAGTCGCCGGATTTCTCGGCCGTGGTCCTGGCGGTGAAATCCTCGGGCGCCGACGTCGTCGGCAGCTATTTCACCTTCGAGACCGACCTCGGCACCTTCGCCAAGCAGATGAAGCAGTTCGGCGTGCAGGCGAAATGGGTGGGCTCGCCCTCGATCACCGACGCGACCGCGCTCAAGCTGGCCGGTCCCGCCTTGAACGGCACCTATGGCGTCGCCGATTTCGCGGCGGATTCGAGCCCGGAAGCGAAGGCGTTCTCGACGAAATACGAAGCCATCGCCCATACCATCGCCGATAATTTCTCGTCCTGGACCTTCGATGCGGTCCATATCGCCGCCAAGGCGATGATCGACGCCAAATCGACCGACCCGGCCAAGGTCCGCGAGGCGATCCTGGCGATCAAGGGCTACAAGGGCGTCGAGGGCACCTATAATTTCGACCAGAACGGCGACGGCCTGCATGGCTACAACGTCGTGAAGAACGACGGCGGCAAGATCGTGTTCGACAAGCACGTCGACTATACCGACTGATCGCCCGGCCTGGCGGGACCGGAAAGCCGGTCCCGCCTGATCCTCCCTGTTCATCTTCGAGGAAGCCGATGGCGATCTTTCTGCAGCTCCTGTTCACCGGCATCGGCATCGGGGCGGTCTATTCCCTGGTGGCGCTGGGCTTCGTGCTGATCTATCGCGCCACCAACGTGGTGAATTTCGCCCAGGGCGAGTTCGCCATGCTCGGCGCCTATGCCATGGTCGTGCTGACCCAGGATCTGGGGCTGCCCTATTGGGCGGCGATCCCGCTCAGCCTGGTCGCGATGGGGATCATCGGCGCGCTGTTCAATCTCGGCGTCTATTACCCGCTGCGCCACCGCTCGTTCCTGCCGGTCGTGATCTCGACCATCGGCGCTTCGATCCTGCTGACCAATTCGGTGCTGGTCGGCTATGGCCCGGCGCCCGAAAGCCTGCCCGGCATGTTCGACTTCCCGGGCTTCCAGATCGGCGAGGTGTTCCTCGACAGCCAGTATCTGCTGATCATCGCGGTCACGATCCTGCTGGTCCTGTTCCAGTATTTCTTCTTCGAGCACACGCTGCTCGGCAAGAAGATGCAGGCGACCTCGCAGGATAAGGAAATGGCGAGCCTGCTCGGCATTCCGGTCGCGCGCATGATCATGCTGACCTTCATCTATTCGGCGATCCTGGGCGGGTTGGCCGGCATCCTGGTCGCGCCGATCCTGTTCGTGTCGGTCGGGCTTGGCAGCCAGGTGGCGCTGAAGGCCTTCGCCGCCTCGATCATCGGTGGGTTCGGCGACGTGACCGGCGCCATCGTCGGCGGCCTGTCGCTCGGCATCATCGAGACGTTCGGCGCGGCGTACATTTCCGTGCCCTACAAGGACGCGTTCGCGTTCCTGGTGCTGTTCGGCTTCCTGCTCATCCGCCCGCAGGGCCTGTTCGGCGAGAAGGTGGCGCAAAAGGCATGAGCACCATCCATAAGAAAGTGATCCCGCTGCTGCTGCTCGTCGCGGCGGCGTCCATCATCCTGCCCCTGGTCCACCCGATCAACGGCTACCTGCTGAACCTGTTCATGCAGGCGGCGACCTATGCCATGGCGGTGCTGGGATTGACCGTCGTGCTGGGCTATGCCGGCCAGATCTCGATCGCCCAGGCCGGCTTCTTCGGTCTCGGCGCCTATGGCGTCGCGATCGGCACGACCATGCTGCATCTGCCGTTCCTGCTGGCGCTGCTGCTGGGCGTGTTCGTCGCGGGCCTGCTGGGCGCCATCCTGGGCGCCTCGACCCTGAAGCTCGCCGGGCATTACCTCGCCATGGTGACGATCAGCTTTCAGCAGATCCTGACCCTGGTGCTGACCAACTGGATCGGCCTGACCAACGGCCCGGACGGCATCCGCAACATCCCGCGCCCGAGCCTGTTCGGCGTCTCGCTGGAGGATTCCGACCGCTATCTGGGGCTGTGCCTGGCCGTACTCTATGGCGTGGGCTTCTTCGTCTGGTGGCTGAAGGGCACCAAGCTCGGCCTCGGCATGCAGGCGGTGCGCGACAACGAGCTGGCGGCCGAGGTCGTCGGCGTCGATACCTACCGGGTCAAGGTCACCGCCTTCTGCCTGTCGGCGCTGCTGGGCGGGCTCGGCGGCGGGCTGTTCGCCGGCGGCTTCGGCTATATCAGCCCGGACCAGTTCAGCTTCAACGAGTCGGTCGTGCTGCTGACCATGGTGCTGCTGGGCGGCGCCGATGCCGCGCTGGGCTCGGTCGTCGGCACGGCACTGCTGATCCTGCTGCCGGAATGGCTGCGCTTTCTGCGCGGCGCCTATCTCGCGGTCTATGGCCTGGCGGTCATCCTGATCATGGTGTTCATGCCGACCGGGCTGTGGGGCCTGTTGTCGCGCCTGGCCGGGCCGCCGCGCCTGCGCGAGCGGGCGGTGCCGGATGTGCTGACGCTAGGCCAGCCGGATGCCGTCCAGGGCGGCCCGCTGCTTGAGATCAAGGGGTTGGCCAAGTATTTCGGCGGGCTGAAGGCGCTCGACGGTGTCGATATCTCGGTCGAGCGCGGCAAGGTCCATGCGCTGATCGGGCCCAACGGCTCCGGCAAGACGACCATGCTCAACGTGCTGAGCGGCATCTACCGGCCGACCCGGGGCGAGGTGCTGGTCGATGGCGTCAAGGTCTCCGGCCTGGCGCCCCATGCGTTGGCGGCGGCCGGCGTCGGGCGCACGTTCCAGAACATCCGGCTGTTCCACAGCCTGACCGTGCTGGAAAATGTCGTGATCGGCGCCCAGCGGCCGCACAACAGCGCGGCCCAGACGCCGGACCAGGTCCAGCGCCGCGCCATGGCGGCGCTGGATTTCGTCGGCATGGCGGCCCGTGCCGATCTCAAGGTCGCCAGCCTGCCCTACGGCCATCAGCGCCTGGTCGAAATCGCCCGCGCGCTGGCCGGCAACCCGACGCTGCTGCTGCTCGACGAACCGGCCGCCGGCTTGAACCTGACCGAAAAGCAGGAGCTGGTCGGCCTGCTGAAACGGCTGGCCGGCCATGGCCTGACCCTGTTCCTGATCGACCATGACATGAACCTGGTCGAACAGATGGCCGACCGGATCACCGTGCTGAATTTCGGCAAGCGCATCGCCGAAGGCACGCCGGCCGAGGTGCTGCGCCACCCCGACGTGATCGCCGCCTATCTGGGAGAGGTGCCGGACGATGCCGCTGCTTGAACTGCACGAATTGTCCGCCGCCTATGGCGCGGTCGAGGCGCTCAAAGGCCTGTCGCTCCAGGTCGGCGAGGGCGAGATCGTGGCCTTGCTCGGTTCGAACGGCGCCGGCAAATCGACCACGCTCCGGACGATCTCGGGCCTGATGAAGCCCAAGGCCGGCCGCGTGCTGTTCGACGGCCAGGACATCGGCGGGATGCATCCGGAAAGCGTCGTGCGCCTGGGCGTCGCCCATGTGCCCGAGGGCCGGCGCGTGTTTCCGGGATTGACGGTCAAGGAGAACATCATGCTCGGCGCCTCCAACCGGCGCGGCGTCGCCCGGCGCCAGCTGGAGACCGAGGTCGACGAGATGTTCGAGCTGTTCCCCGAGATCCGCCGCTTCTCGGGCGCGCTCGGCTGGACGCTCTCGGGCGGCCAGCAGCAGATGGTCGCGGTCGCGCGCGGCCTGATGTCGAAGCCGCGCCTGCTGCTGCTCGACGAGCCGTCGCTGGGCCTGGCGCCGCTGATCGTGCAGCAGGTGTTCCGCATCATCAGCCGCATCCGCGAGCGCGGCACGACCGTGCTGCTGGTCGAACAGAACGCGCGCACCGCGCTCTCCGTTGCCGATCGCGGCTATGTGCTGGAAACCGGCCGCCTGATCGTCGAAGGCAAACCCGACCAGCTGTGGAACAACGACGAAGTGCGCGCGGCCTATCTGGGTGGGCGGGTGACCGAGGGGGGCGGTGCGAAGGCCGACCAGATCTGATCGGTGTTCGCACGGACGTTTCTGATCGTCTGGATGAACTCATCCCGAGGGAGCGCGCGCGGGCGAAGCCTGAATCAGCTCGGGGGTCCAAAGGCTGGGCGGAAAGGGGACGTCGAAGCCCTCGCCGCTTCCGGACCTCGGATTATGACTGAGCCCGCGTGGACTCTCATGGACGGGCCCGGGCAAGCCGCACCTCTGACCGTGGACAGTAGATCCCGTTATTGCTCCTTCTTGAACAGGTCCTGGAAGATCAGCTGGCCCCAAGTGCGGCCGCGTGCGTGCACCAGCGCGCCACCCTCGTTGAGCTTTCCCAGCGTGACGGGTGCGAACCCGAGTTGTTTGGCCAAGGCCGCCACGGGAGCGGTCGCGTCCTCGTCGTCGCTCGACAGAAAGACGACCCGGTGGCCGCCCTCGACGATCGGATCGGTAGCCAGGGTGGCTGCAATCAGGTGATTGAACCCTTTGACGAGCTTGGCGCCGGTGAACGCCTTCGCGACGAAGGCGGAGGACGGGAGACCGTCCAGCTCTTCAGGGACTGGAAACACGTTCGTCGCGTCGATGACTGTCTTGCCTTCCCAGCTCGGCAGAGCCTTCGCAACCTCGCGGTGCTCCCAGAACGGGATTGCCAAGATGATCGTGTCGGCCTCGACTGCATTCTGCAGAGACTTGGCGATGACCGTGGGTCCGATCGCCCGAGCCTGCGGCGCCAATGTCTCGGGCGGACGGCGGCTCGCGACGGTCACGTCGATGTTTTTACGGGCGAAGGCGTGGGCGAGGGCCTGGCCGATCTTGCCGAATCCTACAATCGCGTAGCTCATAATGCTTCTCCGATCCGTGTTGATATTGATTCCCCGGCCTTCAACGGCGCCGGGTTATCCGTTCCGCTGTATGGCGACCTCGCGCGGCCGGACCGACCGATCAGCGCGGAAGTCGTTCCACCGTGGACACGCTGGCTCCCGCCGATCAGCCACTTCCGGCGATCCGGCGCGATTTCAAATGGCCGAGAAGCCGCCGTCGACAGACAACTCCACCCCATTCACGAAGCTCGAATCGTCTGAAGCAAGAAATAGCGCGACCGCCGCAATTTCCTCAGGACGCCCCATCTTTCCCCGCGGGATCAGGGATTCGAACATCAGCTTCGCCTCCTCAGTGAGAACTTGGTCCTGCATCGGTGTGGCGATCGGTCCCGGGCTCAGCACGTTCACCCGGATATTCCTGCCCTTCAGTTCGTTGAGCCAAGTGCGTGCGAACGAGCGCAACGCCGCCTTGCTCGCCGCATACACGCCGTAACCAGGAAAACCTTTCACCGAAGCAACTGACCCGGTCATGAAGATCGATCCGCCATCGTTGAACAGCGGCAACGCCCTCTGAACCGTAAACAGCGTGCCGCGCGTATTCAGGCCGAAGGTCGCATCGAAATGCTGCTCGGTAATCTCGCCCAGTGGGACGGCTTCGCCCAAGCCGGCGCTCGCGTACAGGACGTCGATCCTGCCCTTTTCCCGCTTGACCGTGTCGAACAGACGGTCGAGGTCATCGAGATTGGCCGCGTCGCCACGGACGCCGGTTACGTTCCGGCCAATCAACTTGACGGCCTCGTCGAGCGTCTCCTGCCTCCGGCCCGTGATGAAAACATAGGCGCCTTCTTCAACGAACCGCTTGGCGCTCGCCAGTGCCATGCCGCTCGATCCACCCGTGATGACTGCAACCTTACCCTCAAGCTTTCCCATGACTTCTCCGTCCGTCTTTGGTTGTTCGGGGAGGCCCCCCGAGGACCTCAACATGGGTCCGCCGGAGTCAGGCGTTGAGTGCGGAAGCGCGCACATCGGTGGTGCGAAATCGATCCGGCTGAACGGCTGACGTCAGCCGCGACGATCGGTGTCCGCCGTTCGGAATTGGGCCGCGCTCATCGACATAGGCTATGATGACCGCCCGCCCTGTTGTTCGATGTGTTAGATACGGGCTTTGGAAGGCGCACCGCGCGGTGCCGGATTGCACCATGATCGACTGGGATGACGTTCGCTACTTTCTTGCCGTCGCGCGCGGAGGCTCCGTGCGGGCTGCCGCCGGACGTCTCGGGGTGAATCACTCGACCGTGCTGCGACGCATCGCCCAGCTCGAGGAACGCCTCGGGGCGCACATGTTCGAAAAGCTGCCTTCGGGCTACCGCCTGACGGCTGCGGGCGAGGAGGTCCTCGAACTCGCAAACCAGATGGAAGCGTCGTCGCACCAGCTGGAGACGCGCGTCTTCGGGCGCGACCAGAGCGTGCGCGGGCTTCTGCGGGTGACGCTGGCGCCGCCCTTCGCGACACACCTGCTCATGCCAGATTTCGCCGATTTCGCGCGTTTGCATCCGGACATAGAGATGGAAATCTTGTCGTCCGGCGAACTGGCAAATCTGACCAACCGAGAGGCCGACGTCGCGATCCGCGTCGTCTACGACCGCAAAACCCTGCCGTCCAATCTTCACGGCCTGAAGGGACCGGAGCTGTTCGGCGGCGTCTACATGTCCCGCGATCGACTAGCCGCGTGGCGCGCGGGCGCGCCGGATCCCGTCCGGTGGATCGTCATAAGCATTCATGGCATCCCGGACTGGGCCCGCGAGGGTGAGGTTCGTACCACGGGGGCTCCATTCAGGACCACGGACGCCGAGGCGCAGATCGTTGCTGTACGGCAAGGGCTCGGGATGACGACACTGCCGTGCTTCATTGGCGATGCCGACCCCCTACTGGTGAGGGTGCCGGGCACCGACCTGCACATGTACGGAACGGTTTGGCTTCTCACGCAGGGGGAGACACGCAAGACGAAGCGCGTGCGGCTCTTCACCGAGTTCGTATCCCGCAGGCTCGCCGCGTACGCGCCGCTTCTCGCGGGACTGTCCGTATCGCGCGACTGACGCGCAGCAGGTCGCCGGCGACGCTTGCACTGGACAAGTGTCTGCAAGCGGACATCGCCAATGTCCGGCATGAGTTGAAGCCCGCCGTTTCGATCGGGTCTTCACCCCCGCGCCGCCAGCTTGATCCGCGTCAACGCCCACAGGCTTTCGATCGTCGGCACCGGCACCTGGCGCCGTCGGCCGAGTTCGATCACGGCGGTGATGATCGGGTCGAGCTCGAGCGGGCGTCCCGCCTCGTAATCCTGCAGCATCGAGGTCTTGTGATTGGGCGCGGTCACGCCGCGCGCCAGTTCCGCATCGACATCGTCGGGAATATCGATGCCCCAGGCATGAGCGACCGCCAGGCATTCGCGCATCAGGTGCGCGAGCGTGCCCAGCAGCGCCGGCTCGGCCCGCATCTGGCCCATGGTGGCGCCGGTCAGCACGCTGGCGGTGGCGGACGCGTTGTTGAGCAGCAGCTTGCTCCAGACCTCGTGGCGGATCCGGTCGGTCGGCCGGCAGTCGATGCCGGACCGGTCGATCGCGCCCACGATCGCGTCCAGGGCGGCCGCATGCTCGCCGGCTCTGGGCGCGCCCAGATGCAGGCGCAGGCGGCCCGTATGGTGCGCCACGCCGGGTTCGGTGATCGAGGCCGGGATATTGATGACGCAGCCGATCGCCCGCGCCGGGTCCAGGCTGCGCCAGACGGCGCCGCCCGGATCGACCGTCTCGAACGGCGTTCCGGCCTCCGGTCCGTCGGTGCCGTAGAAATACCACCAGGGCACGCCGTTCTGGGCCGAGACGACCAGCGTGTCCGGACCGAGCAGCGGCGTCAGCGTCGGTGCCAGGGCGGGCAGCGCATGGGCCTTCACCGTGATCAGGACCACGTCCTGCGGCCCGAGCCTGGCCGGATCGTCGCTGGCCAGGGGATGACTCTCCAGGCGCTTGTCGTTGGTGACGACGACCAGCCCGCGCTGCTGGATCGCGGCCAGGTGGGGTCCGCGCGCCAGCAGGCTGACCTCGTGCTCTCCCTGCGCCAGCAAATGACCGGCGATGACGCTGCCGACCGCGCCGGCTCCGACGATAGCGATTCTCATTCCATCTCCTGACGACACGGCTGCCCTGCGACTCCAAGTACCACGAATGACCCTCGCAACGGCGCGAAGACTACCTACATGCATTGTGAAGACTTGCCGCAGGGAGTCAAAGCCATGTCGTTCAGATCTCTTGTTATCGCCGCGTTTGCCGGGGCGCTGATGCTGTCGTCGGCCGGAGCGATGGCGCAAGGTCATGGCGGCGGGGGCGGTCATGGCGGCGGCGGCGGTTTCCACGGTGGTGGCGGCTTCCACGGCGGTGGTTTCCGCGGCGGCTTCCGCGGCGGCTCGTCCGTCTTCATCGGCAGCGATTTCGGCTTCTGGCCTTATGGTTACGGCTATGATTACGCGCCGGACTATTATGCCTACCCGCCGCCGGTGGTCTATGCGCCGCCGCCGCAGGCTTATTACGCGCCGCCGGCCGCAGGCTACGTGCCGCAGCCGGGCGCGGCTCAGGCGCCGGTCGCCGCGAACCAGGCCGGCACCCAGGCGGTCGATCAATCCTATTGCCGCCAATATCAAGGCACCGTGGTGGTCGATGGCGCGACGCAGCCGTCGAGCGGCGTCGCCTGCAAGCAGCCGAATGGCAGTTGGCGCATCGTCCAATAGCGTTCCTGCCCGATCGATGCTGCAGCGGCCCGTCCTTGACGGGCCGTTTTGCATTGGGGGGCCAGGGCGATCCGCCGCACTGGACACATGGCTGATCGGACAAGTTTCGGCGACCCAGCCGCGGCAAAATGCTTAGACTGCTTTCTATCGCCCTAGGATGTCCTCCCAGCCCGAGTGCCCATGACCGATCAGCCGCGCCCGCCCGCCCCGCCGGTCTATCGCACCGCGACCGATCCCAAGCTGGGCCTGCTGATCCCGCTCGTCGTCGCCTGCGCGCTGTTCATGGAAAATCTCGATTCCACGATCATTGCGACCTCGATCCCGCAGATTGCGCGCAGCCTGGGCGAAAGCCCGCTGCATCTCAATCTGGCGGTGACGAGCTATCTGCTCAGCCTGGCCGTGTTCATTCCGATCAGCGGCTGGGTCGCCGACCGGTTCGGCGCGCGCAACGTGTTCTGCGGCGCGATCGTGATGTTCACCGTTGGCTCCGCGCTGTGCGGCCTGTCGACCAGCCTTTCGATGCTGGTGGCGACCCGGATCCTGCAGGGCTTCGGCGGCGCCATGATGACGCCGGTCGGCCGGCTGATCCTGCTGCGCTCCTTCCCGAAGGAGGCGCTGGTCCAGGCCATGACCTACGTGACCATCCCGGCGCTGATCGGCCCGACCATGGGGCCGCTGATCGGCGGGTTCCTCACGACCTATGCCTCCTGGCGCTGGATTTTCTACATCAACATCCCGATCGGCATGGTCGGCATCTTCCTGGCCATGCGCTATATCGAAGCGACGAAGATGCCGACGCCGCCCCGCTTCGATTTCGCGGGATTCCTGATCTGCGGCCTGGCGCTCGCCTCGACCGAGCTGGTGCTGGAAAGCGTCGGACGCCAACTCGTGCCGGTCTGGGCCGAGGCGACCTTGGCGGCCGTGGCGGTCGGCGGCATGGTGCTTTACCGCTGGCACGCGCGCCGCACGCCGAACCCGGCCGTCGATCTCAAGATCTTCCGGCTGCGCAGCTTCAGTCTGTCGGTCCTGGCCGGCGGCGTCTGCCGCATGGGCTTAAGCGCCGTGCCGTTCCTGCTGCCGCTGCAGCTGCAGCTGGGGTTCGGCATGACCGCGATGCAGTCGGGCGCCATCACCTTCGTCAGCAGTCTGGGCGCCATCCTGATGAAGTCGGCCTCGCCGCCGATCCTCAGGCGCTTCGGCTTTCGAAAGCTGCTGATCGGCAATGGCGTGCTGGTCGGGCTGGTCATCGCCGGCATGGCCGCCTTCACCTCGGCCACGCCGCATGTGCTGCTGTATGGCTATTTGCTGATCTTCGGCTTCATGCGCTCGGTTCAGTTCACCTGCCTCAACACGCTGGGCTATGCCGACGTGCCGCCGGACATGATGAGCCGGGCGACCAGCGTCTCCAGCGTCGGCCAGCAATTGTCGATGAGCTTCGGCGTCGCGATCGGCGCCACGCTGCTGGGCCTGCTGCTCGGCGACAGCGGGACGGTGACCGCGTCCGAATTCCATGTGGTCTATCCGCTGGTCGCGATCCTGCCGACGCTGGGCTCGCTGTTCTTCACCCGCCTGCTGCCGACCGACGGCATCCAGGTCAGCGGTTATCGCCCGCGCGTCGAGATCCAGGTCCAGCCGGCGAGCGCGAAGCCGGCGGCCTCGAGCAACGCGCCCGCGCCATAGATCGGCGTATAGGACTTCAGAGCGGCGAAGGCGCTGCTCATGCCGATGCCGCCCAGCGCCTGGGCCGCGCTGAAGCTGAGCGTCGCCAGCCCCCAGGCCTTGCCATGGGCTCGCGGATCGACCAGCTCGTGCAGCCGGGCCGAGATGAGCGAGGCCATGCCCGGCGACAAGGCGCCGACCAGAAAGGCCGAGAGCGTGAGCGCCAGCGGGTTGGCGGTGACGATCGCCAGCGCAATCGCCAGACCCTTGACCAGGAAGGCCAGCACGACGGTCCGGCCCAGCCCCAGCCGATCGGCCAGAGATCCCACCGCGACCGGGCCCACCATGGCGCCCAGGCCGAAACCGACCCAGCTCACGCTGCCCCAGACCGGTCCCAAGCCCAGGGCGCGGGCGACGTAATCGACCCAGAAGATCGTGTGCGGCACGAAGCCGGCACCGTCGCAGCCATAGGCGATCACGAGCAGCAGGATGGCCGGGCCGAACCGGCCCGATCGGCCGCCGGCGACTGGGTTGGCCGTTGCCACCGGTCCGTCGTGCCAGGCCCGCCAGGAGGCTACCGTCGCGATCAGCGACAGCCCAGCCAGCGCAAACCAGACATAGCGCACGCCGTGATCGGCGAGCGGCACGATCACGGCGCTGGCGAGCACCACGCCCAGGCCGGCGCCGGTCATGACGATGCCCGCCGCCCGTCCGCGGACCTTGGCGGCGACCCGGTTCAGGATGACCGAGGCACCCAGGATCATCAGCAGCGCGCCGGTGACGCCCGGCACGAAGCGCCAGAACGCGAGCCAGGCGAAGCCCAGCGGCAGCGCGCAGGCGAGGAAGCTCAGCAGCGTCAGCACCAGGGCGATCCGTACCGCGCGGCCGGGTCCGACCCGCGCGCCGATCCGGTAGGCGAAGGCGGCGCCGGTGAAATAGCCGGCGAGATTGGCGGCGCCGGCGTAGTTGGCCGCGACCGGGCCGATCCCGTCCTGAATCAGAAAGGGCACGATCGGCGTATAGGCGAACCGGCCGAGCCCGATGCCGACGAACAAAGCGGCGAAGCCGGGCAGGGCGGTGACGAGCCAGGAAGTCTGCGGTGCGGCGGGCGAAGGGATCTTGAGCGCTCCCGATTGTCTTTCATTCGAGCGTCGGCGCGACCGGGGCGTAGAGTCAACGCGCATTGCCGTGAAGATGGTTTCGCGGCAGGCTCATCGGATCTGTTTCATCGCAAGGGAGCGGCGCTTGGGCTATCACGCGACGGTCGCCGGCACCGTCTATCGCTTCGACGACCTGAGGATGCTGATGGCCCGGGCGACGCCGTTCCGGTCGGGCGACGCGCTGGCCGGTGTCGCGGCGTCGAGTGCCGCCGAGCGGGTCGCGGCCCAGATGGCGCTGGCCGATCTGCCGCTGCAACGCTTTCTGGACGAGGCGGTCGTGCCCTACGAGGCCGACGCGGTCACGCGGCTCATTCTCGATGGACACGATGCCGAGGCTTTCGCCCCGGTCGCGGGCCTCACCGTCGGCGGCTTTCGCGACTGGCTGCTGCAGGACGCGACCGACGGCAGCGTGCTGGCGGCGCTGGCGCCGGGCCTGATCCCGGAGATGGCGGCGGCGGTGTCCAAGATCATGCGGGCGCAGGACCTGATCCTGATCGCCGCCAAGATCGAGGTGGTGACCCGCTTTCGCAACACGATCGGCCTCAAGGGCCGGTTCTCGACCCGGCTGCAGCCGAACCATCCGACCGACGACCCGGCCGGCATCGCCGCCTCGATGCTGGATGGGCTGGCGAACGGCGCCGGCGATGCGGTCATCGGCATCAATCCGGTGTCGGACACGGTCGGGCGGGTCGGCGAGATCCTGCGGCTGATCGACGATGTGCGGCAGCGCTACGACATCCCGACGCAATCCTGCGTGCTGGCCCATGTCACGACCCAGATGGCGGCGCTCGAGGCGGGTGCGCCGCTCGACCTGATGTTCCAGTCGATCGCCGGGACCGAGGCCGCCAACAGCGCGTTCGGCATCGATCTGGCGCTGCTGGCCGAGGCGCAAGCGGCGACCCTGTCGCTCGGCCGCGGCACCGTGGGCGACAATGTCATGTATTTCGAGACGGGCCAGGGTTCGGCGCTGTCGTCCGGCACCCATCATGGCTGCGACCAACAGACGATCGAGGCGCGCGCCTATGGCGTGGCCAGGGCGTTCAAGCCGCTGCTGGTCAATTCGGTCGTGGGCTTCATCGGTCCGGAATATCTCTATGACGGCAAGCAGATCATCCGCGCCGGGCTTGAGGATCATTTCTGCGCCAAGCTGCTGGGCCTGCCGATGGGCTGCGACGTCTGCTACACCAACCATGCCGAGGCCGACCAGGACGACATGGACATGCTGCTGACCCTGCTGGCCAGCGCCGGCTGCACCTTCGTCATGGGCGTGCCCGGCGCCGATGACGTGATGCTCAACTATCAAAGCACCTCGTTCCACGACGCGCTCTATATCCGCGCGCTGACCGGCAAGCCGCCGGCGCCGGAGTTCGAGGCCTGGCTGCTGCGGATGGGCGTGTTCGACCGGGCCGACCGGCGCGCGAACGTCCTGTTGCCGCCGGGTCTGGCCCTGCTGGCGCCATGACGACGCCCGCCCGCGATCCCTGGTCCCGGCTGCGCCTGGCGACGCCTGCGCGCATCGGTCTGGGCCATGTCGGGCCGGGACAGCCGACGGCGGCCCTGCTGGCGTTCCAGGCGGCCCATGCCGCCGCGCGCGACGCGGTGCTGACCCGGCCGGATTTCGCGGGGCTGGAAGCGCGGCTGGCCTCGCTCGGCCCGGTCCGGCGCGTCGCCAGCCAAGCGGCCGATCGCGCGACCTATTTGAAACGCCCCGATCTGGGACGTCTGCTCTCGGATGAATCGACGGCGGCATTGGCGGATGCGCCGACGGGCGCGGATCTGCTGATCCTGGTCGGCGACGGCCTGTCGGCCGCCGCGATCGAGCGTCAGGCCGTGCCGGTCGTCGTCGCCCTGATCCGGCACTTGCCCGGCTGGCGTCTGGCGCCCTTGCTCCTGGCCGAGGGCGCGCGGGTGGCGCTGGGCGATGCGGCGGCGGCGATCCTGGATCCGACGCTGGTGCTGGTGCTGATCGGCGAGCGGCCGGGCCTGAGTTCGCCGGACTCGCTGGGCGCCTACCTGACCTGGCGGCCCCGGCCAGGCACGGTCGATGCGGCGCGCAACTGCGTCTCGAATATCCACGCCGCCGGCCTTGCGCCCGACTTGGCCGCCGAGCGCCTCGCCTGGCTGCTGACCGAGGCGCGGGCGCGCCGGCTGACCGGTGTCGGGCTGAAGGACGGCGCGCCGGCGCTCAGCGCGCCGGATGGGTCGCCATGACCTCGACGATCAGATCGCGATAGGCCTCGACCGGCTTGGTCTCCAGCCCGACGACCTTGGCCTGATCGTCCCAGCGGCGCAGGCGCACGGCGTCCTGGGCCTGGGGCAGGCCGGCGAAGGCCTCGGCCTCGTCCGGGCTGAAGACGCCGCCCTGCAGGTCCAGGCTATGCTTGGAAGCGGGAGACAGATCCTGCCAATAGGTCTTGTCGATGGCGCACAGATAGCGCTTGGCCGGGACATGCAGCCGCACCGGTTCGACCACGGCCGGCCCGAAATGCCGGGCCAGATAGGTGGCACCGATCGCCTCGTGCCGGGCATCGATGCCGCGCTCGGCGATATCCTCGCCGCCGGTATGGATCAGATGGCCGACGTCATGCAGCAGGGCGGCCACGATCAGGGCCGGACTGGCCTGCTCGGCTTCGGCCAGCGCGGCGCTCTGCAGGGCGTGTTCGGCCTGGGTGATCTTCTCACCGAAATAGCCGTCGCCGCCATGGCGGGCGAACAGGGCGATCAGAACATCGGCTTCGGACATGGGACGGCTCCGGGCTTGTGGCGTTGACCGTGGGTATAGCCGAGTGCGATGACGGTTTTTTGGCGTGTCCGCCAGACTACCGCGCCTCCGGCGCATGAGATAGTCTCCGCCACCCGATTGATCCCAGGGAAGTCCGCCCGTGACCCAGAAGCCTTCGCCCGCCATCCGTCCCGTCGTCCTCTGCATCCTCGATGGCTGGGGCTACATGCCGAACGGCAAGTCGAACTCGATCAAGCTCGCGCATACGCCGAACTGGAACCGGCTGACCCTGCATGCGCCGCACGGCACGATCGAGGCGAGCGAGCATTATGTCGGCCTGCCGGACGGCCAGATGGGCAATTCCGAGGTCGGCCATATGAACCTGGGCGCCGGCCGGGTCGTGATGCAGGAGCTGCCGCGTATCGACAAGGCGATCAAGGACGGCTCGCTGGCGAAGGAGCCGGCGATCGAGAAATTCATCGCGACGCTGAAGCGGACCGGCGGCACCGCCCATTTGCTGGGCCTGATGTCGCCCGGCGGCGTGCATGCCCACCTGCGCCATATCGCGGCCCTCGCCCGCATCCTGGCCGATGCCGGCGTCACGGTCGCGGTTCATGCCTTTCTCGACGGGCGCGATACGCCGCCCAAGAGCGCCGGCGAATATCTCGAAAGTTTCGCCAAGGACATCAAGGGCGAGAAAGGCATCGCGGTCGCGACAATCGTGGGCCGTTTCTATGCCATGGACCGCGACAATCGCTGGGACCGGGTCGAGACCGCCTATCATGCGCTGGTGTCGGCCAAGGGCACCAGGGCCGACGATGCGGTCAAGGCGGTCGAGGCTTCCCACAAAGCGGACATCACCGACGAATTCGTGAAGCCGGTCGTGATCGGCGACTATGCCGGCATGAAGGATGGCGACGGCATCTTCATGGCGAACTACCGCTCCGATCGGGCGCGAGAGATCCTGTCGGCCCTGCTCGATCCGAAGTTCGACAAGTTCGAGCGCGGTACGCCGATCAAGTTCGCCGCCGCCCTGGGCATGGTCGATTATTCGAGTGAACTGAAAAAGCTGTTGGACACGGTCTACCCGCCGGACGGTCTGGAGAACACCTTCGGCGAGATCGTGTCGCGCGCCGGCTGGAAGCAGTTGCGCATCGCCGAGACCGAGAAATACGCCCACGTCACCTTCTTTTTCAACGGCGGGCGGGAAGCGCTGTTCGAGGGCGAGGAGCGCATCCTGGTGCCGTCGCCCAAGGTCGCCACCTATGACCTGAAGCCGGAGATGTCCGCGTTCGAGGTGACCGACAAGCTGGTGGACGCCATCCACAGCGACAAATTCGACGTGGTCGTGGTCAATTACGCCAATGCCGACATGGTCGGCCATTCCGGCAATATCGAAGCGGCCAAGAAGGCGGTCGAGGCGGTCGACACCTGCCTGGGCCGTCTGGCCGAGGCGGTGACCAGGGCCAAGGGCACGCTGCTGATCACGGCCGACCACGGCAATGTCGAGCAGATGACCGATCCGGTCACCGGCCAGCCGCATACGGCCCACACGACCAACCCGGTGCCGCTGGTGCTGATCAACGGGCCCGCCTGGGTCAAGGCGATCGCGCCGCATCATGGCAAGCTGGCCGATATCGCGCCGACGCTGCTGGCGCTGCTGGGGCTGCCGCAGCCGAAGGAAATGACCGGCAGCTCGCTGCTCGTGCCACCGGCCGCTCCTGTTGCCCGGGGCTAAGCCCTTTGCTCTTGCGGTGCTGCTGCTGGCGGCAACGCCGGCCGCGGGCCAGACGGCGCCCGACGACAAACTGAAGGCGGTCGAGCAGAAGCTCCAGGCCGGCAAGCAGCAGAGCGATCAGCTCGACAAGCAGGCGGCGGCGCTCGCAGCTGAGCGCGCCCGCCTGCAGGATGCCTCCGTCTCGGCCGCGAAAAGCGCGCAGGATTACGAAGGCCGGCTGACCGAGCTCGAAGGTCAGCTGAGGACGCTCGATGTCGAGGCGGCGGCCAAGCTCGGCGCGCTGGCGACCGATCAGAAACACGAGGCGGATCTGCTATCGGCCTTGGAAAAGCTGTCGCAGAACCCGCCCGAGGCGATGCTGTTCGGCCCGTCGTCGCCGGTCGATCAGGTCCGGGGCGCGATGCTATTGGGCGCGGCCGTGCCGCAGCTGGAAGCTGAGGCCAAGGAATTGCAGGCGACCATCGCCGACGTCAAACGCCTGAAGGCGGAGATTTCGGCCAAGCGGACCGAGGCGACCCAGAAACAGGCGGCGCTCGACGCCGAACGCACGCGGATCGGCATCATGATGCGGCAGAAGGCGGCGCTCGAAGGCCAGACACGGGAAGCGCAGGGCCAGACCCAGAAGAGGCTGGCCGCCCTCGGCACCGAGGCGAGCGACCTCAAGGATCTGATCACGCGGCTCGACCGCGAGCGGCAGGAGCGGGCCGAGGCCGAGCGCAAGCGTGCCGAGGACGCACGGCAGAAGGCGGAGCAGGCCGCCGCCGCGAAGGCCGAAGCCAAGCGAAAGCAGGCCGAAGCGGTACCCCGCGACACTATGTCTGGGGGTGCGGAAAGCGCCGCGATCGCCGTGGCCCCGCCCGAACGGCCTAGGGGAACAGATCCGTTGGCGCCGCGCGTCGGGGGTCGTAAGCTGGAACCCGGCACGTACGCGGTGCCGGTTGCGGGCGAGATCGTCAAGCGTTTCGGGGAAACCGATGGTTTCCAGGATGCGAAGGGCCTGACCATCCGTACCCGGCCCGGCGCGCAGGTCGTGGCGCCGTTCGATGGGCAGATCATGTTCGCCGGTCCGTTCAAGGGCTACGGCCAAATCTTGATCATCGATCACGGCGGGGGATATCATTCGCTTTTAGCCGGGATCGAGCAGATCGAAGCGTCGGTAGGACAAAGGGTTGTAGCGGGCGAGCCGGTTGGTGTGATGAAGTCCGGCGATGCCAATGCGAGCCTGTATCTCGAATTGCGGCGACAAGGTCAGCCTATCAACCCGCTACCGTGGCTGGTAGCACGCGATGGAAAAGTGAGTGGATGATGCGGCGACTTTCATTGGCGGCCACGGCCGCGCTCTTCGTCCTGCTGGAGCCGGCCGGCGCCGCGCCCCCGACGCAGACCGGCAGCGCCGATACGTTCAAGGCGCTCAACCTGTTCGCCGAAGTGTTCGACAAGGTGCGCTCGGACTATGTCGAACCGGTCAAGGATGACGATCTGGTCGAGAATGCCATCAACGGCATGCTGACCTCGCTCGATCCGCATTCGAGCTACATGAACGCCAAGGCCTACAAGGATATGCAGGTCGATACCCATGGCGAGTTCGGCGGCTTGGGCCTGGAGGTCGTCGAGGACCAGGGCCTGGTCAAGGTCGTCTCGCCGATCGACGACACGCCGAGCGCCAAGGCCGGCATCAAGGCCGGCGATTATATCGTGGCGCTGGACGGCGATCCGATCGTCAATCTGACGCTGAACGACGCGGTCGAGAAGATGCGCGGCGCGCCGGGCACGACGATCAAGATCACGCTGCGCCGAGAGGGCGAGCCGAAGCCGATCGACCTGACGCTGACCCGCGCGATCATCAAGGTCGCCTCGGTCCGCGGTCATCTGGAGCGGGACAATATCGCATACCTGCGGATTTCCAGCTTCAAGGAGCAGACCTCGACCGAGCTGGAGGACACCTACAAGAAGCTGAAGGCCCAGGCCGGCGGCAAGCTGACCGGCGTGGTGCTCGATCTGCGCAACAATCCCGGCGGATTGCTGGATCAGGCGATCGGGGTTTCGGACGATTTCCTCGATCGGGGCGAAATCGTCTCGACGCGCGGCCGCCGGCCCGAGGACGTGCAGCGCTACAACGCGCATCCGGGCGAGATGACCAACGGCCTGCCGGTCGTGCTCCTGATCAACGGCGGCAGCGCTTCGGCGTCCGAGATCGTCGCCGGTGCCCTGCAGGACCATCATCGCGCCGTGATCCTGGGTACGAAATCGTTCGGCAAGGGCTCGGTTCAGACCATCATTCCGGTGCCGGGCCAGGGCGCCATGCGCCTGACCACCGCGCGCTATTTCACGCCGTCGGGCCGGTCGATCCAAGCGAAGGGCATCGAGCCCGACATCCTGGTCGAGCCGTCCAAGATCGAGAAGATCGGCGGCCAGGAGCGGCTGCACGAGTCCGATCTGAAGGGCGCGCTCAAGAATCCCGACGATGTGGCCAAGGCGGCCGCGACCAAGGCGGCGACAACGCCGAAGGATCCGGCCGCGGCCAAGGATCCGGATGCGGCGGTACCCATGCCGGGCGATGTGGTCGATCCGACCGCCTCGGCCAAGGCGGACGATTACCAGCTGACCCGCGCGCTCGACCTGTTGAAGGGCGTGTCGTTGTTCAGCGCCCGGGCGGTCGACTAAGACCCGGTCGCTTCGACCATGGTCCAGCGCCCGATGCTGTCGGACGAACCCGAAGACGATACCCCGCGCCCGATGCTGCCCCTGGCCATCGCGGCCGGGGGCATCGTTCTCGTGCTGGCCGGGATCGCCCTGTGGCTGCAGTTGAAGGGGCCTTTGCCCGACCGCGGCGTCGCGGTCTTCCTGCCGCAGCCGCCCGCGGTGGTCGCGGAAGCGCCGCCGGCACCTGCGGAGCCGCCGGCACCGGCGCCGGATGCCACGCCCAAGGCCGAGACGCCTCCGCCCGTTCCGCCGAAGAATGCGCCGCCGCCGGTCCCGGACGCACCGGCGGTCACCGCCCAGTCGCTGTTGCCGCCGCCGACCGCGCAGGCCGCCAGCTCCGCGCCGCCGCCTGGCTACAACAAGGGCCAGGCTCTGGCGGCGGCGCCGGACGGCGATCTGATCGAACGCAGCCCGACCGGCTTTCTGCCGGTCGTCGGCCGCGACGGACGCCAGCCCTGGCAGGTCTATGCCCGGCCGTTCGATCTCAACGACAAGCGCCCTCGTGTGGCCGTGATCATCAGCAACCTGGGCATCTCGGCGACCCAGACCGACGCCGCGATCAACCATCTGCCGGCCGGCGTCACGCTGGCTTATCAGCCCTATTCCCGTCGGCTCGGCGAATGGATCAACCTGTCGCGCGCCGCTGGCCACGAGGTCATGCTGACCCTGCCGATGGAGCCGGCCGACTATCCGCGCAACGATCCCGGCCCCAATGCGCTGCTGACGGCGCTCGAGCCGGCGAAGAACATGGAGCGCTTCAACTGGATCCTGAGCCAGGGCACCGGCTATGTCGGGCTGGTCGGCTACGAGGGCTCGCGCTTCACCATGGCGCGTGACGACATGCAGCCGGTGCTGGATGCGCTGAAGAAGCGCGGGCTGCTCTTCGTCGACAATCGCGAGACGGCGCAGAGCGTCGTGCCGGCCCTGGCGATGGATATGAAGCTGCCGTTCGCTTCGTCCAACCGTGCGATCGACCGCGACGCGACCCGCGCCGGCGTCGACAAGCGGCTGGCCGATCTGGAAGACATCGCGCGGCGGAACGGCAGCGCGCTCGGCATCGGCTCGCCGTTTCCGGTGACGTTCGAGCGGGTGGCGCTCTGGGCCCAGGGGCTGGAGGATCGCGGGCTGGTGCTGGCGCCGGTCTCCGCCGTGATCGGCAGGACCAAGGAACAGATCCCGCAGAAGGGCGATGTGCCCGGCGCCAACAAGGATGTCGAAAGCACCGCGCCCGCTGCCGCCGTGCCGAAAGACACCGCTGCCGCCGGCGCCAAAGCGCCCGCCAAGGAATAGGTCATGACCGTCACCCTTCCGCTCGTGCCCGAACCCGGGTCCGAGTACCGGCGTAACGTCGGCCTGATGCTGTTGAATGGGGCGGGCCGGGTCTGGGTCGGTCAGCGGACCGACACCGATCTCGATGCCTGGCAGATGCCCCAGGGCGGCATCGACAAGGGCGAGAGCCCGGCCGAGGCGGCGCTGCGCGAGCTGGAGGAGGAGATCGGTACGGCCAAGGCCGAAATCCTGTTCGAGAGCGACGGCTGGGTGACCTACGACCTGCCGCCGGAACTGCGCGCCAAGGTCTGGGGCGGCAAATGGCGCGGCCAAGCCCAGCGCTGGTTCGCGCTGCGCTTCACCGGCACCGACGCGGACATCGACATCGCCACCAAACATCCGGAATTCGGCGCTTGGCGCTGGGCCGTGCGCGCCGAACTGCCGGACCTGATCGTGCCGTTCAAGCGACCGGTCTATGAAGCGGTGCTGGCCGAATTCGAGCCGAAGCTGCGGGCCCTGGGCCTCTAGGCGGTTGTCATGTCTGCAGTATCGACGGCCTGGAGCTTCAGGCCGCTGCGACCGAAGGATCTGGTTCGGCTGCATCGCTGGCTGAACCAGCCGCATGTGGCGCTTTGGTGGGGCGGCGCGATCGAGGCCGCCGCGGTCGAGGCGAAATACCGGCTGCGGATCGCCCAGCCGGCGGCGGTGACGCCGTATCTCGCTCTGTGTGAGAATCGGCCGCTCGGCTATCTCCAGATCAACCGTCAGGATCTGCCGGCGGGCTTCGGTCCCGAGACGGTCGGTCTCGACGCGTTTCTGGGCGAGGTCGAGACTCTGCGGCAGGGTCTCGGGTCCGGCATGATCCGCGCGTTCGTGCGAGATGTCGTCTTCGCCGATCCCAGCGTGGCGCTGTGCGTCGTCGATCCCGATCCCGCCAATCTGCGCGCGGTCGCCGGCTTCGCGCGCGCGGGTTTCCGGCCGGTGCCTGAACAGCGCGTGATGGTGCTTTCCAGGCTCCCCCGAGGACCGGCCCGGTGAATCCAATTTGACAAAAACGGCCATCCAATCGAACGGAGGCAGAACAATGCTGTTGTGCCCGCCGCCGTTCAGACGCAGCTGGCGTTCGCCCTTTGACTCAGGGGCGCGATTGGAGCCGTCTGACGACTGATGGTGCGCCAGGGTGTTCGCAGCACTCCAATGCTTCGACGATTGCATTCGCCAGGGCCGGGACCTGTTCCCCGGTGTGCAGGAGGAGGGCGAGGCCCTGTTGATCAGCAACGACGGCCAGCGCTTCGACGGTCTCCTTCGAGGGGCTCCTGTGAATCAGGCGGATAAGGGATGCGCGCGCTTCCGCCCGGCCCATCATGCCCAGAGCGCAGGCAGCTGCCTGATGGACCTCCGGCCGAAGGTCGTCGAGCAGTTCGAGAAGCAGCGCCGCGCTGGCAGCCGACGGGCGGACGCAACGGCAAGTGAGAGCGCGGACGCCGGGGTCATCGTGCCGCAAGAGCTGCAAAGCGACATCTTCCGGGAGGGTCGCGCCGAGGGCGTCGGCCGCAGCGACAGCAATGCGAAGGGTTGGGCCGGCAATCTCTGCCCGGACGATGGCGTGAACAACGGCTGAGGCGGCGGCGCGGCCGCCGATTTCCTGGAGGGCCCTCAGCCCGGCGACCTGTTCGGGGACAAGAGCCGTGGCGCCCCATCCCGTGAACCGCCGGCACAATTGAGCCAGCGCCGGCACGGCGGCGGCCAGCTTGCGGCGCCCGGCCTCGGCCGCGAGCACAGCGCAATTCCGCAGGCCGCCTTCCAGCAGGCCGGAGATCAGATCCGGATCGCTGAGCGAGGACGGCTCGGGCGCCTCCTGCCGGGCTTCCGAACGAGACGGCGCGATAACCGGCGCTGGGGAGGCGAAGAGATCGAGTTGCCTGTCGTCCAAAGCTCAGTTTCCGATGGCGGGCGGAAGACGAGGATCCCGTATAGCATCCGGCAGCGGCGTCCTGAAGCATCTGCAGAGTGCGGGGGCTGGATGGCGACCGAGGCTCCGGCAGAGTGTGGTTGGACGCAACGGCTATGCCGTCCGGGGTCGCTTGGCTGACGTTCAGCACGCTCACCCGCAAAAAGCGGGAGAGGTTTATGCCTCCGCTGTCACGTAGCGCGAGTAGCGTTTGGCGCGGCTGCGCATGGTGAACCAGGCGAATTTCGAGGCGATCCGGTTCAGCCGGCCATTGGGCGGCAGGCCCACGGCCTTCAGCACCATGGCGATGCCGCGCTCGACATGGTGCTGGCGGTAGACGGCATAGGCTCGGCCGACATAGGCGCGGGTCCAGCGCTGCCGGTCGTAGGGCAGATCGGCATGGTTGGCCGCGTAATAGGCATAGGCAAGCTCGTCATCCTCGGACTCGCGGATGCGGGTCAAGGCGATGCCGAGCCGACCCCAGAAGCCCAGGCCGTCGCGCTCCAGATAGGTCTTGAGCGACGAGTAGAACAGCTTGTAATGGCGCAACTCGTCGGCCGCGATCTTCTTGCAGATGTCCTTCAGCACCGGCTCGTCGGTCGCATCGGCCAGTGCCGTGTAATAGGAGCTGGTGCCGGTCTCGACGATGCAGCGGGCGATCAGCTCGCCGGCGCGCGAACCGCGGATCGAGGCGTCGACCTGGGTCTCCAGATGATAGCCGGTGGTAAAGCGCTGGAAGGCCGCTTCGAAGTCGAACGCAGGGTCGGCCAGCTTGGCCCAGCGGGCCAGAACCTCGCCATGCTGGACCTCCTCGGCACCCCAGCGGCGGACGTCGGCCTGCAGCGGGGCATCATCGTCGAACACGTTACATAAATACTTCACGTATTCGTGCCCATTATACTCGACGAGGCTGGCCGCCTTGACGATCCGGACGAGTTCGGGATTCACCTTGGCGGCGTCGAACTCCTTCCAGGGTACGTCATCCAGGGTCCAGTGCGACATCGGCTCACCTAATTTATGGACTGCGACTCGCTCGCAGCTTACGCATGAACGCGATTATATGTCATTAGGGGCTTCGTAACGTAAGCCCCTGAAATGATAACGGCCGACCTCGCGACAACAAGGCCGGCCGCTTCGGGGTTCCGCAGGGAATATCAGTGGCGGACCGAGGCCTCGATCGCCTGATGCTTCGCGGTCGCGACCGCTAGTTGGCGCTCTGCGGCCTTGAAGCGCAGTTTGTCGGCGTCGTTGCCCCGCTCGGCCGCGGCCAGGGTCTCGCCATAGCGTGTGGTCGCCTCGGCCAGCTCGGCCTCGACCTTGCCTCGGTCGAGCGACGACACGGTCACGGCCTCGTCGGCCAGCACGGTGCAACGCTCCGGCGTCACTTCGGCGAAACCGCCGGCGATGAAGATCCGCTCGGCGATATTGTTGCCCTCATACACTTCGATCGTGCCCGGACGCACCGAGGAGATCAGCGGCGCATGGCCCGGCAACACGCCGAAATTGCCTTCGGCACCCGGAATCACGACCATCTCGACGGCCTCGGAGAGCAGAATCTTCTCCGGTGAGACCAGTTCGAACTTCACTTTCTCGGCCATAGTTCAGGCACCTTTCACGCGGCCCGTCGTCCCCGGAGGGCGACGGGCCTAACTTTGTACAGCGTAGGATCAGGCCGCTTCGGCCGCGAGCTTGCGGCCCTTTTCCTGGGCCTCTTCGATCGTGCCGACCATGTAGAACGCCGCTTCCGGCAGGTCGTCGTACTTGCCTTCGACGATGCCCTTGAAGCCCTTGATCGTGTCTTCAAGCTTCACGAACACACCCTTGGTGCCGGTGAACACTTCGGCGACATGGAACGGCTGCGACAGGAAGCGCTCGATCTTGCGGGCGCGCGACACGACCAGCTTGTCGTCTTCCGACAGCTCGTCCATGCCCAGAATGGCGATGATGTCCTGCAGCGACTTGTATTGCTGCAGCACGCGCTGAACCGACCGCGCCGTCTCGTAATGCTCGTCGCCGATGACCCGCGGGTCGAGCATGCGCGAGGTCGAGTCGAGCGGATCGACCGCCGGGAAGATGGCCTTTTCCGCGATCGAGCGCGACAGCACCGTCGTCGCGTCCAGATGGGCGAACGAGGTGGCCGGTGCCGGATCGGTCAGATCGTCGGCCGGCACGTAGATCGCCTGGACCGAGGTGATCGAGCCCTTCTTGGTCGACGTGATGCGTTCCTGCAGCGCGCCCATGTCGGTCGACAGCGTCGGCTGATAGCCCACCGCCGACGGGATGCGGCCCAAGAGCGCGGACACTTCCGAACCGGCCTGGGTGAAGCGGAAGATGTTGTCGACGAAGAACAGCACGTCCTGCCCTTCCTCATCGCGGAAATATTCCGCGATGGTCAGGCCCGACAGCGCCACGCGCGAGCGGGCGCCCGGCGGCTCGTTCATCTGACCGTAGACCAGCGCCACCTTGGAGCCGGGGCCGTCGGTCTTGATGATGCCGCCTTCGATCATCTCGTGATAGAGATCGTTGCCCTCGCGGGTCCGCTCGCCGACGCCGGCGAACACGGAATAGCCGCCGTGGTTCATGGCGACGTTGTTGATCAGCTCCATGATCGTCACGGTCTTGCCGACGCCGGCGCCGCCGAACAGGCCGATCTTGCCGCCCTTGGCGTAAGGCGCCAGCAGATCGACGACCTTGATGCCGGTGACCAGGATCTCGGCTTCGGTCGACTGATCGACGAAGTCCGGGGCCGAGCGATGGATCGGCAAGGAGCGCGACGCGCCGACGGGGCCGCGCTCATCGACCGGCTCGCCGATGACGTTCAGGATGCGGCCCAGCGTCTCCGGGCCGACCGGCATCATGATCGGGGCGCCGGTGTCGGACACCTTGGTGCCCCGGACCAGGCCGTCGGTCGTGTCCATGGCAATGGTGCGGACGGTGTTTTCACCCAAATGCTGGGCGACCTCGAGGACGAGGTTGCGGTCGGCGATCTCGACCTTGAGCGCATTCAGGATCGACGGCAGCGCGCCGTCGAACTGCACGTCGACGACGGCACCGATGATCTGGGTGATCGTCCCCACACTGGTATTGGCCATGACTTCTTTCCCTTAAGCGAGACGAGCCTCTAGAGCGCTTCGGCGCCCGAGATGATCTCGATGAGTTCCTTCGTGATGGTGGCTTGGCGCGTGCGGTTGTACACCAGCGTCAGGCCCTTGATCATGTCGCCGGCATTCCGCGTCGCGTTATCCATCGCGGTCATGCGCGAGCCATGCTCGCTCGCCGCGTTCTCCAGCAGTGCCGTGAAGATCTGCACGCCCACGTTGTTCGGCAGCAGTTCGGAGAGGATGTCCTCTTCGCTCGGCTCGAATTCGTAGATGGCGCCCGCGACATCGTCGGCCGGGGCGGCTGCCGTCGGCGCGCCGAACGGGATCAGCTGCTGCACCGTCACGATCTGCGCGATGGCCGACTTGAACTTGGCGAAGATGATCGACGCGACATCGAATTCGCCGGCCGCGAACCGGGCGAGCACAGCCTCGGAGATGCTCTTGGCTTCCGAGAAATGCACACCCTTGCGGCCGACATCCGTCACGCTGTCGATCAGCAGCTTCGGGTATTCCCGCTTGACCGCGTCGCGACCCTTGCGGCCGACGGTGATGATCTTGACGGTTTTGCCCTCGGCCTGCAGCGCGCGGATCTGCCGACGGGCCTCGCGCAGGATGACGGCATTGAAGCCGCCGGCGAGGCCGCGATCGGAGGTCGCGATGATGACCAGATGCGTGTCCGACTTGCCCGTGCCCGACAGCAAAGCCGGGGCGGTCGGCAAGCCGACCATCGATTGCGCCAACGAGGCCAGCATCCGCTCCATGCGCACGGCATAGGGGCGTGAGGCTTCGGCCGCGTCCTGCGCCTTTTTCAGGCGCGAGGCCGCGACCACCTTCATGGCGGACGTGATCTTTCGCGTCGACTGGACGCTTCGGATACGATTCCGCAGGTCCTTTAAGCTCGCCATCGGCTAGGTCCTTGTCCTGATCGAGCCGATGCTCAGACGAAGCTCTTGAGGAAGGATTCGATGAAAGCCTTCAGCTTCTCTTGGGTGTCCGGCTTCAGTTCGCGATCCGTGCGGATGGCGTCCAGAATGTCGCCGCCCCGAGCGCGCATGTCGGCCAGCAGCGCCAGTTCGCAGCGGTTGATGTCCTTGACCTCGACCTTGTCGAGCAGGCCGCGCACGCCGGCGAAAATCGACACGACCTGCTCTTCGACCGGCAGCGGCGAGAACTGGGCCTGCTTCAGCAGCTCGGTCAGGCGCGCGCCACGGGCCAGCAGGCGCTGGGTCGAGGCGTCGAGATCGGAGGCGAACTGCGAGAAGGCGGCCATTTCGCGATACTGGGCCAGATCGAGCTTGATCGTGCCGGCGACCTGCTTCATCGCCTTGATCTGGGCGGCGGAGCCGACGCGCGACACCGACAGGCCGACGTTGATCGCCGGGCGGATGCCCTTATAGAACAGCTCGGTCTCGAGGAAGATCTGACCGTCGGTGATCGAGATCACGTTGGTCGGGATATAGGCCGAGACGTCACCGGCCTGGGTCTCGATGACCGGGAGCGCGGTCAGCGAGCCGGCGCCATTGGCGTCGTTCAGCTTGGCCGCGCGCTCCAGCAGGCGCGAATGCACGTAGAACACGTCGCCCGGATAGGCCTCGCGGCCCGGCGGGCGGCGCAGCAGCAGGGACATCTGGCGGTAGGCCACGGCCTGCTTCGACAGATCATCATAGATGATCAGCGCATGCATGGCGTTGTCGCGGAAGAACTCGCCCATGGCGCAGCCGGTGTAGGGCGCCAGGAACTGCAGCGGCGCCGGCTCGGACGCGGTCGCGGCGACGACGATCGAATATTCGAGCGCGCCGTAGTCGGCCAGAGTCTTGACGAACTGGGCGACGGTCGAGCGCTTCTGGCCGATGGCGACATACACGCAATACAGCTTCTTCGACTCGTCGGTGCCGGCGTTGATCGCCCGCTGATTCAGGATCGCGTCGAGCGCCACGGCGGTCTTGCCGGTCTGGCGATCGCCGATGATCAGCTCGCGCTGGCCACGGCCGATCGGCACCAGGCTGTCGATCGCCTTGAGGCCGGTCTGCATCGGCTCGTGCACCGACTTGCGCGGAATGATGCCCGGGGCCTTCACTTCGACGCGCTGCATCTTGACGTCGGTCAGGGGACCCTTGCCGTCGATCGGATTGCCCAGGCCATCGACCACGCGGCCGAGCAGGCCGCGGCCGACCGGCACTTCGACGATCGCGCCGGTGCGCTTGACGGTGTCGCCTTCCTTGATGCCGCGATCTTCGCCGAAGATCACGACGCCGACATTATCGGTCTCGAGATTGAGCGCCATGCCTTTGACGCCACCCGGGAATTCGACCATCTCGCCGGCCTGGACCTTGTCCAGACCGTAGATGCGCGCAATGCCGTCACCGACCGACAGGACCTGGCCGACCTCGGCCACGTCGGCTTCGGTGCCGAAATTGGCGATCTGTTCCTTGAGGATGGCGGAAATTTCCGCGGCCCGGATTTCCATTCTTAGATCCCTCTCATGGCAAGCTGCAGGCGCGTGAGCTTGGTGCGCAGCGAGCCGTCGACCATACGCGACCCGACCTTGACGACCAGCCCGCCGATGATTGCGGGATCGACCCGCACATCGACCGCGACCTTGGACCCGATGGCCCGATTAAGTTGTTCGTTGATGGCGGTCATCTGACCCTTGGTCAGGGCCTGCGCCGCCGTTACCTCTGCCGTCACTTCGCCGCGGCGTGCTGCCAGCATGGCCAGGAAGCCCTTGATGATGCCGGTCAGCGCGAACAGCCGACGGTGCTGGGCGACGACGCCTACGAAATTGCGCACGGTCGTGCCGAATTCGGCCTTTTCGACGAGCGTCGCCATGGCGCGGGCCTGCGCGTCCCGGCTCAGCACCGGGCTGCGGATCAGACGCGCCAACTCGGGGCTCTCTTCGATCATCTGGCGAAGCTGGATGAGATCGCCCGCGACCGCGTCGAGGGCCTGCTGCTGATCGGCGAGATCGAACAGAGCGGTGGCATAGCGGCCAGCCAGTCCGGATACGCCTGTCGCTTCGGATGCCACGTGAGCTGTACCTTCGATAGTACCGGGGAACAGGGGCCGGAGCCCCGCGATTTTCTTGGTTTCCGAACAGTTTCAGGGCCACGCAGAAAAGGCCTGGCGGGCCCATGGCCGTCCGGAAGCCGTGCGGCAATAGCATATGGCCGGCGAGGGTGCAACTGCGGCTCTGGCCTTAATGTCGCAGGTCTGCCGCTCTCGACAGGAAGGGGTTGAGCCCGGCACGATGGTCGTCATGCGACTTGCCCTTTTCGAACCCGATATCGCGCAGAACGCCGGTACCATGATGCGACTCGCCGCCTGCCTCGGCGTGGTGGTCGATCTGATAGAGCCGTGCGGCTTCATCGTCGGCGATGCGAAGTTCCGCCGCTCGGCGATGGACTATCTCGACCATATCGAGCTGGTCCGCCACAGCTCATGGGCGGCGTTCCAGGCCACGCGGCTGGCCCGGCCCGAACCGGGGCGTCTGGTGCTGCTGACGACCCGGGCCGACCGGCGCTATATCGATGCGCGCTTCGAACCCGACGATACCATCCTGGTCGGCCGCGAAAGCGCCGGCGTGCCGGACGCCGTGCATCAGGCGGCCGACCTGCGCCTGATCGTGCCGATGCGGTTGGGTTTGCGCTCGATCAATGTCGCGCTGACCGCCGGTATGGTATTGGGCGAGGCATTGCGCCAGACGAACCTCTTTGCCGAAGGACCTGCCCGATGACCGATCCCTCTCCCCGCCGCGCCGAGGCGACCGACTGGTTCCAGACGTTGCGCGATCGGCTGTGCGCCAGCTTCGAGGCGATCGAGGATGAATATGTCGCCCGCACCGGCGACGGCCCGGCCGGCCGGTTCGAGCGCAAGTCCTGGTCGCGCGAGGCCGATGGCGGCGGCGGCGTCATCTCGATCATGCATGGCCGCGTGTTCGAGAAGGTCGGCGTCAATGTCTCGACCGTGCACGGCGAGTTTTCGGAAGAATTCCGCGCCCAGATGCCGGGCGCCGCCGAGGATCCGCGCTTCTGGGCCAGCGGCGTCTCGCTCGTCGCCCACATGCGCTCGCCCAAGGTGCCGGCGGCCCATATGAACACGCGCCATATCGTCACGACGACCGCCTGGTTCGGCGGCGGCGGCGATCTGACGCCGATGGTGCCCGACGACAGCGACACGGCGGTCTTCCATGGCGCCTTCAAGGACGCGTGCGACGCGCACGACCCAGGCTATTACCCGAAGTTCAAGGACTGGTGCGACCGCTACTTCTACCTGCCGCATCGGCAGGAGCCGCGCGGCGTCGGCGGCATCTTCTACGACAATCTGACGACCGGCGACTGGGACCGGGACTTCGCCTTCACCCGCGACGTCGGCCTGGCCTTCCTCGACTCCTATCCGAGCATCATCCGCCGGCACATGTTCGCGCCCTGGACCGAGGCCGACCGGCAGCACCAGCTGATCCGGCGCGGCCGCTACGTCGAGTTCAACCTGCTGTACGATCGCGGCACGACCTTCGGGCTCAAGACCGGCGGCAATGTCGAGGCGATCCTGATGTCGATGCCACCCGAGGTGGCCTGGCCCTAACGGAAAATATTGACGCGGCGGCGATCGTCCGGCATCCCTCGTTCCCAGACGAATTTTCCCCGTGTCGGAGCGGTCATGAGCGTTCCCTTCCTTGCCTGCATGATCGCGGCCGCCTCGTTCCATCACCTGCCGGTGCAGGCGCTGGCCGCGATCCAGTCGGTCGAGGGCGGCACGGTCGGCGCGATCATCGGCAACAAGGACGGCTCGGCCGATCTGGGGCTGATGCAGGTCAATACCCAGTGGGTGCCGGCCATCGCCCGGGCGACCCGGGCGCGCGAGGACGTCGTCCGCTACAAGCTGATCCAGGACGGCTGCTTCAGCGTCAAGGTCGCGGCGGCGATTCTCGATGTCTACAAGGTCGAGGCGCATGGCAACATGCTGGAGGCGGTGGGCTTCTATCATTCCCACACGCCGGACCTGAAAGCCGCCTATCAGACCAAGGTGCTGGCGGCGGCACTAAACCTCAGGAAGCACGGCTAAGGCAGCGTCGACCAATTTCTGGATCGCGAAGATTGGTGGAGCAATCCCAAGTCCTGGATTGCAGCGTCTCCCCTTCCGCGTAGCCACGGGACCTTTCGTGCCGGTTAAAAAGCGGCAAACGCAGGGCTGCCTGAGCGCGTTTCTGCCATGTGGCACCGGCATTTGCCCAATGGCCGCTCCAGGCGCAACTTTTACTTCGCAATCTTACGGACTGTGCCGGGCGGGTCTGCCGTCTTCGGCGAAGTTTGGAACGGCGAAGCATGACTGAGCGCGTCTCGAAGCCCATTCTGGTGGCACTGATCATCGCCTGTGCGATGTTCATGGAGAACTTGGACGGAACGGTCATCACGACCGCGCTGCCGGCCATGGCCCAGTCGTTCGGCACCAACCCGGTCCGCCTGTCGCTCGGCATCACCTCCTACATGCTCAGCCTCGCGGTCTTCATCCCGATCAGCGGCTGGATCGCCGACCGCTATGGCGCCCGGACGATCTTCAGCGCCGCGATCGGCGTCTTCACGCTCGGCTCCATCCTGTGCGGCCTCAGCCAGAACGTGCCGGAATTCGTCGGCGCGCGCGTGCTGCAGGGCATCGGCGGCGCCATGATGGTGCCGGTCGGCCGGCTGGTGCTGCTGCGGAGCTGCGAGAAATCCGAGCTGGTGCGGGCCATGTCGTACCTGATGGTGCCGGCGATGATCGGCCCGGTCGTGGGACCGCCGCTCGGCGGCTTCATCACCACCTTCGCCTCCTGGCACTGGATCTTCTTCCTGAACGTGCCGATCGGCGTGCTGGGCATCGTGCTGGTGCAGCGCTTCATCGAGAATTATCGCGAGCCGGCGCTGACGCGGCTCGATTGGCGCGGCTTCGTGCTGACCGGCCTGTCGCTGTCCTTCTTGATGTACGGGCTGGAACTGGTCGGGCGGGTCGAGGCGAATCCCGGGCAGACCATGGGCTTCCTCGCCGGCGGCCTGGTGATCGGAGCGCTCGCCGTGCGCCACGCGCTGACCCACGACAAGCCGCTGGTCGATCTGGCCCTGCTACGGATCCCGACCTTCGCCGCGACGGTGCTGGGCGGCTCGCTGTTCCGTATCGGCGTCGGTGCCATTCCGTTCCTGGTGCCCCTGATGCTGCAGGTCGCGTTCGGCATGAGCGCGTTCAGCTCCGGCCTGCTGACCTTTGCCGCCGCGGCCGGCTCGATGACCATGAAGATGTCGGGCGGCCCGATCCTGAAGCGCTTCGGCTTCCGCACCGTGCTGCTGGTCAATGGCGCCATCAGTGCGCTGTTCATGATGGTGTGCGCGTTGTTCACGCCGGCGACGCCGGCGGTCAGCATCTTCATGCTGCTGCTGGCCGGCGGCTTCTTCCGCTCGCTCGAATTCACCAGCCTCAACACGCTGGCCTTCGCCGATGTTGCCAAGCCGAAGATGAGTGCCGCCACCAGCTTGTCGAGCATGGTGCAGCAGGTCTCGCTCGGCACCGGCGTGGCCTTGGGCGCCATCCTGTTGCATCTCAGCCTGGGTTGGCGCCATGCGCCGCACGGGCCGCTGGTCACCGGCGATTTTCAGGTCGCCTTCCTGGTGATCGGCCTGATTTCGCTCGGCGCCGTCGCCCTATTCCTGCGCCTGGCACCCGACGCCGGCTGGGAAGTCAGCGGCCACCGCCCGCGCGGGCTGGCCCCCGAACAGGTTCCCGCCGCCGGCGACGACTGACGCTAATCCAGGTAGGTCCAGGTCTCCGCGCCGTCGAAGTGCCGGACCGGGATGCCGGCGCGGTCCTCAGGGGGGAACAGGCGCGCGTTGATCGCGACCCGGTCCGGATTTTCCGGGCTCAGGCTGGCCCAATGTGTCGTGCAGCCGCAGATGCGGCAATGATGGGTCGCGAGCGACTTCTCGCCCTGGGCATAGCCGACGGTGGCATCGGGCGCCATGACGAACGTCACCTGGTCCTTCGTATAGTACGCCCAGAGCGCGCCCAGCTTGCGGCAGATCGAACAATTGCATTCGGTCAGCCGCGTCGGCGGCTCGGCAATCTCGATGCGGACCGCGCCGCAATGGCAGGTTGCCGTGATGGTACGGTTGGCCATATGTTTACTTAACCCTCTGGGGCCGGTCTGGAAGCTGTCGACGGCGGGATTTTACGCAAGAATGTTCATATCTTACGCCCAAAACAGCGAAGATGTTCTGCTGTACCGCGCCTTGCGGGATGTCGAACGCGGCTGCTACATCGATGTCGGGGCGGCGGACCCGGTCTTCGATTCGGTTACCCTCGCGTTTTACCAGCGCGGCTGGCGCGGCATCAATCTGGAACCGTCGCCGGCGCCGTTCAAGCGGCTGATGGAACTGCGGCGCGAAGACATCAACCTCAACCTGGCGATCGGCGACGTCGAAGGCACGACGTCGTTTTTCGTGGTGCGCGGTGCCGACGTCCTTTCGACGGCCCTGCCGGATCAGATGCAGGCGCTGGCCGGCCAGGGCTACAATGCGGAACGGATCGAGGTGCCGGTCAGAAGGCTGGCGCGCGTGCTCGAGGAGCATGCGATCGGCACCATCCATTTCCTGAAGATCGACGTCGAGGGGCTCGAGCGCGCCGTGCTGGCCGGCGCGGATCTGCGGCGCTTTCGGCCCTGGATCATCCTGATCGAGGCGACGGCGCCGAACTCGCAGCAGCCGACCCACGATCAGTGGGAGGATCTGCTGATCGCGGTCGACTATCGCTTCGCCTGGTTCGACGGCTTGAACCGCTATTATGTTGCGGCGGAGAAGAGCGAATTGGCGCCGGTGCTGCAGATGCAGCCCAACGTGTTCGACAAATTCAAAAAATATGACGAGGCCCTGGCTCAGCATCAACTGGCGGAGGCAAGGGCGCGAGAGCAGCAACTGCGCCAGGCGTTGCGTTCCGCGCACGAGGAGCTGGCGGCGCAGCGTCTCGAACTGGAGGCGCTGCGCCGGCGGGTGACGGGTTAGGCCTCGACCAGATCCTGCAGCCGATCGAAGCTGCTGTTCCAGCCGAAGCGATGGTCTTCGCGACGCTCGGGGGTCTCGAACGGCGTCTGGGTGAAGATCATCCGGGTCTTGCCGTCTTGCAGGCTGAAATTGACCGTGATCAAGGTCTCCGGACCGTCGTCCCAGGCGAAGGTATAGGCGAGCCGGTCGGGCGCCCGGATCTCGCGATAGATCCCGCCCTGCCACAAGGTCCGGCTGCCGTCGAGCGCGCGCAGGCAGGCGCGCCACGTGCCGCCGACCCGGAAATCATGCTCGAACGACACGGCCGGATAGTTGCGCGGGCCCATCCAGTTCAAGATGTGGCTTCGATCGGTCCAGGCCTGGAACACCAACGCCGGGGGTGCCGCGAAGAGGCGCGTGATGACCAGGGTTCGATCGTCGGCCACGGCGACCGGGCGGGCCTCAGGTTCCAGAGCCATCTTCCGTCTCCTTGCGCTGTAGATCCTGCAGATATTTGTCGAGCCGGTCGAAGCTGCCTTCCCAGAAGCGGCGATAGGGTTCGATCCAGTCGGCGACGCCGGCGAGCGGCCCGCCCTCGAGCCGGCACGGGCGCCATTGCGCCTCGCGGCTGCGCGAGATCAGCCCGGCGCGCTCCAGCACCTTCAGATGCTTGGAGACGGCGGGCAGGCTCATCCGAAACGGCTCGGCCAGTTCCGTCACCGAACGCTCGCCCAGCGCCAGCCGTGCCAAGATGGCGCGCCGCGTCGGATCGGCGAGCGCCGAAAGGGTCATGCTGAGCGGGTCGGCTGCCATAAAATACCATCCAGTTAAATAACCGTATGGTTTATTAAAGCGCACAGCCCGGGATGTCAACCCGTCGCGGTTGGTCAGGCGCTCCAGCCCTGGCAGCCGTTGAGGAACAGGTGGGTGGTGCGCCGGATCCAGTCGGTCTGCTCGGTCGGATTCATCGGATCGCCGAGGCCGAGCGCGCGGCGCTGCGGCCAGGAGACGATCATTTGGATGAATTGTCCGGCGGCGAAGCGGGCGTCGTCGCGCGTCATCGGGGGGGCATCGGGGCGGGAGTCCAACAGCGAGACGATCAGCCGGATCGCCTCCGACCGGCCCCGCTCGCCACCCAAGCCGGTCAGCAATTCGGGAAAGCGGGCTGATTCGGCGATGATCAACCGGTTGAGCGCCAGCGCACGCGGCGACAGGGCGGCGTGCAGCATCAGGCCGGCCAGGCGTTCCAGGATTTCAGGCACGGTCGTGCCGGCCAGCAGCGGCACTTCCGGCGGCGGCCGGATTTGATCGACGATGCGGCCGACCACGGCGGCGAACAGCTCCGGCTTGCCGGCATAGCGGGCATAGAAGGTGCGCTTGGACATGCCGGCGGCCTGGGCGATCGCCTCGATGCTGGTGCTGCCGTAACCATCCCGCAGGAACAGTTCGGTCGCGATCTCCAGAATGCGCTCGCCCAGAAGCTCCGCTTCCGCGCGCGACGGTCGCCCGCCGCGGCGCGGTGCTGCGGTCTCGGTCAAACTCACCGGGGGTAATAGCCGCCCGGTTGGGCGTAATACACCGGCGGCTGGGCATAATAGACCGGGCGCGGCGGCGGGGCGTAATAGACCGGCGGGGGCGCGTAATAGGCCTGCTGCGGCGGTGCGTAATAGGCCGGCGGCGGGGCGGCATAGACGGGGGCCGCCGCGATGGCGCGGAACGGCGCGGTCGCGATCACCGCCGCCGTGCCAACGACGGCCGCGGCCAGACCGAACACCAGGCCGGGGCCGCGCCAATGTTCATGGGCCGAGGCCTGCGACACGGGGGCCGCGGCCAAAGCGACGGTGGCGAGCACACCCAGCGAAACGAACTTGTACCGCATGACTGCCGAACTCCTTGGGGTTAGCCGGCGGCGGAAACGCCTGTCGGGAACCCACAAATGAGAATATAGGGTGCCGCTTAATGAAACGCAACGGTACCGTTCTATTTTATTGACGGCTTTTCTGCCGCACCCCGACGGCGTAGAGTGATGCCTCGTTTCGATCGCTTTATCGCAACTGCCCTCTCGCCGTTCGGGAGCCAGGTCCATGTCGATCAGCGCTACCGGCGGCACGACCGCCGCACCGACCCCGGCCACGGCGGCGAACAGCGCGAGCACCGGCGCCTCGTCCTCCAGCAGCAGCTCCGCGTCGTCGACCCAGATCACCAAGACGGTGACCGAGACCAACGCCGATGGTTCGACCACGACGATCACGACCTACGCCGATGGCTCGACCACGACCCGAACGACCCCGCCGCCCGTCGGCAAGGCGGGTGCCAGCGGTCCCGGCCGTCTGGGTGGGCTGCTGGATTCCCGCAACGCCGCCCAAGGCAATACCTTGCTGGCCGCCCAGGCGCAGGCCACGACGGGCGGATAGCCCTGCTCGTCCATACCCGAGTACTTCGAAAGCGTAGATCTTAGCTCTAAGAGTTCCGGCTTCGTTTCTTTGCGTAACGGATCATTTCATTCGCGTTTTGTTCGGACGAATATTCTGCCCATCCCCTGCGGCAATTAATTCCGGGCGGCACGGTATTCTCCCGTCGGATCGTGCCGGGCATAAATGATTCATTGCATATTATAAAAGGCACGAATGTTGCTTATCTTTATTTCGGCGGCGGCGCAACGGTATTTGGATGCCGTCGTTCATCTAGATAGATGAGCAACTCGAAAGGGAGCTTAAGGACATGTCGATCAGTTCCATCGGAAGCACCACCGTGCCGGTCACGCCGCAATCGGCTTCCACTGAAAAGACCAACAGCAGCAGCGATAGCAGCAGCAGTAGCAGCAGCGCCTCTTCCGCCAGTTCATCGTCCTCGACGACGATTACCAGTACGGCGGCCACGACCAATTCCGACGGCTCGATCACGACGCTCACGACCTACGCCGATGGATCGACCAGCAGCAGCACATCTTCACCGGTGGCCAAGAACGGGCCGGGCGGCGTCGGACGGCTGCTGGACGGCAGCAACGCCGCCCAGGGCAACACGCTGCTGGCGGCCCAGGCGCAGGCCACGACCGGCTCTCCCTCGGGCGCTTCGACCTGATCCCACGCACCCGGGGGATCCGAAGGCGATCCGGCCTCTTGATGGGGCCGGATCCCGTCTGGATCAGGCCAGCACGCCGCCCCGGACGATATCGCCGACGTCCTTCAAATTCTCCACGCCCCAGCACAGGTCCATGACCCGGCGCGACTGGGCGGCCGGGATGATGCCGTCGGCCAGGTCGGCGAATTTCTTTTCCAGCGCCTGGTCGCTCATCGGCACCTCGAGGCTGCCGACCGCGTGTTCGATGTATTTGTGCAGGCTCCGCCCGTCCTTCAGCACGATGGTCATATCGACCTGCTCGGGCTTGATGCCCGGCGTGATCACCGGCACGACCTTGGCGCGCAGCGCCACGATGACCGGGTCGCGCACGGCCTGGTCGCTGAACTGCTTCTCGCCGCCGGCGCCCTGGACCAAAGCCACCGCGACCGCGTGATAGATACTGAACTTGCCTTCCAGCCCCTCGTTCGGCGTCTTCTTGCCGGTCAGCTCCAGCACCAGTGGATGGACCTTCAACTCGACCCGCTCGATCTGGTCGGGCGTGAACTTGTTCTCGTTCCGGAGCTGGATCGCGGCGTCGATCGCCGGATGCATGACGATGCCGCAGGCGAACGGCTTGTAGGTGTTGAGCGCCGCCTCGTAATGCTGGCCCAGCCCGTCGGTGATCTCGCTGTAATCCTGCTTGGTGCTGATCGTGTTGGCCCAGCCGCGCTTGGCCTCGATCATCTGGTCCGAGCTGGTGAAGCCCTTGGCGGCCAGAATCGCCGCGAACAGCCCGTTGCTGGCGGCGCGGCCGGGGTTGAAGCTCTTGTTCATCGAGCCGAAGGATTCGCGCAGGCCGACCGGCTGCGACGCGGCCAGGCCGATGGCATAGACCATCTGCTGCTCGTCGAGCCCCATCAGCTTGCCGACCGCGGTGACCGAGCCGAACACGCCGGCCGTGCCGGTGATGTGCCAGCCGACGTCGTAATGGTTCGGGTAGACCGAGTTGCCGATCCGGCATTCGGTCTCAACGCCCAGCACCAAGGCATTCAAGAAATCCTTGCCATTGACCGGATGCAGCTCGGCATAGGCGAGGATGGCCGAGGCGACCGGGCCGGCCGGATGGATGATCGTCTTCAGATGGGTGTCGTCATAGTCGAAGATATGGCTGGCGACGCCATTCAGGAACGCGGCGTTCATGATATCGAACCGTTCGCGCCGGCCGAACAGGCTGGCCTGGGGCGGGCCGGAGAACGGCGCCAGGGCCGAGACCGCGATGTCGACCGTCTCATGATGCGAGCCGCCGATGGCGACACCGACCCAGTTCATCAGGGTACGCACGCCCTCCTTGCGCACGGCCGGCGGCAGGTCGTCGTATTTCGCCTGGGTGACGTAATGCGCCAGCGTATGGGTCACGCCCTTGCCCTCGTTCTGTGGGATGACCTTCGGCGGCACCGGCTCCGCCGCCTGGGCCGCGCCGCCGCCCGATCCTGCCGCGGCCATGACGAAAGGCGCGCTCGCCGAGGCGAGCAGCAGCGAGCGGCGGTCGATCGGGGGCATGGCGGTTCCTCCAGGAGATTTTTCTGATCAGGTCGGACCGATCGTCGCTGGCGGAAGGTCGCTCGTCCAGAGGCGAAAGCGCGCGGTGGCGCTAGGCGCCGAACGCAATTTCGCGTAGATTGAATTTCTCCAATGCATCTTTGCCTCGAAGCCAGGGCGAACCTTCGTGCCGATCGCACCGGGCGCCGATGGCGCGCCCGTGCCCGATCGGCTTGTCCGATCAGGGAGGCATCGATGCGACGTTCGATCCGGTTTTTTGTCTTCGGCCTGGCCGCCCTTGCGGACGCGCCGGCCCACGGCCAGACGCTCTACACCCTGCAGAATCTGGGGCTCGCCGGTGCCGCGATCAGCGCGGCGCAAGGCCTCAACAACAGCGGCGTCGCCGTGGGCTATGTCGATTTCAGCGGCGGCTTCTACTATGAGGCCTTCACGGCGGCGTTGTTTACACCGGGCAAGCCGGTCAGCAATCCCGGCGTCCTGGTCAATTTTCCGGCGACCGACGCCTATGCCATCAACGACGCAGGCCAGTCGGTCGGCTGGGCGCTCCGGGATCTGGGCATATTTCCAGGGCCGACGCAGACCCACGCCGTGCTGTTCGTTCATGACACGGCGCACGACCTGGGCGTCATTCCGGGCGGCAGCATGAGCACGGCCTATGGCATCAACCAACTGGGCGTAGCGGTGGGCTCTTCCGACACGAACGCCTCCAACATCGGGCCTAACCCGACCCATGCCGCCCGGTTCGCCAACGGTCAGGTGACCGATCTCGGGACCTATCCCGGAGACATGAGCAGCGTCGCCTATGCCATCGATAGTGCCGGCACCGCGGTCGGCTCCTCGTTCGACCCGAACGACAATGAGCGCGCGGTGCAGTTCGCCGGCGGCCAGGTGATCCTGCTCGGCCAGCGGCCCGGCGATCTGGCGAGCCATGCCAACGCCATCAACGACCAGGGCCAGGCGGTCGGCTGGTCGGCGCCGCGCTCCGGCGTCAGCCATGCCGTGATGTTCACGGCCGGCCAGGTCGTCGATCTCGGCATCCTGCCCGGCGGCACCTACAGCGTCGCGACCGCGATCAATAATTTCGGCGAGGTCGCCGGCTATGGCGACACGCCGACCGACTATTTCGCCCATGCCCTGCTGTTCGAGAACGGCCAGGTGATCGATCTGGGCACCTTGCCCGGCGGCCAGGGCAGCAGTGCCCAGGCGATCAACGACCACGGCGACCTGGTCGGCTCGGGCGACGACGGCCAGGGCCACACGTTCGCGCTGAAATGGACGCTGGCGCACCGCTTCGTCGGGCCGGTTGGCGGGAAACTGCCCTAACGGTCGTTCGGTGGCAGCGGGCTAGATTTTTTCCAGCCAGGCCCGCAACTCCGCGGTCACATAGTCCGGCGCGAAGCGATGGCCCTCGGCGGCCGCGATGATCGCCTCCAGATAGCCGGGCTTGGGCACGCCCGGCTCGATCTCGCTGGCGACATAGACCAGCGCGTCGTCGCCGCCGATCTCGATTTGCCGCTTGGCATACAGGCCGCGATGGACGCCCTCGTAACGGTCGAGCGCCACCTCGCAGGCCGGCGTCAATTCCCAGATCAGGCCCAGCACATGGGCGGCCGGATCGGGCAGGATGGTGGCGAAGCCGCGGTGCATGATGCGGAAACGCCAGCCGTCGAGCCGGGCCGGGCCGACCGCGCGGGCGGCCGGGCAGCGATGGGTCATCTGCCGCGCGACGATGTTCGAGCCATAGGCGAAATAGCGGCGGGGCAGAGGCATGGCGGGCTTGAGGACTGGCGGGTGCGACACGGCGACACAAGTAGGATGTCCCGGCGCGCTTGCCAAGGACCGTGGCTTGACAGCCGGGCGAACGCGCTCGATATGCTCGCGGTATCATGGTGGGAACGGGGATGGCATGGACAAGGCGGTAACGGGCGATCCGGCGCTGAAGCGATCCGTGCCGACGCGCAAGGCCGAATGGCTGGGCACGATCAAGCTGTTGGTCGCGACGCTCGCCTTCGTGCTGACGATCCGGACCGTGGCGGCCGAGCCGTTCGTGGTGCCGTCGGCCTCGATGGTGCCGACCCTGCTGATCGGCGACGAGCTGCTGGCGGCCAAATACCCCTACGGCATCGGCAAATATTCTTCTCCGATCGGGCTGATGCCCGATTTCGCCGGGCGCTTCGCCGGCCATCTGCCCGACCGCGGCGACGTCATCGTGTTCCGCCTGCCGCGCGATCCGTCGGAGACCTATGTCAAGCGGCTGGTGGGATTGCCGGGCGACCGCATCCAGATGAAGGCCGGCCGGCTGATGATCAACGGCGCGGTGCTGCCGCGCCGCGCGGTCGGCGTCTACGCGACCGTGCTCGATGGCCAGCCCCAGCGCTTCCTGCGCTATGTCGAGACCCTGCCGGGCGGGCGCGAGCACCCGATCCTGAAGCTGCCCAACGGCTCGCCGTTGGACGACACGCCGGAATTCACCGTGCCGGCACATCATTATTTCATGATGGGCGATAATCGCGACATGTCGCTCGACAGCCGCGTGCCGGCGACGAAGGAAGGCGTGGGCTTCGTGCCCGAGGAAAACCTGGTCGGCCGCGCCGATCGGGTGCTCTATTCGCGCGACCCGGCGGTGGCCGTCTGGGACCTGGCCGACTGGCGCGGGATCTTCCGCACCGACCGGTTCCTGGGACCGATCGATTAAGGCGCGAGTGGGATCAGGGCGGCACTCGAAGCGTCCCACCGCCAAAGCCGATCGTTGGTCAGCGCGGTCCCGCCCCACCAGCGATGGATCGGAGTCAGCAAGAGTCTCTCCGTCGCGCCCAGCGCCGTTCCCGCGGCGGGCAACTCATCCAGCAGCGTCAGCACCGAGCGGCGCAGATGCGGCAGAGCCGTAAGATCCCGGGTCAGCAGAGCGCGCCATGCCTCCGGCGTCGGCTGGCGGAACGCATTCCAGGCTAGTCTGGCTGTTTCCAGGTGATGGGCCTCGACCGTCTCGGCCGAAGGGGCCGAACGCGCGATGTCCGCAGGGCCCCGCTCGGCGATCCGGTCTTCCGCATGGCGAAGCATGAGCTTGCGGACGATCTCCGCATAGGGGCCAACGAAATCGAGCAGCTGAATCAGCACCAGCTGCGCGTGCGGCTCCGGGGCGATCCAGAGTTCGATGGTATCGAAGTTCTGGCAAGTCTCGATCAATCCGGCCTGCCCCGGCCGAACCGCCGGCTATCCCGGAGGCTGATCCAATTCTGCCAGTGGTGAAAATCGTCGCCCTGGGCGTCATGGCTCGGCGCGAAGAAGGCCGCGGTCTCCCCCTTTGTCGGCGGCCGGCCCGACAGGAGCCGATGGGCAAGCGCCTAGACCCGATCGGCGATCTTTGTCTGTTGCAGCCAGCCTGCACCTGCGTCGCCGGTCGTGAGAATGAGGCGCTTCATCGATATCTCCGCGATATCGATCCAGCACCCGGTGCCGAGCTTTCATTGCAATTTCAAGTTTCGGTCCGACAAGCAAGCCGATTGAATTCCCGCCTGGGGCGAAGGATGATGATCCCGTCGTCTCCGACCGTGGGAAAGATAAAAATGCCGGAGCAAGGCACTTGGACTGAAGCGCCGGACTTCGTGCCGCGCGGGCCCGGCCGGTGGGGTCAATTGGCGCTGGGCATCGTCGGCATGATGATGATCGCCAATCTGCAATATGGCTGGACCCTGTTCGTCGTGCCGATCGACCAGGCGCATCATTGGGGCATCGCCCGGATCCAGGTCGCCTTCACGCTGTTCGTGCTGGGCGAGACCTGGCTTCTGCCGTTCCAGGGCTATCTGATCGACCGGGTCGGGCCGCGCCCGACCGTGGCGGTCGGCGGCGTGCTGGTTGCGGCTGGCTGGCTGCTCAATTCGTTCGCCGACAGCCTGACGGTGCTCTATGCCGGCGCGGTCGTCGGCGGCACCGGTGCCGGGATGATCTACGGCGCCGCGGTCGGCAATGCCTTGAAATGGTTTCCCGACCGGCGCGGACTCGCCGCCGGCCTGACCGCCGCCGGCTTCGGCGCGGGCTCGGCCGCGACCATCATCCCGATCGCCCAATGGATCCAGCAATACGGCTACCAGTCGGCCTTCTTCTGGTGGGGGCTGGGCCAGGGCGCCACGATCCTGGTCGTCGCCTGGTTCCTGCGCATGGCGCCGCTGGTGCCGGGCACTCTCCCGGTCGGCCTGCCGATCGATGCGCGACCGCAACGCCATGGCAAGCCGGTCGACGACAAGACCCCGGGCCAGGTGGTGGCGGCACCGATCTTCTGGCTGATGTATCTGATGTTCGTGCTGGTCTGTGCCGGCGGCCTGATGGCGACGGCGCAGTTGGCGGTCATCGCGCGCGATTTCGGCGTGGCCGACACGCCGGTGATGCTGGTCGGCCTGACCCTGCCGGCGCTGACCTTCGCGCTGTCGCTCGACCGGATCATGAATGGCATCACCCGGCCGTTCTTCGGCTGGGTCTCCGACCAGATCGGGCGCGAGACGACCATGTTCATGGCCTTCCTGCTCGAGGGCCTGGGCATTCTGGCGTTGCGCTACTGGGGCGATGATCCGGTGCGCTTCGTGCTGCTGTCGGGCCTGGTGTTCTTTGCCTGGGGCGAGATCTACAGCCTGTTCCCGGCCTTGAGCGGCGATATCTTCGGCCGGCGCTTCGCCACCGCGAACTACGGGCTGCTCTATACCGCCAAGGGTACGGCGGCGTTGCTGGTGCCGCTCGCCAGCGTGCTGAAACAGTCGAGCGGCGACTGGAACAGCGTGTTCATGGTCGCGGCCGCCTGCAACATCCTGGCGGCCGTCCTGGCGATCCTGGTGCTGCGTCCGATGCGGCGGGCCCGCCAGGCGGCCGAACGTCGGATGAGCCTGGCAATCGACGCTTCAACAGCGCGCTAACCGCGGCGCACGCTGTTGAAGCGCGCGATCAGCACCACGGCCAGGACCAGGCCGGCGATTGCCAGCAGCGAGCCGCCGACGCTGCCGGCGTCATCCTCCTCCGGCGTCATCAGCTGACGGGAGGTCCGGTTGCCGGCGGCCAGCGCCTTGGTCAGATCGGCGGCATCGACGCCGTTCGGCCGCACGAGCGGGGCTGCCGACGCGCGTCCGACCGGGTCCTGGTCGGGTTCGGGCCGGCTTAGGCTATGCAGGCCGACCGCGTCGGCATCCCGGGGCGCGTCCGAACCGGATAGCGCGCGCAGCTGACTGTCGGTGCTGGGCGGCGGATCGGCCGCCAAGGCCGGAGCGGCGCAGGCAAGCCCACCCAGCACGACCAGCCCGATCAGGCGGCGCTTGGTTCCGGTGGCGACATGCCGGGGCTGGTCGGCCATGGGGTTCCTATCTGTCACAGGCACCATTCTAGAGCGAAGATTCTTAAGAATCGCGCCATAATCGATCGCCGGGGTCAAGGGTGGTCGGCCCTGGGCGCAGGGCTTGCGGCGAGATGGCGCTTGCGCGGGTCCGCGGGGCGTCGGAACATATTGCATCGCACGCCCGTTTGCCTGTCCGTTGGAGGGTTTCGATGAGTGCCAGCTGGTTCGATCGTCTGCTGTCCTCGATCGCCGATCGGGGTCGGGCCTGGGTCAAGATTCCGACCGGCGTGCCGCCGCTCGAACAGGTGCTGCAGCTCAGCCGCAGCCTGATCTCCGAACGGGGCGAGGCCTCGGGTGCCGCCCTCGCGCGCGCGCTGCTGGAAAGCCTGAGCGCGCTCGGCGAGGCCGACCGCCTGACCTATTATCGCTTTCTCGCCAATGATTTCGCGCCGGATCCGTCCAAACTGAAGCTGGCGGCCGAGGCCTATCTGGCGGCGCCCAACCCGGCGACGGCCATGGTGCTGGGCGAGGTGGCGGAGCCGCCGCGCCAGGAATTGCTGCGCCGGATCAACATGGCGCCCGGCGGCACCGCGACGCTGGTGCGGATGCGCGAGGGGCTGCTGCCGCTGCTGCGCGAGCATGACGAACTGACCCCGCTCGACGCCGATCTGCGCCATCTGCTCGGTTCCTGGTTCAACCGGGGCTTCCTGGAATTGCGGCGGATCGATTGGAACAGCACGCCGGCGGCGATCCTGGAAAAGCTGATCCAATACGAGGCGGTGCATGAGATCAAGGGCTGGCCCGATCTGCGCCGCCGCCTGGCGCGCGACCGGCGCTGCTTCGCCTTCTTCCATCCGGCACTCGCCGGCGAGCCGCTGATCTTCGTCGAGGTGGCCTTGGTCAACGGCCTGTCGGCAGCGGTCCAGCCGCTGCTGGAGCAGGACAATATCCAGGAGCTGACGGCGCCGGATACGGCGATCTTCTATTCGATCTCGAACTGCCAGAAGGGCCTGCGTGGCATCTCGTTCGGCAATTTCCTGATCAAGCAGGTGGTCGAGGATCTGAAGGCCGAGACGCCGAGCCTGACGCAATTCGCCACCCTGTCGCCTGTGCCGGGTTTCCGCCGCTGGCTCGAGGCGCGCTTCGACAAGGGCGCCCAGCATCTGCTGACGGCAGAAGAGCGGGTCGCGATCGCCGCGCTCGCCGACAAGGGCGCCAAGGGCGCGTTCCGCCGCCTGCTGGGCACCGTCGGCTGGCACGAGGAAGCGGCGACCGCCGCGGCACTCAAGGGGCCGCTGCTGCGGCTCTGTGCCGAATATCTGACCGCGAGCAATGGCGGCAAGGGGCCGACCGACCCGGTCGCGCGCTTCCATTTGGGCAACGGCGCCCGGCTGGAGCGGGTCAATTATCTCGCCAACATCGCGTCGCGCGGCTTCAAGGAAAGCTATGGGCTGATGGTCAATTACCTCTATGACCTGGACCGGATCGAGGCCAACCACGAGGCCTTCGTGCGCCATGGCACCGTCGCCCATTCCGACGCGGTCGCGGCCCTGGTCGCCCAAGGCGCCAAATCCAGGACCGGCGTCACCAGCCTGCTGGGCTTCACCGGGCGCCGGTCGGCGTCGTAAGACGCAACGCCCATGTCTCGACAAACCTACGAGACGGTCGATATGCATACGGCCGGCGAGCCGGTGCGGATCGTTACCGGCGGCTATCCGGCGCTGTCCGGCCGCAGCATCCTCGACAAGCGGCGGGACGCACGGGCGCGGTTCGATCATATCCGCACCACGCTGATGCTGGAGCCGCGCGGCCATGCCGGCATGTATGGCGTGATCCCGACCGCGCCCAGCGGGCCCGAGGCCGATCTGGCCGTGCTGTTCACCCATAACGAAGGCTACAGCACGATGTGCGGCCACGCGACCATCGCGATCGGCCGCTGGGCGGTCGATGCCGGTCGTGTGCCGTCCGATCAGGGCCGGGCGAATTTCGGACTGGAAACGCCCTGCGGCATCGTCCGCGTCCAGGTCGAACCCACGGTGGACGACGCGCCGCTGGTGACGTTCGAAAGCGTGCGCTCGTTCGCCAGTCACCTGGATCTGGCGGTCGAGGTCCCGGGGCATGGCATGGTGATGCTCGATATCGCGTTCGGCGGCGCCTATTACGCGATCCTGCCGTCGTCGCGCCTGGGGCTGCCGTTCATGACCACGCCGGTCGACAGCTTGGTGGCGGCCGGCGTCCGCATCACCGACGCGGTACGTGGGGCGATCGCAATCACCCATCCGGACGAGCCGGACCTGGGGTTCTTGTACGGCACGATCCTGACCGATGACGCGGCGCCGGACAGTGCCGCGCCGAGCTATAATCTGTGCATCTTCGCCGAAGGTCAGATCGACCGCTCGCCGACCGGCAGCGGCGTCACCGCGCGGATGGCGCTGGATTTCGCACGGGGTCTGGTCGGCCCCGGGATCGAACGCGAGTTCCGCGGCATTTCCGGCAAGGGCTTTCTGGGCGCGCTGGGCCAGGCGTCGGGCACGGGCCTTGAGGCATCGGCGACTGTGCTCGTCTCCGGCCGGGCGCATTACGCCGGCGAGGCGCGCTTCATCGTCGAGCATACCGACCCGCTCGGTCCCGGCTTCCGCCTGCCGCGGTATTTCGCCGACTTGAGCCCTTGAATCGGCGCACGGCCCTGTTCCTGGCGTTCGTGCTTTCGGGGCTGGGCGGGGCGCCCGCACAGGCCGACGCGATCCCGGTGCATCTGGCGGACGGCCAATATCTGGCCGCCGTGCCGCCAGGCTGGGACGGCAAGACCGCTCTGCCGCTGGTGCTGTTCATGCACGGCTATGGCGAGAGCGCGGCGGTGGCGATGGCCGAGCCGGGCCTCGCGGCGGCGGCCACCGACCAGGGCGCCCTGTTCATCGCCGCCGACGGCGCCAATGGCAGCTGGACCTTCCGCAGCGGGCCGCGCCAGGGGCGCGACGACATCGCTTTTCTCCACGCCGTGCTCGACGA